>OIFU01000010.1_pt1 | contig 302679 bp, 267 predicted proteins | sample 1582141 | NCBI WGS metagenome assembly OIFU01 (sample SAMN07501047, study PRJEB24779) | human gut metagenome | isolation source: stool | host: human infant | place: USA: Pittsburgh, PA
GATACTAATAGGTCGAGGACTTGACCAATATTTATTTGATGTTCATTCATTAAGATATATGTGTAGTTTTTAGAGTGCTAACTCTAAAGAAACTAGTATTACTAGGTTCTATAAACTTATTAAAAACTTAATAGAAATATTAAGCATAAAGATTATGTGGTTACAATAGCAGAGAGGATACACCTGTTCCCATTCCGAACACAGAAGTTAAGCTCTCTAGCGCTGATGGTACTTGGTGGGAAACTGCCTGGGAGAGTAGGACGTAGCCACGTAATTTTTTTTGGGTAAATTTATAAAAATTAAAAAATTTTTATTTTTTATGTTTAAACCTTGTAAATTTGGGACATAATATAATTGTAAAACTTAATATAGCAAAAATAAATTACTCAATCTCCCCCACTTAAAGACCTCTATCCCCCATAGAGGTCTTTTTTATTTTCAAATCAAATTATATAAAAAATAAATAGTTTTATATGACTCTTCATAAATTAAAATTACATTGTGATAGCAAACCATGAATATGAAAAATATAGAAAATTATAGCTAACATAAGCTGTATATCATCTTAACTTCAGTATATTTAACAAAAAATGTTTATAATTTAACCTTTATTTTAATAAGTTTACCATATATTCACTTTGTCTTAATATATCCTTTACAAATTAAGAGTATTATTAATCTATAAGTAAATCGTAGAATTAAATTAAATATTTTGGGAGGATAAAAATGGCAGATATAAGACTAGAAAATGTAACAAAATCTTATAATAAAAAAAATACAGTTATAGAAAATTTAAATCTTACTATAGAAGATGGTTCTTTTACAGTATTGGTAGGCCCAAGTGGATGTGGTAAATCTACTACGTTAAGAATGATTGCAGGTCTTGAAGATATAACTTCAGGTAGGTTGAAGATTGAAGAAAATGATGTTACAAAAACAGATGCTAGTAAAAGGGATATAGCTATGGTATTTCAAAATTATGCATTATATCCACATATGACTGTTAGAGAAAACATAGAATTTGGTCTTAAAAACAAAAAAGTAGAAAAAGAAAAAAGAGAAAAACTTATAACAGAAGTTATTGATGTAGTAGGATTGAGAGAATATTTAAATGTGAAACCAGGCAACTTATCTGGAGGTCAAAGACAAAGAGTGGCACTTGCTAGAGCTATGGTTAAAAATCCAAAGGTATTTTTAATGGATGAACCATTGTCAAATTTAGATGCTAAATTAAGAAATCAAATGAGAACAGAATTAATACAATTACATCAAAAACTAAAGTCTACATTTGTTTATGTAACTCATGACCAGGTTGAGGCAATGTCGATGGCAGATAAGATAGTTATAATGAACAAAGGAAAGATAATGCAAATAGGTTCTCCAAAGAAGATATATCAAAATCCTAAAAATTTATTTGTAGCTCAATTTATAGGGAGTCCTTGTATGAACATACTAGATATAAAAAATGATATTAAATTTGGATTCAGACCAGAAAAAGCAACACTAGAGAGTATAAACATAGATGGAAAAAATGATGATGTATTTAGTCTATTTGGAAAAGTTGTAACTAAAGAAGTGTTGGGAAATGAAACTATATATTGTTTATCTGTTCTTAATAGAGAGATAAGAGTCAAAACAGAAAATGATATATTTGATATTGGAAGAACTTTAAGAATAAGTGTATTAGAAAAAGATTTATATTATTTTGATAAAAATGGAGAAAGAATAGAAGATGTAAAAGTATGTAAAAGTATGTATTCTAAAATTAAAGGAGATATTTATGAAAAAGCAATTTAATAAAGCATATTTATATATAACACCTGCTATTATAGGAACTTTATTGTTTATAGTCTATCCAATAATTAAGACGATATCTCTAAGCTTCAAATCTGGTAGTCTTCTTAGTTCAACCTTTGAAAATGTAGGCTTAAACAATTATACAGAACTTTTAAAGAATCCAGAGTTTATACAAACTATAACAAACACTGCAATTTATACTTTTTTTATGGTGACTATATCTATATCACTAGCCATAGTACTTGCTGTTTGGCTAAATAAAAATTCTATAATACACAATTTAACGCAAAGTATAATCTTTACACCACATGTAATTTCACTAGTATCTGTAGCTGTATTGTGGCTTTGGATTATGGAGCCACAATATGGCTTTTTAAACTGGATACTATCGACATTACATTTACCAACATCAAAGTGGCTTTCAAGTGAAAGTTCAGCTTTAATGTCACTAATTCTAATAGGAATATGGAAGACTCTTGGATATAATATCTTAATAGTGTTATCAGGTCTTAAATCCATACCAAACTATATATATGAAGCATCTAAATTAGATAATGCAAACAAAATAACGAATTTCTTTAAAGTGACATTGCCACTATTATCACCAACAATATTTTTTCTTATGATAACAACAACAACTGCATCTTTTCAAGTATTTGATGAGATAAGTATAATGACACAAGGTGGGCCAGTGGGTTCAACTAACATGTTATCTTATTATATATATGAGTCTGGATTTATATACTATGACATAGGGCAAGCGAGTGCAGCGAGTATGTTTTTGTTAGCTATAGTTATGATTGCTACATATGCTAACTTTAGACTCTTATCAAAGAAAGTTCATTATCAATAAAGAAAAAGTAGATATTATAAGGTTTATCCAAAAGGAGGAGACAATGGATATTATACAACCTATCAAAAAAGACAAAGTTGATATAAAAAAAATAGCATCAAAATCAATAGAAATATTAATTCTATTACTTTTATCTGCAATATTTATATTCCCTTTTATATGGATGCTATCTACATCCTTTAAAAATCCACAAGAAATGATGCAATTACCGCCCACTATTATACCAAATGATATAGTGTTAGAAAATTATAGTACAGCATGGCATTCAGGTCCATTTTTTAGATATTTGCTAAACAGTGTATTTGTAACAGGAAGTGTTTTAATTGTACAATTTTTAGTTATGGTTCCAGCAGCATATGCATTTTCTAAGATTAAATTTAAAGGTGAAAAAATGCTATTTGGGCTTTTGCTTGTAGGACTTATGATTCCACCACAAGTAACTTTTCTACCAGTCTATATGATGATGAGTAAGTTTGGATTTATAAATACTTATGTTCCACTTATAATTCCATTTATGACATCTTCATTTGGGATATTTCTGCTTAGACAGAATTTTATGCAGATTTCAGATGAAATTATTGAAGCAGCTAAACTAGATAATGCTTCTGACTTAAAAATAATGTTTAGAATAATGGTTCCTATGGCAAAACCAGCAGTAATAACATTTATATTATTTAATTTTATATACCATTGGAATAATTATTTCTGGCCCTTAGTAATGACAAATACAGATGCAATAAGAACTTTACCAATAGGAGTTGCGCTCCTTAAATCTTCAGAAGGAATTACTGCATGGAATGTAATAATGGCAGGAAATATAATTCTAATTTTACCAATAATTCTTGTTTATATATTTGCGAATAAAAAAGTAAAAGAAGCTTTTATGTATTCAGGAATAAAATAAAAAATTAAAGACTAAATTTGGAGGATGAAAATGAAGCTTAAAAGAAAATTAGCAACAGGATTAGCAATAACATTATTATTAGGTTCTTTAGTTGGGTGTTCAAATTCTAATGATGCAAATGCATCTAAAGGAGAAAAGACTGATAGCAATATTACGAAGATAGATTTCTGGGCTCCTTTAGGTGGAACTAATGGAGAAACTGCTCAAAAAATGGTTGACCAATTTAATAGTGAACATAAGGATGTACAAGTAAATATGTTAAAACAGAAAGATTACTATGAAAATGCAACAAAACTACAGGCAGCCTTAACATCTAAAGACCAACCAGATGTAACATTATTAGAAATAACTCAAACAGGTACATTCGCATCAGCAGGTGCTTTAGTAGATATGAGTAAATATTTTGATAAAACATATCAAGAAAGATTCTTTTCTGGTCTTTTAACAAATTCATATTATGAGGATAAGTTTGTTGGTATGCCATTTAATAGAAGTACACCAATATTATACATAAATAAAGATATGGCAACTAAAGCAGGTCTTGACCCTTCAGGTCCAAAATCATGGGAAGAGCTTAAGGATTATGCTAGTAAAATGACAAATAAATCAGAAGATACTTATGGTTTTGAAACGCCAATAGATATTTGGTTCTATGAAGCTATGGTAATGCAAAGTGGAGGAGAAATAACTAATGGTAAAAAAGTAGCATTTAATAATGAGGCAGGACAAGCACCAGTTAAGTTCTGGCAAGATATGATGAAAGCTGGAATAATGAAAATGCCTCCTGGAGAAGATTATAATGCCTGGGACGTAGCAAAACAAGATTTTGTAAATGGTAAAGTAGGTATGATATTTACATCAACAGCAGATTTAGCAGGACTTATGCAACAAACAGAAGGTAAGTTTGAAATATCAACAGCATTCTTACCAAAAAATCAAAAATACGCAACTCCTACAGGTGGAGCTAATCTAGTTATGCTTGAAGGTGGAACAGATAAAGAAAAAGAAGCAAGTGCAGAATTTATAGAATGGATGACACAAACAGATAAAATCGTTCAGTTTAGTTCATCAACAGGATACTTACCAACAACTGAAGATGCAACAAACTCAGAAAAGTTACAAACATTATATAAAGAAAAACCTCAATATAAGGTTGCAACTGACCAATTACAATATGCTGTTGCACTTCCAATGTTAAATGGATACAAGGAAGCAACTGATAAGCTAATGGATGAGATTAAAAAGGGGCTTACTGATTTAAATGCAAATCCAAAAGATGTAGTAAGCAAAGGAACTTCTGCAATGCAAGCAGTAATAGATAAAACAAATAAATAATTATATAGACTTGTAAGTTGATTAAAAGTATTCAATAATATATAAATGAAGAGGTAATGTAAATGACAAAGGTTATAGTATTATCAGTAGATTCTTTATTTGAAAAAGACTTGGAATTTGTAAAAAATCTACCAAACTTTAAATCTATACTAGAAAATTGCTCCATAGTAAAAAATATAAGTTGTGTTTATCCCACTCTGACATATCCGTGTCATACTAGTATGGTTACAGGAGTATATCCTAAAAAACATGGTATATATCATAATGAAAAATTTGACCCAAATAAAGAAAATAAAGACTGGTACTGGTACTCAAAGGACATAAAAGCAAAAACTATTATAGATGTAGCAAAAGAAAATAATCTAACTACCTCTAGTGTATTATGGCCTGTAATGGGAGCAAATCCAAATATAGATTATAATATTGCAGAAATATGGGCTCCTAGTAGAGAAGATGACCCAAGAGAAACTTTTGAACGAAGTTCCAGTAAGGTTATAATGGACGGTATTTACAATAGACATTGTCATTATATCGATTGGAAATTAGAACCCAATATGGATTTATTTGGAGTAAACTGTTCAGTAGATATAATAAAGGAATATAAACCAGATTTAATGCTAATACATTTAGCTACATTGGACCATACACGACACAATTATGGCTTATTTAATGACGAAGTAGATAAAGCATTAAAAATGAATGATAAATGGTTAGGAGATATTATTCAGGCTACAAAGGATGCAGGTACATACAAAGATACAAATTTTATAATACTTGGGGACCATGGTCATCTTAGAGTTGATAAAGTTATAAATCCAAATGTCTTGCTTAAATCAAATGGATTTATAAAAGTTGAAAATGGAGAAGTTAAGGATTTTGATGCCTATGTAAATTCTTCTGGAATATCAGCTCAAATAATAGTAAATAACTTAGATAGGTTAACAGAATTAAGAGAACTGCTTGAAGAATTTAAAGAAGAATTATTCATAGAGAATATTTTTACCAAAGAGGAAGCATCTAACCTTGGTCTTGAAGGTGATTTTGAAATGGTAATTGAAGGTCTTGAAGGAATTTCATTTGGAAATGATTTCGAAGGAAGTATTATAAAAGATTCAGATATAAAAGATTACAAGTTTGCTGTTGCGACACATGGTCATTTACCTACTAAAGGTAATAGGCCTCCATTTATAGCTTTTGGACCAAATATTAAAGGTGGTGTGGTTATAGAAGAAGGAGACCTGAGAGCACATGCAGCAACTATATTAAAAATGTTTAATTTAAAATTAGATGGAGTTGAAAAAGAAGCATTTGATTTTATTATGTAAGTTGAATAAAGTATTTATTTTCCATGAATTATAGACTTCTATTGCAAAGATAGAAGTCTTTTTTTATGTTTTAGATTTAAGTAAAATTTAAATGGGTAAAATATTTAAAATAACTTAAACAATTTTATAAAGGTATGATATAATAATACATGTCAGGAACTAATGTTCGAAAAAAGGAGTGATACTATGGATTTTAAAATAAAATCAGACTTCAAACCTACAGGTGACCAACCAGAAGCTATTAAATCAATAGTGGATTCTATAAATAGAAATGAGAAATTTTCGACATTATTAGGTGTAACGGGTTCAGGAAAAACATTCACAATGGCAAATATCATTCAACAAGTTAAGAAACCTACCCTAATAATGGCTCATAATAAAACTCTAGCAGCACAACTTTACAGTGAGTTTAAAGAATTTTTCCCAGACAATGCAGTTGAATACTTTGTAAGTTACTATGATTATTATCAACCAGAAGCATATGTAGCTCACAGTGACACTTATATAGAAAAAGATGCAAGCATAAATGATGAAATAGATAAACTTCGACATTCTGCTACAGCATCTATTTTAGAGAGAAGAGATACTATAATAATATCATCTGTATCTTGTATATATGGACTTGGTGACCCAAAAGACTATAAAGAACTTATGTTATCTATAAGACCAGGTATGCAAAGAGACAGAGATGATGTAATAAAAAGGTTAATAGAGATACAATACGAAAGAAATGACATAAACTTTACACGAGGTACCTTTAGAGTTAGAGGAGATATACTAGAAATATTCCCAGCTAGTAATGATGAAAAAGCAATAAGAATAGAATTTTTTGGTGATGAGGTAGATAGAATAACAGAAATTGATTATGTAACAGGGAAGATTGTTGGTACTAGAAATCATGTTGTTATATTCCCAGCATCTCACTATGTAACAACGCCAGAAAGAATTGAAAAGGCAATTGTAGAAATAGAAAACGAGCTTCAAGAACAAATTAAATTTTTCAAGGAAAATGATAGGCTATTAGAAGCACAAAGAATTGAACAAAGAACTAAGTATGATATAGAAATGTTAAAGGAAATAGGATTTTGTCAGGGGATAGAGAACTATTCTAGACATATTACAGGAAGGTCAGAAGGAGAAAGACCATATACTTTAATGGATTTCTTCCCAGATGATTATTTGATAATTGTAGATGAGGCACATGTCACTATACCACAAGTAAGAGGTATGTATGCAGGAGACAGGTCTAGAAAAACATCACTTATAGAGAATGGTTTTAGATTACCTTCTGCACTTGACAATAGACCATTAAATTTTCAAGAATTTGAAGGAAATATAAATCAAATGTTGTTTGTAAGTGCTACACCAGGGCCTTATGAAATTCAACACTCAGAGACAATAGCAGAACAGATAATAAGACCAACTGGCCTTTTAGACCCAATTGTAGAAGTAAGACCTATAAATAATCAAATAGATGATTTGGTAGGAGAAATAACTAAAACTATAGAAAAAAATGAAAGAGTGCTTATAACCACTTTAACTAAAAAAATGAGTGAGGACTTGACTAACTATCTTAAAGAAATAGGGATAAAAGTTAAATATTTACACTCAGATATAGTTACATTAGAAAGAACAGAAATAATAAGAGATTTAAGATTAGGGAAGTTTGATGTCCTTGTAGGAATAAACTTACTTAGAGAAGGATTGGATATACCAGAAGTTTCACTTATAGCAATTTTAGATGCAGACAAAGAAGGTTTCTTACGTTCCGAAACAGCTTTAATACAGACTATTGGACGTGCAGCTAGAAATGAAAATGGAAGAGTAATTATGTATGCAGACAGGATAACTGACTCAATGCAAAATGCTATTGATGAAACAAAGAGAAGAAGAGATATACAAAATTTATATAATGAAGAGCACAATATCATTCCTAAAACTATACAGAAAAATATAAGAGATAGTATAGAAGCTACTAAGGTTGCAGAGGAAGAAGTTGTATATGGAATATCTGATACAGATGATAAAGACGAAATAAGAGCTAATATAGATAAATTAAAATCAGAGATGATGGAAGCTGCTCAAAACTTACAATTTGAAAGAGCAGCAGAACTTAGAGATAAAGTGAAACAATTAGAAGAAAAATTGGAAAAATAGAAAGGTAAAAACAACATTATGGAAGATAAAATTATAATAAGAGGAGCAAAAGAACATAATTTAAAAAATATAGATTTAGAATTACCAAGAGATAAATTTATTGTTTTTACAGGTTTGTCAGGGTCTGGGAAGTCTTCTTTGGCATTTGATACAATATATGCAGAAGGACAGAGAAGATATGTAGAAAGTCTATCTGCTTATGCAAGACAATTTTTAGGTCAGATGGAAAAGCCAAATGTAGAATATATAGAGGGTTTATCACCAGCTATCTCAATTGACCAGAAGACTACCTCAAAAAACCCACGTTCTACGGTTGGAACAGTAACAGAAATATATGATTATTTGAGACTATTATTTGCAAGAGTAGGAGATGTGTATTGCCCTACATGTGGTGAAAAAATAAGTCAGATGACTATTCAAGAAATAGTTGATAAAATGCTAGATTTTCCAGATAGAACGAAATTACAAATTCTTTCACCAATTGTTAGAGGACAAAAAGGTACACATAAAAAAGTCTTTGATAATATCAAAAAAGAAGGATTTGTAAGAGTTAGAGTTAATGGTGAAAACTATGAAGTTAGTGATGATATAATCTTAAATAAAAATCAAAAACATAATATAGAAGTTGTAGTGGACAGAATAGTAATTAAAGATGGAATAGAATCAAGACTAGCAGATTCAATTGAAACTGCAGTTAAGCTATCTGATGGTCTTGTAATAGCCCAAATAATAGATGGAGAAGAAATTCTTTTTTCAACTAAATTTGCATGCCCAGAACATGGAATTGGCATAGAAGAATTATCTCCAAGAATGTTTTCATTTAATGCTCCCTTTGGTGCTTGTGATGTTTGTAATGGTCTTGGGGAAAGTAAAGAAGTTGACCCAGAATTAGTAGTACCAAACAAAGATTTATCAATAAAACAAGGTGCAGTGGCAGCATGGGGTTCAACAGGTGTTAATGATGACACTTATTACAGTAAAATGATAAAAAGTTTAGCAGAGCATTTTAATGTATCTTTGACAACACCGTTTAAAGATTTACCAGATGATTTTGTGGAGGAATTACTTTATGGTAAAGATAATATAATTGTAGAGTTTACTTATGAGTCAAAATTTGGAGGAACTAGAAATTATAAATCATACTTTGAAGGTGTAATAGTAAACTTAGAGAGAAGATATAGAGAAACTAATTCAGATTACATGAGAGATAAGATTGAAGAATACATGGCAGAGAGACCATGTCCAAAGTGTAAAGGGATGAGACTTAAAAAGGAAGTTTTATCTGTTTTAGTTGATGGAAAAAATATAATGGAAGTTACAAACTTATCTGTAAATGAATTGATTGACTTTATGGAAAATATAAATCTTACAGAAAAACAGAGATTTATAGCTCATGAGATTATAAAAGAGATAAAAGGAAGAGCTATGTTCTTAAGAGATGTAGGTCTTGATTATTTAAATTTATCAAGAAAAGCTGGAACTTTATCAGGAGGAGAAGCGCAACGTATAAGATTAGCTACTCAAATAGGTTCTGCATTGGTTGGAGTTTTATATGTACTTGATGAGCCAAGTATAGGGCTTCACCAAAGAGATAATGATAGGCTTATAACTACTCTTAGACATCTAACAGATTTAGGAAATACCTTAATCGTTGTAGAGCATGATGAAGACACAATGAGAGAAGCTGATTATGTTATAGACATTGGTCCAGGTGCAGGTATACATGGTGGTGAAATAGTTGCACAGGGTACTTTAGATGAAATAATTGAAAATGAGAACTCAATAACGGGTCAATATTTAAGTGGTAAAAAACAAATATTGCTTCCTGAGACTACTAGAGAAGGAAATGGAAGTTTTATAGAAATAGTTAAAGCATCAGAAAATAATCTGAAAAATATTGATGTAAAGTTCCCATTAGGTAAGTTTACATGCATAACAGGTGTTTCAGGTTCTGGAAAAAGTACATTAATAAACGATATACTTTACAAAGGTGTTGCAAGTAAAGTGAATAGACTTAAGCAAAGAGCTGGTAAGCATAAGGAGATAAAAGGAATTGAAAGTATAGATAAAGTTATAAATATAGACCAAAGTCCTATTGGAAGAACACCTCGTTCAAATCCTGCTACTTATACAGGTGTATTTGATTTTATAAGAGATATTTTTGCATCTACTAATGAAGCTAAAGCAAGAGGTTATAAAAAAGGTAGATTTAGTTTTAATGTAAAAGGTGGTAGATGTGAAGCTTGTAAGGGTGATGGAATAATAAAAATAGAAATGCATTTCTTACCAGATGTATATGTTCCTTGTGAAATTTGTAAAGGTGAAAGATACAATAGAGAAACATTGCAAGTAAAATACAAAGATAAAACTATATCTGATATATTAGATATGAATGTGGAAGAAGCTGTTGAGTTTTTCGAAAATATACCAAATATAAAAAGAAAATTAGAAACTTTAATGGATGTAGGACTTTCATATATTAAATTAGGACAGCCTTCAACTCAATTATCAGGAGGAGAAGCACAACGTATAAAATTAGCTGCTGAACTTAGTAAAAGACCAACAGGAAAGACTTTGTATATATTAGATGAACCTACTACTGGACTTCATATGGCAGATGTAGACAAGCTAATCCAAGTATTACAAAGACTAGCAGATACAGGAAATACAATTATAGTCATAGAACATAATTTAGATGTTATAAAGACTTGTGATTATGTAATAGACTTAGGACCAGAAGGCGGAGATAAGGGTGGAACTATAGTTGCAACTGGAACACCAAAAGAAGTATCTAAAGTTGATGGTTCTTATACAGGTCAATTCTTAAAGAAATATTTTTCTTAAGTTATATAAATTGTGAAAAATTTTAGAGCAGATATACGATAAACTGTTTTGTTATAAGTAAATTAGTCAAATATAAGTTGTAAATAGTAATACAAAGTAAAGTCCATATTACTCTTCATGGTTAAAATTGTTTTCAAATCAATTATAGAAGGGAATATGGGCTTTAACTTGTTTAAAGCACTGGAAATTGTATAACTTTTTAAAATTCATATTTTAGGGTATAATTTTAGTATAAAATTTAATGTTTTGGAGGGCGAGATGTTTGATATACAAGAGCATTTAAAAAAATTACCTTCTGAGCCCGGAGTATATTTAATGAAAGACAAATACGACCATATAATATATGTGGGAAAAGCCATATCTCTAAAAAATAGGGTAAGGCAGTATTTTCAATCTTCAAAAAACCATACATCTAAAGTAAAATCTATGGTTAAGAATATATATAAGTTTGAGTATATTATAACGGATTCAGAGTTAGAGGCATTAATACTTGAATGTAATTTAATAAAAAGATACAGACCAAAGTATAATGTAGTGCTTAGAGATGATAAAACTTATCCATATATAAAAGTAACTACGAATGAAGATTATCCAAGAATCTTAAAAGTTAGAAGAGTTCTTAAAGATAAGGCAAAGTATTTTGGGCCCTATACCAATATAACTGCTGTGAATGATACCTTGGAGCTTATAAGTAGTACGTATCCAATAAGAAGCTGTAAAATAGATATAGATAAAGCAATAAAGAATAAGACAAGACCTTGTTTAAATCTACACATAAATAAATGTTTAGGACCTTGTACAGGAAATGTTTCTAAAGAAGAGTATGGAAAAATGATAGAAGAGATTATAATGTGTTTATCTGGTAAAGAAGAAAAATTGATGGAACTTTTAAAGGAAAAAATGAATGAGAGTTCTATGAACTTTAGATTTGAAGAGGCTGCTGTATATAGGGATAAGATAAAGAGCCTTGAAGAGATGATACAGAAACAAAAAATAGATGCTACTGTAAGTGACTTAAACCAAGATGTGGTTGCAATGGCAAGAGCTCATAATGAAGCTTGTGTCCAGGTATTTTTTATAAGAAATGGTAAGATTGTAGGTAGGGAACATTTTATATTAGAAGGGGTAATGGATAGTCCAAGAGCTTCTATATTAAGTTCATTTGTAAAACAATTTTATAATGAACAAGAGTATATACCTAAAGAATTAATTATAGAAGATGAGATAGAAGATAGTTCTATATTAGAAGAATGGCTGTCATCTAAAAAGGGGCAAAAAGTAACAATAAGAGTTCCTCAAAAGGGAGAGAAGAAAAGCTTAGTTGAAATGGTTAGGAAAAATGCTGTAGAATATCTTGAAAAATTTTCTGATATGAATAAAAGAAAATATGAAAAAAGTATTGGAGCATTGGAAGAATTAAAGCAAATATTAAATCTAGAAAAGTTGCCAATAAGAATAGAGGCTTATGATATATCAAATATACAAGGTGTAGATTCGATTGGTTCTATGGTAGTGTATACGAATGCTAAAAAAGATAAGAAGGAATATAGGAGATATAAAATAAAGACAGTTATTGGACCTAATGATTATGATTCTATGGCTGAAATTGTAGATAGAAGATTAAAACATGGAAATTTACCTGACTTGATATTGTTGGATGGTGGAAAAGGACAAGTTAGTGCAGTAAAAAAAGTACTAGAACTCAATGATGTAGATATACCTCTTTGGGGAATGTACAAAGATGATAAGCATAGAACTAAAGGATTGATATGCAAAGAAAAAGAAATAGAACTAGATAAAACAACTAATTTATATAGATTTATTGCTAGTATACAAGAAGAAGTTCATAATTATGCAATAACATATCATAGAAGTCTAAGAAATAAAGCTTTGACAAAATCTATCTTAGATGATATACAAGGAATAGGTGAAAAAAGAAAGAAATCATTATTAAATCACTTTAAAGATGTAGATGCTATAAAAAAAGCTACTATGGAAGAACTTTTAGAAGTAGATGGAATGAATAAAAGCATTGCAGATAATGTTTATAATTTTTTTAGAAAGGAAGAAAATTAATGGAAACTAGCAATAAAGTATCAATAAGAGAGATAATAAAAGAGTTGAAGTTAAAAGTAGTATACATGCCTGATGATGTAGATTATTATGTCTACTCTCAAGATATAAATAGACCAGGATTACAGTTTGCAGGATATTTTGATTATTTTGCATATGAAAGAATACAAATAGTTGGAAAGACAGAATATAATTTTTTTGGATTAATGGATAGTCATATTCGGGAAGAAGTACTAGATAGATTTTTCTCATATGAAATACCAGCGTTAATAATTTCTAGAGACTTGGAAATCAAGCCAGATGTAATTGAAAAGGCTAAAAAATATAAAAGAATACTTTTGAGCACAAATAGAAATACCACTAGACTTATAAATAGACTGTCAAACTATTTGGATAATAAGTTAGCACCACACACAACAATTCACGGGGTGCTAGTAGATATTTATGGTATAGGTGTACTGATAAAAGGTGAAAGTAGTATAGGAAAGTCGGAAACAGCATTAGAATTGATTCAAAGGGGTAATAGATTAGTTGCAGATGATGCTGTAGAAATAAGAAAATTAGATGAAAGTATGCTTGTGGGTCAGTCACCTGAACTAATAAGACATTTTCTTGAGATAAGAGGAATAGGAATAATAGATGTTAGAAGTTTATATGGAGTAGGGGCAATCAAAAATTCTAAAATGATAGATTTAGTAGTTCATTTAGAAGCTTGGGATGAAACTAAGTATTATGATAGACTGGGACTGGATAAAGAATATGAAGAAATACTTGGTGTTAATGTAGAGAAATTAGTTGTACCTGTTAAACCTGGAAGAAATACTGCTATGATATTAGAAGTAGCAGCAATGAATTTTAGACAAAGAGGAATGGGATACGATGCAGCTCAAGAATTTACTAAAAAATTATCAAAATTAATCGATACTAAGTAGTACTGAATAATAGTGAACTACACATCATTTAATTAAATATTGATTAGGATTATGTCCTACACCTTATAAATTAAAATCAAGTTGTATATATATAATGTTTATTAATAAGATATATTATATAAGGATAATTTAAAGTACAGTGTTAGATTATAATAATACTAGATTAATTTTATATTTGAGTTTCATTATATAACAAGAAAGTTGGAATTTTTTATGGGAATAGAATATTTTAGTAAACTTTTAGAAAGTAGTACTGAAAAAGAATTGCTCTTAAGTAAAAAGTCAAATAACATAAGTACAGCAAGATTAATATCTTTTTTGATAGTGATAGCAGGGTTTGCTATTAGATTTTACAATAAAAATATAGTAGGTATTTTTGTTGGAGTTTTATCAATAATAATATTTATAGCACTCTTAGTTATTCATAGTAAAGTAAAAGAAGAAGAAACATATTTTAAAAGTAAGAGCGAAGTATTAAATAAGTATATTAAGAGATTTGGAGATGGTTGGAAGGAATTTAAAATAGATGGTAAAGAATACTTAAAAGATGAAAATTCGCAAGCAAAAGATTTAGACTTATTTGGAAGAGCATCATTGTATCAATATATCTGTGTAGCTAATACATCTTATGGGAAAAATTTTTTAGCCAAATATTTGTGGAATGAAAATCCAGATGAGAATGTAATCTTAGAAAGACAGAGAGCTATAAAAGAACTTTTATCAAAAGATGATTTTTCTATTCATATTCAAACACTCAGTAATATAATTGGTAAAGAGCAAAAAAACAATTCAGATAGTAGTATAGAATCGTTTATAGAATATGGAGAAAATAAGAATGTGTATATACCAAAATGGATGCATATTTTTACTTGGGGTTTACCAACTGCAACAATCTTATCTTTTATATTTTGTATGTTAGGATTTTTACCTGTTTTACCTGTTTTTTTACTTTTTATAATCCAGTTAGGGTTTAGTGGTTTTGGATATCCAAGACTTATGCAAACTCTTGCTCCATTATTTTCATTTAGTAGAAGTATACAAGTATATGAAAAAATGTTTGAGGTTTTAGAAAAAGAGACGTTTGAGAGTGCATATTTGAAAGAATTACAAGATAAACTTTCTAAGGGAAGTGGAGTTTCAAGAGGTGTTAAACAATTAAATTCAATAGGAAATGCTGTAAACCTAAGGTATAATCAGATACTATATATAATTGCCTGTGGTGTTTTGATGTGGAACTATCATTGTGCAGAAGCTTTGGAGCGATGGAAAGGTATATATGGAAATCAAATTAGAGATTGGTTTGAATCTATTGGAGAATTTGAAGCTCTAATAAGTTTAACAGTTGTTTCTCATGTAAAGGAAAATACATGTTTTCCAGTAATAAAATATGAAGATACTCCAAGATTGAAAGTTGAAGAGGTATACCACCCATTAATAGCAGAAAAAAGTGTCATAGCAAATTCGATACAATTAAATTCTCAGACTTGTATTATCACAGGTTCAAATATGTCTGGAAAGACAACATTTTTAAGAAGTATCGGTGTAAACTTAGTGCTGGCATATGCAGGTGCTCCAGTATGCGCTAAGAGTTTTGATGCGACCTGTATGGCTATATTTACTTCTATGAGAATACAAGATGATGTAAGTCAAGGAATATCAACTTTCTATGCTGAGATTCTTAGAATAAAATCAATGATTCAATATAGTTTAAAAGAACTGCCAATGTTGGTTCTAGTAGATGAAATTTTTAAGGGAACTAACTCTGCTGATAGAATTATTGGAGCAAGTGAGGCAGTAAAGAAATTATCAAAACCCTGGGTTATAAGTATGGTGACAACACATGACTTTGAGCTATGTGACCTTTCAGGTAGTGGAGATGTTGAAGTTGTAAACTATCATTTCTCAGAGTACTATGTAGACGATAAAATTCATTTTGACTATAAGATAAAAGATGGAAGATGTAAAACTACAAATGCAAAACAACTTATGAGAATGGCAGGTATTCTTTAATTAATAGATAGGTTAATTAAAGAATAAGTCTATTTAGAAATATAATTTAATTTGTGAAATTAATAAGGATTGTCTTAAATTACGTAAAAGTATTTTAAGACAATCCTTTTTTAAGAATAAATTTTATATTTTGTTATGACTACTTAGCTTCTTCACAAGCACATTCTTGTGGACACTCTCCATAGACACAACTCTTATCAAAGTAATGAGTATGAAGGTATTTATGGGCTACATCACTATTTGGTTCTCCAAAGAAGTCTTTATAAATAGCTTGTAAATCAGGATTCTCATGAGATTTACGAATAGCCTTATTTCTATCTATTTCATATAACGCATTTGCACGTCTATCAACTATTTCAGTATTACCATGGTGATAAGGTTGACCAGCACCTCCAACACATCCACCAGGACATGCCATAACTTCTATGATATGGTATTTACATTCTCCACTTCTGACCTTATCCATAATCTTTCTAGCGTTTTTAAGTGTATTTACAATACACACATTAACTGTAGTTCCATCAACATCTATACTTGCTTCCCTAATTCCTTTAAGACCTCTAACATTAGTGAAGTTTACATTATCTAAAGTCTTATTAGTTATCTTCTCATATGAAGTACGTAGGGCAGCTTCTAAAACTCCACCACTTGCTCCAAATATAGATGCAGCACCTGTAGATTTTCCTAGAGGATTATCAAAATCTTGGTCTTGAAGATTAGGTAAATCGATTGCAGCTTCTTTTATCATCTTAGCTAACTCTCTAGTAGTTATAGAAAGGTCAACATCTAGTATTCCAGATTCACTTAATTCTTCTCTTGAAGCTTCATATTTTTTAGCTACACAAGGCATTACAGATACAACATAAAGTTCTTCAGGATTGATTCCTAATATTTTAGGTGCATAGTAGTTTTTAGCTATAGAACCAAACATACCTTGAGGAGACTTACAGCTAGATGCTAAGTTTAACTTGTCTGGATAATTGTGCTCTAAGAAGTTTACCCATGCAGGACAACAACTTGTTAATATAGGAAGATTTTCACCTTTTTGGATTCTTTCTATAAATTCAGTAGCTTCTTCCATTATAGTAAAATCTGCACCAAAGTTTGTATCAAATACATGTTCAAATCCAAGTGCTTTTAAAGCAGCTACCATTTTCCCTGTAGAGATTGACCCTGGTTCTAATCCAAACTCTTCACCAATAGCAACTCTTACAGCAGGAGCAACTTGCACTACTATAGTCTTTTCTTTTTTATTTAAAACATCCCAAAGTTTAGGTACATTATCTACTTCTGTTAATGCTCCAGTTGGACAGACAGATATACATTGACCACAGAATGTACACTCTGTTTCAACCATATCAGAGTTAAAGAATGTACTAACTAAAGTATTAAATCCACGATTAACTCCAGATAATGCTCCTACTGTTTGTATGTCATTACATACAGTCTCACATCTTCTACATAATATACACTTAGAATGGTCTTTAACTAAAGATTTAGTAGAAGTATCTTTACCTGCAAAAGATTTAGAACCTTGATATCTTATTTTTCTTACTCCTAAATCAGCAGCTATAGTCTGTAATTCACAATCTCCATTTTTTTCACAGACAAAACAATCTTGTGGATGGTCTGATAACAATAATTCAACAATAGTTCTACGAGCATTTAATGCTTTAGCACTATTAGTCTGAACTTTCATACCTTCCTTTATAACTGTTCCACAAGCTGGAACTAATCCTCTCTCTGTCTCAACCATACAAACACGACAAGAAGCACAAGTGTCAAGCTTATCTATTTCATTCATATGTAAATGACAAAGGTTGTGTATTTTTATATTTATTAATTTCGCAGCATCTAAGATAGAAGTTCCACTAGGTGCTGAAACGTGTTTGCCATTAATAGTTAAATTAACTAAACTCATTGTTATTCCTCCTCCAAATAAGTTATTTCTTGATTATAGCGTTAAATGTACAATTATCTATACAAGCACCACATTTTAGACACTTAGAAGTATCTATTGTATGTTGTTCCTTAACAGAACCTGTTATACAACCAGCAGGACACACTCTAGAACATTTTGTACAACCCTTACAGTCATCTGTTATAAAGTAAGAAAGTAAGTTCTGACATTTACCAGCAGGACATTTCTTATCTACAACATGAGCTATATACTCATCTTTGAAATATTGAAGAGTACTTAAAACAGGGTTTGGAGCAGCTTTACCAAGACCACATAATGAAGCAGTTTGTATAGTTTCAGCAAGGTTTTCTAGGTCATCTAAATCTTGTAGAGTACCATTACCTTCTGTAATTTTAGTTAATATTTCTAATAATCTTGTAGTACCTATACGACAAGGTGTACATTTACCACAAGATTCTTCAACAGTAAACTCAAGGAAGAACTTGGCTATATCTACCATACAGTCAGATTCATCAAGAACAAGCATACCACCAGAGCCCATCATTGAACCGATAGAACTTAATGAACCAAAGTCTATAGGAGTGTCTAAATGTTCAGTTGGTATACATCCGCCAGATGGTCCACCTGTTTGAACAGCCTTAAATTTCTTACCTTCAGGGATTCCCCCACCAATTTCAAATACAATATCTCTTAAAGTAGTACCCATTGGAACTTCAACAAGTCCTACATTTTCTACTTTTCCACCAAGAGCAAAGACTTTAGTACCACTAGAATCTTCAGTACCTAAGTTGGCAAACCAATCTCCACCCTTAAGTATAATTGCAGGTATGTTAGCAAAAGTCTCAACGTTATTTAAGCAAGTAGGAGATTTCCATAGACCACTCTTAGAAGAACTATAAGTTTTCATTCTAGGTTCACCACGTCTACCTTCAATTGAATGCATTAGCGCTGTACCTTCACCACAAACGAAAGCACCTGCACCATATTTTAATTCTAATTTAAAGTTAAATCCAGTGCCTAAGATATTTTCGCCAAGTAAACCGTATTTTTCAGCTTGAGCTATGGCTACTTTTAATCTTTCTATAGATTTTGGATATTCTGCTCTTATGTATATGTATCCTGTATCAGAACCTATAGCGTATCCACATATTGCCATAGCTTCTAGTACACTATGAGGGTCACCTTCAAGTACAGATCTATCCATAAATGCACCTGGGTCACCTTCATCAGCATTACATACAACAAACTTTTTATCTGTTGGACCAGCTGGATTTTTTGAAGCAGCTTCCCATTTAGAGCCAGTAGGGAAACCTGCACCACCTCTACCACGAAGGCCAGAAGTTTTTACCTCTGCAATAACTTCTTGAGGAGTAAGAGAAGTTAAACATTTGCCTAGAGCTAAATAACCATCATTGGCAATATATTCTTCTATACTATCTGGGTCTATAAGACCACAATTTTTTAAAGCTATACGTAACTGTTTTTTGTAGAAAGACATTTCTTCTTGTTCTTCAACTTTTTTACTTAAAGATTCTTCCTCATATAATAATTCCTCGACAACTGTATTTCTAATTAAGTGGCTTTGAACTATCTTTTCAGCATCAGATGGCTCAACTTTTACGTAGAAAACGTTATCAGGATAAACTTTTACAATAGGACCTTGAGCACAGAAACCAAAACAACCTGTCAAACGAACACTAACTTTATCTTGGATTCCTGATTTCTTTATTTCATTTTCTAATTCACTAACTATTTCTAGACTGTTTGAAGATGTACATCCAGTATCACAACAAACAAGTAATTCTCTTCTTAATACATTTTCCTTAGAATAATTTTTTCTTAAGCTAAGATTAGGTTTCAGCTCATCAGCTAAAACTTTTAATTCATCAAATGAATTTACTTTACGCATTATTTATTCACCCCTCTTAACAATTCAATTCTAATTCTCTATAAGTATCTAATATTTCGCTTACTTGGTCAGGTTTCACTTTACCATAAACTTTACCATTTACAGTAACAACTGGAGCTAAACCACATGCCCCCAAACATCTTAAACCTTCTAAAGAAAATTTAAAATCACTAGTAGTTTCTCCAACTTTTATGCCAAGCTGTTTTTCAAAAGCACTTAAGATTTTGTCAGCACCTTTTACAAAACATACAGTTCCTAGACAGACACTGATTTTATACTTACCTACAGGTTCTGTAGTAAAATAAGAATAGAATGTAACAACCCCATATACCTTTGCAGGAGCTACTCCAAGTTTTCTAGCAACATGAAGTTGAACTTCTTTTGGAAGATATCCAAATATACCTTGGGCTTCATGTAGAACTTGTATTAACGCACCTTCCTTTGTTGCAAGAGAGTCAATAAATATATCTAGTTCGTCAAATAATTGCTTGTTGTGTGAAATAAAATCGCACATAACAAATCCCCCTTTTCTTTTTAAAGTTATTATTTTTCATAAAATAATTAACCATGAGTTGACCCCAACATTATGTGGGTGAACAAAACCAAAACAATAAAGAAAGAATAATATACAACAATTTCTTTATTTATAAAAACAATGCAAAAAAGTTACCTATTAAAAATAAAAACTATACTAGTCTATTATAATATAAAATAATTCAGAATAGTTAAAAAAAATAAAAAAAATGAGCTAAATTCAATAAAAAAAAAATAATACATATAAAAAACTTTAAAAAATAAACCAAAATGTAAAATTTTTATAAAATAAAAGATTTATAAAACTGCTGATAATAGTCTTGAAATTGATTCCTTGATTTTTATATAAGTAGACCTAGAATTATATATATCTAATGTTATTTCCTTAGAATTTAAAATATCATTTTCAAATATAATTCTTTGTTCCAATGCTTTTTTTGAAGAGTACATAAATGCATTAACTTCGAAATTAAGCTCAAAACTTCTGATATCCATATTAGCTGTTCCTATAGAGCATATAGAGTCATCTATAACTATTGTCTTAGCATGTAAAAATGCATTTTGACCATAAGTATAGATTTTAGCTCCAAACTTTAAAAGTTCTCCAGCATATGAATATGATGCCCAGTATACAAAGGGATGGTCAGGTTTAGAAGGAATCATAACTCTCACATCAACACCAGATAAACAAGCTATTTTTAAAGTATCTATAAAAGTTGAGTCAAGTATTAAATAAGGACTCTGTATGTATATATACTTTCTAGCTTTCTGAATCATTTTAAGGTAACCATATTTAATCTCATCAAGTTCTGATATATCTGGACCACTTGATACTATCTGAATCCCAATATTTTCAGAAGGATGATTAGAATTTGTATCTTCTTCTATAAAGTACTTTTCTAAATCTAAGTCTTCTTTAGTTGTATATCTCCAATCAAGGATGAATCTCATATTTAGGTCAATTACGCAATCACCAGTAAGCTTAGTATGTGTATCTCTCCATAGACCAAATTTTGGATTTCTACCTAAATATTCATCACCAACATTATATCCACCTACAAATCCTACCTTACCATCAATGACAACAATTTTTCGGTGATTTCTATAGTTTAAGTTAAAGTTTACAATTTTCAAGAATGATGGGAAGAAGCTTCCAACTTTAACACCACTTTCTTTAAGTCTGGAAAGTGTACTATTTTTTAGTGTTCTACCACCAACTGCATCAAATAAAAGTCTTACTTCAACACCTTCTTTAGCTTTGTCTATAAGAATGTCTATTATTTCAGTTCCGATTTTGTCATCTTTGAAAATGTAAAATTGTATGTTTATATATTTTTTAGCTTTTTTAAGTTCTTCAAGAAGACTGTTAAAAAATTGACTAGATTCAGCATAAATCCACACATCGTTATTATTGGTATAATGAGCATTATTTGAATTAGCCAATGCATAAATCATATCCTTATGTTGATGTATATCTGAATCAATTTCAGATGTAGATTGGAGTTTAACCTGAGTATCTAGTATATTACTTTTGATTATCTTATCATCCTTTTCTTTCAATCTAAACATATTGTTTTTTGAAATATTTCTGCCAAAAGCTATATAAAGTATGAATCCAAGAGCAGGAATCAATACTAATATAAGAAGCCATGTTAAAGTTGTATTTATGTTTCTTTTTTCTCTAAAGATAAGGTTTAGTATAACCATGAAATTAATTATATATATTGTAGTAACTGCTATTTCATATATTGACATTTCGAAAAATGATATATCAAACATAAAATTCCCTCCTTCAAATATTTATTAAAATAAGTAATTATATATAATAACACAAACATATATCTATTATATATAATACCTCAATAATTAAAAAGTAAAATAAATAATCAAAAGGTAAATTTTTCAAATTCAATATAAATTATTTCGAAATTAACAAAGTTGTTATATAATAAATAGTATAATTATATGAGACAAGTATATATAAGTATATAGTATATTTTTTATGTTAATAAAATTTATTATATATCATATTGTTATTATATAATTATTGCCATAAAAAGACAAGGGAAAGTATAATTTTTAAGGGGGAAGGATTTATGAGTAAAGGATTCTTGACACCTGGGGAAACTGCACAAGCAACTATAAGTGCAGGCATTAAAAAAGCAAATATTTCGACACAAAACGCAATTCTATTAGGTTTATTTGGAGGAGCATTTATAGGTTTTGGGGCATTGGGGAGTATGATAGTTAGTCAAACTTTTGGCAAGATAGACCCGGGGGTAGCTAGCTTTTTAAGTGCTATGGTCTTTCCAGTAGGTCTTATGCTTGTAGTAGTGGCAGGAGCAGAATTATTCACTGGAAACACCTTAATGGCTATTGCACTTATGGACAAAAAAATAACATTAGGAAAAATGTTAAGAAACTGGGGACTGGTTTATTTTGCAAATTTAGTAGGTTCAATTTTGCTAGTTGCACTTGTGTTTTATTCTTCTACATTGACAGGAGATGCAGCTACAAAAGCTATAGCTGTGGCAGAAGCTAAGGTTAATTCAACTATAGCATCAATGTTTTTAAAAGCAATACTTTGTAATATTCTAGTCGTTTTAGCTGTATGGATGGCTACAGCATCTCAAGATATAATGTCAAAATTGGCTTCATGTTGGACAGTAATAATGCTATTTGTATTATGTGGATTCCAACATAGTGTTGCAAACATGTTTTTTATACCAATGGGAATGGCATTAGGAGCAAATATAACTATGGTTCAATTTATAACTAATTTGGTATTTGTAACACTTGGAAATATCGTTGGAGGTTCCATAGTAGTTGGAGGGATTTATTATCTTTGCTATGTCAAAAATAGTTAGATAAATAATACGAATTAAATTGCCTTTTAAAGCATTGATATCAGTGATATTGATGCTTTTTTTAAATTATTTATATTCTTTTATATGTTGTTATTTTTTTTTTTTTACTTTATTATATATTTATTGAATATAGTTTGTAATTAAGAAGCTTAAAATATAAAATCCATATGATAAGCAAAATCATATATTATTGAATATAGTTAATACTATATACTAATGTAATTTAAATAATAATGACAGCTAAAGTTCAGTATAATTTGGGAGGAAATACAATGAATAATCAAGATATATATATAAATTTATTAAATATATTAAGTAAAGAGGATATAAAAGTCGATGAACCTATGAAAAAACATATTTCATTTAGGGTAGGAGGACCAGCAGATATATTAGTTAGACCTAGAACTGAAGAACAATTAAAAAATGTACTTAAGTTGGTAAAAGAAGAATCTATTCCGTATTTAATAATTGGAAATGGTTCAAATATTTTAATTAAAGATGGTGGAATAAGAGGAGTGGTAATAGAACTAGCTGATAATTTCAATTCTTATGAGATAAATGATACTAGGATGACTGCTCAGTCAGGAGCTTTATTATCAGTTTTAGGGAAAGCTCTCCAAAAGCAAGAATTAAAAGGGTTTGAGTTTGCATCAGGAATACCTGGCACATTGGGAGGAGCATTAGCCATGAATGCTGGAGCATATGGTGGTGAAATGAAGGACATAGTGAAGTCAGTAAGACTGATGGATATGGAAGGCAATATATTTGAATTATCAAATGAACAGATGGAATTTGGGTATAGAAAAAGTATAATATCGAAAAACGGATATATAGCTTTATCAGCAGAATTAGAATTACAAGAAGGAAATTATGATGAAATAAAAAGTTTAATGGATGATTTAGCGACAAGAAGAATAACTAAACAGCCATTAAATTTTGCTAGTGCAGGAAGTACATTTAAGAGACCAACAGGATATTTTGCAGGTAAATTAATAGAAGAAACTGGATTGAGAGGTCTTACTTTAAGAGGAGCACAAGTATCTGAGAAGCATTGTGGATTTGTAGTCAATCAAGGAGAAGCAAGTGCTAAAGATATTTTGGATTTAATATATGTTATAAAAAGTGCTGTATATGCCAAGTTTGGGGTTATGTTGGAAGAAGAAGTCAAAATACTTGGAGAGGATTAACAAATGAAAATACTGGCTGATTATCATACACATACATTATATAGTCATGGCAAAGGGACTATTGAGGATAATGTAAAGGTAGCCATTTCTAAAGGAATAAAAACAATAGGAATATCTGACCATAGTTATAAACATATTGCATATGGTGTAAAGAAAAAAGATATTCTCAAAATGAGAGAAGAAGTAGATTATTTAAATGATAAGTACACTGATATAAATATACTTTTAGGTATGGAGTGTAACATATTAGATGATAAAGGAAATATAGATATGGATGATAAATTTATTAGAGATTTTGATTATATTATGGCTGGATATCACTTTGGTTCTACTCCAACATCATTAAGAAGCTTATTAAATCATTGTAATAACTATATTTTTAAAACTGAAAAAGCAAAAGAATATAATACAAAAGCTGTAATAAATGCGATAAGTAATAATGATATTTTTATAATTACTCATCCAGGAGATAAAGGCGATGTGTATATAGAAGAAGTAGCAAAGACAGCAAAAAAGACAAATACTAGACTTGAGATAAATAGTAGCCATTCTTTTTTGAATGTAAATCAATTAAATAAAATAAAAGGGCTAGAAAATAAATTTATAATAGGCTCAGATGCACATTGTCCAGAAAGAGTTGGTGATTTTGAACTAGCTATGAAGACTATATCTGACTCTAATCTGGATATATCGTTAGTAGAAAACATTATAATATAATAAACATAAGATAAAAGGGAGGAGTTAGCAATGAAATTTGTTATAGTTACAGGTCTTTCAGGATCTGGAAAAAGTGAGACAATGAGAGCTTTAGAGGATATGGGATTTTATTGTGTAGATAATCTACCTCCTGCTTTGATAACTAAATTTGCAGAATTATGTTATCAACCAAATTCAAGTATTGATAAAGTTGCTCTAGGGATAGATATAAGAGGGAGAAAGTTTTTTGAAGCGCTTCATGAAAGCTTAAATTATTTAGAAAAAGAAAATTATGAATATGAAATGGTATATTTGGATTGTAATGATGATGTATTGCTAAAGAGATATAAAATGACAAGAAGAAATCATCCATTGGCAAAAGATATGCAGATTCCAGAAGGTATAAAAATGGAAAGAAAGATAATGGAACCTTTAAAGGAGTTATCTACATGTATAATTGATACAACTAACATGAAACCTAAAGACCTTAAGGAAGAAATAAAGAAAATATATTCTTCTGGTGAAGATAATCCAAACCTAACTATTTCTGTAGTATCTTTTGGATTTAAACATGGTATACTTGCTGATGCAGATTTAGTATTTGATGTAAGATTTCTTCCAAATCCCTATTATGTTGAAGAGTTAAGAGCTAAAACTGGTGATGATAAAGAAGTTAGAGATTATGTTATGAATTCTAAAATCAGTGAAGAATTTTATGTGAAACTTTTAGATATGATTCATTTTTTAGTACCTCAATATATAGAGGAAGGAAAACAACATCTAGTAATTGGTGTTGGATGCACAGGTGGAAGACATAGGTCAGTTACTATAACAAATCTTATAGCGGAGGATTTATCTAATAAGGGATATAGAGTTGTAAAGAAACATAGAGACTCTATGTTGCGATAATGGAGGCAAACATGGCTAAATTACTTATTATTGTAGGAATTTTAGGTTGGATTGCATTAATTGTATCGTTATTTATATATAAAAAAGCAAAAAATGAAAAAGTAAAACTATTTCAAAGGTCTATTGTTGAAAATAGAGAACCAAATGTGGTTGTGATAGGTGGAGGTACTGGTCAATCGGTATTTTTAAGAGGTCTTAAACACACTACGCAAAATATAACTGCAATTGTAACTGTTGCTGATGATGGTGGAGGTTCAGGTGTATTGAGAGAAGACTTAGGAATGCTCCCACCAGGAGACATAAGAAACTGTTTATTAGCACTTGCAAATATAGAGCCAACAATGAATGAAGTTATGCAATATAGGTTTACAGAAGGGCTTTTAAAAGGTCAGAGTTTTGGAAATTTGTTTTTGGCTGCTATGAATGGGTTGTATGGAAACTTTGAAAAAGCTGTATATAAATTAAGTGAAATTTTTGCTATAACAGGAAGAGTTTTACCAGTAACTTTGGAAGATGTAAATTTAGTTGCCAAATTAGAAAATGGCAATATAATAAATGGAGAATCTAGTATACCTGAAGAGTCAAAAATTCAAAAAAGCTCTATTGATAAAATTTTTTTAAATCCAAAAGATGTAAAACCATTAAAGGATGTTATTGCATCTATTTATGATGCTGACATTATAATTATGGGTCCTGGAAGTTTATATACAAGTATAATACCAAATTTACTTGTAGAGGGGATTGTAGACGCTATTAAATCGTCTGTAGCTCCAAAAGTATATATAGCAAATATAATGACTCAACCAGGTGAGACAGAAGGGTACAATGTATTAGAGCATGTTAATGCTATAGTAAAACACACTGATGAGAATTTAATAGATTATGTAATCGCAAATAATGAGATATTGCCAGAAGAAATGCTTGACTTATATAAACAAGATGGAGCAGAGCAAGTCTTGTTAGATAAAAAGCAAAAAGATAAATTAAAAGAGATGGGTATAAAAACTGTAGAGAAGAATTTAATTGAAATAAAAAATAATTATATAAGACATGATGCAAAGTATATATCTAACATAGTTATTGAGTTAGCCCTAAATCATAATTACAACAAAAGTTAGTAAAAAAGGATTTTAAAAAATTGTGTAGAAATCCTTATCATTATGTTAGTTTTAAGGAGTGAACATCGATGAGAGAAGAGGTTAGTGCTGGTGGTGTAGTCCTGTTTGGCAATACGATTCTTTTACTAAGGAAGTTCAATGGAGATTGGGTGTTACCCAAGGGAAAAGTAGAAGAAGGGGAAAATAACCAAGAGGCAGCATTACGTGAAGTAAGTGAAGAAACTGGAGTAAAAGCAGATATATTGAAATATTTAGGTGAAATACACTATACATTCAAAGAAAACTGGGATGAAAATAGAGCAGTTCATAAAACAGTTTTTTGGTATTTGATGCAAGCAAAGAATATGGATACTATTCCACAAAAAGAGGAAGGCTTTATTGATGCTAAATTTATCCACCTAGATAGAGTAGTAGACTTAGCTAGGTATGATGATGAAAAGGAGATAATAAAGGTTGCCTTACAAGAAATAAAAAAAAGGTTAAAGAAAAATTAGTTAATAGGTGATAGATATGTCTTTTTCAACTGAAACCAAAAATGAACTAGCAAGAGTTATATCTGGGAATGAATGTTGTAATATAGCTGAATTGTCAGCTCTAGTTAAATCAGGGGGAAGTATACAAATTGTTGGATATAAGAAGCTAAATCTAAAGATAACAACAGAGTTAAATTCAATAGCCCGTAAAGTATTTAAATTATTAAAAAAGAATTTTAATATCAATACTACAATCTCAGTAAATAAGAATCAAATGCTAAAGAGAAATAACAGTTATGTATTAATGGTAACAAGCGAAATGGGTTCAGAAATGTTATTAAAAAAGTTAGGTATACTTGAAGATAAAGAAGGATTTTTTACTATAAACAAAATTTCAGAGAACTTAATTAAGCATGAAGGATGTAAGAGAGCTTTCATAAGAGGAGCTTTTCTTGGTGGAGGTTCTATAAGCGACCCAGAAAAGAACTATCATATGGAATTTGTAACTAATAATGAGGAGTTTGCAGATTCTCTAAAAGAACTTATAAACTCTTTAGGTTTTAATAGTAAAATTGTGGCTAGAAAAAATAATCACGTTGTTTATATCAAAGAGAGTGAACAAATATCAGATTTGTTGAGTATTATAGGAGGACACCACGCTCTTTTAAGTCTTCAAAATACTAAAATAGTAAAAGAAATGAGAAATAATGTAAACAGGATAGTAAATTGTGAGACAGCTAACCTTTCTAAAACAGTAAATGCAGCAGTAAGACAAGTAGAAAATATTAAGCTCATACAAGAGACTATAGGAATTAGCAGTTTACCAGAAAATTTACAAGAGATAGCTAAGATTAGAATCGAGTATGAGGATATGACTCTCAAAGAACTTGGAGAGATGTTAGAACCACCAATAGGAAAATCTGGAGTCAATCATAGACTTAGAAAAATAGAAGAAATTGCAACAGATTTGAAAAAAAAATCATAGCAATAAATTGAGGGGACAATCTCAGAATAAGCATTAATTTATAACATATAATGGTATATGTTGAAGTTAATTCCTATTTTGAGATAAAAGTCTCTGTTTTTGTTTTAGGACATATATTTGTGGTAAAATTAAAATTATAAAGCAGGAGGTGATTTAATGAACAAAGATTTTGCTCATCTTCATGTACATACTGAGTATAGTTTACTTGATGGGTTTTCGAGGGTGAAAAAACTTATAAAAAGGGCTAAGGAACTAAACATGAGCTCAATAGCTATAACTGACCATGGTTGTATGTTTGGTGTTATAGATTTCTACAAAACAGCTATAAAAGAAGGAATAAAGCCAATTATAGGGTGTGAAGTCTATACAGCTGCACGTGGATTGAGAGATAAAGACCCAAACTATGACAAATATCAAGGACATTTAGTTCTGTTAGCTAAGAATATGGAAGGATATAAAAATTTAATAAAAATAGTTTCAACTTCATACGTAGAAGGTTTTTACTATAAGCCTAGAGTTGACATGGAAGAACTTAAAAAACATAACAAAGGGATTATAGCACTTTCTGCATGCCTTGCAGGAGATGTAGCACGTGCTTTAATGAATAGAAATTATGAAAAAGCAAAACAATTTGCTCTTGACTACAGAGACATATTTGGAGAAGAAAATTTCTTTTTGGAGATTCAAGATCACAATTTACCTGAGCAAAAAGAAGTAAACTCTGGTTTAGTAAAATTATCAAAAGAGACTGGTATACCACTAGTTGCTACTAATGATGTTCACTATGTAAATAAAGAAGATTCGAAAATACATGATGTACTTATGTGTATTCAAATGGGAAAAACATTAAATGACCCAAATAGAATGAGATTTGGTAGTGATGAGTTTTATTTAAAATCAAGAGAAGAAATGGAAGAATTATTTCCATATGCATTAGAGGCTATTGACAATACTGTGAAAATAGCTGATATGTGTAATGTGGAGTTTGATTTTAATACTATACATCTTCCTAAGTATGATGTTCCAGAAGGATATACACCAGAAACTTATTTAAGGGAGTTGTGTTTTAATGGATTAAAAGAGAGATATGATAATCCTAGCAATGAGATACTAGAGAGATTAAATTATGAATTAGATGTAATTGAAAAAATGGGTTATGTAGAGTATTTTTTAATTGTTTGGGATTTTATAAATTTTTCTAAAGAAAATAATATTATAGTAGGACCAGGTAGAGGTAGTGCGGCTGGTTCGATAGTAGCATATACACTTAAGATAACTGATATAGACCCAATAAAGTACTCTCTATTATTTGAGCGTTTTTTAAATCCAGAACGTATATCCATGCCAGATATAGATATAGATTTTTGTTATGAGAGAAGAGAAGAAGTTATAGATTATGTAAAGAGAAAATATGGTGATGACCATGTAGCCCAGATAATAACTTTTGGAACAATGGGTGCAAAAGCTGCAATAAGAGATGTTGGAAGGGTATTGGATATAGGCTACAATAAAGTTGACAAGGTAGCCAAGGAAATACCATTTGCTTTAGGAATGACAATAGATAAGGCCCTAGATACGAATCCTAATCTTAAAGAATTGTATGACCAAGACCCGGAAACAAAAGAAATAATAAATATATCAAAACAGATAGAGGGAATGCTAAGACATGCTTCTACTCATGCAGCAGGAGTTGTTATATCAAAAAATCCCGTAGATGAATATGTACCTTTGTACAAACATCAAGATGCAATCACAACACAGTTTACTATGACAACACTTGAAGAACTTGGGCTTTTAAAGATGGATTTTCTTGGGCTAAGAACTCTTACAGTTATAAGAGATACTCTTGATTTAATAGAAAAAAATAGAGTTATAAAAAACTACACAGAAAAAATAGACTTTTCAAAGATGGATTATGACGACCCGAAAGTATATGAAATGCTTTCATCAGGAAATACACTAGGGGTGTTTCAATTGGAGAGTGCTGGCATGAGAAGTTTTATGAAACAGCTAAAACCAGACAATTTTGAAGATATTGTAGCGGGAATATCCCTATTTAGACCAGGTCCAATGGATTCTATACCTGCATATATAAAAAATAAAAGCAACCCAAAAGATGTAACATATCTACATGAAAAATTAAAGCCTATAATGGAAGTTACATATGGTTGTTTGGTATATCAAGAGCAGGTTATGCAGGTCGTTAGAGATTTAGGTGGTTATAGTTACGGACGAAGTGACCTAGTTAGAAGAGCCATGAGTAAGAAAAAGATGGATGTGATGGAAGAAGAAAGACAATATTTTATTCATGGTAAATTTGATGAAGATGGTAATATAGAAATTGCAGGGTGTATCAGAAATGGTGTAGAAGAGGAAATAGCTAATAAAATATTTGATGATATGATAGACTTCGCTAGATATGCATTTAATAAATCACATGCAGCTGCATATGGGGTTTTAGCATATGAGACAGCTTATCTAAAAACATATTATCCAGTTGAATTTATGGCAGCATTGATAACCAGTGTAATGGGAAATACTGATAAGGTAGTTGAGTATATAAGAGAATGTAAAGCACTAGAAATAGATGTATTACCTCCAGATATAAACAAAAGTTTTTCAAAGTTTTCAGTTGAAGGCGACAATATAAGATTTGGTCTAGCAGCTGTAAAAAATGTTGGTGTAAATATAATAAACAATATAATCGCTGAAAGAGAATCTAATGGATTATTTGTAGATTTAGTAGATTTAGTCAAAAGATTAGACCAAAAAGATACAAATAAGAGAGTAATAGAAAGTCTAATAAAATGTGGAGCTTTTGATAATATAAGTGAAAATAGAGCTAGTCTGATGGCTGGTTATGAAAGTTTATTAGAAAGTGTATCTATGGATAGAAAGAAAAATGTTCAAGGTCAAATTTCTTTATTTGATGCTTTTGGAGATAGTGAGGAAGATAGTGATTTTCAACAAATATACAGTTTACCTAAAAGGCAAGAGTATGAAGAAAGAGAGAGACTTAACCTTGAAAAAGAAGTCTTGGGAATGTATGTAAGTGGACATCCTTTATCACAATTTGAAAAAGAACTACAAGAAAAAACATCTATGGATAATGGAAAATTAAATTCATTAAAAGAGGAAGAAGAGTCATACCTACAAATGAATGAAACAGATGTTATAATGGGTGGAATGATTGTAACTAAAACCATTAAAACAACAAAACGAAATGAAATTATGGCATTTATTGAATTAGAAGATTTGTATGGTGCTATAGAAATAATAGTTTTTCCTCAATTATTACAAAAGTATAATGTCATTTTGAATGAAGATAATATAATATATGTAAAAGGAACATTAAGTATAAAAGAAGGCGAAAATGCAAAACTTATAGCTAGAGAGATAAAAGATATAAATGATGATACTGACTTTGCAGATAGAAACTACAATTCAGGAAGAACTAGAAATGTAGAAAATATTAAGCCAGAAAGTGGTAAAAAATTGTATTTGAAAATAGATAGTATGTCTGATACTGATACAACTAATAATATTGTAGAAATAGCCAAACAATATCCAGGTAATGACAGTATATACTTGTACCCTATGGATGAAAATATAAATGGTAAACGTAAAGCATATAAAATGACCGGGGCATTGACTTGTATATGTGATGAATTTATAAATAACTTAGAAGAGTTACTTCCTAAAGATAACATAAAAGTAAAAGCTTGATTTTTTATATAAAAATCTAAATATATTATAATAATATGAAAAATATTGTCCGTTTTGTGATATAATATCACAAAATGGACATTTAAGGACATTTAATTTTTTTAGTCTTGATGGGATTAAAAAGTGATATAGGGACAAAAAAAGTCCATTAGAATACAATAACAATGATTATAATAAAAAATTGACATAAAATCCAAGGAGGTAAAAAATGAAAACTATAGGATTACTAACAAGTGGAGGAGATGCTCCAGGAATGAATGCTGCGATTAGAGCGGTTGTAAGATCAGCAATATATTATGGATGCAAAGTATATGGAATCAATAGAGGATATAAGGGATTACTAGAAGAAGATTTAACTGAAATGAACTTATCTTCTGTTGGAGATATTATACACAGGGGAGGAACTATATTAAAATCTTCCAGATGTGAAGAATTTAAAACAGAAGAAGGTAGATTAAAAGCAGTAAAAATTCTTAAAAAGTATAAAATTGATTGCTTAGTTGTAATTGGTGGAGATGGTTCATTTGCAGGAGCTCAAAAACTTAGTGACTTAGGATTCCCAGCTATAGGCATACCAGGAACTATAGATAACGATTTAGCATATACAGATTATACTATAGGATTTGATACTGCAATGAATACTATTATAGATGCTATAGGTAAGATAAGAGATACATCATCATCTCATGAAAGAGTTAACATAGTAGAAGTTATGGGAAGACACTGTGGAGATTTAGCCTTATATGCAGGTCTTGCAGGAGGAGCGGAAACTATAATAGTACCAGAAGTAGAAATTACAGTAGATGAAGTTGCTCTAAGATTAAAGACTACTCAAAAAAGAGGTAAGAGACATAGTATAATCGTTTTAGCAGAAGGAGTCGGAAGTGCTAGTGATTTAGAAAAGGAACTTAAAAAAGAGTCAGGAGCAGATTTAAGAGTCACTGTATTGGGGCATGTCCAAAGAGGAGGAAGCCCAACTGTATCTGATAGAATACTAGCAAGTAGACTTGGAGTAAGAGCAGTAGAATTATTATTAGATGGAAAATCAGCTAGAGTTGTAGGAATAAAAGAAAACAAAATAATTGATTTAGAAATAAGTGAAGCTTTAGCTCAAAAGAAAGTATTTGATAAAGAAGCTTATGAGATGGCAAAAATATTATCTATATAAGTTTTAGTATTAAAAATAAATCTGTGGAATAATATCTCAGGAGGAGCAAATATGTTAAATAATGTAAAGAAGACAAAAATTGTTTGTACACTAGGTCCAGCATCACAAAGTGAGGAAGTTTTAACTCAACTTATGCAAAATGGTCTAAATGTGTGTAGATTTAACTTTTCTCACGGTTCGCATGAAGAACATAAAGAAAGAATTGATATGGCAAAGAAAGTTAGAGAAAAATTAAATAAGCCAGTTGCTATATTATTAGATACTAAAGGTCCAGAAATTAGAACAGGTAACTTTGAAGACCCAGAGGTATTTTTAGAAGAAGGGCAAAAGTTCACTATAACTATGAAAGATATTATGGGGACTAAAGAAATGTGTACAGTAAGCTATAAAGGTCTTGCTGAAGACGTTAAATCAGGAGATTCTATACTAATAGATGATGGTTTAGTTGGCTTAAGAGTAAAAGAAATAAATGGAGAAGATATAGTTTGTGTTGTTGAAAATTCAGGAATAGTTAAAAATCATAAAGGAGTAAATGTACCTGGTGTTAAGATAAATTTACCAGCAATAACTCCTAAAGATATAAGTGATATAGAGTTTGGAATAAGTCAAGGAATAGATTATATAGCTGCTTCTTTTGTAAGAAAGGCATCTGATGTACTAGCAATAAGAGAAGTATTAGAGAACAATAATGCAACTGATATACAAATAATATCTAAAATAGAAAACCAAGAAGGTGTAGAGAACCTAGATGAAATATTAAAAGTTTCTGATGGTATAATGGTGGCTAGAGGTGACTTAGGTGTTGAGATACCAACTGAAGAGATGCCAATAGTTCAAAAAATGATGATAAAAAAATGTAATGAATTAGCAAAGCCAGTTGTTACTGCCACTCAAATGCTTGATTCTATGATAAGAAATCCAAGACCAACAAGAGCAGAAGTTACAGACGTTGCCAATGCTATATATGATGGAACAGATGCGATAATGTTATCTGGAGAAACTGCTGCTGGAAAATATCCTGTAGAGGCAGTAAAAATGATGGCTACAATAGCAAAAAGAACAGAAGAGACTTTAGATTATGATAGATTACTAAAGGAAAATGGTACTAACAATGTTACTGTAACAGATGCAATAAGCCATGCAACTTGTACAACAGCAGTAGATTTAAATGCATCAGCTATAATAACATCTACTTCTTCAGGATATACTGCTAGAATGGTATCTAAATTCAGACCAAAATCTCCAATAATAGCTACTACAAATAATGAAAAGACTATGAATAAATTAGCTCTTACATGGGGAGTATATCCAGTTAAGTCTTCTGTTGCAGGAAATACAGATGAAGTTATAGAAAAGGCAATTGAGGCAGCTAGACAAGCTGATTATATAGATAATGGGGAATTAGTAGTTATAACTGCTGGAGTACCAGTAGGAGTAAGTGGAACTACTAATTTAATAAAGGTTCATGTAATAAGCGAAGAAATCGTGCAAGGTATAGGTGTAGGTACTCAAACAGTAGAAGGTAAAGTTCGTATAATAAAGAATGGAAATGCTTGTGTAGACTTTAATGAAGGCGACATACTTGTTTCTACTGCTACTGATGCTGAAATGAACAATTATATAGAAAAAGCAGGAGCTGTAGTAACTGAGAATGGTGGAATGACATCACATACAGCTATTGTAGGTATAAATTTAGATATACCAGTTATTGTGTCTGCAGCTGATATAACAAATCTAGTAAAAGATGGAGAAGTTGTAACTGTGGATGCATCAAGAGGCGTGGTATATAGAGGTTCAACTAGAGTTTTATAAGAAAAATAATAAATTTATTTACTAAGGGGCTTTATAAGCTCCTTTTTTTTTGGTAAAATAAAATATTGTAGCTTAGTAAAAAATATAGTTTAATTAATAGCAATATTTTAATATAAATTTAAAGAAAAAAGTTTGTAAAGATTTAAATATAATAGATTGATTGGAGGGTGATTTATGCTTTCGAAAAACGAGATGTATATTGTAGATATAGTAGACATTGGTCAAGGCGGAGTAGGAGTAGGAAAGTACAATGGTATTACAGTTTTTGTAGAGGGCGGATTAATACATGATAAAGTTAAAGTTAGGATTAATAAAGTAAAGAAAAATTATGCTGTGGGAGATATTGTTGAGATAATAGAAAAGTCTCCATTCAGGGTGAAAAGAGTGTGTAGTGACAATCTTAGGGATTGTGGAGGGTGTCAGATACAAGACTTAGATTATAATAAACAACTTGAAATGAAAACAAATGAAGTTAAACAAGTACTTTCGAGAATAGGTAAGTTAGAGGATGTAGAAGTTCATGACACTATAGGAATGGATAATCCATATAGATATAGAAATAAAGCACAATTTCCAATACAAAAGAATAATGGTATTCCAATTATTGGCTTCTATAAAAAGAAGACTCATGATGTAATATCGACAGAAAAATGCGTAATACAACATGAGATAAATGATAAAATTGTTAAAATAATAAAAACATATATAAGGGCCTATAAGGTAAGCATATATGATGAAAAGACTCACACGGGGTTGATTAGGCATTTAGTAACAAAAATAGGTTTTACAACTAAAGAAGTAATGGTTGTATTAGTAGCAAATGGAAACAAACTTCCATATCTTAAAGAATTAGCTTCAGTGCTTAAGGAAAATATACCTGGATTTAAGACTTTGGTTGTAAATGTAAATCAAAAAGATACGAATGCTATTCTAGGAAGAGAAAATATAGTTATATATGGAGATGGAAAAATAAACGATTATATAGGAGACTTAGTGTTTGAGATTTCACCATTATCATTTTTCCAAGTAAACCCTGTCCAAACTAAAGTATTGTATGATAAGGCTCTTGAATATGCAAATTTAAATGATACTGATACTGTTTTTGATATTTACTGTGGGATAGGTACAATATCTTTATTTTTGGCACAAAAGGCTAAAAAGGTTTATGGAATAGAAATTATAGATGATGCCATAAAAGATGCTAAGATAAATGCTAAATTAAACAATATACATAATGCTGAATTTTATGTTGGAAAGGCAGAGGAAATTGTACCTAAGATGTATAGAGAGGGTAAGACTGCCAATGTAGTCGTTGTAGACCCACCTAGAAAGGGATGTGACGAAAAGGTATTAGAGACTATTGTTTCAATGAATCCGGAAAGAATTGTCTATGTTTCTTGTAATCCTTCTACTTTAGCAAGGGATTTAGATTATCTAAATGTTCACGGATTTAAATGTGTTGAGGCACAACCTGTAGATATGTTCCCTCATTCTACACATGTGGAGACGGTAGCATTATTGTCCAAACTTGGTGTCGATAAGCATATAGATGTTGAAATTAAGCTGGATGAGCTTGATTTGACAAGTGCAGAGAGTAAAGCAACATACGCTCAAATCAAGGAGTATGTATTAGAAAAATTTGGACTAAAAGTTTCTACACTCTATATTGCACAAATTAAAAAGAAATGTGGGATTGAAATGAGAGAACATTATAATAAATCTAAAAAAGATAATCAGGCTATCCCACAGTGTACGCCTGAAAAAGAAGAAGCTATCATGGATGCTTTAAGACATTTTAAAATGATTTAGTAGAAATGGAGGGTATTTATGAGATGGATATTAAGAATTATCTTATTTCCAATTAGCTTGTTGTTAAGTATCCTCACTGCAGTTCTTTCATTTTTACTTGGCATAGGAACAGTAATACTGTACTTGCTGATGATGTTTTGTATATTTGGAGCAATAGCATCTTTTTTACAAAAAGAGGTTACCATTGGTATAGAAGCCTTAATTATAGGATTTTTACTTAGTCCTTATGGGATACCGATGGTTGGAGCGTCAATTATAGCATTATTGCAAGGTATAAACGAGAAAATAATGTCAGTTTAAATCAGAGAATTGATAAATCAGAAGTTGTGGAGGTAATTTTATGCGAGTATACGAAAATAAAGAAGAACTCAAAAGTGAAATAAATAAAACATTTGAGAAGTATATTGCAGAATTTGATAATATTCCAGAAAGCTTAAAAGATAAAAGAATTGATGAAGTTGACAGAACGCCGGCAGAAAATCTTGCCTATCAGGTGGGATGGACAACTTTAGTTCTTAAATGGGAAGAAGATGAAAGAAATGGGCTTCAAGTAAAGACACCATCGGATGAATTCAAATGGAATCAACTTGGTGAATTATATCAATGGTTCACAGATACTTACGCTTATTTATCATTGCAAGAGTTAAAATCTAAATTAAATGAAAATATTAATTCTATATATGTAATGATTGATTCATTAAGTGATGAAGAATTATTTAAACCACATATGAGAAAATGGGCTGATGATGCGACTAAAACAGCAGTGTGGGAAGTTTATAAGTTTATTCATGTGAATACTGTAGCTCCTTTTAAAACTTTCAGGAACAAAATTAGAAAATGGAAGAAAATAGTATTATAAATTACAGACAGTAAAGTTAAAAATTTCATAAATGGGTTATCAAAGGCGATAGAAAAACTATCGTCTTTTTATTTGAAAAAAGAAAGGAGTGTTTGATGGTATGTATTTATTTGATGAACAACCTATAGTCGCAAATAAAACTCTTGCAAGAGAATTAGGATTAAACGAAGCGCTTGTACTACAGCAGATCAATTATTGGATAGAAATAAATAAAAAATCGGGAAAGAATTACCATGATGGGAAATACTGGACATATAATTCAATTCGAGCATGGCAAGAAAATGACTTTGACTATATGAGCTTTGATACAGTAAAAAGAACTTTTTCAAAGTTAGAAAAAGCAGGTTATCTTTTAGTTGGAAATTACAATAAGGATCCAAGAGATAAAACAAAATGGTATACAATTAATAATGATAAACTTGAAGAATTATATATGGATATGGATTTAAAAAAACAAAAAATACAAACAGAAGCATTAAAAAATTCTATGCCCAATGCATTAGGGCAAAATACACCAATGGATAAGGGCAAAATCAGCCAATGCAATAATGCAGATTGCACTAATGCACAGGTTCAAAATGCACTAATGCAAAAGGATAATTTGCACCAACCATTACCAGAGAATACAACAAATAATACTACAAGTAATTCAGCATATATTTCCATCCATCCTTCCATCAAAGAAAAGAATCAATTATTTTCAGAGAATATGAAGGGAGGGAGGATAGATATAAGCTATAAAAATATATATCAAAATTGTTTAGAAGAATTGCGACACCAAACAGGATACTATGAACATATGAGCATTGGGAATAAGAGTGTGGCTGAAGAGTTTGATGAAATATTAAAGATACTGGCAGATGTAATGGTATTAGATGATGAATCTTTTATTACTATCAACCAAACAAAGATATCTGTACAAGTAGTAAAGGAAAGATTTGGGAAACTTAATTCAGGACATTTAGAGTACTTAGTAGGAGTATTAAGAGAAAATGAATATAAGATTAGAAATATAAGAGCTTTTGTACTGACCGCCGCTTATAATGCACCAAGTGGAATAGATGCCTATTATTCGGCTCTTGTAAGCTATGATATGAGAGGAGGATATTGATGTGATCAATGAAGAAATAGCAAGAAAGACCTTAAATATGGAGATAAATGCTGGTAAAGTTACTGGAAAAGGTCTATTAAACTTATTAAAAAAATTGATGAAAGAAGCAGAGAAATTCGGAGGACTTGAAAAACTGGTCAATGTCAACGGAAATGAAGTAAAGCTAAAAGATATGGTTAAAAAGGGACAGCTTGAAGAAATCCCAGTGGAAGAAGCTGAGCTTAAAGAACTTAAAAAAGAGCTGAATAGATACGGTGTTAAATTTTCAGTGATGAAAAATAAAGAGACAGGAAAAAACTCTGTATTCTTTCAAGCCAAAGATATGAAAGTTATGGATAAAGCTTTTAAGCACGCTCTTTCAAAATCAGAAAAGAAAGCAGAAAGGAAAGAATCTATTCACAAGAATATTGAGAAGTTCAAAGAGATGGCTAAAAACTCTATTTCAAAAGAGAAAATCAAAAATAAACAAAAGGAGCAAAGCCTATGATAGATAAGATACTAAAAGACATCAAAGGCTTATTTAAGGTGCAAGATAAGGCAAAGTTTCTAAAGCAGAACATTCCCTATCTTGCATTTTTCTATGTTGGCAATATCTTTTCTCATCATGTAAGAGCATATACTGGTGGCGATGTAATAGACAAAATATTTCAAGGTATATTGGAACTTAACACCATGAGCTTTCTTCCAAGTTTTCATCCAACTGATATTCTAATAGGCGTAGGAGTAGCTACTTTAATCAAATTCATTGCCTATACAAAAGGGAAAAATGCGAAAAAGTTTAGGCAGGGAAAAGAGTATGGCTCGGCAAGATGGGGAACTAGAAAAGATATTGAGCCGTACATTGATGAAAAGTTTCAAAACAATATCTTGCTAACGCAAACAGAACGATTAACTATGAATGGTAGACCGAAAAATCCCAAGTATGCAAGAAATAAAAATGTACTTGTCATAGGAGGATCTGGAAGTGGCAAGACAAGGTTTTATGTCAAGCCGAACCTAATGCAAATGCACAGTAGCTATTGCGTAACAGATCCAAAGGGAACGATAGTCCTTGAGTGTGGCAAAATGCTTGAAGATAACGGATATGAGATAAAAATCCTTAATACCATTAACTTTAAAAAGTCTATGAAATACAATCCATTCGCCTACCTCCGCAGTGAAAAAGACATACTTAAATTGGTGCAGACAATCATTGCAAACACTAAGGGAGAGGGTGAAAAAGCGGGGGAAGATTTTTGGGTCAAAGCCGAAAAACTCTATTATACAGCTCTGATTGGATATATCTTCTATGAAGCTCCAAGGGAAGAAAAGAACTTTGCAACACTCCTTGATATGATAGACGCTTCAGAAGTTAGAGAAGATGATGAAACATATATGAATCCTATTGATAGGTTATTTGAAGCATTGGAAAAGAAAGAACCTACGCACTTTGCAGTAAAGCAATATAAAAAATACAAACTTGCTGCCGGAAAAACAGCGAAATCTATTCTTATCTCTTGTGGTGCAAGGCTTGCTCCATTTGATATTAGGGAACTTAGGGACTTGATGGGGGAAGATGAACTTGAGCTTGATACACTCGGAGATAGAAAAACGGCACTCTTTGTTATTATCTCTGATACAGATGATACCTTTAACTTTGTAGTGTCTATTATGTATTCGCAGTTATTTAATCTCTTATGTGATAAGGCAGATGATGTATATGGCGGACGATTACCTGTCCATGTGAGGTGTCTACTTGATGAGTTCGCTAATATCGGCTTAATTCCTAAGTTTGAGAAGTTAATTGCAACAATCCGTTCAAGAGAGATTTCAGCAAGTATAATACTTCAAGCACAATCTCAGTTAAAAGCAATCTACAAAGATAATGCAGATACAATTGTAGGTAATTGTGATAGCACCTTGTTTCTTGGCGGGAAGGAAAAGACTACATTAAAAGAGCTTTCTGAAACACTTGGAAAGGAAACGATAGACCTTTACAATACCTCGGAAACAAGAAGCAATCAAAAGAGCTTTGGATTGAATTATCAAAAGACAGGAAAGGAGCTAATGAGCCAAGATGAGATAACAGTAATGGACGGTGGAAAATGTATATTTCAGCTTAGAGGTGTTCGACCTTTTCTATCAGATAAATACGATATTACAAAGCATAAGAATTACAAGCTCCTTGAGGACTATGACAAGAGGAATTTGTTTGATATAGAGAGCTACATTAAGCGTAAAGGGAAAGTGAAAATGAATAGACATACTGTAATTACAAGATTGTAACATTTTCCTTATCACTATATGTAGATGTATAAATTTGGTATAATGTTGTTTAAATAAATGATATTTTATGTATGAAACCTATAATATTTGTACTAATACTGTGGGGTAGGAAAAGAAAACTTCCTATATACTAAAATCAACCGAAAGAAAGGAGGAAATTAGAATGAATATTATCAAGTCATTTAACAGTACAATTGATTATCTTGAAACAGTTCTTGATGATGAAATTGATGAAAAGAAAGTAACTAGAATATCCGGATATTCTTATTCGATGTTCAGTCGCTTGTTTTCTATTCTAACTGAAATGACACTTTCAGAATATTTAAGAAGCAGAAGATTAACGGAAGCTGCGATTATATTAAGAGATACAGATGAAAAAATTATTGATGTTGCATTCAAATTTGGATATGAGTCATCAGATTCGTTTGGGACTGCTTTTAAGAATTTTCATGGATTTACTCCTTCTGAGGTGAGAATTGGAAAACCTTTTAAATTAGTTTCCAGGGTGCAATTAGCATTAAGTGTAAGAGGAGGAAGAAGTATGAATATAAGGATTCAAAAGAAAAAAGCATTTACAGTTGCAGGTGTAAATCAACAAAACATCAATTCATCAATATGTGCAAGCCTATGGCAAAAACTATTTTCAAAGGTATCTCATGAAGAAATGTTAAACTTAGGGACCGGAGAAGTTGTAGGAGTATGCCATGATATATTAAGTCTTGATAATCATGATGTTTTAGATAGTAACACGATAAATTATATGGCAGGATATATTGTTACAGATGTAGATAAGGCAAGAAGTATGGGACTAGATATTTTAGAAATTGGAGAAACAGAGTATGCGGTTGTAGAGTTAACAGGTAGTGTTCCAGAGTGTATTCATAACGGTTGGAAGTATGCGATGGAAGTGTTCTTTCCCGAGCATGGATATGTTCATTCAGGAAAGCCGGACTTTGAATATTATTATGAAGGAGATATGTATAGTAAAGACTACAAAATGGAACTTTGGATTCCTGTATGTAAATCTTAACAAATTTCAGTCTATAGTTTTAAAACAAAATATATAAAATACAAGGTGATAGAAAGTAAAAGCTATCGCCTTTTTTATGTAAAAATTTAAGGAGATAGAATGATAAGGATAAGAAGTCCTACTTAAAGGAAAATCAAATAGTAAGAGTATAAGCGATTGGCAAAGTATGAAGTCCGGTCGCTTTTTTAAAAGAAAAGGAGAAGTTTTAATGAAGCAAGAAATGATTAATATTAATGCCAACTTGTTGGCAGAACCGACTTTCTCAAAATTTGAAAAAGAGGGAGAAAAAGTGGAAGTTGCAAACTTCACGCTTGTAAAAAAGTATGGGAAGGGCAAGGAATATATCAATTGTGCAGCCTATGGTGAAAAGGCGAAAACAGTAAAAGCCTTTGAAAAAGGCGATTTGATCCATATCTTTGGTTACTTTAAGAAGCGTGAAAAAGACGGAAAGACTTACAAAAACTTTGTTGTAAAGTCATATAACAAGATTGAAAAGAAAGAAGAAAACGAGGAGGAATAAATCATGGAATTTTTTACACAGGCGGTAAATGTATTAAAGATTTTAGTTATGGCAGTAGGTGCAGGACTTGGAGCATGGGGCGTTATTAACCTGATGGAAGGTTATGGTAATGACAATCCGGGTGCAAAAAGTCAAGGAATCAAGCAACTTATGGCTGGAGGTGGCATAGTACTTATCGGATTAAAGCTGATTCCACTTCTTGCAAATGTACTCAGATAAGAAGAAAAGGAGAAACTAAATGTTTGGGATATTCGACAAAATAGAGGAGTTTTTCAAAGAGTTTCTATTAGGCGGTATCCAAGCAAACTTAGAGTCTATGTTTCTTGACATCAACGATAAAGTTGGTGCGATTGCAACGGATGTAGGAAAGACACCGATGGGGTGGAACGGACAGGTCTTCAGTTTTATTAAAAGCATTAACGATTCCGTTATCATCCCCATAGCGGGGCTAATCATAACGGCAGTCCTTTGTATCGAGCTTATCAATATGGTTATGCAAAAGAACAATATGCACGATACAGATACGTTTGATTTTTTTAAATACATCATAAAGATGTGGATTGCCGTATGGTTAGTATCTCATGCCTTTGAGTTTTCAATGGCAGTTTTTGATGTAGCTCAGCATATGGTTAATAAAGCAGCAGGAGTTATAAACACATCAGCAACTGTTTCCGGAAATCAGATTGTAGCAATGATTGATTCTCTAAAAGACAAAGGTCTTGGAGAGCTTGTGATGATACTCTTTGAAACCTCTCTCATAAAGGTAGCTATACAGGTTATTTCCATTGTGATAATGCTTGTGGTTTATGGAAGAATGTTTGAGATTTATATTTACTCATCGGTTTCAGCCATTCCATTTGCCACAATGGGAAACAAAGAGTGGGGACAGATTGGAACAAACTATATCAAAGGATTGTTTGCCATAGGTTTACAAGGACTCTTTTTAATGGTTTGTCTTGGAATATACGCAGTATTAGTTAAGACAATAAAGATAACAGACATACACACAAGTACCTTTACGATACTTGGATATGCGGTTTTGCTAGGGTTAATGATGTTAAAGAGCGGAACACTGGCCAAAAGCGTATTAAATGCACACTAAAAGAAAGGAAGGGTAATATGAACAAAAGAAAAACAGTATTTATAGTAGTAATTGGAGCAGGTATTATGGTGGTGATAGATAGGATCAGACTTCACAGCAAGGTAAATGACTTGGAAGAAAGAAAAAAAGACATCAGTCGCTGCCACAATGATTTTTGCCTAATGCAGGAAAGATATAACAGAAGTACAGATGAACAGATTGTAAGTATTCAGGAAGAAATCGGCTCCGTATATGAGAATATAGAGGAGCTTTCAAAGGGTAAAGAAGATGGGAGGTAAGTTATGGCGTATGTACCTATCCCCAAAGACTTAAAGAAGGTAAAAACAAAGGTGGCATTTAACTTGACTAAAAGACAGCTTATCGGGTTTACGATTGCAGGACTGATTGGAATACCAGTCTATTTATTTATGCGAAAGGTAGTTCCCAATGATATAGCTGTTATTTTTCTTATTGTGTCAACTCTCCCTATCTTTTTTATCACTCTTTTTGAAAAGGACGGACTGACATTTGAAAAATATTTTAAATATATTTACCTTCATAAGTTTTATCAGCCACAAAAAAGAGTGAGAAAGGAGGTTTACCTTGAACAAAAAAAGAAAGATTCAGCAGCTAAAGTTAGAACAAAACAAAAAGAAGTTAAGAAGTCAAAGACAGGACTTAAAGCAAAATAAGGGAAAATCTAAAAAAGATAAAGGCGGGCTACTTGACCTTATCTTTAGGAAAGAACCAAAAAGATATACTGTTGAAGATACCATTCCCTACCTTAGACTATTAAAAAGTGGGATATGTCAGATTGATGAAAATCATTTTAATAAGAGTATCGCCTTTGAGGATATAAACTATCAGCTTGCTTTAGAAGAAGATAGGGATTTGATTTTTAATCAGTTTGCAAACTTTCTTAATTCCTTTGATCCAAGTATAAGCATAGAGTTTTCATATATCAATCAGCTTGGTAGAAATGAAGAAATGAAATCGGCAATTCAAATACCGGATAAAGGAGATGGTTTTGACGATATACGTCTTGAGTTTCGAGAAATGCTTAAAAGCCAGATTGTAAAAGGAAATAACGGACTGAAAAAATCAAAATATGTAACTTTTACAGTAGAAGCGGATAATTTAGAACAAGCAACATCAAAACTGGAAAGAATGGAGATAGATATATTATCAAGCTTTAAAAGTATGGGAGTAAGAGCAGAAAGCCTTAACGGAGAGGAAAGGCTAAAGATACTTCATGATGTTTTAAATCCGAATAAGACCTTTGAATTTTCATATAAGGACTTAAAGAAAAAGGAAAGTACAAAGACATATATTGCTCCAGATGAATTTAACTTTACACCGTCAAGGTATTTTAAGTTTGGAAAGTTTATCGGAGCAGCAAGTCATTTTCAAATTCTTGCAAGTGAGCTTTCAGATCGTATGCTTGCCGAGTTTTTGGATATAGATGATAACATCAATATCTCTTTTCATATCAAGGCAATTGAGCAGTCAGAAGCCATCAAGATGGTCAAAAGAAAAAATACCGATATTGACAAGATGAAGATTGAGGAAAACAAAAAGGCTGTAAGGTCAGGGTATGACATGGACATTCTTCCAAGTGATTTAATCACCTATGGGGAAGATGTAAAAAGCCTCTTAAAAGACTTACAGACAAGAGATGAGAGAATGTTTGTTGTAACCATCATTTTTATGAACTTTGCAAGGACAATTCAAAAGCTAGATAATACCATTTCTCAAATTAGCTCCATTGCCAATAAGCATAATTGCAAGTTAAAAAGGCTTGACCACTCACAGGAGCAGGGCTTAATCAGTGTACTTCCTCTTGGGGTAAATAAGATTGAAATTGATAGAGGGCTAACCTCATCATCTACGGCGGTCTTTATGCCGTTTACCACAGAGGAGCTTTTCATAAACTCGGCAAACAGTTTGTACTATGGACTAAATGCCCTAAGTCATAACCTGATTATGGCAGATAGAAAGAAGTTAAAAAACCCGAACGGTCTAATCCTTGGAACTCCGGGAAGTGGTAAATCCTTTAGTGCAAAAAGAGAAATGGCAAATGCCATTCTTACAACCGATGACGATGTGATTATCTGTGATCCGGAAGGCGAATACGGAAACCTTGTAAGACAATTTAAGGGAGAAGTCATAAAGGTCAGCAGTAAGTCGAAGGACTATCTCAATCCTTTAGATATAAATATGAACTATGGAGATGGTGACGCACCACTAAAGGACAAAGCAAACTTCATTATGTCTATGCTTGAACTTGTTGTAGGAGGTAGTGGTCTTACAGCAGAAGAAAAGTCGGTTATAGATAGATGTCTGCCTAAGATTTATGGAAAGTATTTTGAAAATCCAATTCTTGAGAATATGCCTATTCTTCAAGACCTGTATGATATGTTAAAAAATCAGGAAGAAAAAGTAGGTAAAAAGTTGGCAACAGAAATGGAGATTTATGTAACAGGATCTCTTAATGTATTTAATAACAGGTCAAATGTGGACTTAAATAAGCAGCTTCTTTGTTTTGATATTAAGGAGTTAGGCTCGCAGCTTAAAAAAATTGGAATGCTTGTTATTCAGGATCAGGTGTGGAACAAGGTATCGCAAAACAGAGGAAATAAGGCTACAAGGTATTATATAGACGAGTTTCACCTATTGTTAAAAGACGAGCAGACAGCTTCCTATTCCGTAGAGATTTGGAAAAGATTTCGTAAGTGGGGTGGAATCCCGACAGGCATTACACAAAATGTCAAAGACTTACTTATGAGTAATGAAATTGAAAATATCTTTGATAATACGGACTTTGTTTTAATGCTTAATCAGGCTTCAGGCGATAGAGAAATTTTAGCAAGGAAACTTAAAATCTCTCAGCCACAGCTAAAATATGTAACTAATTCCAATGCAGGAGAAGGACTTTTGTTCTTTGGAAACACCATTGTTCCTTTCCTTGATAAGTTCCCAAAAGACACAATACTTTATCAGAAGATGACAACCAAGCCTGAAGAAGTGAGGTAGGCTTATGGGAAAGAAACTGAAAAAGGACTTTAAGGAAAGGCAAAGGGCAAGGATTGAAAAGGAAACGCTGCAAAGTAATATGGGAATTGAGCCTGAAGAAAGTAAGTTAAAGTATAACGATGATTACAGAGGGAAAATTGTTCATGATAAAGACAGATTCCAAGATAAGGTGCATGAGAAAACAAGCAAAATGACCTCTGACAGTGAACCAGTTAGAGGGACTTCCAAAAGAAATGCAAGATATAGAGCTTCCAATAAGGATAGCATAACTTCTTCAACTGAAACTGGAGGTGTAAGTCAGGAAGAAATCGGGAAAGCGGATTATGGTACGGAGGTTAAGGATGGAAAAATCTATGATCCCTTAGGAAAAGACCTTGATAATGACGGAATCATAGATAGATATGACAATGATTTTAGGGACAGCGACTATTTTGAGTCAACCTATGATGTAGATGGATTAAAAAAAGATGAGATTAGCGGAAATCCGGTAAATAAGCAAAACACTCAAAAGAAAAATTATAAGAGAAAAAACTATTCCGATAAGCTCTATACAAGAAAGAAGGACAAAGAAGCTAAAGAGGAAAAAGCAGATAATAAAAAAAGCGGAAAAGAAGCCGTTCTTGATAGAGAAAAGAAAAACAGGCTTTCTAAAGAACAGGAAACAATTTTCGAGAATAAGACTTCTAAAGTATCTGCTTTATCAGGCTTAGCAAAAGGAAACGAAACCGTAAGAGATTATTTATCTCATGGAAGTGATGAAAATCAAGGGGTAGAGGCAGGAGAAAAGACAGCCGATACAAGCTCAAAACTCATTCATGGCATTAAGAACTACTCGGATAAGAAAAGAACAAAGAAAGGATATGACCTTACAAATAAGGACTATAAAATCAGAAAGCGAAAATCCAAATTAGAGTTTCGAGATGCCAAAGAGGAACTGAAAAAGACGGAGGAGTATCAAAAAGCAAATAACTTTAAACGATTTCAAAAGAGAAAGCAGATGAAAGATTCCATTAAAAGGCAGAATAAGTCAAGGCTTAGAGATCGCATTAAGGAAGGGCTTATCGGCAGTCTTAAAAGTTCAAAGGAAGTTATATTAAGAAAAACGAAGGGACTTATGATTATTTTCATAGGTCTTATTCTTTTGAGAACTTTCTTCATTAACTTTGCAGGGACAGGAATGATAGGCTTTATGAACTCTACAAGTACAGTTCTTACAACAAGTTATTTATCAAAGCCTAATGTTCTCACAGAAATTCATCAACAATTTTCTAGTATGGAGCAAGGATTACAAGATGAGCTTGAAAGTGTTGAAGAAAATTATCCCGGCTATGATGAGTATATTGTCAATAAAGAGGGAGATATTGGTCATAATACCCATGAGCTTTTATCCTACATTACATCAAGGTTCGGAGAAGTAAAGAATGTATCAGAAGTAAGCTCTGTATTAGATGAGCTTTTTAAGTCCATATATAGGCTTGAGTATAAGGAAGAAATTGAAATCAGATACAGGACAGTTACAGAAACCTATACTGATGAAGATGGAAACGAATATACCGAAAGCCATGAAGAACCTTATGAGTATAAGAAACTCATTGTAACTCTTTATAAAAGAGAAATGGATAGTGTTGTTCGAGAAGTGTTTCAAAATTATCCAGATAATGTGAAACATTATGAAGCATTACTTGCAAGTCTTGGTAATATGAGTGACTTTTTTGGAAGTGGAAGTAATGATTATTCTGAAATAATAAACAATCCTAATTTTGGCAATCCGGGAATAGCTTTCAATGAAGAAACGGTTAAACGACTTTTCTCAGAAGCAGAAAGACATATAGGAAAGAGGTATGTTTTTGGTGCAAATGGGCCGTCAAATTTTGACTGCTCTTCATTTGTGTGTTGGAGCTTTACTCATTCAGGTATTAAAAATATGCCAAGAACAACAGCTTGGAGAATTTATACGGATTACTGTAATCCTGTAAGTACAGGTGAAGCCAAGGCAGGAGATATAATATTCTTTAAAAATACCTATAATAGTGGAAGCCCGATTTCTCATGTAGGTATATATGCCGGAAATGGGATGATGATACATGCAGGGGATCCTATTCAATATACTTCTATTAACTCACCATATTGGAGAGAACATTTTTATGGGTTTGGAAGACCAAGATAGGAGGATACAATTTGAAAAAAGAACTGACAGCAGTAAAAAATAGAATAAAGAAATTGAAAGATAAAAAGGCTCTGATTGATGAAGAATTGGAGCCTTTGTTCATTCGTGAAGAAGAACTTGAAAACGAAGAAATTATTGCCATTTGCAGAAAAAATAACATTACAATTTCTGATCTTATGGTAAAAGTAAACAGAGAAAAATCAGAAATGAAAAAGGAGAACGGAAATGAAAAAAATGAAGAATAAAAAGGCTGCGGGAGTAATTCTTGGAGCAGTGCTTTTGATAGTGGGAGTAGTAATCTCTTTATTTGCAGGTAGTAAGATTGTATTTGCACAAGGAGGGTTGTTTACGACACTTGTAAATCCGATAGAAGCCGTTGCTCAAATAAAAGTAGAAGTAGAAGTTAATGTTAAGTATATTTTTGAAGATGAAAAAGTCTTTAAGGAGGAAAAGATTAAGGCTGAAAAGGGGCGGCTTCTTGACAGTGGAGATCTTCCAATAATTCCTGATGATATGAAATTTATAGATGACTTTCTATTTTATGAAGTAAAGGGAGACGGGAAAGATGAAATTATCCGTAAAGTTACAAAGATTGATGTTAAGGATAAGGAAACGCAAACAGAAAATGAAAGCTCAAAATCTGAGCAAAGCTCTCAATCAAATGCTTCAAAGATAGAAAATAAGGGAACTCAAACAGAGCTTAGCAAAGATGATATTTCTAAAATGGAAAAGGAGTCTAAGGAACTTAAAGAAAAACTTGATAAGCTAAATCAGGAGATTAAGGACAAGGATAAACTAAGCGAGAAGCAAAAGGATAAAATCAAAGACCTTGAGGAGAAAATAGATAAACTGAAGGAAAAACTTGAAAAGGGCAAAGATGATAAGGACTTATCAGCAGATATGAAAAAGGAGATAGACAAGCTAACTGATAAGATTAAGGAACTTGAGAAAAAGGCTAATGAGGTCGGTAGAGCTCCTGTTATGCATAATCCTACTGTAACACCAATTAGCCCTATTTCCGGAATTAAACAAGGAACAGGAAATGTATCACCACAAACATCTATAAATAGCAGTGGTAAAGGTTCTGCCACGCAGGAAAGTAAAGGGGCAAATACAAAAGATACAAACAGCAATGAATCAAAGGAGAAAGAAAAGCAAGTTTGTTATCCAAATAAGCTGACACCAAAACAGCCTGCTAATAATGGTAGTCATGATTCTTCTCTGGATGGTTCAAGTAAGAATATAAATACCAACAAAGGAGTTGCTTCAGAACCTTCAAAGGCACGAGGAACAGTTACTGAAAATAAGGATAATGCAAACAAAAATTATCCTATTCACCATAATGACAGTAAAGATAATAAAGAAACGGATAAATATTCTGCTGATGCAAGACAGTTTGTTACCTTTACAACTAAAAATGGTAAGACCTTTCATTTAATCATTAACCATGATGAGGATAGCGAGAAGGTTATGCTCCTAACTGAAGTATCTGAAGATGATCTCTTAAATATGGTAGAAAAGAAAGCACCGGAGAAAGAGATTGTTAAAGAAGAATCACAAAAAGAAGAGCCTAAACAAGTGAAAAAAGAAGAAAGCAGTAATACAGGAACCTACTTAATTCTCATTCTTGTAGTAGCGGGAGCCTTAGGTGCAGGATATTATTTTAAGGTTATTAAGAAAAAAGAAGATAAGGAGCTTGAAGGCTTTGAGGAGGAAGATGATGATTTCTTTTCAGAGGCAGAAGAAAGCGAAAATGAAGTAAACGAAGCAGTAACAGAAGATAAAGAAGATGATGAGATAGAGTAAACTTGTACCCAAAATTATATAATATTTGGGGCAAAACACAGGGCGAGAGAGTAAAATCTTTCGCCCTCTTATATTGAAAACAGGAGGAAAACTATATGAAACTTGTAATAGCAGAAAAGCCAAGTGTTGCAATTTCTATTGCTAAAGTAATTGGAGCAACAAAAAAGAAAGACGGATATTATGAGGGAAATGGATACAAGGTAAGTTGGTGTGTTGGACACTTAATTCAGATGGCAAATCCGGAAAGTTACGATGAAAAGTACGCTAAATGGAATATGGCGGATTTACCGATTATTCCAAGAGAATATAAGTATGAGATTGCAAAGTCCACAAAGAAACAATTTACGATTCTTAAAAAGTTGATGAATGACAAGGAAATAGACATTGTGATAAATGCTTGCGATGCAGGACGTGAAGGAGAAGCAATCTTCAGGCTTGTCTATAATCAGGCAAATTGCAAAAAGAAGATGAAACGCCTTTGGATTTCATCAATGGAAGATAGTGCAATTAAAGAGGGCTTTGATAACCTAAAAGACGGAAGTTTTTACGATAATCTCTTTGAATCTGCACAAGCAAGAGCTATTGCGGATTGGCTTGTGGGAATGAATTTAAGTAGGCTATACTCGTGCCTATATAAGCAGAATTATTCTGTTGGCAGAGTACAAACACCAACTCTTGCCATGATTGTAAAAAGAGATGATGAAATAGCAAATTTCAAGAAAGAAAAATATTTTACAGTAGAGCTTGATTTAGACGGCTTTTCTCTTTCTACCGATAGAATTGATGATAAGACAGTTACAGAGCAGCTTATCAATCTATTAGGTAATTCCATAGAAATTACCGATGTTATTCAAAAGGAAAAGATAACAAAACCTGAGCTGCCATTTGACCTTACAACGCTTCAAAGAGAGTGTAATAAGTATTTCAATTATAGTGCAAAGCAGACCTTAGATTATACACAAAGTTTATACGAGAAAAAACTGATTACCTATCCAAGAACGGACAGTCGTTATCTTACAGAAGATATGATTACAAGTACAATCAACAATATTGTTGGAAAGCATGATTTTGATACAGGTCGCATTAAGATGGTATTTAATTCTAAAAGGGTTACAGACCATCATGCGATTATACCGACAGCAAGCAGTATGAATGAGGACTTAGCTTCACTTCCGGAAAGTGAATTGAAGGTATATGAACTTGTTTTAAATAAGCTACATGCAAGTGTAGGCTATCCTTTAATTGAGAATACTACAAAGATTGTAGCTGTATTTGACGGATTTGAATTTACAAGCAGTGGAAAGGTGATTGTAGATGAGGGCTTTACCAAATACCTAAAAAAATATATAAAAAAGAAAAATGAAGATACCGTGTTTCCGGATTTAAAGATTGGTGATAGTCTTGATATTAAGGAGAAAGAGATAAAAGAAAACTACACATCACCGGCTAAACATTTTACGGAAGATACACTTTTAAAGGATATGGAGCTTGCAGGAAATGACGCACTGGAAAAAGGTGTAGAAGTTGAGCGAAAAGGACTTGGAACACCTGCAACAAGAGCAGGCATTATTGAAAATTTAATCTTTAAGGGTTTTGTAGAAAGAGATAAGAAAAACCTTATTGCTACACACAAAGGAATAAGCCTTGTAACGATTGTCTCAGATACTTTTAAATCAGCAGGTACAACCGCTAAGTGGGAAATGGAGTTATCGGATATTGCACAAGGCAAAGCTTCAAAGGAAAATTTTTTAAAAGCGATTGAAAACGAGATAAAAGAATTGGTTTCAACTTATAGCAAGTAAGATAGCACTAATTTTAACATCGAAAAAATGTCCTAAAAATGCTATAATTTTTGTAGGGAAAGTAGGAAATATGGAGGTGTTTTATGTCGGAAGTATTTATGAATAATGCAAAGGTTATGGCAAAGGGACAGGTTACTATTCCAAAGAAAATAAGAGAAATATTAGAAATTGAGAATGGAGATTATGTAACTTTTGTTGTAACTGAAGGGAAAATACAAATTGTTAATTCAAAAACTTTTATAGAGAAAAATATACAGGGCAGGAAATAAATTATAGATGTCAGATGCAGATAGGAGGAATTTATGAATAAAGAAAAGAATTCTTTACAAAATATAAACATAGAAAAAAACAACAATTCATTTGAAGAAATTGTTATGATTGTAGAAAATGCAAAGGATCGTGCATATAGAAAAGTTAATGAAGAGCTAATCTTAATGTATCAAGAGGTTGGGAAATATATTAGTGAAAAAACAAAGGAAGCATCTTATGGTTCAGGATTCGTAGATAATGTAGCTGAATTTTTTTCTATTAACTATCCTGATTTAAAAGGATTTAATCGCAGAGGCCTTTATAGAATGAAGCAATTTTACGAACTGTACAAAGATGATGAAAAAGTGTCAACGCTGTTGACACAATTGAGTTGGTCTAATCATTTAAAAATAATGTCGGGAGCTAAAAGTAGAGAAGAGAGAGAATTTTATATTAACTTAGCAATTAAGGAAAATTTGACACATCGAGAGCTGGTAAGACAGATGGATAGTGGATACTATGAACGCTGTATGCTTTCAAATGAGGGAAATATGCCTGCAATACAAAGAGCGAAACAGGAAACACATAATTTGTTTATGGATAGCTATGTATTAGAATTTCTTGATGCTCCTAAAATTGGAAATGAAAGAGACTTTCAGAAGTCAATTCTTGAAAATTTGAAGAACTTTGTTTTAGAAATTGGAAAAGATTTTTCTTTTATAGGTAATGAGTATAGAGTGCAGGTTGGAAATCATGACTACTATATTGATTTATTATTTTACCATAGAGGTTTATCCTGCTTGGTTGCTTTTGAACTTAAAATCGGAGAATTTAAGCCGGAATATGTTGGTAAAATGAACCTATATCTAGAAGCTTTAGATAGAGAAGTTAAGAAACAAGCGGAAAACCCAAGTGTTGGAGTTATTCTTTGTGCATCAAAAGATGATGAAGTAGTTGAGTTTGCACTAAGCAGAAGCCTTTCGCCAACAATGGTATCTGAATATAGATTAAAATTGATAGATAAAGAACTATTACAAAGAAAGTTAAAAGAGTATACAGGAATTGCAGAGCAGGAGATAGAAAGACATGATGAAAAATAGATAAATATAACTTTGTGCATCAAAAAATGAGTGAAGTAGTCCATGTGGAAACAATAATAAAATAAAAGTGTTTCAATTTAGTAATATACTATGAAAGGAGATGAAAAGAAATGCGTACAGGCAATGAATTTAACGGTGTTGAGGATACTTTATATATACCTTTAGCTGCCAGAATATATGTATCTGAAAAATTCCCACATTTTTTCTATGATGAAAAGGCTCTATCTTTGAAACCCAAGATTCCAACAGGCGGTATAGATAACAATAGTACGGAATATTTTTATATGGCTAGTGTTTGTAGACAACAGACCATAGATATGAAAATTAAAAAATTCCTTGATGAAAATAAAAAGGGAAATGTGGTATTCTTAGGAGCAGGTTTAGAGACTTCATATAATCGCATAGGAAATCAAATTGTAAATTTCTATCAAGTAGATCTTCCGGGTGTAATAGAAGTACGAAAAAGAGTGCTTGGAAATGCTAAAAATGAGAAACTTATATCAGGAGATATGTTTGACCTTAACTGGATTAAAGAAATAGATACTTCATTGCCGACACTTATTTCTGTAGCAGGTGTATATCAGTATTTTGACGAATATAAAATTATAGATATGATTCAAAAATTGAAAGCTCAATTTTCTAAGGGAGAATTGATATTTGACGCAACAAACTCTAAAGGTTTGAAGCTTGCTAATAAATATGTGAAGAAAACAGGAAATAAAAATGCACAAATGTATTTTAGTGTTGATAATTCTAAAGATTTAGCAGATAAGACTGGAACAATACTATTGGAAGTTGATGGATTTTTTCATGGAGCATTGAAGGCTTGTCAGGGATTAAAACTAATGACGAGGTTATATATGTATTTTGCAGATAAGTTGCATCGAACATTGGTTATACATTTGAGGTTTAATTAAATTCTATTCAATTAGTTCTTATTACTTGTATTCAACGTATAATATATAGAATCAAAAGGTGGTTAGAGAAAATCTAATTGCCTTTTTTATTTGTAAAAAAGAAGGAGGAAATATGCGAATAAATGATTTTCATAACATTTTGGAGCTTGTAAAACAGGATATTCTGCAAAGTGAAGCAGAATATCTGAAGCTCTTAAAGGTTGTCGGAAACAATCAGAGATATGACTTTAGAAGTCAACTTAGTATCTACGATAAAAATCCTGAAGCCACAGCCTGTGCCAAGTTCGACTACTGGAGAGAACGCTTTAACCGAACAGTAATGCGAGGTCAAAAGGGTATCCCTATTTTAGAGGACTACGGCACATACAAAAAAGTTGACTATATCTTTGATATAAGCCAGACAGTTTCAAAGAATAGGGATGTCAACGAGGTTAATCTTTGGAGATTTGATAAGGAAGCTCACAAAGATGTATTAAAAGAAATGATAAAAACTGAAGGCTATGAAGAAAGCGAAAGCACCTTAGAAAATATCTTTTCTTTAAGCAGGCTCTACGGAGATGAAAAAATAGATAACCTGATGAATGAGCTTAGAATAGCTGACGAGGATAGAATTTCCTTTACTAAATTTGTGAGGGATTCGATAAGCTATGCAGTAGCTTCAAGATTTAAGTTAGACTATCCTATGGATAAGGAGCTGTTAAAGGAAAACTTTGCAATGCTTGACAGCATTTCTCTTATGAGCCTTGGAGAAACGGTGTCGGATATTAGCGGAACAGTTATTGATACGACTATTCAAAAAAGCAAAGAGTTAGAGCTTAAAAAAGAAGTTTTAAGAGGTAAAGAAGCAGGATATAATAAAATAAAAGAAGAATTAGAGGAGGTAGAAGAAAATGTACTTCGACGAGATGATCAGGAAAGAATTAGTGAAAACGAGCGAATTTTCCGAAATGGAAAGTACGGGCGAGATAATAGAGAAAATCAAGGAGAATACACTGAATCAGTTAGAGGAAGAGATGGACTTTATGAGGGAATATCCGAATCCAGTGTACGCAGTGATGAGGCTGAATTATCTTTCAAACAGCGAAGAGCAGAGCCACTTCGAGATGTTAGTGGATCTATACAAGGAGAAGAAGCTGACCAAACACCTGATGGATACTCAGAAACAGGTGATAGAGTTTATGAGAGCCGAAAAGCAAAAACTGATGATGTCTTGGCAGATAGAGAACGAGAGCCATCCTCAGTACAAAGCAATGATTTCAGCCCTCAAAGAAATGACAATCAAGGAAGTAGTGGAAATCTAAAAGAGAATACGGATAAAGAGATAAGGGAAGCTGATAAGGCTTCTTTTTCCTTGCCTGAAAACAGCTCAGGACAAATTAAACTTACAATACCTCTTGCCCAAAATGATATTGACAGCATTCTTGTAAACGGTGGAAACCATGAGGGTGGCAGACTTCCTATCATTGCTGAATTTTCCAAAGGAAAAACAGTAGAAAAATTAGGAGAATACCTTAAAGATACCATGGGAGGCGGAAACGGTTTCTTCCTTAATGGAACTGAAGTATCTTCCTGGTATTCGGATAAAGGCATTCATTTAGCCTACGGAACTTCCGCAAGAGAAGATATGACGCAAATTTTAAGCTGGAGTGATGCTGCAAGAAGAATCAATGAGCTTTTGGAAAATGGAGAGTTTGCTACAAATGTAGAGCTTTCAGAAGCACAGGACTATGAAAGAAATAGAGTTTCAGAATCGCTATGGTATCTATATCACGATTTAAGCGAAGAAGGGAAAGCACAGGGCTATTTTGACTTTATAGAAACAGGTGGTGGCTTTCCGAAAGAAACAAGACAGTTATCGGAAGCTCTTAAAAATCCTGACTATCTAAAAGATGTTGTTTCCGAGTACAGTCGCTTTTTGACAGGATATAAAGAAAACAAAGAGGTACTAAGATTTCACTATCACAAAGTAGATAGCCTTTACCAGAGATTACAGGAGCTTGCACTTACAAGAAAGGAATATACCTCTAACCTTATCGAACTTCCAAAGATACAGGGCTTTATTACAGAAGATGAAGTCCTTGCTACAATTTCAAGAGGAAGTGGAGTCGATAAAGGAAAAGAGCGAATTACTAAGTTTTTCAAAGAAAATCATACCTTGCAGGAAAAAGCGAATTTCCTAAAAGGTGAATATGGGATCGGTGGAGGCTCTCATGCTGTATCAGGCGAAAGAGGAAGCGGAGAATGGCATGATGCAAAGGGACTGAAATTACAGAAGAATCATTGTAACGATGTTTTTCTTACATGGCCAAATGTAGCAAAGCATATAGATGAGCTGCTTTCTAAGAATCTTTATCTTGAAGAAAAGGACATTGAAAAAAAGGTAGAGATAGAAGAACAAAAAGAGCCAAGTTATTACTCTAAAGACGATCCATATAATCTAATTACTGATGAAATGCTTGAAAAAGTTCCTGAACTTTATGCACAAGAGGATGTAGCTTTAGCAGACAAACAGGTTCATGCAGCATACATCATTCCATTTAGAAGTAACTGGACTTGGTATATGACGGAATATGACAGGGAAAGTAAAGATGCTTTTGGACTTGTTTTAGGAATTGAGCCGGAATGGGGATATTTTAACCTTGATGAGCTAAAGGAATTAAATGCCCAGAGGCTTGTTTTAGAAGATTTTCCAAAGACCTTTAGAGAACTTAAAGACAGTGAACTTAAAAAGCAGATGGATGAGCAGGAGCTTTATCAAGTTTTTAACGGAGAGCTAAGTTTTGAGGAAAATAATATAGAACTTGAAGCACCTGAAGATGTAGAAGAAAGCAAACAAGCAGAACCTTTTCAGGCTACCTTATTTGACTATCTAAAGGAAAAAGAAGAAGTAGAGCTTAACGAAAAAGAGGACAGCCTTTCAGATGAGTTTACAGTTAAAGAAGGCGATACCGTCTATTTTAATCATGAGGAGTACAAAGTAAGAGATCTTTCTAAAAATCAAATCACAGGAAAAAATGATTTGTGGCTTGATCCTGTAAGGCAAGGTAATCATCAAATCCCTATTGTAGCTTTTACAGATAATGAGGATTTATTAAGACAAATAAGTCTTGAAAGACCTGAATTTATCATCGGTGATGAAGTTAAGTACAAGGGAAAAGACTATGCCATCACAAAATTTGATAATATGGGAAATAACCTAAAGACTGTAACGGTTAAGGATAATACCGAATATCTTGGAGGTATGATTACAGGCTCCGATGTAATTCCTTATCGCCAAGAAAGTGAGCTTAATAAAATTTTTGAAAATTTGACCTATAAAAAAGAGGAGCTTTATGACCTTGCAGTAAGAATAGATGAGATAGCTTATGATTTTGATTCTTATGACTATGCGGATTCCGTAGAAACAGAATCAGAGAAAAGACTTGATAATATCAACCAAATCTATGGTGATTTACAAGCAGGAAATGTTTCAGTATATATAAATAGTTTGAATGAGATGATTGAAGAAGATGTTGAAGATACGGAAATCATCAAGCAAGTATTAACACAATTAGAAGAAAAAAAGATTGATATTCAGCCTAAACAAGAAGTATTCAATTTCAAGATTACAGAAGAAACACTTCCTCAAAGGTTATCTCCAAGTGAGAGGTTAAATAATAACCTTGAAGCAATCTCTATGCTTAACAGAGTGGAAAGTGGAGAACGAGAGCTTGATATTACAGCTCAGGAAGTTTTAGCTAAATATGTCGGCTGGGGCGGACTTTCTGATGTCTTTGATGAAAGCAAGGATGGACAGTGGAAAGATGCAAGAGCCTTCTTAAAGGAAAATCTATCGTCATCAGAATATGAAGCTGCAAGAGAATCAACCCTAACGAGCTTTTATACACCGAAAATAGTTATAGATGGAATATATAAGACTCTTTCCGGTATGGGATTTAAACAAGGTAATATCCTTGAACCGTCAATGGGTATCGGAAACTTTATCGGTAATGTACCTGATGAAATGGGTAAGTCAAAGTTTTATGGAGTAGAGCTTGACTCGGTAAGTGGTCGCATTGGAAAACTACTGTATCCGGAAAGTGAAGTACAGGTAAAGGGACTTGAAGAAACGGGATTCTCCAATAACTTCTTTGATGTAGCAATCGGAAATGTCCCATTTGGAGAGTACAAGGTAAATGACAGAGAATACAATCGCAATAACTTTCTTATTCACGATTATTTCTTTGCCAAGTCCATTGATAAGGTTCGTAACGGCGGTGTTATCACCTTTATTACATCATCTGGAACAATGGATAAAAAGGACGAAAGTGTAAGAAGGTATCTTGCAGCAAGAGCTGAATTTTTAGGAGCAATCAGACTTCCAAATGATACCTTTAAGGGTGTTGCCGGAACTGAGGTAACAAGCGATATTATATTCCTAAAGAAAAGAGATAGCGTATTAGAGCGAGATGAAGCTTGGATACACCTTTCAGAAGATAAAAACGGGCTTGTATATAACAAATATTTTGTCGATCATCCTGAGCAGGTGCTTGGTTCTATGCGTGAAGTAAGCGGAAGGTTTGGAAAAACTCTAACCTGTGAACCGATAGCTTATTTAGGGCAAGAGATAAATATGGCTTCATTAAAGGAGCGTATCGAGATTGCAGGAGAAAGAATTTCAAAAGATACCAAGTATGAAGAAATAGAGCTTTTAGATGATGAAATCACTTCAATCCCTGCAACCGATGATGTAAAGAACTTCTCTTATACCTTGAATGATGATGAAGTCTATTACAGAGAAAATTCGCTCTTTATTAAAAAGGAAGTATCAGACAAGAATAAAGAAAAAATCAAAGATTATCTTGAGCTGAATGTTGCCTTAAAAGATGTGATTTACAAGCAGAAGGAAGATTTTAGCGAAGAAGAAATCAAGGCTTCACAGGAAAAACTAAATGAAGTATATGACAACTTTTCAAAGAAGCATGGCTTTGTCAATAATTTAAGTAATACCAGAGCTTTGAAAGAGGATAGCAACTTTCCACTTGTTTCCTCCATAGAAATTCTTGATGAAGAAGAAAATTTCAAGGCAAAGGGAGATATTTTCTCCAAAAGAACTATTACAAAAGCCAAAGTTATAGACCATGTGGATACTTCTTTGGAAGCCCTTGTTTTATCGGTATCTGAAAAAGGCTATGTGGACTTTGACTATATGGGAAGTCTTACAGGAAAAGACAGAGCGACTTTAATTGAGGAGTTTCGAGGGGAAATCTACTTAAATATCAGAGAAGAACAAAATTTTTACAGACCACTTTCTTTTAATCCTGAAGATGGAGATTTACCTTTTGCCTGTGCAAATGGCAGTAATTCCTATAAATATGGCTATGTAACAAAAGATGAATACCTAAGTGGGAATATCAGGGATAAGATTGCCATTGTAGATAGCTATTTATCAAAGTTAAGACAAACGGAACGAGAGCTTCCTCATCTTGGCTTTGTTGAGAATGGAAAAGAAAAAGAGCTGATAAGCTATGAAATGAATCGTTTGGAATATCAAAAAGCAGAGCTTACCAAAATTCTTCCAAAGGAATTAGAAGCAAGTGAAATCAATGTGCGTCTTGGTGCGACTTGGATACCGATTAAAGATATTGAAAAATTCATCTTTGAAACTTTAAAAACTCCGGGATATGCAAGATGGGATATTAAGGTTAAATTTTCAAATATTACAAGTGAATGGAATGTAGATGGAAAAAGCAGGGATAAAGGAAATGACCTTGCAGAAATGACCTTTGGTACATCAAGGGTAAATGCCTATAAGCTGATTGAAGATGCCCTAAATCTTAAAGAAACAAAGGTATTTGACCAGATTATAAATCCGGACGGTTCTAAAACTTCTGTCTTAAATAAAAAAGAAACCATGCTTGCAGGACAAAAGCAGGAGCTATTAAAAGAAGAATTTAAGAACTGGATATTTAACGATCAGGAAAGAAGAAACCGTCTTGTAAAACTGTATAATGAGCGTTTTAACTCAATCCGAAACAGAGAATATGATGGAAGCAATCTTTCTTTTGAGGGAATGAATACAGAAATTGATTTAAGACCTCATCAAAGAAATGCCATAGCAAGAAGTCTTTATGGAGGAAACACATTGCTTGCTCATGTGGTAGGCAGTGGAAAGACCTTTGAGATGGTAGCTTCCGCAATGGAAAGTAAAAGACTTGGAATGTGCAGTAAGTCTTTGTTTGTTGTTCCAAATCACTTAACAGGGCAAATCGGTCGTGAGTTTATGCAGCTATATCCGTCGGCTAATATTATGGTGGCTGATAAAAAAGACTTTGAACCGAAGAACAGAAAGAGATTTATCGGAAAGATTGCCACAGGGGAATATGATGCGGTTGTTATCGGGCATACGCAGTTTGAAAAAATCCCGATGAGTAAGGAATATCAGGAAAAGCACATCCAAGATCAGATTAATGAAATCGTAAACTATGTAGAAGAATACAAGCATGACAAAAATCAGAACTTTACAGTAAAACAGCTTGAAAAGACAAAGAAAAAACTGGAAACAAGGCTTGAGAAATTAAATGATGATTTTAAGAAAGACGATGTAATTACCTTTGAGGAACTGGGAGTTGATATGCTCTTTGTTGACGAGGCACATAATTACAAGAACCTTTATCTCTATACCAAAATGAGAAATGTTGCAGGTATCGGGCAGTCAGAAGCCTTTAAGTCCTCCGATATGTTTATGAAATGCAGATATATGGATGAAATGACAGGAGGAAAAGGCATAGTTTTTGCCACAGGAACACCTGTAAGTAACTCAATGACAGAGCTTTATACCATGCAAAGGTATCTTCAGTATGAGAGTTTAAAGAAAAATCACTTAGAGCATTTTGATTCTTGGGCTTCCACTTTTGGAGAAACACAAAGTTCCTTTGAACTATCTCCTGAAGGAACAGGATATAGGGTGAAAACGAGATTTTTAAAGTTCTATAACTTGCCTGAGCTTATGAGTATGTTCAAAGAAGTTGCAGATATTCAGACTGCGGATATGCTTAATCTTCCTACACCTGAAGCTAATTATGAAGTTATTAAGACTGAGCCGTCTGAGGAACAAAAGGAAATTCTAAAGAGCCTTTCTGAAAGGGCAGATGATGTCAGAAATAGGGTTGTAGAGCCGGATGTTGATAATATGCTAAAAATTACCAATGATGGGAAGAAACTTGCTCTTGATCAAAGACTTATCAATCCCCTACTTCCAGACAATCCTGGCAGCAAGGTCAATGTTTGCGTGAAAAATGTCTTTAGTATTTGGGATAAGACCAAAGAGAACAAGTCCACACAACTACTTTTCTCCGATATGTCAACTCCAAAAGGAGATGGAGGGTTTAATATTTATGATGATATTAGAGAAAAGCTCGTAGCAATGGGAATCCCGAAAGAAGAAATCGCCTTTATCCATGAAGCGAATTCTGATAAGCAAAAGGATGAACTTTTTGCAAAGGTAAGAAAAGGCGAAGTTCGTATCTTAATGGGTTCAACGCAGAAGATGGGAGCCGGAACAAATGTTCAAAATAAGCTGATTGCTTTGCATGACCTTGATGTGCCTTGGAGACCTGCTGACTTAGAGCAAAGAGCAGGTAGAATTGTAAGGCAGGGTAATGAAAATGAGAAAGTAAATATTTATCGTTATGTTACAGAAAACACATTTGATGCCTATTTGTGGCAGACGATAGAAAATAAGCAGAAGTTCATTTCACAGATTATGACCAGTAAGACTCCCGTCAGAGTTGCAGAAGATGTGGACGAAAGCTCCCTTAACTATGCAGAGATTAAAGCACTTGCCACTGGTGATCCAAAAATCAAGGAAAAGATGGACTTGGATAACGAGGTTACGAAACTTAAAATGCTTGAAGCAAACTATAAGTCCAACCGTTACAGATTAGAGGATAAAGTGGCGAAAAACTATCCTGAAGAAATCGCAAGAACGGAAAAACTCATAGAAGCTGTTAAGAAAGACATAGCAAGTGTAGAACCTAAAGCGGAAGGTGAGGAAAAGTTTACTTCCATTACCATTGCGGGAGAAAAGATTAACGATAAGAAATTAGCTGGAGAAAGACTGCTTGAAGCTATTTCCAAAGTGAAAATCAATGAAAGCAAGGTGATAGGCAAGTATAGAAATATGGATTTAGAGGTAAGCTATAACTTCTTTACCAATGAACATAATTTTAGCCTAAACGGTGCTGCAAAGCATTCAGGAGAGCTTGGAACAAGTGCGGACGGTAACATTACAAGACTGGATAATGCTCTTGAGAAAATGCCTGAGAAATTAAATCGGCTTGAAGAAAAACTTATCAGTACAAAGGAACAACTTCAAAATGTCAAAGAAGAATTAAAGAAACCTTTTGAGAAGGCAGATGAGCTGAAAACTAAGGTGTTAAGACTTGCAGAACTGAATAAGCTCCTTGATATGGGAGAATTGGAAGAAAAGAGAAATGATAATCCACTTGTAGAAGATGTAAAAAGGGCAATCATTGATTTCTGTAACAGAGAGTACGAAGAAAATCATAGCTATGATGAATTTAATACCTTGTATCCTGACTTAAAGCATATCGGTATCGCCTATACCAATACACCGGATGAAAGGCATGGTATTCAGTATGAGCTTGATTTAGAGGAGAAAACTTGGACACAGTATATTGATGGTACGCCAATCAAGACAGAGAACTTTTATTATGAGAATAAAGGAGAAAATGAAGCTCTTAGGAATATGAAAAATGAGATTGAGCTATTCTCTTTCAATGATTTGGTCTATGTAGATTCAGAGGACTTGAAAGCTGCTCTTGGACTTGATATTGATGATGAGGGTAACTTCTATGATCCGCTTTCTAAAGACCTTGATAATGATGGTATTGCTGATAGGTACGACAATGACTTTAGAGACAGCGATTATTTTGAGTCCACTTATGATGTGGAGGATAACTTAAATACAAAAGCGGAATCTGTAACGAAAGCAGAGGACAAGCCGTCTATTTTAAGTCAGATACGAGCTTATCAAAATGAAAGTAAAACAGAAGAAAAACAAAAAACAAAAGAACAGGAAATTTTAAGATAAGGGGAGGGCAACCTCTCTTTTGCCATGAAAGGAGATAAAAACATGGATTACAAAACAATGAGAAATCAAATAGAAGATATGGTAAATGATAACCATAAGGACTTTGTAAAGGCGATTATAAGCATGGAAAAAGGTATCAATGATGAAAGTGCTTTAGACAAGCTCTATGACGCTTATATGGACAATGACAGCCTTAATTTACTGCATGAGGAATTTGACTATATGATTGAGGATTTAAGAGAACAGGGGCAGATAAAAGACCTGCCTTATGTTCAGGAAGAAAAGGATAATCTTATCAATATTGTCGGAAATATTGTTGGAGAGGTCGATGTAGTTGAAAGAGAAAACAAGAATGGAGACTCCTTTAAGGTGGCAAATTTCTCTGTAGTATCCAAAGATGATGAAGGAAATAAGGTATATCATAATTGCTCTGCCTATGGAGAAAAGAGTGATATTCCAAAGGGCTTTAAGCAAGGAGATTTTGTTAAGCTCTTTGGACAAATCAGAACCTCAATTGATGATAATGGTAAGGAGCATAGCAATGTAAGGATACTTTCTTCAAAGCTTTTAAAGGCAAAAGAACAAATGAAAGGACAGGATGAAAAGAAAGGATCTGTACTTGGAGCTATCAAAAAATATCAGGCTGAAGATAAGGAAAAACCGAAAGAAAAGAAAGAAGCAAGCAAAGAAGCTGAGAGATAAATTTACGGTCGGTGTGGTCTTAGGACTGCACCGGCTCTTTTTTATTTATGCAAGTTCGATTAAAGAGAATATATTTATGAAAAAAGTGTATTTTGTGGTATAATATACTAGATATAGTTTTCTTGAACGGAGGATAAGAATGAGGGTTTTTAGTTATAAAAGATTGTTCAAAAAACTCATTGATTTAGATATGACAAATAATGAATTGATGGAAAAGGCAAAAGTGAGTAAAAGTACATTTTACAAAATGAAGAATGGACAGAATGTAACTACGGATGTTTTGCTTAGAATTTGTAATGCTTTGGATTGTGATATTGAAGATATTATGGAGTGCGTAATTATTGAAGATGTAAGGAGAATGGGAGTCTAAGTTTACAGTCATAGATTTATTTTCAGGAGCTAGAGGATCATAAAACTTATTGTTAAATTATTGCTTGAGAAAATATTAAGGGATGTAGCATAAAAAATTTATGATTGTGATTAAACAGGAAACTCATAACTGTATTTATATAGTTATCAATATTTATATTCTAAAATCATGATTTTTATATTAGATAAAGAAGGGGGATAAAATGTCAATTAGGAAATTAAAAATAAAGAATTTTAAATGCTTTTCAGATTGGTTTACAGTTGATTTTGAAAATGGGATTAATATATTAGTTGGCAATAATGGAACAGGTAAATCTACGATTTTGGAAGCTATTAATCTGGTTTTAACTGGAACTTATCATGGGAAAAATATTAGGAATGAACTTACTCAGTACCTTTTCAATAAGAATATAGTGGAAAACTATATTAGAGAAGTCAACGAAGGAGTGAATGTAGAACCTCCTAAAATAATTATTGAAGCGTATTTTGATGCAGAAATGCCAAGTTTTTTAGGTGATGGAAATTCTGAAAAAACTAAAGACACCCCTGGGATTTGTTTATCAATTAGTTTTGATGAAAAATATAGCAATGAGTATAAAATGCTTTGTAAGAACAAGATAACATCGTTGCCAATTGAATATTATGAGGTAAGTTGGATGTCTTTTGCCAGAGAAAATATAACTGCAAGGAGCATTCCAATTAAGTCTGCAATGATTGATACGACAAGCTATACTCCTACCAGTGGGTCAGATATATACATATCGAGAATAGTAAAGAATCTGTTAGATGATAATGAAATTATTAATATATCGCAAGCGCATAGGCTTATGAAAGAACAATTTTCTAGAGATGAGAATATTGCTAATATAAATAGAAAATTAACGGAAACATCAAATAACGAATTGACAATTTCTGTAGATTTTGGTACGAAAACTTCATGGGAAAGCAGCTTGGTAACCCAATTAAATGAAATACCATATAATAACATTGGTAAAGGTACACAATGTATTGTTAAAACACAATTGGCATTAAGTGATCATAAAATAGAAAATAAGCAGATTGTGCTTTTAGAAGAACCTGAATGCCATTTGTCATATTCAAACTTAAATATTCTCCTAGATAAAGTAAATGAGTCAGTAAAAGAAAAACAGATAATAGTTACTACGCATAGTAGTTTTGTATCAAATAAATTAGGACTTGAAAATTTAATTTTACTAAATCGAGGAAAAACACTACGGCTAGGTGATTTATCAAATGAAACAAATTTATTTTTTAAAAGAATTGCAGGTTATGATACGTTACGATTATTATTATCAAATAAAGCAATTTTAGTCGAAGGTGATTCGGACGAACTAATTGTTCAAAGAGCATATATGGACTCTCATAATGGTAAATTGCCTATTAATGATGGAATAGATATAATATCGGTTGGAATTTCTTTTTTAAGATTTTTGGAAATCGCAAAATTGCTAGAATTACGTGTGTCAGTGATAACCGATAATGATGGAAATATTGATGCACTAAATAGAAAATATAGCGATTATTTAGGAGATAATTGTTGTGAGAATATAAATATATATTTTGATGATAGTACCCATGAATATAATGGTTCTTTGGAAAATTACAACTATAATACTTTGGAACCGTGTATATATAGATCGAATTCCATGTCTATTTTAAACGAGATATTGAATAAATCATATGAAGATCCAGATGATTTACTTAAATATATGAAGGGGCATAAAACAGAAGTTGCTTTAAAGATTTTTGAAAGTGATAAAGCTATAGAATTTCCACAATATATAAAGGAGGGTATTCTAATATGAGTGGGAAATTATATATAGCTGCTGCTGGATCTGGAAAAACAAGAAAAATTATAGAGGATTCTCTTAATACTCATAAAAAAATACTAATCCTAACATATACTATTACAAATGAGCAACAAATAATTAGCCGAATTAAGAATAAAGTTGGTGTAATTCCTAATAATATTACAGTTTCTACATGGTTTTCTTTTTTGTTAAAAGATGGTATTAGACCTTATCAAGGAAGTAGATTTAAGGAACGAATTGAAGGAATTATATTTGTAAATGGACAGAACAATACGTACGTAAAGAAAACATCCAACAAATATTTTGCCAAAGATAACAGGGTATATACTGATAAATTATCAGAGTGTGTTGTAGAGTTAAATGATAAATGTAATGGAAAAGTTTTTGAAAGAATCAGTGGAATGTATGACTGTATATATGTTGATGAAGTCCAAGATATGGTGGGGTATGATTTGGAAATATTAAAGTGTTTAATAGCTTCAAGAATTGAAGTGATAATGGTCGGGGATCCTAGACAATGCACATATTCAACTCACTCATCAAAAAAATATAAAAAATATAGTTGTGGGAAAATCGATGAGTTTTTAAAAAATGAGTGCAGAAAATTAGATGTAAGAATTGATGAAACTACACTTAATTGTACTTATAGAAATAATGATATTATATGTAAATTTGCGAATAGTCTGTATCCAGAGAGAACATCTACAAATTTTGTGCGTAGAGCTGAAGATGAATCAGATGGTGTTATGATAATTGATAAAGCAGATGTAGAGAAGTATTTGCAGAAATTTAATGCAATGCAGTTGAGAGAAAATAAAAGGACATCCGTCAATAATGAATATCCATATTATAATTTTGGAGAATCAAAAGGCTTGGAATTCCAACGAGTACTTATATATCCGACTCAACCGATGTGGGATTGGATTATTAACAATAACACATCTCTAAAAGAACAAAGTAAGGCTAGATTATATGTTGCTGTTACACGTGCTGAGAATAGTGTTGTTATTGTACGTAAAGATGCACGACCTTGTAGTCTACCAGTGGTGAAATTATAACTTTTATTGTGAGGAGATGAAATTTAAATGGCTAATGATATAAAATTTGAAATTTCTGTTCCAGCGGATGAAGAGGGATATGTTCAATTAAAATGTCCAAGTTGTAGTGAAAAATTTATGTTAACGGTGGAAGATATTGAGGCTGAAAGCACAATAGATATTTGGTGTCCTAATTGTGGTTTAACACACGAGAATTATTTAGACGATGATATTTATGAATTAGCAGAACGAATAGTTGAAAATCAAGTTGCTGAAATGCTAAATGATTTTTCAAAGAATCTTGAAAAAAGTTTTAGGAATAGTAAAAGTATAAAGTTTAAACGTGGAAAAGAGATTAAAAAGGAAGCAGAACTTCCGATAGGAAGAAAAACTGGAGATTATGAAGAAAAGAAATATTTGTGTTGTGGCAAAACCGCTAGAATAAGTAGTATAAAAAAATTAGAAGGTAGTTATTGCCCGTTTTGTGGAGAGATGATAGATGGAGATTAGTAAAAAAGAACTTAGAAAAATCAGTAGAAAATTTAGGACATTAGCTTCAAATGTTATGAATTCATATTATGGAGAACAGAATGCAAATTTGGAAGAAATGATAAATTATATAGAGCAAACATCGTTGATAAAAGAGTATTTGCATAGTTTAGAATATGATGTTGATGGCTTAGATGACTTATTAAATACGATAAGTAATTCTTATGGACGTAAAGTTTTGAATCTTGGCAATGATAGTAATAAAAGGACGTATCTACTGTATAGAGCATTTTCCTTTATAACAGGAAATAATCTACCTACATATACTTTTGGCTGGTATTATGCTGGCAGTAATAAATATCAAGATATGGCAAAGGCGTTTGGCGATAGAATGGTCTATCCGTTTGTACTTGAGGTTGAAAATTATATGAAAGATATTTCTACCGATATGGGGTACGATGAAAATAATGCTCTATATAATATCAATGTTAATAGTTCTGGAGTTCAAGTCAATATTGCGGAACACGGAAGCACGATTAACGCTGACCAAGAAAATAAATTTAATACTGAAGAAGTAATCAAGGCAATTAACAGTGTAGAAGACTTAATTAAAGGTATGGAGGATGATAACTCCAAATCAATACTTAATCAGAATTTAGATAATATAAAAAATGAAATTAAGCAGAAGCATCCGAAGAAAGAAGTATTGACTACTTGTTTAAAAAGTATGCATTTTATCACTACTTCCGTAGCTTTAATTCCTGATTTAGCTTTAGGTATAAAAATGCTTGCATCATTGATAGGCATTTCAATTTAATATTATAAAAATAAGAAAGCTATATAATATTAGAGTTATCGTTCCATCTCCTTACCCATGTAAATTCCATAGTTCTTTCGTATTTGATAAAGCTCGTCCATAGTAGATTTTGTAGAAGAATACTCTTGCATTAGGGTATTCTTTTTTTCTTGCAATTTATCAAGTTCATCTAAAATGCCCTTTGAATCAGGAAGCTTTGAATAGGACTTTTTAAGTTTTGCAAGAGCCGTTTCATAGCGTGTGATTTCAGCCTTATGCTCCTCAAAAAATGCCTTATCGGATGGATTTGCTTTATATTCCATGTAGTATTGCCTGTATTTTTTAACGGTATGAACTTTTTCCATAGTGGTAGAAAGCTCCTGCATTTCTTTATCAATAATCTTTATTTTATCCTGTAAATTTTGTCTTTCGTCGGCTACTTTTTGGATGTACTCATCAAGCTGTTTAACGGATTTAATGCCATGTTCTCTGATATAAATTACAGACTCAGCCATTGTATTAAGGTTATGTTTGGTTGCCCAATATTCGTATCCTTTGCTTTCCTTTACTTTCACATTGGTATTCATGTCAATAACATTGCCGATTCGTTTTTTGACAGGTGGGGTTTTAATCGTTTGATTTTCTGTAATACGCTCTTTTAATCTTTCTTCTGTATAGTCCTCACCAATCGTCTTAGCTCTTGTAAATCTCTGTTTGTCTTTTGGCTTAAAGGCTATATGTTTTCCATACTTTATTTCATAACCAAGCTCCGCCATTTTCTTTAGAAATTCTTCCCAATCCTTAGACTGTTTTATCAGACGATCAATGTCAAATTGAAGTTTGCTTTTCCAAGAAGTACCTTTCTTAGATTGCTCATTTTCATACCATGGCTTACCATTTGTTTTGTACTTTCTCTTATAGCTCTCGTAGAACTTATCAATCACAGAAAGGTTATTTTCTTTGCATAGCTTATCGCTTTGATACCTGATTTGGTGGTAGCTTTTCTTGTTGGAATGATAGCATTTTCCTGTTACCATATTTACATTATTGAAGATAATATGGTTGTGGATATGCCCTTTATCTATGTGGGTAGATAAGACAAATTCGTATTCGTCCTTTAATATCTTTTTACATAGCTCCATACCGATTTGATGTGCCATTTCAGGACTTGCTTCTCCGGGTAAAAAGGATTGAATAAGGTGTCTTGCAAGAACGGTTCCGTTTGTTCCGACATCATTTCGTGTTCTTAAAAATTGGGTATGAGCAGTTTCCTGATGGCATTTATGAGTGCTTACTAAGATTTGCTCATCTGTTTTTTCTCCATTAACGATATATGAAATGGCGAGATTAAGGGTTGATTTTATAGGATGTATTTTTGTAATAGCCATAAGATTTAATCACCTCCGGAAGTTCTGTTAAGGAGCAGGGAATGAATTTGCCATAGCTCTTTTGAGAAATGTTCAATCTCATTTTTTATATCATTTATGTCATCTTTATAGATAACACCAGTGGAATTTACACGCTTTGCAATCTGATTGATGTTGTTTGTTGCATTGGAAAGTAAGCCTTGTAAATCTCGGAAAGGCTCTAAATCTACCTGATAAATTTCCTTTTCCAAAACGCATTTGCGGATAAAGTGGCTCATATTTCTGCACCTTGCGAGCTTTCGTTTCTCCTCAAAAAGAGCCTTTTCTTCTTCAGTTAGTTTAATTTCCAGTCTTTCATTTCGTATTCTATTTGCCATAGGTAAATCCTCCTTTGAATGTATTTCGGGGTCTTAGGGTATACCCTAACAAGTTAAAAATTGATAAAAAAAGAAGCATATCCCAGAGGGCTGCTTCATCAATTTTTTCGTAAGTGTCCGTACACTTACTGTGCTTGCTCATATACTAATCGATCATATACTAATCGTGTAAGAACAACTTTAAGCATAATACTTATATTATTATACCATAGTTTGGAAAAATAAAAAATTATATTTCATCAACGTTTCATAAAAGGTGTGTAGAATGTTATTGAAAGTAGCTATAAAATGCTATTGTGTAAAAAATAAAGGAGGAATAATTTATGAAAAAAATAGTATCAAGAGGAGCATGCCTATTACTTGCATTATGTTTGAGCTTAAACGCAGTTGGGTGTCAAAAAAGTAATGAAAACAATAAAATTAAAGAAGGACAATCCATAAGTTCTGAAGAGGCAGGCATGTCAATTAATGCAAATGGCAAAAATGAAACTTTTAAGCCATCAGATTATACATTGGAGGCAAAGAAAGAATATGTTTATGAATATTTAGGGCTTAAATTTAAACTCTCAGACAAATTTAGAAATTATATAGCTGATAAAAAGATAGCGATGTTAGATGATCAAAGTCCTATAGATAAAGAACTAAAGTATGCTATTTTGACATTTGAAAAAATGACAGAAGAACAAAAGAATGCAGTTATAGAAAAGATGGGCGATGGATATAAAAATTGGCAAAATGAGCTTGAAAGAATTGGGACTATTGGTATATTCGAAAAAAATACATCAGAAGAAAAAATATCTAAAATTACAAAATGTGATACTCATACTAAAATAGGAGTTTCAAGTGATGGAAAATACGATTGCTATTTAAGCACAAATAGCGGAGCTGAAAGTAATCTTCTGGATGAATTAAAAAGAACTGAGATTCAAATTATAGATAAAAAAGAACGTCCTAAAAATGGTTTTGTGCTATCAGAAAAAACTGATTTAGAAAATACAGAAGCATTTAACAAAGAATCGGTTAAAGATTTACGTAAACTATCAACAAAGGACATAAATGGCAAGGATTTTACAAGTAAAGATTTTGAGAAGTATGATCTTACTATGGTAAATGTATTTGCAACTTGGTGTACAGCTTGTGTAAAGGAAATTCCTGATTTGGTTGAGGTTCAGAATGAAATGAAAAGCAAGGGTGTAAATATCGTTGGAGTTGTTACAGATACTGTTGATGATAACGGTGAAAACAAGGAAGCAATTGAAAAGTCAAAGTTAATACATGAAAAGACAAAGGCTTCATATCCTTTCTTAATGCCAGATAAGACAAACTTTAATGGTAGATTGAATGGTATACAGGCTATGCCAGAGACTTTCTTTGTTGATAGTAATGGAAATATTGTAGGTGATACTTATTCTGGGGCAAAGAGTGCAAAGGAATGGAAGCAGGTAATTGAAAAAGAATTGGAAAAAATAAAAAATAAATAAAAGTAAAGCGGTGATTGGTATATGGTTAATAAGTTTTTAAAAAGCCGTGCCTTGTCTTTATTAATTATCTTTATTAGTATGGCGATGATTTACTATGGTCATAGTAATGGAGAAACTAAAGTTGTCTTGGATAAGGCGATAAGAATTTGTATGGAGTGTATTGGAATTGGATAGAATTAAAAATATTATAAATGGTAGTACAAAAAAAGATAAATATAAAATAAGAGATCGTTTTAGGCATTTATTTCAATCCGTTTGGTTTTTAATTACTAATTCTTACTTTGAAGGGTTTAAGACTGGTAAAATCTACGGTGGGAATTTAAAGAAAATTTGTGTTCCAGGTATGAATTGTTATTCATGCCCGGGAGCAAAAGGTTCTTGTCCAATAGGATCACTACAGGCAGTAATTGGAAATTCAAAATATAAGATTAGTTATTATATAGTTGGGATTTTGTTTTTTATAGGAGCATTGGTGGGAAGATTTGTTTGTGGATGGCTGTGTCCATTTGGATTGATTCAAGATTTGCTACACAAGATTCCCTTTTTTAAAAAAGTTGAAACATTTAAGTTTGATAAACATTTGAGAAAATTGAAATACATAATATTACTTGTATTTGTAATAATATTACCTTTATTTTTGGTTGATATTTTAGGTCAGGGTTCTCCGTATTTTTGTAAACTTATTTGTCCGATTGGTATGCTGGAAGGAGGATTACCACTTGTTTTATTAAATAAAAGTATGAGAAGTGCGATAGGTTTCTTGTATTATTGGAAAGGAATCATTCTAATAGTTACTTTGTTACTTTCTATAATTATATATAGACCTTTTTGTAAATATATATGTCCACTTGGAGCTATTTACTCAATTTTTAACCCTATTTCAATATTTAGATATAGATTGGATAAGGATAAGTGTATTAATTGTGGAAAATGTAAAAAAGTTTGCCAAATGAATATAGATCCAGTTGAGAATTGCAATCATCTGGAGTGTATCAGATGTGGACGATGTAAAAATGCTTGTCCAGTGGATGCAATTAGTTATGGAGTAAGAAAATAGAGAGGAGTAGTTAGGAAAGTGATAAAAAATGCTATAGCATATATTACAAGAAAGAGAAATAGAACTTTAATAATTTTTATCATATTAACTATAGTTCTTTCTTGCTTGTATTCTTGTTTAACAATAATGAAATCAAGCAATGAAATAGAAAAGGCTTTATATGAAAGTTCTAATTCTTCAATATCAATAACAAAAAAAGATGGTAAATATTTTAATGTTAATCAATTTAAAGATATTGAAAAATTAAAAGAAATTGAAGAAAAAATAATTCAATATGATGGATTAGCAAAACTAAAAGATGCTAAAGTAGTTAGCGGAGAACAAAGAATAAATAGAGAAGATTTATCTGACGAATTTAAGAATGTTGTTTCACTCGAAGCTACAAATAATACTAAAAGAAATATTTTATTTAGTAGTGGAGTATTTACAATTAAAGAAGGTAAAAATATAGGAGAAAATGATAAGAATTCAATTATTGTTCATGAAGAATTTGCTAAACAAAACAATCTAAAATTAGGTGATGAAGTTGATCTTGAATTACTAGATATTGAAAAAAGTGGAAAAATAAAAAGTCATAAATTTAAAATTATAGGGATCTTTTCTGGTAAAAAACAGGAAACATATACAGGATTATCTTCTGATTTTAGTGAAAATATGGTGTTTGTAGATTATTCAACAAGCCAAGAGATATTAAATAAATCAGAAAATAATAAAATCGCAAATAAAATTTTAATGTATTCTGGTAGTGCAGAATCTACAGACTTAGCCTTAAACAAATTGAAAGAGCTTAAAATTGATGAGTCAAAGTATTTTGTTGAAAAAGATTCTAATGCGTTTGAAGAGTCTTTAGAGTCAGTGAGTGGAATAAAACATATAATAAAAATAATGACTTATTCTATTATGTTAGGTGGGATGGTTGTTCTTTCATTAATCTTGATTCTATGGTTAAGAGAAAGAATTTATGAAATAGGTATATTTTTATCTATTGGAACATCTAAGATACAAATTATAATGCAATTTATATTCGAGTTAATATTCATATCGATACCAAGTATAATATCTTCCTTATTTTTAGGAAATGTATTACTAAAAGTAATTGTAGATGGATTCATTAACTCAGAGGACTCAATGATTTCCGGTGGAAGTTTAATAAATAATAGTAGTTTTATGTTAAATATAACAACACTTGGACAAAGTTATTTAATATTAATAAGTATTATTGTTTTATCAGTTGTATTTGCTTCTTCATTAATATTAATCAAGAAGCCTAAAGAAATATTATCAAAAATAAGTTAGGAGAAAATAATGGATATATTAGAAATAAAGAATGTAGCATATAGTTATGCAAATTCTAAAGAAAAAGTTTTGTCAGGAGTAAATCAAAAATTTGAACTTGGGAAGTTTTATGCGATAGTAGGAAAGTCAGGAACAGGAAAATCTACACTTCTTTCCTTACTTGCTGGACTTGATAAACCTCAAACAGGAAAAATATTGTTTAAGAATGAAGATATACAAAAGAAAGGATATAGTAATCATAGAAAAAATAATATATCTTTAGTATTTCAAAACTATAATTTAATAGATTATTTATCACCAATTGAAAATATTAGATTAGTAAATAAATCAGCAGATGAAAGTATCTTGTTTGAACTAGGTTTAGATAAAAAACAAATAAAAAGAAATGTTATGAAATTATCTGGTGGACAGCAACAAAGAGTAGCTATTGCTAGAGCATTGGTATCAGATGCTCCAATAATACTAGCTGATGAGCCTACTGGTAATCTAGACAGTGTTACTGCTGGAGAAATAATTAATATATTAAAGACATTAGCTAAAGATAGAAATAAATGTGTAATAGTTGTAACACATAGTAAGGAAGTAGCAGATTCTGCGGATATCATTTTAGAACTAAGTGGTAAAAAGTTGAAAAAAGTAAATAAAATGAATTTGGAGGTTGAATAATGATAAAAAATGCATTTGCTTATGTAACTAGAAAAAGCTTAAAATCATTAATTATTATATTAGTTATTTTATCTATGTCAACTTTAAGTCTCATTAGTTTATCTATTAAAGATGCTACGGACAGAGCTTCAAAAGAAACATTTGCTAATATAACAAATAGTTTTTCTATGGAGATAAATAGACAAGTAAATCCAGGAACACCTAGAGGTGGGGGAAATGTAAAAGGTGAAGATATTAAAAAGATATCTCAAACAGATAGTATAGACTCCTATGTAAAAAGAATAAACAGTGTTGCAGATTTAGTTGATTATGATATTATTGAAACTCAAGAGACTCTTGCGAATCAATCACCTGAAAGAGCGAAGAATTTTAAAAGAACAGTTATGTTAACTGGGGTTAACGACTCATCAAAAGAAACAAAATTTGTATCAGAAGCATATAAATTAGTAGAAGGAAAGCATTTAGAAAATGAAGATAAAAATAAAATCTTAATGCATAAAGATTTAGCTGAAAAAAATAATCTTAAAGTTGGAGATAAGATAAAAATAAAATCTAATTTATTTGATGCTGATAATGAGAAAGGTGCAGATGAAACAGTAGAAGTAGAAATTAAAGGTCTATTCGATGGGCATAATAGCGGTGGAGTAAGTGCAGCACAAGAACTATACGAAAATACATTAATCACTGATGTTCATACAGCTGCTAAAGTTTATGGTAATACAGAAGATACAGCTGTATACCAAGATGCAACATTCTTTGTAAAAGGTGATAAGAATCTTGATAGTGTAATAAAAGATCTTGGGAAATTAGATATAAATTGGAGAGAATATAATTTGATTAAAAGTTCATCAAATTACCCTGCATTACAACAATCTATATCAGGTATCTACTCAATTTCAAATAAATTATTTGTTGGCTCATTAATATTTGCAGGAGTTGTAGTTTCATTATTATTATTCTTATGGATGAATGCTAGAAAGAAAGAAATAGCAGTATTACTATCATTAGGTATATCAAAATTAGAAATTTTTGGTCAATTCCTAATTGAGATGGTATTTATATCAATCCCCGCATTCGTTGGTTCTTATTTCTTAGCTCAATATACAGCTGATAAGCTTGGGAATAATATATTGAATAAGGTTACTGGTGATATAGCTAAACAAATAGCTAGACAATCTGCATCTAGCCAATTAGGTGGTGGGGCAGAAGCTGAAGGATTTAACAAGACATTATCAAGTTTAGATATAAATGTATTACCTAAATTCATAATTTATGTAGTTATATTTATGAGTTTAGTACTTCTTGTATCATTGATTATTTCTTCATTCAATATATTAAGAAGGAATTCAAAAGAATTATTAATTGACAATAATTAAAATTTTCGGTGCTTTTTAGCACCAAAAATTTTTTGGCTTTTAAATATCAAATAATATGCTGTATAATATAAGTGTATAGGCTTAAGTGGAGGTATATATGAAAATATTAACTGTTGAAGATGATAATATGATAAGAGAGGGAATAAGTGAATATCTTTCAGAATTTGGATATACTGTTATTCAAGCTAAAGATGGAAGAGAAGCCTTGTCAAAATTTAATAGCGATATAAATTTGGTTATCTTAGACATTCAGATACCTTTTATAAATGGTTTAGAAGTGTTGAAAGAAATTAGAAAGAAAAGCAATTTACCAATTCTAATCTTGACTGCATTTAGTGATGAAGAATATAAAATTGATGCATTTACTAATTTAGTAGACGGATATGTAGAAAAGCCATTTTCATTGCCGGTCTTAAAGGCTAGAATAGATTCTTTAATTAAGAAGAATTATGGACATTTAGAGAAGTTTGAATATAAGGATCTATCGGTTAATTTTAATAGCTATACAGCTAAAATAAATGGTGAAGAAATAGATGTAAATGCAAAAGAACTAGAAGTATTAAAATGTTTATTGGATAATAATGGACAAGTGTTAACAAGAATGCAAATTATTGATTATGTATGGAAAGATAGCGAAGAAACTCCTTATGATCGAGTAATAGATGTATATATAAAAGAACTTAGAAAAAAATTACAATTAGACTGTATAACTACTATAAGAAATGTAGGATATAAATTGGAGAGAAAATGAAAAAATTAAAGATATTTCCAAAAATGTTCATACAAATATTTTCTGTTCTTGGAATAATAATTATATTAGTTCATTCATTAGTTTTTTTTATCTTTCCTAAAACATATTTGGAGACGAGAAAAGAAAAGATTCATAATATGGCAAATGAAATTTCTAGTAATATGAATGGAAAAGAAATAAAATATATAGAACAAACTTTGGAGCTTTATTCTAAGAGTAGTGAAATAAAAGCATTTATAAAAGAAAAAAATAATAAGAATGAAATACAAATCAAAGATAATATAAATGTTAATTTAGAAAGTGATAGTAATTCTTTGATAATTGAAGAAAGAGAAATAAAGCTTAATGATGGTAAAAAAACAAATCTACAATTTGTTTCTACAGCTGATATGCAAAAAGATGCGAAAGATTTAAGCCTTAAATTTTTACCATATTCTTTATTAATATCAATTTTATTTTCTGCTATTATTTCTTTAATTTATGCAAAATCAATAAAAAATAATATACAAGAAATAAAAATTGTTACTGATAAAATGATGAAACTTGATAAAAAAACGCGTTTAAAAGTTAGCTCTAATGATGAAGTTGGAGAATTAAAACAACAAATTAATGATTTGTATTCTACTTTATTAAGAACAATTGACGATTTGGAATTTAAAAATAAAGAAATTTTAAAATTAGAAAAGTTAAAATATGACTTTTTTAAAGGTGCATCCCATGAACTTAAAACTCCTCTTGCTAGTCTTAAAATAATACTGGAAAACATGAAATACAATATTGGAAAATATAAAGAAAGAGATATTTATATTAATGAATGTATTGAAATCGTTGATAGTTTAACAAAAAATATTTCTCAAATATTATCAGTTCATTCTATAGAAAATTTGAATAATGATGAAGAATATTTGAAAATAAATGATACATTAGAAGACATATTAAAAAAGTATGAAATATTAGCAAATCAAAAGAAAATAACTGTCAATAATTATATATTAGATGAGAATGTTTATATAGGAAAAACAGCTTTAAAGATTATTCTATCTAATTTGATTAGTAATGCGGTAAAATATACTGATGTAAATGGGGTAATTAATATTGGGATAGTTAATGATTGGTTATATATAGAGAATTCATACGGTAACAATAAAATTTCGAATATGGATAAAATATTTGATGTTAAATTTGATTTAAATAAGGAAAATAGTAATGGATTAGGTTTATATATTGTAAGTAATATTCTGAATAATTACAATATAGAATATAAAGCATTGCAGGATGAAGAATTTTTTATCTTTAAAATTAAAATATTTTCTTAAACAAGATATAATTTTGCAATAGTTATTGAAAAATAGAGACTTATTATTAGCCATGGAAGTAAAGGCTTTTTTCTTATTGAAAGTGAACAGAAAATAATTGATACAAGAAATCAGGATTTGAACACGCTAATAAAAATATTGTTAGTAAAACTATATGAGTTAGTCTTTTCGGATGCAGAGATTGTTTAAATATTTGATAGAATAGAAACTTAAAAAGTTTAATAAAACTCAATTATATAAGTAGTAGATGAATATGATGGTTATTTAGATTATTGATAAAATGGAGGAAATAAATATGGAAGCATCTAAACGTTTAATGTTAGAAATATTTAGAATTCAATATATTCCTCTTTTTTATAATATGTATAGTAGATGATTGTTTCAGGTGCGAATTGAAACAATCAAGTTCATATAAAGAAATATTTTTATTCTTTCATTTCAGAGGACTTCTTATGCCAAGATGCAGAAGTCCTCCTTTTTTATCTGAAAAACAAGCAGATAAAAAAGAGATGGAGGAAACTTTATGGCAAAAGAGTATTATCTTTATATCAGAGGACAAAAGGTAAAAGTCAGTGAAGATATATATATAGTCTACTGGCGAGAAAAAGAACACGAGAAGTATTTAGAGCAGGTGGACAGGAAAAACCACTTGCTCTTTTTTTCAGCATTGGATCATGACGGACACTTTACAGATAATATTGTTGATGAAAGTGTTGATGTAGAAAAGATTGTTGAAACACAGATGATGATTGAAGCAGTAAGAAGTGCTATAACAAGGCTCAATGCAGAAGAAAGAGATATTATTGAACGCTTGTATTTCAATGATGAAACTGTTCGTTCAGTAGCAAAGCTCAAAAGTATTACACATCCGGCTTTAATCAAAAGAAGAAACAAAATTCTTGAAAAGCTGAAAAAATTTATCGAAGAACTTTAAAACTTCGGTAACCAAAGGGGGCAAATTTTCCTTATGTAAAGTGAAGGGGAGTTTGACCTCCTTTACTTTCTTGAGTAGGAGATACGCCTGCTTATGGCAAATAGGAAAATGTAAAGAAAACAGTCCCTTTCAAATATTGCTCTTTGACAACTGAATAGACCAAGGTAGGACTTTATCTACTTACTGAGAGTTATGACCTACGCCAAGACTTTTCTGCTGATGAAAATCGGTTCAAATGAATACCGGCATAATGCCGAGGTTAGAAGAAAATGAGCGATAGATAGGAATACATAAAAGATAAGCGTGGCAGCTTATTTCGATGATGTAAGTGGTGATAATGATACTTCAATAGTTTAAGCTGCCTCGTCTGAAACAAGGGGCGGAGGTGAGATTCCTATGTAGCAGCCAATGCACCTACCAATGTCATAAAACTTAGTAAGAAAAATAATATTTGGTTATAAAGAATTTAAAGTGGAGGAGGTGTATTAGTGGATAATGACTGGAATGGATTGGCTGATTTGATAGCAAATCTGATTACAAAATATGCTGGAGTTTTAGATTTAGAGAATCTTCCAAATCCTACTCCAGTAAAAAATACAGAGGATAAGAATAAATTTGATATAGCTAAAAGCACGGATTGAGAAAGAGAAATAAAAGTGCTATAATATACTTGAGATTAAAGTCCAAACCTTTATTGGTAAAAATATATAAATATATAATAAGGATATTGAGGTTAATGCTATGTCAAAAGAAAAAATAAAAGTATATCTCTATACAAGAGTATCTACATCCATACAGATAGATGGTTATTCTTTAGAGGCACAAAAATCAAGAATGAAGGCTTTTGCTCTCTATAATGATTATGAGATTGTTGGTGAATACGAAGATGCAGGTAAGTCTGGAAAATCTATAGAAGGTAGAGTTCAGTTTACTCGTATGATGGAAGATATAAAATCCGGAAAGGATGGAGTGTCTTTCGTTCTTGTATTTAAACTATCGAGATTTGCAAGAAATGCTGCTGATGTACTTTCGACTTTACAAATAATGCAGGATTTTGGAGTAAATCTTATTTGCGTTGAAGATGGAATTGATTCATCTAAAGATGCGGGTAAATTGATGATTTCTGTTTTATCGGCAGTGGCTGAAATAGAAAGAGAAAACATTCGTGTCCAAACAATGGAAGGTCGCATTCAAAAGGCAAAAGAGGGTAAATGGAATGGTGGATTTGCTCCGTATGGTTATCAACTTATTGATGGGAAATTGATAATAAATGAGGAAGAAGCAATTGCAATAAGAACTATTTTTGATCAATATGTAAATACAAGTATTGGAGCTAATGGTCTTTCTAAATATTTAGAAAATCATGGTATAAGGAAAATACCAAGACAAAATGGGAAAAATCCATTGTTTGACGCAGGTCTTATAAGAAAAATATTAAAGAATCCTGTGTATAACGGGAAAATAGCATTTGGAAGAAGAACTTTAGAAAAAGTTCATGGTACAAGGAATGAATACAGACAAGTAGAGCAGGACGATTATTTAGTAGCAGAAGGCATTCATGAAGCAATAATCCCAGATGAATTGTGGCAGGCTGCACAAGTTAAACTGAAAGCACAAGCTAAAAAGTATGAACATGTAAATAAGGGCAAGAACATGAGGACACACTTATTATCAGGAATAGTAAAGTGTCCGATATGTGGAGCTGGAATGTTTGGGAATAAATCTATAAAATATAAAAAAGATGGGACGAAGTATAAAGACTTCTATTACTATGGTTGTAAGCATAGACTTATGAATAGAGGACATAAATGTACCTATAATAAACAAATTAGAGAAGAATTGTTAGATGATGCCGTTGCTGAGGTAATAATCAAGTTAGTAAGCAACCCTAAATTTGCATCTATGATACAAGAAAAAATTAACATGAAGGTTGATACATCTGCTATTGAAAATGAGATAGATAATTACCAAAATGAGCTAAGAAAAAGTCATTCTACAAAGTATAAGCTTATTGAGGAAATAGATAATTTAGATGTAGAGGATAAACATTATAAGAGAAGAAAAAATGATTTAGATGATAGGCTTTATCGTATGTACGATAAAATTGAGGAATTAGAAAGTCAGTTAATAGAAGCTAAAGCAAAAAAAGAAACGATAGAGGTTGAGAAACTTACTGGTGATAACATATATAAAGTATTGATTTATTTTGACAAGCTTTATAAAGTCATGAACGATGTTGAACGCAGGCAGTTAATAGAAGCACTCATTTCAGAAATTCAAATTTATGAAGAAAAGCAGCCTAATGGACAATGGCTAAAATCCATTACTTTTAAGCTACCTATCATTGATGAAGATCTTAATATAAGTTTGGAAAATGATGAGCAAGTTGAGACTTGTGTGTTGCTACAAAGACGAACTATGTAGAAATCCTTAATTTTAGGCACTTTTTCAAGCATATCGTCTTTACGAGCGAGGGCGATAAAATCAGAAATAAAGAGATAAAAAACTATATCAATGTTTCAGTAGTTGTTGATATAGAGTGTGGGAACACAAACAATTAAATACTAAATTTGAGTGGTACTTGTAAAAAAGTATCCCTTTTCAATGTAAGACGTTCAGTAATGAGCGTCTATTTTATTACCCAAAATGAAAGGAGCATTAGATTTATGAAAAAGATATTAAAACGATTGTGTACGGGCTTCTTAGCTTTTGCAACTGTCGTTACCGCTTTACCGAGTACACCCGTTCATGCAGAAAGTAAGCAATACTGGACGGAAAGTGCAGAGCGAGTCGGTATCATTGAAAAAGTAATGAATGACGGTTCTATCGGTTCTACATTCAATGAGGGCATGATGAAAGTTGAGGGCGAAACTGCCTATTGTATTGACATCAATACTGACTTTAAGAATGGTTACAAGACCAGAGCTGACGCAAGCTCACGCATGAGTGCCGACCAGATTTCAGATGTGGCGTTATCCTTAGAGTATGTCAAACAGTATGGCGAAGCTCACAAGGAATTGAACTACAAACAAGTCTATCTGTTGGAACAATGTGTTGTCTGGCAGAGATTAAGCGTACATCTTGGCTGGCAATGCGACAACGTGCGAGCTTCTTATGATGAAATTCCAAAGGCAACGCAGGACGAAGTTTTTGCTGGTGCAAAAGCCTTTGTCAAAGAAAATAAAGGACGCTATGAATGTGGCGGTTATATCTACTCTGGCGAGGGGCAGGAATTGGGACAATTCTGGGCGAAGCTGAATGTTGGAAATGCAAAACTGCAAAAAACCTCCAGTAATACCAGCATTACAGACGGTAACGGGAATTACTCTATCGCTGGTGCAACCTACGGTGTCTTTTCTGATAAGGACTGCACAAAACAGCTTGCCACCCTTACGACTGATAAAAACGGAAATACAGATGTTATAGAGGTAAAAGCTGGCACAGTCTATATCAAGGAATTATCTGCACCAGCAGGATATAAAGTGGATAAAACAATCTATCCATTGACAATCAAAGCTGGCGAAACAGCGACCTTGAAAGTATCAGATACGCCAAAAGTAACAGACACTTTAGTTGAGCTTTTCAAGATTGACATGGAAACACAGAAAGACAATCCGCAGGGGAACGCTTCTCTAGCAGGTGCGGAATTTACATGGAAATATTATGCTGGCTTCTACAATAAAGACAATCTTCCTGCCGAAGCTACTCGTACATGGGTTACAAAGACAATCGCTGAAACAGACAGCGACGGGACAACCCACTACATCACAAAATTAGCGGACGCATACAAGGTATCTGGCGACAGCTTCTATATGCAGGACGGAAAAGCCGTTCTTCCTTTAGGAACATTAACCGTTGAGGAAACGAAAGCTCCAAACGGCTACTTGTTAGACGGTGCATATATGCAGGCTGGCGACAAGTCCGAACAGATTAAGGGCTTATATCTTACACAGATTACCGAGGACGGCGACCTTGCCGTATTGACTGGAAGTAACCAGTTTTCTGTATCAGATAAGGTTATCCGTGGCGGTGTGAAAATTCAGAAACGAGATTTAGAAACGGGTGACACAAAGCCACAAGGAAGTGCCACATTGAAAGATACTGCCTTTGACATCATTTCCTTAAATGATAATGCGGTATTGGTTGAGGGCAAGCTATACAAGAAAAATGAAGTCGTAAAAACCATTCATACAGACCTTGAGGGTGTGGCTTCTACTTCTGCCGACCTTTTACCTTATGGAAAATTCCGTATCGTTGAGAGTGAAGCTCCCGACGGATATTTGACAGACGGTGCGAAGCCGATTGACTTTGCAATCACAGAAAACGGAAAAATCGTGGACTTAACCGATGAAGCCCATTCTATCTACAATCAGATTAAGCGTGGAGATATTGAGGGCGTGAAAATCGGTGCAGGCACACACAAGCGTCTTGCTGATGTTCCTTTTAGGATCACAAGTAAGACGACTGGGGAAAGTCATGTTGTGGTAACTGATGATAACGGGCAATTTTCCACTTCTGCTGACTGGGCTTCTCACAAGCACAATACCAACGCAGGAAAGACCAGCGAGGACGGTGTATGGTTTGGAGCTTCTGAACCAGACGACAGCAAGGGTGCATTGCCTTACGATGCTTACATCATTGAAGAATTGAAATGTGAAAGCAACAAAGGCTTTGAACTTATCCCGCCTTTTGAAATCGTAGTATCAAGAAATAACCTTGTGATTGATTTAGGGACTTTGACTGATGAATACGAAAAAGAAATCTCTATCCATACCACAGCGACCAGCAAAGACGGCGAAAAGACTATCCTTGCAGGAAAAGAGGTAACAATCGTTGATACAGTCAAATTGGACGGACTTACAAAAGGTACAAAATACCAGTTAAAAGGCTGGCAGATGTTAAAGGAAGAAAACGCCGAGCTAATCATTGACGGGAAACGTGTGGAAAACGACTATACCTTTATCGCTGATGAGGAAGAAATGAAAGTGGAAATTTCCTATACATTTAATGCGTCTGCTTTAGGTGGCAAGAACCTTGTTACCTTTGAAGAATTGTATGATTTAAGCAATCCAGACGAACCCGTGAAAGTTGCGGAACACAAGGACATTGAGGACGACGGGCAGACGGTACTTATCACAGAGCGTATCATCAAAATTCATACAACTGCTACCGACAAGGACGGCAACAAAGAGCTTGAAGCAGGAAAAGACGTTACAATCATTGATACCGTAACCTTAGAGGGCTTAGAAGTCGGAACACAGTACAAACTTGTGGGCTGGCAGATGTTGAAAGAAGAAAATGCAGAGCTTCTTGTCAATGGAAAACGTGTGGAAAGTGATTACACCTTTATCGCTGACAGCGAAAATATGAAAGTGGAAGTTGCCTTTACTTTTGACGCTACCTCCCTTGACGGCAAACAGCTTGTAACTTTTGAAGAATTGTACGACTTAAGCAATACAGACGAGCCGAAGAAAGTTACTGAACATAAGGACATTGAGGACGAGGGACAGACGATTACCTTTAAGGAAAAACCAGAAGTTCCAGAGAAGCCCGAACAGCCACAGACACCAGAAAAGCCTAGCAGACCTAGCGACAGTCCCAAAACGGGCGACAGTACAAACCTTATGGCTTTTATCGTGATGTTGCTTGTGTCTGGTGGTGGACTGGCTGGAACATATCTTTATAAACGCCGTAAAATGAAGAAATCATAAGGTGGTAACGGTATGAGAAAAGAAAAATCACGCTCTCCTCCGAAGCTGTCAAACGGCAGACTTCCGCTTATTCTGGCTTGTCTGCCATATACCTGCAAGAACACGGATAGTCAAGGGTGCGTGAGCATTTATTTTACCCTTTACTATCTGAGGGCTTGCTGGTACTTCCCTAATTGCCAGAATAAGAAATCACAATCAATTAACTAATCAAAAATAGAAAGAAATGAGGTAAAACAATATGGAAATGAAATATGTCGTGCCAGATATGGCACAGTCTTTTGGAACTCTTGAATTTGCAGGAGAAAGCGAGCCTATCTTTGAAAGGGATAAAAATAACCGCAAGGTCGTAGCCAAACGAAGCTATAACCTTTATTCTGACGTACAGAAAGGCGAAAATGTGGTGGTGGAAATTCCCGTGCAGGCTGGCGAAAAACATTTCAAGTATGAACAGAAAGTAAAACTTGTCAATCCGAAGTTACACGGCAGGGGTTACGCAATCGGGGATATGGGACATACTGATTATGTGTTGTTTGCTGATGATATTGTAGCTGTTGAAGAAAAGTAAAGGAGTGAAGAAATTATGAGATTATCAAACGGTTTTGTTATTGACAAAGAGAAAACATTTGGAGAATTAAAATTTACAGCGGTGCGTGATGTGTTCTTGCAGAATGAGGACGGGACACCGAGTACCCAGCTTAAAAAGCGTATCTATGATTTGAAGTGCAGTCTGCATGGGGGAATTATCCCCGTGTCTGTACCGCCAGAAGTACCGTTAAGAGAATTTCCGTACAATGCAGTTGTGGAGCTTGTCAATCCAGTAGCCGATACCGTATCAAGAAAGACTTATACGGGTGCAGAGGTGGACTGGTATGTAAAGGCAGAGGATATTGTGTTGAAGAATAAAGGCAATCAGAACGCAGGCAATCCACAGAACCATGCACCGCAGGGACAGCCGAAAAAATAAGCAATAAGGAGCAAGCATGGAACGATTAAAATATAAGGGAAAGCGTATCAGAGCCAGCGATAAGCACCTTGTCTATCACTTTTCCATAAGGACGCTTCTGTTTGTGTTCGTGGCGGTTATACTGCTATTAAATACAAAACAGCTCATGCGTACCGATTGGGAGCATTTCAGCTTGTTAGAAAACGGCTTGACGCTTTCCCCTTACAACTTCATAACCGTACTGATAGCGACTGGTGTTTGTGCATTAGTCGCTTTTCTGTATTACCGTTTATGTTACGACAGTTTCAAGAAGCTCCTGCACCGTCAAAAGCTGGCAAGAATGATACTGGAAAATAAGTGGTATGAAGCTGATACCATACAAGACGACGGTTTTTTTACTGACCTGCAAAGCAGATCAAGGGAAAAAATCGTCTGGTTTCCAAAGATTTATTATCAAATGGAAAAAGGCTTGCTTCATATCCGCTGTGAAATCACGCTGGGGAAATATCAAGACCAGCTCTTACGGTTAGAGGATAAACTGGAAAGTGGTTTGTATTGTGAGCTGACCGACAAGACCTTACATGACGGCTATATTGAATATACCCTGCTTTATGACATGATAGCAAACCGTATTACCATTGATGAAGTACGGGCAGAAAACGGCTGTCTTAGGCTGATGAAAAATCTTGTCTGGGAATATGACGCACTCCCTCACGCCCTTATCGCTGGTGGGACTGGTGGCGGTAAGACTTACTTTCTGCTGACGCTCATTGAAGCCCTACTGCACACCAACGCTGTCCTTTACATCTTAGACCCGAAGAACGCTGACCTTGCGGACTTGGGGACAGTCATGGGAAATGTGTATCACACCAAAGAAGAAATGATAGACTGCGTCAATTCCTTTTATGAGGGAATGGTACAGCGAAGCGAGGAAATGAAGCGATACCCAGACTATAAGACGGGCGAAAACTACGCCTATCTGGGACTGCCCCCCTGCTTTCTTATCTTTGATGAATATGTGGCGTTTTTTGAAATGCTGGGGACAAAAGAAAGTGTGGGCTTACTTAGCCAGTTAAAGAAAATCGTCATGTTAGGACGACAAGCAGGTTATTTCCTTATCGTTGCCTGCCAGCGACCAGACGCAAAATATTTCTCGGACGGTATCAGAGATAACTTCAATTTCCGTGTGGGATTGGGGCGTATCAGCGAGTTAGGATATGGTATGCTGTTTGGTTCAGATGTGAAAAAGCAGTTTTTCCAGAAGCGTATCAAAGGGCGTGGATATTGTGATGTGGGAACAAGCGTCATAAGTGAATTTTACACGCCTTTAGTCCCGAAAGGACATGATTTTTTGCAGACAATCGGTTCTCTTGCACAAGCAAGGCAGGACGGGACGGCAACGTGCGAAGCGAAAGGCGACGGCACGGACTAGCCGTTGCTGGTGTGGCGTAAGCCACGCCAGCAGGTAAAACCCCTCGGTATCTAACAGAGGGGTACGTTTACAAATAGACAATAGACGAAAAACATAGGAAACATAGGGCTTATCGCATGGTTTCCTAGCAAAATTCAGTTGTGAAGTCGCCTTAAAAAACTTCACACATTACAGATTGGAGGTATGGTTCTGAATGAAGAACAATGGATAAAAGAATTACGGGAAAAACGGATTGCTTACGGTATCTCACAAGGCAGGCTGGCGGTGGCTTCTGGTATCACAAGGGAATATCTCAACAAGATAGAAAGCGGAAAAATGAAGCCGTCAAAGGAACTTCTTCATACTCTGCATAAGGAACTGGCAAGGTTCAATCCAGAAACACCGCTTACCATGCTGTTTGATTATGTGAAAATTCGTTTTCCCACGCTGGATATACAGCATATCATCAAAGATATATTAAAACTGAATATCAATTATATGCTCCATGAAGATTACGGACATTACAGTTATACGGAGCATTACTCTTTAGGGGACATCTTTATTTATACTTCGGCTGATGAAGAAAAAGGTGTCCTTTTAGAGTTAAAGGGGCGTGGTTGCCGACAGTTTGAAAGTTACCTGCTGGCACAACAAAGAAGCTGGTATGACTTCCTCATGGACGCACTCGTAGACGGTGGCGTGATGAAGCGTATCGACCTTGCTATCAACGACCATACGGGCATTTTGGATATTCCAGAGCTTGCGGAAAAATGCAGGAAACGGGAATATATCGGAAAGTCTAGAAGTTATAAGTTTTACCAGTCGGGCGAGCTTATCAAGCACAGAGAGGACGAATATATGGGACGTACCCTTTATCTTGGTTCGCTGAAATCTGATGTGTATTTCTGTATCTATGAAAAGGACTATGAGCAGTATGTCAAGTTAGGGATACCGCTGGAAGAAGCGGACATTATCAATCGTTTTGAGATACGGCTTCGGAATGAACGTGCCTATTATGCAGTACGGGATTTGCTGACCTATTATGACGCAGAGCAGACCGCCTTTTCTGTCATCAACCAGTATGTGCGGTTTGTTGATGAAGAACCCGACAAACGAAAAAATGACTGGAAACTCAATGACCGCTGGGCGTGGTTTATTGGAGATAATCGGCAAAGTCTGAAACTGACGACAAAGCCAGAGCCTTATACCTTAGACCGTACATTGCGTTGGGTACAAAGGCAGGTAGCACCGACCTTGAAAATGCTGAAAAAGATTGATAAAGGAAACGGTACAGACTACATGGAAACAATCGAACAGCAGGCAAAGCTCACAGAAAAGCATGAAATGATAATCAAACAGCAGACGACCCCTGCAAAAGATTTAGTAAAAAGTTAGGAGTTATAAAAAATGTGGGAATTAGTAAAAGACTTCCTGCTGGTATCTCTGGGAATGGGATCGGCGTAGTCTTGATGTGTATTATGAGTGTCGGCAAAGAAGCTGACTATGAAATGAAACAATTAAAAGAAAGCGAGGACAATTAAATGAATTTCGGACAAAATCTTTACACTTGGTTTTTAAGCAACGCACAGAGCTTAGTGCTTATGGCGATTGTGGTTATTGGTATCTACTTAGGGTTCAAGCGTGAGTTTTCAAAACTTATCGGCTTCTTGGTAGTTGCCTTGATTGCTGTCGGATTGGTATTCAATGCTGGCGGTGTGAAAGATGTACTGTTAGAGCTGTTCAATAAGATTATTGGAGCATAACGAATTTTATTGTTGCTGTAATATGAGAATGTTATAATGTGGGTACGATAAATTATTTTTTGAAAGGAATAAAAGTGCTTATGATTTCAGATGAAATGAGAGTGGATATTTTACATGCAGTATTCATAAACAAAAATTTTATTAAAGATGAAGAAAATTGTAATTATGAAAAATACTTGTTGGAATTAGTTAATAAATCAATCTATTTTAGAGAAAAATCAAATTTTGCAGAATATGTACCACCTAAATCTGAAAATCATGGAGAATGTGATTGTAACTCACCTAATTATCAAATGGACTTTAAATTACTTGAAAGCACAACAAGACTTCATGCTTCAAAAGAACTTACTGGTCAAATACAGAAATTCTGTGATGGTGTAATTGGTAAGTGTCCACCGAGAAGACCAAATACACAAATGACTGTAACTAGGTTATTTGCTTCGTTGCGGGATTATGATTGTGAAAGTTTACATTCTTGTCTTACAGAGAAATATGAGTATGGAACGATTGAATTTGATGTACAAACCTATGTGAAATTGCTTACTTTCAAGAAAAACTTATTTTTCTTTTTTCCATACAAGTTTAGTTTTAATACTCGTTATAACTTTAAATATGCTTTAGATAGTATAAGAATTGCTTTAGAAAAAGATTTTAGAGAGTCAAATCTTTTTAGAGAAAAATACTATGCAGAGTATGATACTTTCTTAGCATATATCTATGAAGATAATCTGATAATAAGTAAATTTGAAAAAGACGGCAAGTTACAAATGATTGATTGTATATATTTATTTAAAAGTCAAACATACAGTAAACTTTACGAGTACACATGGCAAATCAGTTACACTTAAACAAATTCATACTTACACATAAAGCAGTTAGTCTTAGGATTGACTGCTTTTTTCTTACCTAAAATCAGATTGGAGTGATGAAATGAACGATATTTTTAAGGATATGCAGGTAAAAGTCGGTTGTGATTATATTTCCGACCTGCCCTCTTACAAGCGTAAGGTGTGGCATGAAATGAAACGGCTGAACCTTGCCAATTATGAAGAAAAACAGTTAGAAGATTTTTCTAAATATGTGTTTGGTATGTCATACCAGACCTTAAAAGATGTGATGAAACAACAGAAAGGACGTGAAGAACAATGCAGGAAACAAGGGTGCTGGTGGAAACGAGAGGAACAACTGGCGAAGAAACAACATCATACTGGTTCGACCTGCCGATAGATGTTGCCGAGTTTGAAGAAAAATTAGGTATTGGTGCAGAAAGTCAAGAGTACCGCATTATCGAAAAGGTACTGCCCTTTGCTGATGAAGTCCATGAACATACCAGCGTGTACCAGCTCAACGAATTAGATTTTATGTACCACCAGCTTTCAAGCGATATGCAGGAAGAATATACAACGCTTCTTTCCGTGTATGAAAATTTAGAAGCACTTTATATTTGCAGGAACGTGATTACGGTTTATCCCGACTGCAAAAGCATGATTGATGTTGCAAGGCAAAAGCTGATGAATGACCCGACATTCAAGCATTTATCCGAGGACTGTCAAGAATACTATTTTGACTTTGAAGCCTACGCTTTGCACTTGCAGGAACACGGGAAGTTTTTAGTAACAGAACACGGTATCTTTGAACTGCCAGAGTAAGAAATGAGGTGGTGCTTATGATTGATGATATGGCGGTTTATATTGCTAATCTCGGCAAATACAATGAGGGCTATTTAGTCGGTGCTTGGTTCACATTTCCCATTGACGAGGAAGATGCAAAAGAAAAAATCGGCTTGAATGAACAGTATGAGGAATACGCAATCCATGATACCGACAACTTCCCCATTGCGATTGGCGAGTATATTTCCATTGAAGAACTCAATGAGATGTATGAAATGATAGAGGAACTTCCCGACTATATTGTAGAGTGTCTGGACGAATTTATCAGCCACTATGGGACGCTGGAAGAAGTCATGGAACACAAGGACGATATTTATTATTATCCCGACTGTGAAAGCATGACAGATGTTGCCTATTACTACATAGACGAATTGCAGGTACTGGGGGATATTCCACCCAGCTTACAAAATTACATTGACTATGAAGCCTACGGGCGAGATTTGGATATGGGTGGTTGCTTCATTGAAACAAGCCGAGGTATGTGCGAGATACCATATTAACGCTGGAAGATCAGCGACAAGGATTGTTGCTACTGACAGCGTATTTCTCTTTACGGGACAGTCTGAAACATGGCTGTCCTTTTCCATTTAGAAACTTACGAAAGGAGCTGAAAGAACTTGAAAAAGATTAAAAGCTACACGGGTATCTGGAACGTGGAAAAAGTCTTGTATGCAATCAATGACTTTAACTTGCCCTTTCCCGTTACCTTTACACAGATTACATGGTTTGTGATTACGGAATTTATCATCATTCTGTTTGGGGATATGCCCCCACTTTCCATGATTGAGGGAGCATTTCTCAAATACTTTGGTATTCCCGTTGCTCTCACTTGGTTTATGTCGCAGAAAACCTTTGACGGAAAGAAGCCGTACAGCTTTTTGAAATCACAGATAACCTATGCCCTGCGACCAAAAATCACTTATGCAGGAAAAGCCGTAAAACTGCATAAGCAAACCTTGAATGAAACAATCACGGCAGTAAGGAGTGTGAACTATGTTCCCGATAAAATATATTGACAACAACCTTGTCTGGAACAAGGACAATGAGGTGTTCGCTTACTATGAGCTGATACCGTACAACTATTCTTTCTTATCCACAGAGCAGAAATTTATCGTGCATGACAGTTTCCGACAGCTTATCGCACAGTCCCGTGAGGGTAAAATTCATGCGTTGCAGATTGCGACGGAAAGCTCAATTAGAAGTATGCAGGAACAGTCAAAGAAGCTGGTTACGGGGAAACTTCGTGAGGTGGCAGTCCAGAAGATAGACGAACAGACCGAAGCGTTAGTATCTATGATTGGGGACAATCAAGTGGACTACCGCTTTTTTCTTGGCTTTAAGCTCATGGTTACGGAAGAACAGCTCAATCTGAAGAACATCAAAAAATCGGCGTGGCTGACGTTCAAGGAATTTCTCCATGAAGTGAACCACACGTTGATGAACGACTTTGTTTCCATGCCGAATGATGAAATTAACCGTTACATGAAAATGGAAAAGTTACTGGAAAATAAAATCTCCCGTCGCTTTAAGGTGCGTCGCTTGGAAATCAATGATTTTGGGTATCTCATGGAACATCTTTACGGCAGGGACGGTGTCGCTTATGAAGATTATGAGTACCAGTTACCAAAAAAGAAATACAAGAAAGAAACGCTGATAAAATATTACGACCTTATCCGTCCGACAAGATGTGTGATTGAGGAAAGCCAGCGGTATTTACGCTTGGAACATGAGGACAAGGAAAGCTATGTGTCTTACTTTACCGTCAATGCGATTGTTGGGGAGCTTGATTTTCCGTCAAGTGAAATATTCTACTTCCAGCAACAGCAATTTACCTTTCCCGTTGATACGAGCATGAATGTAGAAATCGTGGAAAACCGAAAAGCATTAACGACAGTCCGCAACAAGAAAAAGGAATTGAAAGATTTGGATAATCACGCCTATCAAGCTGGAAGTGAAACCAGCTCAAATGTGGTGGACGCATTAGACAGCGTGGACGAGCTGGAAACCGATTTAGACCAGACAAAAGAAAGTATGTATAAGCTCTCTTATGTTATCCGTGTCTGTGCTGATGATTTGGACGAATTAAAACGCCGTTGTGATGAAGTAAAGGACTTTTACGACGACCTCAATGTAAAGCTGGTACGTCCTGCTGGGGATATGCTGGGGCTTCACTCTGAATTTCTTCCTGCCAGCAGGCGATATATCAATGATTATGTGCAGTATGTAAAATCAGACTTCTTGGCTGGGCTTGGCTTTGGAGCGACACAGCAGTTAGGGGAAACTACGGGTATCTATATCGGCTATTCCGTTGATACGGGAAGAAATGTGTACCTGCAACCGTCTTTAGCTTCGCAGGGCGTAAAGGGGACAGTTACCAATGCTTTAGCTTCTGCCTTTGTCGGAAGTCTTGGCGGTGGAAAGTCGTTCTGCAACAATCTTCTGGTGTATTATGCGGTGCTGTTTGGCGGTCAAGCAGTCATTTTAGACCCCAAAGCCGAGAGAGGCAACTGGAAAGAAACGCTCCCAGAAATCGCCAATGAAATCAATATCGTAAACCTGACCAGCGACAAGGACAATGCAGGACTTCTTGACCCATTCGTGATTATGAAGAATGTCAAAGACGCTGAAAGTCTGGCAATCGACATCTTGACATTCCTTACGGGTATTTCCTCTAGGGACGGCGAAAAATTCCCCGTACTTCGTAAGGCGGTGCGTTCCGTTACCCAGAGTGAAACAAGGGGCTTGCTTCATGTGATAGAGGAACTTAGAAAAGAAGATACCGCAATCTCACGCAATATCGCAGACCATATCGACAGCTTCACGGACTATGATTTTGCACATCTGCTGTTTTCAGACGGTACGGTGGAAAATGCTATCAGTCTGGATAACCAGCTCAATATCATTCAAGTAGCGGACTTAGTATTACCAGATAAAGATACCACTTTTGAGGAATACACGACCATTGAATTGTTGTCGGTGTCTATGCTGATTGTGATTAGTACCTTTGCCCTTGATTTTATCCATTCGGACAGAAGCATTTTTAAGATTGTCGATTTGGACGAAGCGTGGGCGTTCTTAAATGTGGCACAAGGTGAAACGCTTTCTAATAAACTGGTTCGTGCTGGACGAGCTATGCAGGCAGGCGTATATTTTGTTACCCAGTCTGCCTATGATGTGTCAAAAGAAAGTCTGAAAAACAATATCGGTTTGAAATTCGCTTTCCGTTCTACTGATATTAACGAGATAAAGCAGACCTTAGAATTTTTCGGTATCGACAAGGACGACGAGAACAACCAGAAACGCTTGCGTGATTTGGAGAACGGACAATGCTTATTGCAGGACTTATACGGGCGTGTCGGTGTGGTGCAGATACACCCAGTCTTTGAAGAACTGCTACACGCCTTTGATACCAGACCGCCCGTACAGAGAAATGAGGTGGAGTGATGAAAGAAAGGATAAAAGGTGCGTTCATAAAAAAGAAGATATTTCACGTTCTCAAAATGACTCTGTTCGTGGTGGCACTCTCCCTTATCCTGCTTTCACTTCTGGGGACGGTGGCTCATGCAACGGGGCTTGTGGATGATACCATAAACGCAGAAAATCTTTACTCAAAATATCCGCTTTCCAACTACCAGCTTGATTTCTATGTAGACAATAGCTGGTCGTGGTTGCCGTGGAACTGGCTGGACGGTATCGGAAAATCGGTGCAGTACGGGCTTTACTGCATTACCAACTTTGTCTGGACAATAAGCCTTTATTTAAGCAATGCCACGGGCTATGTGGTGCAGGAAGCCTACAAGCTGGACTTCATCAACGATATGGCAGACAGTATCGGCAAAAGCATACAGACCCTTGCAGGCGTAACACAGAACGGCTTTTCTTCTACGGGCTTCTATGTTGGTTTCCTGCTTCTCATTATCTTAGTAGTGGGAATATATGTTGCCTATACGGGACTGATAAAAAGGGAAACCAGCAAGGCACTTCACGCCGTTATCAACTTTGTGGTGGTATTCGTGCTGTCCGCTTCGTTTATTGCCTATGCTCCCGACTACATCAAGAAGATAAATGAATTTTCATCAGACATCAGTACCGCTTCACTTGACTTGGGAACAAAAATCATGCTCCCCAACTCTGACAGCGAGGGCAAGGACAGCGTGGACTTGATACGGGACAGTTTATTTTCTATTCAAGTGGAACAGCCGTGGCTACTCTTACAATTTGGAAACAGCAACGCAGAGGAAATCGGGACAGACCGTGTCGAAGCTCTGGTATCGGCAAGCCCAGAGGACGAGGACGGCAAGACCAGAGAGGAAGTCGTGAAAACAGAAATCGAGGACAACGACAACAACAATCTGACGATACCGCAGGTCGTAAACCGTTTAGGTATGGTGTTTTTCCTACTGTTCTTCAACTTAGGGATAACGATATTTGTATTCTTGCTTATGGGCATGATGTTGTTTAGCCAGATACTTTTTATTATCTTTGCAATGTTTTTACCTATCAGCTTTTTACTTTCCATGATACCGAGCTATGAGAGCATGGCAAAGCAGGCAATCGTAAGGGTATTTAATACCATAATGACAAGGGCAGGAATTACCCTCATTGTAACGGTGGCGTTCAGCATTTCCAGTATGTTTTATAATATCTCCACAGACTACCCGTTCTTTATGGTGGCGTTTTTGCAGATAGTATGTTTCGCTGGTATCTACATGAAGCTGGGCGACTTAATGAGTATGTTCTCTCTGAACGCTAACGACAGTCAAAGCATGGGACGACGCATATTCCGCAGACCATATCTATACTTGGCACATAGAGCTAGGCGTATGGAAAGACGGCTTGCTGGTGCGGTTACGGCTGGCGGTGTCGCTGGTGCGGTGGCTGGAAGTTCTGTTGCTGGCAAGAGGGCGGAAAGAAAAAATACAGCTTCTAAGGAAAATCGGGGCAATACCACTTCCAGCATGGGATAGCGTGCAGGCTCAAAGGTGGGTGCTGTCTTAGATACAAAAAATAAGGTCAAAGACAAGGCAAACGCTGTCAAAGAGAATATCAAGGATATGCCGACGCAGACCGCTTATGCGGTGTATTCTGCAAAGGAAAAGGCAAAATCCAGCGTGTCCGACTTCAAACGTGGCATGGTGCAGGAACAGCAGTCCAGACAGACGGGACGTTTGGAAAAGCAAGAACAGCATAGACAGAATATCGCTGACAAGCGTATGGAACTTCAAAAGGCACAAGAATCAAGGCAGGCACAGCGAAAGGCTGACGGATCAGCGACAACGGGAGCTACCCGTCCCCATGAGCGACCAGCCACAGCTTCAACCATTCCAAAGCCGAGTGTTGAAAAAATGCAGGAAGTCAAACGTCCTACCACAGCTCCGACTTCTAAAGTAAGTGAGCCAGTCAAGACAAATACTGTGAAAGAGCGTCCGTTATCTTTGGGTGTTTCTGATGTGAAAGCGACCCAGTCGGCACAGCCAGCACATAGGCAGAATGTAGAAAAGGTTACGGTGTCAAAGGAAACACGCCAAAATTACACCAAAGACCGCAGGACAAAGGTTCAGCAGACCCAGACTGTCCAGAAGAACCAGCAGACCACAGAGAAAATCCGTAATCTTGTAACGAAGAAAGGACAGAAGAAAAAATGAAACTGAAACATATCGCTCTCATTGGCAGTCTGTTTCCTATCCTCTTTTCTCTGGTGCTTTTCTTTGGGGTGTTGATTAGTGCGGACAGCGACGACGAGAACAGCAACTTTTCTTCGGGTATTACGGGTATGAATTTATCCGCAGAAGTTTTGAAACATCAGCCTATGGTGGAAAAATACGCCAGAGAAAACGGTATCTCCGAGTATGTCAATGTGTTGCTGGCTATCATTCAAGTAGAAAGTGGCGGTACGGCAGAAGATGTCATGCAGTCCAGCGAAAGTCTGGGACTACCGCCTAACTCTTTAGATATGGAAAGCTCAATCAAGCAGGGGTGTAAATATTTTGCGTCCCTGCTTTCTTCCTGCAAAAATCAAGGTATCGACGATTTGAATGTAGCGATACAGTCCTATAACTATGGCGGTGGTTATGTGGGATATGTGGCAGGAAAAGGAAAGAAACATACATACAATCTTGCAGAGAGCTTCGCCCGTGAGAAATCGGGTGGTAAGAAAGTAACCTACACCAACCCGATAGCTGTTGTGAAAAATGGTGGCTGGCGTTACCAGTATGGCAATCAATTTTATGTGGAATTAGTCAATCAGTATTTAACTGTTCCGCAGGTATTGGGAGAGCTGGCACAAAAGGTAATGAATGAAGCGTTGAAGTATCAAGGCTGGAAGTATGTATATGGCGGTAGTAATCCGAACACTTCCTTTGACTGTTCGGGACTTACGCAATGGTGCTATGGAAAAGCTGGTATCTCTTTACCTAGAACAGCACAAATGCAATATGACGCTACCCAACATCTTCCACTCTCGCAGGCAAAGGCTGGCGATTTGGTATTTTTCCATTCCACCTATAACGCTGGTTCGTATGTAACCCACGTCGGTATCTATGTGGGAAATAATCAGATGTACCATGCAGGCGACCCGATAGGATATACAGACCTAAGTAGTAGTTACTGGCAACAGCACTTAATCGGTGCAGGACGAGTAAAACAATAGAAAGGACTTGAAAAATATGTTTAAGAAGAATAAGAAACAGACAGAAAATGTCAAAGAAAAAAAGGTGCGTACTGTCAAGGTAGGCACACATAAGAAAACCGTGATTGCATTGTGGGTGGTGCTTATTGCAAGCGTGAGCTTTGGAGTATATAAGAATTTTACCGCTATTGACCAGCACACGACCCATGAAAAAGAAGTGATTGAGCTTCGCTTGCAGGACACCAACGGGATAGTAAATTTCGTGAAGAATTTTGCAAAGTCCTATTACACATGGAGTAACAGCAAAGAAGCGATTGACGCAAGGACGCAGGCAATCAGCGGTTATCTGACAAAGGAATTGCAGGACTTGAATATGGATACCATTAGAACGGATATACCGACCAGCTCTGCCATTACAGATGTGATTGTATGGAGCATTGAACAGTCTGGAACGGACACTTTTTCTGCTACCTACGAAGTAGATCAGCAGATAGAAGAGGGGGAACAGACAACAGCGGTTAAGGCAACCTATACCGTAAAAGTTCATGTGGACGCTGACGGGAATATGGTAATTATTCAGAACCCTACCCTTGCACCAGCAATCGAGAAATCAGACTATGAACCAAAGACACCAGAAGCAGACGCAAGTGTAGACGCTGATACCATAAATGACGCTACTGCATTTCTGGAAACTTTCTTTAAGCTATATCCAACAGCCACAGAAAAGGAGCTTGCTTACTATGTGTCTGGAAATGTGCTTGAGTCTATCAGCAGGGACTACCTCTATTCTGAATTGGTAAACCCTATCTTTACGGTTGATGGGGACAATGTGAAAGTCAAGGTTGCCGTGAAATTCATTGATAATCAGACAAAGGCAACACAGGTATCGCAGTTTGAATTAGTGCTACATAAGGATAGCAACTGGAAGATTATAGGATAATTATTGAAAGCGTGCATTTCTTTAGGAATTTGCACGCTTTTGTTAAGAGCATTATTCTTTATATTTATGAAAGACATCTTAAACAAAGTATTAATGGCTTCGCAAAATTTTTTTCTTAATATATTTGGATTAGAAAAAGAGCATCTTAATTGTAGACTTACTATACATATGAATTATGCCAGTCAACGTATTTAAAATTTATGTTGTTTTTTTTGTTGTAAATCGCAAGAATAGATAAGAGTAATCAATGGTGAAGGGGAATTATTAAAAATACTATTGGTTTCTTCTGTCCCGTTCCAATTTGCGCATTGTATTTTTTCATAAATTACAGAGTGGTCAATTATGTAGTTCAGATATTCCATACAAACTAATTGTATTGTTTTTACACTCGTTTTCCATACTGCCACTTTTGTCATTCTATCACTCATAATACAAATATTATTATGAGCAACTTTTCTAAGTAGTTCATTTAAATTTGATACATGGTCAAGGTGAAAACCAAGAAGAAGTTTGTCAGCACTCATATGTGTCAAGGGGAAATGCCTATTTATGTGCGAGAGCGCTATGAGAAAATGCTTGCCGTATCCATCCGTGCTCCAAATTTAGAAGGAATGGTTGAAAACTTTGATAAGGATTTATCTCACCCTAACGAGACGGATTTGATCGAGCTGAAAAATGCCATATCAAAGTAAATTGCAAGAAAAAAGCAAGAATATAAATATGGCATTTTCAGAACACTGTGTTAAAATGTTATTACTTATACTTATAAAGGAGGGGATGTTTCGTGTCAAAAGCAACACTATTTGATAGTCGTATCAAAAAATACGCATACTGTAGAACATCAGAAATTTATCGAGACATTGGCTCATCTCCGGATGGTTTATCCATTGAGCAAATCGGTTCAATGCGGGAGAAATACGGAGCGAACAGCTTCAATGGGCGGAAAAATGATACGACGATGCAACGGTTGAGACGGGCATTTATTAACCCGTTTCATGTGATTCTTTTTGTTCTGGGCATTGTTTCTCTTGTTACGGATGTTTTCGTAGCATCAAATTTTGCGAGAAATGCTACTACCGCCATTATCATCTTTTCCATGATCGTAATTAGTGGCGTAATTCGTATGATTCAGGAGCTGCGAGCAAAGAGCGCTGCTGCTCAGCTTGATCGCCTAGTTCATGAAAGCGTCACAGTGAGGCGTGATGGAAAGTTAATAGAGATTCCTGGCGAAGAATTAGTGGTAGGGGATATTGTACTATTCTCTGCAGGTGATCGTGTTCCGGCGGATATCAGATTGACGAAGATTACGGATCTCTTTATCTCTCAGGCTGCGATTACTGGCGAGAGCGCCATCATTGAAAAGAGCTGCCGAAAACTCAGTTACGGAGAGCAGGATACACTGACTCAGCTTGAAAACCTCGCTTTTATGGCAACCACAGTCATCAGTGGAAAAGGGGAAGGCATTGTACTGGCAGTAGGCAAAGATACCCTGTATGGAGGATTTACCAAACCGGATTCTGATGATAAAAATTCCTTTAAAAAAGGAGCCGATTCCATCGCCTGGGTGATGATACGTTTTATGGCGATATTAGTTCCCATTGTATTTATATTACTGGGGATTACTGATGGAAAATGGATGGAATCCTTTGCTTTCGCCCTGTCAGTTGCTGTAGGTCTGATGCCGGAAATGCTTCCTATGGTTATTACAGCTTGCCTTGCCAAAGGAAGTCTTGCTATGAGCAAAAAGCAGACCATTATCAAGGATATTAATGCCATGCAGAGCTTTGGTAGCATGGATGTGCTTTGTATGGATAAAACAGGAACACTTACCAATGAAAGCATCCTGTTGGAATATTATATGGATATTTTTGGAAATGAAAATGCAGAGGTTCTTGATCTTGCTTATCTGAATAGCTGCTATCATTCTGGTGTCTGCAATACCATTGATAATGCCATTCTTGCCTGCAATACCATGCCAGGGCGGGAAGCCCATTACGCAAATCTTCTGACAAAATTCCAAAAAGCTGATGAAATTCCCTTTGACTATGCTCGTAAGTTTGTCAGTACACTTGTACAGGATAGCAATGGGAATAGTCAGCTTATTATGAAAGGTGATATTGAACATATATTCTCACGCTGCAACCATGTAGAATATCGTGGAAAACTTCTCCCCATGGGGCAGGATGCGAGACAGAGTGTATCTTCTGTAGTAGGTGAAATGTTACAGGACGGAATGAAGGTCATTGCGGTGGCACGAAAAAATGTGGGAGCGCAAAAGAAAATAACTCCTGATGACGAATGGGGCATGACTTTAGTTGGCTATCTATCCTTCTTTGATGCACCAAAGCAGACAGCAAAGGAGTCTGTAACTGCACTCAAAAGATTAAAAGTGATCCCTAAGATTCTGACAGGGGACCAGGCAGCGATTGCTGTGTCTGTTTGCCGTCGGGTGGGTATTTCTACAGAGCGTATCTTAACTGGTACTCAACTGGATGAAATGACAGACTGTGAACTTAAAAAGGCTGTGGAACATACTCATGTTTTTGCAGAGCTTACTCCGGGACATAAGGTGCGTCTTGTCTCTGCTATGCAGGATAATGGTCATTCCGTGGGATTTCTTGGTGATGGAGTCAACGACATTCCGGCACTGAATGAAGCAAATGTGGGAATCTCTGTAGATACGGCAGTGGACGCAGCAAAAGATGCTGCCGATGTGGTTTTGCTGCAAAAGGACTTGAATGTTTTGGAGCAAGGTGTAATGGAGGGGCGAAAAACTTTTACCAATATGCTGAAATATATTAAAATCACCGCTAGCTCTAACTTTGGAAATATTTTTTCCATCATTTGTGCCAGTGCCTTTTTACCGTTCCTGCCTATGACTTCAATTCAGATTCTGCTTTTGAATCTGCTGTATGATACGTTGTGTATTGTGCTTCCTTGGGACAATGTAGATGAGGAAGAGATGCTGTCCCCAAGAGACTGGTCCGGCAAAACACTGAGACAGTTTATGCTGTCTTTCGGACCGATCAGTTCTCTGTTTGATATTGTCACCTTCCTATTTTTGTATTATTTCCTATGTCCGATGCTATGTGGAGGGGCAACCTATCTGCAGCTTACAGATCCTTCCCTGCAACTTCAGTATGTAGCACTGTTTCAGACGGGATGGTTTTTGGAATCTATGTGGACACAGGTTTTGATTTTACATTTTCTGCGAACTTCCAAGATTCCTTTTTTCCAGAGCAGGGCATCTGCACCGGTCATTTCTATAACTCTAGTGGGGACTATTGCTTTTACTTCCCTTACATTTGTCGGCGGTGCGTCGTTGTTTGGACTGACGAAATTACCTCTTTGGTATTTCGTATTTTTACTGCTGGTGGTATCTCTCTATATGCTGCTGAATTCAGTAGCCAAATATTTTTATAAGAAAAAATATCAAGAGTTGATTTAAGAGGAGGCATTCATGATGAAAAAGAATATTAGTTATATTCCGATGGATTCGGCTCTTGAAATCTGGCTATTAGAAAAACTACTAAGAGATCCACCGGACAGTGATTGTGCGAAGGATTTACTTTCTGGTATTCAGGAGATGATTCGTGGAGAGGTATCTTCGTTATTGTTAGGAGCATCAGAAGAAAGCGATTGGCGAGTGGGTACTCTGTCAGATAGAATCCTGGCAGGGGATCTGGAAATTTATCCAAGAGGCAGAAAAGTACTGATAAAAGGTTCTGAAGTCAACCTGACTCCAAAGGAATTTGATATTTTGTACTTTCTTGTCCAGAACAAAGGTGAAGTTTTTACAAAGGAACAGATTTATCGTGCCGTATGGGAGGAAGATTATATTCTGGATAACAGCAACATTATGGCTTTTATCCGGAAGTTGCGAAAAAAGATTGAACCTGCTCCGGATTGTCCCACATACATTTTGACCATCTGGGGTATTGGATACAAATTTAATGATCAGATATGACAAAGACGGACTAAGACCATTTTCGGTTTCAGTCCGTCTATTTTCTTACCAAATCGCAAGAAAATCGCAAGACTTTAGCCATAGGATTGTATTTGGATTTTTTATATACTGTTAGTAGTTAAAGGGAGGTGTTTCATATGTTTTACACAGATTTTATTTTGAGAATTGCCCTCTCCTTAACACTTGGATTTCTTATTGGATTAGAACGGCAATTGACTGGTCATCCTGCAGGTATTCGTATCAATGTGTTAATCTGCATGGGTACAAGTTTCTTTACCTTGTTTCCTATGCTCTACGGTTCGGATCAGGTATTCCGTGTCGGAAGCAGTATTATATCCGGTGTTGGTTTTTTATGCAGTGGTGTTATTTTCAAGGACAGAGGGACAGTACGTGGAATGAATACCGCTGCCACCTTATGGTGTACTGCAGCCATTGGAATTCTTGCAAGTACGGGAATGTATGCAATGGCGATCACCGCCGCTACTATTTTAATTGGTTCCAACCTGATTCTACGTCCCTTTGCAAGAAAGTTTCACCCAATTACTTCCAGTGATGAATCTGAAAAGCAGTATCGTATTTCGGTTACATGTCAGGAAAAGGCAGAGCAGGATATACGCTTATTGTTGATTAACAGCAATTCCTGTAAGACGCTCTTTTTGAACAATCTGGAAAGCGGTGATGTGGTTGGTGACAAGGTTGAGATTGTCGCAGAATACTGTTCTGTCGGAAAATCCAAAAACAATATTTTAGAAGGAATCGTTGGGCAGGTATTGGTAATTCCGGAAGTGATTAGTGCTGGTTGGGAGGTGTTGTGAGTGAGGAGAGAAATCGAAGATTTGAAACGAGCAATTCTTTTTGCTTTCTACCCTGTATTTACAATCTTATGTAGCTATTTGGGTTGGAATTTCTTTGAACAAAGAATGGTAATCTTTAAGATATGGTATCAGGTGAGTATTGTGATCTGGTTTATTCTTGCTGTTACTATTATTGTGCTCTTCATTAAACTTCTGAAGCTGACGAAACTAAGAAACAGGTTTAAGCATTGAAAGGAGGAACAAACGATGGATTTTACATGTATCTTTTTTGGAATTTTATTTACTCTTGCAGGCTTTTGGTTGGCCTTTGGAAAAGGATATCGTCATCTTTCCCTGTGGAAAAATATGCCGCAGGAGGAGAAAGATAAAATTAATATTGTCCCGCTTTGTCGTAATGTTGGAGAAATGATTGCGTTAAATGGGATTATATTCTTAATGAAAGGATTTTTGCCGGGATTTTCAAACCACTGGTTTGTATTTGCAATAATCGCATGGCTGATTGTTGCCGGCTTTGATGTCTGGTATATCGAAAAAAGTGTCCGCTATCGCAACCAATAATCCACATTGAGGTTTCACATAGATATTTTTTTAAGATTGTGAGGTGAAAGACATGGACTCTGATGTCAGTCCACGAAGGCAGAGAATATTATATGAGAATTTGGAGATTCCGTGTCGCTCATATAATATTCCTTGCCCCTATGAAAATTCAAGGAGGTAAGACCAATGAACAAAAAAGAAAATCGTATGGCTATTCGTCAGACTGTAGAAAAAGCAGTCATCCGTGACGAACAGAACTGCCGCATTCAATTTGCGGCAACCAATCCTATTAAAGAAGTTTTAAAAAAACTTCATACCACACTTCGTGGCTTAGAAGTAGATGAAGTATCCGTAAGTCGTGCTAAATATGGTACTAATAAAGTCACTCATGAAAAAAAGAAATCTCTGGCAAAACGACTGGTTGGCGCATTTATCAATCCATTTACCGCCATTTTATTTTGTCTGGCTTTAGTATCCACAATTACAGATATGATTTTTCCGTATTTTTCTCTGTTTGGCAGTGTGCCAGAGGACTTTGATTCCCTGACTGTTGTAATCATTTTAACAATGGTATTCATTTCCGGTACGCTTCGTTTTGTACAGGAATCCAGAAGCGGAAATGCAGCAGAGAAATTGTTAGCCATGATTACGACCACTTGTACAGTTACTCGTAGAAACTATGAAAAAAAAGAACTTCCTATGGATGATTTGGTGGTGGGAGATATTGTACATCTTTCTGCTGGAGATATGATTCCGGCGGATGTTCGTATTTTGGATGCGAAGGATTTGTTTGTCAGTCAGGCAAGTCTTACTGGTGAGAGTGAACCTATTGAAAAAACACCCAATGTAAGTGCTCAGAAAGAAAGCGTGACTGATTACACAAACATTGCTTTTATGGGGAGTAATGTAATTTCTGGTAGCGCAACAGCTGTTGTTGTTTGTGTTGGCGATCATACTCTGTTTGGCTCTATGGCGTCCGCAGTTGCTGGAGAAGCGGTTGAAACAAGCTTTACCAAGGGTGTCAATGCCGTTTCTTGGGTATTGATTCGTTTTATGCTCATTATGGTTCCGCTGGTGTTCTTTGTCAATGGTATCACCAAGGGCGATTGGTTGGAGGCCTTCTTATTCGGCGTTTCTATTGCTGTTGGTTTGACACCAGAAATGTTGCCGATGATTGTAACAACCTGTCTTGCGAAAGGCGCTGTTTCCATGAGCAAGAAGCAGACAATTGTTAAAAACCTCAATTCCATTCAGAACTTCGGTGCTATTGATATTCTCTGTACTGACAAGACTGGCACGCTGACCCAGGATAAGGTTGTGCTGGAATACCATCTGAATGTAAATGGCGAGGACGATACGCGAGTACTGCGTCACGCTTACCTCAATAGTTACTTCCAGACTGGCTATAAAAACCTGATGGATTTGGCAATTATCCATAAGACTGAGGAAGAGGAAGCCGCAGATTCGCGTCTCATTGACCTGTCTGAAAACTATGTGAAAGTAGATGAGATTCCTTTTGACTTCACACGTCGTCGTCTGACTACAGTGGTACAGGATAATAAGGGTAAGACCCAGATGGTAACAAAAGGTGCTGTGGAAGAAATGCTCTCTATTTGTGCGTTTGCAGAGTGTAATGGAGGAGTGCAGCCTCTGACTGATGACGTTCGTTACAGAATTCTGGAGACAGTGGACAATCTTAACGATAAGGGATTTCGCGTACTAGCTATTGCACAGAAGAGTAATCCTTCCCCAATCGGCGCATTTGGTGTTAAAGATGAGTGTGATATGGTACTGATTGGATATCTGGCATTCCTTGATCCTCCAAAAGAATCTACTGCGGATGCTATTAAAGCTCTGAAAGACCATGGTGTTATAACCAAAATTTTGACAGGTGACAACGACAAAGTGACTCGAACTATCTGCAAGCAGGTGGGATTAGAGGTTCGCAATATGCTTCTCGGTTCTGATTTGGAACAAATGGGCGATGCAGAGCTTGCAAGAGTGGCAGTGTCTACAGATGTATTTGCAAAGCTAACCCCTGATCAGAAAGCCCGTGTGGTTTCTGTTCTCCGTGAAAATGGTCATACGGTCGGTTTCATGGGTGACGGTATTAATGATGCTGCAGCTATGAAAGCCGCCGATATTGGTATTTCGGTGGATACCGCTGTGGACGTGGCAAAAGAATCTGCTGACATTATTCTATTGGAAAAAGATCTGATGGTTTTGGAACAGGGTATTATTGAGGGACGAAAGACATATGCCAACATGATCAAGTACATTAAAATGACTGCTTCATCCAACTTCGGCAATATGTTCTCAGTGCTTGCTGCATCTGCTTTGTTACCTTTCTTACCAATGATGAGTGTTCATCTTATATTTCTAAACTTAATTTATGATTTATCCTGTACTGCAATTCCTTGGGATAATGTGGATGAGGAGTTTATTACCAAACCTCGTAAATGGGACGCTTCCAGTGTTGGAAGTTTTATGATCTGGATTGGACCAACCAGTTCTATCTTTGATTTTACAACCTATATTTTTATGTACTTTGTATTTTGTCCATTGTTCGTATCGAATGGTGTATTATTTAATGATTTGCCTGCTCATTTCAGCGGTGCAGAACTGGTAATGCTTCAGGCACAGTATATCGGGATGTTCCAAGCAGGGTGGTTCGTGGAATCTATGTGGAGCCAGACATTAGTCATTCACATGATTCGTACTCCAAAGCTGCCTTTTGTTCAGAGTCGTGCATCAGCTCCGGTGACTTTGCTAACAATGACTGGAATTATAGTTCTGACCATTATTCCGTTTACTGTGTTTGGAACTATGCTTGGATTTGTTGCATTGCCTGCAGCATACTTTGCTTATCTGATTCCATGTATTCTGCTGTATATGACTTTGGCAACAAGTTTAAAAAAAGCCTATGTCCGTCATTTCGGAGAACTGCTTTAAGGAGGTGGAATGATGAACTGGAAAGAACTTTGGATGACCCTTTTTGGAACTACCGAATGGCTTGGTCTTAATATCGGCTTTTGGGTGGCTATGGCAGTTGTGTTGCTGCTTGTTATTGTAATGAATGTAGTGTTTTGGTCCATGAAACCAAAAAAAGACACAAAAGAGTCTTATAAATAAGATATCAGTATGAATGAATCAGGGGAGATGCACAGTTTTTTATTGTGGAATCTCCCTATCATATCAAGGCGCATTCAATTGTGGCAATTTAGTAGTAAAGTATGTGTTTTTTTATCATTGAATTACCTATAAATGCTGTATATAAGTGGATAATTGTAATTTCGATATAAAAATTATGGTACTTAAAAGAAATTTCGTTTTTTATTGTTTGTTTACGCGTCTATAACGAAATCGTGAAATAATATTCAAAGGTAGATTTTATTATGGAATGTATGTCTGTAGAAGAAGCTTCGATAAAATGAGGAGATCTCTGAAAGAAGGATAAAAAAATTATGTAATGGAAACAGAATCCCAAATCTATTGTAACAACAATGACAGGTAATGAATGGTTACGTAGATTGATAATTCCTATTCAAATTATTATCTATCTTATATTGAGTGGTGTTTTGTAATTACATTTTTATACAAAAAGAATATGTTGAACGCACAATGATAAATATTTTGTATTCCCCAACTAATAGAATAAAGTTTTTGCTTGGAAAGTATGTTATATAGGCATTATGGTTTGTAATGATCACGTTGACAGATTATACCGCTATATATGAAGTCAAAGAACTTAAATCATTTACAAGTGAGATAATCTATCTAAGTCTAAAAAACTGGATTTCTCAATCTATTGTCAATGGGTCCATTACGTATTATTTGTGTTTTGCAAAGAAATGTTTTCTACTCTAGTTTACTTTTTAGTTACTAAATATCGGGAATTGGTTTTGTTGGACTATATTGATCTGAAAGTATACAAAATATTATTCCGTGGTCTGCTGTAACCCCTATAAGTTTATTAGATGCACAAGGATTGCTACCTTATATTTCAATTCTACTTTGTTATTTTGCAAGACTGATTATAAATATATACTGCTTTAGAGGGTTTAGTTTAGTTCTTTTTGAACTTTTGAATAAGACGACGGTTATATAGCCGCCGTTTTATTTTTGCCTAACGTTGGACAAATTACTGGATGGTCTTGTTTTATCGGCTCTAGGGGTAGCCGTATGAAACACTTACATATTCAACAACTTTCGACCATCGGTAGTTCATTAAAAAAACATTTAAATTCTACGGAACATAATGCTCCTATATGTGGTTTTTTACAGCATATAACAGGAATAATTTGTTTAGCACAAGATCAGTACGTCTGTATTGCCCTTGTGCTTTTTTACTGCATAAAACTTTTTCAAAAAATTTTTGCGGTTGGGTATCAAATCCCACCTTTCACGGTGAGTGTTAGTGCGAAAAGAGGTAGAAGTCTTTTCGCTTTAGCAACTTTCGCTGGAAAGGGGGTGAGATTATGAAACCATCTTCTTTCGAGGGCGCTATCAGACTTCAATTTGATTGTCTGGCTCGCAAGGTTGTAGGACGAACTGTAAAGAACTATGACCGAGAGCTTGGCAGACGTGCAAGACGTGAAACGCCGTTCTGTGATTTATCTGAAATGGAGTTAAACCAGATCGGTGTCATGGACGAGTATTGCGTTGAGTTTACGTCATTTGATGTATTTGGTTCAGAAGTCCATATCTATGATGAACGCTTATGTGAAGCTATCAAAGAATTAACAGAAAGCCGACGTAACATTCTGCTTATGTCCTACTTTCTTGAAATGACCGACGCTGAAATTGCAGAGGTTATGGAAATGGAACGATTTTCCGTATGTAGAAACAGGCTGCACACATTAAAGCTTATTAAGGATATGTACGAGGAGGAATAAAAACATGATGAAGTCTACAAAAAAGTGTCCATCATTCTCGACCATCAGCTCTGCAGCTGACGGTAACGAGGTGGCAATTGAAAAGATTTTGAACCATTATGACGCTTACATATCAAAAGCCAGCCTACGCCCGTTCTATGACGAACACGGGAATATGTATATCGTGCTTGATATGGAACTGAAAGGCAGGATACGGGCAGCGTTGATTAAAGTAATCTTAGGGTTTGAAGTCAAAGTGAAGTAAATATAACAGAGAGTATCTACCACCTCATTTTAACTCTTTTCCGTTCTTTGACAAGTGAATACAGTAATCAGATACGTTTGATATACGACGAGCCAGCGGACTGGAACGCCACGACCACTGAAAGGGGGAAAGCAGCGAGCGATTATGCCAGTGAACCGCAAGCGATCTTTGGAAAGGTTGCTGCCATGACTCGTATATCTGAATAATGATACACCCGTATGACACGGTTCACCCATCAGAATGGGAATGGTGAAAGTCCAGTGGAGCTGCCGAAGCCGTCTGATTACTTCCATAAATAAAAAAGCAAGGAGGGTTTTAATGAATAATATAATTAGGTATAGTATGCAAATTGCTATGTTAAAACAACTGCTTGCCCGTAAACTGATTTCTGAAAAAGAATACACTCTTGTAAAACAAAGACTGATGAAAGATTATAAAGTGCTTTCTGACATAACTGCTTGAATTGTGTTTCTTTAAGTGATATAATAACGCTATAAAAGGAACACAAAATAAGGAGGAATATTATGCAGGAAGTTGAAGTAATAAAAGCAAGAAATGTTTTGTCAAAACAAGCCCGTGGTAAAGCCATTGAGCGTTTGCGTGTAGCTGCATATTGCCGTGTAAGTACAGATAGCGAAGATCAGTTAAACAGTTATAAATCACAAGTTCAGTATTATACTGATATGATAAAGAAAAACAAGGAATGGGTGTTAGCTGACATTTATGCTGATGAAGCCATTACGGGTACACAAGTAACAAAACGAGAAGATTTTCAGCGTATGATAAATGACTGTATGAATGGTGAAATTGACATGGTAATTACAAAATCCATTTCAAGATTTGCCAGAAATACTTTAGACACATTGAAATATGTTCGTATGTTGAAAGAGAGAAATATCGCCGTTTATTTTGAAGATGAAAAAATCAATACACTTACAATGGATGGAGAGTTATTGCTTGTTGTTCTTAGTTCTGTTGCACAGCAGGAAGTCGAGAATATTTCAGCCAATGTAAAAAAAGGGTTGAAAATGAAAATGAAGCGCGGCGAGCTGGTAGGTTTTCAAGGTTGTCTTGGATATGATTATCACCCAGAGGATAAGACAATAACTGTAAATCAAGAAGAAGCAGAGATTGTCAGATATATTTTCAACCGTTATGTTGATGGTGCTGGTGGTTCTGTTATTGGACAGGAGCTTGAAAATCTAGGTTATAAAACGAAGTATGGGAGTTCCACATGGGCACCATCTACGGTTATTGGAATTATTAAGAATGAGAAATACAAGGGTGATATACTCTTAGGCAAAACTTTTACTGTTGATCCGATTTCCAAACGTCGCCTTGAAAACATGGGTGAAGAAGATAAATTTTATATGAAAGATCACCATGAGCCGATTATTAGTGAAGAAGTTTTTGAAAAAGCACAGGAAATTCTTAATCGGAGAAATAAGAACCGAACAACGGTAGGCAGCGGTAAGCGTGAGAAGTATAGCAGGAAATACGCATTTAGCTGTATGCTGGAATGTGGCTTTTGTGGTGGTACTTTAACAAGACGTAATTGGCACAGTGGCTCACAATACAGCAAGGTTATATGGCAATGTGTAACGGCTACGAAGAAAGGAAAGAAATTTTGCAAACATAGCAAAGGTATTCCAGAAACAGCTATTGAAGAAGCATTTGTAGAAAGTTATCGTTTATTATGTGATGATAATAAAGATGTTCTGGAAGAATTTTTGCAGAGAATGGACGATACTCTTAGTAGTAGTGTGGTGTCAAAACAACTTGCAAAAGCGGAAAAGGAGATAGACGCATTAGAGAAGAAAAAAAGTAAACTTGTGGATATGCGTCTAGAAGAAATTATTGATAAGGAAACCTACGAAAGTAAATATGCTGATTTAGTAAGTAAACAAGAACAGCTTGTTGAAGAAAGACAAAAGTTACAAGAAACTTCTGATAATGAGAAAGACATAAAAAAACGTTTGAAAGAGTTTAAGAAAACTCTGGAACAGAATGAGGTTCTTGATAAATTTGACCGCTATGTGTTTGAAAGCATTGTTGAAAAAGTAATTGTAGGTGGACTTGATGAAAACGGAAATGTTGACCCTGCACAGTTGACCTTTGTTTATAAAACAGGCTTGAAGAATAGCGTAGATGGTGCTAAATTTAAACCACAAAGGAAAAATGAAAGAGGACGGCATAGGACTAATGAATTGTGTTCACATGACAGCAACGAGGTTGATAAAATGTGTTCCGATAGTAGTAACGACACATGTGGAAACTGTAGCTAAGATAATCAAACAATAGTAATGTTTATATAGATTATATACTAATAATATATTGTATTTGCCACCGATTTGCCACTGTAAAGCGATTTCGGTGGCAAATTTAGTCTACAATGTTATCAAAAATCTCTAAAGTTTTATTTTTAATTCTATAAAACTTATTATAATTGTAATTTTAAAAGAAATAGTCAATCTACAGTAGCCAGATTTTATACAACTCATTTTTTTCATAGAGTAATTTACATAATCTATAGTTGAATATTATTTAATATTTTTATAATTCATTAGCAAATATAGGCATTACAAATGTTGATAAACATGTGAAAGCACATATCCACTTATAATTATTTTTTTTAAAACCATAAAATCACCTCTTCATTTGTTGTATGTTTTTATAACAAATGAAGAGGTGATTTCCAGACAATTTAAAAGGTTTTTGTATATTGACTAAAATTTATTTTTATTATTTATAATTCTTAATAATACATATGTACCTACTGATTCCATATTAAACTGTATAATTTTTGTTCATCTTTTTTTATAATTAAAACTACGTAGTTCTCATAATTTCTCTTATATATATACTTATCATCTTTTTTAACTTCTAACTTATATTTTTTAAAATCTTCTTCAATTTTATTTTTATTACTTTTATTAATGTTAACAGAATCTCTTTTAAATTTATCAATATATTTTTCTATTTCATTAATATTATCTTTGCTTACAACTATACCACCTTTTAAATTAAAAACTTTTTTGAAATTTTTTTCAGAAAATCCTTGAATAAAATAACTTTGTCCATCTCCATTAATACTATCTTGAGTATCAAATACTTCAATTTCTTTGTTAGGTATTGGTATATCAAAATTCCAAGATTCCTTTAGCATTGAAATATTAGCTGTTTTTCCTAAAAAAAGATTATATAGGATACTTCCTAATAACAAAACACCTATTAATAGTAGTGTGATTAATACAATTTTTCTCTTTTTCATTTTTCGTTCACAACCTTTTGAAAAAACATGATTTAATTCATCATTTGAAGGCATGTCTTCAAGAATAATTTTTGTTGTGATAGGAATGCTTTCTTGAAACATATCATTTGTAATATCAAAATCTTTTCTTTGATTACTCAATATCCATTTCTTCTAATATTTCTTTTGATTTTTTCTAGTACATTGAATACTCTTATATACATTCTCCTCTTTTAAAATTAAAAGTTATAAAAGAATAAGTTATATAAAAAATTATTATATTTTTTAATATAGCTTATTTGCAAATTTATAATTTTGTTAATCTAATCCTTCAAACTAAAAAATCATTTATATTTACAGAATTTCATTTTAAGAGATGTTTATTTTCACATAGATAAGAGAATTTAAGTTCTCATATTTATTATTTGATACAAATTTACATCTTTATTATATGTATTTTAAATAAAAAATAAAATTATGAATACTAGAAATCTATCTTAATTAGCTTTCTAACATAAGGCTATTTAAAGTAGATAAAACTAAAAAGGGTTCTCTAGAAAACCAAATCTATTTAATTATACTTACTTACTAATACCATCACTTGATGCAAACAAGATTCTACCACATTTTCTCCGTACTCTAGTATAAAATCATCTAGTTGTGTATCTATAAAATCACAATAATCATATGAACTACCAATATAAGCAGTCAACATATGTGTACATCTATCCATTTTATCTCTAAACATATATATTATTATCCCCCTAAAAAACTTTCATAAAAACAAAAAGAATATCTCTTTTTGGCAACTGGCTGACATAACTCATAGTTTATTTTATAAGCGTTAGTCCCTATAGCTTTGCGTCACTAAATTTCTCTAGTTTTGCCGATTTAGTTTTATTCTACAATTACAATAATACAATAGAATTGCTTATTATTCAATATACTTATTTGAAAATTAAATAAATTTACAAATATGAACGTTATTTTATATCAAAAAAATAGACTATGCATGTAGAATATATGGAAAAACTTGATTGTAGGTTTTGTATGAAAAGACAGTTGTTATTAATTTAAGTGAGATAAATTGAGCAACAGGCATAAAATGAGAAAACAAATAATAGCAGTTAATTTTTATTATTAATACTAGGTGAACATTAAATTTCAAAATACCACTAGATTTTATAGAATAAGAAAATGAGACAAACATAAATATATGAATATATTAAATTATACTTGAACATACTTATATTTTATGATAAAATTTCAATAATAATTATTAGTGAAGGAGTGTCTTGCCTGATGTCAGAGTTATATATAATGGTAACCAACAAATAAATAGTTGGAGACGCATATGGGTTCTGTTTAATCAGAATTTTTAAGTGTATTTTTGATACATTTGATTGTTGTGTCTTACTCTGCCTTTATAGATAACTAACATTAGACAACAAATAATAATATTACATATTACTTTGTTAAATTGTGGTGTAGTGGGCTTTAATCTGCTACACTTTTATTAATTTTACACAGTATTATTTTGAATATAATTATGTTGAAATAGAAGATACTAAATTTTCTAGTCCACAGGGGTTTTCTGTTTTTGTGTAGGTAAATATGTATACCACATAAAAAGGCAGATATAAATACCTGTGGACTTTTTTTGTAGAAAATACACGATACGGAGGAAATAAAAATGAATTATAAAAATAGAAAACGAGCTTATTATCAGGAAAATTCCTGTATGGATAACTTTATTTGCAAAAATTGTGGTTGCCTTGTAGTTCCTGAAGGAGCTGGTACACAACATAGAAATCATTGTCCACATTGTTTACATAGTCTTCATGTAGATATCATTCCTGGTGACCGTGCTGCAGATTGTGATGCTAATATGGAACCTATTGGAGTGTGGGTGAGAAAAAATGGTGAGTGGGCAATTATTCATCGTTGTACACGCTGTGGACATCTTAGTTCTAATCGTATTGCAGCTGATGATAATTCAGTGAAATTAATGTCAATTGCATTAAAACCACTGGCACAGCCCCCTTTCCCACTAGAAAGAATCATTGAAAAGTTGGAAAAGGAGGAAACAGAATGAATGGTATGAAACAAATCAATTTACAAGACTATGGTCTAAATAGAAATTTTATTACTCAAAGTATGGAATATCATGATTTATACCTTGCTCGGATTATCTCGCAGGAAAAGAACTTTTATCAAGCTGTATGTGTAAATGGTGTACTGTTTGCAGAGGTTTCAGGAAAGCTGCGTTTTGAGGCTACTATACAATCTGATTTTCCCACAGTTGGTGATTTCGTTATGTTGGATCGTTGCAATAATAAAAATGGTAATGCTATTATTCATCATGTGCTTCATAGAAAAAGCTTGTTTGTGCGTAAGGCTGCTGGAAAGGTAAATGAGGAGCAGGTGGTTGCAGCTAATATTGACATTGTTTTTTTGTGCATGTCACTGAATAAGGATTTTAACATTCATAGATTGGAGAGGTATCTGTCTTTAACATGGGAAAGTGGAGCTATCCCAGTAGTAGTACTTACTAAATCAGACTTATGTGACAATGTGCATCGTAAATTACAAGTAGTTAATTCTATAGCCTTGGGTGTAGATGTAGTTGTTACCTCATCTATAGAGCCAGATGGTTATAAACAGATTTCTAAGTATATTAAACCAGGCTGTACTGTTGCCTTACTTGGTTCTTCAGGAGTTGGAAAATCTTCATTAATTAATTGTCTGATGGGTGGAGAATTTTTAAATACAAAGGAAATTCGCATAGATGATGATAAAGGAAGACATGCCACGACTAGACGAGAGCTATTTTTAATTTCAGGTGGTGGTATTGTTATTGACACACCAGGTATGAGAGAGTTGGGAATGTGGGATGTTTCAGAAGGTTTAGATAAAAGTTTTGCAGATATAGAAGCTTATTTCGGAAAATGTCATTTTCGTAATTGTACTCACACCTCAGAACCAGGCTGTGCTATCTGGGAAGCTATTGCTCATCAAGAACTTTCGCCTAAAAGATGGGAATCCTATCGTAGGCTTAAAACTGAAGCAGTATTTGCAGACAATAAAAGCGAATACTTAGCAAAAAAAGAAAAGAAATTTAAAAATATCTCAAAAATAAATAAGAAGATTAGAAGATAAGTGTAGTTTTTTTGTTCATTCTATGAGTCTATATACTATTAATATATTAAATTTGCCATCAATTTGTTACTTTAATGTGATTTTGATGGCAAATTTGGTTTGTGGTATTATTTAAAGCAATTTATTAATTTTTTTAATAAAGTTTGATTTTTTATATGATGATATATACATGTGATAATGTATACATATTTGTTACGATAGGCTCCTTTATAAAGAGGTCTTATGTAAGATAAGAAAAGGCATATTTATACTAATACATAATAGAGTATATGCTTATGTATGATAGAGATGTTTCTTAAGAGCAAAACTGCAATATTGCTAATTTATAAAGTAAAAATATATGAATTATAAAATACAAATAATATATTTATAAAAATTATTGTTTTAATTTATAATAAAAATTTTTTGTTGAAAATAATGCTCGAACCTATAAAACTATTAACTAATATTTGTAAATGTATACTTTTGATGATAAAATATAATTAAGTTAAGTTGGTTTTTATAAACATAAATTTATTTTAAGTAGGTGAAATAAATGAAAATATCTAGTCAATATAGAAGTCAATATTCATTTAGATATGAAAGTAATATAAATAATACAAGAATAAATGAAAGTATGGTTAAGAAAAATGAAACTGTAGGAAAAGACACTTATTTATCTAATATTATGAAACAAAAGCAAGAACTTAATGATAGAATTAGAGATTTAAAATATAGACAAGAGGTTTATACTAAAAAAATAAATGACGCAATTAAGAACTTATGTAAATCAGAAATAAGAGAAACAACTAATAATTTTTCTAATATAGAAATAGGTATTAAAAATAGCATTATAGAAGAGAAAAATAAAAGTACAATGTTAGATGAAAATTCAACTTATCTAAATACAAATGATGAAAAAGAATCTTTAATCACTAAAGAGTCTAATGAAAAAATTGAAGAAGAAATATTAAATGATGAAAAATTAGAAGAGTTAGAACAAAAAAAGGATTATAAAGAGGATTCTAATAAAAAAGAGAAAGTATCTGAGGACTTATCTTTAGTAGGTAAAACTCGTGAAGAGCTTGAAAATATGCTTAAAAATTTTATAAATTTAACACAAGAAGAAATAATGAAACTTGAGTCGAGAATAGAAAAGTTAGATAAAAATGCTGAAGAATACAAACAAAATTCAAAGACTAATATATTTGATAAAACAGATGAACAAAAAAAACATATAAATGTACTGATTTAAACAATATGTTTTAAAAAAATAAGTTTATTATATAATGAAAATATAAAGGTACAATTTCAATACACTTCTATTAAACCAATAATTTATGAATCAGATTTAATTTCAATTTACTAATAACCATATATTTATGAGTTAATAATTTTATGTTTTAAAAAGAATTAAATAAGGGGGAGTAGTATGAAGAAGAATATATTAACTACTATGATTACCATGATTATTATATTGATGATGAGTATGACAGTAATGGCAGAGCCATATCAAGAAGATGAAACATCTAGCTTGAAAAAACAGAGTGCAAATGAACGTAATCAGACTAATATAGGCACAATGGATGGCAGAGTGCAAACAAATGCAATAAGTAAAGGTGCTAATTATGACCCTAAATATCCTCTTAAAGGAATGTTAACACAACTTGGTCTTAATACAACAGGTAAAGAGGGATGGGATTTACTCTATGGAGGAAATCCCAATGGAGTTGAGCTTCGAGCAGATGGTAAATATTATTATATAAATAAGGGTATGGAAGGGCTAGGATTTTATGCGGCAGCATTGTCAGGTGGCTCATATCAGAGAATAGGCTTTGGAAAACTTGACCCTATAGAAGTAATAGCTGATGGAAATTGGATTTCTTACAAACAAGCTCAAGATACACTTACAGTAATCAGGAATTTTTTAAATAGCTTTGACTGGAGAAATGCATCTGAGATGGAAAGAGCTAATAGAGCTGCAAAATTGGTAACCGAAGCAAAATATGCAGACTCTAAATATTGTAACATAGTCTATGGTAATCTGGTTGATAAACGTGGTGTATGTGGAAGTTTTGCAAGTAGCTTTCATTTATTAACAAGGTTAATGGGAATGGATTCACTATCTATATTAAATCCATCATTAAATCATGCTTGGAACTATATACAAATTGATGGGAAATGGTATAGGTTTGATGGGTCTGAAATATCAGCTTTTGGTGGATCATTAGACTTTGATTACCGTAAATTAAAGGATGCAACAAGAGAGATGACTACTTACTATGATGCTAAGGCATTGTCTATATTAGGATTTAATCAATAAAAATAGGGGGAGGCTTCTTATAGAGCCTTTTTTTATTGATTTGAAATTTAATAAGGAATTTTATATGAAAATTTAATCAATAAAAGCAAAAAAGGCTCTTTATAAAGCCTTTCTAAGTGTTTTTTTAAGTAAAATTTTTTATATCAACATCAGTTTTAATCAAAACATATAACATTTTGGACTTACTTTTAAAAATAAAATTATTAAAATATAATATTAATCATGTTTTTAGTTTATTATATTCTATAATAGTGGTCATGTTGACTATTGTAGTTTTATTAAGAATAGTTGGTTTATATAAATATATGCAAAGATAGCTTGTTGTTTACTTTACTTATTAGTATATAGGACAAGATACTCTAATAAATTTGCCTATTTTAATATCTTTTGTACTAAAACCAACTAAAGTTTCCTTTATTATTTCGTTTTGAATAATACAAAGCATAATCCGATTGTTTGTATAAAGACTGGAAAGTATCAGAGTTATTTTCTAATTTAGATATACCTATAGAACAAGAATTACTCTCTAGGCATAATTCTAAAACCTTCTTTGCCTTATTTTCAACATTCTCTTTTGATTGATTACTATATTCAAAAACAGCAAATTCATCTCCACCAAGTCTTCCAATAATAGCATCATTTACGAATACTTTAGTCAAAATATTTGAAAAATGTATTAGTATTTCATCTCCTCGAACATGACCAAAGATATCATTTACCTGTTTAAAATTATCTAAATCAAAGATGTAAAAGTATCCATGTGAAACAGTTTTAAGCATTTCTTTTATGTGTACTTCAAAAAAATGTCTATTGTATAGTCCAGTCATAAGGTCTTTTTCTGATTTTAGTTTAAATTCATTTGCCATTGCTAGTGCTTCTTGTGCTTTTTCAGTTATTGTTTTAGGGTAATACTCATCTTTCATTTGATCAAAGTTTGGAATAGAATGGTGAACATGGATAAGTTTAATCATATCATCTGTAACTCTGTATACCATAGTAAATCGAGTATCCATTTCTACATAGATATCTTTTTCTAGGTAATCTTTTTCTATTACCCAAAGAGTACCATATACTATAAAAGCTTCGTCTGTGACTTTGGTACATGAATACCACTCATCTATAATCTCAAAGTCTATTTGCTCTGATTCTGTTTGGTCTTTTTCAAGACCTATAATAAATTCTTCTAATGTTTCGTAAAATTCATGTTTTCCTGTTCCAATTAATGCAAGGTTGTCATCTAATAAGGAAATAATAAATTTAAGGTTTTCTTCTTCTGGATTTAAAATATAAATATGCCAAATTTTTTTTGATAAATCTCTTAATTGTTTTTGTATTGTATTATTTTCCATAGATTACCCCCTTAAGATTTACAGTTTATATTTTAATGTATTATAAGTTGAACTCTTATTACAATATTATTATAATATAGAACTAAAGAAATTACATCCTGTATAGGTAAAAGTATATCTTTTACAATAAAAATATTACAGTAAAATGACCAGTTTTAATATACGTATTATATTTTTAATTTATAAACGAATATTATAAATGAAATTTAAATTCAACCTTGAAGAAATAAGCTAAATGTATTAGTATATTAATCCATGCTTGAACATAAATAACCTTTATGATATGATATCAATAATAATATTATGAGAGGAGTGCCTTGATGTCGGAGTTATATAATGGTAACCAACAATTAAATAGTTGGAGACACATATATTCTGTATAATCAGAAATTTCAAGTGTATTTTTAATACATTTAATTTTTGTGTCTTATTCTGCCTTTATAGATAACTGACATATGACAACAAATAGTATTTAAAATATATATTACTTTGTTAAATTATGGTGTAGTAGGCTTTAATCTGCTACACTTTTATTAATTTTGTATAGTATTATTTTGATAACTATTTTGAAATAGAGAGCATTAATTTTTCTAGTCCACAGGAGTTTTCTGTTTTTGTGCTGTTAAATATAAGCACAGAAAAAGGCAGATATATACCTGTGGACTTTTTTTATATAAATTATGAAATATGGAGGTAGTTAAAATGAGTATAATTGAACTTAATGAACTGACTAAATCTTATAGAAGATTTGAGAAAAAGGCAGGATTTATGGGGAGTGTAAAGTCTTTATTTAATAGGAAATATACAGAAAAAACAGCTATATTGTCATTTGATTTAAAGATAGAAGAAGGAGAATTTGTTGGATTAATAGGTCAAAATGGAGCTGGTAAAACTACTCTTATTAAGATGTTAACTGGTATTATTGCACCGTCTTCTGGAGAAATATCTGTAATGGGTTATTACCCTAACAAATTAGAAAATAATTTTAAAAAACAATATGCTGTTGTTATGGGCCAAAAAAGTCAACTATTCTTTGAATTGACACCAGCAGATACGTTTCTTTTATTTAAAGAATTATATGATATATCTAATGAAGAATATAAAAAAAACTTGGATTACTTTATCGAATTATTTGAGGTATCTGACTATTTAAATGTTCAAGTTAGGACGCTTTCTTTAGGAGAAAGAATGAAAATGGAACTAATAGTAGCCCTTCTACATAATCCAAAAATATTATTTTTGGATGAACCAACTATAGGCTTAGATGCTATAGCCCAAAAACAAATTAGGTATTTCCTAAAAGAAGTAAATGAAACAAAAGGAACTACTATTATACTTACTTCTCATTACATGGAAGATATTAAGAGTCTCTGTAGTAGAAGTATTGTTGTAGAAAATAGCCGTAAAATATATGATGGTTCTACAGAGAAACTATTTAATCATTTTCAAAAATATAAAAAAATAACAGTTAGTTTTTCCAATGAAACTAACATTGTATTTCCAAAAGATTGTAAAGTTGTTGAACAAACAAATCATAAGATATCAGTAATTGTGCCAAAAGAAAGAGGAAATGAAACGATTAAATGGATTTTTGATAAATATGATGTTAAAGATGTAATGATTGAAGAAGAAGATATAGGTAGTATTGTAGAGAGAATATATAAGAAAGGAAGTGATGAGTATTATGAGCAACTATAATGAAGCAAGTTCAAATGATTCAATGTTTTATAAATTTAAACAGAGTATTAGAAGGTATTATGAAGTAGCCAAAATTAACTTTAAAGTGCAACTTATCTGGAGATTTGATGTGGTGGTTAATATGGTGTTTACGATTGTAAAAATTTTATTTGCTTATATTTTATGGAAAGCAATTTTTGGTGAAAATAAAATAGTCTCTGGTTTTACATTTAACTCTATGTTGTCTTACTATATAATAAGCTCATTTTTAGCAGGTATTGATATGTCAAAGAGTACCAGTGAAGAGATATGTAATCGTGTAAAATTGGGCACCTTTTCAAAGTACATGATTATTCCAATTAATGTTCAAAATTATTTTATTGCTAAAAATTTTGGAATGACATGTTTTTATTTTGTATTTAATATGATTTCTGCATTTGTATGGATTTTTATATTTAAAATAGATTTTGCCTTTACATCAAATCCAGTTCAAATATTAATTTCAATTTTGATGATTTTTCTAGGGTTTATTTTTATGATGAAACTCCACTTCTTTATTGGGATTTTGTCATTTAAATTTCTTGAGATTAGTTTTTTTAAAATGATAATTGAAAATATTGTTGAATTTATTACAGGAACAATGATACCACTTGTACTCTTACCAGAAACTATAGTAACAGTTATGAAGGTATTTCCATTTTATTATACAACATATTTGCCATCTATGTTACTAATAGGTAGAAACAGCAATGAGGCAATACAAGGATTAATTATTCTAGCATTATGGGTTTTATTTTTTTCTGTAGTAAATAAAGTTATGTATAAAAGAATGAGAACATTATTTGATGGGGTGGGTATATGATGAAAAAAAATTTGAAAATAATATTTATGTTATTAAAAATGAAATTATCAAAGATGATGGTATTTAGATTCGATTTTTTTGGAGCATTTTTTGTAGATAGTTCATTATTTATATTACAACTTCTAATGTTTAATAGTATATATTCTCATGTAGACTCAATAGGGGGATGGCAACAAGGAGAGATGTTAATATTTATAGGAACTTTCTCATTAATAAATGCGATAAATATGACGATTTTCTTTTTTGGTATTTATGATATTCCACGAAAAATCCAAGAAGGAGAATTAGACTACTATATTACAAAACCATTAGACCCACTATTTAGGTTAACATTTGAAAATATTAATATTGGTTCATCACCATTAATTCTAGCAAGTATACTTATTGTTTTATATGGAATATCTGAGTTAAACTCAGAGATAACTTTAGTTATGATAATAATATATATTTTCATGGTGTTATTGATGACATTACTTTTTTATGATGTATGTATCATACTTAGAACAGTTTCATTTTTTGTTATATCATCTTCTGCGATAATGAGATTAGAAGATAATTTATTGCCAATGAATATGAAAATTCCTGGTGTAATATATGAAGGTGTTTTTAAAGTATTATTCTATTTAATCTTACCATATGGAATTATGTCGACAATTCCGACTCAAATTTTGGCTGGGACAATAACAATTAATGGATTAATATACTCAATTTTAATTGTATTTTTGTTTACATTGTTTATGTGGAGATTTTGGAAGTTAGGTATGAGACATTATAAAAGTGCAAGTAGTTAATAAATTAGTAAAAATAGACAATGTATAACTATATATAAATACGTTTCATATGACACTAAACTATGTGAACAAGTATTTGCGCTAAAGGCACTGAAAGCTATAAAATGATTAAAGTAAGGATTTAAAAGTTTCTTTAGTAGAAATATAATTGTGTAAAAAAGCAAGATTAATTAAAACTATATCCAAATAATTAGATATAATTCTTATGCAGAAAGGAGGTCTGTAAATGTCTAATTGTTTGGAATATATTTTAAAAATAATTAATGTACAGAAAAATAAACAAAATGAGTGATGTATATTATTCAGAAAATCATGAACAAGATAATCTTTATGAGCAAGATAATTTACTGGCACAAAGATTTAATTTATTTACTCTATTGAAGTTTGCATTTCCTACTATTTTTATGATGATTTTTATGGGGTTGTATACAATCGTAGATACTATATTTGTATCAAGATTTATTAATACAAATGCTCTATCAGCAATTAATATTGTATGTCCAATTATTAATCTTATAGTTGGAATTGGAACTATGCTTGCCACTGGAGGAAGTGCTATTGTAGCACGTAAGATGGGAAATGGTGATATTGAGGGAGCAAATAAAGCTTTTTCTTTAATCGTATTATCAGGAGTTGTAATTGGGGTAATAATTACTGGTATAGGTATTGTATTTATGGATTATATCATTATATGGTTAGGAGCAAGTGAAGTTTTAATTAAATATTGTCGTTCATATCTTTTTATTATCTTGGTTTTTGCTTCTGCAAATATACTACAAGTATTATTTCAATGTTTATTTGTAACAGCTGGAAAGCCTCAATTTGGATTATGGCTAGTGTTAGGTGCTGGGTGTGCTAATATAATTCTTGACTATGTGTTCATTGTTCTGTTACAAATGGGTATTAGTGGAGCAGCACTTGCAACTGGAGTAGGATACCTAATTCCTACCATTTCAGGTATGGTTTTCTTTTCAAAAAATAAAGGGTTACTTAAATTTTGTATACCTAGACTAGATAAAAGAATATTATTTGAAGCTTGTTTTAATGGTTCATCTGAAATGGTGGGTCAACTATCAACAGCAGTTACTACTTTTTTATTTAATGCTATGATGATGAAATTAATTGGTGAAGATGGGGTTGCAGCTATTACAATAATTATTTATTCTCAATTTCTTTTAACTTCGCTTTATATAGGTTTCTCAATGGGTGTTGCACCAATAATAAGTTATAACTATGGAAGTGAAAATAATACGCAGTTAAATCATGTTTTTAAGATTTGTATATTATTTATTTCAGTAGCATCTTTATTGGTATTTATCTTTTCTATATCATGTTCACCAATCATTGTAGAGATTTTTTCTCAAAGAGGAAGCCGAGTTTATGAAATTGCAAGGTCCGGATTTTATATATTTTCTTTTAGTTTTATTTTTTGTGGATATAATATTTTTACCTCATCTATGTTTACAGCATTATCAAATGGAAAGGTGTCTGCAATATTATCTTTTCTACGTACATTTGGATTTATAACTATAGGTTTATTGATATTGCCAAATATATTAAATATAAATGGGATATGGTTAGCAGTACCAAGTGCTGAGATTTTAACCTTATTTTTAACTATTTTTTGTATATTTAAGTATAAGAATAGATATAAATATATGTAGATATTAAATAAATAGCTTAGATAGATATTTTATGTTTTAATAAGTAATTCAATTAGTGGTAGATATATACTATTGAAAATTAAAGTTATAATTGATATAAAGAATTAATAAAAATAACATATAAAAGTTTAAAAGGGAGTTGAACTTAAAGTTTGATTAGAAAAAGTCAATTTTAAGACAACTCCTTTTATTTTACTATTGTATTAATCTGTATCTGTAAGTGTATTAGTCTAATATTATAAACTTTGAATGAAATTAATTTTCTATAGGTTTTAATGTATCATACACTTTATTTTAAAGAAACTTATCTTAATTTTCATAGTGATTGAATTTGTCTATTAGAGATGTTACTATTAGTAATGTAAAAGCAAGAGTAGTGAATATAAAAAACAAGATAGTGATACTGCAAGATTAGAATATAATAAATTTTTATGGAGAGATTTCAATATGGATACATGTTTTAATAAAAAAATATTACTTGTTGATGATGAAAAGGATATAGTAGATTTAATTGAAGAAGTACTCATAAATGATGGTTTTAAAAACATTATTAAAGCTTATAATGGTCTAGATGCTATTTCGCTCTGTAAGATAGCATGTCCAGATGTTGTCATTCTTGATATAATGTTACCAGATATAGAGGGTATAGAAGTGTGTAAAAAAATTCGAGAGTTTTCATACTGTTCTATTCTTTTTTTATCATCAAAAAATGATGATATTGACAAAATACTAGGTCTTAGTAGTGGGGGAGATGACTATATAACAAAGCCATTCAGTCCAAGAGAAATTGCTTTTCGAGTTAAAGCGCAATTACGTAGACAACAGTATCAAAGCATTGTACCATCAGATAGTGAAGTTATTAAAATAGGAGATATTACTATTGATATAGAAGGAAACCGTGTATATAAAGATATAAATGAGATTGAGTTAACTGGAAGGGAGTATCATCTTTTAAGCTACATGGCTCAAAATGTAAATAAAATTATAGGAAAAGAAAGACTCTATGAACAAGTATGGGGAGTATATAGTAGTATTTGTGACAATACAATTATGGTGCATATACGACATATAAGAGAAAAAATTGAAGATAACCCCTCAAATCCTAAAATACTTATAACAGTTAAAGGACTAGGATATAAACTTGTGAATAGAATCGATTAGAATAGATTTTAATATTAATGAAGATATCTCAAGTTGAATTTTTAGTTAATGAGGCATTCTTTTATGGGTGAAATCAAATGTATTTTCGTTATCTCAACAATGAAGAAGAGGTCTATCTCTATTTTGAGATAGCCTCATTAAGTTTATATCCTGGTAATGTACTTTATGTTCTAATAAAATTTTTTTAGTTTATTTGCAGTGAAACATTAACTAGAACATTAAAATTTGCATTGAAATACCAATTAAATAATATTGTATATTGTGTATAAACTTATACTAATTGTTTTTCTATATTAAATACTTTATCAATCCAACCTTTATAAAATTTTTCTTCATGGGAAACTAGGATTATACTTCCTCTAAACTGTTTCAAAGCATTTTGTAAAGCATCCTTTGTCTCTGCATCAAAGTGATTGGTTGGTTCATCCAGAATAAGAAAATTACAAGGAGATAACATCATACAACATAATTTAACCTTAGATTGTTCACCACCACTTAAAGTAGATACACTCCTTGAAACATGCTCTTCCTTCACACCACATCTGGCTAGATGACGTCTAATCTCTTTTGTATTTAATTTTGGATATTTATCTGCTACTATTTGAAGTGGGGTTTTATCAGGATTTTCCCATTTTAAATCTTGCTCATAATAACCAATTTTAACTTGTTCTGAAAACTGGAAATCTCCAGATATACGAGGAATATCTTTTACTAATGTCTTTAACAAGGTAGATTTACCGATTCCATTAAAACCAGTTATAACTATTTTTTGACCTCCATCAACAGAAAAATTTAATTTTGGAAGTAAAGAATAGTAGTATCCAACTTCAAGATTTGTTATAGTAAGAGCATTTTGAGCCGATATTTCAATTTCTGAAAATTGAATATTTGGTTTTCCTGTAAAACTAGGAGGAGCTATTCTTTCTATTTTATCCAATTGTTTTTGTCTTCCTCTTGCAATTTTTGAATTTACTCCAGCTTTATTTTTACGTATAAATGTTTCTTCTTTTTCTATTTTCTTTTGTTGTGCTTGATACCTTCTAATATAATCTTCTCTTAAACGTGATTTTTGTTTAAGGAACTCTGAATATTTTCCATGATATTTCTTAATCATGCCAAATTCTATATCAAGAATACCTGTAGAAATTTTTTCTAAAAAATCAAAATCGTGGGAAACTACAATAAATGCCCCATTAAATGTATTTAAATAATTTGAGAGCCATTCAACATGTTCTTTATCTAAAAAGTTTGTTGGTTCGTCTAATAATAGAACATCATGGTTAGAAAGTAGTAATTTTGCTAAAATTACCTTTGCCCTTTGACCACCACTAAGCTCTCTAACAACACGATTCATTCCTATTGAATCTAATCCAAGACCATTTGCTATTTTATTTATTTCATTATCTATAGAATAGAAATTATTTGCTATTAGTTGTTCCTGATAATCTGATGCTTTGATTAGATATTGCTCATTTTCAGATATAGCACTTTTTTGATAGAGTAAATTCATTTCCTTTTCTATTTTATAAAGTTCCTCAAATGCAGTGTGTAAATAGAGTGATATTGTTGTATCTCTATTGATTTCTGCATATTGGTCTAAATGGCCTATATTGATATTAGGTTGCCACTTGATTTCTCCTGAATCTGGAACAACTTCTCCCAATAAAATTTTAATTAATGTACTTTTACCTGTACCATTTTGGCCAACTACACCTATATGTTCACCTTTGAATAAATCAAAGTTAGCTTTCTCATACAGTGATTTATCCATAAAACATTGTGATAAATTAGTTACTTTTAATAAACTCATAATTCAAACTCCTTTTCTTTTATTAAAAAATTTATGGAAATAAAAAAAGCAGAGGAATGGCATTGTAAAATGCCGACCTCTGCTTTTGGAAAAACAAAAGGTCATAGACAAGCATTGTTGTCTATGACCAGAAAATCTATATTATCTATCGGCAAATAGGTAATTTTAAATAAGCATAGCCAAAAAACTATACTAAACCTATATTTGCCGATGAAGATAGAAAGCTTTAAGCTTTCAGATTAACCTCTACACAACGCTTCATCGTATACATTTGTGTAGAGGTAAGTTTTCTAACAAGTTTAACTAATTCTATATAAATCATAATTATTCACATCCTAATCTTAGTATTAATTCTAGTTTATCTATATTTAAATTGTACTTTTGTACTTTGTGGATTATCTTATTTATTTAAAATATGTTTTATTAATTATAGCTTAAGTTATGTTATCATAATACTTAGTTATAGTCAATAAGAAAGTTATATTTACTATTATTATATTAATTTAGTAAATCTATCATTACAAAGTTATTTGAAGACTCGCTATCAATAAAATTTTATAGTCTATAAGAAAATTAAGATTATGAGTTTTATAATTTTGATATAGGGATACTATTTTCATAAATATTACAACATGTAGAAGTATATGTCTAGTATTGTTGAATTTTCAATGATATATTAAGGTTCTAATATATTATACAAAATAAAAACATTAATTCAACTTAAATAATTTTAAGTATTATATGTGTTTTGATTAAAGAAAACTAAAATTTTAAGGAAAAATAACATATTTGTATTAAATTTTATTGAAATGATTAAATTTATTTACTTAATGTAAATTATTAGCTAAAATTGTATTAAATAATTAAGGAGGTGAGTAGCTCTGGATGAAATAGATTTAAAAATAATTAATTCTCTAAAAAAGAATAGTAGGGCTTCAACCTCTGAAATAAGCAGACAAATTAATTTATCAGTACCAGCAGTCTCAGAGCGTATAAGGAAAATTGAGCAGTCAAATTTAATTCAAAAGTACACTATTCAAATTAATCGGGAAAAAACAAAATATAAGCTTTTGGCTTTTATATTTATCAATACTGATTTATCTAAAAGTATGAAAGAATTTAAGAAAACTATATTGGAATATGATACTGTATTAGAATGTCATCATATTTCAGGAGAGTATGATTACTTAATAAAAGTATTAGCAGAAGATACAAGTAATCTTGAAGAGTTTATATCAGTGACTTTGAAGGAAATTGGGGGGATTCAAAAAGCTAATACAACCATTGTTTTATCTACAATTAAAGAAGAATTTAATACAATAAAAGATATTTTTTAAATAATTTACTAGTAAAGTGTTAATTATATTTTAGGAGGAAAATAGAATATGAAAGTTTTAGTTTTTTTAGCAAAAGGTTTTGAAACTATGGAATTTAGTGTATTTGTAGATGTTATGGGATGGGCTCGTAACGATTATGGGCATGATATTGATGTAGTGACTTGTGGATTTAAAAAACAAGTTATGAGCACATTTAATATACAAGTATTAGTTGATAAGACGATAGAAGAAGTATGTGTTGATGATTATGATGCTCTAGCTATTCCTGGAGGATTTGAAGAATTTGGATTTTATGATGAAGCATATGATTCATCTTTTTTAAATCTAATAAGGGAGTTTAATTCAAAAGAAAAAATAATCGCTTCTATTTGTGTGGCAGCATTGCCAGTTGGAAAAAGTGGTGTTTTAAAAAATCGTAAAGCTACTACATATCATTTGAAAAATGGTAAAAGACAAAGACAGTTAAGTGAGTTTGATGTAAATGTAGTTAATGAACCAATTGTTGTAGATAAAAATATTATAACCTCATATTGTCCAGAAACAGCTCCACATGTAGCTTTTAAGCTTTTAGAAATGTTGACATCTAAAGAACAAATGGATGAAGTTAAATTAGTAATGGGATTTAAACTGTAATGGTTTATAGATTTTCTAAGTAATCAGAACCCCAGTCACACATGGAATCTAAAATTGGAATAATACTCTTTCCAAAATCAGATAGCGAGTATTCTACTTTTGGAGGAACAACAGGATAAACCACTCTTATAATTAAACCATCTGATTCTAATTCACGTAATTGTTGCGTTAACATCTTAGGCGTTGCTTTAGGAATTAATTTTTTTAATTCATTGAACCTCAATATAGTGTCTTTAAGATGCCAAAGTATAAGTGTCTTATATTTACCACCAATCAATGCAAGTGTTGCTTCTATTGGGCAACTGTAATTATCTAAACATTTTTTCATTTTTGGGCTCCTTTATTTATTTTAAAGTATCTTTTTAGGTACTATATTACAAAAAAGTGCATTATTGTAATATAGTACCATAGTGATAAAATTATAGCATAGGTTAAATAAATCATCAACTTAGCCTAATAAAACAATAGGAGGTAAATAAATGAATTTCGTTGAACTTGCAAAAAAAAGATATTCTTGCCGTAATTATCAAGATAGAAAGGTTGAAAAAGAAAAACTTGAGAAGGTTTTAGATGTTGCAAGAATAGCTCCAACTGGTGGTAATCGTCAACCTCAAAGATTGATTGTTATTCAGGAAAAAGAAGGTATAAATAAACTTTCTAAGGCTGCCAATATATATGATGCGCCATTAGCAATTCTTGTATGTGGAGATAAAGACAAAGTTTGGACAAGACCTTTTGATGGGAAACAACTTACAGATATTGACACAAGTATAGTTACAGACCATATGATGTTACAAGCAACTGAACTTGGATTGGCAAGTGTTTGGGTGTGCTATTTTAATCCAGATATAATTAGAGAAGAGTTTAGTTTGCCAGATAATCTAGAACCAATAAATATATTATTGATGGGATATGAATCTAAGATACCAGAGAGCCCAGAGAGACATGAAAAAACTCGTGTTCCTTTAAGTGAAATTGTTTCTTATGAAACTCTTTAATTATAAAATTAAGTTATTCATTAGGATAAATGTAATAAAGTGTTTATTATAAACAAAATTCAAAATAAATAATATCTACATATAATTAATTTTAGTGAAGTATATCTAGTTTAACTAGAATGTATACTTCACTAATTTATTTATTCAAAATATTTATGAGGATTTTAATATATTAACTAAAATATATCAATTGAATTAACTTTTAAATCTGGAAAAGCACTTGAAATATAGTGTTTTATGTCATTTAAATGGTCTTGAATTTGCTTTTCTGATATTTTATCAGGTCCATATACAAAATACATAATATTTTTAGTATCTTTTGTTATAGCTGTTCGATTATCAGGGCCATTAAGAATACTAGATAATATACCAATATTATCTGATAAAAATAAATCATCTTTTGTTAAAATATGTTCTTTACCACCTATACCATAAAAATGTTCACTTCCATTTGCTAATTCTATTTTCAAAGGTAATTCCATTTTATCAAGGTCATGACCTGCTGTTAGAAGAAGATTTTTCAATTCTGCTAAAAACATTGACTCAATTGTTACACCTACATCTGGGATACCTTTTGATTTTAATAGAATAGATTCTAATTGAAGCAATACAGGGTAAGTTTTCTTGAATTTTTTATAATACTTTATATAACTTGAAACAGGCTCTGTTTTAATTTTTTCTTTGCGATTGTATTCTGGGTGTTGTTCTATAATATTTTTAATTGTAGAGTTTTTAAGAACTAAAAAATTTTCTTTATTAGGTTTTGAATGTGTAATATTTATAACCATAACTCCAAATTTAATATTGGGATAAATTTCTTTAACTTTATGTGATACCTCTAACATAATATAGACTCCTTTTTATTTTATATTTTATGATATAATCTTAGCAAATTAAAAGTGGATTTTATAGTTCCATTTTTATAGTAATTTTATAGAACCACTTTTGGAGGTATTAGAATGTGGATTACGATTAATAGAAATAGTAATATATCATTATCAAGACAAATTTATTGTGAGATAAAAGATATGATTCTGGATGGAAGCTTAAAGTTTGAGCAAAAACTGCCATCATCTAGGACTTTATCAAAAGAACTATCTGTATCTCGTAATACAGTTTTAGATGCATATAATCAATTAATTGCAGAAGGATATTTGGAAACAAGGAATGGATATGGAACAATTGTAGCTAAAGGAATATCAGGGCATAAAGTTGATTTTAAGTTAAATGATACTTTTAGAGATGAAAAAGATTTACATACTAATAAACAAAAAAATTATATAGATTTTCGTTCAGGAGTTCCAGAATTAAAACTATTTCCACGCAAAGAACTTTCAAAGCTATATAAACAAATACTGTATGATTTATCAGATTCGGATTTCAGATATGGAAGTACAGCTGGTGTATGGGTTTTAAGAGTGGAAATATCTAAGTATTTATTTCGTACTAGAGGAATTAGATGTAATCCCAAAAACATTATGATTGTTTCTGGTTCAACACAAGGTTTATCTTTAATTTCACAGCTTTTATACAAAAGTAATAAAAAGGTTGCTGTAGAAGACCCTATTCATAAAGGCTTATTAAAGGTTATTTCATCTATTGGATATTCAGTTGTTGGAATTAAAGTAGATGATAAGGGAATGAATACCAACTTAATAAAATCAATAAAGGGGATTTCTTTTGTTTATACTACACCTTCTCATCAATACCCATTAGGAGGGATTTTACCTATTCAAAGAAGACTAGAGCTTATTAAATGTGCAACAGAGAATGATTACTATATAATTGAAGATGATTATGATAGTGAATTTAGATATGAGGGTCAACCAATTAGTTCTCTTTATGAACTTAGCCCAAATAAAGTAATTTACATAGGTTCTTTTAGTAAAATATTATCTCCAGCTATTCGTGTTGGATTTATGTTATTACCAGACAATATTTTAGAAAGCTATAAAACCTTAAAAATGTACTCTGATGTTCATACAGAAACAATATTGCAACATGTATTAGCTGAATTTATTGGAAATGGAGGTTTAGAGAAGTACATATTTAGAATGAAGAAGTTGTACAATAGAAAACGTAAGTACCTCATAAAAGTTTTAAACACGGAATTTAAAAATGAATTTAAAATAAAAGGTGAAGCAGCAGGGCTTCATATAGTTGCTCATTTCTATAATGTTAAATTTACGGAAAGTTTAATTCATAAAATTTTTGAAGCAGGTATAAAAGTTTATCCTATACAACAATATGCAATTGAGAATATATTAGAATATGACCATGAAATTATACTAGGTTATGCTCATCTTAGTTTTGATGAAATTGAAAAAGGTGTAAAAATACTCAGCAAAATAATACATATGAATCAAGGTACATAGATAAAACATATAGCAATCTACATATAATAGATGTAATTAAGTTTAAACTTTAAAAGAAATATATATTAATATTTTTGTATAAAAATACCTGATATTTTTTTATCGATACTTTATTGCTATACACTAAATTAAGATAGCAATTTATATTAAGAAAAAACTTTTTGCATAGGTTATAATACTTAAAAGGAGAGGATAGAGTTGAAAACAAATACAGATGTTATTATGGAGATAATTGATTATATAGAAGAAAATCTTACAGAAAATCTAAATTTAGATAAAATAGCTTATATTGCTAATTATTCAAAATACCATTTACACAGAATGTTTACAAATGTTGTAGGATGTACTATCCATCAATACATACAGAGGAGGAGACTTACTGAAGCAGCTAGACAACTTATATTTACAGACAAATATATTATAGACATAGCTATTACAGTAGGATATTCTACACATCAATCTTTTACACTAGCATTTAGAAATTTATATAAAGAATCTCCACAAGTATATAGAAATAAAGATGAATTTTATCCTATTCAACAGAGATTTGTTTTAAATCTAAATCATCAAATTCAAAGCGAAAAATGTATTTCTTATGCAAATATGAATTATAAACAAAGAAGAGATGAAATCAATTCTTATTTGAACTTTAATATTAATTGTGAGGTGAAAGTAGCATGAGTTTAGTGCCACATGTAATTGAACAAACAGGTCAAGGGGAAAGGTCTTATGATATATATTCAAAATTATTAAAAGATAGAATTATATTTATAGGAGAAGAAATTAATGATGCTATTGCAAGTTTAGTAGTAGCTCAATTACTGTTTTTAGAATCAGAAGACCCAGATTCAGATATAATTATATATATAAATAGCCCTGGTGGCTCTGCTACATCAGGATTTGCTATATATGATACTATGAATTATGTCAGATGTGATGTATCGACTATTTGTATTGGTATGGCTGCAAGCATGAGTGCTTTTTTACTTGCAGGAGGAACACATGGAAAAAGATGTGCTTTACCCAATTCAGAGATTATGATTCATCAGCCAATGGGAGGAGCTAAAGGTCAAGCAACAGATGTAAAAATAGCTGTAGATAATATATTGAAAATAAAAGAACGATTAGATAAAATTCTTTCTGAAAATACAGGTAAATCAATAGAAGATATTAGGAGAGATACAGATAGAGATAATTTTATGACTGCACTAGAGGCTAAAGAGTACGGGCTGATTGATTATATAATGAATAGGAATGAATAAAGTATCAAAGTATCATATTAAAATGTCTGTTTTACAAGTATATATATAATATTAAATAAGAGTGTCTCAAAATGAACTTTTTAATTTATGGGACACTCTTTTTTGTATGAAATTAAATATGGTTTTATCATTTCAACAATTATTACCAAATTTCAAGTTTAATAAATTCTACTATAAAAAATACATAAAAGATAAGGTTCTTTAGTAACTTTCTGTCGTCAAAAGTTTTTATAAATTTAATAACAAAACAAGAGAAAATACCATATATTACTTATGTCTGCAATATATAGAAGACAAAGGAGTTGTACATTATGATTACAATAAGTTTGTGCATGATTGTTAAGAATGAGGAAGAAGTTATAGGCAGATGCTTAGAATGTGTAAAGGATATAGTAGACGAAATTATAATTGTAGATACCGGTTCTACAGATTCCACAAAAGAAATAGTCTCAAAATATACAGACATGGTGTACGATTTCGAATGGATAGATGATTTCTCTGCTGCAAGAAATTTTTCATTTTCTAAAGCTTCTAAAGACTATACTATGTGGCTTGATGCAGATGACATAATTTTAGAAGCTGATAGAGAAAAATTATTAAAGATTAAAGAAAGCTTGGATACTTCCATTGATATTGTTATGGCAAAATACAATGTATCCTTTGATGAAAATGGTAACCCAACTCTCTCGTATTATAGAGAACGATTGTTTAAAAGAAGTTCTAATCATAAATGGGTTGACCCTATTCATGAAGTAGTACCTCTTTTTGGAGAGGTATTTTATTCTGACATTGCAATATCTCATAAAAAGCTTCATAGACAGGACCCTCTAAGAAATCTTAGAATTTTTGAAAAAATGATTTCAGAAGGAAAAACATTGGAGCCAAGACACCAATTCTATTATTCTAGAGAGTTGTACTATAATGCTAGGTATAAAGAAGCAATAGAAGGTTTTACTAAGTTTTTAGACTCATCAAGAGGATGGATTGAGGATTGTATCAGTGCTTGCAGAGATTTAGCCACATGTTATTACTTAATTAATGATGAAAAAAGTGCCTTATATTCATTGTTTAGAAGTTTCGAATTTGATGAGCCAAGAGCAGAAATTTGTTGTGACATAGGAAAGCATATGTTTGATAGACAAAAATATAAAGAAGCCATTTTTTGGTATAAGGTAGCATTAACAAGAGATAAGAATGATACTAATGGAGGTTTTAAGTCAAATGATTGTTATGGATATATACCATCTATACAATTAAGTGTCTGTTATGACAGGTTAGGAGAATCAGATAAAGCTATTTATTATCATGAAAAAACAAAAGAAATCAAACCTAACGATAGTGCTGTTTTGCACAATGAAAATTATTTTAGTAAATTTAAAAATAGTTGATAGGTCACAATCATACTAAATTTGACATATTATATATAGAGCTTAAAAGCTCAAATATATCAGGAGGTGCTTTTAATAATGAGTAGAAATAAATATTTTGGACCATTTGATGATAATGATTACAACAATGGCTATGATAAATATGATGATTGTAACAATGGTCGTGATGATTATAATAGCTGTGATTGCCATCATTGCTGTCCACCATCATGTGTAGGTCCAACAGGCCCAATGGGTCCAAGAGGTAGAACCGGCCCAACAGGTCCAACGGGTCCAACAGGTCCAGGAGTAGGGGCAACAGGCCCAACAGGACCAACCGGTCCGACTGGTCCAACAGGAAATACAGGGAATACAGGAGCAACAGGATTAAGAGGTCCAACAGGAGCAACAGGGGCAACAGGCCCAACAGGAGCGACAGGAGCTATAGGGTTTGGAGTAACAGGTCCAACAGGCCCAACAGGAGCGACAGGAGCAACAGGAGCAGATGGAGTAACAGGTCCAACAGGTCCAACGGGAGCAACAGGAGCAGATGGAATAACAGGTCCAACAGGAGCAACAGGGGCAACAGGATTTGGAGTAACAGGTCCAACAGGCCCAACAGGAGCAACAGGAGTAGGAGTAACAGGAGCAACAGGATTAATAGGTCCAACAGGAGCGACAGGAACACCTGGAGCAACAGGTCCAACAGGGGCAATAGGAGCAACAGGAATAGGAATAACAGGTCCAACAGGAGCAACAGGAGCAACAGGGGCAGATGGAGCAACAGGAGTAACAGGCCCAACAGGCCCAACAGGGGCAACAGGAGCAGATGGAGTAACAGGCCCAACAGGAGCAACAGGAGCAACAGGAATAGGAATAACAGGCCCAACAGGTCCAACAGGAGCAACAGGAATAGGGATAACAGGGGCAACAGGATTAATAGGTCCAACAGGGGCAACAGGAACACCTGGAGCAACAGGTCCAACAGGAGCAACAGGCCCAACAGGAGTAGGAGTAACAGGAGCAACAGGAGCAACAGGAGCAGACGGAGCAACAGGAGTAACAGGTCCAACAGGAGCAACAGGGGCAACAGGAGCAAATGGATTAGTAGGCCCAACAGGAGCCACAGGAGCAGCAGGAACACCTGGAGCAACAGGTCCAACAGGAGCAACAGGCCCAACAGGAGTAGGAATAACAGGAGCAACAGGGGCAACAGGAGCGACAGGTCCAACAGGAGCAGATGGAGCAACAGGTCCAACAGGAGCAACAGGAAATACAGGAGCAGATGGAGTAGCAGGTCCAACAGGAGCAACAGGAGCAACAGGAAATACAGGAGCAGATGGAGCAACAGGTCCAACAGGAGCAACAGGGGCAACAGGAGCAGATGGAGCAACAGGTCCAACAGGAGCAACAGGAGCAACAGGAGTGGCAGGAGCAACAGGAGCAACAGGTCCAACAGGAGCAACAGGAGCAGATGGAGCAACAGGTCCAACAGGAGCAACAGGAGCAACAGGGGCAGATGGAGCAACAGGTCCAACAGGAGCAACAGGGGCAACAGGAGTTACAGGAGCAACAGGCCCAACAGGCCCAACAGGAGCAACAGGAGCAACAGGAGCAACAGGTGCTAGTGCAATAATACCTTTTGCATCAGGTATACCACTATCACTTACAACTATAGCTGGAGGATTAGTAGGTACACCTGGATTTGTTGGATTTGGTAGTTCGGCTCCAGGATTAAGTATAGTTGGTGGAGTAATAGACCTTACAAACGCAGCAGGAACATTGACTAACTTTGCATTTTCAATGCCAAGAGATGGAACAATAACATCTATTTCAGCATACTTCAGTACAACAGCAGCACTTTCACTTGTTGGTTCAACAATTACAATTACAGCAACACTTTACCAATCTACTGCACCAAATAACTCATTTACAGCTGTACCAGGAGCGACAGTTACACTAGCTCCACCACTTACAGGTATATTATCAGTTGGTTCAATTTCTAGTGGAATTGTAACAGGATTAAATATAGCAGCAACAGCACAAACTCGATTCTTACTAGTATTTACTGCAACAGCTTCAGGTCTTTCATTAGTTAATACTGTAGCAGGATATGCAAGTGCAGGAATTGCAATAAATTAGATTAGATAAGAAAAGGCTTCTAATATCGTATTGATATTAGGAGCTTTTTTAAGAATGATTGATGAACATAGTTTTAATATTAATTAGTGCGCATATTATAAAATACTATTATATAATATAAAATAATAACATTAAATTGGAAATATAGAATTATCTAGGGGTGATACTATGAAAAATAAGATTGAAATATCAATGAACAACTTTGTAAAAAATTATCATAAATCAAATAATATAACTACAAAGTGGCAAGAACTTTTGTTTGCTTATGCATCTGCTGAAGATGATATGTTTCAGAAGCTAAAAAGTGTTGTAGGAACATCTCATGCTATGCCAAAAGATTTTCTGGAAAATGGAAAAACTATAATTACATATTTTATACCTTTTGATGAAAGTGTAAATAATAGTAATATTGGAGGGTTTGAATGTTCTGAAATATGGGCAAGAGCGTACATAGAAACTAATATGTTGATTTCAAATTTAAATGATTTCTTATGTGAAGAACTAGAGAAGATAGGGGCTAATTCATATGCTATTCCTGGGTCGTATAATTTTGACAGTGAAAAATTGGTAAGTGACTGGTCACAAAGACATGTAGCATTCATAGCAGGTCTTGGAACTTTTGGTTTAAATAATATGCTTATTACAGAAAAAGGGTGTTGTGGAAGAATAGGAAGCATAATCACAAGTTTAGAATTAGAGCCAACTAAAAGACCAGAAAATGAATACTGCTTGTATAAACATAATAATAGTTGCAAAAAATGTGTCAATAAATGCGTGAAAGAAGCTTTAAAAGAAGATGGATTTAATAGGAATAAGTGTTATGAAATGTGTATGATAAATGAAAAAAAATACACTTATATAGGTGGATGTGATATTTGTGGAAAGTGTATAGTTGGAGTTCCTTGTTCAGTAATAAACCCATCAAGATAATGGATTTAAGTTGACTAATAATTTTAAAGATAGTTTATAATGAAAAAATTTTAGTTATCAAAATAAATATAATATAAAAACTAAATAAATGTGTTTAAAAAATGGATAAATAATTTGTGTTGATTGACAACCAGTTATACTGTTGATAGACTTATATGTATCGCTGTGATATATAAGGAGGGTTGAGATTTTATGTTTGATTTAATCTTTATTTTTGCATAGCAAGGGCTATTGCAACTATGAAATTTAATATATAAATAGCCCTTTGCTATTCCTAATGAAAAATTACTATTTAATAGGAGAGCAAAATGAGCTATAAAAAAGCAATACATATATTACCAGAAGAATTACTTGAATTAATACAGGAATATGTAGATGGTGAATGTATCTATATTCCTAGAAAATCTAATAATAAAAAAGAATGGGGAAGTAATACACCTACTCGTGAAGAGTTGTCAATTAGAAATATGCAGATTTACGAAGACTATCAAGTTGGATATGATTTGCAATATTTATCGGAAAAGTATTATTTATCTTTGAAAAGTATCCAAAGAATTGTATTACAAGAAAAAAGAAAAGATATCTAAGGATGAGCCAGTATAGTTTTATAATTATACTGGCTCATTTTCTTTTGATAAAAGTGTTTGAGGTATAGTTTCTTTTAAGTGGATGATATAATTTAAGTAATTTCAATAACTTATACAGTAGCTAACAAAGCTGGTTGTAAAGTATCTAATAAGAAGTAGTAGCTTTTTATATGTTTGAAATTAAAATTTATTAAAATTAGGAGGTCTTGTTTTGAAAAAAATACTTGATTATATTCCACCTTTTCATAACTTTCTATTAATTTAGTAATCTTATAGAAAGGAAATTGCATTTATGAAAAAAATTACTTGGGAGGTGGAATATATCTCCCAGTTACCTGTAATTAGGTATTGTAAAAAATGTGGAAAAAAGACTGAATATATTTGTTCAGGTTTATTTAGGGTTAATGCTCAACATAAATATTTGGATATATGGTTAATATACAAGTGTTCAAATTGTGATTCAACATGGAACTCAACTATATATTCTCGTGTTAATCCAAAAAGCTTAAATCCAGAAATACTAGAACAATTCCATACAAATGATTATAATCTTGTTAAGCAATATGCTATGAATATGGAACTTTTACATAGAAATGGAGCAGAAGTTGGTATTCCAGAGTATAAAATAGTAGGACAAGAAATTAATATTAATGACCTTACACAAGTTCATATTATTAGTAAATATCCATGTCAGTTAAAGGTATCAACATTATTACGTGAGAAACTAGGTTTATCTAGGAAGGTATTTGACGAAATGTTGGATTGTGGGATTATTAGAAGTAACTCAGGAGTTGATTTAAAGAAAGGTAAATTAAATTATGAAATTATGTTAGATATAGGCAAGGAGAAGCAAAAGTCTTCAAATTGATTAGAATAACTAACTTAATATATTTTCAGGAACATCATTTAAAAAAATAGTGACTTTAAAAAATTTAAAGCCACTATTTTTTAATATGTTTTATCTATATAACTATTATTTGTCTAGGTTTTTTAATATTTCGTAATAGTGTGTTGTGGCTATTTCACTTGACTCGCCTTTTTTACAAAAAGATAATTTGGATAGTTTTGGAACTACACGTTCAACGACAATTTTATTACCTATCATTTTAGATTCAAGTATCTTCAATGCTTCTAAAAATCTCTTATCCTTTTTTGCACGACTATAAAATGATAAAACGTAGACATAAAGGAATAGATTATAATTACGGAAAGGATATTCAACTTGCATAAATAATGTGCCAATTCCATAGTGACAAGGGCCGATTGGTTTTTTAATAGTCCAATGGTCAAGTAGAAAATCTACAGCTTTGTCAAGTTTTGATTCTTTATTTAGATAATTACTAAAACGGAATGCATTTAATATATTAAGAGTTGGTAGTGGATTTGAGTATTCAGTTTCTGGACCTCGACCAAAACTAAATTTATTGCAACGCCACCCACCATCAGTATACTGTGTATCTAAAAAATGTTGAAACGTTTTTTGCATTCTAATGTCAGATGCATATCCCATATGACAGAGTACGTTAGCAGCATTTGCAGTATGACAAGGGTAAATACCTCCATTTGGATATAGTTTGAAACGTCCATCTTCTCGCCATGTGCTAAATATCAGGTCAGCACATTCTTTAAGTAAAGTATCATCAGGGTTCACACCTAATTCTAATAGATAAAGTACACTATCAAGAGTAGAGAAAGGAGAACCTTTTATTAAACGCTTATCAGGTGTAGTCCAATAGTCTGCACCATTATCATACCTGTGTGATAATATTATTTCAATATCTGATAAAGATTGATTTTCTACATTCATTTTTTACTCCATTTCATATTATATTCTATTAAATCTATCAAAAACTTTATTATAATATTATTTATATTTATAATTGATTTATTTTATTTAAAATTGCATTTATAGCTGTATCAGGAACAACTGCTAAATCTTCTGCATTGAAGTAATAAACTATATTAGAATCAAATAATATATTTGAATTTGGAGGAAATTCATCATCTCCAAACCAAAGTATAAATACCATAGATGTATTACCCATATATGTAAACCTATAAGCTAAATCTCCCATGTTTACTTTTTCAGCTCCAATTTTCTCCATAACTAACTTATATTTGTCTATTTGAGATGTAAAAACTTCTGAAAGCCTATATAGAGTCCTGTTTAAAAAATTTGGATAATAAACATTGCCTCCTGGTATTTCTTTAAAAGTTACATATTTATTAGTTCTAGGAATACCTTTAGCATTGATTAAATATCTAACTATCAAGATTTTAAGCTCAAAGTTATTGCAAAGGCTACCATTACTATTCCAAACTTCTCCACTTGGATAGTCTATAATATATTGTCTATCAAAAAAATTGAGTGTGAATCTATTTAAATCATTATTGAAAGGTATATTACTTAAATTACTAATTGTATGAGGGTCTAATTCTTTGAGTTTTTTTCGAACATAGTCAAATGGAACATTATAATTATTTTTTGTTATCTTTTCATCCATAATTTTTTCCTCCAATTTAAACAATTAAAAGTATATTTATAAAAAGTTTTCTTATTATTAATTTTATTATATATTCAAAATATTACAATAATAAATTGTTAAATAAATTTTTATATTTAAGTAAATACGTGTAAAATGAATATAAAGTTTTTGAAATATAAAGTTTTTGTATCTAAAATATTTTATTTGTAAAATAGTAATTAATTATTGTAAGCTATAATATGAGAGTATTATGGTTAATGTGAATTTTAAAGATATTATTAAATATATAAATTAGAATACTATTAAACGGATAAATGGAGGAGTTATTATGTCTAAGATATTAGTAGTAGATGATGAGTTAGATATGTTAAAGTTGATTGAAAATGTGTTGAAAAGAGATGGACATGAAGTAAAGGTAATTAGTGATGTAGAAAAAGCTATGAACATGGATTTTAATTATTTTAATCTAATAATATTAGATGTTATGATGCCTAAGATGGATGGTTTTGAAGTATGTAAAACTATAAGAAATAAGGTTGATTGTCCAATACTGTTTTTGACAGCAAAAAATATGGAAAGTGATATTATGTACGGTCTTGGTATAGGTGCAGATGACTATATAACCAAACCTTTTGGTGTAGGAGAATTAAGGGCTAGGATAACTGCTCATTTAAGGCGAGAAAGTAGAGAAAAAAAGAATTTATTAACTATCTCAAATGTTCAATTTAACTTTTTAGGCAAAGAAGTTTCAATTGATGGTAAAAAAATTAATTTTACTAAAAGTGAATATCTAATATGTGAATTTCTAGCAAAAAATAAGGGACAAGTATTTTCAAAAGAAAGAATATATGAGTCGGTATATGGTTTTGATGGAGAAAGTGATATAAGTACTATCACAGAGCATATAAAAAATATACGAAGCAAATTAAAACAATATGATATTTATACAATAGAAACTGTATGGGGGATAGGGTATAAATGGGTGTAATAAGTATAAGTGTTGTTTAGTGAAAATATTATATATATCTACAAAATGTTTGTAAAATATTAATCTATATATTAAAATTTAATTTATAGATTAATATTTTTTGTAAATGACAAAATTGTAAGGTATTTTGTTATAAAATATTAAGATTCATAGTGTATACTAATAATATAGTATTTAGTATAAATCTTGAGCAAAGGATGGTTATTTCTAATGGATAGACTAAAGAATATTAGAAAGAGTTTACTACAGTATACATTTTTATTTTTGTTAATAGGTATAACAATTTACCTAGTGTTTAAAACATTGGATATTAAAATGCTATCAAATGTTATGGTTATGGTAGATAAGAAGTTTTTATTCATAGGTGCTTTGGCAATAATGTGTCACATAATGCTTGAAGGAGTAGTAATGAAGATAATTATAGAAAGCACTCACAAAGTTAATATTAGATTTATTGGTTTTAAGCTAGCCATTATGGGATTTTATTATAATTTAATAACTCCTTTTGCTTCAGGAAGCCAACCAGTACAGATATATGTACTTAAAAAATGTAAAATGCCACTTAGTAAGGCAAGTGCAGTTGTTACCAATAAGTCTATTATCTTCCAAATAGTAGTTACTTTTTATTGTACAATACTTGTTTTAATGAATTTTGCTATGTTAGAAAAACAAATGAAAATGATTATGCCTCTAGTGTTTCTAGGGATAGCCATTAATTCATTTGTCTTAATTATGATAATATTAGTTATTTTAAATCCTAAAAAAATAAAATATTTTATGAGAATTACTATAAAGCATTTATCAAAAATTAAGTTTTTAAAATTTTTAGATAATAAGATTGAATCCATAGAAAGTTTTATAGATGATTATAGTAAAGCAATAAATTTTTTTGCAAAGAATAAAAAGGTATTAATTTCAACTATAATAGTAACTTTTATTCAATTAAGTGCTTACTTTAGTGTTTCATTTTGGATATATAAAGCATTTAATTTACAAGGTTATAGCTATATTTATATACTGACATTACAAGCATTTTTATATATGGCAATATCTCCAATACCAACACCTGGGAATGTAGGAGCTAATGAATTAGCCTTTTTCACTATATTCAAATCAGTATTCCCTCAACCTTTGATGGGATATGCAGTATTTTTATATGGTGGATTTATGTACTATTTGATTCTGATTGGAAGTGGAATATTTACTGTAATTACTCACTATAGAATGAAAAATAGAATTGGCAGAAATATTGTTTTAAGTGAAAACTAAATAAGTTTAAAGAATATATATTGAGTATATTAAAAAATATGTCATAAGAACTAGAATATTTTAATTAAATGGTTGAAATATAAAGATTATTATGACATATTTTTTTTGAAATTTAAGAGGAATTGTGAGAAAATTGTTGAATTTAATAGATAGTATTGCAAAATATTTATGATTTTGCATATTATAAAAACACTCATTATCTTTAAGATAAATTTTACTTATCAGGGGATAAATCTAAGGGGGGAATTGTATGGAGAAAAAAATTTTAACAGTTTGTCCATACTGTGGAGCTGGATGCCAATTATATCTAGTAGTAAAAGATAATAAGATATTAAGAGCTGAACCGGCTAATGGTAGAACAAATCAAGAAAGTTTGTGTTTAAAAGGTCGTTATGGATGGGATTTTCTAAATGACCCTAAAATTCTAACACCTAGGCTAAAAAAGCCAATGATAAGAAAACAAGGTGTACTAGAAGAGGTTGAATGGGATGAGGCTATAAACTATACAGCTTCAAGACTAAATGAAATTAAAGAAAAATATGGTCCTGATTCTATTATGGGAACAGGTTCTGCAAGAGGACCTGGTAATGAAGCAAACTATATAATGCAAAAATTTATGAGAGCTACAATAGGAACTAATAATGTTGACCATTGTGCTCGTGTCTGACATGCACCATCTGTAGCCGGTCTGGCTTACTCATTAGGTAGTGGTGCAATGTCTAATTCTATACCAGAGATAGAAAATGCAGATGTTTTATTTATATTTGGATATAATGGAGCAGATTCACATCCAATAGTGGCAAATAGAATAGTAAAAGCTAAAAAAAATGGTGCTAAATTAATTGTTACTGACCCTAGAGTAACTGAATCTGCAAGAATTGCTGATATACATCTACCTATAAAAGGTGGAACAAACATGGTTTTAGTAAATGCTTTTGGAAATGTATTAATAGAAGAAGGTCTTTACAATAAAGAATTTGTTCAAAATCATACACAAGGATTTGATGAGTATAAAGAAATTGTTAAACCATATACAGCTAAATATGCTGAAAAGATTACAGGAATCCCAGAAGAGCTTATAAGAAAAGCTATGAGAGAATATGCAAAAGGTAAAAAAGCTATGATACTTTATGGAATGGGTGTCTGTCAATTTGGTCAAGCTGTTGATGTAGTTAAGGGACTTGCATCAATTGCTCTACTTACAGGTAATTTTGGTAGAGAAAGCGTTGGAATAGGACCTGTACGTGGACAAAATAATGTTCAAGGAGCTTGTGATATGGGAGCTCTTCCTAATGTATATCCTGGCTATCAAAATGTAACTGATGATAAGATAAGAGAAAAGTTTGAAAAAGCTTGGGGGGTAAAATTATCTCCTAATAATGGTTATAGTTTAACTCAAGTTCCAAATTTAGTACTAAAAGAGAAAAAGCTTAAAGCTTATTATATATTTGGAGAAGACCCAGTGCAAAGTGACCCAGATGCATCAGAAGTTAGAGAAGCATTAGATGAATTGGAATTTGTCATTGTTCAAGATATATTTATGAATAAGACAGCACTTCACGCTGATGTTATACTTCCAGCTACTTCTTGGGGAGAACATGAGGGAGTATATACATGTGCAGATAGAGGATTCCAATTGATGAGAAAAGCTATAGAGCCACAAGGAGATGTAAAACCAGACTGGCAAATTATAAGCGAAATTTCTACAGCAATGGGATATCCTATGAATTATAAAAATACTAAGGAAATATGGGACGAACTTAGACAATTATGTCCAAGTTTCTTAGGTGCTACTTATGAAAAGATAGAAACTCAAGGATGTGTTCAATGGCCTTGTAAGAGTGAAAGTATGGAAGATAAAGGGACTATGTATCTGTATGAAGGTCAAAAGTTTTCTACTCCTAATGGTAAAGGTAATTTGTTCGCTGCTGAATGGAGACCACCTATGGAAGTTGAAGATGATGAATACCCATTTAGTTTATGTACTGTAAGAGAAGTTGGACACTATTCAGTAAGAACAATGACTGGTAATTGTAGAACACTTAGTTCATTAGAAGATGAACCAGGACGTGTTCAAATAAATTCTAATGATGCTGAAAAATTAGGAATTGAAGATGATGAATTAGTTAGAATTAGTTCAAGAAGAGGAAGTGTAATAACAAGAGCAACAGTTACTGATAGAGTTAAGGAAGGTGCAACATATATGACTTATCAGTGGTGGGTTGGAGCTTGCAATGAACTTACAATAGCAAATTTAGACCCTATATCTAAAACACCAGAGTATAAATATTGTGCTGTTAAACTTGAAAAACTTGAAGACCAAGAATTAGCAGAAAAATGTGTAAGAGAAGAGTATCAAAGTTTGAAAGACAAAATGACAGCTACAAATATCTAATGATTTATTAGATTTAAGATTTATAAAAGGCAGAAAGGCTAATATTTTATGAACAATATATACTCAAAAACTAAATTACAAGAAAATAGTAAGGATAAAGTTTTTGAAAATAGTTATAGTCTAGTGGACTACAAATATTTAAATTCTTTTAATGTAGAAGTAAGCAAAATAAATGAACATGAAGTATCAATAGATAATGAAGAAATAATTGCAGAATATCCACTTAGTTTTATTTTAAATGATAAATATGTAAATACATTTTTATGTACCCCATATAATTTAGAGGAACTTATAGTAGGATTCTTGAAAACAAAAGGATACATAGAAAACAAAAAAAGCTTATTAAAATTTGAGATAAATGAGAGTGAACGTTTTGCAAAAGTAACTATTCAAGAGAAACAAAAAAATCAAGATGAGCAAATTATATTTTTAAATTCACTAGACTATATAACATGTGCTCCTGTAAAGAGCAATATAAAAATAAATTATGATACGATTTACAGTATAATGGATAGAAATTTAAATTCATCAGAATTATTTAAAAATACTGGTGGGGTACATAGCGTATCTGTATTTAATTTTGATAAAAAAATAGTCACTTGTGAAGATGTAGCAAGGCATAATGCAATGGATAAGGCTATTGGATTTTGTGTTTTAAATGACATAACATTAAAAGATAAAATTGTGGCTGTAAGTGGAAGAATATCATTGGAAATGATATTAAAAGCAGCTATGACTCAAATTCCTATTGTAGTATCAAAATCAGCACCGACTAATTTATCAATAGAGCTTTCTAAAAAATTAAATATAACACTTATTGGATTTGTAAGAGGAAGACGGATGAATATTTATGCAAATCCACAGAGAGTTATTAAAAAGTGAGAATGAATATATGTGTACTAAAAAAGAAAAGCAAAGATATTCAAAGTGTGAAATCTGTGGAGTATTAATTGATGATACTGATAAGGTGTATAATAACACATACAATTTGTGCAAAAAATGTAAACGAAATATAAGTACTGAGAAAATAGTGAAATATATAAATATATATGATGAAAGTAAGTAGACATATGATGAAAATAACTAGAGGGTTGGAAATATACAAATTGAAAGGTGGGATAATATGAAAAATAAAATAGGCTCTTTTGTAATAGCAGACCCAAACAAATGTACAGGTTGTAGAGCTTGTGAAGTAGCTTGTTTTACAATGCATAATCAGCATAATAATGTGGGTTATACAGTTGGAACAGTTGATATACCTGTTATACCTAGACTTTACTTAGTAAAAGGTGACAATTTCTGTATGCCAATACAGTGTAGACATTGTGAAGATGCTCCTTGTTTAAACTCATGTCCACAAAAAGCTATAGTTAAAGAAAACAATATTATGTCTGTAAATGAAGAAAAGTGTATAGGATGTAAAACTTGTCTGCTAGCATGTCCTTTTGGAGCTATAGACTTACTTCCACAATATGAAGATGGTAAAGAAGTAGAACAAGTAATTTTAGATGAAAATAAGAAGATAGCTTATAAATGTGACTTATGTAAAGACAATGAAAAAATAGCTTGTATAAGTGCATGTCCTCAGGAAGCATTAAAACTTGTTACTCCAATAGATGACAAAAAAGCTAAGAATAGACAAGCTGCACTTAGTTTATTGTTAACAAATAAATAAAGGATACAGGGGTAGGTGACGTTTATGATAATAAATATAGATAAGGATTTATGTACTGGATGTAGAGAATGTTCAAAGGTCTGTCCAGTAAATGCTATTGAAGGTGAAGAGGGAAAGCCACAAGAGATAAATTTAGATAGATGTGTTATGTGCGGTCAATGTGTTCAAACTTGTAAATCTTATGCCTCAGTTATAGATGAAGGATTTGAGTTTTTACAAGAGAAAAAACAAGAAAGAGAGATACCAGAGTCTATAAATGAACCTATATTTGCAGCATACAATGTATGTGATATAGATAAGGTGAAGAAAGCTTTAAGTGACCCAAATGTATTCACTATGGTCCAATGTGCACCAGCAGTTAGAGTTGCTTTAGGAGAAGATTTTGGATATTATTTAGGATACTTAGGTGCTGGGAAAATGGCAGCAGCACTTAGAGCTTTAAATTTTGATAGAGTCTACGATACTAATTTTGCAGCAGATTTAACTATAATGGAAGAAGGTAGTGAATTAATTAAAAGAGTGACAGAAGGTGGAACTCTTCCAATGTTTACATCTTGTTGTCCAGCTTGGGTAAAATTCATGGAAAAAAATTATCCTAAATTAACTAATCATTTATCTTCTTGTAAATCACCTCAGCAGATGGGTGGTGCAATATTTAAAACTTATGGTGCAGAGATAAATAATGTAGATGCATCAAAGATATTTAGTGTTTCTATAATGCCATGTACATGTAAAAAATATGAATGTGATAGAGAAGAAATGGATTCTAGTGGATATAGAGATGTAGATGTAGTATTAACTACTAGAGAACTAGCTTATTTAATAAAAGACATGGGAATTGATTTTAAAAATTTAAGAGAAGAAAAATTTGATAGTCCTTTAGGTAGTTATAGTGGAGCTGGAACTATCTTTGGTGTTACTGGTGGGGTTATGGAAGCTGCTATAAGAACAGGATATGAGCTTATAACTGGAGAAAGTATTCCTGATGTAGAAGTAAAACAAGTAAGAGGAGAAAATGGTTTTAGAAAGTCAACTATTAAAATAGGAGACTTAGACTTAAGAGTTGGAGTAGTAAGTGGATTAAAAAATGTAATACCAGTGCTTGAAGACTTGGAAAAAGGAAAATTAGATGTAGATTTTATTGAAGTTATGACTTGTCCTGTTGGGTGTGTAAGTGGTGGAGGTCAACCAAAAATTTTACTAGAAGAATATAAGGAATTGGCTTATGAAAATAGAACAAAAGCAACATACGTGCATGATGAACATTTAGCAATTAGAAAATCTCATGAGAATCCTGATATTAAAAAACTGTATGATGAATATCTGGTAGAACCATTAGGAGAAAAATCTCATCATCTATTACACACTACATATTGTATAGGAAAGGAAGTGGCTAAGTGATGAACTATTTTGTTATAGCAGACCCTGATAAATGCATAGGATGTAGAACTTGTATGATAGGATGTGTAGTTGCACATTCAGATGAAGATATTTTTTACCAAAATCTAGATGAAATAAATTTTAATCCAAAACTTTCTGTCATAAAGACAAAAGAAGTAAGTGCTCCAATACAGTGTAGACATTGTGAAGATGCTCCTTGTGCAAAGGCATGTCCAAATGGTGGTATAGTTAGGGTTGGGAACACAATAAAAATAAATGAAGAAAATTGTATAGGATGTAAGACTTGTATGTTAGCATGTCCTATAGGTGCAATAGACATAGTTACATTAAAAGATGTAGATGAAGGAAAGCTTTGCTTTAGAGAAAGAATGACAGCAAATAAGTGTGATTTTTGTATAGAATCGCCAGAAGGGCCTGCATGTGTAAATGTTTGTCCAACTAAGGCATTTACTATAGTTAAGGATGAGGATATAGATAGTAAAGTTAAAAATAAGAGAAAATTAGCTATATTGTAATATAAAAAAGATGGAGTTTTATTTATGATTAAAAGCTCCATCTTTTTTATTATAATATTTATATATCTAAAAATCAATTATTGCATTAGTTTATCTAATCTTTCTTTATTCAATTTTTTCATTCCTATAGAAGTTATAATAAGTAAAGTATAGGCAATTATAACTGATAAAATTATAATAGACCAAGAAAATCTGTATCCAAAATTATCAACTAACAATCCAAATAATGTTGAACCTAATGCAAATCCCACTGCAAAAATTAATTGTACGATTCCATATATGCTACCAAACTCCTTTTGACCAAAGAAAGAGCCAGTTAAATAAGCAGGACCAATCATATAAGCAAATACAGAAAGACCTTTCAAAATGGCAAATACAAATGCAAAAGTAGAAGATTTATCTACCAATAGTAATGATAAAGTTGCTATAAGAACCAATACAAAAGATATAATAAGTGGCTTTGTTTGACCGAATTTATCAAACAATAATCCTCCAAATAAATTACCAATGAGAGCAAATAAAGCAAATGTGGAGCCTACTGTTCCTATTAGAATAGGATTTAGATAATTTCTAAGATAAGTTGGATATTGTACGGATAATGATGAAACATATATACCAACAAATATAAATCCAATAGTCATAATCCAAAAATATTTAATTTTTTTAGCTTCTTTTAATGTATAACCCCATACTGAAGGAGAAATTGTATCAGATGCTTTCTCTTTTTTACCTTTAGATTTTACCTTTTCATTAATATCTTTAGGCATCCTGAGTATGAATAATATTACAGGTATACCAACTATTAATGCTATAATTCCAAATATTAGATAAGAACGACTGTATCCTTGAGTTGCTAATAAGCGAACTGCAAGTGGTTGTAGAAATATACTACCAATAGAACCACCAGCAAAAGCAAAGCCCAAAGCTTTTCCTTTGCTTTCTTCATCAAACCAAGCACTTATTAAAACAGGTATTCCTATAGCAGATATAATTGTAGCGCCAATTTGAACAATACATGATACAGTGTAAAATTGCCATAGTTCAGTACATATAGAAAAAGTAGCAAAAGCAATACTAGAAATTATACAACCTAATAAATATAGTATCTTAATATTGACTTTAGAAAATAATACACCTATAAAAGGTGATGCAATTGCTGAGGCAATAGTACCAATAGTGAATATTAGAGAAAAAGAAGCTAAACTAAAGCCTTCTCCTTCTACAACATAACTTATAAATTGAGGCTGTATACTTGCTACAATACTAAATGGAACAGCTTGTATCAACATACAACCAAGTACTATAACCCAAGCATTTGAAAAGTTTTTAATGCTAAATTTATTGTTTAGTAATGTATTCATGGTATCTCTCCTTTAGGTTATGATTTGTAGATATTAATCTAATTATTCTAATTTTATATATTAGTTTTGGATAGCCTAACTATTTAAATATAATTTGGGTATTAATATAAAAATTAACTATAAAAATTGATTATTTTAAATGTATGGGGTAAATTAAAGTATATAAATAAATGAAAGGATGGATAAAATGTCATTTGAAAAAATAAATAATAATAACCTAGATAAAATACACGACAGGAAGTGTATTATGCTTGTAAACTTTAATAAAAAAGAATTATCATTAATTAAAAATGTAAGTAACTTTGCTGGAATAAGAGACCATATCATCTTAAGTGATAAAAATGGAGAGAATATAATAAGAGACATTTTAGATGGAAATATATCAAGTGAATGTGAAAATGGGATTAAGAGTAAGTCTGTAATATTTAATAACACTCCAAGCACACAAGTAAATGCATTTTTAGAAGGGCTAAAAAAAGTGAGAATAAATAGACCTTTTACAGCTATGGTAACAGAGACATCTATTGATTGGACATTGAATAATTTAATAGAAAATTTAGTTCAAGAACGTAATGCTATGTCTTTAGGAAAAACAATTGAACATAAGTAAATTTAAGATATCTTATAGTAATTTTAACTAATGTACATTGAGTATCATATTATATTTTAGAATATAAAATTTTAAATGTGGGTAGATGGAGGAGATTTGAGATGAAAGTTTTATTTACAATAAATTATGGAAAAGAAAAATTTGATAAAATAAGAGAATTAGGCTATGATGTCATACATTACTCTGAAGATAGTATTGAAAATAATGAGGATGTAAATACAGCAGATGTACTAGTTACATACAATCCATTTGAGAGATTAGATATTTCTAAGATGAAAAATTTACAATATATACAGACAACTAGTGTAGGTATAGACCAACTTCCAAAAGAAGAGGTATTGAAGAGAAATATTAAGATAGCTAATAATAGAGGCGGATATAGTGTACCTATTGGTGAAAGTATTGTATTGTATATTTTAGAAATATATAAAAATAGTGCAAAATTTTTTAAACAACAACAAAATAAAGAATGGAAGATGGATTTTTCTGTATCAGAATTGTATGGACAAAGAGTTGGATTTTTAGGAACAGGTACTATATCTTCAGAAGCAGCAAAAAGATTAAAAGCTTTTGGTGTAGAAATATGGGGTGTCAATACTGATGGAAGTAGTAAAAAATACTTTGATAAGTGTTTTGCTACTGAGGATATGAATATTGTATTTGAAGAATGTGATATAGTAGTTGTAGCAATGCCTTCTACAAAAAGTACAGATGGAATAGTAAACAAAGATATGTTTAAACTTATGAAAGATGGTTCTGTATTTATAAATGTAGGTAGAGGAAATACAGTTAATCAGAAAGATTTAGAAGAATGTGTAGAGAAATTTAGAGGGGTAGCATTAGACGTATTTGAAAGTGAACCTTTAAACAAGGACAATAAGTTGTGGGAGTGCGAAAATGTCATAGTAACTCCTCATAATTCTTGGGTGTCAGATAAAAACAAAGAGAGAACATTTAATATGGTTTATAATAATTTGAAACACTATATAATGGAGAATAAACCTGTAGATAATGTTGTAGACATATCAAGAGGCTATTAAAAATAAAAAATTTTGATAAAAATAAAAACTCTTATTAGTCGTATTAAAGATACTAATAAGAGTTTTTTTTGTAATAAATTTAAAGCCAAAAAAGTGATATACTAAAAAATATATAAATAGGAGATAATTAATTATAGGGAAATTTCAAAATAATTTAATTTTAAAAATATGAAGAGGTGCAAAAAGTGAGCGTAAAAGATGAAATTAATAAACTTATAGAGACAATAAACTACCATAATGAAAGGTATTATAATCAAGATAGCCCAGAAATATCAGATTATGAATACGATAAGTTAATGAAGGAGTTAATTTCTTTAGAAGAAGAACATCCAGAACTAAAGAGAATTGATTCTCCAACAAATAGGGTAGGAGGTAAGCCATTAGATAAGTTCAATCAAATTGTACATAAAACTCCTATGTTGAGTTTATCAAATGCTTTTTCAGAGCAAGATTTGAGAGATTTTGATAAGAGAGTTCAAGAATATGTGGGAGAAAATGTTGAATATGTTGTTGAATTTAAAATAGATGGTCTTTCTGTAGGTCTAACTTATAACAATGGAGAGTTTGAAAAAGGAGCAACTAGAGGAGATGGAGTTGTAGGAGAAGATATTTCTCAAAACTTAATGACAGTAAAAAGCATACCTCTTAAGATAAATGATAAAAAAGAACTAATAGTTAGAGGAGAAGTATATATATCAAAAGATAATTTTAGAAAAGTAAATGAACAACAAGAAGAACAAGAACAGCCATTATTTGCTAATCCAAGGAATCTTGCAGCTGGTTCATTGAGACAATTAGACCCAAAACTAACAGCAAAGAGACCATTAGATATATTTGTATTTAATATGGAAAATATAGAAGAATACGATTTAGAAAGTCACAGTGAATCACTAGAGTACTTAGAAAAACTAGGATTTTCAGTAAGTCAGAGTTATAAAGTTTGTAAAAGTATAGATGAAGTTATTGAGCATATTGAATACTGGACAGATAACAGGGGTAATTTAGACTACGAAATAGATGGTATGGTAATAAAAGTAAACAATATAAAACAAAGAGACGAAATGGGATATACAGCCAAAAGTCCTAGATGGGCAATTGCATATAAATTCCCAGCAGAAAAGAAGAAAACTAAAATAGTAGATATAATAGTAGAAGTTGGGAGAACTGGTACAATAACACCTTCAGCAATTCTTGAACCAGTCAGACTTGCAGGTACTACTGTAAGTAGAGCTACACTTCACAATGAAGATTATATAAGAGAAAAAGATATAAAAATAAATGATACAGTATTAGTTCAAAAAGCAGGGGACATAATACCTCAAGTTTTAGAAGTTATAAAAGAAGAACGTACTGGAGATGAAATAGATTTTAAAATGCCAGAAAAGTGTCCAGTTTGTTCAGAGCCAACAATAAGATTAGAAGGAGAGGCTGCTGTAAAATGTATCAATATGTCTTGCCCAGCCCAAATAAGAAGGGGAATTATACACTTTGTGTCAAGGGATGCAATGAATATAGATGGATTGGGAGAATCTATAATTACACTGCTATTAAATGAAAAAATTATTCAAGATGTATCTGATTTATATTATATAAAAAAGGAAGATGTAGTCGACCTAGAGAGAATGGGCGAAAAATCTGCTGACAATTTAATAAATTCAATTGAAAAATCAAAAGAAAATGATTTATGGAGACTTATAAATGGATTAGGTATTAAATTTATAGGAGTTAAAGCAGCTAAGATACTTGCATATAACTTTAAGGATTTAGATGAAGTAATTTCTGCAACTAGTGAGCAACTAGAAGAATTAGAGGAATTTGGAAGTATAATGGCAAACAGCGTTGTCGAGTTTTTTAAGGAAGACAAAAATATGAACGTTATAAACAAGTTAAAAAATGTAGGAGTAAATACAAAATCATTGGATAATACAGGTGAAAAAGTAGAAAAAATATTTGAAGGGATGAAAATCGTATTGACTGGTACACTTCCTACATTAAAAAGAAATGATGCAAAAGAAATGATAGAAAAAAGAGGTGGAAAAGCTACATCTAGTGTTAGTAAATCGACAACATTTGTTTTGGCAGGTGAAGAAGCTGGTTCTAAACTTACTAAAGCAAATGATTTAGGAATTAAAGTTATAGATGAAGAGAGATTTTTAGAATTATTAAAGTTATCATCGAAAGATGAAGTAAAAGCTGTATTAGAGAGTTAAAAAGTCGCTTAATTTAGTAGAAAACTACTATAATTAATGATAGAATAGTTCAGTAAGCTAATAAGATTACGAAAAATGACAATAATTAATATTTGACAAAATTAAAAATTATAAAAATAAATTTATAAAAAATAAAAAATATGAGAAAGGATATAAAAAATGACCAGAAGTTATGATAGAAGTAATGAACAGATAAGACCTGTAAAGATAACTAGAGATTATACAAAGTATGCAGAAGGTTCTGTTCTTATAGAAATGGGAGAGACAAAGGTTATATGCACTGCATCAGTGGAAGAAAAAGTTCCTCCTTTTTTAAGAAATAGTGGTACTGGATGGATAAATGCTGAATATTCTATGCTACCAAGAGCAACACAACAAAGAAAGATAAGAGATGCATCTAGGGGAAAAATTGATGGAAGAACACAAGAAATACAGAGGTTAATAGGAAGAGCAATAAGGTCTGTTGTAGACTTGAATAAATTAGGAGAAAGAACTATTTGGGTAGATTGTGATGTGATTCAGGCAGATGGTGGAACTAGAACTGCATCTATAACAGGGGCATTTGTAGCAGTTGCAGAAGCAATATATAAATTATATAAAGCAAAGACAATAAAAGAGATGCCAATAACAAATTTTGTATCTGCAATTAGTGTTGGTATTGTAAATGGAATACACATGCTAGATTTATGTTATGAAGAAGATTCTAAAGCACAGGTAGATATGAATATAATAATGACTGATAAGTGTGAGTTTGTAGAAGTACAGGGGACAGGAGAAGAGAAACCTTTTTCGAGAGCAGATTTAAATTTATTGTTAGAGTTAGGTGAAAAAGGGAATAAAGAATTAATAAGGCTTCAAAGAGAAGCTTTAGGTGAAATATCAGATGAGATATTGGGTATGGATTATGGTAATGAAGTAGTGATTGCTACTAATAATGCTCATAAGCTAGAAGAAATAGGTGAAATCTTAAAAGATTTTGAATATAAAGTGTACTCTTTAAAAGATGTTGATTTAGCAGGTATAGAGATAGTAGAAGATGGAAAAACATTTGAGCATAATGCGTTGATAAAAGCTAGAACAATAGCAAAAAAGACTAAACTTATAGCAATATCAGATGATTCTGGCTTAGAAGTAGATGCTTTAGGCAAAAAACCTGGTGTTTATTCAGCTAGATATGCAGGAGAACATGCAACAGATGAAGAAAATAGAAAAAAACTGTTAAAAGCTATGCAAAATATACCAATGAGCAAAAGAAATGCAAGATTCGTCTCTGCAATAGCAGTAGTTTTTCCTGATGGAAAAGAATTTGTAGTAAGAGGAATTTGTGAAGGAATGATAGGATTTGAAGAAAAAGGTAAAAATGGTTTTGGATATGATAGCTTATTTATAGTAAAAGGATATGATAAGACTTTTGGTGAAATACCTAGTGTTATAAAAAATTCAATCAGTCATAGAGCGAACGCACTAAAACTTATGAAACAAGAGTTTATAAAAAGGGTAGTGAAGTAATGAAAATAGGCATAGTAAGCGACACACATATGATGATTAAAAATATGGAAAAAACAATACCATATTTGAAAGAATGTGACCTAATAATTCATGCAGGAGATAACTTTACTGATTCAAGATATATTCATAGCATGACTAATGTAGGTATTATTGCAGTTAAAGGTAATTGTGACTTTGATGCTGTTGAGGAAGAAGTTGTCTTTGAAGTGGCAAATAAAACCATATTCTTATGCCATGGAGATAAGTATGGTGTAAAATATGGAACTAATATGTTAGAAAAAAAGGCAACTGAAGTTGATGCTGATATAGTTATATTTGGCCATACCCATACCCCATTTAGAGAAATTAAAGATGGTGTACTTTACATAAATCCTGGAAGCACTTCACTTCCAAGAGGAGTATCGTATAAAAGTTTTGTCATTATGGATATAGAAGAAGATGACATAAAAATTGAAGAAATACGCATATAAAGGTGTATTTATCTAAAAAAATGGCAAAAAACGCTCAAAAAATTAAATTTTATCAAATAAGTACAACGATATTAATGGAACACTTGTAAATAAAAAAACTTATGTGATATAATTAAGTGGTTGAATTATAAATAGAATGAATTATAATACCGTTATCGGGTATTACATAAATATCACTAGGAGGATTAGAAGGATGAAAGCAGAACTAATTAAAAAAGAGGGTAATAAAGTTACTTTAAAAATAACAGTAGATAACAATAAATTTGAAGCAGCAGTAAATAAGGCTTATAATAAAAGCAGAAATAAATACAATATACCTGGATTTAGAAAAGGTAAAGCTCCAAGAATTGTTATAGAGACTCAATATGGAAAAGGTATATTCTACAATGATGCTATAGAAATATTATTCCCAGAAGTTTATCCAGAAGCTATCAAGGAATTAGACATAGACCCAATAGACAATCCAGATTTAGATATAGAAGAAATAAGTAAAGACAATGGGTTGGTTATGGTTCTTAATGTAGAAGTTAAACCAGAGTTTGAATTAGGAAACTACAAGGGTATAGAAATAGCTAAGGTTGAGAATACTGTAAGTGACGAAAATGTTGATGCTAAACTACAAGAAATGGTTGAAAAAAATGCCAGATTAGTAAGTGTAGAAGACAAAGCTTTAGAAGATGGAGATACAGCTATAATAGACTTCGAAGGTTTTGAAAATGGTGTAGCTTTTGATGGTGGTAAAGGTGAAAATTATAACTTAGTTATAGGTTCAAACACATTTATACCAGGATTTGAAGAACAATTAGTAGGTAAAAAAGCTGGTGAAGAAGTAGAAGTTAATGTTACTTTCCCAGAAGAATATCACTCACAAGATTTAGCTGGAAAACCAGTTGTATTTAATGTAAAAATAAATGATGTAAAAGTAAAAGAATTATCTGCACTTGATGATGAATTTGCTAAAGATACTAGTGAATTTGATTCTTTAGATGAATTAAAAGCAGATGTAAGAGCTAAGTTAGAAGAAGAAGCTAAAAATAGAGCAGATGCAGAAACTAGAAATTCAGTAGTAGAAAAAGTTGCTGAAAATACAGAAATAGAAATACCAGAAGTTATGATACAACATCAAATAGATAATATGTTAAATGAACTTAACTACCAATTACAATATCAAGGATTTGGATTACAACAATTACTAGAGATGACTGGTAGAACTATGGAAGAATTAAGAGAAGAGAGAAAAGAAGATGCTAAAAAATTAGTTAAGTCTTCTTTAGTATTAGAAGCAATAACTAAAGCTGAAGGAATTGAAGCAACAGAAGAAGAATTTAAGGCTGAGTTAGAAAAAATGGCTTCTGCTTACAATATGGAAGTGGAAAAAATAGAAGCTTCTTTAAGAGATGCCGACAAAGAAGATATAAAAGGTCAAATAAAAATAAGAAAAACAATAGATTTATTAGTTGATAATGCAACAATAGCTTAATAAAATAAACGCTAACTAATATAGTTGACGTTATGAAATGTTTAGTATATAATGATGTGCAAATATAATTTAGTTAAATGCGTATAATAATTTACAGTAGCTTAAAAAAAGCTACTGTAAATTATATAGAATAAAGGGGGTATGAAACCATGGCATTAGTACCTGTAGTTGTTGAACAAACAGGAAGAGGAGAAAGATCTTATGATATTTTTTCTAGACTATTAAAAGACAGAATAATCTTCTTAGGAGATCAAGTTAACGATGCCACAGCAGGGCTTATAGTAGCACAGCTATTATTTTTAGAAGCTGAAGACCCAGACAAAGATATACATTTATATATAAATTCTCCAGGAGGAAGTATAACTTCTGGAATGGCTATATATGATACTATGCAATACATCAAACCAGATGTAAGTACTATATGTATAGGTATGGCTGCTTCTATGGGAGCATTCTTGTTGGCAGCAGGAGCAAAAGGAAAAAGACTAGCACTACCAAATAGTGAAATAATGATACATCAACCATTAGGTGGAGCTCAAGGTCAAGCAACAGATATAGAAATTCATGCAAAGAGAATTTTAAAAATAAAAGAAACTTTAAATGAGATATTATCTGAAAGAACTGGTCAGCCATTAGAAAAAATTAAAATGGATACTGAACGTGATAACTTCATGAGTGCACTAGAAGCCAAAGAATATGGTTTAATAGATGAAGTATTTACAAAGAGACCGTAGATAGAGAGAGGTGTTAATATGTCTAAATATGAAGAAAAACGACAATTAAAGTGTTCATTCTGCGGTAAAAATCAAGATCAAGTAAGAAGATTAATTGCAGGTCCAAATGTATATATTTGTGACGAGTGTGTTGAACTTTGTGACGAAATTATTCAAGAAGAGATAGAAGATACTATAGATGAGGATACTACATCTTTACCAAAACCAAAGGAAATGATGGAGATTCTAAATGATTATGTAATAGGTCAAGAAAAAGCTAAAAAAGCTTTATCAGTTGCGGTTTATAATCATTATAAGAGAATATACAGTAAAAAATCTAGTAGTAAGGATATAGAAATTCAAAAGAGTAATATACTTTTATTAGGACCTACAGGTTCTGGAAAGACATTACTTGCTCAAACTCTAGCAAGAACTCTAAATGTACCTTTTGCAATGGCAGATGCTACATCATTGACTGAAGCTGGATATGTTGGAGAAGACGTTGAAAATATACTTTTAAAACTTATTCAAGCTGCTGATTTTGATATAGAAAAAGCTGAAAGAGGTATAATATATATAGATGAGATAGATAAGATTGCAAGAAAATCTGAAAACCCATCTATAACTAGAGATGTTAGTGGTGAAGGTGTTCAACAAGCACTTCTAAAAATATTAGAAGGTACTGTTGCAAATGTTCCACCACAAGGAGGAAGAAAACATCCTCATCAAGAATTTTTAAAGATAGATACTACTAATGTATTATTTATATTAGGTGGAGCTTTTGATGGATTAGAGAAGATAATTCAAAAACGTGGTGGAGATAAAACACTAGGTTTTGGAGCTAAAATAGAAAGTAAAAAAGAATTAGATTTAGGGAAGCTATATGAAAAAGTACTTCCAGAGGATTTATTAAAATATGGTATAATACCAGAGTTTATAGGAAGAATACCAGTTTTAGCTACTTTAGAGTTGTTGGATGAAGATGCATTAATGCAGATATTACAGGAACCTAAAAATGCTCTAGTAAAACAGTATAAAAAGTTATTGGAGTTAGATGATGTTGAGCTAGAATTTGAAGAAGGTGCTCTTCGTGCAATCGCTAAAAAGGCCATAGAAAGAAATACAGGAGCTAGAGGACTTAGAAGTATAGTTGAAAGCGTAATGATGGAAACTATGTTTGAAGTACCATCTAGAGATAATATAAAGAAGGTTATAGTAACAGAGAAATCTGTGAACGAAGACTCAGTAAATCCTATCATAGTACTTAAGGATCAAGAGGAAAGTGCATAAGATGATGAAAAGGAGCTTTAAAAGCTCCTTTTTTTATGTTAATATGCTAAATATAAAATAGGTATCATTATTATAAAAATGTGAGTAATATACCTAGAATACCAAAGACGAATACAATTGCAATGGAACCAATTTTTCCTTTATATAAAAGATAAAATGATGCTATAAATGCAATTATTCCATATAAATCCCAATTAACTTCTTTGGCAGATGAAAAAGCTGCTGATAATATGAATCCTAGAGTAATTGGTCTAAGAACTGTCAATAAGTTTTCTACCTTTTTATTATTTTTAAATTTAGAAAATAACTTTGATATAATAGTTAGACCTATTAATGCAAAAATTGTAACACCAATAGTTGCAGCTAGAGAACCAAAGAAGCCAGCAGTCTTAAATCCTACAAATGTAGCACTATTTATTGCTACAGGACCTGGTGTAGATTGTGATATAGCAAGTAAATCCAAAAACTCTTGATTAGTTATAAAGTGATATTTAGATATAAATTCTTGCTGGATAAATGGTAGCATGGCATAACCGCCACCAAAACTAAATGCCCCTATTTTAAGGAATATTAAGAAGAGTAGTATTATTTCTGACATAGACTATATACACCTCCTCCAATTATTAAATAAATAGGGCTTATATTGAATACACCAACAGATAAAACTGCTATAATTAATAGTAGTATGTTAGTTTTAGACTTTGGTAGTTTCTTGAACATGCTCGTAAAAGAATACAATATAAGAGCTATTACAACAGGCGCAACTCCTTTAAAAAATCCATCTAAAATTTTAGATGATGAATTTTTAAAGTATAGATACGATAAGACTAAGACTATACAAAATGATGGTAAAGCAGAGCCTAAGGTACATATAAGAACTCCTGGTATACCATAAAGTTTATATCCTAATAATACAGATATATTAACTGCCAGTACTCCAGGATAACTTTGAGCTATGGATAAATAATCAATAAATTCTTCCTGCTCTAAAAGTTTTTGTTTGTTTACAAGTTCATCTTGTATAAGAGGAACCATAGCGTATCCACCACCAAATGTAAACGCACCAATTTTTAAAAAGGTTAAAAACAATTTCAACATAATAGAAACCTCCAAAAGATAAATAACATCTAAGTATACTAATATTAATATTATATCATAATAAAAAGATAATATAGTATGATAGTATTCTAAGAATTTATCATTAATGTTGAAAATTAACTTGTTCAAATATATAATATTAAAAGCAAAGCAATTAGACTAGAAAAGGAGTAATGTTGATGGAACAAAATTATACTAAAATAGATCATGAATTACCATTAATTCCTCTAAGAGGATTAGCTATATTTCCATATATGATATTAAATTTTGATATAGGTAGAGAGATATCTCTTAAAGCTTTAGACCAAGCTATGATGGATGAAGAACTTATATTTTTAACTTCTCAGAAAGAAGCAGAGGTAGATGAGCCAGGAGAAGAGGATTTTTATCATGTGGGAACAATCTGTAAAGTTAAGCAAATGATAAAATTACCAGGAGATACAGTTCGTGTTTTGGTTGAAGGTGTATCAAGGGGTAGAGTAAAGAAAATAGAACAAGAAGATGGGTATTTCAGAGCAGTAATAGAAGAAATAGTATTTGATAGTGATAATTTGGATAGTGAAACAGAAGTTGAAATTGAAGCATTTGTAAGAAATGTATTTGATGCCTTTGAAGAGTATATAAATATTGGAAATAGGGTATCACCAGAAATATTAATATCTTTAGCTGATATAGAAGATGTAGATAGATTTATAGATACGATAGCTGCAAACATATATCTAAAATCAAGCCAAAAACAAGAAATATTAGAAGAATTTGATATTAGAAAAAGACTTGAACTTATTTATTCTATATTATTAGAGGAAATAGATATATTAAAAATAGAAAAGAAAATAACTTTAAGAGTAAAAAAACAGATGAATAAGGTTCAAAAAGAATATTATCTTAGAGAACAATTAAAAGCTATACAGAAAGAATTAGGTGAAGAAGAAGATATAAACTCTGAAGCAGATGAGTATAGAGAAAAGCTTAAAAAAATAAAAGCACCTAAGACAACTAAAGAGAAAATAGAAAAAGAGATAGATAAATTTTCAAAAATATCTTCTATGTCTCCAGATGTATCTGTAAGTAGAAACTATTTAGATACTATATTCTCATTGCCATGGAATAAAGAGACAAAAGATAAATTAGATATAACTAAGGCAAAAGATATATTAGATGAAGACCATTATGGATTAGAAAAAGTTAAGGAGAGAATACTAGAGTATCTAGCTATAAGAACTCTTGCTAAGTCACTTAAAGGGCCTATAATATGTCTAGTTGGTCCTCCAGGAACAGGAAAGACATCTATAGTAAAATCAATCGCCAGAGCATTAAATAGAAAATTTGTAAGAATATCTTTGGGTGGAGTTAGAGATGAAGCAGAAATAAGAGGTCATAGAAGAACTTATGTAGGTTCAATTCCAGGAAGAATAATTAATGGGGTAAAAGAAGCCCAAACAAAAAATCCTGTATTCTTATTTGATGAGATAGATAAGATGGCAGCAGATTATAAAGGTGACCCAGCTTCAGCAATGCTAGAAGTATTAGACCCAGAGCAAAATAAGGATTTTGTGGACCATTACTTAGAAATACCTTTTGATTTATCAAAAATACTATTTGTTACAACAGCAAATAGTCTAGGTAATATACCAAGACCATTATTAGATAGAATGGAAGTAATAGAAGTATCTGGATATATAGAAGAAGAAAAATTAAATATAGCAAAAAAATACCTACTTCCAAAACAGATTAAAGAACATGCTTTAAAAGAAAACTTTATAAAAATAGATGATGAAACTTTAAGAAGTATAATCAACCATTATACAAGAGAAGCAGGTGTAAGAACACTAGAAAGAACTATTGGTAAGATTTGTAGAAAGGTTGCCAAAAAATACGTTGAAGACCCAACTCTTGAAGAGGTTGTTATAAATAAGTCTGACCTAGAGACATATCTTGGAAAAGACATGTTTAAGTATCAACTTGCAGAAGTTAACCCTCAAATAGGATTAGTAAATGGTCTTGCGTGGACAGAAGTTGGTGGAGTTACACTTGAAGTAGAAGTAAACGTACTTAAAGGTAAAGGCGAAATTGTATTAACTGGAAAATTAGGAGATGTTATGAAGGAATCTGCGAAGACAGGTATCTCTTATATAAGGTCAATAGTGGACAAGTTTGATATAGACCCTGAATTTTATAAGACGAATGATATTCATATACACATTCCAGAAGGTGCTGTTCCAAAAGATGGACCATCAGCTGGTATAACTATGGCTCTTGCAGTAATCTCAGCACTTACTAAAAGACCTGTGCCTGGAAATATAGCAATGACAGGAGAGATAACTTTAAGAGGTAGAGTCTTAGCAGTAGGAGGAGTTAAAGAAAAGTTATTAGCAGCTCATAGAGCTGGTATAACAAAAGTATTAATTCCTAAAGAATGTGAAGCTGATTTAGATGAAATACCAGAAAATGTAAAAGAAAAAATGGAGTTTGTACTTGTAGAACATATGGATGAAGTATTAGAACAAGCTTTATTAAAGAGTGGTGAAAATAATGAAAATTAGAAGTTCAGAGATAACTATGAGTGCTGTGAATAAATCACAGTATCCAGCAGAAGGAATCCCAGAGATAGCATTGGCTGGTAGGTCAAATGTTGGAAAATCATCAATAATAAATACATTGCTTAACAGAAGAAACTTTGCTAGAACCAGTCAAACACCAGGAAAAACTAGAACTATAAATTTTTATCTAATAAATAATGAATTTTATTTTGTAGACCTTCCAGGCTATGGATATGCAAAGATAGCTAAGTCTGAAAAAGAAAAGTGGGGAGGTATAATGGAACGATATCTAGAAAGTAGACAAGAGTTATGTTCTATATTCCTACTTGTAGATATTAGACATGAGCCTACAGCAGATGATAAGCTTATGTATGAATGGATAAAGCACTTTGGATATAACTGTGTAGTTATTGCAACTAAGGCAGATAAAATATCTAGAGGACAATATCAAAAACACATAAGTATAATAAGAAAAAAATTGCAAATGGAAAGTAGTGAAAAAGTAATTCCTGTTTCTTCACTAAAAAAGACTGGTGTTGAAGAATTATGGGAAGAGATTGTAAATCAATACAATCAACATGGATATGAAATAACAGTAGATTAAATTTAAAGTGTTAAATATTGACATAAGATTTATTTGAATAATAAATGTAATAATAGTTAGTTTTAATTATATTAATATTAAAGCAAAATATAGGATGCCTTAAAATAGTTTTAATGAACTTTTTTTGGCATCCTTATTGTTTATAAACAATAAATATCAGTAATTTTGCTAAATACTAATAAATTTTAGTAAGGTATGGGAAAATTAGTATAAATTAGTTCAACTAAAAAATTATTGACTTATGTAGTCAGCAATAAATAGCATTTAAGAAATAGATTTATCTGTTTTTCTCATAAAGAAAACAGTTAGTATAAGCCCTATAAAACATACTGATGCTGCAATCCAATAAGACTGATTGCTAGCTATAACATAGGCTGATGTGTGACTTTTAAACTTTTGATTGTATGTAAGACTTTGTGCAAAAAAACTACTAAAAAATGCTGTTCCAAGAGCAAATGATAAATTACGAATAGTTGCAAGAAAACTGCCTCCGTATCCCTGTTTTTGAGGAGGAACATCTGCTAAAATACTACTATTGTTTGGTGAACTAAATGCTCCTAGCCCAAGTCCAAAAATAACTAAACATACAATTAAAAGATACAATGGAGAATCTGCTTTTAAAAGTGCCATTCCAACTAGTGAGATGGTCATAAATGAAAAAGATGCTGTTAGAATGTTTTTTGCACCGTGTTTATCAGAAAGTGAACCTGCAATAGGTGCTATAAGTACCATAATAAGTGGATGTACAGTCATTACATAACCAGCCATCATAGGAGATAAATTTTTTAATTGTTCTAAATAAAATGGAAGTAGAAAAGATACTGCCATTTGAGGAAAATAACAAGCTACTCCAATGATATTGCCTACAGTAAAGTTTCTATTTTTAAATAGAGGTAGGTCAATAAAGCTTTGTTCAAATTTTACTTCTCTTAATGCCAACAATAAGAAGATTATAAGTGCTGTTATACCTAAATACAATCTTGTATTACCCTTCTCATTCATTGCAAGTAATATAAGCGTAGTGCAAGATGCGAAAAGTAGAAGACCTGGAATATCAAAGCTCTTGTTTTGTTCATCCAAAACAGGTTTAGGCAGAAATTTAATGCCAAGAAAGACTGCTATAATACCAATAGGTATATTGATAATAAAAATAGAAGGCCATCCAAAATGTTCTAAAATTATACCTCCAATTACAGGACCACTCATATTTCCTATACCAACTACAGCTCCAGTGATTCCTATAGCTTTTCCTTTTTCATTTGCTGGAAATGCATTGGAAACTATACCAAGCCCAGTAGCCATTAAAATACTTGCTCCAACTGCCTGAAAGATTCTTGAAGAAATTAATGTTGATAAATTGTTTGACATACTACACAGAAAAGAACCTATTGTAAATATAAAAAATCCTAATGTGTATAGACGATTTGAACCTACTTTATCACCAAGTTTTCCGAAAAATAACATAGTAGCTGTTACAACAAGCATATAAGCTGTTACAACCCACTGAATTTGTGACATGTTAATTTTAAAGTCAGCAGCAATTGTAGGATTTGCGATATTTAGTATACTTCCATCAAGAGTAGACATAAATACACCAATACAGATGATAATCAATACTATCCATTTTTGTTTCATGATAACACTCCAATCTTAATAGATTTTATAAGTACGATATAATTGTAAAATAAACAACAAAAAAAGCACCTGTATATTAGGTACCTTGAATGTGTCTAATTTCATGAATAAATACGGTAGTTGAAGGATTTGTATAGATTACTCATGTAAAATTACATAAAGGTACTCATATACTATTTTCTTCTACCATCCAGATTTTACTGTTGGCTTTGGAATATGACCAAATTATGCCATAAGGCTCGCGGGCTTTTACCGCCGATAGGGAATTTCACCCGTTTATGAAGAAAAACAGATGTATTTTGTAATATTATTTTAACATAAAATTATAATGGAAACAATTGGATTTAAGTAATATCCAGCTGTATTACAATACAAATATTTCAATATGGACACTTAAATTGTATTTATAGATAGAATAAGGCACAGTATGAGAATCTATAATAATTAGATAAAATTAACCTGTTATTAGTATTAGATGGTAAGTTTTAAATTTATCAAAATCAGAAAGCTGTAATAAAATTCTTATAATATGAATATCTTAATTAAGAGATATTGTAAATTATGAGGAGGCGCTAATATGGAAGGAAAGGTAAAGAAGGCATTCCCGGGTGGAAATACATCACAAGGCTCATATTCTTTTTTTGACTATATAATTCCTGAAAATGTAAAAAGAGTTTTTTGTTTAAAGGGTGGACCTGGAGTAGGAAAATCCTCACTTATGAAAAAAATTTATAAAGAGTTTTTGCATAGAGGATATGATATTGATTTATATCATTGTCCTTCTGACCCAAGTTCGTTGGATGGTTTAGTTATAAAGAAATTAGGCGTGGTACTTATGGATGCAACTGCCCCACATACTATGGACCCAAAGCTACCTGGAGCTTTGGATGAGATAATTAATTTAGGTGATTACTGGAATACTGAAGAATTAGAAAAGAATAAACAAGAAATATCAGTTTATGATAAAGATATTAGCAATTCATTTAAAAGAGCATTTAAGTTTTTAAAATCAGCAGAACCAATCTTTAGAGACATAGAAGAAAAATATTCTGATTGTATGGATTATGGCAAAGTAAATTTGGTCACAGAAGAATTTATAAAAAGGTTATTTGATGGAGTTAAAAGCACAGGAAATCTAAAAAGAGAAAAGCATTTATTTGGTTCAGCTATAACTCCTGTAGGGTGTTTAGATTATACAGAAAACATTTTAAAAGATGTAAAGAAAGTCTATTATTTAGATGGAGAAATAGGAACTGGGAAAACTACATTATTAAACAAAGTATATAAGAAAGCTATTGAAAAAGGTTTAAATGTAGAAGTTTATCATTATCCACTTATTCCAGAGAAAATTGAAACTGTACTATTAACTGATTTAGACATAGGTATAACTATAAGTACGACTTTTAAAGAAGAAGATACAATTGATTTAAATCAGTTTTTAAATAGAGAAAAACTACTTAAATATGAAGAAGATATTAAATTTGATGAAAAAGTTTTAGATGATTTAATTTGTTGGGCAGTACTAAATCTTAAGAGAGCCAAGTCTAAACATGATATTATAGAAAGTTACTATAGTCCTAATATGAGATTTGATGAAGTAGGGAAATTAAGAGATAAATTAATTAAAAGAATTTTAAAATATGAGGAAAACTTATAAACGTATATGTTTAAAATTAATGTTAATAATGATATAATTTTTAGTAAATTGGTGTAGCTTTGAGGCTATGCCATTTTACTTTTTTTTGCTAAAAAATGATATTAATAATCTCCAAAGCAATTATTTGTTTTTCATAATTATTATTTCCTTTCCTAATTTATATTTTTTTATAATATCAAAACAATGTTTATTGAAAGTTTATATAATTTTAAGAACATCTAAAAATGCATACTTGATATTGGTAAATTAGTGATAGGAGTTCAATGTATGATATTATATACTAAAGATGAATTTTAATATATAACTTTGATATAATAAGCATATGTAAATGTTTAATATTTAATTAAAGAAAATTATCATATAAAAATAAATTTGTAAGGAGCAATACAGTATGAAAAAACAATATGTGTTTATAATACTAGCAAGTACTATTTTAGGTATACTTGTTGGAACCATATTTAGAGATTATAGCAATGAAGAAACAGTTTATACAAGCAAAGACAAGTCAATAAGAAAAGAAATAAAAATGACAAGAAAATCTATAAAAGAATTAACCAAAGAGAAAGACAAGTTAGATAAAGAAATTAATTCAATGAAACAAAATCAAAAAAATTCTGAAGAAATATCAGAAATAGAAACACTTAGAGATAGTCTATCATATTCAGATGTAAAGAGTAGTGGGATAATATTAAGTATAGATGCTATAGATGAAAAAACAGGGAATATAGCTAATAGTATAGACTATAATAAGATTCTTGTAAAAGTTATAAATGAATTAAAAGTAAACGGAGGAAAATACATAGAAATAAATGGTCAAAGAATTAATCAATATTCAGAAGTTGTACTTGCAGGAAGCCATATAAATATAAATGGAGTTCCTGTAGCACAACCATATGAAATAAAGTGTATTGGAGATAAGGAGAAACTATCTAATTATGTAGATAAAGGTAGTAAATATTTAGATAGCATACAAACCAATTATCCAATGAAAATAAGCATAAAAACTGAAGAAAATATCTCTATGAAAAAAATGAATATACCTAATAAATTAAAGTATATAAAGGGTGATTAAGATTATATTAGAGGAAAGCAGTTTGCCAATGTTAATACCAGAAAAACTTGCAAAAAAATATAATGTATTTCCAGTTGAGTTTCAAGATGATAATTTAGTTGTAGAAATAGAAGATGAGGATATTTATGCTCTACAGGACTTGAGATTAGCTACAGGTAAAGAAATTATATTGAAGAAGGAGAAAAAAGAACTTATAAGTGAAAAGATTGAAAAATATTATAATAGCTTTGAACTTGATGAGGATTATGCAAAAAAATTATTTGAAAATCTTTTAGAAAAAGCTATAAAAGAAAACGCAAGTGATATACATATAGAACCATTTAAAGAACATTTAATAGTGAGAATGAGGGTAGATGGAGAACTAAAGGAAGTATCAAAGTTTTTAGTTGATGTCTATCCATCATTGTCTACGGTTATAAAATTAAAGGCATCAATGGATATAACAGAAAAAAGGCTTCCTCAGGATGGTAGGGTGGATATAAAGTTAGGTGGAAATTTAATTGACATTAGAGTTTCATCAATACCAACTGTCTATGGTGAAAAAATAGTTTTGAGGATACTTAATAGAGATACTTTTTTAAAAGACAAATTAGAACTTGGTTTTTCAGAGGAAGCTATAAAATCTATAAATCGTATAATAAATAAAAGAGCAGGAATATTATTAGTGACAGGTCCTACAGGTAGTGGAAAGACTACAACCGTATATTCCTTATTAAATGATTTAAAAGGAATAAATAAAAATATTATGACTATAGAAAATCCTGTAGAGTATAAGATGGATGGCATAAGTCAGATTCAAGTAAATTCAAAAGTAGGGTTGAGCTTTGATGTAGGTCTTAGAGCGATATTAAGACAAGACCCAGATATAATAATGGTCGGAGAAATAAGAGATGCAGAAACAGCTAAGATAGCAGTAAGAGCGGCTATAACAGGTCATTTAGTTATAAGTACTTTACATACTAATGATGCAGTATCTTCCATAGCTAGATTACTAGAAATGCAAATACCACCATATCTTTTAAATGCCTCTCTTATAGGTGTTATATCTCAAAAGTTGGTTAGAAAAGTCTGCAATCATTGTAGCCATGAGATTATGATAAAAGATAATTTTAGTGGAGATGTAAATACTAAGGTAGCTGTAGGGTGTGAAAAATGTAATGATAAAGGATACTTTGGAAGAACAGCAATTTATGAAATCTTAGAAATTAATGATGATATAAAGACATGTATAAGAAATATGGAGGATTCTAGTACTATTAAAGATGTAGCACAAAATAATGGAATGATAACATTTGAAGATAGTTGTAAAAGACTAATAAATGAAAAAATAACGACATTAGAAGAGTGTTTAGTAGTAAATGAAATGATTTAACTGAATTGTATAGTTAAACTTCGTTTGGTCAGTTGTCTTTATTTAATCTATTTTAATTAAGATGTTTGAGTATAAATTATATTTAAGTGAAATAAAATTAAATGCATTAAATTAGAAAATATTAAGTTTATTTAATTGTAATTAATATAATTTGGAAGGTATTATAGTACATGAGATTATCTAAAAATATATTTTATAATTTAGAAAAGTTTTATTTAGTATTAAATAGAATCAGTGATAAAGAAATTAGAGTAATTTGCAAAGAGATAGGCATATTGCTGGAATCTGGATGTGAAATTACAAAAATATTTGAAATCATTGAGAGTCAGTCAAGTAAAAAAGTAAAGAATTTGCTTAGTATAGTATCAAATCATATTCAAAAAGGTAACTCAATAGCAGAATCATTTCAAATAACAGGTATATTTTCTAAATTCTTTATAAGTATGATAAAAGCAGGAGAAACTAGTGGAAACTTAGATATAATAATGAGTGATTTATCTAATTATTATGATAAAGAATACAAATTAAAAATGAAAATAATAACTATTTCAATATATCCAATAATACTTATAATATTATCTATCTTATCAATGTTGTTTATATTCGTATTTGTAATACCTAATTTTCAGGTGGTTTTTACCAACAATGGAATTGAACCACCTTTAATAACTAGAGTTTTAATGGGAATATCTACAGTGGTTACAAATAACTTAGCTTATATAATATTTAGTTTTATATTGTTTTCAATAGGAAGCATTTATTTCTTTATAACAAATGATAATATAAAAAAATTGATTAATTCGTTAAAATTCAAAATACCTTTTATAAAAAAAATTAATCAGTTAGTAGCTACAACAAGATTTTCAAGGGCATTGTCCGTTTTAATTAGCAGTGGAATACAAATTGTGGAAGCTATAGACATGTCAGCTAGTGTTATAGACAACGAATTTATTTATGAAAGGTTAAAGATTTCCAATAATTATATAAAAAAAGGAAATAGCATAGGTAAATCTTTGAATTTAGCAAATGTTTTTCCAAAATTATTTATTTCAATGGCAAATACAGGAGAAGAAAGTGGGAAACTAGATAAAAGTCTAAATGTAATAAATAAATTTTATGAAAATGAATTAAATAACAAAATAGAGCAAATAATGAAATTTATAGAACCTATGCTAATTGTATTTATGGGATTAATTATTGGTACTTTTATTTTAGCAATGGTTGTTCCTATGTTTGATGCAATTACTAATTTTTAGAGAGAAAAATAAATTTTATTAGATGAAACTTTTGAAAAGGAGAGAATATTTAATTGATAAATTTGATAAATAAAAAACGAAAAGGATTTACACTTGTTGAAATGATTGTAGTAGTAACTATTTTAGGCGTTATATCTAGTATAGCATTAGTTAAGTATAGTAAGGTTCAAGAAAGTGCCAAATTAAATGCAGACTATACGAATGCTGCTAATATAGTAACCGCAGCTAGCATGGCAATTAATGATGATGAAAAGACAATAGACTCTCTAAGTGTAGAGACATTGAAGGAAAAGGGATACCTAAATACTGTTCCAGTTCCTCAGAGTACATCAGGTAAATTCGAACTTGTCATAAATGATAGCGGAACAGATATAAGCGTAAATATAAATTCTAAGCAATTTTATCCAAAATAATATTTTATATTGATTGCTGTAAGTTTTAAAATTATTTTTATTTAAGAAGGAGATGGCTATAATTAAAAAAATTCTAAACTTAGAAATAAATGATGATTATATAAGGCTTGTATTTTTAAGAAAAGGTCATAAAAAAGTTTTTATAGATAAATCAATTATAAAAGAGATTAACTTTGATATAAAAAATGATAGTAATTCGATTGAGAAGATTAAGTATATAGAAGATGTAGTTAGATTTGTAAAAGAGGAGATTGGTAAATCAAAAATATTATATAAAAATTTATACTTTAACATTCAAATTCAGGATATAGTCATTAGAAATGTTGAAGTTCTAAATACTAAGAAAAAAAGAGACATATTAAGCATGATTGAATTTGAAATAACACAATACATTCCAATAAACATAAATAACTATTCAATAAAATATAAAGTTATAAATTCTAAAAATGATAAATTGAATATACAAGTAATTCTTTTCCCAAAGAGTATTATTCAATTAATTAAGAACATTTCAGAAAATCTAAATATGAATCCAAAGACTATAAATATAAATTTTGATATATTACAAAAGCTTATAAACTTAAATTTAATAGAGAATTTTTCAGAAGAAGGGGTATTTATAGAATGTAAAAAAAGTCAGTTAATTATAAATATAACAAAAGATAAAAAAATAAGAGAAACATACTTGCTATCAAAAGAGGGAAAATCATATGAGTTCATAAAAAGATTATTAAGGGATTTTAAGTATGTTTATTACTATGGTATAGAAAATTGTTTTATTGAAGAATACTTTAAATATACAGATAAATCTATTGAAGTAAATCCATTAAGATTAAAAGATAAAGTAAAAGTAGAAAATAATTTTGATGCAGATTTAGAAGACAATAGGATAAATTATATAAGTAATATAGGAATGATTATTTAAGTGAAAGTGGATAAAACAATAAATTTTCTTAATGGATTTAAAAAAACTAAACCATGTAATAAAATCTATAAAATAATAATAGTCTTAATTTTAACGTGTATTTTATTTAAATCATTTATGTATGTGAAATCTATAAATGAACTTGAAGATTATATAAGTCAAAATAAGCTAGTGGATAAATCAAAGAATACTTTACCAACAACAGATAAAACTAGAGAGAAATTTTCTAAAATAAAACTTAATGAAATAAAAAAAATATATGAAACAATTGGAATAAATAGTATTACTAAAATATCGATAGATAAAAATAAGCTAGAGATGGAAGGTGTGTGTAGTGATTTAGATGTTTTAAACAACCTAAGGAAAATAAAGTACATAAAATATTATTACATAGACAGTATTGTAAGAGATGGAGAATATTATAGATTTAGAATAAAAAGTTAGATGGGTGATTATTTTTGAGATTAAATAATAGAGAAAAAAATCTACTTAAAATATTGTTAATATTAGTTATTATATTGGCAAGTGATATAGCAGTAAGTTATTTGGAAGAAAACCTAACTAGTTTGAAAAATGAAAAGCAAAATATAATAAATAAAATAAATAATCAAGATAATTATCAAATAAAGGATAATAAACATATAGATGATAAATATATAGAAAGTGTTGAATCAAATAAAAATGAAGAATTGAAAAATAATTTTAATAACTCATTTTTAGATAAAAAAACAAATAAAGATATAGTGTTATTAGTAGAAAATGAACTGAGAGATATTGTGAATGTAGAATATATTAATCAAGAAAGTAGTTTAGATAATCACAATAAAAAACAAGTTAATTTAGAAATAAAAGTTAATGGAGAACTTGCAAATGTGTTGAAACTTGAAGGTGTAATGAAGAAGTTAAGACTAAATAATAAACTTGAAAAGATAGAAATTAACAAATTAAAAGTCAATAATTTTGATGTTCAAAATATTCCAAATGAATATAAACAAGAAAAAGACAATATTGTTGAATGTAAAATGACAGTTAGAGTCATATAACAAAAAAGAATAGATAAAGTAAAAAACTATTATCAATTAATAAAATTTTATAGAGGAATTAGTTTTACGATAATTCATTTCTACAAGAGGGATTGTTGATGATTTTATCGAAATCCTAATTAAAGTTAATATATTGTACCAAAATATAAGTGAATTTAATAGAATATTTACTTATACTATAGATTGATTAATAAAAAAATGGTATAATAACAAATTGTACTTTAATTTAATAATAAGGGAGTGGAAGTCATATTGTTAGGGAGAAATGAGCTATGCCCTTGTGGAAGTGGCAAAAAATACAAGAAATGTTGTTTAAATAAAGATATTGTTTCAGAAAGAGCATGCAGAAAAACTGAACTTTCACAAAAACAATATACAGATTTATATTCAAAGTTATATGATTATTCAAGACAGGATAAGTTTAAAGAAGAATGTGAAAAAGCTAAAGAAATGTTTTATATAATGCAAAATGATAGTGTAAATGAAAAATTTGAAAGATTTTTTAATACTTATTTAATACAAGACCACATAATGGAAAATAAAAAGGTTATGACAGTTGGTTTTCTTGAAGAAAATGGTACAAACCTAAGTCAATCAGAAGTATCAATATTAAAAAGTATGTTTGAATCATACGTAAGTATTTATGAGGTAAAAGAAGTTTCTGCTGGAAAAATAGTATTAAAGGACTGTTTAAGTGGAAATGAACTTTGTACAGAAGATGTAAAACTTCTGAGAAGTTTTAAAATCGGAAGTTGTATGATAGCTAGAATAGTTGATATTGAAGGAACTAACATATTGATAGATATAACTATAAGTATATCAAATGAGGTTAAAGATATAATTTTAAAGGATATTATGAATCTATTCAATCAATATCAAGATGTATACAAAGATATGAAGTCGTTCTTAATTTATCATACACATATACTATACAAGTATATACAACAGCTTTTAGACCCAAGTATAGCTGAATATTTAAAGAGAGAAAGAGATAAAAACGATACAAAAGTTAATTCAGAAAATGAATTAGCTGAAGAAGAATGTAAAGTTTTAGATACTCTTAAAGAAAATGTAGAAAAAGAAAATATAGATGCATGTATAGAGTTTTGGAATGAATATAAGAAAAATCATGAAAATATAAAAGGAGCTGAAAATGGTTGGGCAGCTGCTGTTGAATACTATGTTAAAAAAGAAGCAGGACAACCTATAACTCAAGTTCAAATATCAAAGAAATACGATATAAGCTCTAGTACACTAGGAAAGAGATACAAGGATTTAAAAATATCTTAATTAATTATAAAAAGCTTTAAGTCATAGATAAAGAATCTATAGTATAATATATGTATAATGTTTAGAAAGAGGTATTAATAATGAGTCTTAGTTTAGGAAATGCAATTGCTGTATCAACGAACTTTATAAAATCTAACCCAGCTGTACCTGTGTACAACGGAGAAGAAATATATGCAGTTATTTATCATATAGAAATAGGATATAATAATGGTGTATCACCTGATACCAAACAATATATAATAATAGACTATAAAGAGTTTGATTTATCTATGGATAAAAAAAATGAACTAATAAATATTGCTAAAGAGTACTGTAAATCTAAAGGTATTGTAGAAAACGAAAACCTTGAAATAAACCTTTTAGACAATGAAGAAGCAGAGAACTTCTTAGAAAAGGTGTTTAATAATATGAAGGTTATAAGAGGTCTTATAACTAAAAAAGGATAAATAAATGGACTATATAGGAATAGAAAATATAACACCTTATGAAAATACATATGAATTTAGTGTATATGAATATGATGATGAAATCACCTTAGGTAGTGAAAAGTTATATGTATGTGAATTAAGGGTTGTATTGATTAAAGTTAATTCTCTGTATGTTGAAAGATTGCATAAATCAGTTGAAGCAATGGTCTTAGTAAAAAATTTGAAAAAAGATTTAGATAAAACACTTGTTGTAAACAAAATAAAGAATTTTGTGCTAGATGAGATTTGGGTAGAAAATCTAGTAAAAGAGAATATAGAAGTTATATTTGTAGAAAGCTAGGAATAACCCTAGCTTTTTTATATTACAATCTAAGAGAGGAAAACAATATGTTAAGAGTATCTAATGTAAAACTTGGAATTGATAAAGATATATCTTTATTAAAAGATGTTATACTTAAGAAGCTAAAAATAAAAGAAAAAAACTTAGTCAAATATAGTATATATAAAGAATCTATAGATGCTAGAAAAAAAGGAAAAATGGAATTTGTTTATTCTGTAGATGTAGAAGTTAAAGATGAAAATAAAATACTTAACTCAAAAATAAAAGATGTAACAAAAATAAAGGAAATCAGATACGTAAATGTACCTGTGGGTGATAAAAAATTAAAGAATAATCCTTTGGTAATTGGTAGTGGACCAGCTGGCTTGTTTGCAGGTCTGCTTTTAGCTCAAATGGGTTATGAACCAATCATACTTGAAAGAGGTCTTGATGTAGACAGTAGAACCAAAGATATAAGTGATTTTTGGACAACTAGAAAATTAAAAAATAATTCAAACGTTCAATTTGGAGAAGGTGGAGCAGGAACTTTTTCGGATGGTAAACTTACAACTAGAATAAAAGATATACGATGTAGAAAAGTATTAGAAGAGTTAGTTCAGTTTGGAGCACCAGATGAAATATTATACTCACATAAGCCACATGTTGGAACAGATATATTAAAAAATGTAGTTAAAAATATAAGAAATGAAATAATAAGTTTAGGTGGTCAAGTTAGATTTAATTCAAAAGTAACAGATATAGTTGTATCAAATGATTCTATACAATCTGTAATAATAAATGATACTGAAAAAATAGATACAGATACAATTATATTAGCTGTTGGACATAGTGCAAGAGATACTTATGAAATATTGTATTCAAGAGGTATAAAAATAGTTCAAAAACCTTTTGCAATAGGAGCTAGAGTTGAACATCCACAAGATTTAATAAATAAAGCACAGTACAAGGATTTTTATAATCATCCTAGGTTAGGAGCTGCAGATTATAGACTTATAGAGCATGTTTCAAATGGAAGAACAGCATATACTTTTTGTATGTGTCCAGGAGGTAGTGTCATAGCATCTGCATCAAATGATTTTGAAATAGTTACAAATGGTATGAGTGAACATGCAAGAGATAAAATAAATGCAAATAGTGCATTTTTAGTAAATGTAACGCCAGAAGATTTTAAGAGTGATAATCCACTAGCAGGTGTTCATTTCCAGCAGAAGTATGAAAAATTAGCTTTTGAATTAGGTGGAAAAAATTATAATGCACCAGTTCAGCTTGTTGGAGATTTTATAAACAATAAGACTTCTTTGAATTTAGGAAGTGTTGAGCCATCATATAGACCAGGATATACACTTACAAATTTAAGTGAATGTTTGCCTAGCTTCGTAACAGAGACTATGAGAGAAGCGTTTATATCTCTTGATAAAAAATTGAATGGGTTTGCAATGTATGATGCTGTTTTGACGGGAGTAGAAACTAGGTCATCATCACCAATAAGAATAGTAAGAGATGAAAATACTTTAGAATCAGTGAGTATTAAGAATCTATATCCATGTGGTGAAGGTGCTGGATATGCAGGTGGTATAGTTACAGCAGCAGTTGATGGTATAAAATGTGCAGAAAAAATAATACAAAAATACACCAATAATACAAAAATTTAACATAAACTTAATGATTTTTTAATATTTAACATGAATTTAACATTATCACTCCTATAATTTGATAAAATACAATAGGTTATAAAATTTTTAGATACAGTAATCTCTTTACAAGGAGGAAATAATTTGAACATTATAATAAGTCTAATGGGTGGATTAGGTCTGTTCTTATATGGTATGAACCTTATGGGAGAAGGTCTTCAAAAATCTGCTGGGACAAAGCTAAAAAAGATAATAAAACTACTTACTAGTAACCTATTTATGGGAGTTTTGGTAGGTACAGGAGTTACAGCAGTAATACAAAGTTCAAGTGCTACTACTGTAATGGTTGTTGGTTTCGTAAATGCAGGAATAATGACTTTAAAACAGGCAATAGGAGTTATAATGGGTGCTAATATAGGGACTACTGTTACAGCCCAATTGGTATCTTTCGACTTAACTGGTATGGCCCCAGTAGCATTAGGTGTAGGTATTATACTTTATTTATTTGGAAATAAGCCTAGAATAAAAAATATAGCCGAAATACTTATAGGTTTTGGTATATTATTTACAGGTATGGATTTTATGAAGATGGCAGTGGAGCCACTAAGAGACTATCAAGGATTTACTGACTTACTTGTTACATTTGGTAGATATCCACTACTTGGATTATTATTGGGATTTGGGATTACAGCAATAATACAAAGTTCAAGTGCATCTATGGGTATGTTGGTTGCACTGGCAGCAGAAGGTCTAGTGCCATTATCAGCAGCACTGCCAATTCTTTATGGCCAAAATATTGGTACATGTGTAACTTCACTGTTATCAAGTATTGGTGCTAACAAAAATGCACGAAGAGCAGCTATGATGCATCTAATCTTCAATGTTTTAGGAACGGTGATATTCTTAATATTCTTGAATAAACCAGTAGTAAGCATGGTTACAAGTTGGGACCCAAGCAATGTTGCAAGACAAATAGCCAATACACATACATTGTTTAATATAATATCTGTATTGATACTTTTACCATTTACAAATCTTATTATAAAACTAGCTATAAAGCTTGTTCCTGATAGAGCAGGTGATATAGATGAAGATGAAACTAAAACTATTAAATATATAGATGATAGAATGATAGAAACTCCTTCTATAGCTCTTGCAAATACGATAAAAGAAGCACTTCGTATGGGTGAGAAGGCGAAGGAAAGCCTAAATGCATCTATGGAAGCTTTAGTAGAACATTCAACTGAAAAAATAGATAAGACATATAGGCGAGAGAGATTAATCAATGATTTACAGAAAGCTATTTTAAATTATTTACTTAAACTTTCAAAAGCACCTTTAGATGATGATTCAAGAGAAGTTGTGGATACTTTGTTTAATACAGTCAATGATATAGAAAGAATTGGTGACCACGCTAAAAATATAGCTGAATTATCGCAAGTTGCAATAGATTCAAATATTTCTTTCTCAGAAGAAGGACAATCTGAACTTGATGTTATGTATAATAGAGTTGTTTCAGCATATACTTATGCATTAGAATCAATGAGAACTGATAATGTTGATTTAGCTTGTAAGGTTATAAAAATTGAAGAACAAGTTGATATAATGGAGAAATCTTGTAGAGCTAATCACATGTATAGATTGAACAATAATCTATGTAGTATAGAAAATGGAGTTATTTATTTAGACGTAATAAGTAATTTAGAGAGAATATCTGACCATGCTGTCAATATAGCACAACAAGTTATAGCAAAGAGATTAGGAAATGATTAAAAATAATTAATTTAAAATAATATAAAATTTAAAATAGAGGATAAATAAAAGAGAAACTTTAAATGATACGTTTAGAGTTTCTTTTTTTGTAAATTTATTTGACTAAAATTTTTAAATTTATACATAGTTATAGCATTTAGAAGAATCGATTTCCTGATAATAAATGATGAGATATGTATGATTTTGTGGCAAACTTTTAAAAAAAACACCTATATTTTGTGTTATAATCTCTTTAAAACGAATATGCTGAAAAGAGGGATTTAAATGGGAAAAATAAATTTTGATTATAGTAAAGCTACAGAGTTTTTTTGTCAAAACGAAATAGATGTCATGCAACCATATGTAGATGTTGCGCACGACATGTTACATAATAAAACTGGTTTAGGAAATACTTTTTTAGGATGGATAGACCTTCCTAAAAATTATGATAAAGAAGAGTTTGACAGAATAAAAAAATCTGCTGAGAAGATAAAATCAGACTCAGATGTTCTTTTGGTAATAGGTATAGGAGGCTCTTATTTAGGTTCGAGAGCTGCTATAGATATGGTAAGTCATTCTTTTAGGAATGGACTTAAAAAAGAGCAAAGAAAGGCTCCAGAAGTATATTTTGTAGGGCATAATATAAGCTCAACATATATTATGGATTTATTAGATATAATTGAAGGAAAGGATATTTCTGTAAATGTAATATCTAAATCAGGAACTACTACAGAACCAGCTCTGGCTTTTAGAATATTTAAAGATTACTTAGAGAAAAAGTATGGTAAGGAAGAAGCAAGAAAGAGAATTTATGCAACAACAGATGCAAGTAAAGGTGCACTTAGACAGTTAGCTACAGAAGAAGGATATGAGACTTTTGTAATACCAGATGATGTAGGTGGTCGTTTTTCTGTATTGACAGCAGTTGGGTTACTTCCTATTGCTGCTGCTGGACTTGATATTGATGCTATGATGAAAGGCGCAAATGATGCTAGAGAAGCATTTCAAAATCCTGACTTAAAAAGTAATGATAGTTATAGATATGCTGTTGCTAGAACAATTTTACATAGAAAAGGAAAAGATGTAGAGTTATTAGTGAACTATGAACCTCAACTACATTATGTAAGTGAGTGGTGGAAACAGCTTTATGGAGAAAGTGAAGGAAAAGAAAATAAAGGTTTATTCCCTGCTTCTGTAGATTTCTCAACAGATTTACATTCTATGGGTCAATACATACAAGATGGAAAAAGGCTTTTATTTGAGACAGTACTTAATGTTGAAAACTGTAAGAGAAATATAACTATAAGTTCAGAGGAAGTAGACTTAGATGGTTTAAACTATTTAGCAGGTAAGACTGTAGATTTTGTAAATCATAAAGCTTTTGAAGGAACTCTATTGGCTCATACAGATGGAAAAGTACCTAATTTAGTAATAAATATACCTCAACTAGATGAGTATAATTTTGGATATTTAGTTTATTTCTTTGAGAAGGCTTGTGGAATAAGTGGATATTTATTGGGAGTTAATCCATTTGACCAACCAGGAGTAGAAGCTTACAAGAAAAATATGTTTGCTTTACTAGGCAAACCAGGTTATGAAAAAGAAAAGGAAGAGCTAGAAAAAAGACTTAAATAATTTTAAATAGTTAAGGTTTAATTAAGATTAAAATAATATAATGAAATCATCAAAAAGGAGTTTACTCAAAATAGATGATTTCATTTTTTTTATGAAAAATTGGGAAAAATATATTTTGATAATTTATATTATATTAAGATAGGGAGTGGTATGAGATGTCAAGAAGAAAGAAAGGGATAAGTTTAGTAATATTAGTTGCTATAATAAGTTCAATACTTAGTAGTTTTCTAACAATAATTTTAGTTAAGGACAATTTAGTAAGTAAATCTACAGGAAGTTCTACGCCGATAGTTGTAAATGATGATGGTAAGAGTCAAAATATTTATCAAGCAGTTGCAGAAAAAGCTACGCCATCTGTTGTAGGTATTACAACAACTAGTGTTGATACTAGTAATATGTTTGCAATACCAACTGAAACACAAGGTGTAGGAACTGGAATCATAGTTGATTCAAATGGATATATACTTACTAATTCTCATGTTATATCAGATGGTCAAGCTACAAGTGTAAATGTATTATTCAATGATGGTTCAACAACTTCAGGTAAAGTAGTATGGTTTGACCAACAACTTGATTTAGCTATAGTTAAGGTTGATAAAACTGGACTAACACCAGCAGAATTTGCTGATAGTGACAAAGTAAAAGTTGGAGATATATCAATAGCAATAGGTAATCCTCTTGGATTAGATTTTCAAAAAACAGTTACTCAAGGGATAATAAGTGGATTAGATAGAACTATACAAACAGAAAAAACTAATATGACTGGTTTATTACAAACTGATGCAAGTATAAATGCAGGAAATAGTGGAGGACCATTGTTAAATCAAAAAGGTCAAGTAATTGGTATAAACACAGCAAAAGCTTCTCAAGCAGAAGGATTAGGATTTGCAATACCAATCAATACAGCTAAGAGTATAGTTGAAGAAGTAATCAAAAATGGAAAATATGAAAAAGTAACTTTAGGCATAAAAGGTACAGATGTATCAAATTATGAAGCAGCAACAGGTACAAAATTAAGTACTGATAAAGGTGTTTATGTTGCAGAAGTAATATCTGGTTCATCAGCAGAAAAAGCTGGAGTAAAGGTAGGGGATATTATAACTAAAGTAGGAGATACAGATATAACAGGTATGAATGATTTAAATAAAAAGTTGTATACTTTCTCAAAAGGTGCTAGTACAAAAATAACAGTAAATAGAGGCGGAAAAGCAGTAACAATAAATGTGAATTTCTAAATATGACCAAAAAGATAGAGACTACATGGTAAAGTGTAGTCTCTATTTTTATTTAATTTTTATAGTATATACATCTAAATTAATTAAAATGATGTATTGTTTATAGTTTATTGCTATATTTTCTTATAAAAATAAATTTAATAAATATTTAAATTTAATTTACAAAAACAATATAAATATCATAATAAAATAAAATTTTTTAATATTACTAAAAATATATAGACAAAATAATAACAAATATAGTATTATGTAATTGTAGAAATGCTTTTCATAGGTATATTTTATGAAGATGAATTGCATAAAAATGAAAAAATGGAATGGATATTATTTAGGGGTGAAAAATCATGAATCCATTAGTTATAAACTTACAAAAATGTAGCATACATGATGGACCAGGGATAAGAAGTACAGTATTTTTTAAAGGGTGTCCACTTGAATGTGTTTGGTGTCATAATCCAGAGAGTCAAACATATACAAAACAAGTTTTGTATAATGAAGAAAGATGTTCAAAATGTGAAGCATGTATAAATATATGCCCTCATAAGGCAATTTACAAAGGTGAAACAAAAATATGCTTAGACCAAGATAAGTGTGAGTTTTGTGAAACTTGCTTAGACTATTGTGTAAACAATGCAAGAGAGATTGTTGGTCAAGAGTATTCTGTAAGAGATTTGGTTAAAGAGATAGAGAAGGATAGAATTTTCTATGAAGAATCAGGTGGTGGAGTAACTCTATCAGGTGGAGAAGTAATGGCTCAAGATATGGACTTCATTTGTGGAGTAATAAACATGTGCAAATCAAAGGGAATCCATGTAGCAATTGATACATGTGGCTATGCAAAGTCAGAAAATTATGAAAGAGTTGCTAAATGTGCAGATTTGTTTTTATATGATATTAAGCTTATTGATGAAGATAAGCACATAAAATTTACAGGAAAATCAAATGACTTAATACTGAAAAATGTTAAGATTTTAAGTGAATTAGGGGCTAACATAAATATAAGAATACCATTAATTGTAGGAGTAAATGTAGATGATGAAAATTTAGAGGTTAAAAAAATGATAGAGTTTTTAAAGCCTTTGAATATACAAGCAGTAAGTCTTCTTCCATATCATAATATTGGTAAACACAAGTATGATAAAATTTATAAAAAGTATGAAGGAGAAGAACTACAAAGACCATCAGAAGAAAAATTAGAGGAAATAAAAAGACTGTTTGAAGCAAGTAATTTCAATACTAAGATTGGAGGGTAATAAAATGGCAAGAGGAACTTTTGAGAGAACTAAAAAATTAAGAGAAGAAAGTATTAATGCAGAACCACACATATCTATTGAAAGAGCAGTACTTATGACAGAAGCTTATAAAAAATATGAGGGAAGTGTAGAGATTCCTGTACTTCGTGCTTTATCATTTAAGCATTATATTGAGAATAGAACTCTTAGCATAAATGATGGAGAATTAATAGTAGGTGAAAAAGGTGATTCTCCTAATGGAGCACCAACATATCCAGAAATTTGTTGTCATACAATGGAAGATTTAGAAGTAATGCACAATAGAGATATAATAAATTTTAGCGTATCAGAAGAAGCTAGAAAAATACATAAAGAAGAAATAATTCCTTTTTGGAAAAAGAGACAAACAAGAGATAAGATAATAAATGCAATGACACCTGAGTGGTTAGCAGCATATGAAGCAGGTATGTTTACAGAGTTTATGGAACAAAGAGCCCCAGGACATACAGTTTGTGGAGATACAATATATAAAAAAGGATTTTTAGATTTAAAGAAAGACATAGAAGCAAGATTAAAAGAGCTAGATTTTCTTAATGATTTAGATGCATATAATAAAAAAGCAGATTTAGAAGCTATGGCAATAGCTTGTGATGCAATGGTTATATTAGGTAAAAGATATGCTGAGAAAGCAAGACAAATGGCAGAAGAAGAAACAGATGAAGCTAAGAAAAAAGATTTATTACTAATTGCTGAAACTTGTGATGTTGTACCAGCTCACAAACCAGAAACTTATCATCAAGCTATACAAATGTATTGGTTTGTTCATATAGGGGTTACTACTGAACTTAATATATGGGATGCTTTTACTCCAGGAAGACTTGACCAACATCTAAATCCTTTCTATGAAAGAGATGTAGAAAATGGAATACTAGATAGAGATAGAGCACAAGAATTACTTGAATGTTTATGGGTTAAATTTAACAATCAGCCAGCACCACCAAAAGTTGGTATAACATTAAAAGAAAGTAGCACATATACAGATTTTGCAAATATAAACACTGGTGGAATAAATCCAGATGGTCAAGATGGTGTTAATGAAGTTAGTTATATAATACTTGATGTTATGGATGAAATGAAATTGATACAACCTAGTTCAAATGTTCAAATAAGTAAAAAGACTCCTCAAAAATTCTTAAAGAGAGCTTGTGAAATATCAAGAAAAGGATGGGGTCAACCAGCATTTTATAATACTGAAGCAATAGTTCAAGAGCTTATGGAAGCTGGAAAAACTATAGAAGATGCAAGACTTGGTGGAACCAGTGGTTGTGTTGAAACTGGATGTTTTGGTAAAGAAGCATATGTTCTAACTGGATATATGAACATTCCAAAAATACTTGAATTAACATTAAATAATGGATATGACCCAATTAGTAAAAAACAAATAGGTATTGAAACTGGAGACCCTAGAAATTTCCAATCTTATGAGGAACTATTTGAAGCATTTAAAAAGCAATTACATTATATGATTGACATAAAAATAGAAGGAAATGCTGTGATAGAAAATATATGTGCAAAACACATGCCTTGTCCACTTATGTCTACAATAGTTGATGATTGTATAGAAAAAGGCAAGGATTACCAAAGAGGTGGAGCAAGATACAACACTAGATATATACAAGGTGTTGGTATAGGAACTATAACAGATAGTTTAACAGCAATAAAATATAATGTATTTGATAAGAAAAAATTCGATATGGATACATTGCTTAAAGCACTTGATGTTAATTTTGAAGGATATGAAGCTATACTTAATTTAGTTTCAAATAAGACTCCTAAATATGGAAATGATGATGATTATGCTGATGAAATAATGCAAGAGATATTCAATGCATATTACAATGAGGTAACTGGTAGACCAACTGTTTGTGGTGGAGAATACAGAGTAGATATGTTACCAACAACTTGTCATATATACTTTGGAGAAATTATGGGAGCAAGTCCAAATGGTAGACTTTGTGCAAAACCAGTTTCAGAGGGAATTTCACCTGAAAAAGGTGGAGATACTAATGGACCTACAGCAGTTATAAAATCTTGTGCTAAGATGGACCACATAAAAACTGGTGGAACATTATTAAATCAAAGATTTGCACCATCAGTAGTTCAAGGAGAAAAAGGGTTAGATAATATGGCTAATCTAGTAAGAGCATACTTTAATATGGATGGTCATCATATACAATTTAATGTATTTGATAAAAATGTACTGTTAGAGGCTCAAAAGAATCCTCAGGATTATAAAGACTTAATAGTTAGAGTTGCAGGATATAGTGACCATTTCAATAATTTAAGTAGAACACTACAAGATGAGATAATAGGAAGAACTGAGCAAACATTCTAGGTTTGCTTGTAAATAAAACTTCTTACTATATAAAATCGTAACTGATATAATAAAGTATAAATGGTTTGATTCCATTTTTAAAATTTTAGATTAATTATGAGCTAACTTTCTAAATAGGAAGTTAGCTCGTTAAGTTTAATGAAAAAATCGTTAAATTTATATTTAGTAAATCATACACATATTAGTAAGTAATACATACAAAAGAATAATTTATTATAGTTATAATAAGGTTATATTTTATAAAAATAAGATAATTTTAAGCAGTTAAAATAAAGTCAATTTAGCTACTTTAAAATAAAACTAATAGAAAAAAGGAGATTTGATATGAAAACTTTAGGATTTATTGGTTCAGGGAATATGGGAAGTGCAATGATAGGTGGCATAGTACAGTCAGGATTAGTAAAGGCAGAAGATATAACTGTATCAGATTTAAGCCAAGTTGCCTTAGATAAAGTAAAAGAAGAATTTGGAGTAAATACTACAACTGATTCAAAGGTAGCTGTTACAAATTCTGATGTGGTAATAGTAGCACTTAAACCTAATATATGCGAAAAGGCTTTAACTCCACTTAAAGAATTAATAGATGCAAATAAAATAATAGTATCTATAGCAGCAGGTAAAACTATAGAAAGTCTGGAAAGTTTTATAGGTTCAGATAAAAAAATAGTAAGAGTAATGCCTAATACTCCAGCCCTTGTTGGCGAAGGAATGTCAGCTCTTTGTAAAAATAGTAATGTAACAGATGAAGAGTTAAATATGATTAAGGCTCTGTTTGAATCTTTTGGTGAGGCAGAAATAGTATCAGAATATTTAATGGATACAGTTACAGGTATTAGTGGTTCTTCTCCTGCATATGTATTTATGTTTATAGAAGCTATGGCAGATGCAGCAGTATTAGCTGGAATGCCAAGACAACAAGCTTACAAATTTGCATCTCAAGCAGTAATGGGGTCAGCTAAGATGGTTCTTGAAACTGGAAAACATCCAGGTGAATTAAAAGATATGGTTTGTTCTCCAGCAGGAACTACTATAGAAGCTGTTAAGGTATTAGAAGAAGAAGGCTTTAGAGCAGCAGTTATAAAATCTATTGTTGCTTGTATAGATAAGTCTAAAGACATGAGTAAATAACAGATGTAATTAAGTTTACTATATGGTTTCTTGAATTGTTTTTTTAGTGCTTATTTATATCTATAAATAAATGTATTTGGTATAAGTAAAATAAGAGTAATTTACTATAAAAAGGAATTTAATGATTGAGTGAGAATTTATTACTTAAATATTAATAATTAAATAGATATATTTTTAACTATATTTGAGATATATCATTGTGAAAAAATAAAATTTATAAGTATTATTGTGAGGTTATAAGTAGATTTATTTAAAAATAAATTTATTTATAGCCTTTTTAAATTTGAAATAATATTCATAAGGTAATAAAAGTTACAAATATTTTCTTCGCTAATAAGTTTTAAAATACCTATAATGTTTTACTTTTTATTATAATAAATACAATAAATATATTCTTATATAAATTCTATGTCAGATATATGGAAAGATAAGAACCTTGAGATTATGTTAAAAAATCTAGATTTTATACTTATAAAAAGTTTGATTTTACAACCTTACAAAAGAGAATCAAGATAGGAATATAATTATCTTTTTCATAAATATATAAATGATATACTAATATTATAGTATTATTGATATTTGTATTGGAGGTTGAACATGAGGGATGAAATTTTAAGTTTTGTAAATGAATGTGTATTATTTAACAACTTTGATGAACTTAAAAAAGAAAGTGGCATAATAACAGAAGATATAGTAAAAAAGTTTAATTTAAGTAGAACTCAATCAAGTAGATTATTAAATGATTTAGTAAAATCTGATAATCTTATAAAGATAAACAGTAGACCTGTTATTTTTTTACCTAAAAATAAAATAAATGATGTAGTAGGACCTACAAAAAAAAGTATTTATGAAAATTTAGATGAACTTAAAAATGAGTGTAAATTATTAAAGCAAGAGACTGTGTTTAATAGTATCATAGGATATGATAATAGCTTAAAAGAAGTAATCGAACAAATAAAAACCGCTGTACTTTATCCAAATGGCGGACTTACAATAATGCTGACAGGTGAAAGTGGAGTAGGAAAAACTTTTTTAGCCAAGATAATATACAAATATAGTGTAAGCAGTAATGTATTAGAAAAAAATTCTCCATACAATGTGTTAAACTGTGCGCAGTATTATAATAATTTGGAGTTATTGTCTAGTCTATTATTTGGGCATGTAAAAGGAGCATATACTGGAGCAAATGAATCTAGAGCAGGTCTAATAGAACAATCAGATGGTGGTGTTTTATTTTTAGATGAAGTACATAGATTAAATAGTGAAGGTCAGGAAAAGTTATTTACATTTATGGATACAAGTACGTTTTCTAGGATTGGAGAGAATGGAGTAATTAGAAAAGCTAGGGTAAGATTAATATTTGCTACAACAGAAAGTCTATCTGAATTTTTACAAACCTTTTTAAGAAGAATACCCATAAATATTTATGTTCCCAATATAGAAGAAAGAGGGACTATTGAAAAAAGGAAGATTGTAGAACATTTTATTTATGAAGAAAGTAAGGTACTTGGTTTGCCTATAGAGATAACTCAAATTACATTAAATGCGATTTTAAAGATAAAATTCAAGGGGAATATAGGTGAATGTAAAAATGTAATAAAATATGCATGTGGACGAGCTTATGCAAAAAATCAAAGAAGAAATGGAAATATTTTTGTTACTCTTCAAGACCTTCCTAGAAATCTTTATATAGAAAATGTAGATATATTTCAATTCCAAAGTGGTAAAAGCAAAAGCATTATCTTTTCTCCTAAACAATTTAGTATTGAAATGTCAAATGGAAGAAATAAAAGAAATATAATCTATCAAAGTTTCATAAAATGTTTAGATTACTTTGATAGACTAGAAAAAAATGAAATAACAAAGGAAAAATTTAGTAAAAAGAGTTCTAATCTAATGATTAGACTAATGGACAATTTAGTCTTTTCAAATAATGATGAAAATAATAACGTACTTATGGAGCTTATAATATCGATAATGCAGGATATATTTAGAAATTTAGAAGTTAATAACAATATAAAATATGATGGGAATAATGTATTGGCATTTTCGTCTTATCTTTATTTGAAGGACGAATCTTATCAATTGTCTGATGAGTATAAAGCTTTAGAAAATAAATTACTAATATATTTAAAAAAAGAGAGTTACAAAGAATACTCTATAATAAGTAAAATATCAACATTAATAACGAATAGATTGGATATGTATCTTAATAATGTAGATACAATCATAATGATTATATTTATTAAATCAACAATTATAAGAATGAAATTTAATCAAGTTAATGCGACTATTATAGCACATGGATATGCTACTGCCAGTAGTATGGCGAATGTATGTAATCGGATGTTGGGTAAAAATATATTTACAGCTATTGATATGCCTATAGATGCTACTATTGCTGATGTATCAAAACAAATGTCTAGATACCTAGAGGGAGATAGGATAAAGAATGGTTTAATTGTATTATTTGATATGGGCTCTCTTAATCTTATATATGAAGATTTAAAGAATAAGATAAATAGCCCAATGTTATTTATAGACCAAATATCCACTATTTCTGCACTAGAAGTAGGAAATTTATTAATGCAAGGTAAAAACATTGAAGAGATTGCAGAAATTATGGATGAAGAAACTAAACCTAATATACAATTGTATTATCCTCAAAAAAATAAAGAATATGCTATAATATCATCTTGTTTTACAGGGATAGGTACTGCTATAAAAATCCAACATCTACTTTCCGAAAGTTTAATTGGAATAGTTGATGTCAAAATAATACCTTATGATTATGATAGTCTTGTTTCTATGGGAGATAAAGAACCAGTTTTTGAAATGTATGATGTGATGGCTATAGTAGGAACTGCCAATCCAAATGTGAATGGGGTAGATTTTATATTATTAGAGGATATAATATCAGGAAAAGGAGAAGATGATGTTTTTAGAATATTTAGCAGAGTAGTAGAAAATGAAAAAATAAAGAACATAAATGATTCTATTGTAAAGAATTTTTCATTAATTAGAGTAATAGATAGTCTAACTATTTTAGATTCAAAAAAGATAATAGAGAGAATAGAAGAAGGAATTAATGCTATAGAAAATATTCAAAAGAAAAAACTTTCAAATGATAAAAAGATTTCTTTATATGTTCACTTAAGTTGTATGATTGAAAGATTAGTTAGACAAACTGAAATTGAAGAGTATACTGATATGGATTTGTTAATCAAAAACCATCATAGTGAAGTAAAACTAATAAAAAATGCATTTAGTGTGCTAGAAAAGAGTTATAGTGTGCAAATACCAATTTCAGAGATAGGATATATTTATAATATTATCTATGGTCTACCACAGTAAAATACAAGATTACAAAATAAGTGAATGAAATTTAAAAAAGTATGCCAGTATTTGGCATACTTTTTGCTTTTATAGATAAATGAGAGTATAAACAATAAAAATTTTAATGTATGATGGAGGATTTGGGGAAAATGGTATCTTTGATGAGAATTGATGACAGATTGATACATGGTCAGGTTGCATATGGATGGGCAACATCACTAGGTATAAATGTAATACTAGTTGCAAATGATGAAGCAAAAAATGACCAAATGAAAGCTATGTCACTGAACTTAGCGAAACCTAGCAATGTAACTTTATATATAAGGGGGGTAGAGGAATCTGGAGAAATAGTAGAAAAATTTGCTTCTTCAAAGAAAAGCAATGTATTAGTGTTAGTAAAAAATACCAAAGATGCTTTAGTTGTAGCTAAAAATTCAGGAGGAGTATTAAAAGAAATAAATGTAGGAGGATTAAGATATGAGGAAGGGAAGAAGAAACTTACAGATTTAGTTGCTGTTGATGATGATGATATAAATAACTTTAAACAAATAGGTGATTTAGGGATTGATATAGAATTTAGAATGTTACCTAGAGACAAAAAGAAACAACTATCAGATTTAATAAAATAATTTAGGAGAAAGAGAATGAAAAAATTTCTAATTGCAACACATGGAGAATTGTCCAGAGAGCTTGTTGACACAAGTAAATTAATAATTGGTTCATTAACTAATATTGAGTATTTTTGTATGACAACGGATAAATCAGCAGATGATGCTGAGAAAGAAATTAGAAGTATATTATCAAATAATAAAGATAGTGAAGAATTTGTTGTCTTAACAGATGTTTTTGGTGGAAGTGTGGCAAACATATGTACAAACTTACTTTTACAAGGGTTCAAATTTGAATTATTGACAGGAGTAAATTTACCAATGCTTTTATCTATACTTTTATTAGTTGAGGAGGATACAAAATTAATAGTTAAATCAGGATTAGAGGAAGCAAAAAATGGAATTGTTTATGTAAATGAGTTATTAGAAAATCAAAACAAAATCAAAAATGTAATGTAATTTAATGTAAATTAAACTAAGTTAAAATGGAGGTTCAATATGTTAGTACAAGCTACTATGTTAGCTATTATAGCAGGAGTTGGTATACTAGATGGGCGTATATTTGGTCAATCTATGCTTGATAGGCCAATAGTTACAGGTATGTTAGTAGGATTAGTTTTAGGAGACATAAAATCAGGAATTATGATTGGTGCACAGCTTGAATTAATTTGGATGGGAATTGCAGGAATAGGTGCAGCTACTCCTCCAGATGTAGTAACGGGAGGTGTATTAGGTACAGCTTTTGCTATATTATCAGGTAATGGTGCAGAAGTTGCTTTAGCAGTAGCAGTACCAGTAGCAGTCTTAGCACAATCTCTTGGAGTATTAGTTAGAATAATAAATTCGTACTTTTCTCAAAAGGCAGTTTTCTATGCTAAACAGGCTGATTTTAAGAAAGTTACCATAATGATGTGGTTGCCAGTAATATTATTCTTTTTAAGTACATCAGTTCCAACCTTTTTAGCAATTATGATTGGTGCTGATAAAGTTACAGCATTAATAAATGCAATACCTAAAGTTATATTAGACGGACTGGGTGTTGCAGGAACATTGTTGCCAGCAGTAGGTTTTGCATTGCTTATGGATATGTTACTTTCAAAAAAGATGTCTGTATTTTTCTTTATAGGGTTTTTGTTAGCATCTTATGGTGGATTAGATATAACTGCTATAGCTTTATTTGGAGTATGTGTAGCATTTGTACTAAACTTTTATATCAATAACAAAGAAAATAATCAAAATCCTCAATTAGCAATCAATACTTTAACGGAAGGAGAGATTGACTTTGAATAAATTAACAAAAAAAGAATTAAGAAGTATGTTTTGGCGTTCATTTGCTCTTCAAGGTGCATTTAATTACGAAAGAATGCAAAACTTAGGTTACTGTTATTCAATGTTACCTGCAATAAAGAAGCTATACAATAAGAAAGAAAATCAAGCAAAAGCAATAGAAAGGCATTTGGAGATTTTTAATACAACGACAGTAGTAGTTCCTGCTATATTAGGTATAACAGCAGCTATGGAAGAAGAGAATGCTAATAATCCAGAATTTGATGAAAGTTCAATTAGTGCTGTTAAAACAGCTCTTATGGGACCTCTTGCAGGAATTGGTGATTCATTATTCTGGGGAACATTTAGGATTATAGCAGCAGGAGTAGGAGTATCACTTGCAAAAGAAGGTAATATCTTTGGACCACTATTATTCTTACTATTATACAATATACCAGCATTTGCCCTTAGAATATTTGGACTTAAGTATGGTTATCAAGTAGGGGTAAATTCTCTTGAAAGAATACAAAGAGAGGGACTTATGGAGAAAATAATGTCTATGGCTACAACTGTTGGTTTATTCGTTGTAGGAGGAATGGTTGCAACTATGTTGAGTATAACTACTCCTCTGAAATTCAACTTAAATGGTGCAGAAGTAATTTTACAAGATATACTAGATAAAATAATACCTAATATGTTACCTTTAACCTTTGCATTTGTAATATACTACATGTTAAAGAGAAAGGTAAGTGTAACAAAATTAACTATAGGCACTATAGTAACAGGAATCGCTTTACATGCTATAGGTTTGTTATAGAAATTAATTATAATTTATTGAATATATAGATAAGGAAGGTGTATAAAATGACAATACAAGATTATATGTTAGAAACACCAGTTAGAATGAGAGAAATTATATCTAATGCAGATAGCTTATTTAATGAAGTTAAGAGAACAAATCTAAAAAAGATTATAATAACAGGTTCAGGTACTAGCTATCACTCAGGAGTGCAAGTGCAACCATATTTACAAAATTTATTAGATATAGATGTTGTGAAAATGTATCCATTTATGATAACTGAAGATACATTCAAGTTTGATAATGAAAATACCCTAGTAGTAGGTGTATCTCAAGGTGGGAGTAGTTATTCTACATACAACGCTATGAAGTTAGCTGAAGATAAGGGCTGTAAAATAGCATCTATGGCAGGTTGTAAGAATGCTTTAATAGATGAGATTTCTGATTATATATTAACAGTAAATTGTGGTGAAGAAAAATCTGGAGCTAAAACAAAAGGATATTATTGTACAAAGTTAAACTTAATGTTATTAGGTCTTCAAATAGCTAGAGAAAAAGGTATAATATCTAGTGAAAAGTACAATGAGGAAATAAATAAGATATTAGATGCAATTAATAGATTTGAAGCAGTGTATAAGCTCTCTAAACAATGGATTGAAAGAAACAAAGAAAAGTTAGTTAATTCTAAAGAAATAAGAATAATAGGTCACTCTGATATATATGGAGATACATTAGAAGCAGCATTAAAATTATTGGAAACAATGAGAATACCTGTAACTGGGTATGAGTTTGAAGAGTTTATACATGGTATATATAATGCTATAAATAGTGATTCTACTATATTTATACTAGATACAGGAAAAGAACCTAGAGTAACTAAGATGATTGATGTACTTTCTGGTTGGACGGAAAATGTATTTGCTATAGGTAGAGATGTTACAGAAAATGATAAAAATTTAAAGATTGATATCACAGATAATCCTTACTATCAAACATTTAATTTTATAGTACCTATACAACTAATATGTGGGGAAATACCTACATTAAGAGGTGTAGACCCAAGTGTTCCAAAAGATACTAGGTTCCACATGAAGTTAGGTAGCAAGAAACTGAATAAGTAACAAAAAAAGAGGTTGTCTCAAAATAGAGATAAGCCTCTTTTTTACTAGATAAGCTCTTTTTTACTGTTGAAATGATGAAAATATATTTGATTTTATATAAAAAAGAGTGCCTCATGAACTAAAAAGTTAATTTTGAGACACCCACTTTTATCTTATTTTAAACTAAAATATTTATATATTAGTGTGCATTATTTTTTTTATTGCTGTCTTCCTTACTTGAGCAAGAATTAGCACTTGGACATCCAGAACAAATAGAACATCCACTACAGACATTTCCGTTTTTTGTAGACTTGAATTTATTAAACAGAATAAAGAGTGCAAGGACTATAATTATTCCACCTATCAAAGCTTCCATTATTGAATTACCCATAAATAGTACTCCACCTATACTTTTAACTATAAAAGCCATTATCCATGCTAGTATAAATTGATATGCAAATGATGTAAACATCATTTTATTGCCATATTCTTTTTTCATAGTTGCAAGTGCAGCTATACATGGAGTATATAAAGCAGTAAATATCAAGAATGTATATGCAGTAACTCCATTAAATATTGTTGGTAAGACAACAGTTAGATTACCATATAGTATATTTAAAGAGTTTACTACGATTTCTTTTGCTCCAAGACCACTTAAAATAGCAACTGAAGTTCTCCAATCATCAAAACCAAGAGGTTTGAATATAGGAGATATAATATGACCTAGAGTAGCCAAGAAGCTTACATTTATATCTTCTGTATATCCAAAAACATTGAATGAAGAAAGTCCCCAAATTACGACTGACATTGCAAACATGACAGTAACAACTCTTATCAAGAAACCTTTTGATTTATTCCAAGTATTTTTAATAAGTGCATCTATAGTAGGGATTCTATATTCTGGTAATTCTAATATAAATGGTTCAGCCTCTGTTTTAAAGGCTGTTTTATTTAAGAATAATGCAACTACAATTGCCATAACTATACCCACCAAATACAGTGATGTAGTTACTAAAGCAGCATTATGTGGAAAGAATATAGCTACAAATAGTGCATATATAGGTAGCTTTGCTCCACAAGTCATAAGTGGTGCAATAAGAGCTGTAACTCTTCTATCTTTTTCGCTTTCCAATGTTCTAGTTGCCATTATAGCTGGAGAAGAACATCCCATACCCATAACTATAGGTATAAAAGCTTTACCAGATAGACCAACCTTTCTCATAACTTTATCCATTAAAAATGCTGTTCTTGACATATATCCACTATCTTCAAACAACGATATACCAAAGAATAATGTAAATATTAAAGGGAAGAATGGTAAAGTACCACCAACACCTCCAATTATTCCATCAACTATAAGTGATTTAAACCATGGGCTAGAGTTAGATAACATATCACTAACAGGTGCAGAAATATAAGCCTCTATAAGACTAGCAAATCCCTCTTGTAGTGGACCTCCGACCCAGTCAAAGGTAAATTTAAATAAGAGGAACAATACACCAATAAATATTGGATATGCTAATATAGGATTCAAGACTATATTGTCTATCTTATCACTGATAGATTTCTTTTGTGTATATGTAGTTTTTGTACATCTTGATAAAATGGATTCTAATTTTTTATATGTTTCTGTTTCACTTCCAAAGTTTTTCTGATATATAAAAGCTTTTTGCGTAGCTCCCTTAATCTCTTCTTCTATCCTATCAACACCATTTTTCTTTTTTGCTATAATTGGAACAACAATTACTCCAAGTTCTTCACTTAATTTTTTGGCATCTATATTAACTCCTTTAGATTCTGCAATGTCTAACATATTAAGCAATATAACTATAGGCTTGTTAAATTGCATAAGTTGAGTTGTTAAGTAAAGGTTTCTTGATAAATTAGAAGCATCAACTACATTTACTATTACATCAACATCTTCATTTTCTAAATATGATTTAGAAACCTTTTCTTCATTTGAGAAAGTATCCATTGCATATATACCAGGTAAATCGACAACCTTTATCTCTTTTCCAAGAAATCCTTCTTTTTTTTCTATAGTAACACCAGGCCAGTTACCTACATATTGATTTGAACCTGTAAGTAGATTAAAAACAGTAGTTTTACCGACATTTGGGTTTCCTAATAATGCTACATTAATCACGGGTAGCTCCTCCTCTATTATTGTAAAGAAATATTTTTAGCATCAGATTTTCTAATCGCAAGGTCAAAGCCTCTAAATCTAATTATAATTGGGTCTCCAAGTGGGGCAACCTTTTTAACTTCTATTTCAGTACTATTTATACATCCAAGTGCAAGCAATCTTTTAGATAATTTAATATCTCCATCTATACTATTAATAAATCCTTTTTCTCCTATTTTTAAATCGTAAACAGTCATTATTAACACCTCCTAATGAAATTCATTATCACTAAAATTGTAACAAGTATGATACAAAAAGTCAAGATTTATAGAGGTAATTGCACATTGAAATAACTAATATTTATTCTAAATAGATTAAAAATATTTTAGTCTAAATTAGGTGTTTTTATATATTTTGTATTATAATGTAAGATGATAGATAAAATTTGGAGGAGTTAACTTAATGAAAACTAGAAAAATGACATTTTTAGGTCTTATGATAGGGTATAGTTTAGCTTTATATGTATTAGAGACATATATACCAAATCCTCTTATAGTTATATTTCCAGGGGCAAAATTGGGTTTGAGCAATATTATAACTTTAATTTCATTAATGTTGTTAGGTGTCAAAGATACTGTTATAATTGTTACTATCAGGGTAATTTTGTCATCAATATTTGCAGGCCCTTTATCATATCTACTATTTAGTATAGGAGGAGCTTATCTGAGTCTTTTATTTATGTATTTAGCGAGTAAAATAAAAGATTTATCACTAATAGGGATAAGCATTATAGGTGCAATAGGGCATAATATAGGTCAATTAATAGTTGCAAGTTTAATCATAGAAAATATACTTGCTATAGGGTACTTACCATTTATGTTAATGGCATCATTAGTAACTGGTATGTTTGTAGGCTTAGTATCCAGGTATACAATACCTAAATTAAAGCATTTTTATAGTAAGTTTTATTGACATAATATTGACAAAATATAATATTGTTTGATAAAATGTATATAAAAATATACAAATTTGTAATAGTGGTGATTATTATGGCGAACAATGAATTAGAAGCGTTAAAAAATGAGATTGAAGCAGTTAGGGAAGAGATAAATACATACATAGAATATCCAGAAATATTTCAAGAAGAGTTAGTAGAATCAAGTAAGAAAATAGATATATTAATAAATAAATACATGTACCTAAGCAAATAGCCCACAGTTGTGGGTTTTTTTGTATCAAAAATTAACAGATGGCTATATTTTACATATATTAATAATAATATTAAGATATAAAATAGTATTTCTGATGTGTAAATTATCTGTAGGACATAAGTTGTAATTAAGTCAGGAGGGTTTTATATTATGATTGATATAGGAAGTAAGGAGATAGCAATAAGGTTACTATTAGCACTAATAATAGGAGGAATAATAGGCTTAGAGAGAGAAAAAATAAGACAGTTTGCAGGATTTAGGACACATATACTAATTGCAATAGGTTCTTGTATTGTTTCAATAACTTCGATTCAATTATTCTTTGATTATAATTTGTATACAAATGCTGACCCAGCAAGAATGCCTGCTCAAGTATTATCTGGAATTGGTTTTTTAGGTGCAGGAGCAATTTTAAAAAATAAAGGTGGAGTAAAAGGGCTTACTACAGCTGCTGGGATGTGGGCAACTGCATGTATTGGTATAGCAGTTGGATATGGTTATTATGAATTGGCAATTCTAGGTGGATTATTTGTAATGATAGCATTATTTGTGCTTAGGATAATCAATACGTTTTTATTTAGCCAAGAAAAGAATGTATTGATATTAAAATTAAGCAATTTGGATTCTATACCTTTTTTATATGATAAATTTGAAAAAAATCAACTTATCGTAAGAAATATGGAAATAGAATGTCGTAATGAAGAATACTGGAAGGTTAATTTTTTTGTATCTTATGCTAAGAGAATACACTTACACGATGTTATGAAAGAAATAAATATGATAGAAGGAGTAATAAATGTAGATTATTTGGACTAAAATATATACAGTATATTTTGTAAAGTGAATAAAATATAAAACAAATTAAAATAGAGGTGTATGATATGGGAACTGATAGAAGTACAATAGAAGAAAAGTACAAATGGAAGATAGATAAGATGTACTCCAGTAAAGAGGAAATTGAAAAAGACATAAGTAAAGTAAAAAATCTTATCCAAGAAGTAAAAGAATATAAAGGGAAGCTTTCTGAGAGTAAGGAGAACTTATATAAAGTATTAAATATCTCTGAAAATGCATCTAGGATTGTTCAAAATTTATATGTATATACTCATATGAAACAACATGAAGATACTAGAATTAATGATAATCAAGGAAGAGCCACTAAGACAGAAATGTTATCTACTGATTTAGGTGTGGCTACTTCTTATATAGTTCCAGAAATACTGGCGATAGAAGAGAATAAGTTAAGTGAATACTTAAAAGATGAGAAGCTATCCTTTTATACAAAATATATAAAGGATATATTGAGAGATAAACCACATACTTTGAGTGAACGAGAGGAAGAAATACTTGCAGCTACATCAGAATTATCGACAATTCCAGAAAATGTATACGATATGTTAGCATATGCAGATATGGAATTTCCTGAGATAGAAGATGAGGAGGGGAATAAGGTTAAGCTTTCTCATTCAAACTACTCTTTATTTATAAAAAGTAAGAATAGTAGAGTTAGAAAAGACGCTTTTGAAGGTGAATTTTCAACATATGAGAAATATAAAAATACATTTGCCTCAACGCTTTATGGTGGAATAAAATCAGAGATATTTTACGCAAAAACTAGAAAGTATAATTCAGCAATAGAAGCGTCTTTATTTTCAGATGATGTAAGTTTAGATGTTTACAATAATCTTATATCAGCTATAGATAAAAGTATTCCTAATCTAAATAAATATGTTGAGCTTAAAAAGAAATTTTTAGGATTGAATGAAATACACATGTATGATTTGTATGTTCCTTTGACAGATAAATTTGACATGGATATACCATATGATAAAGCACAGGATATCATATTAGAGGCACTTAAACCTTTAGGAGAAGAATACTTGAAGGTCATAAAAAGTGCTTTTGATGAAGGGTGGATTGATGTATATGATAATGAAGGTAAAAAAGGAGGAGCTTATTCTTGGGGAAGTTATGATTCACATCCTTATATATTAATGAGCTATAAAAATGACCTTAATTCTCTATTCACTTTAATTCATGAATTAGGGCACTCTGTTCACAGTCATTATTCAAGAACAAGTCAACCATTTTTATATTCGGACTATAAGATATTCGTTGCAGAAGTTGCATCTACATTAAATGAATTACTTCTTATAAATTATTTATTAGAAAATTCTAAGTCTAAGGATGAAACTATATACTTATTAAATTATTATTTAGAACAATTTAGAACTACAGTTCATAGACAAACTATGTTTGCTGAATTTGAAAAAATTGTACATCAAAGGGTAGAGAGTGGAGAACCACTTACTGCTGATGAATTTACTAATATATACTACAAATTAAATGAAAAGTATTACGGAAAATCTGCAATAGTAGATAAACAAATAGGAATAGAATGGGCGAGAATACCTCATTTTTATTCAAACTTCTATGTATATAAGTATGCCACAGGGTTTTCTGCTGCAAGTGCTTTAAGTCAACAGATACTTTCAGAAGGAAGTACTGCAGTAGATAGATATATAAACTTCTTAAAAAGTGGAGGGTCAGAATACCCACTAGAACAATTAAAATCTGCTGGTGTAGATATGACGAAAAAAGAATCTATAGAGGAAGCCTTAAATGTATTTGCTGAATTAGTTAATAAACTAGAAAAAGAATTATAGGATGTGATAGGTTGATAGCTTCAATGAAGACTTCTGATAATATGAGTTGTATTATGTTTATATCTGCCTAAAGTAACTTTAAAAAGTTAATCTAATTAAGAATAAATCATATAAAATTAAGTTTTTACATGTATTTAACAATATTTACATTTACTTAACCCTGCTCTAATATTCATTTAACAAAGAATCTGTATTATTAAAATATAGAAAAATGACAACAAAAAATTAAAATATAAGCGGGGGTAAGTAAAATGTTTAAAAAGAAAATAGGCGTTCTTTTAGCTAGTACAATGTTAGTTGGAGCTTTAGCAGTAGGATGTAGTTCTAACTCAGGAGGTTCAGGTGATTCAGGAGATTCAAGCAAAGTTTCTGTTTCAGGTTCAACTTCAATAGGTCCTCTTATGGAAACTATCGGAGAAAAGTTTCAAGAAAAAAATCAAGGTGTTAGTGTAGAAGTACAACAGATTGGTTCTTCTGGAGGTATAAAAAATGCTATAGAAGGAACATCTGAAATAGGAATGAGTTCAAGAGATTTAAAAGATGAAGAAAAAAGTGCTGGATTAAAGGAAACTAAAATAGCAATAGATGGTATAGCATTGATAACTAATACTGCAAACTCAGTAAAAAATCTGACAATGGACCAAGTTAAAGGTATATATACAGGAAAGATTACTAACTGGAAAGAAGTAGGAGGAAATGATGCACCAATAGTAATAGTATCAAGAGAAGAAGGTTCAGGAACTAGAGATGGATTCCAAGAAATTGTAGGGTTTGATTCAGAAGAACTAACTAAAGATGCACAAATAAGTGATGGTTCAGGAAATATAAAAACTACAGTTGAAGGAAATGAAAATGCTATAGGATATATATCATTTGGATATGTTGATGAGAAAGTAAATAGTTTAAAAATAAATGATGTTGAAGCAACTGATGCAAATGTAATAGCTAATAAATATCCAATATCAAGACCATTTATATTAGTTAATAAAGAAGATGGTTTGTCAGAAAAAGGTAAAGCTTTAATAGATTATATATTAAGTGATGAAGGACAAGCACTTGTTTCAGAAAAAGGATTTATTAAAGTTAATCAATAACAAGAGTTATAATATAAAGTAAACATATAATACCCTGTGAGATAAGCTCATAAAAATGATGCTTTAACTTGCAGGGTATTGTCTATTATTGAATGTAGAAATATAAATATCTTTAGATAAAATAGGTATTTTAGTATCTTATATCTAAGAATATGGAAATATTGACAAAATAATATTACAATGTTAGAATAAAAAAGAAATTTATGAAAATATATAAAAGATTTTTAATAAAAATATTTTAGAAACTGAGAAGTATATCTTATTATTGGGCATCTGGAGATATATGGAGTTAGTGGTGCAACCGGCTATGAATATAATTTTTATATTGCATAGTCTTTTTTTGTTTTAAAATTAACAAAAATGTTGCAAAATTTGAAAATAAGAGTATTAGTCGTTAAGATTTTTATTGATAGGTAAAATTTTGGCTTTTAAAGTAGCCATTTGTTGGAAAAGGGAAATTTTTTTAAAAGAATAATAGTATTATAATAAGAAAATAAAGTTTTTATAAACATTGAGATGCAGAATATAAACCTTTTGTAACAATATATTTACCAAAATAATACAATTTATTTTATATTATAACCATATAAATCATATAAATCAATACTCAAACTAGCCAATAGACAAGTTTCTAGAAAAATAATAAATTTATACGTGAAAATGACTTTAAGCTCCATTCTTCCAACAATCGGAGACTTTAATTAGTATTTAATAATGAATCTTAATGTTTAATACAATATTCAAGAATTATTCAAAAATACTTAAGTATTATAGTCTAGTTTGTAAAGATATTATAAAATAATAATACCAGTTATATATGAAAATAAAACATTATAATTTGTAATAACTATAAAACTTGGAATTATAATTAAAATACCTTTGAATGGAGTGGTGTAATGTATAATTTACTGGTTGTAGATGATGATGTTGATATTTTAAACATAAATCAAATTTATTTTTCTAATATAGGTTTTAATGTATATACATCAGAGACTGCTAAAGATGCTATGGATATAGTAGAGAGTATAGTTTTAGACTGTATAATTTTGGATATTTCATTGCCAGATATAGATGGATATAAAATGTGCAATGATATAAAAGAAAAGGTTAACATACCTATAATATTTTTATCTAATTATGAGCATGAAGAAGAAAAAGTTCGGGGATTTTTAGCTGGGGGGGATGATTATATAACAAAACCTTATAGTTTAAAAGAACTTGAACTTAGAATATATGCTCGTATGAGGCAGTACAAAAATATTACATCAGTTCCTAATGTGTTAAAGTTTTCAGCGTTAGTAATAAATGTAAATTCAAGAAAAGTAACTTTTGATGGAGAAAGTATAGATTTAACTACTATGGAATTTGAAATATTATTGTTTCTAGCTGAGAACAAAGAACAAGTATTTTCAAAGATAGAGATATATAACCAAGTTTGGAAAATGCCTGATATTGGAGATCAACATACAGTGCAGGTTCATATTGCACAGATGAGAAAAAAAATTAATTCTTTAAGCAGGGAGCATCAATACATTCAAACCGTATGGGGAAAAGGATATAAGTTTGTACCATAAGTGAGATACTGTAATTAATAAATAGTTCTTGTTTTATTTAATACGACTATGAAAGAGATGTGGTTGATGCAATGAAAAAGTATAATATACTAAAAGGAACTCTCATTGTATTGATAGTCTCTCTGTTGGCAATAACAGGATTAAATCTTCTGTATAAATATGATAATAAATATACATATAAGTCTATTAGAGCAAGTAATGGAATTTTAACTATAGATAATGATACTTTCACTAAAGGTAAACTTGTCTTTTTGATAGATGACTGGGAGTTTTATAATCATAAAATATTTAAACCGAATGATTTTACAGAGCAAGATATAAAACCAGAATATGTTTTTATAGGTCAATATCCAGATTTTTCTATGAGAAAGGGGAATCAGTCACCATATGGGAATGCTACTTATCGTATGAGAATAAAAAATGAAGGCAAGGATAAGCTACTAAGTTTAGAGCTTCCTGAGATTTTTTCCGCAAGTGAAGTATGGATAAATGGAGAAATGGTTTCTAAATTAGGAGATGTAGGAACAGAAAAATATAGACCCAAAATTAAAAATTCAGTAGTAAGTTTTATTGCAAAGAAAAATACAGAAATTATAATCAATGTATCGAATTTTTCACATTATTATAGTGGTTTGTATTATCCGCCTGCATTAGGAGAAACAAAGGACATAAGTAATATGATGTTTTATCGATTACTTTTTTATAGTATAATTTGCTTCACAACTTTTGCAATAGCTATATTTTCATTGTCTGTATGGTTTCTTTCAAACAAAAGTAAAATTTACTTATATTTTGGATGTATGTGTGTTTTCTTTGCCATCCATGTATCCTATCCCTTTGTACATTTGTTAGGACTGCCTTTGGTAAGCTTTACATATGCGGTTGAAGATTTGTCATATTTTATGGTAGTTTTATGTATTATTTGTATAAATGGAAGTATATCCAAAATAGAAGAAAATAAAGTGTATAGATTTTTAATTTTACCATTAGGAATTACAATGAGTATCATATCTATAGTGATACCAATTATTCTTCTTCCATATGATATGTACTTTGTCAACATATATGGGAAGTTAATAGACATATATAAATATATTGTATTTATATATATATTAATGTCTTCGCTGGTTTCAATATATAAAAAGACATGCTCTGAGCATATAAGTTCTTATATTTTAGTTTCAGTAAACACTGTTTTTGGAATTAGCATATTATTTGATGCAGTTACGAGTAATAGATTTGAGCCTATATTTACAGGGTGGCAAACAGAATATTGTGGGTTTGTAATTGTTATTTTATTTTCTGTTATGATGATAAACAGGAATAGAATAATAATAAAAGAGAATGAAAAACTTACAAGGAATCTTGAACATGAAGTTGAAGTGAGAACTAATGAACTTACAACATTGTTAAATGAACGTAAAAGATTCTTGGCAGATGTAGCACATGATTTAAAGGCACCTGTTTCGGCTATACAAGCATTTATAGATTTGATAAAGGTTGGTAATATTCATGTAGATGAAGAGACAAGAACCTATCTTTATGCTATAAATCAAAAGTCAAATGAAGTACAAAATAGAGTACGTAGTTTGCAAGAATTTACATCACAAGATAAAAGCATTGGTATTAGTGAAAAAATATGTCTGAATAATTTTATTAAAGAGATATATGAAAATAATTTGCCAGATACACAAGCATGTGGTGTAAACTTTGAAACTTACGTATTGGAGAAAAAAATATATGCAAAGATAAATAAAGAGATGCTTACAAGAGCATTTGAGAATTTAATTTATAATGCTTTGACCTTTACTCCATTTGATGGAAAGATAATTTTATCAATGGATAAAGAAGATGGATTTGCAATTATTAAAATTTCTGATAATGGAAAAGGTATACCTCCAGAAAATATACCAAAGGTATTTGACAGATTCTTTACAGAAAGAGACAATAATGAGCCAAAAGGGCAAGGGTTAGGGCTATATATTGTCAAATCCATTATAAGAGAGCATGGTGGAGAAATCTTTGTAGATTCAGAACTAGGAAAAGGAACTGTTTTTACAATAAAATTAAGTCTATGTTTTTTATAATAATAGCTTATTTAATATAAAAGAATAATGATATTTGGGAGTGATTATAATGCAAACTAAGATATTGATAATAGATGGAGACAAGGATAATTGCCAGAAGCTAAAAGGATTTCTGGAGGAAAAAGGAATAAGTATAGATTTAGCATATAATTGTGAAGAAGCTATTGGAAAAATATTTAGCAATAAATATGATTTAATATTTTTAGAAATAATTCTAAGTGATGGTGATGGATGGACTCTTTGTAAAAAAATTAGAAATGTAACTACTTGTCCAATTGTTTATATGACTTATATAAATGAAGACCAAAGCATTTTAAATGCTTTAAATTCTGGTGGAGACGATTACTTAATAAAGCCTCTAAATTTAGAAATATTATATGCAAAAGTAAAAGCTATTTTAAGAAGAATGAACTCATATGTAAATAATAATGAAAATAATACAAAATTAGAGGAATATAATAGAACTAGTGGAGTAATAAAGTTAGAAGATAAAATAATAAAATTGACTCCAACAGAAAATAAGTTGTTAAACTTTTTTATAGAGAATCCTGAAAAGACTTTGACTACTAAAGAGATATATGAACATGTATGGATGAATGAATACTTAGAGGATAACTATAGTGTGGTAGTTGCAGTGAATGGATTAAGAAAGAAAATAGAGAAAGATTATAAAAATCCTCAGAAGATTATAACAATAAGAGGAGCAGGATATTATTTTAATAAGGAATAATAAATATATTAATATCATTAATAATTGTTATAAATGTGAAATGCTAACGATATCTAAACTAAATTATTATAAAATAGCTGACTGTAATTTAATTGATAAAGCCTATTCTTCTAGACTTTGCCAGTTAAATTACAGTCAGTTTTATTATATAAAAAAATGCGTAACAGAACTATTATTTTATAGATTATATTTGAAAAGATAGATAAATTGTATATCTAAATCTATATATTATTTTTTTACCTTTAATATATATTAAATAATAAAATAGTTAAATAATAAGATTAAGAATTTCTTAATAAATCCAGAAGATGCTTTCGATTATATAATATTTTATATTTTTATATTATTAATTATATATGTTGCAATTGCTGCACCTACTTTTTCTGGTGAGTATCAGACACAATCAGATAGCATCCTTCGTTGTACGAAACATGGACATATTCGTCTAGCGTTTACTAAAATATTAGCTCTATTTTCTATATTTATAATAATGTTTGTTATATGTATTTCTATCTATTTGGCAATTTCTGATTTAGCTTTTGGTACTGAATGTTTGAAAACCTCATTTCAAATGTTGTTTTCTGTCATTAGTCTAGTAAATATAAATTTACTACAAACACAGATTCTTATAGCTATTGGTGGTCTAATTTCAATACTTGCAATGGTTAGTTTAACATTATTTTTATCTGCAAAATGTAAGGATTCTCTTACTTCTATGCTGATTGCTTTTTCTATTTGCTTAATTCCTATGGGAATAGGTGTTAGTTGGATTGGATACCTATTACCACCAGGGGGAATTGGTTTTAAGATTAGTTTATTATATCAAATGACATCATTTAATTTCTTACACTTAGGAGGTATGAGTTTTTGGACACCACACATTATACTGTTTTTCTCGGTGATAGAAATACCTATTTTTATATTTTTGGTTATTCGTGCCTATTGCAAACATCAAGTATCGTAACAATTTGATGGAAATAATAGTGATATAAACTAGAGGATACAATAATTATATATGTAGTATAAAAGTTAAATTTAGTTAACAAATCTTAATAGCAGATATAGGTAATAAATTATACATAAACTGTATTATACCTATATCTGCTATTTTAATATAGAGAAACAACAGTATATTGTAAAGTAAATGTCAAATATAGTTTTAAAAGTAAAATTAATGTTAAAAAGTAAATATAATTTTACACTTGCTTAACTTAATCCTAATATAGATTTAACTTAAAAAAAGTAGAATAAAAGTACAGGAAATTTGATGAAGACGAATTATAAAAAATTAAATTTTGAATACAGAACGAAAATTGATAAGTATATTTTAATGGGAGGGTATTATGATAGTAAAATCTAGATTAGTAGGTTTAGAAAAAAATGACAATAATGGCAATAAGACAAAATACGTAATTGAAAAAGTAGCAAAAAATATTTTTCTACTTAGTGCTTTAGTAGCAGTTGCAAGTTTACTTTTGATAATAGGATTCGTATTTTATAAAGGATTAAGACCATTTATATTTGAAGGATATTCATTTATAGACTTTTTAACTGGTGCAGATTGGGTTCCTTCTGCCAATAAATTTGGAATATCATCTATGATAGTAGCATCAATATTTGCAACACTTGGAGCACTTGTTATAGGAGTACCTGTTGGTATATTAACCTCTGTATTTATAGCAGAAGTAGCACCTAAAAGATTAGCAAAAATAATGTCACCAGCAGTTGAACTTTTAGCAGGTATACCTTCAGTATTATATGGTGTATTTGGTCTTGCAGTGATAGTTCCAACTATACAAAGTATATTTAATCTTCCAAAAGGTCAAAGTTTGTTAGCAATAGTAATAGTATTAGCAGTAATGATGTTACCAACAATAATATCTGTATCAGAAACAGCAATAAGAGCAGTACCAAAAGCATACAAAGAAGGTTCATTAGCACTTGGTGCATCAAAAATAGAAACAATATTCAAAGTTGTATTACCTGCTGCAAAATCTGGAGTATTAGCCGCAGTAGTGTTAGGAGTAGGAAGAGCTTTAGGTGAAACAATGGCAGTAATACTTGTTGCAGGCAACTCACCAGTTATGCCAACTGCAATAACAGATAGTGTAAGACCACTTACAACTAATATAGCACTTGAAATGGGATACGCATTTGGTACACATCAAGAAATGCTATTTGCAACTGGAGTAGTATTGTTTACATTTATATTAATTTTAAACTTAGTTTTAAATAAACTTTCAAATAAGGCGGTAAATTAAGATGAGAAAGTTCAAAGAGAATCTATTGAAGTCATTAGTATATCTATCAGCACTATTTACAATAGTATCATTAGTAGTTATAGTGGGATTTATATTTATAAAGGGAATTGGCAACATGAATTTTAATTTCTTATTTAGCAATTATTCAGCATCAGGTGATGGTGGTATACTTCCAATGATAATTACAACATTATATACAGTAGTAGTTTCTATAGTTGTAGCAACTCCTATAGGAATATTGGCTGCTATATATTTACAAGAATATGCTAAAAAAGGAAAAGCAGTTACAGCTATAAGATTTGCAACTGAAAGTTTATCAGGGATACCATCTATAGTATATGGATTATTTGGAGGAATTTTCTTTGTAGTTACATTAAAAATGGGATATTCCATAGTTGCAGGTTCACTTACAGTTGCAATAATAATATTACCAGTAATAATTCGTACAACAGAAGAAGCTTTAAAAACAGTTCCTCAAGCTTATAGAGAATCATCATTGGCATTAGGAGCTACAAAATTTCAAACTTTATATAAGGTAGTACTTCCAAGTGCAATACCAGGAATTTTATCTGGAGTAATCTTATCAGTTGGTCGTATAATTGGAGAATCAGCTGCAATATTACTTACAGCAGGTACTGTAGCCAAGATGCCAGGTGGAATATTTGATAGTGCAAGAACATTAACTGTACACTCATACTTACTGACTAAAGAGAGTGGAGATATAGCAACAGCAGCCAGTATAGGAATTGTTTTAATAGTAATTGTGTTAGCACTAAACATGCTAGCAAGATTTGTTGCTAAGAAATTAAATAAAGCTAATTATTAAATTTAAGAGGTGTGAATAATGGAATTAATCGATAAGATAAAAATGAGTGTAAAAGATTTGGATTTATTTTATGGTGATAAGCAAGCATTAAAGAAAATAAATATGGATATAAAAGAGAATAAGGTTACTGCTTTAATAGGTCCATCTGGATGCGGAAAATCAACTTTTATAAGAACGTTAAATAGAATGAATGACTTAATCGAAGATGTAACAATTAAAGGAAACATTTCTGTTGATGGAGAGGACATATATACCTCAGATGATGTTATAAATCTTCGTACTAAAGTAGGAATGGTATTTCAAAAGCCAAATCCATTTCCTATGAGTATATATGATAATGTGGCATATGGTCCTCGTACACATGGACTAAGAGATAAGAAGCAATTAGATAAAATTGTAGAAGAAAGCTTAAAAGGTGCAGCTATTTGGGATGAGGTTAAAGACAGGCTTAAATCATCTGCACTAGGACTTTCTGGTGGTCAACAACAGCGTATATGTATAGCAAGAGCAATTGCTATGAGACCAGAAGTTATTCTTATGGATGAACCTACATCTGCTTTAGACCCAATTTCAACATTAAAAGTAGAGGAACTTATAGAGGATTTAAAAAAAGACTACACAATAGTCATAGTTACACATAATATGCAACAAGCTGCTCGTATATCAGATGAAACAGCTTTTTTCTTAAATGGAGAGGTTATAGAATTTAGCGATACAAAAACTATGTTTACCACTCCTGTAGATAAAAGAACAGAAGACTATATAACAGGTAGATTTGGTTAAAATATATAACTATAAAGGAGTTAGACAATGGTCAATAATAGTTTAGATATAAGTATTGATACTTTAAAAGAACAAACAGTGCTTATGATGGAAAAATGTGAAGAAGCAATAGAAAAGTCTGTGACTTGTATGATAGAGAAGGATTTAGAGGGTGCAAGAAAAGTAGTAGAAGATGATGAAGAAATAAATAAATTAAGAGAAGAAATAAGAGATAAGAGTATAGAGCTAATAGTATTAAAGCAACCAATGGCAAGGGACTTAAGATTTATTTATTCATTAGGTAATATATCTATAGAGCTGGAAAGAATAGGAGATTATGCAGCAAATATAGCTAGAGAAATGTTGAAGATAGGTGGAGAGGCTTATATAAAAGAGCTAATAGATATTCCTAAGATGGCAAAAGAATGTAAGTCTATGATGTCTCAGACTAGAGAAGCTTTAATCTTATTTGATGCAAGTATAGCTTATGATGTTGGAACTAAAGATGATATTGTAGATGGATTGTATGAACAAGTACAAATTGATTGCTTAAAAATAATGCATGAAAACTCAAATACCATAGACCAAGGGGTAAAACTTCTACTTATAGGAAGATACCTTGAAAGAATTGGAGACCATATAACAAATGTATGTGAGAAGATAATTTTTGCAATTGAGGGTAAAATGGTTGAGATAGGATAAAAAACTGCTTTAAAGCAGTTTTTTTATTGTCTAAATTAAGAAAGAATTGATAAAAAAATATGATTAATGGGTAAATTTAAAAAATTGTGATATACTAGGAACATATTAAATATGAGGATGCGTATTTTATATAAGGTGCTTTTTAGGAGGTGGAACTTTGAAACTTCAAAAGATGGGTATGAGGACTATAAAAACAGGAATTAGTGTCACTTTATGTATGATTCTTGGTGACTATTTAGTAGAGAATATGTTTTATTCTCTGGTAGCATGTATAATTTCTGTTCAAGATACAGTAAAAGGTTCTTTAAAGACGGGAATCAATAGAGTGGAAGGTACTATTTTAGGTGGTATAATAGGATTCATATTTGCCATCATTAAAGCTGGAGACCCATTTTTATGTGGTCTAGGAGTAATGTGCTCAATATATTTATGCAATCTGTTTAAAATAAAGTCAGTAGTAGTTGCCTGTGTAACCTTTCTGGCTATACATCTAGGTGTAGGAAATAGTGACCCTGTATATTATTCTTTACATAGGGTGTTAGATACATCTGTGGGTGTTTTGTTTGGAGTACTTGTTAATTATTATGTTGCTAGACCAAATTATCTAAATAGTGTTATAGATGAGTTTAAAAAGATAGAAGAACTTTCAATGTTGCTTATTGAAGATAAAATTCTTAGAAAAGAAAATTTAAATGTAGAGAAATTTGAAGAAGAAGTAGAAAAATTAGAAGAAATATATTCAAAGCTTATTGATGAGTTGGATTATAGTTTGAGTGAAACTAATATAGAAAAAATTGAGAATGCCTTAAGGATATGTAGAGAAATACATTTTCATATGCAGTCTATAGAGTTACTTGAAAATAAACTTTATTTGAAAGAGCATACATATAAATACCTTAAGAAAACATATAATGTGGATAAGCTAGACTGGAATATAGATGAAGAAAAAAGCCCTGTATTCAACTATCATCTAATGAAAATAATGATTGAAATAGAGTTGTTGAGAAAGCTAAATAAATCATATTAATAATAGTAGTTAAATAATAAATAAAAAATAGTATCTTTGTAAATATTAAACATATATAAGTTTAATTTATGGAGGTACTATTTTTTATGAATACTAGAAATGACAATTCTAAAATACTAGAAATATATAAAATGAAGCTTTTTGGCGAACTTGTAAAAGCAGTGTGGAATGATGATATAGAGGATATTGAAAACTTACCTAATAAAATTTTAAATGAAGATTTAAAGGATAATTTAAATAATTATTTTAGTGGAAAATTTGATAAAGATACTATGGTAAATTTAATTAGGGTAACTATGGGATTGGATGTGACAGAAGATACAGATAAAAATTTAAAAGAGTCACTACATGAAGCTGTAAATTTAGATGAAGTCAAAAGACCAATAATATCTGTAATATCAGATGCTTGCAAATATTGTGATGAAAATAATAAGGAAGATGAGTCATGTAAGATAAGAAGTAAGCATATTAATTGTAATGAGGAAGATGTATGTAGTGCTTGTGGTGATTGTGTATCAAGATGTAAGTTGGGTGCAATTTCAGATAAAATAGAATTTATACCAATGATAAAATTGTTAAAAGATATAAAGAGCCCTGTATATGCAATAGTTGCACCAGCTTTTGTAGGACAGTTTGGGAAAGATGTAAGCCCTGGTAAATTAAGAACTGCATTAAAAAAGATAGGATTTGAAGATATGATAGAAGTTGCTTTGGCAGCAGATATGCTTACTGCAAAAGAAGCATATGATTATTATGAGCATATGAAAAAGGACGAAGAAGGATGCTTTATAACTAGTTGTTGCTGTCCTATTTGGGTTAGTTTGATACAAAATAGTTTTCCTCAGATATTGGAAAATGTATCACCATCCGTTTCTCCTATGATTGCTTGTGGGAGAGCTGTAAAAATTTTAAATCCAGATGCTAAAGTTGTATTCATAGGTCCTTGTATGGCAAAAAAGAAAGAGGCAATGTTAGAAGATATAAAAGATGCAGTTGATTTTGTGCTTACATTTAAAGAGTTGCAAGAAATATTTGATGCATTAGAGTTAAATCCAGCAATAATGGATGAGAGTAATAGAGTAGAGGCGTCCCTTTCAGGTAGAGTTTATGCTAGAACAGGAGGTGTAAGTAAAGCAGTTAAGTTATCAGTTAGAAGAATTGACAAAAATATAAAATTTGAAGAAAAGGCATTTGAAGGAACAAAAGAGTGCATGGACGGTCTAAAGAAAGTTCTAAATAAAGAAATAGAAGCTACATTTATAGAAGGAATGGGGTGTGTAGGAGGCTGTGTAGGAGGTCCGAAGCGTATTTTAAGTGTGGAAGAAGGTACTAAGAATGTTGATGAATATAGTGAAAGTACGAATATGGAAACTCCATTTGATAATTTAAATGTATTACAATTTTTAACTTCTTTGGGAATCAAAAGAGTAGAATCTTTAGGAGAAAAAGAAGAAGAAAAGGTTAAAAAAATATTTAGTAGAGATATAAAAAGTAATAAGAAAGAGAATAAATATAAAAAATAACTTTTTAAGTCTTAAACTTATGCTTTTATAAAAGGGAGATATGGGGGATGAAAATTAAAGATAATAAGGCTGTTTTTCATGTATTTATAAGGATATTTCTTATAGCTGTTTTAATTTTAACTGGAACATTATTGGAGGAAAAAATTAATAATGTTCCAGTTGAAAATATAAGTTCAAAAGGTGAAAATACACTGGAACTGCTTTCTCAAAGTAATACTTTAGGAGAAATCATATACAAAGCATCTCAAGAAGAAACAAAAGGTCCAGGGGCTACTTCTGAAAAAGTAGCATACATAACAATAGATGATGGTCCATCAAAATATACAAATGCACTACTTGATATTTTAAAAGAAAATGATGTCAAAGCGACATTTTTCATGCTTAATCAGAATATGAAAAACCACAAGGAAGAAGTAAGGAGAGTCTTGGAAGAAGAAAACTCAATAGGTTTTCATAGTGTAAGTCATGATATACATAAGTTATATAAAAGCCCAGAAGTAACAGTTGGGGAATTTAATACATGCAATAATACTCTACAAGAAATAACTGGTCAGAGTTCAAAATTAATAAGATTACCATACGGAAGTAAACCATATATGCCAGAAGGTTCATATAATAAACTTATGGCAAATGATTATTTAATTTGGGACTGGAATTTGGATACACAGGATTGGAAGTCTTCTACAAGTCAGATAGTAAGTAATATATTATATTATGGAAGAAAAAGAGATGAATTAGTAGTATTAATTCATGAGAAAGAGCAAAGTTTAAATGCTTTAAATAATATTATAAGAATCTTAAAAGAGAGAGGATATACAATATTGCCAATTACAGAAAATATAACACCTAAAAATTTCTGGCAAGAAAACTTATAATAAATTTAAATATAGTAAAAGATAAAGTAAATTATTTATAAAATAAAACATATAATATAAAAAATACGAATAAGAGGTATACTGTAAGGATAATATAAAATTAATGAGAAAGCATTAAAATTAAAATAAAATAATCTTGCAATTATTGACATTATAAGACAGAATAACTGTAAAAACATATTTTAAAATATAACAACTATATAAAAGAGAATAGACATAATTAAGAAAATTTAGAAAAAATAAAATAAAAATAATTGACAAAGAGAATAATATTTGTATATAATAATATGTAATATTAAAGACTGAGAAGAAGAGGAGTAAGTAAATACTACTAAAAGAGAGGAAAATTCACTGGCTGTAAGATTTTCTAAGTATAAGATTTACTGAATGTAGCTTTGGAGTTTCTAAACTGAACTATAAGTAAGTTTAGACGGTTAGAACCGTTAAATTCTTTGAGAGTCAAAGTTGATAAAATAACATTAACCAATAATTTAATGATATGTTAATGTATTTTAAGCTTTGGAATTAAGGTGGTAACGCGAGCTTTTCGTCCTTTTTAAAGAGGATGAAGAGCTCTTTTTTATTTCTAAAGATATTTAAAAAATTTATTTATAAAATACAGGAGGCAGGACAATGGAAAATACGAATTTATCAAAAACTTATAACCCAAAAGATTTTGAGGCTAGGCTATATAAAAAATGGATGGATGAAGGGTATTTTAAATCTAAACCAAATCCAGATAAAAAACCATTTACAATAATGATGCCACCACCAAATATAACAGGGCAATTGCATATGGGACACGCTCTTGACCATACACTTCAAGATATATTAATCAGATGGAAACGTATGGATGGATATGAAGCTTTTTGGCTTCCAGGAACTGACCATGCTTCTATAGCAACAGAAGTTAAAGTTGTTGAAAGAATAAAAAAACAAGAAGGCAAGACAAAGTATGAAATAGGTAGAGAAGAATTTTTAAAGAGAGCCTGGGAATGGAAAGATGAATTTGGAGGAAAAATATCTAATCAGCTTAAACAACTAGGTGATTCTTGTGATTGGGATAAAGAAAGATTTACTATGGATGAAGGGTGTAATGAAGCAGTTATAGAATTTTTTGTAAGCCTATATGAAAAAGGTCACATATACAGAGGAAATAGAATAATAAACTGGTGCCCAGATTGCAAAACTACTTTATCAGATGCAGAAGTTGAACATGAAGAACACGACGGAAACTTTTATCATATAAAGTACCCACTAAAAGATAGTGAAGACTTTTTAGAAATAGCTACAACTAGACCTGAGACAATGATAGGAGATACTGGTATAGCAGTAAATCCAGAAGATGATAGATATAAACATTTAATAGGAAAAACAGCAATACTTCCATTAGTAGGAAGAGAACTTCCAATAGTTGCAGATAGTTATGTTGATTTAGAGTTTGGAACTGGTGCAGTTAAGATGACTCCAGCACATGACCCTAATGATTTTGAAGTAGGATTAAGACATAATCTTGAGCAGTTAAATACTATGAATGAAGATGGAACTATGAATGAAGTTTGTGGAAAATATGAAGGTATGGATAGATTTGAGTGTAGAAAAGCTATCGTAGCAGACTTAAAAGAACAAGGTTACCTAATTAAGATAAAAGAGCATAATCATAATGTAGGAACTTGTTATAGATGCCATACAGTAGTTGAGCCTAGATTATCAGAGCAATGGTTTGTTAAGATGGAAGAACTTGCAAAACCAGCTATAGATATTCTTAAAAAAGGAGAATTAGAATTTGTTCCAGATAAATTTGATAAAACTTATTTACAATGGCTAGAAAATATAAGAGATTGGTGTATATCAAGACAATTATGGTGGGGTCATCAAATACCAGCTTATTATTGTCAAGAGTGTGGAGAAATAGTAGTTGCTAGAAAAATGCCAGATAAGTGTCCTAAATGTGGAAGCACTCATTTTAAACAAGATGAAGATGCCTTAGATACTTGGTTCAGTTCTGCATTATGGCCTTTCTCTACTCTAGGATGGCCAAATAAGACTGAAGCTTTAGATTATTATTATCCAACAAGTGTACTTGTTACAGGATACGATATAATATTCTTCTGGGTAGTTAGAATGGCATTTGCAGGTATGTTCTGTATGAATGAAAAGCCATTTGACCATGTTTTGGTTCATGGATTAGTAAGAGATTCTCAAGGTAGAAAAATGAGTAAATCTTTAGGAAATGGTATCGACCCATTGGAGATAATCGAGCAATATGGAGCTGATGCCCTAAGATTTACATTAACAACTGGAAATTCCCCAGAAAATGATATGAGATTCTATATGGAAAGAGTAGAATTTGCTAGAAACTTTGCAAATAAGTTGTGGAATGCATCAAGATTTGTATTTATGAATATTGATGAAGATATAATTAAAAACATGACTAGAGAAAGTGTTAAAGAGGACTTAACTCTAGCTGATAAATGGATAATATCAAGAGCAAATAATATTGTAAAAGAAGCAACTAATAACATGGATAAGTTTGATTTAGGAATAGCACTTCAAAAGATATACGATTTTACTTGGTCAGAATACTGTGACTGGTATATTGAAATGGTTAAACCTAGATTATATGGAGAAGATGCAAATGCTAAATCTGCAGCATTATATACATTAACTTATGTTCTTGAAAAAATATTAAAATTATTACATCCATACATGCCATTTATAACAGAGGAAATATATACTCATCTTCCTACTGTTGAAGGATGTATAATAGTATCTGAATGGCCAAAATATAATGAAGAAGATAACATGGCTGAAGAAGAAGATATGATGAACTTATTGATGGAAGGTATAAGAAGTATAAGAAATGTGAGAGCAGAAATGAATGTACCACCTTCTAAGAAAGCTAAATTGATAATAATCCCAAGTGAAGAAAAAATAGAAGCTATTGAGCTTGGTAAAGACTATTTTATAACTTTAGCATCTGCTTCAAATGTAGAGATAGCAAAAGATAAATCTAATGTTCCAGAAGATGCAGTTGGAGTAGTTATTGATGGTGTTGAAATATTTATACCTCTTAATGAATTAGTTGATTTTGAAAAAGAAATTGAGAGATTGTCTAAAGAAAAGAAAAAGTTAGAAGGCGAAATAAAGAGAGTTAATGGAAAGCTTGCAAATCAAGGTTTCTTAGCAAAAGCTCCTGAAAGTTTAATTGAAGAAGAAAAAGCAAAAAAAGAAAAATTTGAAGAGATGATTAAATCTGTTGAGGAAAGATTAACAAATTTAGAATCTAAAATAAAATAAATATAAGAATTAGTAAAAACATACAAAAAGTATATATTCTATACTTTTTGTATGTTTTTCTTTATATATATACAAATATGATGTTATAATTCTTTACAGATGTGTTATATTTTTATTTTATGTTGTGAATATATGAATTTTATGTCTTAAAATTTATAAGCAATAAAAATTTGATATATTATGATGTTTAATATAGGGTAATAAATACATATTATATTTATTTTACTATATTTTTTTACATAATATATCTAGAAAAGTATAGGAATTTATCGTAATTTAAGTTTAAATATTAAAGAGAATTTCTATAAGTAGTTTAATCGACAATTTAAATTTATAAAGAAATTTAAATTTGAAAGCTAGTGAGTACAGTTTGGAAATTGAAATAAAGTAAACTAAATGATATTTTAGATTTGGAGGTGATATTATGTTCAGGGTAGTTATATGTGATGACGAAAAAATACAAAGAAGCATACTAAAAGAGTTTACAGAAAAACTTTTGTCTGAAAGATGTCTAAATTATCAAATACTGGAATTTTCCTGTGGAGAAGATTTAATATCCAAATACCCAGAAAAAATTGATATTATATTTTTAGATATCCAAATGAAAGATATCAATGGAATTGAGGTGGCTAAAAAAATAAGAAAGTTTGATGAAAAAGTAGAAATTATATTTACAACGGCTTTTTCAGAGTATGCCCCCCAAGGTTATGAGGTTCGTGCTTATAGATATTTAGTAAAGCCTATAGAGTATAGTAACTTTGCAATGGGTGTAAATCTTTGTATTGATAACCTTCAAAGAAAGAAGGAGCGTTATATAGTTTTAAATAGTAAAAAAGGATTTAATAGAATACTGATAGATTCTATTTTATATGTTGAAACTGTAAAGAGAGATTTAGTCGTACATACAATAGGTAGAGATTATAAAGCTAATATGAGCATGAAACAAGCAGAAAAATTACTGTGTGAAAATGGCTTTTTTAGATGTCATACAAGTTTTATTGTTAATTTAAGAAGAATAGAAGATCTTAGGGATAATATGATTACTATTAATGAACAATTTATACCTATAAGTAAGTATAGACTTAAAGATTTAAAAGTAGCATTAACAAGCTTGTTATGTGATATAATGTATTAATTTTAAAAAGGTAATTGAAAATATCGTAAAAAAGATTTAATGTCATCACAGGGCTATTGATTGAAACTGTCTTAATATATAAAATGTTATTTATATTAAGACAGTTTTATTATGCAAAATAGCAGTTTATAGATTTTTAATATGGTTTAACATGTATATGTAGAGGTTCCATTATAGTAGCATGATTATTAATTAGTAGCTTGATTATCAATATACTATTATTGATTTTTATATGCATTATATGTATTTTTAGAATATGATTACCTTTTTAAAATAATGACTATTTATAAAACTCTATAGATATTTGTTTCATTTAGCTACGCATACTTTAATTAATTATATTAATATTTAATGGAGTACAATATAAATATTAAAGCGACATCTTATAGTTTATTGAACCTATAGTAATGAATTAATAAATAGTTTAATTCTATGAAAAGATTTCCTTTTATGCAATTTATTTATTGAAATATGATATAATATATAAAGGTGTAAGTATTAGTTGTTAAAATAATATTTATATTAGTTTTTATACATACTTGGTATAAGTTTTTCATATATTGATTAAAATTGATGTTGATTTATTATTTTTAGTATTTTTTCACCTTTTGATTCATACTTTGTAGAATGGTGTATTTTCTAAAACTGATTATAAGACAAGTTCATTCAAATTAGCATTTTTATATCATATAAATAATTGTTCCCCCTAAATAAGATTTAGATGTATAGTATTAAAATCAAAAAGTATAAAATAAAATTGATGCTTAATCATAGATAAATATTAATAAAATATACAAGGGGATTGTCTAATAAAAAGATAATCTCCTTTTTTACAAATAATTCTAAATTGTGATATAAATCTAAAAATTTTATCTTAACATTTAACCATTTAATGATAATAATTGATATAATAAATATAAATTAAATATATGGTGTACTTATTTTATGTTTTTAGCAAGAAATATAGCATTTAAAAGATAAATTGTGCAACTTAAATCAAAGTTTAAGATGAACTATTAACATAGATATATTAAAAACTTTTGTAATGGAGAATATATGTGATATGAATAATAAAGTTAAGGTTGCAGTATTAGATACAGGAATAGACAAAGAACATGATTACTTAAAAGATAATTTAGTTGGAGGAATTGCTTTTGAATGTATGCATGATTATATCTTTATATCAGATAAATTTGATGATGAAGATGGTCATGGAACTGCTTGTGCATCAATAATAAAGAAAGAGTATGAAGATGTAGAGTTATTTGTAATAAAAATTTTGAGAAAAGATGGTATTACAAATATAAAAGTTCTTGAAGAAGCATTAAGATACCTTTTAGACACTAACATAAGATTAATTAATTTAAGTTTATCAGTCATAGGAGTAGAAAGTGTTAAGGGCTTATTTGAAGTTTGCTATGAATTGTTTAGAAAAGGAAAAATAATAGTATGTTCACTCGCTAATGATTTTGACTTAAGTTATCCAGCTATGTTTAACAATGTTATAGGTGTAAGAGGATTTACTTTAGATGGAGATGATTCATTTTGGTACAACAAAAAATATGATGTTCAATGTGTTATGGATAGCAATTCATATATAAGTTGTGATATAAATAATTCCTATAGATTACCACCAAAATGTAATAGTTATTTATCAGCAAAGCTTACTGGTAAAATAGCTAAGATATTATCAGAAAAACCAGGCATAACAATATCTGATTTAAATGATAAGCTTGAATCATTAGCAACTAGAAATCATTGGGATAGTTGTGATTTTGATGAGTGTAGTAGAATTGTAAACTTTAAATTGGATTTGTATGACAAAGAAAATGCTCTTTTTATGAAAGTTGCTGACGTTGTTAGGGATTGCTTAGATATTGAAGAGAATAATGAAAAACTCTTTAAGGGTAGCCTTTTTAATAAGGAGATAGGCTTGGTTTATGATAATTGTTTTAATCTGTTGAAAAAGCTAGAGCATAGATTTGACATAAAGTTTAATTATATGGACATCTCAAAATATGACTTAGTTTCAATATATACACTGACTGAATTAGTGGAAAGATATAAAAACTTATAAATAAAGATTTGTAGCTAAATTTAATGTAGAAGGTATTAAATTATATGTATTCTTTGTCGGTAGATTAAAAGTAAAAAATATACTATAATTAGATAGCATAAGAGAAAATGCCAATACAGGGGGAGTTAGATAATGAAATATGAAGAAGCATTAGAGTACATATCACAAACTAATAAATTCGGTATAAGATTAGGATTAGAAAATATCGGAAAGTTATTAGAATTATTAGGAAATCCACAAGAAACTTTGAATATAATACATGTAGCTGGAACTAATGGAAAAGGTTCTGTGTGTTCTTTTGTTTCTAATATACTAAGAGAGTGTGGATATAAAGTTGGTTTATATACATCTCCATATTTAGAAACTTTTACTGAGCGTATAAGAGTAAATGGACAAAATATACCACAGGATGATGTTGCTAGAATAATTGAGTTAATAAAAGAAAAAATAGAGATTATGGTAAAAGAAGGCTATGCATATCCAACAGAATTTGAAGTGGTTACTGCAATGGCATTTTATTACTATTCAGAACAAAAGGTAGACTTTGTGGCATTAGAAGTTGGTTTAGGTGGCAGATATGATGCTACAAATATAATAACAAAATCACTTGTAAGTGTGATAGTATCTATAAGTTTGGACCATACAGGTATACTTGGAGATACAATAGAAAAAATAGCGTACGAAAAGGCTGGAATAATAAAGGAAAATGGAGTAGTACTAGTATATGACCAGACTGATGAAGCAAAGGATGTTATAAAGTCAGTTTGTAAAGAGAAAAAAGCTAAATATATAGAAGTTGATTTTGATGATATAAACATAAAAAAATCAGATATAAATTCTCAAATATACGATTGTACTGTAATGAAAGAAACTTATAGAGACCTTGAAATAAAATTGATAGGCGAACATCAAATAAACAATTCTATCTTGGCAATTAGTGTAATAAAATATCTAAAAGACATAAATAAATTAGCAAATATAAATGAAGAATCTATAAGAAAAGGACTTATAAATACTAAATGGCCAGGAAGAATAGAAAAGATAAAAGAAAATCCAATTTTTATAATAGATGGTGCACATAATGAAGATGGAGCAAAATCTTTGGCAAAAGCACTTGATAAGAATTTTAAAGGTAGAAAATTAACCTTATTAATAGGTATGTTAGAAGATAAAGATATTGATAGTGTTTTAGAGATATTGTTGCCACATTTTAATAAGGTAATAACAACAACACCAAGTAACCCAAGAGCCATAAATTCAGATATATTAAGAGAAAAAGTATTAAAATATGTAGATGATGTAACATCAAAGCATGAGATAGAGGATGCAGTAAATTATACATTAGAAACATCAAGTGAGGATGATATTATAATAAGTGCAGGTTCATTATATATGATTGGTACAGTGAGAACTTTAGTAAAGAAATTATAATTTTATAAAATAAGTATACAAATAAAAATATAAAAAAGAGTTGTCTAAAAAATGGACAACTCTTTTTATATAAAATAAGTTTTTAATAATTTTACTGATGTTTATATAAGTAATTATATAGATTGACGTATAGCTTTAGATAATTGGTCTGGGCAAGAAGTACCTTTTCCACCACAGTCAATACCATTTAATTTATCAGCAACTTCAAGAGCATTTTGGCCAATTATTAAGCTTCTAAGTCCTGATAAATTACCATTACATCCTCCTATAAACTCAGCATCAACAATCACATTATTTTCATCAACTTCAAAAATCATTTCTCTACAACATACACCACTTGGATTAAATGTTACTTTCATTAAAAAGACCTCCATTAAATATTATTTCTTTTTTTAACATTAATAATAATACCAAATATATGCGTAATAATGCAACTATAAAGCATAATACAAGCTAATGAAATAATATATTATTGTAGTATATGTATTGTAGAGAGGAGGGGTTATATGAAAATCTATATTTCTAACTACTTATCAAAGAGTATTAGCATAGTTGATTATTCTACACTTGAACTAGAAAAAGAAATAGTATTAGAAGATAATATATATCCACACCATTTTTGCATAGAAAAAGAAAAAAATTTAATATACATACCTAGTTCAAGTAATGGGATACTCTATGTCTTAGATTTAAGTAATGATAAAATAATTGATACTGTCTCTATAGGAGGAAGTCTTAGTCAAGTTGTACTTAGCGATAATGAATTGTTTGTGGCAAATGAAGATTCTAATAGTATATATGTACTAGATAAAAACACATTAAATCCAATAGGAATTATTGGAGTTGATAATATGCCACATGGATTTGACTTTGATAGAGAAAGCAAAAAGTTATATGTACCGTGTATAAACTCGATAGTATGTATAGATACAATTAATAAAAATATACAAAAGAAAATAAATATGGACTTTAGAGCTTGGCATATAGAACTTGATAAACAAAAGAAAGAAATGTATATATCAACACTTGATGGAAAGCTTATAATAATAGATGAAGTAAGCATGGATATAAAAAAGGTATTATATGAATTTTTATTACCAGTAGAAATAAGATTTAATTATAGTGGCAAAAAAGTTTATGTTGCTGATTTGGGTTATAATAATGTAAGAATTTTAGATTATACAACGAGTAGATACATTGGAAATATTGAAATAAATGGGATTCCCCAAGGATTAGAAATATCTAAAGATGAAAAGTTACTATTTGTATCAGATACACAAGAAAATTCAGTAAAAGTTTATGAAACTGCAAATAACAAATTAATAAAAGAAATCAAGGTAGGAAAAGAGCCTACAACTATAATTTGTTTGTAGGCTTTAATGTATGTCTCTTATAAGTAAATCGATAACTTCGGCATACATATAAGATGCATTATTTTTCCAGTTATTGCAAATAAGTTTTGCTTGTTTCTCTGATGAAACATTTAGATTTAAATCTATTAAGTTAGACTGATTTTCTATGACTCTAAGGTTGACAATAAATTCATTATCACTTTGTTTTACAAAACTAGACTTTACTTGAGTATCTGCTAGTAGATTTTCTTTGTTAGAATCTATATACTTGTCTATTTTTTCAGTAACACTAGTAGGTATTCGATTAAAGAAGTATTCTAGACTTTCTACGCCTCTTTGAGTAAGAGCATAATATTCTCTGTCAGAGTCTTTATATGTAGTCAAAAACTTAGATTCCATAAGCTGAGATAAAAGCTGTTGTAATGAAAAATAATTCATCATCTCAGTCTCTAATACTACTTGAGTTATTTGAGAATTAGTTAAATCCATTTTAATTTTTTCTAATATATATAAAATTAAAAGTTTGTGATAGGCTAATTCTTCAGACGAGTTTTCAAACATAAATATCATCCTCCGTCAAACTATTTCTATATATAATATATTAAACTAATTTGTACAAAATTAAAAGAACAATTTGTATTGTATTATTAATCTTTAATAATTCATATAAAAACAATTTTATAAATAAATATAGAAAAACAGGGCTGCTAATTAGCAGCCCTGTTGATACCCAGGTGTCAAAATTTACTATTTATTTTCCAGCCATTTGTCTTTCAGCCATTTCAACTAATTTCTTAGTCATATATCCACCAACATATCCATTTTCTCTAGCTGTTAAGTTACCTTTGTCTATGTTTTCATAGTTAGATAAACCTATTTCGTTAGCTATTTCTAATTTCATTTGGTTTAAAGCAGCTTTTGCTTCTGGAACTACTGTTCTGTTTGAATTTGACATAGTAAATTTCCTCCTCAAATAATTAGTTTATGATGTCTAACAACACTTTTATTTATGTGATGTTAATACTAATTTCTCCAAAATAAAAATAATATATACAGAAAAATAAAGGTAAAAATGTAAAAAATATAAAAAAATTAAATAAATGAGTATTTTAGAGAGTTTAATTAGGTCAATATAGGTTTTATTTTTTTAGTTATTGTCTTATAAATTAAATATTACAGTACTTTTTTGAGCTGAAAAAAAATAAATTTTAAATATAGAAGAAATTATTTCAAAGGGGGAATAGTATGAAAAGAGAAGTTAAAAGGACTAAAGCTTTGATATATAGTGTTTTATTTTTTTCATTATTATTAGTGTTAATATTTGTTTTTGTTTATGGAATAAAATACATATGTTCTAAATCTGACAATTCAAAAATGCCTATATATAAAGTTGATACAAATGAGAAAAAAATAGCTTTGAGTTTTGATGTAGCATGGGGAACTGATAATATGGATGATATTTTAAAAATTTTAGATAAACATAATGTAAAAGCTACCTTCTTTTTAGTTGGTAGTTGGGTGGATGATAATGAAGAAATTGTAAAAGCTATAGATGAAAAAGGACATGAAATTGGAAATCATTCAAATACTCATGCCAATTTGAAGGAAATATCAAAAGAAGACATAACAAAAGAGATAGAAACTACATCAGAAAAAATATATAATATAACAGGAAAAAGGACTAATTTATTTAGACCTCCTTTTGGGGACGTAAACAATAAAGCTATGGACATTTGTAGTGATTTAGGTTATAAAGTAATTAAGTGGGATGTAGATTCTATAGACTGGAAGGAGCTTGGACCAAATCATGTAATTGAAAAAGTAATAAAAGAATCTCAACCTGGTTCAATAGTTTTATTCCATGCTAATATAAATGATGTAGATAACTATTTGGATACTATAATAAGTCGACTAAAAAAAGATGGATACAGTCTAGTCAAAATATCTGATTTGTTGTATAAAGATAATTATGTAGTTGATTCCAATGGAGTGCAAAAAACTAAGAATTAATAAGTAATAAATGTATATTTTAAGTAAAGTTGTGATAAATTATATAGTATATGTTAGAAAAGTGTCGATAAAAAGACGGTGTCTATTTTTTGACACTTTTTATACATGTATGCAATATCAATAATTATAGATTAAATTGATTAAAAAAGTGTCTAATAATTGACTTTTTTTTGATGGGTTTAAAAATTTAGAAGAATTAATGAATGCTGTAAGACAGTATTTCCAAAGGGTATAAGTTTGTTTAAAAGTTGGCATAGAAATTGCTTTGTTAATAAGCGATATGTTCTATAGAAATAAACAATATGTTAAGACCTTATAATAGAAAAATAGCATTAACATTATTTGAACAGCTTATAAAAAAATTAATATACTTAAGGGGGCGTACTAGTTGAACAAACTATATTCTATTTTATTAAAACAACACGTTGGTGGTCCAGATAAGCCAGTAGTAAGTGTTGGAGATGTAGTAAAAAAAGGAACTCTAATCGCAGAACCAACTGGATTAGGGGCAAATATTTATGCCAGTGTTAGTGGAAAAATAAGTGAAATAAATGACCAAGCGATAGTAATTGAAGCTGATGAAGTACAAGAAGATACTTTTGAACCATTAAAAGGAGAAGGTATACTTGACTTAATTAAAGAAGCTGGAGTAGTAGGAATGGGTGGAGCAGGATTCCCTACTCATGTAAAATTAAACATAGATTTAAATGGTGGAACAATATTAGCAAATGCAGCTGAATGTGAACCTTTATTAGCTCATAATATAAAAGAAATAGAAGAAAGACCAGAAATAGTTTATCAAGGTATAAAATATGCTATGGAAGTTACTAATGCTGGAAAAGGTATGCTAGCAATAAAAAGTAAGCATCCAAAAGCAATAGAAGCTTTCAAAAAAGTAATAAAGCCAGGAGACAACATAGAAGTTGCAGAACTAGTTGATATGTACCCAATGGGAGAAGAGAGAGCAATAGTAAGAGACGTTCTAGGAAAATTACTTGAGCCAACTCAATTACCTTCAGAGGCTAATGCAGTAGTAATAAACGTAGAAACACTAACTAGAATAGTAGAGGCTGTTGAGCAAAAAAGACCAGTTATATCTAAAAATATAACTGTAGTTGGTCAATTAAACAGTGGAAAAGAATCTATAGTGTTTGAAGATGTGCCAATTGGAACAACTGTCGGAGAATTAATTGAAAGAGCTGGTGGAATAAAAGGTGAATATGGTGAAATAATCCTAGGAGGACCTTTCACTGGTAAAGCTACTACTTTAGATGCTCCAATAACTAAAACTAGTGGTGGTATAATAGTTACTATGCCATTTGTTAATGAAAAGAGAAAAATGGGTCTTTTAGTTTGTGCATGTGGACCTAATGAAGAAAGAATGAGAGATATAGCAACTAAAATGGGAGTTACTGATATAGTATCAGTTCAAAAATGTAAACAAGCTCAAGAAATTAAAGGTGCATTAAAATGTGAAAATCCAGGACACTGTCCAGGACAAGCTCAAAAATGTATTGAATTTAAGAAAGCTGGAGCAGAAGTTATATTAATAGGAAACTGTACTGACTGTAGTAACACAGTAATGGGTTCTGCACCAAAATTAAAATTAGGTGTATATCATATTACTGACCATGTAATGAGAACAGTTAATCACCCATTAATAAGAAGAATAAAAGGTGACGTAAGATTAAAAATAAAATAATAGATAAATAGAAGTTAGACATCTTTAGAAGTAAAACTTAAAAGTTACTTCTAAAGATGTTTTTTAATGTATTTTGAGGGCAATATATATTGTAAAATAAATGGAAAAAATAGACAAAATATGCTAGATATTGTATAATAATAACAATAGCTATTACAATTAATATTGGACAAAAATAATGATACTCAAGTATGTGGTTTGTATTAATATGCATATTATATTAAGTCAACTATCCGATAGAGTAAAAGGTTTTTGTGATATTTGAAGATACTCTATAGTATCTTTTTTATTATAAAAACTAATTTTTGTCTTTTATTAGATAAGTATCTAGGATACTAATTTATATTTTATTGAGTTGTTAAAAAAGTGCACTTAAAAAGTTAAAAAAGAAAAATTAAAAAACCTATTTATAGAAACTGTGAAGTATATCTTAAACCTGGGCACTTAAAAGATATATGGAGTTAGTAGTGCAACCTGCTATAAATATAAATAGGAGTAACTTTTAATTGTCAAAAATATATAAAATAAATACATAAATAAGTAATTAATAGAAGATAGATATAAATATATTTTTGAAATGCTCCCTGCATTCATAACGAGTGTAGAGTGGCAGATATCTGCCCAAAACTCCTTTAATTGCTGGAAGTTCCTAAAGCTAACTAAACCACAACATAATCATGAAATAAGGATAAGTGTGATAGAGTGTGCATTTAATAAGCACTTGAGGTTACGAAAGTAGAAAAAATTAGTTAGATAGCATAAGGTTAAATCCTAAGTGCCTTGAAAATGGATAATCAGCAGGTAAGCTTCGAAAAGAAGAAACTTCAACGACTAGAGAGAAATCTCGTACCTACAAGTGTGGGGAAATGGGGAGTACCTAATTTATGGTTAGGTAATGATATAGTCTGTGCTTAATAGAAATATTAAGAAGTTCATAGGAGAACTGGTTAGGAGTAACGACCCTAATTGAACACACTAAAGATGTATTATTGAGTAAGATTCATATAATATTTAATAATTTTAATTATATTAAGTGAATACAATATATGTTTTTAGTATCAGGAGAATTTTGAAAACAAAAATTAAAAAATCAAGTATAATCAGTTTAGTAATTGCTTTTAGTATGGTATTTACTGCATTTACACCAATAGTATCTTATGCTGACGAAGTGACTAGCAATGATACAATACTTAATGGAGAAGAACAATCAAATGGTCAGACACCAGATGTAGAGAAACCATCAGACGGTCAGGTACCAGGTGGGGAGAAACCATCAGACAGTCAAGTACCAGATGGGGAGAAACCATCAGACGGTCAGGTACCAGATGGGGAGAAACCATCAGATGGTCAGATACCAGATGGGGAGAAACCATCAGATGGTCAGATACCAGATGGAGAGAAACCATCAGATGGTCAGATACCAGATGGGGAGAAACCATCAGATGGTCAGATGCCAGATGGAGAGAAGACATCAGATAGTCAGACGCCAGATGTAGAGAAACCATCAGATGGTCAGATGCCAGATGGGGAGAAACCATTAGATGAGCAAACTCCAGAAGAAGAAAAACCATTGGAAGAAGAAATAGTTATAGAGGAAATGAGTTTAAAACAAGATATTGATAAAATTCTTGATATGACTTTATCTCAAATAAATAAAATAGTATATAACTTTTGGGAAGATGAAGAAGATGTAAAGGCAGATGAACAATCAGAAATTAACCAAGTTTTTACTTCAGAAGACTCATTTATTAGCTTATGGTATGACAAAAAAGCAAAAGTAAAAAATTCTTGTTTACTAAAAGAAATAGATGGTTCAGATAGACCTTATCATGATTTAAGATTTGATGATATTACAAAGACTTTAACTTTTGACTATGTAATAAAGGGTCTTGTAGGAGCAAGCTCAAAAGACGACAAATATGTAATAGAAGGTGAAGATGGAGAGCAAACTGCATTTTGTTACAATAATCATTTAAGACCACCAAGTAGTAATGGAAAGAGTCCATATTTACCAGCAGAAGATTTTAATGGTCAAGAAAACCAAAATGAAGAAGCAGTTAAATCTATACTATATGCAGGTTCTGAATTTGATGGATTTGGATATAAGCAACAATTTAATTTAGGTGGAGAAGAAAATGAATTGATGACTTACTCAGCTACTCAAAGTGCAATTTGGATTATTCTTGGACAAATGGATGAACAAGAAAGACTTAAGCAGTATCAAGGTTCTATAAACCTTTGTGATAAACTTATAGAAAGAGCAAAAACTGAAGAGGAAAGAGCTGAGTATCAGAAGAAGAAAGAAGTAGCGATAAATATAAAAGCTTATTTAGAAGCATTGTTAAAAGCAGGTCGTGAAGAGTTAAAGCCAAATAATACAGGAAAACCTAGTTTGAGTAATGGTTTAACTAAGATTAACTTTGAAAAAAATGAAGATGGTACTTATGAAACAGAAGCTGTAGCCTTAGTAGGTTATAGTGGTGTAGTAAAGTTAAGACTACCAGATGGAGTAACTGCTTATGATGTAGATGGTAATATAATAGGTACAGGCGAAGTAGAAATTTCAACGCAACAGAAATTTAAACTTAAGAGTGTTGGAAAACCAGATGCCAAAGCTAATATTTCTGCTGTATCTTATGATTATATTTTTCCAAAAGCTATTCAATATTATAAGGCAGTGCTTGATTTAGGACAAAAAGACCATTCATCTTCATTACCATCTAGCAAGCAAAATTTATTAAGTTATACAATAGAGAAAAAGAATGGTCAAGAAGTTAACTTTAATATAGGTTTACCAACAGATGATGATGATGTTGTAAATCCACCAGTGCCACCAATAGATGATGATGTTGTAAATCCACCGGTGCCACCAACAGATGATACAAATGGACATAAGCCAAAACCATCACCACCAATAGATGATACAGTAATAAATCCACCAGTACCACCAATGGATGATACAATAATAAATCCACCAGTACCACCAACGGAGGATGCAGTGTTAAACCCACCAGTGCCACCAATGGAGGATGCAGTGCTAAATCCACCAGTGCCACCAACAGATGATACAGTGTTAAATCCACCAGTACCACCAGTAAGTGATACAGTGGAAAAAACTCCAGAACTATCAAGAGATGATACAATAGTAAAATCACCAAAAACAGGTGATGAAACTCAGCTAATGTCATATGTATTTATTAGCGTCATTGCAATTTGTGGATTAGCGTATCAATGTAAAATAAAAAGAAATTAATCTAGATTATTATTAAGTTTAAAATAAAAAGTCTCAAATTGATTTATAAGTCATTTTGGGGCTTTTTTATGTAAATATAATATGCAAATATAGTTTGTTTAAAAATATCTATTTTAATTATATTCTTAAATTTATTATTGGATACAGGCATTCATTAATTGTTTGATGAATAGAAAAATGTTTTGAAGGTGAAAATAGTATTGAAAAAATAATATACTAAGGGTATAATTCATTTGATTTCATTTGTATAAATTTAATTATAAATTTTAAAGTGATTATATAAATTTAAATGCTAATTACTTAATAAATTTTAATAATAATTATTTAATAAATAATTATTATAATATGCTAGAATAAATATATATAAATAAGTTTTGATGAGGTACTACTATAAAGGGGGGACTTTATGTTTTCGATACCAGAAGTAAAAAAAGTAGAAGAGGTAATGGATACAAAATTTACAACTATAGACGAAGACACAAGAATTGAAGATGCAATAAAAGAAATGATAAAAAGCAACACAAAAACTCTAATGGTAATAGATTCATCTGACCAATTAAAAGGCATTATATCCATGACGGATATACATAATCTTTATGAGATGCATAAAAAGTATGAAGGTCAACCAGTAAAACTTATAATGAAGAAGGATGTAATATATGTCAACGAAGGTTTAACCTTAGATGAATGTAGAGATATAATGATATTAAAAAATATAGGGATTCTTCCTGTTCTTAGAGATAATAAAATTATTGGAGTTCTAAAACAAGAGCACATTAGGGACTATCTATATATGCATTTAGAAGATTATGGATTGACTTTGAAGTATATTATAGGTCAAATTAAAGAAGGAATTTGTGCTATAAATAACGAAGGTGTTGTTATCTTGTGGAATAAGTTTATGGAGGAAAGGTATGATATAAAGTCTGAAGATATAGTTGGTCGACCGATGAATGAATTTTTGGAAAATACTATTTCAGAAAAAGTACTAAATAGTAAAGTTGGAATGAGTGACTTGTATTTTACAGATAAAAAAGAAAATATGTATGCATTAGTTCATGCAAATCCTATATTTTATAAAGAAGAATTTATCGGTGTTGTATGTACAGAAGTTGATGTTACAGAAGCTAAGATATTAGCTCTTGAACTTGAAAAAGTAAATGATACATTAAAATATCTAAAGAACGAAGTCAAAAATTTATCTAAAGGTAGTTTTGATAAGATTTTAGGTAAAAGTTATAAATTGGAAAAATCGAAAGCGATTGCAAAACAAGTGGCTAGAACAAATAGTAGTATATTTATTTGGGGCGAAAGTGGTACAGGTAAAGAAGTATTTGCAAGAGCTATTCATGATTATAGTGAGAGAAAAGGGCAATTTATACCTGTTAACTGTAGTGCCATACCAAATGAGTTATTTGAAAGTGAGTTTTTTGGGTATGAATCAGGTGCATTTACAGGAGCAAGTAAAAAGGGTCGAATAGGTATATTTGAACTTGCAAAAGATGGAACTGTATTTTTAGATGAAATTGCCGATTTACCTCTTAGTATGCAAGCAAAGTTGCTTAGAGTATTACAGGAAAAAGAAATAAGAAGAGTTGGTGGAGATACCACAATAAAAATAAATCCTAGAATAATATCAGCTACCAATAAAGATTTGAGTAAAATGGTAAAGGCAGAAAAATTTAGAGAAGATTTATACTATAGATTAAATGTTGTTGAAATAAAGATTCCTCCACTTAGAGAGAGAAAAGAAGACATAGGATTATTGGTTCATAGCTTTTTAGAGGAGATATGTAAACAAAATAATAAGCCTGTTCTTACAATTAGCAAAGATGTAATAGATATATTTCAGAATTATAGATGGAAAGGTAATATTAGAGAATTAAAAAATACGATTGAAAATATTGTTGTATTGTCACAAAATTCTAAAATAGATGTGGATGATGTACCAAGTTATATGATGGATTCTACAAATAATAGTACTGAAGAAGAAGAGTATCCTTTAGATTTAACGAAGGCAACTCAAAAAATTGAAATAAAGAATATAACCAAGGCACTTAAAATGTCTAATGGAAATAAAGCTAAAGCAGCTAAGATATTAAATATACCCAGAACAACTTTGTATTATAAGATAGACCAATACAAAATAGATGTGTCTAAAATATGACACATGACTAAATTTTGACAAAATGATAAACTTTGATTTAAAACCTAGTAAAGCCAACGCTTATATAAGTGTTGTGTATATAGATGTGTTAAAAAAAATGAAAAAGTGTTGATTAATTGACACTTTTTTTGTTTGAGAAAATGTTTACAAATACAAAAAATAACATATTTTAAATAAATATTTATATAATATTTGGCTAAAAATAGCGATAGATGAAGAATCTATTATAGAAAAAATCTTTTTGTTAATAAGTTGGCATAGGAATTGCTTATAATATAAAGTGACTTTAAGTGAGAAAAAAATAATATTAATCATAACAAATTATGTAGGTTTTAATTTACTTAATTTCTCAGTTAAGGGGTTACCTGTTGAGGAATTGAGATTTAAAATAATAAATAAGAAAATAATGTAAGGAGGTATTTTATACTATGTCAATAACTTTAGAAACAGCTCAAGCCCATGCAAATGACCCAGCAGTTTGTTGTTGTAGATTTGAAGCGGGAACAATTATAGCGCCAGAAAACTTAGAAGATCCAGCAATATTTGCAGACTTAGAGGATTCTGGATTATTAACAATACCAGAAAATGGATTAACTATAGGTCAAGTACTAGGAGCTAAGTTAAAAGAAACTTTAGATGCACTTTCTCCAATGACTACAGATAACGTAGAAGGATACAAAGCAGGAGAGGCTAAAGAAGAAGTAGTAGAAGAAACAGTAGAAGAAGCAGCTCCAGTATCAGAAGCAGCAGTAGTTCCAGTAAGCACAGGAGTTGCAGGTGAAACAGTTAAAATACACATAGGTGAAGGTAAGAACATAAGCTTAGAGATACCTTTATCAGTAGCTGGTCAAGCAGGAGTTGCTGCTCCAGTAGCAAACGTTGCTGCTCCAGTGGCAAGTGCAGCAGCAGAAGTAGCTCCAAAAGTTGAAGAAAAGAAACTTTTAAGAAGCTTAACTAAAAAACACTTTAAAATAGATAAAGTTGAATTTGCTGATGAAACTAAAATAGAAGGAACTACTTTATACATCAGAAACGCAGAAGAAATATGTAAAGAAGCTAATGAAACTCAAGAGTTAGTTGTAGATATGAAGTTAGAAATAATAACTCCTGATAAATATGAAACTTACAGTGAAGCTGTATTAGATATACAACCAATCGCTACTAAAGAAGAAGGCGAATTAGGTTCAGGTATAACTAGAGTTATAGATGGAGCTGTAATGGTATTAACTGGTACAGATGAAGATGGAGTTCAAATAGGTGAATTTGGTTCTTCAGAAGGTGAGTTAAATACTACTATAATGTGGGGTAGACCAGGTGCTGCTGACAAAGGTGAAATATTCATCAAAGGTCAAGTAACAATAAAAGCAGGAACTAACATGGAAAGACCAGGACCTTTAGCTGCTCACCGTGCATTTGACTATGTAACTCAAGAAATAAGAGAAGCATTAAAGAAAGTTGACAACTCTTTAGTAGTTGATGAAGAAGTAATAGAGCAATACAGAAGAGAAGGTAAAAAGAAAGTTGTTGTTATAAAAGAAATAATGGGACAAGGTGCAATGCATGATAACCTAATATTACCAGTTGAGCCAGTTGGTACATTAGGAGCTCAACCAAACGTTGACTTAGGAAACATGCCAGTTGTATTATCTCCACTTGAAGTATTAGATGGTGGTATCCATGCATTAACTTGTATAGGACCTGCATCAAAAGAAATGTCAAGACATTACTGGAGAGAGCCATTAGTAATAAGAGCTATGGAAGACGAAGAAATAGATTTAGTAGGTGTTGTATTTGTTGGTTCTCCACAAGTAAATGCTGAGAAATTCTATGTATCTAAGAGATTAGGTATGTTAGTTGAAGCTATGGAAGTTGATGGAGCTGTAGTAACTACTGAAGGTTTCGGAAACAACCATATAGATTTCGCATCTCACATAGAGCAAATAGGTATGAGAGGTATACCAGTAGTTGGTGTAAGTTTCTCAGCTGTTCAAGGTGCTCTAGTTGTTGGTAATAAATACATGACTCACATGGTAGACAACAATAAGTCTAAGCAAGGTATAGAGAATGAAATATTATCTAACAACACTTTAGCTCCAGAAGATGCTGTTAGAATAATGGCTATGCTTAAAAATGCTATAGAAGGTGTAGAAGTTAAAGCTCCTGAAAGAAAATGGAATCCAAATGTTAAATTAAATAACATAGAAGCTATAGAAAAAGTTACAGGAGAAAAAATAGTATTAGAAGAGAATGAGCAATCTCTACCAATGAGTAAGAAGAGAAGAGAAATATACGAAAAAGACGAAAACTAAAATTTAGATACTAACTAAGATTTAGACAATAACATAAATTTAGATCCAAGTTTAAAACAGTATAGAGAGGTAGAATTATAATGGATAGGTTAAAATATATCTCATCAGAGACTTTTTATGAAGGTATTATAGTTGACATCAAAGGCGGTGGAGTGACTATAGACCTAAAAGGTAGACTTGGACAATTTAAAATACCTAATAGAATGCTTATAACTGACTACGAACTTAAGATAGGTCAAGAAGTTGGATTCATGCTAAGCTATCCTGAGGTATTAAGTCCAGAGCCTAATCAAGAGTATGTAGAAAATATTAGGAGAGAAAAAGAAAAACAAGCAGAAATGCAATCAAAACAAGAAGAAAAATAATAAATAATCGTTTGAAAATAGAAGGGAGAGGAAATATATGAGCCTTACAACAGTACAAGGACTTCAATCTGAAATATTCGTTCCAATAACACCTCCTCCAGTTTGGACTCCTGTAACTAAAGAATTAAAAGATATGACTATAGCTTTAGCTACAGCAGCTGGTGTTCATTTAAAATCTGACAAGAGATTTAATCTAGCAGGAGATACTACATTTAGAGCTATACCTAATACAGCTACAGTTGATGAAATGATGGTATCACATGGTGGATATGACAATGGAGATGTAAACAAAGATATAAACTGTATGTTCCCTATAGATAGATTACATGAATTAGCTGCAGAAGGATTTATCAAAGGAGTAGCTCCTATGCACTATGCATTCATGGGTGGTGGAGGAAACCAACATGTCTTCACTGAAGAAACTGGTCCTGCTATCGCTGCTAAACTTAAGGAAGAGGGAGTAGACGGTGTAGTTATGACAGCTGGCTGAGGTACTTGCCATAGAACTGCCGTGATCGTGCAGAGAGCAATAGAGGAAGCTGGAATACCTACAATAATAATAGCAGCTCTTCCTCCAGTAGTTAGACAAAACGGAACTCCTAGAGCAGTTGCTCCATTAGTTCCAATGGGTGCTAATGCTGGTGAACCACATAATATAGAAATGCAAACACATATATTAAGAGATACATTAGAGCAATTAGTTGCAATACCATCTGCTGGTAAGATAGTTCCATTACCATACGAATATAAAGCTCACGTTTAAAATGTAATTTATATTTGAAAATATAGAACCCTTCTCCTACACGGTTAGGAGAGGGGTTTTAAGAACAAAGGTGGATATTATGGAAGAAAAAATAATGAGAAGACTTGTTATAAAACCGTTTCATATGAATGAAGTTAATTTCGGTTCAAAAACTTCTATAAAGAAAGATGTACTTACAATAGATTTATCAAGTATAGATGAAATAAAAGAAAGAGAAGAGTTAATAACAGACATAAAAGTAGACATTATAAAACCTGGAGATTATGACAGAGAAATTAATACTATTATGGACATTATACCAATATCAACAAAAGTTTTAGGCAGACTGGGAGAGGGTATTACACATACTTTAACGGGTGTATATGTAATGTTAACTGGTGCAGATGAAGATGGAAATCAAATGCATGAATTTGGTTCTTCAGAAGGAATTTTGAAAGACCAAATGGTATTTGGGAGATATGGAACTCCATCAGTTGAAGATTATATAATCCATGTAGATGTAACTTTAAAGGGAGGTTTACCTTTTGAAAGAACACTTCCACTTGCAGCATTCAGAGCATGTGATGATTTTATACAAGAAATAAGAGCATCTTTGAAAATGGAAGACGGAAGAAATGCTACTCAAGTTCGTGAATATTTTGACAAAATTCGACCAAATGCAAAAAAGGTTGTCATAGTAAAACAAATAGCAGGTCAAGGTGCTATGTATGACAATCAGTTATTCTCAAAGGAACCTAGTGGATTTGAAGGAGGAACATCAATTATAGATATGGGAAATGTACCTATGATTATATCTCCTAATGAATACAGAGATGGTGCCCTTAGAGCTATGACTTAAGAGAGGTGGATATTATGGGAATAGGACCTTCAACAAAAGAAACATCTCTTCATCACTTTAGAGACCCACTTTTAGACATAGTTGAAAGTGATAAGGATGTAGATTTACTTGGAGTAATAGTAGTAGGAACTCCAGATGGAAATGAAAATAAAACCTTTGTGGGACAAAGAACGGCCGCTTGGCTGGAAGCCATGAGAGTAGATGGAGCTATAGTTTCATCAGATGGTTGGGGAAACTCACATGTTGACTACGCTAACACATTTGAGGAAATAGGAAAAAGAGATATACCTGTAGTTGGAGTTACATTTAATGGGACTCAAGCTAAGTTTGTTGTAAGCAATCAATATATGGATACCATAGTTGATATGAACAAATCAAAAGAAGGTATTGAGACAGAAGTAGTTGGAGAAAACAACACAAATGAAATAGATGCTAAAAAAGCTTTGGCATTTTTAAAACTTAAAATGAGAAAACATGGATAAAAAATTTAAGTAAGGGAATGAGTTTTGTGGGAATTTCTACATCAATGAAAAACACATCACTTCATATATTTAGAGACCCGTTACTAGATTTGATAGATAATGATTCTGACATAGACTTGTTAGGAGTGGTTGTAGTTGGGACATCAGAGCACAATGAATGGAAAACATTTTTAGCAACTAGACTTGGAAGATGGATTGAATCATTGCGACCTGATGGAGTGATTATAACTTTAGATATGGCAGGAAACCAGCACATTGATTTTACAAATGCTATAGCAGAGTTTGTAAAATCAGATATACCTACAGTAGGTCTTACTATTATGGGAGCAGATGGATTAGTAATTACCAATCCATATTTGGATAAAGCTACCATAATTGATTATAAAAAGACAACAGGCTACATAGAAACAGAAGTAGTTGGAGACAATCACATGGACGAAGTTGATGTTAAAAAAGCATTGGCTTTCCTAAAATTAAAAATGCGTAAAGACGCAAAATAAACCTAAGGGGGAATTTGATATGAAATTTAGCAGAAGTATACAAGCTATAGACTCTCATACAGCAGGTGAAGCAACTAGAATAGTTGTAGGTGGAATACCTAACATAAAAGGAAATTCTATGCCTGAGAAAAAAGAATATTTAGAGGAAAATCTAGATTATTTAAGAACTGCTATAATGTTAGAGCCAAGAGGACATAATGATATGTTTGGTTCTGTAATGACTCAACCTTGTTGCCCAGATGCTGACTTTGGAATAATCTTCATGGATGGTGGCGGATACCTTAACATGTGTGGCCATGGTACAATAGGAGCTATGACAGCAGCTATAGAAACAGGTGTAGTTCCAGCAGTAGAGCCTGTAACTCATGTAGTTATGGAAGCTCCAGCAGGAATAATAAGAGGAGACGTTACAGTTGTAGATGGAAAAGCTAAAGAAGTATCATTCTTAAACGTACCAGCTTTCTTATATAAAGAAGGTGTTGAAGTTGACTTACCAGGTGTTGGAACTGTTAAATTTGACATATCATTTGGTGGAAGCTTCTTTGCTATAATACATGCAAGTCAATTAGGTTTAAAAATCGAACCTCAAAATGCTGGTAAATTAACTGAACTAGCTATGAAACTTAGAGATATAATAAATGAGAAAATAGAAATACAACATCCAACTTTAGCTCATATAAAAACTGTAGACTTAGTTGAAATATATGATGAGCCAACTCATCCAGAAGCTACTTACAAAAATGTAGTTATATTTGGTCAAGGTCAAGTTGACAGATCTCCATGTGGAACTGGAACAAGTGCTAAATTAGCTACTTTACATGCTAAAGGTGAATTAAAAGTAGGAGAAAAATTCGTATATGAAAGTATATTAGGAACTTTATTCAAAGGTGAAATAGTTGAAGAAACTAAAGTTGCAGATTTCAATGCTGTAGTACCTAAAATAACTGGTTCTGCTTATATAACTGGATTTAATCATTTTGTAATAGATGAAGAAGACCCACTTAAACATGGATTTATTCTTAAATAAGTAATAAATAAATTAGGAAATTAAAATAGAATAGTAGCCACTTGTCGGTTGCTATTCTATAGCTTTTAGGCTATAAGATTCAGAATATATGAAAAAATAAAAAAATAGGAGGATGGATTATGGTAGCAATCTTAAAGGCATTATATGTAGTATTCGCAGCAATCTTTGCAGTTGTGTTTGGTAAAGACGTAGCTAAAGCAAACAAAGAGGGGAAACTAGAAGAACAAAGTACTCCAAAAGTTGCTGTAACAGGATTTATAACAGACTTCTTTGATACATTAGGAATAGGGTCATTTGCTCCAACAATAGCAATGTCAAAGGCTTTAAAGTTAAATATACCAGATAAAAAAATGCCTGGTACATTAAACGTAGCACATACTATTCCAGTTGTTACAGAAGCATTCATATTTACATCAATCATACCAGTTGATGGTGTTACTTTAGTATCTATGGTTGTGGCAGCAGCAGTTGGTTCATATATAGGTGCAGGAATAATAGCTAAGATGGACGAGAGAAAAATACAACTTGTTATGGGTGTAACTTTAGCATTAACAGCAATATTAATGTTATTAGGTCATCCTTGGATTAACGTATTACCAGGTGGAGGAAATGAATTAGGTCTTACTGGTGTTAAATTAGTAATAGGTGTAATAGGTAACTTTATACTAGGAGCTTTAATGACAGCTGGTATAGGTCTATATGCTCCAGGTATGGCAATGGTTTATTTCTTAGGAATGTCTGCAAAAGTTGCATTCCCAATAGTTATGGGTTCTTGTGCATTATTAATGCCAGTTGCAAGTATGAAATTCATAAAAGAAGATGCATATACTAAAAAAGCATCAGTTATAATAGCTATATGTGGTTTAATAGGAGTTTTCGTAGCTGCATATATAGTAAAAACTCTACCAATGGATATATTAAAAGCATTAGTAATAGTAGTTATAGCTTATACTTCTGCTACAATGATAATGGCTGCAAATAAAAACAAAAAGACTGCTTAGTTAAAGACTACTTAGTGTTTATTAAATATTACAGCTAATAATAAAGATTATAAACTGCTTTAAAATATTGAATTAATATTTTAGGGCAGTTTTTTATTTACTAAATTAATATAAAGCAATTAACATGCCAATTATGTAATATATATAGTGATTTAGTAGATTTAATGTAAAAAACGTTGTATTTTTAAAGAATAAAGCATAATTTAAAGCTAAATATTTAAATTTTATAATCAATAAGTTCAATAAATGTTCATATATTAATACAGATTAATAAAAATATAACCTGTAATAAGTCTAATATAACTTATAATTAAGAAAAATAAGTTTATAATGACTCAATATTCATCTGAATTATTTGAATAAATTTAATTCGTTGAAGTTGCTTATATAGAGTGAATAAATTTAAGTTATATATGACTTATTAACTATATAATAGGATTTTTATAATTAATACAAAACTGAAATAGGTAGTTTAATTAGTATATGTGGTACAAAAAGATAATAATTTTATAATTATAAAAGTGAAATATTAAATGAAATTTATAACTAAATAAAAACTTTTGAACAGCAATCAAAGATTTGTAATAAAATACATCCCTTATAAATATATTTATTATATAAGCTGATACCAGAAATATAAGAATTAACAATTGTGGAGGGATAAAATATGATAGCTGTTAAAGATGAGAATAACGTAGTAAACTTAAGAGGGGAGTTAGACAATAAGCTAGAATTTAGCCATGAGATATTTGGAGAAAAATTTTATAATATGAAAATAAAAATAAACAGACTAAGCGATTCTTTTGATATACTTCCAATGACTGTATCAGAAAGACTTCTCCAAGATATTGACCTTGATAAACAAAATTTAGTCAATGTCGTAGGCCAATTAAGATCATATAACAAAACATTAAATAATAAAAATAGATTAGTGCTTACAGTGTTTGTCAGAGAAATAAAAAGCATAGACGAGGAAAATAAAGACCCTAATAGTATATTTTTAGATGGATATGTATGTAAGGAACCTGTGTATAGGAAGACACCTTTAGGAAGGGAAATAACCGATTTATTAGTTGCTATAAATAGACCTTATAATAAATCTGATTATATACCATCAATAGTTTGGGGTAGAAATGCTAAATTTGCAAAGAATCTAAAGGTTGGTGATAGAATACAGCTTTGGGGTAGGGTTCAAAGTAGAGAATATGAGAAAAAAATAGATGAAAATAATGTGGTCAAAAAAATGGCATATGAAGTATCCATATCGAAAATAAAAAAATTGGATGAAAATAACAATGAATAAACATAAAAAATAGACTGATTTTTATGAATAAAATCCTAATAAATTTGGTATAATATCATATTAAAATGTATAAAGATTGTTTAAAAAAATACTAATGAAATATCTCTTGAATAGTTGCTCGCCATTTATTATAATGTAATCTGTACATAATTTATAATTGAGGAAATGAAGAGGTGAAGCATTGTGAAAAGCATATTATGTCAGATAAATAAACAGCCAGTTAAAGCTAAATATACATCTGATGAATTAGAATGTTTTTTGGATACAATTGAGTATAATGTAGGTGATAAAATATTGCTTGTTGGTCATATAGGAAACCTAGGCAAGAGATTGAGAGGTCTTGGAACTTCTGTAACTATACTGGAGAATAGTAATTATGAAGATGTCTGTTATTCTCTAGTGTATAATGAAAATTGCAATGTAGTTAAAGGTAAGTTAGAGTTTCTACCATTTGATGATAATCAGTTCAACAAGATAATAATAGTTGACCAATTTAATGTTATTACAGATTGTGAAAAAGCTTCATCTGAAATACAAAGAGTGTTAAAGGGCAATGGAGAGGTTATATTAGAGGATTTAAATTTAAAGAATTTAAAAGTTAAGTTAAACTATCTTAAACATAAATTTTGTGGTTCTGTTGCAAAGATTCACTATCCACATGAAGTATTTAATATATTTTCAAGATTAAACTTTGATGGTATGATTAAAGAGTCAAATAAATTAAAATATATTTATGTGGGAAAAAGAAGATAAATGAGTTAAAATATAAATATGGATATAATATAAAAGACTAGGTTAAGCCTAGTCTTTTGTTATAAGGAGATGTTTAGATGGAAATAAATTATGAGTTAATAATAATTGTTATGCTCTTTGTAATCCTGATGTCAATCCAATTTACTTTAAATAAGATATACTTGATTCTTAAAGAAATAAGACAAATACTTATGCTAAAGAAAAATAAGGAATGATGATTATGATAGGTTTAGAATATATAAAATCTGATATTCAAAATATAGCTGAAGCTATAGTATCAGTACTCAATATAGATGTAACTATAGTAAATAAGGAGTTATTTAGGATTGCAGGTACAGGAGTATATATAGACAAAATAGGTGAGAAAGTAGATAAATATACGGCTTTTAAAAAATCACTTACAGAACAGATTACAATACTAATTGATGACCCAAAGAGTAGTGATATATGTAGGGAATGCTATAAAAGTGGGGCTTGTGTAGAGTTTGCAGAGGTGTGTTGTCCCATTATATGTGATGGAGTCTCTCATGGTGTTATAGGCCTTATAGCCTTTACAAAGGAACAAGCACAGATTATAGAAAATAATAAAAGTGGTCTTATAAACTTTTTAGGCAAAATGGCAGACCTAATATCTAATAAATTAAAAGCACAAATTAAAACTTATGAGCTTGAATTAGAAAAGAAAAAATTAGAGACACTATTAAACAATATGGACAAAGCTGTTGTGTCTATTGATGTGGATGGAAAAATTGATAAATATAATTCAAAATTTAAAGAGCTTTTCAATATAAAAGATAGTATAACTGGCAAAAACATATTTGTCGAATTAGATTTTATAAAGAAACCTTCTATAAATAACTTTAAGAAGGACAAATCCTGTAGTTTTTTTTATAAAAGATACGGATATGATTCGAAGGGAATATACAACATCAATAAAATAGTATTAAAAAATGAGTTAAAGGGATATGTTATTGATTTTATAGATAAAAGAGATGCTATAAAAAACTACAATAAGATGAATAAAGATTATAGAATAAAATTGGAAAACATAATTGGAGAAAGTGTAGCTATAAGAAATTCTAAAAAGGAAGCCCTAATAGCTTCTAAATCAACATCAACAGTACTTATTACTGGGGAAAGTGGAACGGGTAAGGAGCTATTTGCAAGAGCCATACACAACCATAGCAATAGAGTAGATAATCCTTTTATAGCTGTAAACTGTGCTGCTATACCGGATAATTTATTAGAGAGTGAATTATTTGGATATGAAGAGGGAGCTTTTACTGGAGCTAAAAAAGGTGGAAAGCTTGGAATGTTTGAAGTAGCTCATAAGGGAAGTATATTTTTAGATGAAATAGGAGATATGAGTTTGCATTTACAGTCAAAGTTATTGAGAGTATTACAAGAAAAGGAACTTAATAAAATTGGAAGTAAATCAAATGTTTCAATAGATGTAAGAATTATTGCTGCTACAAATAAAGATTTAGAAAAAATGGTTCAAAATGGGACTTTTAGAGAAGATTTATATTATAGATTAAATGTTATACCTATAAAATTACCAAGTTTAAGAGAGAGAAAAGAAGATATCCCACTTATAATCAAGCATATGGTTAAAGAGTATTCAAAAAAATTAGATAAAAATGTTATTGACATAGATAGCAGGGTTGTTGATGCTATGATGGAATATAAGTGGCCAGGGAATATAAGAGAGTTGCAGAATATTATTGAATATAGTGTGAATATGTCTTCTTCTTCAATAATCACAATGAATGTAATTCCTCAAAAAATTAAGAATACCTCTGTAGAAGAGTTAGAAGTTAAAAGCGATAGGATAATTCCACTTGATGAACTAGAGAAGATTGAGATAATAAAAGCTTTAAATAAGTACAAAGATTATAAAAAAGATAAAGAATTAACAGCTAAAGCACTTGGAATATCAAGAGCTACATTATATAGAAAAATTGAAAAATACAATATAATTTCATAGTAATATAATAAAAAGCTATATAAAATTTGAATTTTTCTAAATTCATAACTTTAAAGAAAGCTTTAAACTTATACTATAAGTGTTTTGCAGAATCTTTTTTTATGAATTAAAAAATGTTTTTTATAAGTTAAAAAATAATATATTTGAGCCGTCTCAAAATGATATAGAATCTCATTTTGAGACTTTTTTTTGTCTTTTTGCGAAATTGTCATATGTTTCTCCATTTTAAAGAATATAAATACTCTATGTAAATAAAAAAAATACATAAATAGAAGCAGTCATACCAATGGTTATAGAATATAAGACTAAAAATATAAAAAGATATAAAAAATATGGCATGTATTTTGCTATAAATATAGATAAGAAATTATTTAATTAATTATTTGAGTACTAAATCTAAACTTAATTGGGAGGTTTATATATAATGAGAGATATAAGAAAAGAATTAGTGGAAATGTTAAAGGCAGAAGTTAAACCAGCAGTAGGGTGTACTGAACCAGTAGCCTTAGCTCTAGCATGTGCAAAGGCAAAGGAATTATTAGGAGAAGAAATAGTTGAAAATCGTATGTTAGTTAGTCCTAGTATTTATAAAAATGGTATGTGCGTAGGTATACCAGGTACTGAAAGATTAGGATTAAAAATTGCAGCAGCTCTAGGTATAGTAGGTGGACATTCTGAAAATGGATTAAGTGTGTTAGAAACTCTAACAAAAGAGGAAGTTAAAATAGCTGAGGATTATATGGATAATACTCCACTATCAATAACACCTGCTGATACAAGAGAGAAAGTATTTATAGAAGTTGTGTTAAAAGGAAAAAATCATATTGCTAAAGTGAGAATAAGAACTAAACATGATAATTTTACGTTCTTAGAAAAAGATGGAGAAGTATTATTAGACAATGAACCAAAAGTATCAGCTTCAAATGATGCGGCAGAAAAAGCTGAAAGTTTAATGGATACAGTAACTATACAAGAATTAATAAAAAATGTAGAAGAAATTGATTTTAAAGATATAGAATTTTTACTAGATGGAGTAAAAATGAATGAAGAGATGGCTGAATATGGATTAAAACAAAAAACTGGTATTGGTGTCGGGTATGGAATTAAAAAGTCTATAGAGGAAGGTCTTTTAGGTAATGATGTTATAAATTATGCAATGATGTTAACTGCTGGAGCTTCAGATGCAAGAATGGCAGGGGTAAAAATGCCTGTTATGAGTTCAAATGGAAGTGGAAATCATGGATTAACAGCAATTCTTCCAATCGTTGCTTATAATAAAAAATTCCCACAATCTGATGAAAGACTAGCAAAAGCTTTAGCTATATCTCATCTAGTAACTGGTTATATTAAGAACTATACAGGAAGATTATCTGCTGTATGTGGATGTGGTGTTGCTGCTTCTACTGGAGCAACTGCTGGTATCTCTTGGCTTATGAATGGTACTGAAAAGCAAATAGAAGGAGCTATAGAAAATATGATAGCTGACTTAAGTGGAATGATATGTGACGGTGCGAAAGCTGGTTGTGCATTAAAATTATCTTCTGCAGCATCTGCAGCTATACAAAGTGCTATAATAGCTAAGCAAGATTGTTTTGTACCACCACTAAATGGTATAGTTGGTTCAAGTGTTGAGCAAAGTATACAAAACTTAGGTAGAGTAAGTGACAAAGGTATGTCTATAACAGATGAGATAATCTTAAATGTAATGAATGATATGAATAAAGTTGACTAGTACTTTATAATATGTTTTGTATTATGAGGTATAACAAAAATAGCATAAATAAATTTAATTAGTACCCTCTAATAAAATATGATTATGTATAAATTTATGTATAATAGAAAAAACTTGTTAGTGCAAGTTTTTTCTTTTTTTGTCTAAAATATATAGTATGTAATTTAGTGTGGATATATGAACTACTTAAAATATAAGATACATTGTTAATAATTGTTGAATGAACATAAAAACTCAATAATATTGACTAATATTGAATAAGAGTATTGAAAAAGTGAGCAATCTCTTATAAAATTAAGAAGGATTATTACAATTGGAGGTCTTTTTATGGATATAGAAACAAAAAAATGGGAAGTATTGTATTCAGAAGAAAAAATTAAAGATAAATTAAGGGAATTAGGAGCAATTATAGAAAAAGATTATAAAGATAAAAATCTTATGGTAGTTTCTCTATTAAAAGGTAGCTTTATATTTTGTGCAGACTTAGTTAGAAATATAAACTTACCACTTAGAGTTAATTTTATGACTACATCTAGTTATGGAAACAATGAAGAAAGTACTGGAAGGGTTAAAGTAGTTTCAGATGTGACTACTGATATAGCAGGATATGATGTTTTGGTTGTAGACGATATTACTGATTCTGCACTTACTATGGATTTTGTGTTAAAACATCTAAAAGCTAAAAATCCTGCTAGTTTAAAATGCTGTGTTCTTTTGGATAAACCAAGCAGAAGAAAAGTCGATTTAGTGCCAGATTATTGTGGATTTGAAATAGAAGATAAGTTTGTGGTTGGATATGGGTTTGATTTTGGTGATTATTATAGAAATGTTCCTTATATATTCAATGTTACTGATGAAGATAGATAAGCAATTATATAATTTTGTGGATGCCTTAATATGATTTTTATTAATCGTGTTGAGGTTTTTTTATTTAAAAAGTAATTAAAGTAGTATTAAATTAATTTTATGCAATTTAATTATCTATTTTTTATAGCATAATAAAAAAATTTTGAATAATTGATGGGAAATGAGTTTTTTAATTGTATTAATAATTGTAAAAGAGTACTAATAATTGTAAAAGATTTTACAAAAAAGTAATGAAATTTAAGAATCAAAGCATATATGTTGATATAAGCAAATAGATACATTATCACATAAGAAATTGTCGATTCATATAATTATATAGAGTAATACTCTATATTTATAGAGTATTACTCTAACTTTAAAAAAGGAGGATTAATTATATGAGTGATATTTCAGGTCCAAGTTTATATCAAGATGTAGGTCCAACAGGGCCAACAGGTGCTACTGGTCCAACAGGACCGACGGGGCCTAGAGGTGCAACTGGAGCGACCGGAGCAAATGGAATAACAGGACCAACAGGAAATACAGGAGCAACTGGAGCGAATGGAATAACGGGTCCAACAGGAAATATGGGAGCGACTGGACCAAATGGAACAACAGGTTCTACAGGACCAACAGGAAATACAGGAGCGACTGGAGCGAATGGAATAACAGGTCCGACAGGGAATACAGGAGCAACCGGAGCAAATGGAATAACAGGACCAACAGGAAACAAAGGAGCAACCGGAGCAAATGGAATAACAGGTTCTACAGGACCAACAGGAAATACAGGAGCGACTGGAGCAAATGGAATAACAGGTCCAACAGGGAATACAGGAGCAACAGGAGCAACAGGTCCAACCGGACTAACAGGAGCAACAGGAGCAACCGGAGCAAATGGAATAACAGGACCAACAGGAAATACAGGAGCAACCGGAGCAAATGGAGTAACAGGTGCTACAGGCCCAACAGGAAATACAGGAGCAACAGGTCCAACAGGAAGTATAGGAGCGACTGGAGCAACAGGAACAACTGGGGCAACAGGCCCAATAGGAGCAACAGGAGCAACAGGAGCAGATGGAGAGGTAGGTCCAACAGGAGCAGTAGGAGCAACAGGTCCAGATGGTTTGGTAGGTCCAACAGGCCCAACAGGCCCAACCGGAGCAACCGGAGCAAATGGTTTGGTAGGCCCAACAGGCCCAACCGGAGCAACCGGAGCAAATGGTTTGGTAGGTCCAACAGGAGCGACAGGAGCAACAGGAGTAGCTGGGGCAATAGGTCCAACGGGAGCAGTAGGAGCAACAGGCCCAACGGGAGCAGATGGAGCAGTAGGTCCAACAGGAGCGACAGGAGCAACAGGGGCAAATGGAGCAACAGGCCCAACGGGAGCAGTAGGAGCAACGGGAGCGAATGGAGTAGCAGGTCCAATAGGTCCAACAGGTCCAACGGGAGAAAATGGAGTAGCAGGAGCAACAGGAGCGACAGGAGCAACAGGGGCAAATGGAGCAACAGGCCCAACAGGAGCAGTAGGAGCAACGGGAGCAAATGGAGTAGCAGGAGCGATAGGACCAACAGGCCCAACCGGAGCAAATGGAGCGACAGGAGCAACAGGGGCGACAGGAGCAACAGGAGCAAATGGAGCAACAGGTCCAACCGGAGCGACAGGAGCAACAGGAGTGTTAGCAGCAAACAATGCACAATTTACAGTGTCCTCTTCAAGTTTAGTGAATAATACATTAGTGACATTTAATTCATCATTTATAAATGGAACTAATATAACTTTTCCAACAAGTAGTACTATAAATCTTGCAGTTGGAGGGATATACAATGTATCTTTCGGTATACGTGCCACACTTTCACTTGCAGGATTTATGTCAATTACTACTAACTTTAATGGAGTAACTCAAAATAACTTTATTGCAAAAGCAGTAAATACACTTACTTCATCAGATGTAAGTGTAAGTTTAAGCTTTTTAGTTGATGCTAGAGCAGCAGCTGTTACTTTAAGTTTTACATTTGGTTCAGGCACGACAGGTACTTCTGCAGCTGGATATGTATCAGTTTATAGAATACAATAGTTTATATGATGAAAAGATTATAAAATAATAAACAATATGATTTCATATACCAATAAATAGAATAATATTTAATAGGTTTATATGATGAAAAGACTATAAAATAATAAACAATATGATTTCATATACCAATAAATAGGATAATATTTAATAGGTTTATATGATGAAAAGATTATAAAATAATAAACAATATAATTCCATATACCAATAAATAAGATAATCTTTAAGAAAAATGATTATATTTAAAAGGTAAGCATAAAATTTATAAACTTTTAGAATAGAAATCTCAATCAATTAGATATTCAAATTGATGAATATGAATACCTAAATAGATTGAGATTTATTATGTACAAAACTTATCCTAGTATATCTGACATTTTATAAAGTCCAGATTGCTTACCAATTAAAAATTTAGCTGCAACTATAGAACCGTTTGCAAATACTTCATCAGATTGAGAATGATGGCTTAATGTAAGAACTTCATTATCACCTGCAAATATAACATCATGGTCGCTGATTATATTGCCACCTCTTATAGAGTGTATTCCAATTTCATTTGGTTTTCTTTTACAATCTCTACCATATCTACCATGTGTATTTTCACTTTCAGGCAAGACTTCTCTAATTGCATTAGCTATCATAGTAGCAGTTCCACTAGGGGCATCTTCTTTTCTATTGTGATGTTTTTCTATGATTTCAATATCAAAACCTTCTAACATCTTTGAAGCGTCCTTAACTAATTTTATTAATATATTTACTCCAAGAGATGTATTTGATGATAATAATATAGGAATGTTTTTTGATGCTTCTTCTATTTTATTTAAGTCATTTTCGTCATATCCAGTAGTAGCTAATACTACAGGTGTATTATTTTTTAGAGCATATGACAATATTGGCTCTAAAGTCTCATGATGTGAAAAGTCTATTATTACATCAGTTTTTTCAGTTACATCAGTCATTGTTTTGTAAAGTTTTGTATCACTATGATGACCTTTTTCATCAGCAGACCTAGCTACACCACAAACCAACTCTAATTCATTATCTTTTTTTACACATTCTGCTAAAACTCTTCCCATTGTTCCATTATAGCCACTAATTATAACTTTCAACATAAATTCCTCCTATGAAATTAATAAAAATTTGTTATATTTCTATAAGTTTATTTTATCACTAATATAATTTATATAAAATAATATTAGTGATAATAAGCTTACAATTTATCTTACATTAAAAAATTTAAGTGGATTTTTCAAAATATAGATAAATTTCTTTTTCATTGTATAAATGATAAAAATATATTTGACTTTATACCAAAAAGAGTGCCCCATGAACTAAAAAGTTAATTTTGAAATACCATATTCATATATCATATGATTTATTTGGAAATCAATATTAATACATTAAAATAACTAAATACATGTATGCATAAAGATGTATAAAAAATATATAAACATATAGTATTAATTTTAAATTCAACAATTTAATTGTTAAAAGTGTTATTATTAAATTAGAGATATCTTAACTTAATATACTGAGATGGGAGTGATAGATATGTTAAAAGAAGAAAAAACTTATCAAGAGAAAGACGCAAAAGTATTCAATGGAGTGGCAGCTTTGATAATGATTTTATTATTTTTAGTAGTTTCAATAGGTATCATGGTTTTTGGGATAGTAAAACTTGATAGTGGATTTACTGGAATAGGTTCACTTATGTTAATTTTGGGACTTGTATTTATAGTAGTAGATTTTATCCTATTTTTTGGGCTAAAAATGATTAATCCTAAAGAAGCTATAGTTCTAGTTTTGTTTGGTAACTATTATGGAACTATAAAAAAAGAAGGGTACTATTGGGTGAATCCATTTTGTTCAGCAATAAACCCAGCAGTATCAAGAATTAATGTATCGAAATCTTCATCTGATGAAAAGGTAGATATATCAACTAATTCAAGGGGCAAAAAAGTATCTTTAAAAACAATGACTCTTAATAATGAAAAGCAGAAAGTCAATGATTTATTAGGAAATCCAATTATAATAGGAGTGGTTGTAATTTGGAAGGTTATAGATGCAACAAAGGCAGTATTTAATGTGGATAATTATAATACATTCTTATCTATTCAGTGTGATTCTACTATTCGTAATGTTTCAAGACTTTATCCATATGATGTATCTGAAGATGGAGATGAAAAATCTCTTCGTGGTAGTAGTCAGGAAATAGCAGATAGATTAAAAGATGAATTACAATCAAGGGTTGATATTGCAGGAATTGAAGTGTGTGAAGTGAGAATTACTCATCTTTCTTATGCACCAGAGATTGCAGCAGCAATGTTACAACGTCAACAAGCAGAGGCTATAATAGCAGCACGTAAAAAGATTGTTGAGGGGGCTGTAAGTATGGTAGAGATGGCATTGACTAATTTAAGTGAAAATAATGTTGTGACTTTGGACGAAGAACGTAAAGCAGCTATGGTAAGTAATCTGTTAGTTGTGCTTTGTGGCAATAAAGATGCACAACCAGTGGTAAACAGCAGTTCTATTTATTAAATTATAAAAAGTTTAATAGTTTATTTTATTGATATATAGAAAATTTAGTAGTTCATTTTATTAAATTATAGAAAGATTAATGGTTTGCTTTATTGAATTATAAAAAGTTTAATAATTTATTCTATTGATATATAGAAAATTTAGTAGTTCATTTTATTAAATTATAGAAAGATTAATGGTTTTCACTTTATTAAATTATAAAAAGTTTAATAGTTTATTACATTGATATATTGAAAAATTGAAGGAAATAAAAATACTTGTCAGCAAGAAATAAAAATGATATAAGAATGAATAAGAGAATTGTAAAAAAATAAAATGATTATAAATAAAAGATAAAAATATTGTAAAAAAGAGGGTGCCTCTGGTGAATTAAATTCACACAGAGACACCTTTTTAATTAATTTTTTAAATTAGTATATTATTGTTTAATTAATAGCATAGTACTATTTAATTAATCTAAATTTCTAAGGTCTTCCATAAGCTTAGTTTTGTCAGCCGTTTTTTCATCTTTCATTTTTATAACTTTAGCAGGAGAACCAGCAACAACGGCACCAGCTTCTACATCAGTAGTTACAACAGCACCAGCTGCAACAACAGCACCTTTACCGATTCTAACACCTTCAAGAATAACTGCATTAGCTCCTATTAAAACATCATCTTCAACTATAACAGGAGTAGCAGAAGGTGGCTCTAAAACACCAGCAACAACAGCACCAGCACCTAAGTGAACATTTTTACCAAGAGTTCCTCTAGCTCCAATAACAGCATTCATATCTACCATAGAACCTTCACCAATAACAGCTCCTATATTTATAACAGCTCCCATCATTACAACAGCATTTTTTTCTATAGTAACCATGTCTCTTATTATTGCACCTGGCTCAATTCTTGCATGTTCACTTAAAGTATTTTTTAGAGGAATAGCAGAATTTCTTCTATCATATTCTACATGAGTATCTGTTATATCATTTCCATGTTTATCTAATACTTCCATTATATCCTCATAGTCACCTACAAATATATAAGAACCATTACTTCCAAATACCTTAAATTTATCAGTTGATTGGAAGTGTAAAGAGTTAGTATTTACATATACCTTAACAGGTGTTTTCTTTTTAACTTCTTTTATATACCTTGCTATTTCATAAGCATCGTTTAAATTTACCATTTGTTAATTCTCCTTGTATTTCATTATATTTCTTTTATTATATACTTATTTGTCAATTTTAGTATATACTTACTTCTTATTATTTATATTTTATTTTATTTAGTTTTTATTGTATAGACATAGTATTAAATAAATTTATTATATATGTTTGATTTGTATTGCGTATTATTATATCTATATTGCATATGTTTAATTTATATTGTGTATTATTATATTTATACTATTATCCCAACATGCTGTCCATATTATAAAATCCTGGTTTTTGCTTAACTAAGTATTTGGCAGCAGCTATAGAACCACTTGCAAAGATACCACGAGATTGAGCTTGATGGCTTATTGTAAGAACCTCATTGTCTCCAGCAAATAGAGCATCATGTTCGCCAACAATATTTCCACCTCTTATAGCATGAATACCAACTTCATTTGGTTGTCTTTTTGCACTACGACCATATCTACCATAATTATTTTCAACGTTTGGCAAAACCTCTTTTATAGCGTTAGCAATCATAACAGCTGTGCCACTTGGGGCATCTACTTTTCTGTTGTGATGTTTTTCTATTATTTCTATATCAAATCCTTCTAGTAATTTAGCTGCATCTTTAACCAATTTTACTAATACATTTACACCAAGAGACATATTATATGATTGGAATACAGGAATAACTTTAGCCGCTTCACGTATTTTGTTCATTTCGTCATCATTATATCCAGTAGTAGCAATTACTAAAGGTGTTTTAGTCTTTAAAACGTAAGATAAGATATTATCTAAATTAGAGTGATGAGAAAAATCTATAACTACATCAGCTTCCTCAACTATAGTACTCATATCTTCATAAATTTTAAGGTCGCCTTCATAGCTATCCAGACCTCTAGCTGCAACACAAACCAATTCTAATTCATTATCTTCTCTTATAGTATCGGCTAAAATCTTACCCATTTTTCCATCATAACCAGTTGCTATAACTTTTAACATAATTTCCTCCTATGATTAAGGGCTAACTTTTGACCAAACTTACTTTTTACCATGCATTAATCTTTACTATGCATTAACTTTTAGTCCAAAGTTAACTAATTCTTTCTTTAATACTTCTAAATTTGCTGGGTCCATTTCTGCTAGAGGTAATCTTAAATCTCCAACATTGAATCCCAATAAATTCATTGCAGTCTTAACTGGTATAGGATTTACTTCTATAAATAAAGCTGCGATTAGAGCATCCATACCAAGTTGTAATTTTCTAGAACCTTCAATATCGCCTTCAAAGAATTTAGCTACTAAATCGTGAGTTTCTTGAGGGCAAACATTAGCAAGTACTGATATAACTCCTTGACCTCCTAAAGATAATAAAGGAAGTATAGTATCATCATTACCAGAGTAGATAGCAAAGTCATCTGGAACTAAACTAGCTATTTCTGCAACCTGTCCTAGGTCTCCACTAGCTTCTTTTACAGCAACTATGTTATCAATTTTAGCAAGTTCAACTATAAGGCTAGGACTTATATTTACACAAGTTCTTCCAGGGACATTGTAAAGTATAATTGGAAGTTTAACACTGTTAGCTATTGTTTCAAAATGACGCTTAAGTCCAGCTTTATTAGCTTTATTGTAATAAGGTGTTATTATTAATAGAGCATCTACTCCTAATTTTTCAGCTTCTTGACTTAAGTTAACTGAGTGCATAGTATCATTAGAACCACTTCCAGCTATAACAGGAACTCTTTTATTAACTTTTTCAACAACATACTTAATAGTAGCAAGTTGTTCTTCATCAGTCATAGTATTAGCTTCACCAGTAGTACCACAAGATACTATAGCATCAGTACCATTAGCTATTTGGTATTCAACTAATTCACCTAATTTGTCAAAATCAACTTTGTTATCCTTTGTAAATGGTGTAACTAGAGCAACAGCAGAACCTTTAAATATCATATAAAATCAATCCCCTCTTTTTTATTTTTGTGTTTTATATTACAGTTACTTCTAATGCTTGTTTTTGAGTTACTATTAATATTTTACAAAATTATATATTTATACAAGTTTGTATATTATACTAAATCGTATGATAAAGCCATTTCAGCTATTTGAATTGCGTTAGTTGCAGCACCTTTTCTTATATTATCAGCAACAACCCAAAGATTTACACCATTATCAACACTAAAATCTCTTCTTATTCTTCCAACAAATACTTCATCTCTATCATCAAATTCTACAGCAGTTGGATATTCGTTTTTAGCAGGATTATCAACTACTACAACACCTGGAGCTTCTTCAAGTGTTTTTACTAAATCATCTAACTCAAATGGATTGTTAAACTCAACATTTATAGATTCACTATGACCATTTTTTACTGGAACTCTTACAGTAGTTGCAGTTATTTTTAAATCGTAGTTATCAAGTATTTTCATAGTTTCATTTACCATTTTCATTTCTTCTTTAGTGTATCCATTTTCAGTGAATGAATCTATATGAGGAAGACAGTTGTAAGAGATTTGATGAGGGTAGAATCCAGTAGGATTACCGTTCATTCCTTTCTCTAAATCTTCAACACCTTTAACACCAGAACCAGATACAGCTTGGTAAGTAGAGTAAACAACTCTCTTAATTTTGTATTTATCATCAAGAGCTTTAAGGGGAACCATAGCTTGTATAGTAGAGCAGTTAGGATTAGCTATTATACCCTTATGATTTTTTATGGCTTCTGGATTAACCTCAGGAACTACTAAAGGCACATCTGGATTCATTCTCCATTGACTAGAGTTATCTACTACTAAGATTCCATTTGAAGCAGCTATTGGAGCATACTTTTCACTAATACTTCCACCAGCAGAGAATAATGCTATTTGTATGCCTCTATCAGTAAATGAAGTTTCCTTTAATTCTTCTACTATATATTCTTTACCACAAAACATTACTTTAGAACCAGCTGATTTAGAAGAAGAGAATAAAAATAGATTTTCTATTGGAAAATTTCTTTCTTCTAATACTTTTAAAAATGTTCTACCTACCATTCCAGTAGCACCAACTATTGCTACATTTACTTTTTTCATATAAATTCACCCCAATTTTAAATTATTAAAACATTATTTTATTTTAGTTATACAAGTAAGATATGTTAATATTTTTATATATTCAAAAACTTTAATATTATATTAACAACTTTAATTATATACAAAAAACGTACAAAGGTATACTTTGTACGTCTAATTTATCACTCAAAGTAAACCCTGTAGCTCATCACCTACAAAAATAAGTGACAGTATTACACATGTTATGTGCAATCCCAGAAAATATTATTGCAAGAAATATTTTCTTCGGCTGTAAATCCTTTTTCCAATCATTAACACCTGCCAGCTACTATTGGATACTCTTAGTTACAGCTACCTCTACCCTAGGTTAATAGGATATTAAAATTTGATTATTCTAATAATAATACATATTTAAGAAAAAATCAACTTATTTATATAAATATTGCTAAAATTTAAATCCAAAATTTGTCAATTCTTGTTTTAACACATTAAGATTAGTTTCTTCCATTTCAGCTAGAGGAAGTCTTAAATCACCAACATTAAAACCTAAAATGTTCATGGCAGTTTTAACAGGAACTGGATTTACTTCTATAAATAAAGCAGCAATTAAAGCATCCATATCAAGTTGTAATTTTTTTGAGCCTTCAATATCACCTTCAAAGAATTTAGTTACTAAATCATGTGTTTCTTTAGGACATATGTTAGCAAGTACAGAGATAACACCACTTCCACCTAATGATAATAGTGGTAGTATAGTATCATCATTACCGGAGTATATAGCAAAGTCTTTAGGTACTAATTTAGCTATTTCTGCAACTTGAGCTAAGTCTCCACTTGCTTCCTTCACAGCAACTATATTATCTATTTTAGCAAGTTCAGCCACAACAGATGGCTTTATATTCACTTTAGTTCTTCCTGGTACGTTGTATAAAATAATTGGCAACTTAACGCTATTTGCTATTGTTTCAAAGTGAAGTTTAAGACCTTTCTCATTAGTCTTATTATAGTAAGGAGTTATTATTAAAAGACCATCCACCCCTAATTTTTCAGCTTCTTGACTCATATGAACAGACAACATAGTATTGTTTGAACCAGTACCTGCTATAACAGGTATTCTCTTATTAACTTTTTCAACTGTATATTTTATTACAGCAAAAATTTCAGATTCACTCATAGTAGTCGCCTCACCTGTTGTTCCACAAACAACTAGTGCATCTGTGCCATTCTCAATGTGATATTCGATTAATTCACCTAATTTTTCAAAGTTGACATTATTATCCTCTGTAAATGGGGTAACTAAAGCAACAGCAGAACCTTTAAATAACATATAATCAAATCTCCTTTTTTATCTAAATTTAATTTTTTAAGTACAATAATAATTATAGTACAAATTAATTAATTTTAATAGGTATAGTTAATATCTTAACTGTTTAAATAAGATATTTATATTATATTAATATTAGAAAAATTTTAAATAAATGTTTTATTCTCAAAATATGCATATTAATTTAATAAAATATACCAAAATGGAAATAAAAAATAAATTTTATGAGAATTTAATAACTAATAATTAATATATTTAGGTTATAATAAATATGTGCGTAAAATCTAACAATAAGCAATAATACCGTAAATTTAGGAGGAATAATATGGATACTTTAAAGGAACTTTTTAAAATAGGAAGTGGACCTTCAAGTTCTCATACTATGGGACCACAAAGAGCAGCAGAGAGATTTAAGAATGAAAACCCAGATGCAGAAAGTTTTAGAGCAATATTATATGGTAGTTTGGCAGCCACAGGGAAAGGTCATTTAACTGACTATATAATTGAAAAAACTATAGCACCTAAAAAAGTCGAAATTGTTTGGGAAGAAGATATTATAAAAGATTTTCACCCAAATGGGATGAAGTTTGAAGCTTTAGATAAAGATAAAAATGTAACAGCTGAATGGACTGTATATTCTGTAGGTGGAGGGACTATAGCAGAAGAAGGCCAAAGAAACAGTAAAAGCAATAGTATATATCACTTAGATACTATGGATGAGATAGTAAAATGGTGCAAAGAAAATAATAAGACTTTGGTAGATTTTGTGTTGGAATGTGAACCAAAAGACATAAAAGATTATATAAAAACTATAAAAGATGCTATGAGAAAATCTATTGATGATGGACTAAGTACAGATGAAATAATACCAGGCAAGTTATTATTAAAAAGAAGAGCAAGTACATTTTATAATGCATATAAAAAAGATAAGAGCTTCTCAACACTTGTATATGCATATGCACTAGCAGCTTCAGAGCAAAACGCTTCTGGTAATATAATAGTTACAGCACCAACTTGTGGTTCTGCTGGAGTAATACCAGGAATATTCTTTGCAATGCAGGATTTCTATAATTATGATGACGAAAAAATAATTGAAGCACTACTTGTAGCTGGAATAATAGGTAATATAATAAAAACTAACGCTTCAATATCTGGAGCAGAGGTAGGGTGTCAAGGTGAAGTTGGAGCCGCTTGTTCTATGGCAGCAGCAGCAGTAGCATACTTAAAAGGTGGAACTATAGACCATATTGAATATGCGGCAGAAATAGCACTTGAACATCATTTAGGAATGACTTGTGACCCTGTATATGGATATGTTCAAATTCCATGTATAGAAAGAAATGCAATGGCAGCTCAAAGAGCTTATGATGCAGCTAATTATGCATTATTAACTGATGGCTCACATTCTGTCTCCTTAGACCAAGTTGTTGAAACAATGAAAGAAACTGGTATAGATATGATGGATAAGTACAAAGAAACAGCTAAGGGTGGACTTGCTAAACATTTCTTCTCTTGCTAAAAATAAAATTTTCCAATAATAATTCCTCTGTTTTGATTTATGAAACAGGGGAATTATTATTAATGGTGAATTATTTAATAATGCAAAATATTTTTATATTCAATTTAGCTTTTTATTTTTAATTAGTATAACATGCTATATAATATTTTAATTATAAAGAAATATAGAAATATTTTTTAATAAATTAGAAATTGGAGGAGATTACATGAGAGAGGCATCATATTTACAAGAACAACTTTATAAACATAGGAAGTCATTAAATCCTATTGCAGAGATTGGGAGAAAAGAGTATAAGACTTCAAAATATATAAGAGATTATCTTGATAAATTAGGAATTGAGTATGAAGTTTATTTAGAAACAGGTATAGTAGGTGTAATAGAAGGTAAAAGACCTAAAAAAGATATTGCTTTTAGAGCTGACATAGATGGTCTTCATAGTGAAGAAGGGGTAAAACATTTATGTGGTCATGATGGACATGCTACTATATTACTTGGATTAATTGAGTATTTAAATGATAATAAAGAAGACTTAAATGATAATATAGTATTTATATTCCAACCAGCAGAAGAAGGTCCTGGGGGAGCAAAAGCTTTAATAGATGAAGGAGTGCTTAGAAAATACAATATTGATGAAATATATGGTCTTCATATATATCCAGAGTTACCAGAAGGTTATGTAGGTACAAGAGAGGGCTATTTTATGGCTCAAATAGGAGATATTGACATAGAAATAGTGTCTAAAAGTGGACATGGAGCTATGCCACAAAATGGTATTGATGGTATAGTGATAGCTTCAAACTTTGTAAGCTCACTTCAAACTATAGTGTCTAGAAATATAAGCCCAATAGACAATGCAGTGTTGACTATTGGTAGAATTGAAGGGGGAGCTAGAAGAAATATAATAGCTGAAAATATAAAGATGGAAGGTACTATGAGATGTTTCAGCCCAGAAGTGTATGAGAAAATGAAGCTTAGAGTTAGAGAACTTGCTAGAGGGTTTGAATTGGCTTATAACTGTAAGGTTAATATAAATATTATAGATGATTATATCGCTGTTAAAAATGACAAGGATTTGTATCAAGAGTTTGTAGAGGCTATTGGAAGTGATACTGTTGTAGAGTTAGAGCCACTTATGATATCAGAAGATTTTTCTTATTATCAAAAAGAAGTTCCAGGATTATTTTTTATGTTGGGTTCAAGAAACGAAGAAAAAGGATTTGTAAATGGTCTTCATAATATAAACTTTAATTTTGATGAAAAGATATGTGTAAATGCATTGAATGTTTATTCAAAATTATTAAAATACAAAGAAGCAATAGATTAGGAAGATAAGTTATAAAGATTAAAAAGCATAAATACCTAAATTTAAAAAAAGTGTATTAATAAATACCCCTTACATATTTGTATAAATTTATTTTAATTGACAAAAATACAAATAAGAAGGGGTGATTTTTTTGAAAGAAAAAGTACAAAGAGAAAAGAAGATAACTAATGGCAAGAATACTAAAATATTGACAAATGATGATATAATGAAATATGAGATAGCCTCAGAACTAGGTCTTATGGATAAAGTTGGTGAACGTGGATGGGCAGGACTTACAGCTAAGGAAGCAGGAAGAATTGGAGGTATGCTTACATCACGCAAAAAGAGGCTTAAAAAGATTGTGGAGGAGCAGAATAAAAAGGATGAGTCAATATAGTGATTTTGCGTTTGTATATGATGAACTTATGAATGAAGTTGATTATAATGGTTGGGTTAAATATATAGAAGATATAATAGATAGTGAAGGTGTAAAAGTAAAAAATATATTGGAATTGGCATGTGGCACGGGTAATCTTACAATTCCATTGACTAAAAAAAATTACGATATAGCTGGTATAGATATATCTGATGAGATGCTTAGTGTAGCAAGAGAAAAGGCAGAAAAAGAAGGAGTAGAATTAGTTTTACTTCAACAAGATATATCAGAGCTTGATTTTGAAATATCTGATTTGGACTGTGTACTTTGTGCTTGTGATGGATTTAATTATATAACTTATGATGATGATTTGGAAAATGTATTTTCAAAGACATATGAATTATTAAAGAAAGATGGAATATTCATATTTGATATAAGTTCTTTTTATAAATTAGCCAACATATTGGGAAATAACATGTATGGAGAAAATAGAGAAGATATAGCGTATATGTGGCAAAATTACTTTGATGAAGAAGAGAATCTAATTGAAATGGAACTTACATTCTTTATTAAAGATGAATGTGGAAAGTTTGAAAGATTTGAAGAGATACACCAACAAAGAGCATATACTGAAGATGAGATAGTTGATATGCTTGAAAAATCTGGATTTAAGGATATAAAATATTATGGGGATTTTACATTTGACAAACCTAGTGAAGAAAGTCAAAGAATCTTCTTTGTATGTAAAAAATAAGATATTCTTGACTATATAAGATAATTATTAAAAATAACCATGATATAAAAATATAGAAAATGCAGTTTTATAGATTAAAAGTAAAGTGATGATACTTTATGACTTTTATTTTTTAATAATTATAAAGTTCTATAGATAAAAATTAAAATATAGTAACTATTACTTAGTAAAATTAAAATAAAATGGGTTTTGCCCAAGGTTAAGATAGATAAGTATTTATAGATAAATTAAGGTAGTAATATAATAAAAATAAGACAATTAACGGGACATGGAGGAATATTAATGAGAGATTATGTACTAAGAGCGACATCAGGAAATGGTCAAGTTAGAGCATTTGTCGCAACTACTAGAAATACAGTAGAAGAAGCTAGAAGATTACATGAAACTACAAAAGTAGCAACAGCAGCACTTGGAAGAACATTAACAGCCACATCTATAATGGGATTAATGATGAAAAATGATAGTGATAAATTGACTGTAATAATAAAAGGTGGAGGTCCAATTGGAACTATTATTGCCACATCAGACTCTAAGGGAATGGTAAAAGGATATGTAGGAAATCCACAAGTAGAGGTTGAAGACTATCCAAATGGAAAGTTAAATGTAGCAGCAGCAGTAGGTACAGAAGGTGTTGTAAAAGTTATAAAAGACTTAGGTCTTAGAGAACCATATAATGGGACTTATCCATTGGTAAGTGGAGAAATTGCAGAAGACTTTACTTATTATTTTGCTGTATCAGAGCAGACTCCATCAGTAGTAGCTTTAGGTGTTCTTACAAAAGAAGATGAAGTAGAGTTTGCTGGAGGATTTATAGTTCAATTAATGCCAGATGCAGAAGAAGAGACTATTGCTAAGTTAGAGGAAAATGTAGCTAAATTACCTTCTATAACTAACATGTTAAAAGAAGGAAAATCACCAGAGGATATATTAAATATTGTTTTGGATGGTTTGGAACCTAAAATACTTGATACCTGTGAAGTTGGGTTTATGTGTGAATGTTCAAAAGAAAGAGTAAAAACTGCTTTGGTTGCAATTGGTAAAAAATCATTGGCTCAAATAATAGAAGAAGATAAAAAAGCAGAAGTTGGTTGCCAGTTCTGTAATAAGAAGTATATGTATAGTGAAGAAGAGTTGCTTGAAATTTTAAAGGAAATGTAGACTATAAAAATAGTTGTATTGATATAAGTAATGTTATAGTGATATAGTAAAGTCGTATTGATATAGTAATTAAAGTATAATTTATTAATAATAGACGTATTTATATTAAAAAATAAGTTTAATAAATTTTTAAGCTTAATAAATTTTAAGAATTAAGAAGCTTTCTGGCTGTAATGTTTGCAATGTTGCAGTTAGAAGGCTTTTTTATTTTATTATAGTTCGTGTCAAAGATTGTATGAAACAATAAAATATTGTAAAATAATTTGTATATTTAGACCTGATTGACACAAAGGTTTATAAGATATTTGAGTTGATTATACGAAATTCTATGAAGTAGTAACCCTGTGACTTTAATCATGGGAGGTTCAGAAGAAGGAGAAAATTTTAAATATGGAAAGTAAAACGAAGTACATAGGAATAAGTATATTAATATTATTGATGATATTTTTAATTGCAAAGAATTTTAACGGAAAACTTGAAATACCTATTCCTGAGAGTAATAGTAGAAAATTTAAATCAGCAGCAGTGTTTTATCCTCAACATCAAGATGATGAGGTTTTATGGGGAGGAAGTGCCATTGTAGATGCTATAAAACAGTGTGGTGTTGATAATGTATATGTGGTATTAGTATCAGATGGTTCTGGAGTTAACGTTTTCAAAGCTAACACAAAATTTAGAAATTTAACTAGGAAGCAAAAGGAAGAACTTAGAAATAACGAGTTTAAATCAGCTTTGAGAGAGCTTGGAGTGAAACCTCAAAATGTGATTATACTTGCAGATATAGATAAAAAGGAAGGCACACATTATGAATTAATGGAAAAGACTATATTGGATTTTGAACATAAGTTTAAAGGCAATGTGACCCATATAGCCCATCACTATAAGTATGATGACCATATAATGCATAGAAAGAATGGGGAAGTTTTAAAGAAACTTAAACGTGAGGGTAAGATAAAAGATGACTTGTATTTTGTTAAGCCAAAATATGTAAAGTATATACCAAGAAATGAAAGAGCTATCTATAAAGCAATGGATTTTGATGACTACAATAAGGTTAAGAGTGCTTGTTATGAATATAAGGTTGTAAATTCAAAGCGTAAAATGTATGGTATAGGATATATTTCGGCACATAGTTATTTTGAACATCTTCTAAATGACCCTGAACTTACGTCTGTATTAAGTGAAGATTAATTTCTTATAAGTAGTAAGTTATGTTTGATAAGTTGATTGGAATTTTCTATAGTTTTGAAGGTATTGGAAATTTAGTTTTATTTAAAGATTTAAAGATAGAGGTTTTTAGTGTTTAAAATTTTAAAGTTAAGTTGAATAATTGTATAGAATTATTTGTAAAAGAAGAAACAGTGTAAAACATAGTATCTTATTTATGGTTTTAGAATCATAGGCAAGATACTTTTTTTATGTAACTAATACCATTTTGAGATTATTAACTTAAGAATTTTATATAATTTAACACTCATATATAATGATGATATTTAGGTAGAATAGATGTAATTACGCTTAAATAAAATAACTGTATTTTTTATAAAAATCCAAACCCTACACTATACTACCAGATAAAATCTACATGCTATAATTTGACCTGTGTTTATAAAAAAAGGAGTAATCTAATAAAATAGTATTTCACTTATGTATAACTAACAACTATTATTACGATTTTCTCTAAATAATTTAAAGAAAAATAATGCAGGAGGTAAAATATGAACAATGAATTTATAATTTTAAAAGGTTGCAAAGAGAATAATTTGAACAATATTTCCTTAAAAATACCAAAAAGAAAAATAACCATATTCACAGGGGTGTCGGGTTCTGGAAAGTCATCTATTGTATTTGAGACAATTGCAAAAGAATCACAACGCCAACTAAATGAAAGGTTTAGTACATTTGTAAGAAGTTTTTTACCTAAGTATGGAGAGGTTAAAGCTGATTGTATAGAAAATTTGTCAACACCAATTATCATAGACCAAAGTAGACTTGGTGGAAATTCAAGGTCAACCCTAGGTACTATTACAGATGTAAATTCCTTTTTAAGAGCTTTATATTCAAGGTTTGGTAGTGAGTATATAGGTAATGCCAATATGTTTTCTTTTAATAATATTGATGGTATGTGCCCACACTGTCATGGGCTTGGAAAAAAGCTAGTTCCTAATATGAACCAAATTCTTGATATGAATAAATCATTAAATGAAGGTGCTATATTGCTTTCAGGGTTTGGAGTGGGTTCTTGGCATTGGAATATATTCGCTGAATCAGGATTTTTTGATATTAATAAGAGGATATGTGATTATTCAGAAGTAGAATTGGAAAAGTTTTTGCATGGTAAAGCAGAAAAGATTAAGATAGAAAATGCTGGTCAAACTAACATGACATATGAGGGATTAATGGTTAAATTTAATCGCCTATACTTAAGTAGAGAGGGAGAAATATCTGAAGCTACTAAGAAAAAATTGAGTAAACTTCTTATAGAAGATAGATGTCCTATATGTGATGGAAGAAGACTTAATGAAAGAGTATATAGGTCTTTAATTAATGGTTATAATATAGCAGATTTAACTAGTATGCAAATTGATGAATTGGCTGAAGTTATTAAAAGTATAGATGAGCCAGAAGCACAACCTTTAATTAAAGGAATAATAGAAAAGTTAAACAGTATCATAGATATAGGTCTTGGATATTTAACACTAGATAGAGAGACATCTTCTCTATCAGGAGGGGAATCTCAGCGTATAAAGATGGTTAAGTATTTAAATAGTAATCTTGTTGATTTAATGTATATTTTTGATGAACCAAGTGTAGGACTTCATCCAAAAGATGTGTATAAATTAAATAATCTTTTAAAAAAATTGCGTGATAAAGGGAATACAATTATAGTTGTTGAACATGACCCAGATGTTATTAAGATTGCAGACCATATTGTAGATGTAGGACCAAAGGCAGGTAAGTATGGTGGAGAAGTTGTGTATGAAGGCAGTTATGAAAATCTACTTACAAGTGGTACTTTGACAGGGAATGCTTTAAGTAAATTTCTTCCTATTAAAGAAAGTGTAAGAGAACATAGTGGATATTTAGAAGTTAAAAATTGTAATAAAAACAATTTAAAAAATGTATCGATTAAGATGCCTAAAGGTGTATTGACTCTAGTTACTGGAGTAGCAGGAGCAGGTAAAAGTACGTTGATTAAGGATGAATTTTTAAAGCAAAATCCTAGTGCTGTACTTATAGACCAAAGCCCTGTTTCAGCAAATTCAAGGTCGAGTTTGGCAACATATAGTGGAATTATGAACAACATAAGAAGCATATTTTCAAAAACAAATGGCGTAAATGCTTCTTTATTCAGTTCAAATTCAGAAGGAGCTTGTGATAACTGTAAGGGTTCTGGAATAGTAGAAATGAATCTTGCTTTTATGGAGAGTATAAAGAGTACCTGCAATGTTTGTGAAGGTAAAAAATTTAAAAAAGAAGTTTTAGAATATAGGTTTCAAGGGAAGAATATAATTGAAGTTCTTGAAATGTCTGTTTTAGAGGCAATTGAGTTTTTTAATTTAAAACAGATTAAAACGAAATTACAATGTATTGAAAAAATGGGTATTGGATACCTTACTTTAGGACAAACTCTTGATACTTTGTCTGGAGGAGAGTGTCAAAGATTAAAGCTTGCTAGTGAATTAAATAAGGAAAGTTCAGTGTATATATTAGATGAACCAACAACAGGTCTTCATATGGCTGATATTGAGAATTTTATAAGTATAATTGAAGAGATTGTAGATAATGGAAATACGGTCATAATAATTGAACACAATATAGATGTAATTAAAAGAGCTGATTGGATTATTGAGCTGGGACCTGAAGGAGGAACAAAAGGCGGGAGAGTAATATTTGAAGGTATTCCAAAACAATTATGTAACAGTAAAATATCATTAACAGCAAAATATATAGTATAATAAATAAAATATAATAAAATTATAATGATATTTTAATAAATATAATGGGTATATAAAATGATAATTAAACTTAACAGTAATAAATAATGTGAGAAATATTCAAATTTAATTAAATAAAGTGTCAGAAATTTGTTTAAATTTTAGTATTTTAACGGTTCTGACCTTTTTTCTTATTTTTATGGAGAATATCGAGGATGGAGTCTCTAATAGTTACTTTTTTGTGTCTACTTGCAAGTTTGATTAAAAAATGGCTATACACACTTGTGACTTCAGTCATGGGAGGTTCAGATTATAATCTTAATATATAATTTGTGAAATAATTTGATGACGATTTGCTGATGTATAAACAATAAAGATTAACTACATTAAAATTTAAATCTTGTTAAGTAAAACTTATAAAAGGAGAGAGATGGATGATAAATGATATTCTAACCTTATTATCTGAAAGAAGTGATTTTTTTATAAAGCTATCCATAGAACATTTGATGATTTCTATTATTTCTATAATAATTGCGATTGTTTTGGGTGGTATAATTGGTATTATTGTAAGTGAATTTCATAATTCTTCTAAACCTATATTGGGAACTATCAATTTTCTATACACCATTCCATCTATTTCTATGCTAGGATTTCTGATACCATTTTCCGGAATTGGAAATACTACTGCTGTTATTGCACTTACCATTTATGCATTATTGCCAATGGTTAGAAATACATATACTGGAATTACTAATGTGGATAAAAATATTCTTGAAGCAGCTAGGGGAATGGGAAGTACAGATTTTCAGATATTGTATAAAATAAAACTTCTGTTAGCCCTACCTGTTATTATGTCTGGTATTAGAAATATGGTGATTATGACAATTGCATTAGCTGGTATCGCTTCATTTATAGGTGCTGGAGGCCTAGGTGTAGCCATATATAGAGGAATCACGACAAATAACACAATAATGACAATTACTGGAAGTATACTTATTGCTCTATTAGCTTTAATATTTGATTTTATTTTAGGGCTGGTAGAAAAATTTTTTCAACGAAAAAGAAAAAAGAAAAATAGGAAAAAAGTTTTTGCCATTCTAGGAAGCCTTATTCTTATAGCAACTATCTTTACGTCTTATTTATTTAATCCTTCAAAGACTCAAACTATTCATATTGCTACTAAACCTATGACTGAACAATATATTCTTGGTGAGATGTTGGATATTTTAATTGAAAAAAACACAGGTCTAAACGTGGAAATTACACAAGGTGTAGGAGGGGGAACATCTAATATCCAGCCAGCTATGGAGAATGGAGAATTTGATATTTATCCAGAGTATACAGGTACAGGCTGGAATATGGTACTTAAGAAAAATGAATTATATACTGAAAGTATGTTTAGTAAACTACAGTCGGAATACAAAACTAAACTTAAAATGCAATGGACTGGTATGTATGGTTTTTCTAATAGCTATGCATTAGCAGTTAGAAAAGAAGTTGCAGATAAATATAATTTAAAAAATATAACGGACTTAAAAGATGTATCTTCTAAATTGACATTTGGAGCTGAATATGACTTTTATGAGAGAGAGGATGGATATACTCCATTGTGTAATACATATGGACTGAACTTTAAAGATACAGTTGATTTAGATATTGGATTAAAATACCAAGCTATTAATGAAAGTAAGATTGACGTAATGCCTATATTTACAACTGATGGTCAGTATAGTGTTTCAGATGTTGTAGTTCTAAAAGATGATAAAAATTTCTACCCATCTTATCAATGTGGAAATGTTGTTCGTTTGGAAGTATTAGAGGAAAATCCAGAACTATCAAAGGTATTTAAGATGGTTGGAGATATTTTGACTGATAAAGAAATGGCTAAAATGAATTATGACGTAGAAAACAACAATTTAGAACCTAGAGAAGTTGCTCGTGAGTTTCTGAATAAGAAAGGTCTTTTATAAATTGGAGGAAATATAATGACACCTATTATACAATTTAAAAATATTAAAAAACAATATAATGATAAAACTATAATAGATAATCTTAATTTAGATATAGAAAAAGGAGAGTTTTTGACTGTAATTGGTTCGTCTGGTTCTGGTAAGACAACACTCTTAAAAATGATTAATGGTCTGATTTTGCCAGATGGAGGAAATATTTTGATAAACCAAACAGATATCAAAAACGAGGACTTAATTAAATTAAGAAGAAGAATAGGATATTGTGTACAGGGAAGTGTTCTTTTTCCTCATATGACTGTTGAAGAAAATATTTCATATGTACCAAATCTCCTAAGTAAAAAGAATAAATTAGAAGTAAAAAGTGCTGTAAACAAATGGATGGAAATAGTGGGATTGCCAAATGATATGAAAGTGCGTTACCCATCAGAATTGTCAGGTGGTCAGCAACAACGTGTAGGGATTGCAAGAGCTTTAGCTTCTTCTCCAGAAATTTTATTAATGGATGAACCTTTTGGTGCAGTTGATGAGATTACACGAAAGCAATTACAAAAAGAGATAAAAGAAATTCATAAAAAAACAGGAGTTACGATTATCTTTATTACGCATGATATTTATGAAGCTTTGATTTTGGGAACAAAGACTTTGGTATTAAATCATGGAGTTGTTCAACAGTATGATACTCCTGAGAATATTTTAAATACTCCTGCTAACCAATTTGTAGACCAGTTATTGAATATAAGAAAATCTATAATAGATGATGATAATTTAAAAGAATAAATTTAAATTTAAAATCAAATTGTTGTGATAAAAACTATTGATTTAGAGCTAACTTCAAGTTGTATACTTGAAGTGGAAAAGTTAGATTAAGGTATAGAAGGGAATTTAGCAGTTGGCTGTAGACAAGGTAACTGCTGAAGGTGATTTCAATAAATGGCTGGAACCTGTATCTGTTGAAGATTATAATAAATTGAAATAAGAAGCTCAATATACAGAGTAGATAGGCACTTCAAATAGAAGTGTCTTTTGTGTGCCATAAAATAAATCAAAATATTAGCAAAGAATGTGAAAAACAAAATAAAATAATATGCTATCTTTAAAATAGGAGGGGTGCTATATGGATAACAATTTGATTACCATTGAAAAAACTTTAGATTATATAGAAAAACATCTTTTAGATGAGATGTTAGATTTAAATGTAATTTCTAAAGAGATAGGCTATTCAAAATACCATTTACATAGAATGTTTACATCAGTTGTCGGATTTAGTGTACATAATTATATACAAAGACGTAGACTTACTGAAGCAGCGAGAATGCTAATTTTTACAGAAAAACCAATTATTGAGATTGCTTTAATCTCGGGGTATGATACACAACGCTCTTTTTCAAGAGGGTTTAAAAAAATGTTTAAACGTAGTCCTAATTTTTTTAGAAGACATCAAGATTTTTTACCACTACAATTAAAATTTGATATTCATAATAGAAAAAAATTACGTGGAGATATGGTTTTAGATGTTAAAAAAGTTAATTGTGCAGATATAAATATTGTTGGCTATTCTGGTAAAGTAAGAAAAGGATTTCATATTATTGGAAAATGCTGGAGGGATTTGCATAAAAATAAAGAGATGATAGAAAATAAGGTAGATTTAGGTTTTTTAATTGGAGTTAGTGATTATAGCAATTTTAAAGAGATTGAGAATACTCCTACATTTACATACATTGCAGGTGCTCAAGTAGCTACTTTTGGCAAATTACCTAATGGAATGGAAAAATTCGTATTACCGAAAAGTAATTATATTGTTTTTACTTTTATTGGGAAAAATGAGGATAGTATGCAAAATGTTGTAGAATATATCTATCAAGAATGGTTCCCTAATTCAAGTTGCCAGTTTAATGAAAATAATTTATATGACTTTGTAAAATATGGAGAAAAAACTGATGAGAATGGTTTGAGTGAAATTCAGTTTTGGGTTCCAATCATTTAAAAGAAGGTATTATGTATAAAGTAGATGGATTTATATAGGCAAAGTTTTACAGCAGTATGTATTTATAAATAATTTATAGTCTGTAGGAAAGAAATAATTTTACTATAAGATTATGATAAAATACACAATACTATGACAAAATAGTACTAAATAATAGATTTAATTTTGCATAGGAAAAGTTCTATAATGGTGTGTATTCATAAATAATTTATAATCTGTAGGAAAGAAATAGTTTCACTATAAGATTATGATAAAATACACAATACTATGATAAAATAGTACTAAATAATAGATTTAATTTTGCAAAGGATAAGGTGTTTTAATAAAAATGAATGTAGAAAACGAATTACTTAAAAACCTAGATAGATTGCATACAACAGAGTTAGGCGTTGTAAGAATTAAGAAAAATCTTTCTTTGGAGACAAATGATGTAGTGAACTGGTGTAAAACTAAAATAGAATCTCCAAATGCCATTATTAATAGAAAGGGAAAAAACTGGTATATAAGTGTATATGATTGTATTATAACAGTAAACGCTCACAGTTATACAATTATTACAGCTCATAAAGAAAAGAAATGAATTGCAAAATACAAAGGTCAAAAGCATTTTCCACTGTTTGTAGTACCTATGAAGAAGTATATAAAATAATATTACTTTTGAATAATAATTTAAATTTTGGAGGTTGAAAAAATGAATGATACTGTAAAAGAAAAATTGGCAGAGTCACTAACTTCTGATACTACTGATATTTTACCTTATTTGCCTTATTTATTACAAGATTTTTGGGAATTAGGAAGTTCACCAGAACAAATGTTACAATTATTTAGAAAGCATATACCTTTTAATGAAGATACAAAAGTTTTGGATTTAGCTTGTGGAAAAGGTGCTGTATCTGTGAAGCTTGCAAAAGAGTTGAATATACATATCAAAGGTATTGATTTGATACCTGAATTTATTGATTATGCGAGAAGAAAGGCTATTGAATATAAGGTTGATGCTTTGTGTGATTTTGAAATGAATGATGCTAATAGTTCTGTAAAAATTGAGCATGATTATGATTGTGTGATTTTTGGAGCTGTAGGGGATATTTTAGGTAATTATAAAGAAACTATAAGTAAGCTATTACCTACAATAAAAAGTAAGGGGTTCATTTTAATTGATGATGCATATGTAGTAGATAAATCTACAAATGAACAGCTTAATTTTGAGAGGGTGTATCCCACTTACAATGAGTGGTGTATATTGTTCAAAGAATTAGGTCTGAAACTAATTGAATGTATACCATGTTTAGAACTTGAAAATGATGTTGAAGAGGAAATGAACTGGATTATAACTCGTGCAAATGAGCTAATTAAAAAATATCCTTCTCAAAAAGATATGTTTGAACAATATGTTATTAGCCAAAAAAATGAATATACTGATTTACAGCAGGACCTTGTTGGAGCAACTTGGATTTTACAAAAAGAATAAGATAAATATTAGACTAGATAATCAATGTTGTAGTGAATTATCCCATGTCTAGTGAATATAAATAACATAAAAAACCGTCAAGATGAATAGTTTATTCGTGCTTGACGGTTTTTAGTATTTGTTGAAGTAAAATTTTATTTCTTTAGTATATCACTTTTAGTCAATCCATTTGATTTAGCCTGAGTATTCCATTGATGATTCCCCATAAGTTTATATAGGAATCTAGGGAAGTTAGGTGAAATAAAAATAGTACTTTTGTTGGAATCATCTATATGTATATTATCACTAAGTATATTTTTTGAAAGTTCTTTTAATGCAATTCCTAAATCTTTTTTAGGTCCTTTACCCAAAGGTACGGATTCTAGTGAACCAAACATCTCCCCAGCTCCAATTCCAATACCTTGAACCCATGTAAAGTTGATTTTTTTACACCAATGCTCTATTATTTGAATTGCCAAATGATTATGTTCACCTTCATTGAATCCACAGTTAACTATTGCATACACTGGAATAGGTTTTTTATTTTGTGTTTTTAAAAATTTTTCACATTTCTCTAAAAAATGAAGTAAATGAGACGGAATACCATCTACATAAAGAGGAGATGCGATTATTAATCTATCACAATTAAGTATGGCATTAAGAGCGTCAGGATACTTAGATGTGTTATCTACTTTAAATGTAAAAACTTTATTATCATTTTGAATAAGTTGTTTTAATTCAGATAAAAAATACTGTGAATTATTTTTATTTACTTTTGGACTACCATTTATCATTACTATATTCATATGGATTCACCTCTTATATCTTGTATATTTTCATAGAAACAAACAGAGTGTTCTTTTATATTGAAATTTATAGCATTTCCATTTACTAATTTCGTAGCAGTTTCTTTTTCAGCTTCTGTAATACAATCTCCATAGAATATAGCTTTTAAATTTATCTGTTTATCATATCTGCTTTTATGACGCATCATATTATCTTTTATTACAAAGTATGGAAGAATATAATTAATGCTTTTATCAAGTACGTTTTTGACAAAAGGGCTAAACCCTCCGTAACAGCATCTGCTTATTATAATAATTCCATCAGATTCATTTATAAGTTTACCCATGTTGCTGTAATAATCTTTTACAACACATTCAGAAGGAGTTTTAATCCAGCAACCAAAACAACCAATACATTTGTGGATTTCTTTTGTGTTTGGAAGTATTTTTATATTGTCATCAAGTTTGGGTAATAACTTTTCTAATTCTTTGTCAGTTAAATCATGTATTAAAAGCCTCATAAAGTCCATCTCCTTTTATTATGTATGTTTACTTCTAAAAATTATATCTTATAGATTTTTCAGTAAATCTTTACACCAATTAATAACAAAATTATAATAGTCAACTCCATAAATCATTGTTGCATACATATATGTATATTGGTCAACGCAATGATTTTCTTCTGCATCATTTTTTTGTTTACTTAATTTATTTAGAAGTAATTCTACTTCAGTTATTAACATTTTTAAGTTTGTTTCAATTATTTCTTTGGGTAGATACTTGTAAAAGAATATATTAACAAGGTGGTCTTGCTTTGTTTTAGAAAAATTTATAGGTTTCTTTAACCATTCAAGAAATACTTCTTTACCAGTATTAGTTATGGAATATAATTTTTTTAATTTGCTACCATCTATAACTTCGTGATAGTGTATATATCCTTTTGTTTCTAATCTTTTAAGTGCAGGATAGATACTTCCAAAGCTGGCGTCAAAAAAGTACGAGGTACTTTCTGACATTATTTGTTTTAAGTCGTATCCACTTAATTCTTTTTCCATTAAAAATCCTAAAATAATGTATTCTAACATATTACCTCCTGGTATCAATTAGATATATATCGATTCGATATATTTATTATTACAGATAATAAATCTTACGTCAAGATGCTTTTTAAGATAAGCTAAAAAGAATTAGGAGTTATTGATAAATATGCAAAAAAATTAATATAAAAGGTAATTAAATATCAATGAAGATTTAAAAATAGTTAAATCAAAGTAAGAGTCTAATATATAAAATTTATAGTAACTTTATGGTTTAAATATAAACTTGCGTGCTATTGACAAAGTATAAAATTAGCAGTAAAATAATTGCATGAGCAAATAGATTATTGCGAACGCAAAAAAATAAGGACAATAGATATTAAAGGAGAGAATATGAGAGAGCTATTAAAATGGGTTTCCATTATAAATAGATACAATACAAATTATATTGACAGGAAATTGGCGGATATTGGAATCAATAATAGCCAATATTTTTATGTATTACACATATGTAATAATCCAGGTATTACACAGGACACTATATTTGAGAAAATTCTTGTGAATCCTAGTAATATAACAAGAGCTTTGGCAAATTTAGAAAAAGAAGGCTTTATAACAAGAGAACCAGGTGTAAAGGATAAAAGAACATGGCATTTATATCCTACAGAAAAATCTTTAGGATGTTATGATGAAATACTAAAAATAACAAATGGGTATGTTGAGGAGTTGTTGAGTTCATTTGAGAAAGAAGAGCAAGAGTTGTTTATGTCAATGTTAAAGAAAGTTGCATTTTTGGCTATTGATATGAATGAAGAAGCAAAATTGGAGGCGAAGGAAAATGGAAGAAAAATATAAGGAGCCATTGGAATATGAAAAGGTTTCAAAGTTATTAACTAAGTACGCAATTCCTAGTATTATAGCAATGTTAGTAAGTGCTTTATATAACATTGTTGACCAAATATTTATTGGGCAAGGTGTTGGTGTATTGGGTAATGCTGCTACAAATGTCACTTTTCCACTAACAACAATATGTACTGCAATTGCATTATTGTTAGGAATTGGAGGAGCGTCTAAGTGTTCATTGGAATTAGGTGCTAAAAATTCAGAAAAAGCTACAAAAGCAGCAGGAAATTCTATATGCTTGATGGCTGTTTTTGGAATAAGTTTATTTATAGTAGTATCAATATTTTTAACACCACTATTAAAATTCTTTGGCTCTACATCAGAAATACTACCTTATGCACACACATATACAAAAATTACATCAATTGGATTACCATTTCTTATAATGTCCACTGGAATGAGTAAGTTGATACTTGCAGATGGGAGACCAAAAGCTTCTATGTTTTGTATGTTAATAGGAGCAGTTATTAATACAATTTTGAATCCATTATTCATTTTTGTTTTTAATATGGGAATTGCTGGGTCTGCTTTAGCAACTGTTATTGGGCAACTTATATCTTTTGGAATAAGTGTTCATTATATAAAGAATTTTCAACATATTAAATTACATAAGAAAAGTTTTAAATTAGATAGTATAATTTATAAACATATATTTGCGCTAGGTTCAAGCTCATGTTTTAATCAATTAGCAATGACTGTAACACAGATAGTTATGAATAATACATTGGCATATTATGGGGCTAGGTCAGTTTATGGAAGTGAGATTCCACTTGCTTGTGTCGGTATCATTATTAAAGTAAATATGATTTTTATATCTATAATTATTGGTATATCACAAGGTATGCAACCAATTATAGGGTATAATTATGGGGCTGAAAAGTATAATCGTGTAAAAGAAGCATATAAGTTTGCAGTGGGAAGTGCAACTATTATATCTGTTATTGCATTCTTATGTTTCCAATTATTCCCAAGACAAATTACGTCTATATTTGGTAACGGAAATGAGACTTATTTTATATTTGCAGAACATTATTTTAGAACTTTCTTGTTCTTAACATTTATAAATGGTGTTCAAATAGTATCATCAACTTTCTTTACATCAATTGGGAAATCAGTGTTGGGACTTTTTACTTCTTTGACTCGTCAAATTTTATTTTTAATTCCATTGATAGTAATTTTACCAATGTTTATGGGAATTGATGGAGTAATGTTTGCAGGACCAATAGCAGATGCAGCAGCGGCAATGGTATGTATATACTTTGCAGTTCATGAAATGAAATCATTGACTATAAAGCAAAATAATTTGATGAGTAACCATAATAAGATTGCAGAGGTATAAGACAATATTTAAGAAGTATAGAAAATTAATTTAAAGAAGTATAATAAACTAATTTAGGAAGTATAGAAAATTAATCTAAAGAAGTATAATAAACTAATTTAGAAAGTATAGAAAATTAATCTAAAGAAGTGTAATAAACTAATTTAGGAAGTATAGAAAATTAATCTAAAGAAGTGTAATAAACTAATTTAGGAAGTATAGAAAATTAATTTAAAGAAGTATAATAAACTAATTTAGGAAGTATAGAAAATTAATTTAAAGAAGTATAATAAACTAATTCAGGAAGTATAGAAAGCTAATCTAAAGAAGTATAGTAAACTAATTTAGGAAGTATAGAAAATTAATCTAAAGAAGTATAATAAACTAATTTAAGAAATATAGAAAATTAATTTAAAGAAATACAATACATTAATTTTTAAGTAACATTAAATTAATGTAAGTAAAATAATGTTCATATGAAGATTTAAAGGTGCATTTTCTGAAGCTAAGTATATGTTGTAGAGTGTTAGGTCTCTCTATCCGGTGAAGTTTAATAGCTCAAGAAAATGCACTATTTATGATGATTATTTTGTTTTATTTCCAATTTTGGAAATAACTATTCTAATTAAATCTAAAATTATACCATAAATAAGAAAAGAAAGTATAGATGCTATGTACCAATAAATCGAAATTGACCCTGTAATTGTTCTACATGGGATTTGCATACCTGAATCCATAAAAACAAAAAAACTATCAACTCTGGAAATAATAGACAAAATAGGATTTAAACCTATTAGAACAATACTTTTTGAGTCTTGACCAATTTGATGCATATAAATCTCAAATAATGCAATTAAAAAAAACCAAAATGTAAAAGATTTAATAATTTTTTTCATCAAAATACCTCACATAATATAAATTCTGTTTGCACTATTTGCTTACTACAACTATTTATCTCCATTCAGTCACATCACTTAATTGTAATCTAGGTCTTCTTGATGGTTCTTCATCAGGATAACCCAAAGATATTGCTGCCACTAATTGACTATCTGTATTTAACCATTCACATAATTCACGATATGCAAAGTATACATCACAAATCCAAAGACTACCTAGACCTAATTCCACAGCTGTAAGCGACATATTCTGAATTGCAGCTCCAATTGATTGCATGTTTGCCATTTCATAGAATCGTTCTTCAGGGGATAGCTTTTCTAAAGGTGATTTACCTAATATATTTAAAATAAAAATTGTTACTGGAGCTTGTTTCATGATTTCAACTGTGTAATTTGCACCAGCGATATGTTGACGACTTCCTGGAAGAAGCCCATTATCATTAATTTCATTTTGAATACCTTTGCTCATGGCTTTAAGCATAGATTCTTTTTCCTTTTCAGTGATGACAACAAAACGCCATGGTTGCCTGTTTTTAGATGAAGGTGCATTTATTCCAGCTTCAATTATTTTCTCTATAGTTTCATGTGAAATGCTTTGATTTTTATATTTTCTGATACTTCGTCTTTTTGATATAGAATCACTTATCATTTTAAGTAACCTCCGTTTATTTTTTGGAAAAATCTATTTAATTTTTATTTTCTATTTTAATTATTTTAGCATTAATCAGAAAAAAAGTCATTGATTTTAGTATACAATTATTAATGATTATATTAAGAATTGTATCAAAAAGTATGTGATTATACTAAGGGATTATATTAAACATTATATTTAAAATTGTATGAAAGGTTGTATTTAATATTATATTGAGAGAGATATATATTAGGATTTATATATATTCAGATTTATTATTATATTGAGCCTTATATTAAATTAAGGACTATAATTTGAAAATAAGCTATAAAAACTTAATATTGTTTTGTTCAGAGATAAAAAAAGAATACTTTAGGTGATTTTTATTAAAAATTAAGAGTGATAAAATTATATACTTTATAAATGTAAATATGACGAATAAAAATGATAAATATAATAATATATATATTTACATTAGGAGTTTTCTATACTATAATTATTTAAAACTAAATATAAATGTTGGAATTATTTAGGACTTGAAATTGTCTAAAAATAAATACAAGTGATGAAGAGGTGATGTGATGAGATTAGATATGGATAGTATGTTATATGTACTAATTTATATGACATTATTGGTATCTATCATTGGAAGTATATTTTATTTTTGTAAAGACCTCTTAAATCATAAAATTAAGTATGTTTTAATAAGAGACATATTTGTAAATAGAATTACATATTCTGAAGAACGACTGCCTAAACAGTATATAGTTTTTCAGAAATATGATATTTGGAGGTATTGTAGTTTGTTTTAATTTGAAATGAATCTATTATAAATTCTAAAGTTTAAAAATAAAAAGGAGAGAATAAAATGGATTTCATTTCAAGTATATTGCAAGGATTATTAAGTATATTATTTAATTTTACAGGTGATTTTGGAATTTCTATTGTACTTATAACTTTAATAGTTAAATTAGTACTTATGCCACTATCATTAAAACAAAGATTTTCTGTAAAAAAACAGCAAGAATTAGCTGAAAAAATGGAATATATAAAAGAAAAGTATAAGAATGATACTAAAGAATTGGAAAAGCAAATACAAGTAAGTTCTGTAGAAAGTATGAAGAGTATGCTGGGATGTCTTATAGTTTTGGTTCAAATGCCAGTAGTATATGCTTTATATCATGTATGTTTAGATATGACAAAGGAATTTACAACAATTATAATTCCATGGATTGCTAATTTAGGTACATTTGATAATTTGTTTATATTACCTTGTATATATACATTAATTATGTTAGCTTCAAATTTAGTGAATTATATACCATATTTAAAAATAAATTCTCAAGTAAAGTTTAACAAACAAATGGCTGTGGTGACTACCATAACAAGTCTTATACTAACTGTTAGAACTCCAGTAGCCATAGGTCTGTACTTTATAACAAGTGCAATTTATTCATTAATTGAAGATATTTGCTTTAGAATATATTTTAATCGAAAAAATAGAATAGTGACAAAATAATATAATTATTATTAGAAATATTTTAGCCTGCTAACATAGAAAAAGTTAGTAGGCTATTTTTATCTATGATATCAATTCCATTAAGAATAGTCTAAAAAATACTATCAAAATGCTATAAAAAATACTATAAAAAAATAGTTGAAAAATAAATAAATTAATATAAACTAAAATAAAGCCTACAAAAAAGAGGTGATAAATAGAAATGGCTAAAATACTAGTTGTAGAAGATGAAAAAAGAATGCAAAATATTATTGTAGAATATATGCAAAAGGGAGGATATACTTGTATAACTGCTGATGATGGAGTCGAGGCACTTACAATATTAAAGAGCAACAATATAGATTTAATGATATTGGATATTATGATGCCGTATTTAGATGGATTTTCAGTGTGTAGAGTTTCACGTGAAATGACTAATATACCTATTATTATATTGACAGCTAAAGGTGAAGAGGAGGATAAATTAAAGGGTTATGAATATGGCGCAGATGATTATATAACAAAACCATTTAGCCCAAAAGTACTTTTAGCAAAAGTTAATGCTTTGTTACGTAGATACACTACTGATATTCCCAAAAATTCATTGAGTTTAGGAAAGATTTTTATTATGGTAGCATCAAGACAAGTGTATGTAGAAGATAAATTGATTGATTTAACATATAAAGAATTTGAATTATTGCGTTTATTTATGGAAAACCCTAATCAAGTTTTTTCCAGAGAGAAACTTTCAAATTGTATATGGGGATATGATTTTGAAGGAAACACACGAACTGTAGATACACATATAAAAACCTTACGCAAAAAGCTTGGTAGTGAAGGACACCATATAGTTACATTAATTCGTTCAGGATATAAGTTTGAGGTTAAGGAATGAATAGTTTAAGAAAGATTATAGAAAAACTGAAAAATGTAGATATTTCAAATTGGATTAAACAAAATTTTGGACTATATTCAGTTAGAAAAAAAGTGTTTTTACTTTCTAAATTATCAGGAGCGTTAATTATATTATTTTATCTGGTTGTTGAAGAATTTTCGATAAACTCTAAATTTGAATTTTGGATTTGGTTTATAATACTGGTTATATTTATTATGAGTATTGATTTCTTATTGGGAAAATTTATTTCAGAACCAATCACATCTATAAATAAATCTGCAAAAAGTATGTCCCAACTTGATTTTTCTAATCCATGTACTGTAAATACTAATGATGAATTTGGAGAACTTTCTAGGAGCCTGAATACAATGTCTACAAATCTACAACAGGCATTATCAGACCTAGAAAGTGCAAATATTCAACTTGAAAAGGATGTAAATAAGGAAAGAATGCTATTGGAACAAAGAAAGGAGTTGGTAGATACAATTTCACATGAAATGAAGACTCCACTTGGCATTATACGTGCGTATACAGAGGGGCTTATGGATGAAGTTGATGAAGAAAAAAAGAAAAATTATATGAATGTTATAATAGAAGAAACTGATAGAATGAACAATATGATTGTATCATTATTAGACTTATCTGCATTGGAAGCAGGAGTTTCTAAACTTAACCCAGAGCGTTTTGATTTTATAGAGTTTGTTGAAACTGTGGCAGGTCGTCTTTTAATTGATATACCAGATGCCAATTTTTATTTTACATATGATTTGCCAGAGTATGAAGTTTTTGTAGTGGCAGATAAAATGAGAATGGAACAAGTAGTAGAGAATCTAGTTATTAATGCAAAGAAGCATGTTGTATATAATGGTAATTTAGATTTATCGATTACATGTGAAAATGGCTTGCTTTTATTTGAAATTTATAATGATGGTAGGTTTATAGAGCAAGATGAGATTTCAAAGATTTGGTCTAAGTTTTATCGTAGTGTTCAATCTCAGCGTACAGGAGGTTCAGGTCTAGGGCTTGCAATTGTTTCACAAATACTTACAATGCAAGGGTTAGAATATGGAGTGAATAATCGTGATAGAGGAGTAGAGTTTTATTTTATGATTCCAATTGATGAATAATTTAGTATTAATTTATAAATTATAAGTATCTGATGTAAAATATTTTTATTTGTATATGTAAGCATTTAAAGAGAATAAAATAAAAAAACTTAATGAAAAAGTCTAATAAAAAGTTTAATAAAAAGCTTAATGAAAAATCTTGTTTTTCTGATGAAAACAAGATTTTTTATTAAGCTTTTTATTATTTCACTTCGATTTCACAAGAGAGACACTCTGATTTCACCAAATAGAAATAAAATAGGTTAAATAAATTAAAAAATAGAAGCGTAATTAAATAAGGTTACAAGGGGGAGTACTTATGAAATGGTATACATGGTTGACTATTATATTGATAATATTGCTTTCTATTCCGCTTAAAATTAAATTTATAAAATGGTGGGATAGACGACAAAAAAATGATAAAGGAGGTTATGATAGATGATAAAAGTAGGAGAGTTAAAATTTTCTTATGGAAAAGATAAACAGATATTGCATGGACTTAATTTTGAAGTAAAAGAAGGAGAAATCTTTGGATTCCTTGGACCTAATGGTTCAGGAAAATCCACAACACAGAAAATCTTAAATGGTGTTTTAAAAGGCTACAATGGGCACGTATCCATTTTTGGGAAGGAAGTTAAAGCATATACAGAGTCTCTATATCAAAAGATTGGTGTTTTATTTGAATTTCCTTATTTATATACCAATTTAAGTGCAATTGATAATTTAGAATATTTTTCGTCTTTTTATCCTAAAAATCAAAGGAGAGACATATATGAACTCTTAGATTTGTTAGAGTTTAAGAAAGAGTTTATAAATAAGCCTGTATCATCCTACTCAAAAGGTATGAAGCAACGTATTAGTATGGCAAGAGCATTGGTAAGTAATCCAAAGTTGTTATTTTTAGATGAGCCTACTAGTGGACTTGACCCATCTGGAGCTGTACTATTTCGTAAGATTATTGAAGAAGAACGAAAAAAAGGAACAACTATCTTTTTGACTACTCATAATATGCTAGATGCAGATTTAATGTGTAACAATGTGGCTTTTATTGCAGATGGAAAGATTATGGTAATAGATAAACCCAAAAATTTAAAAATGAAAAATAGCAATAATAAAGTTGAAGTGGAATTTGTATATAATGGAAATCGAGATATTGAAATTGTAGATATACAAGAGTTAGAATCTGGAATAACTTTTAAATATGATGAAATCTTAAGTGTACATTCAAAAGAACCTACACTAGAAGAAGTTTTTATTAAATGCACAGGAAGGATGTTAGTGTAATGTACTCTAAATTTTTTACCTTAGTAAAAAAAGATTTTTGGATGATGATTTATGGTAAATTTTTTGTGCTGACACTTGGCTCTCTCATACTTTATTCGTGTTATATTAATTTTGGTTATGTAAAGTTTATGGATGAAGATAGTTATCACAATAATGTATATCTATATAATCCAGAGAATATAAGCATGAGTGCATCTCCATTAATTAATCAAGTTTCTTCTATAGGTGAATTAAAAGCAAAACTTGATGAAGATACAAGTGCAGTTTGTATTGATATGAGTTCCAGTAAGCCGAAAGTAATTTTACATGAAAGTATTAAAGGAGTTGACAATTATAGAGCTGACTATGCATTGTCATTATTATCATCAGAAAAAGACCATAATAGCAAAATATCAGACAACAATGCAATAATTCAAATTAATGATAAGGATACATCTGAGATAAAACAAAGAAAAGACATGACTTGTGAGATTTTATTCTTTGAAATTGTAGCTATTGGATTTTTAGGGATTGCCTCTTTATTATTTAAAGAAAAGCAGATGGGAGTAATGCGTATTACTGGTATTTTACCTGTAAAAAGAAGTCTTTTTATATTATCAAAGATATTTGCTTTTTTTATATGTGACCTATGTTTTACAGTTCTTTTAGTAGTATTTAATATTGGATTTTTAGAAGGAATAAAAATACTTCCACAAGTATTAGTTCAAGCTAGTATTTTATCAATTATTATGTCTTTGATTGGAATAGGATGCTCAATGTTATTGAGAGATTTTAAGCAATTTTCTCTTATATATCTTGTGGTTGCTGTATTCATAACTACACCTATATTTCTATCTGCAAATACATCTTTTGAAATAGATTGGATTAAATATCATCCCTTCTATCATGTTTATAGTCAGCTTAAAAATGCGTTTTTCATGAATTTTTCAAAAGAATTAGTTTATTTTGTAGTGTGTTCTTTGACAATAATAGTTCTATTTTTACTTGTAAAATATATTTTTAATAAAGAGTTGGTTAGGGAGGGATAATCTTGATAGGATTACGTTACCAGTTAAAGAGTATAAAAAAAGATAAAATGTGTATAATTTCCTTCTTTTTACCAGTTGTTATGGCGATTTTAATAAATTTTATGGGAACAATTGATATATCTTCATTAGGAGAGATACGTTTTGGTATAGTGAAGGATACACTTCCTGTACAAACAGAGCAGTGGTTGAAGAAGTATGGTATGGTAAGTGTATATGACACAAAAATGCATTTAATACGTGAAATTAAGGATATTAAAACGGACACAATTGGAGTTGTTAGAGATGGTAAAGGAATAAAAACTATGCTTTATGGAAATGAGATTAATGCTATAAAAAATGTTGGAAAGACATTGCCAGAGATGTTTAGACTAAAGGGTGATTTAAAAGATGTTGAGGTTACAATATTGCCTAAAGATAGTATTTTAAAAGGGTTTCAAAATGTTTTTATTGCTATGATTTTAATTACTGCTATGTTTATGGGATGCACCTTTAATGCAATGAATATTATATCGGAAAAAGAAGATGGAATATCATTTATAAATGAAGTTTTGCCACAGAGTAGAAGTCAGTATATTATACAAAAAGTATTTTTGGGTCTTTTATGTGGGTGTTTATCTTCAATGATAACTGTATTTATATGTTTGGATATTTCAATATTAGATATGATAATGATGTTGTTACTCGTTGTATTTTCAGCATTTATTTCATCACTTATAGGTTTATTTATTGGAAAGTTGTCAGAAGGTCTTATGGTAGGAATTGTTTATATTAAAATAGTAATGATTTTATTTATAGGTACTCCTTTGTTAATATATCTTCTAGGGGTTAATACCAGTGGTATAGGGAATTTATGCTATATAATGCCATCAGTTGCTACATTTAATGGTATTATGGAGATTATTAATGGTAATGTCATTATTATAAAAGATATTGTAATTTTGGCTGTACATTGTGTAGTATGGTTTATGATATATATTATTTTAGATAAAAAAAGAAAGTTATCTTTTAGTAGATAACTCAGTATAATTATAATTGGGACAATTTAATAGGTGATTTAATATACTTTGTATAGTGTAATTTATGTAGTGCAATTTGTATACTTTAATTTATGTAGTGTAATAGTTAGTTTTATTTTATAATTATTCAATATAATTTAGTAAGAAGTTCAGTACAATTAGAGCTACTTAGTGGAAAACTTAATAGGTACTTAAACTATATAAATACTTTATTTTCCTCCATTTGTACTATAAATTTAATTTATGATATAAATGGAGGTATTATTATATGATTTGATAAATTTCATCATTATAACCTACAAGTAAAGGTATTATTATATAAAGTTAATAAAGATAGTATCAAAATATTATTTGCTATAAAGAGAGGGACTCAAAATAAAGATAAACCTATTTTTCAATGTTGAAATGATAAAATATATTTGATTTCATATAAAAAATTTTCTTCATAAATTAAAAAGTCCATTTTAAGCCCCTTCATTTTTAACCAGATAAATCGAGTTAAACTATTTAAATATATTACTCGGATTCATTTGACTTAGATATTCCTTGCTTGTAAAATTGTTTTGAATAGGGGATAGCCAAAGCAAAAAATAAAAGTATAATCCCTGCTATGATTATTAAATTATTAATAGAAATTACATCTGCCATTGGTCCGAAAATCATCATACCAAGAGGAATAAAACCAGTATATATAATAATAGGTAAGCTAAGAACTCTACCTAGCATTTGTGGTGCTACATGCTCTTGCAACATAGTCATAGCTGATGCTTGAATGATTGGAATTGAAAAATTCGTAAAAAACATAAATATAAAAAATTGCCAAGCTTGTGTTACAAGACCTAGAATAATTGAAAAAATAGCATAGGATAATATTGCTAGAAAAAAGGTCTTATTTCTATTTTTAAAACCACCAAAAACTCCTATAATCAATCCACCTAAAACCATACCTAAAAATCCAATCATTTCAATAATAGACAGGTATATATAACCCTTGCCAAATGTTCGTTCAATAAGAAGTCCTATAAGAAATCCTGATGGAACACAAAGAAGCATGAATGCTCCATAAGTAAAAAGCACTTTTCTAATGAACTTATCTGAAAAACAGTACTTTATCCCTGATACCATATCTGCAAAAAATGAGACTTTTTCAGTTTGTTTTGGTATATCATGTTTAGGAATTTTGATGAATATTAATAATACAATAGCAATAATTGCAGTAAATACATCAATTAAAAGAACTTGATTTATTTTATTACCAAATCCAAGTATTGCAGCAGCTACAATAGGAACTATAAATTGTACTATAGACTGTAGACTACTATTTATACCATTAAAACGCATTAAATGTTCTTCTGGTACAAGTTGAGGAATCATTGCGTTTACAGCAGGTGTTTGTACACCACTTCCTAGTGAACGTATAACAGATATTACTGATATGGCTATTAATTCACTTGTTGTGCCATTTGATGACATCATAAATAGAATTAGAACTAATGTAGATATAGCAATTGTTGAATCTGATACAATTATGAGTACCTTTCGATTGTAGTAGTCTGCCCATACACCAGCAAAAAAAGAAATTATCATTTGAGGTATAAAGGAGCATACAGTTAAAACTGTTACCCATACACCTGATGATGTCTGAAGTGTGACATACCATATCATTGCCATTTGTACAAGTGATGAGCCAAATAAGGAAATATATTGACTTGCTAAAAAAAGAATGACTTTTTTCTTCCATGTAGAATTAGTATTTTTATTTTCCATCCTATTCCTCCTTTGATTTGTGTGTTGAATTTTTCTTGCTCTTAAGGATAACACACAAATCAAAGTCTGGAGTTAGAGTGGAGGGCTAGGAAAATTGTTTTTTCATAATTTGAAGATGAGATTTCATGGTTTTTGCATTATGTTCAGCTTCTTTCAATGAAGTTATCAGTTTGTCACACACTGAGATAATTTCGTCATCATCTTTTGGAGTGTCAAGGACAGTTTTAATATTAGTATTAGGATTAGAAGATAAAGCATTTAACATTCGTAAAATAGCTGAAAGAGAATAGTTTGCACAACGAAGTGCGCTTATAATTTTAAGTCGTTTTATATCTTCATCAGTATATACACGATAACCATTTTGTTTTCTTTTTACTTTTAACAAACCATTCATTTCCCAATTTCTTAAAGTATCTATTGTAACGTTTAAGTGTTCTGCAGTTTCTTTTCTAGTTAAAAAGAGTTTATTTGTTTCTGGAGTATTTCCATTTAAAATCTGTGCAACAATAGTAAGTGCTTCCTCGGCATTAGATTTTTCTATTTCTAATTGTTGCAAGTATTGATTTACAAGACTAATAGCCTTATCAAAGTCCCTATTCGCTGATGTTCTTACAATCTCAAGGGCATCTTTTCTTAATCCCCTTTGTACCACTTCAATTTTCAAGGCTGTACGAGCAAATCTAAATTGTTCTATATGAAAATCATTAAAGATACGATAACCATTGGTATTACGCTTAGGTTTAGGTATTAAGTTTAGTTCTTCATATAAACGTACTGTATTAGGATGTACACCAATTAAATCTGCTACCTCTGATGTCGTGTAAGTGTCCATTAGTATTCAACTCCTTTTAGATATATAGTATTAGTCATAATAACACCAAACAAAAGTCTGGTGTTATAATGGAGGGTTTGGCTATCTAAGAGTAATTAGTTTATGAAAGAGTAATTAGTTTATGAAAGAGTAATTAGTTTATGAAAGAGTAATTAATCTATTATAGAAGTAAGTATATATTTTTCAATGAACTCCCATCTATCACGAGGTTTAAACACTATTTTAGATGGTATGGCTATTACTAAGTCATATTGTGGAATACAACAAATAGCATTTCCTCCAGTTCCCATTGCTGAATACCACAAAACACCATCTTTTTTACATAGCCACCACAGATAACCGTATTCATTACTATTCATTTTAACTGATTCTTCAATCCACGATTTAGATATAATACGTTTATTATTCCAAATACCATCATTTAAATACAGAAAACCAAATCGCAACATATCTCTAGCACTCAATGTAAGTCCCCAGCCACCTATAGAATAACCCTGTCTATCTTTTGCCCAACCCTTAAGATTTTTTCCAAAGAAATCTTCAAAACCAAAATCTTTCATATCATAATCTGGTATAACTTTCATACCAATAGGTTTAAATAAGTACTCATTAGCAAATTCACGAGCAGATTTTCCAGTAGTTTTTGTTATAATAGCTGAAAGTAGGTGCGTTCCAGCTGAAGAATATTTGAAAGTACCAATTTCGCCTTTTTGACCAAGTTGATTCAAGGTATATTTTATCCAATCTTTTTGTTTGCAAAGTCTTTCTAAAGACTCAGTCATATTTTTAAAAGGGTATGGTGCAGTCATTGTAAGTAGGTGACGTATAGTTACTGCTTTTTTACATATTTCAGAAGGACTACAAGTATATTCAGGAAAAAAATCAACAACCTTTTGGTCAACATCTTTTATATATCCTTTATCTATTGCAATACCTATTAAGGCTGATATAATACTTTTTGTAACTGATGCAACATGAAAAGTATCATCAGCATTATATCCATTATAGTACTTTTCAAAGACAATTTTTCCTTTTCTTGCAATAATTATACCATTTATATTGCTATATTGTGAGATTATTAAAGGTTCAAGTTGTGAAAGCTTTTCTGAACTCATACCAACACTTGAAGGGTCTACTTTTTCAAAAATTAAGTCTAAGCAATTGTTTTTATTCATTAAAGATACCTCCCTGTTATAGATTTTGGATTTTCTTTTAGAGTTTTTGGAGAACCTTCTGCAATTATATAACCTCCTTTGTCACCACCTTCTGGACCAAGCTCAACAATCCAGTCACAAACATTTAATACATCTATATCATGTTCAACAACAATTACAGAATTTCCATTTTCAACCAATTCATCTAATAATTGAATCAACTTAGAAGTATCATATAGACTTAGACCAGTAGTTGGCTCATCCAATACATAAAGGATATTACCATTTCGTTTTTTACCAATTTCTTTTGCAAGTTTGATTCTTTGGGATTCACCACCACTTAAAGTCGGTGTAGGTTGGCCTAATTTTATATACCCCATACCTATTTGTTCTAATACATTTAAGTGTGAAACAATATTTGGAATATCTTTGAAGAAATGTACAGATTCAGAAACACTCATATTTAAAATATCATGTATATTTTTATTTTTATATTTAATAGATAAAGATTCATCATTAAATCTTTTTCCCTGACATTCACTGCATATATGGTCTATACTTAGATTATTTCCCAACCAGACCTTTTCATATCCACTACCACTACATTTAGGACAAGCCCCTTTGGAGTTAAATGAGAAATGACCAGCTGTAAATCCTTGTTCTAACGATTCTGGCTGACCTGCAAATAGTGTACGTATCTTATCCCATATACCAATATAAGAAGCAGGAGTTGAGTTCATATTTTTGCCTATAGGAGATTGAGATATCTCTGAATATCCAGAAATATGTTTAGTACCAATCAGTCTATCTGCAATAGTTTCAACAACTGCATAATCGTCTTCCTCACCTATTTCACTCTCTGAAGAATTTATTTGATTATTGATAGTATGGTTATTAAATTGGCTTCTAAGAAGAGGAAGTAGGGTGTCTGATATAAGTGAACTCTTGCCACTACCTGATTTTCCAGATATTCCAACCATAGCACCCAAAGGTAATGATACAGTTACATTTTTAAGATTATTTGTATTTGCATTTTGAATAGTTATACAAGGTATTTTATCAGTATGTGTAATGTTTTTATTGCTTGTTCTATTAGGCATTGGATATTTTCCAGATAGATACTGTCCAGTAAGTGATTTGTCGGATTGAAGTAGACCTTCTAAATCTCCTTGATATACTAATTGACCACCTTCAACACCAGCTTTTGGACCAATATCAATAATATGTTCTGCCATTTCAATTGTGTTTTTATCATGCTCAACTACTATGACCGTATTGCCTAAATCTTTAAGTTTCTTTAGTGATTTTAAGATGTCTATTTTTTCTGATTCATGCAATCCAGCTGTTGGTTCATCAAGCACATAAATTAATGAGTCCATCTCTGAATCGAGATGTGAATTTAAAAATAGTCTTTGCATTTCCCCACCACTCAAAGTTGACATTTCTCGGTATAAGGATAGATGACCTAATCGTGATTCTATTAAATGTTGAGTTTTGGATAAAATATCATTTACAAGATTTGTACCAAATGTGTTTAAATTACCTTGATTTATTAAGAGTTTAAGGAAATCATCAATTTCTAAAATCGTCATTTTTCCAAGTTCTCCAATATGTTTTCCGTTTAAAAGTACTCTACGTGCTTCTTCACCAATTTTAAAACCATTGCAATCTGAACAGGCAGTCATAGTATAAACTCCATTTAAATCTTCGCCCCTTTTGTAACGATTGTGAAATACCTTTGATAAAGAGGAACTTTTTTTACCATTTTCATAATGACCATAGAGTACTTCATTTCTTATTTCTTCAGGTAGTTGTAAGAATTGTATGTCTAAATAATCATTGAATTTTTTAGAAAATACTCTCAAATATCCAGGTGTAATCTTTGCTCTATCTAAGACTTGTTTTAGGGTATCATGCTTATCAAGGACTAATTTTTCAATATTAATCTCAAAATATGCACCATGTCCAGAGCACTTCATACACATTCCATCTGAAGAGTTGTATGAGAAATAACTTGGTCTTAATCGTTCTTCCTCATATCCACAATTATTGCAAATTAGATTATCGCTTACAGGAGTATCACACATAGTACACATTATTTGACCTTCCACTGAATACAATAGTGTAAGCATGTTGAGAATATTGGTTCTTGTGCCTACTGTTGAACGAGGATTGCTCTGGCGAATAATATTTTGTTGAACAGCTATAGTGGGAGCTAAACCTTGAATATTATCAAACTTATCTTCACTATCAATACCTGCAAGTATACCTAAAGATTGCAGATATTGTTTACGCCCTTCCTCAAATACAATGTCAAACATAAGGCTAGACTTACCTGAGCCACTGACACCTGTTGCAACAACAAGCTTATCTTTTGGAATAGAAACATCTATATTTTTAAGATTGTGTATCTTTGCTCCATTAATTTTTATTTCTTTCATTGGTTCACCTCATTTTATCAATTTTATCAAACCGTAAAATAGGGATATATTAATCCTTAATACAAGAATAGATTAGGTGAGGTTATTAAAAAGGTTCTATAGGTAAATATATATCGACCAAGTGTCTATTTTGAGGGTGATTGTGTGGGTTGTTAAGATATACTTCAAAAGGGAAGGAGGCACGTAGCTTATAATTACCATTTGATAGCCATTCATTATACATAAAATCCCACGCATCACTATATTCAGATTTTGAAATATCAAAATGTCCCACAAGATATTTTCCAGAAGGTATTATCATATTGCCAAGATTGTCATTCTCTTTGACAACAATGTTATCTGGAATAGTCATGCAAATACTAGTCCTTAATTGATGCTCCTGTGTAAATTGTGGATTATCATGATAAATGGCTAATATTTGTGTGTTTTCAAGTCCAAGTAGATTCTGCTCACTTGCATATGTGAATAACCGTTCTAAAAGTTTTGGGAAAGTACTGGTTAGATTACCATATGAACCAGTATACCTAGTGTAAATAGTATTCATATTATCAAGTTCTAGAATTTCAATTTCACCTTTAACCTCTCTAGTATTCTTACATTTAGGTTTTGATATGCTTCTATTGTACTGAGAAATTTTATATGGTTCTTTGCAATTCTTGCTATAATTGTTTCTATATTTTATAGGGCTTATTTTATAGTAATTTTTAAATGCTCTCGAGAAAACTGCTGAATCAGTAAAGCCAAAGTAGTGTGCAATATCAGTAACAGTCATGTCAGTTCTATGAATAAGAAAAGCAGTTGCATTTTCTAGTTTTAGCCTATTTACATATTGTGCCAAAGTTTCTTTTTCTATTGCTTTGAAGATTCTATGAAAATGAAATTTTGAAAAACCTGCTATATTAGAAAGTTCATCAAGAGAAAGAGGTTCATGTAAATGTTCTTCTATATAGTCTTGCACTTTGCAAATACGATTTAGATATTCTTTTTTACTTTTAGCATTTGTCATATATAGCCCTCCTTATTGTGTAAAATGTGTATCAATTAATTTATAGCAATATAGTAATAAAATTTTATGTTTTTGTAATTTATGATAAATAAGATAGCGTTTAATTTTTTATAATTGATAAAAGATATTTATAATTAATAAAAGATATAAGATGCCTTATATTTGTCTTTGCATATAAGTATAGTCTTCGTAATAATTAGTATACCATAGTGATTTATTTTTAATTGTGTATTTATATAAATACACAACTTATGATATGGACGAATTATTATGCAAATAAGCTGTAATTAAATAAATTGCAATATAAACCAGTTGAAACATAAGTTAGGGAAATATTATCAAAGTTATTACTTAGCATAAGAGTATAGATGGAATAAAATAAGATTAAAAAATTACATACTAAATTTAATAAAATTTTTATATTAAAAATAATATTAAGTTTATTGTTTAAATAAAAAAGTTAAATCTACACTATTAACTTATTATACTTAAAACTTTAAAATGAAAATATCAAAGAATACTTTTTAATAAAAATAATCATTTAATAAGTTATTTAAAAATCTAAAAACTTTACAACAAATTATCTATTTAAATTGGAGGAGTGGGAATATGAGTAATAGTTTTTATCAATTAAATTCAGCAGTATTATATTTTAATGAAAAAAGAGATGTAAATAGAATAAGGTTTAATCACTATGTAATGAGAAAAGAAAATATACAAAGATTAAAAGGAACTCTGCCAAGAGGACAATTTATGATGACAGTAAGGAAAGCTGCATCTGACCTTGATGTATCTATATCTACAATAAGTAGACTTGTAAATGAATTTATAGATTTAGGTATATTGAGATTAATAAGTAGGGGAGTAAAGGGAAATTGTTGTTCTGTATATAGTTATGTTTGTTCTGAAAGTAGTAATGCAGAAATTGTAACAAAGAATGGTGATATTTTCAAAAATATAGAGAAATACATTGATGCAACTATTAACAATAACCAAAAAACAATGAAATATAAACATAGAGATGAGTTGTTTAAGAACAGTAATACCAACACATACAGCCGTATAAATCAAGAGAGTATAGACAAAGATTATGATTTGATAATTCATACTGGGTATGAAACAGAAAATGAGACAAAGAAAAAAGAATTATTAAAAAATAATTTAAATAAAAAGAATTTAAATAAAAATACCTTTGAAAATTCGGATGAAGATTTGACTGAAGATTCTACTTATAAAAATCCAGAAAGCATACATGAAATTATTATAAGAAAATTAAATAGTGAATCAGGAAAAAATTTTAAAGCTGATTTGAGTATAACTAAGGCACTTATAGATAAAAGATTAAAAGAAGGGTATAGTTTAGAAGATTTTTACAAGGTTATAGAGGCAAAGGTAAGAAGATGGAGATATACAGATATGGAAATATATATAGAACCAACAATTCTGTTTGGGTATGAATTTGAGTCGTATTTAAATGAGGAGAGTTCTTTATCTGCTTGTAATTATGGTGATATGTGTTATGAAGATATGTATTGAGATATTAGTTGCTTTTTAGTTGTTTAAAATATGTTTATGTATAAATAGTGTATTAAAATGGAGTTGTCTCAAAATAGAGAGAAGCCTCTTCTTAATTGTTTAAATGATGAAAATATATTTGATTTAATACAAAGGAGAGTGCTTTATGAGTTAGAAGATTTATTTTGAGACACTCACTTTTTTTAATATACTGGAGAAATATAACCCATTTTACAAGAGTGCATAGATATATATAATGGCATAATGTGGATTTAAATTAAAAAAATAAAATAAAGCCATAAATATTGAAAATTTCAATATTTATGGCTTTATTGCTTGTAATAATTAATAGAATATATATTTTTTATTAATCATCTATTTCAAATTCTAATATTTTACCAGTAATTGCATTAATTGTTATCTCATATTCAGTTTTTCCTTTTATTATTTCACCTTCATATTCTTTGTCATCTTCATCATACTTAAATTTTACTATTTTCCCACCAGGCACTTTATCTAGCATTATTGATTTAGCTTTTTCAGCACTAATAATAGAACTGTTGTCATTAGTATTAGAGTTATTCTTATCATTATCATCAAAGTCATCATCAGAATCATTGTCCATGTCAATATCTACAATTCTTCCATCAAATGCACTTATCTCTAATTCATATGTTTTCTTATTTTTTATTACTTTAGCCTCGTATTCGTTATCTTCAGCATCATATTTACAATAGATTAAATTACCATTAGGAACAGCATCTAATGCTATAGACTTAGCTTTATCCAATGATATATTTTGTGTACCTAAATTATTATCATTTAAGTCATCATCTTTTTCAATTTCTATTATTTTACCAGAGTAGGCATCAATTTCTATCTCATATAGGATATTATCCTTTATAACTTTGCAGTCATATTCATTATCATCTTCATCATAATAACAAACTAAAATATTGCTTCCTGGAAGAGCTTGTTTTAATATTTCTTTAGCCTGTATTAAAGATATTTTTTTAGTTTTATTTCTTATGTTCACATTTTTTAGTTTTAAAATATCTTCAAATGCTTTTTGATTATATCCTCCTCCTACTTGTGTTATTTCATCTATATCTTTATTTTTAATAAATTCTTTTTGACTATTTACAAGGCTACCATTAGATATCATTATAGGAGAATTTTCTTTAGCAGCTAGTACTCCTATTGATAATGAATCTACTAATGCATTTTCTTGGTTAATACCATCTTTAGCTACAAATACATTATTTATTTTTTTATCTTTATAAAATTTATCAATAATTTTTGCATTAGTATTGTTTCTATCTGAACCACTGATTCTTTCTCTGTTTGGATATTTCTTTACTGTATTGTCTGATAAAATCTTATTTCCTCCAACTATGTAAGATTTTTTTATAGACCTATTGTTTAAGAAATTTATACTACTATCATTGCTGTTTTCATCTGATACTAATATTATAGGCATATTATGTATTGCTGCTGGAGAAGCTATACTAACTGCATCAGATAGTCCCTTTAGTCCATTTACAACTGCAACATTTTCTATCTTTTTTATCTTATCTATTTCTTTAAGTACATTTGTAGACATTTCATATATATTGTTTCCTACTATTTTATTTATTTTTATGTTAAGTGATTTTATTTCATTTTCTACTTTAGAAGAAATGCTATTTCCACTATCTACAATGTACACATTATCTACACCAAGCCTTTTAAGCTCAGCCTTAGTTGAATTTTCAATACTGTTGTTGTTTACTAAAAGTATAGGTGCATTCTTTAGCTTAGCAAATGGATTTGCACAAAGCGCACTTTGAATAGAATTACCATTAACTATAATGGCTGTTTTTGATTGAACCCATCCCAATTTACTTACTTCTACTGCTGTTTCATATCTTGTTTTACCTATTAATCTTTCTTGCTTTGTAGTATTGTCTGCAAAAATTGCTGAAGAACTAGAAAAAAACATCATACCTGATATTAATATAGCTAAATTTTTCTTATTCATATTTTTACCTCACAATCTTTAAAAATTTGTTATTTAGCATACTTAATAAAATATAATCTTAAAATCAAATTGATACTGAGTTTGAAGTTACAAAATCAACAAATAAGATTTCTTTAATACAAAATTTTCCTTTTTATATTTAACATTGTATCACAAATATAAAAAGGAAAAAACTTTTTAAAAAGGGTATACACTATTCATTTTTTATCTTATAAATAAGTCTTTACCACTCTTTTATATATTTTAAAATAGACACAAGACCTATTTCTAAATCTTTTCTAAATCTTTTAGGTGAAATTTCTTTTTAAACATATCTAAAAAGTATTTGTAGTAATATTAATGGACTTAATTTCTTAAAGTATATATTTCTTTACATGTTGGAGTTTGTGAAGTTTGAGAATTGGAGGGTGAAAGAAACATGTAATGGATTAATATTAAAGAACTGTATTTTTATAATATTTGTCTTAAAAATAAAAAAATCTATTGACTTGAAGTTAACTCCAAGTAGTAAAGTATAATTATACAAGAATTATATACTTGTAAGAATAGTTAAAGTAGAGAGAAAAAACAAACAAGTTTTAAAGGGGGAAGTAAAACAATGGAGGCAAAAAAATTAGGATTTGGATTAATGCGTTTACCAATAAAAGATGAAAATGATGTTACAACTATTGATATGGAACATTTAAATAAAATGGTAGACACTTTTCTAGAAAGGGGATTTACATATTTTGATACGGCTTATGTGTATCACATGGGAAAAAGTGAGATAGCACTTAGAGAATCTCTAGTAAAAAGACACAAAAGAGAGAGTTTTACTATAGCTACAAAACTTCCATTAATGGCTTTAAAGAAAAAAGAAGAGCAAGAAACCATTTTTAATGAGCAATTAGAAAAATGTGGTGTAGACTATTTTGACTACTATCTTTTACACAATATAGGCGTGTCACATTATGAAGTAGCTAAAAAATTTGATAGCTTTAAGTTTATTGAAGAAAAGAAAAAAGAAGGAAAAATAAAGAATATTGGTTTTTCTTTTCATGATAGTGCAGAATTATTGGATAAAGTCTTGAGTGAGCATCCAGAAGTAGACTTCGTGCAATTACAGATTAATTATTTAGATTGGGATAATGAAAGCATACAATCTAGAAAATGCTACGAGGTGGCAGAGAAGCATAATAAGCCTGTAATTGTTATGGAGCCAGTAAAAGGAGGTACACTTGCAAAGATACCAGAAAAAGCAGAGAAATTATTGAATGACTACAATCCAGATATGTCAATTTCATCTTGGGCAATACGTTTTGCAGCAAGTAAAGATAATGTTATGATGGTCTTAAGTGGGATGTCAAATATGGAACAATTATTAGACAATACAGGATATATGCAAAATTTCAAACCATTCGTACAAGAGGAATATAATATTATAGATGAAGCAGTAGAGATTATCAACGAATCAATTTTAGTTCCTTGTACTGCCTGTCAGTATTGTGTAGAAGGCTGTCCAAAAAATATCGCTATTCCAAACTATTTTGCGTTGTACAATGCAGAAAAACAAGCTCTTAATACTGGATTTTCAACACAGATGGTCTACTATAATAATTATACTAAAACTTATGGAAAGGCCTCAGATTGTATTGAATGTAAACAATGTGAAGAAAGCTGTCCTCAACACATTAAAATTATAGATGCTTTAAAGAATGTAGCAGAAACCTTTGAGAAATAATTCAATCTATACAATATCAAGAGGAGAAGATATGTATGACGATTTCAGAAGTTAGTAAAAAATACGAGCTTTCAGCGGATACTTTACGATATTATGAACGAATTGGTTTAATACCACCTGTAAATAGAAATAAAAGTGGAATTAGGTCTTTTACAGAAGAAGATTGTGAGTGGGTTAATTTCATAAAGTGTATGAGAGGTGCAGGTCTTTCTATTGAAACATTAATTGAGTATGTAGCTATGTTTCAACAAGGGAGCAGTACTATCAAAGCTAGAAAAGAACTTTTAATAGAGCAGAGAAACCAACTAGCAAAAAGAATAGAAGAAATGCAAAAAACTTTGGAACGATTAAATTTTAAGATTGATAGATATGAAGAAGGTATTATTGAGAAAGAAAAAGTATTAAAGAGCAGTAGAAATAAGAAAATGGAGGCAGTATCTTATGAGTAAAAATGTATTAATAGTATCAGCTAGTCCTAGAAAAGGTGGAAATTCTGATTTATTGTGTGACCAGTTTATACAAGGGGTATTAGAATCTAAAAATCAAGTGGAGAAGATATTTTTAAAAGATAAAGATATTAACTATTGTACTGGATGTGGTGCTTGTTATGAAAAAGAAGCAAATTGTTCACAGACAGATGACATGGGAGAAATTCTTGAAAAAATGATTGGGGCAGATGTGATTGTTTTAGCGACTCCAGTTTATTTTTATACTATGAATGCGCAAATGAAAACTATGATTGATAGAACTTGCTCTAGATATACTGAAATTTGTGATAAAGATTTCTATTTTATCGTTACAGCAGCAGATGAAAATGTGGCTGATATGGAAAGAACAATAGAAGGATTTAGAGGATTTACATCATGTCTAAATGGCTCTAAGGAAAAAGGTATAGTATATGGTGTAGGTGCTTGGAATGTAGGTGATATTAAGGGAAGTAAGGCAATGAAACAGGCATATGAAATGGGTAAGTTGGCGTAGTATGTTTGTATAAAATTGTATAAAATTGAATATATTCTTATCATTTCAACAATAAAAAGAGGCTTATCTGTATTTTGAGACAGCCTCTTTGTGCTATATCATTTATTTTTATTCTATATCCTTATTATACCCTTTATTTTTTTATGCCTATTTAAGTATCTGTTGTTGCTCATATATTTTAATAATTATCCTTAAAAAACTATACAGATTCCTGCATAATATTATTTTCTTTAGTAATTAATTTTTCTAGGTTTTTCCAATCCATTTCTTCCATATTTGCAAAATAATGACCACTTCCTATGCAAGTCAGGTAAGACTTTCCATCTAATTCAAACGAAGAACCTCCAATACACTTTGAATTACATTTCTTACAAGTACGAGTTTTAGTTATACTATCTTTAATAGTTTTAGAGCATTCCTCCACAGCATCTTTATATGTATTTAGATGAAAAAGATTTGCTTTAACTCTCCATTTTTTTTCATTACATTCAATAGTAAATAAGCTACGTTTTGGTTTCTTAGTTGAATATACTATTTTGTAAGAACGAGCACCTGTTTTTGGTTCAATTTTACAATCTAATGATTTACCAAGTTCATGTAAATGACATGCAATATCATAATCTTTACCACTTAGTACTTCTAACATTTCTTCTGTTGTTTCTGCTGTTAATTCACTTTTGCTCATATTAAAAAAATCCCCCTATATAAATAATAATTTCATATGAAAATAATTAATATAAGTATATTAAATAAAACTATGAAAATCAATAAAATTACTGCAATCTTACATTATTGGGCATAGAATGAGAGCTAATGATTTATTAGAAATAAGACTTAATAGTATGAAAATTTACTTAGACGTGGTACAATTCTATAAAAGATTTAAAACTAGGAAAGGAGAAAGTTGTTGAGATACGGCCAATATAACAATTTATTTATAAGTTGTAAATTTATTATGAGATTAATTAGATTGTTAAGTAATACTATCAAAAGGTAGTTTTTTGGATTTTCAGCAACAGTGGTAGATATTGATAATTTTTTGGTTATTATTATATTTAGCTGTTATATTTTCAATAGGCTCTATGATAACTAGGGTAAATAAGGTATGGGTAAAGGTTTTATTATTTATAATAGTGGGATTGTCAACTATAGTTCTTTCATATGTAATAACTTGATTATGCAAAATTCTATGAAGCAGGAACCCTGTGACTTTAGTCATGGGAGGTTCAGAATTTAAGGTTAAAAAATAACTTTAATCTGTAAATTCTCAAAACAAGAATTCTCATGTTGGTAAATTTCTAGATATGAGAAAAAAATTGACATCATAAAAAAGTAATTTTAGAGCGTTTTTTTACGAAAAAATTCAGAAGTAACTATTTTGAATGACTTCACAAAATTTTATATATAAATAAAGTTTGGCACGTTAATTGCTTTAATAAAAGTTAACAAGACACAAATAAACATAATCATCTAAGTATTGATTATTTGAAGTTTTAGATTTGAAATTTAATCTAAAGGTTCGTATTAATATTGGTGTTTAGGAAATTTTATTTTCCTGTAAATATAACTTAATAATAGGAGGTGAAGTCATGTCAAAAGTAGTAATAGCTACAGAGAAAGCTCCAGGAGCAATTGGACCATATTCTCAAGCAATTCAAGTTGGAAACATAGTTTCTACATCAGGTCAACTTCCAATAGATATGAAGACTGGCGAGTTAGTATCTGACCCAAAAGAAGCAACAAAAGCTTCTTTAGATAATGTAAAAGCAATATTAGAACAAGCTGGTACAAGTATGGATAAAATATTTAAGACTACAGTATTCGTAAAAGATTTAAAGGATTTTAATGATATTAATGAAGTATATGCTACATATTTTAAAGAAAATCCACCAGCAAGGTCATGCGTACAAGTTGCTCAATTACCAAAAGATGCAGTTTTAGAAATTGAAGCAATGGCAGTATTATAAGTATTATAACAATAAAACCAATAACAAAACTAATAAAAATTAAAAACTAATAAAAAAAGTCTACAATTAAAAAAGTTTATATTAAAAAAGTCTATATAAAAATCTATCTAAATATTTAACTATTGAGCTTTTCTCATATAATGTATATTTTTATGTCAAAAATATATTTGTTATATGAGGAAAGCTTTTTTTTATTATTGTATTGTGATTTATTTTATTGTCTGCATATTATAATTAAGGTTACTATATAAAACAAACTTTTTATAAATTAATATTGTCTGTTTTAACGCAAATATATAAATAAGTAATGTTTTATATATATTTTAAAGAGTGACTATATGTTAAAATATAGCTAAACTGATAATTTGGTAAATTAAATTCTAATGGGGGAAACTATGTTAAGTAAATTAAAAGAATTTCAACAAGAAATGATAAAATACACTGAAACAGTAGCTAGTGTGTTAGATGTAGATATTGAAATAGTTGACGATAGATTAATAAGAATTAGTGGCACAGGTCTGTATAAATCAAAGATAAATGAAAGCGTTGTTACTGAGGGCTTTATTTATGACAATGTTATACAGAAAGGTCAGGAATTAGTCGTATTGGATATATGTGATAATCAGCTTTGTATAGAATGTTCCCATTACATGAAATGCCTAAATAAAGTAATAATAGCAGTTCCAATAAAATATAATAATCGAACTATAGGAGTAATTGGTGCTATTAGTACAGATAAAACTAAAAAAGTAGAAATAAGTGCAAAAATAGATAATTATTTAAAATTTGTCAATCATATATGCGATTTAATTTCTATGAAAATAGAAGAGCATGAAGCGTCAAAAAATAGCAGTAGAAAAATGGATATGATGATAGAAATCATTGAAAATGTTGAAAAAGGCGTTATAATACTAGACATAAATAGCAAAATATCTTATATAAACAATATAGCTCTAAAAAAATTAGATATAGATAAAAATATAATAGAAAATATAGTAAATATAGTATCTGTTGAATCTTCCTCAAATGGACATGAATTACTAGAAATTGATATTGATAACAAAATTTATAATATAAATGCCAAAATAATTCCGGTATATCCATATATAAATCAATACGACAAAATAATAATATTTGACAAGACATATATCAATCATAAAGGACATGGAAAAGTGAATAGTGGTTGGGGAAATAGTGATATAGAGTCTATAATTGGAAATTCAGAAGCAATGTTAAAAGTAAAAGAGAGAACTAAGAAATTAGCAAAGTCAAATTCAACTGTACTTATAACTGGGGAAAGTGGTACGGGTAAAGAGCTAATTGCTAGGGCTATACATGCTGAAGGTAGCAGATGGAACAAGCCATTTATTGCGATAAACTGTGCTGCTATTCCAGAAAATCTCCTTGAAAGTGAGCTATTTGGCTATATAAAAGGTGCATTTAGTGGAGCTAGTAGTGGAGGTAAAGTAGGTAAATTTGAACTTGCAAATGAAGGTGTTATATTTCTTGATGAAATAGGAGATTTGTCAATGCCTTTACAAGCAAAGTTACTTAGAGTTTTACAAGAGAGAAAATTTGCGAGAATTGGGTCAAATAAACTTATAGATTTAGATATAAGAGTGATTGCTGCTACAAATAAAAACTTATTGAAATTAGTAAATGAAGGTAAGTTTAGGGATGATTTATACTATAGATTAAATGTAATTCCTATAAATTTGCCACCTCTTAGGGAAAGAAAGGATGATATTGAGGCAATAATGATGAAGTTTGCTTCTAAATATTCTTTAGAACTAGGGATTCAGTTAAATAAAATAGAAGAAAATGTAATGAATATGTTGATTAACTATAATTGGCCGGGAAATATAAGGGAACTGGAAAATGCAGTTGAATATATGATGAATTTGGTTGGAGATGATGGAATAATATATAAAGATATGCTTCCATTAGATATTTTAAACTATTATAATATTAATGGAAATATTTATAAAAATAAGGATGTAAATATAATATTTGAAGATGATATAGTTGGAGGGATAGTAGAGAATCAAGAAAGGATACTTTCAATTAAAGAATTAGAGTTGACTTACATAAATAAGTTGTTGAATAAGTATGGAAGAGATACAAAGACGAAGAAGAAGATAGCAAAAGACTTAGGCATAGGTTTGGCTACACTATATAGAAAATTGGAAGAGGAACAGTAGTAATATAATATTAAAATGATAGGTATTTGTGTGTTTTTATAGATAGGTATTTTTACTTTATGGTGAAGGTGTTATTATGCAATATGCGATAGAGCTATATTATGATAAAAAAACGGAAAAGCAACTTTTTGATTTATCTAAAAAAATCGCTGATGAAAAAATTAGTACGAAGTACTTAGAATGGAAAACAAGACCTCATTTTACTTTGGCTTGTTTCAATGATGTGGATGAGGCTTGTTGCATAGACAAGCTAAAGGGGTTTGCACAAAACCATAAGGTAATACCTGCTTACATTGGTTCAGTAGGCATGTTTAATGATACTAAAACGGTGTTTGTATCACCTATAATGAATAGCAGTATGTATCAGTTTCAGAGAGAATTATATGAGGTACTACAAGATTTTGATTCAAATGGTTGGGAATGGTACACCCCAATCGTTGGGTACCCCATTGCACAATAGCACTTACTGGAGATGATGAAAGTGAGGCTTTTTTTCGGGCAAGTGATGTATTACTGCGTGAGTTCAAAAAAATAAGTGGTGAGTTTGTCTCAATAGGATTGGTTAAAATTACATTTCCTGTGGAAGAAATTTTTACAGTGAATATGAATAGGTAACTTTAACTCTGTTGTGGATGTTATGAATATTTTGTATAGTGCATTTCATCAGATAAATGCGAAGTTGCGAATTTCGACAGCTCAATAGTCGCAAGTAGGGCACAATGGTACACATATTGCACTTTTGCTTATTGGGGGGACGCTCATGTAAACTTCTGTAAGAAGCTATGAAAAGATTTAAGCCATTTTGGAGGCTTTGGGTAATAAAGAATATTTGGGTAATAAAGAATATAAAGTATATAAATTTATAGAGTTTATGCGTAAGAAGGTTATAGCCATATATTTATAGAAAATAAAAGTAGTAATATATCTGACAAAACAATAGATATATAAAAAATAAGAGCATAATAAAGGAAGAATTAAGATAAATAAACGATTTCTCGAATTGATAATTCTCGTATTGATAAAAATTTCCCAATATGAGAATTTTTTCTTTTATAAATCTTATTTTTCACACTCAAAATTTATAAACTTTAAAGAAATTTTATAAAAGTATGTAATTCCAACATAAAAAAATTGTTTTTAGAATAAATAATATTGGCACGGTAATTGCTTTGCTATAAGGCACAAAGATAAAAAATTAAAATGACACCGAAAAATTTGAAAGGGGAATATAAAATAAATGAGAGAAATAAAATGGAAATTAAATAACTTACCTAAATCAGAGGAAAAAGAAAAAGGAATTGAATTTTTAAAAGATGAAGAAATTGCAAAGGCTAAAGCTTTTCATGAGAGCTTTCCACAATATGAAAAGACTCCTTTAGTTAAATTAGATAACTTAGCAAAATCACTAGGCGTAAGCGGAATATATGTTAAAGACGAATCTTATAGATTTGGTTTAAATGCATTTAAAGTTTTAGGTGGTTCTTACTCTATGGGTAGATACTTAGCTCAAAGATTAGATACAGATATATCTGAGTTAGGGTATGATAAATTAACTTCAAAAGAAATAAAAGAAAAATTAGGAGAAATAACTTTCTTTACAGCCACAGATGGAAATCATGGTAGAGGAGTTGCTTGGACAGCTAATAAATTAGGTCAAAAATCTGTTGTATTAATGCCAAAAGGTTCTTCTGAATT
>OIFU01000018.1_pt1 | contig 254410 bp, 236 predicted proteins | sample 1582141 | NCBI WGS metagenome assembly OIFU01 (sample SAMN07501047, study PRJEB24779) | human gut metagenome | isolation source: stool | host: human infant | place: USA: Pittsburgh, PA
TCGCTGTTCCGTAGCGCTGTGTGCTGTTCTCGTTCCTATTTTAACTTTTTCGCTTGGTGCTAACTTAGTGACATTGGGGTCAGATGCGCCTTGCTGCCGCGCATTACCCCCTTTTCAAAGCTGCTCTCACTGATCAGGCGCAGAATCTCTTCCTGATTTACCCCATCATCCTGCTCACTCGCCAGATGGATCAGCTGAAACAGAAGATAATTGATGTTCAGATTCATCGTCTCACCGGTCATTTCCCTGCTTATCATCTCCCCGTAAAACTGCTCAATCGCACTCCGTATCTCTACATGGTTGTTCTGCTCCACAGCTTTTAACAGACGATCCAGACTGCTCTTGCATAAAACAATTCCTCCGGAAGTAACCTGCACTTCCTCCTCATAGTAATAGATCGGCTTTTTTGCGCGGAATCCCTGAAAAGACCGGAGCATACACGCATTTCCATAAGATCTGGCAATGTTGCTGATATCCTGCACCTTTTTCCCTACAAGCATGATGACCGGCTGGTGCATGTTAGCAATCAGATACTCAAGAAACCGGTTCAGATATGTTTTCCCATCAATCCCCTGCTCCTTAGCAAACGCATCACAATACAATAACCCAATGTCATAAATCTTCTCATGCGTTGAGACATCAAAGACACAATGTGATGCATGGGGTCCCAGGAACTCAATACAATACTGGTACAGCTGCCGCTGAAAGCCCCGTTTTTCCTTATCTGATATTTCCTCAGCTCTGCCGTCATCATCCATCTGAATCTCTACATACCGTATACCGGATGCCCCATCCATATGCGACTTCACATACTCCAGATTCACACTGTCAAACTTTCCCTGAATCAATGCGATCAGATGTCTGGACAGATACGCCTGCTCCATTTCCCGGCTGCTTTGCTTCTTCTGGTTGTCCGCCCTTCGCAATACCTGGACTTTATTCAGCACCTTCAGCAATTCTTCCCGGTCTACCGGTTTCAAAATATAATCTGTGCAGTCGTAACGGATCGCCTTTCTCGCATACTCAAAATCTGCATATCCGCTCAGGATCACAAAATGTGCATCGGAAATCTTTTCCCTACGTATTTTTTCCAGAAGTTCCAGTCCTGTGACGACCGGCATTTTTATATCCGCAATAATGAGATCTACCTGCTCCCCGCGCAGATATTCCAGTGCTTCCTCTCCGTTTGCCGCCGTCTTAACAACTTCAAATCCCTCCTGCTCCCAGTCAATCAGTATCTTCAGTCCCTGTAATATAAACGGCTCATCATCCACGAGCAATACCTTTAACAATGCTTCCCCCATCTTTTTCCTTCCCTTCTCTACAATGGCATCCGGATACTCACTGTCGTACCGACACCCTGCTCCCCCTCTATATCAAATGCCACCTGCTCCCCGAATACCATTTTCAGCCGCAGACATGCATTGATGATTCCCACTCTTCCGCCATCCTTTAGCATATCAATACTGGCATTTAGCATGCGCTCTTTTAATTCCTGCATCTGGGAGGCGTCCATGCCGCATCCGGTATCTTCCACTTCCAGATAAAGTGCCTTCTGCTTTTGGCAGATCCGCACAAAAATCCAGCCGGGAGCTGTCTTTGCCTCAATTCCATGTACACAGGCATTTTCCACAAAGGTGACAACTGTCATTTTGGGAATTTTAATGTCCAAACAATCCTCTTCCACTTCAAGACTGTAACTTAACCGCTCTCCAAACCGATACTTCTGAAGCCCCAGATACGCTCTCACAAATTCCATTTCCCTGCGGATCTCGACACTGTCGTTTCCCCATTCCACATACTGACGCTGCATCAGCGCCAGCTTTTCCACCATGTCTGCCGTCTCATATTCGTTTTTCAACAGGCTGTGCATGCGGATGCTCTCCAACGCATTAAACAGAAAATGCGGATTGATCTGGCTGTGCAGCGCGAGCAGTTCTGCATTCTGTCTTTCCACCAGCATCTCCTGTTCTTTAATCTTATTCTTATACACAATCTGAATGAGTTCATTTGTTCTCGCAACCATGCGGTTGTAATTGCGCATCAGGCTTCCAATCTCATCTTTTCCACGCACATGCGAAATCGGCACCAGATGTTCCCCGCCGACTGTCTCGAACACTTTGCTGAGTTCGCTGATTCTCTGCGTAAATGACCGGTTAAATCCCCGCACCAGAAGGAGTGGCAGAATCGCATTTACAACAATTAAGAATCCAATCAGCGGCAGGTTTTTCCGGATTTCCGTCCACAGCTGGCGTTTGGGCTGCATGACATAAATATCCAGATCCATTCCGTAAAACTCGAGTTCCTGACAGTATCCGACCCTGCCCGTCTGGTCAAATGTCTGAAATTCCTTTCCGATACTGGAATATCTGCCATTTGATAAGACAATCTTATCTCCCTGGCAGATAAATACATCCGTGTCATAATTCATTTTCTCTAATGTCCGGTTTACTGCACTGTAATCGATGTTGATCAGCAGCACCTTTTCCATATTATTTTCCGCATAAAAGTCCAGCTTCTGGAAAAAAAGCATCCGTCTCTGCGGCTCCACCGAAGGTGCCCTGCTGTCATCATACTGGAAATATAATCCCTTATTCAATCCGTTATCCTGAAAATAGCGGTACACTTCTGTACCGCGTATTTCCTTCATATTACATACCTTTCCCCCATTCACAATCGTGTCATTATCCGCATACATCGTGATTACCATGTTGTTCATGCCAAGTCCGCTCTCAAACAGGGTATCTTTAAAAAAATCCTGATAACTCACCACATAGTCCAACGGATCGCTGTAGGTATTCGCCAAAAAACGGTTAATATATTTGCTCGTATAAATACTCTTCCCGATCTCTGCTGCATTGTTGACCGTATTTGAAATACTGTATGCAACTGCATTGGCAATATTCGCCATCTCATGCTCTCTGGCTTCCCGCTCAGACTTCATGACAACAGAAAATACCGCACTGTCCGTCACAATCAGCGGAACCAGCACGCACAAGATATACAGGATATAAAATTTATTTTTTATTTTAAAGTCATCCATCCAGGCTTCAACCGCATGCAGAATTCTCTTCATATCCTCTCCCAGTATTTTTATACTAACATTGTTTTTCATCGAGTGCAACGGATACCGGCAGCATCAGTATTCCACTTCCGTCACATTTCCCGTTTTGCATATAAAAAGTGTGCTCACCGTCTGTCCGGTCAGACGGCTGCTTCTCTCATCCGGCTGCTGCCCTCCGACTGCGATCTCATAGCTTCCCGGGTGTACCAGACATTTTCCCTCCTCGGAGATCAGTGCAAAATCACGCGTAGAAAGGGTGATACAAACCTCTTTCTTTTCCCCACATTCCAGTGCAACCGACCGGATTCCCTTCAGCTGATAGCCGGGATCGTAAGCTTCTCTTTCACTGAATCTGACATATACCTGTACCGCTTCCTGTACCGGGTAGGTACCGGTATTCTCCACCGTTACATGCACCGTTACCGGCTCCAGTATTCCAAAATCTGTGACATCTGCATGTGCATCAGAATAACGGATCTGCGAATAGGTAAGACCATATCCAAACGGATAGAGCACATGTCTGTCCGTATACCGGTAGGTACGTCCTGCCATGGAATAATCCGTAAAATCCGGAAGAAATTCCGTTCCTTCATAAAAGGTAACCGGCAGTTTTCCGCATGGAGAGAATTCTCCGAACAATGCCTCTGCGATTGCTTTTCCACCTCTCGCTCCCGGGTACCAGCAATCCAGTATTGCCCGTATCTGTGCATGTTCCTGCGCCCACGACAGATCCAGTGCACTTCCCGCCAGCACGGTGAGCACAATCGGTTTTCCGACTGCTGCGACCGCCTCTAAAAGTTCCTGCTGCAGTCCGGGAAGCTTTAATCCCAGCTTGTCACCGCTGGCATACTCATTTCCCGCATCTCCCTCTTCGCCTTCGATGCCCGCATCCAATCCCAGACACATCACAATGACATCTGCCCGCTCCGCAGCAATCAGCGCTTCCTTAAACCGGTCCTTCGGCTCCCCGAGGAATTCTACCTGATCCTTATACAGATGGCAGCCCTGCGCATATAGGACGCGGGTTTTCTCTCCGGTGTATTCCTGAATTCCCTCCAGCGGTGTAATGTATCTGGAGGATGTCCCCTCATAATTTCCAACCAGCGCTGCTCTGGAGTTCGCGTTTGGTCCGATCACTGCAATGGTATGGACCTGTTCCTGCTTCAGCGGAAGAAAATGGTTGTCATTCTTAAGCAGCACCATACTTCTTTTCGAGGCTTCTAAGGACAGTGCAATATGTTCGGGGCACTCCACCACATCATAAGGAATGTTCGCATATGGAGACGGATAATCCTCCATCATCCCCAGCCGGATTCTAACATCCATCAGGCGCTCCACCGCTTCTGTGATCGTCTTTTCCTCCACCAGTCCCTGTTCACAGGCACGGCTTAAATACAAAAATGCCTTCCCGCAGTTTAAATCACAGCCATGGTTGACAGCCATTGCCGCAGATTCTTCTACCGTCTTTGTCACATGATGGTTCTCATGAAAATCAAGAATTGCCCAGCAGTCGGACACTACGTGTCCCTCAAAACCGAATTGTTTTCTTAAAATATCCTGCAGAAGTGTCTTGCTTCCGCACGCCGGTTCCCCGTTGACGCGGTTATAAGCGCCCATCACGGCTTCCACACCGGCATCCTTGACACACCGCTTAAATGCATACAAATACGTATCGTACAAATCGTGCAGCGACACCTTTGCATCAAACTCATGGCGCAATGCTTCCGGACCGCTGTGCACGGCAAAATGCTTGGCACACGCAGCCGCCTTTAAATGATCCGGATCTTTGCCCTGAATCCCTCTGATATACGCACAGCCAAGCTTTGCCGTCAGACAGGGATCCTCCCCGTACGTCTCATGTCCTCTCCCCCAGCGTGGATCTCTAAAAATGTTAATATTCGGCGCCCAGAAAGTCAGACCTTTATAAATACCTCTGTCTCCTCTTCCTGAATACGCTTCAAACTTTGCCCGTCCCTCGGTGGACACCACATCTCCGATCTTCTCAATCAGTTCTTCATCAAAAGTCGCTGCCAGGGCAATTGCCTGTGGGAACATTGTCGCCACACCGGATCTTGCCACTCCGTGAAGCGCCTCATTCCACCAGTTATACGCCGGAATATGCAGCCGCTCAATCGCCGGTGATTCATAGCGCATCTGGCTGATCTTCTCCTCCAACGTCATCTGTTCCACCAGTCTTTTTGCATATTCTTTCGTCTCCAGACTCATCTCTCCCTCTCCTTTTGCTCTATTCTTCTGCTCCACTGCACGTAAAGCTCACATAATCCGCATAATTTTTACTGTCAGTTCCATGCGAAGACGCGTACATTCCAATGGTGCATCCCACAAAGCCTCCCGCCTCTTCCGTGGTATACGCAAGCAGGCTGACCTTATCGCAGGCACAGATCATTTTTTCTCCCAGCCTTACCCAGATACCCGCACTCTGCTCCTCCCCGCGGATCAGAATCTCCCATAACTCCTGCTCTTCTTTCAGAAGAACTTCACGGATGACCTCTTCCCTGGCATGAACATATGTGCTCACCCGAAAGCAGACATCTGTTCCCTTTTTCCCGATCTCCATCCTCAGATGATTCTCATGGTTCTGGTATAATACCATTCCCGCCGTCTCATCCTCCGACTGTGGTTCAAAGCGGAATCTGACCGCTGCATGGAAATGATAGCTTTTCTGCCGGAGTCCGAAATAACTGCTGCATCCTTTTTCACCGATCGTCTGTTTTCCACAGTATAAGCGGAATACACCGCGTTTTTCTGTCAGCGAATAGGATGCCTCATTTCTTCCCCCGATCCCAAGCAGCCTCTGATCCGGTCTCGTCTCCCAGAAACACAGGGTATCGCACGTTCCTGTTTCTTCCGGAAACCGGTACTCTTTTAGCGGCACTTCCAGTGTCTTCTCCAGACGTCCGGTTCCGGCAGCAATTACCGGCCATCCATCCTGCCATACAACTTTTGCCAGAAAAGTCTCGCGCCCCATACTTCCATGGTTCTTACAGCGTCTCGTGGCGAGCATCACCACATACCAGTTCCCGTTTTGATCCTCCACCAGATCCCCATGCCCAGCATAGACCACAGGATAATCCGCCCCAAGATTCCGATGTGTAAAGATCGGATTGCGCGGGCATCCCTCAAACCATTGAAACAGCTTTCGGCTTCTCGCCACACTGATGCTGTGTTCCGGTCCGGTTCCTCCTTCTGCATGCAGCAGATAATAATAGCCGTCTTTTTTGTACAGATGTGGTCCCTCCGGCCAGATTGCCCCTCTCACAGCCCCTTTCCAGATTGCCATGCTCTCTCCGACCAGCTTCTTCGTCGTCAGATCCAGTTCCTGCACCCAGATCTCCCAGTCCCCATTGTACCTTACTCCATCGGGATTCGGTCTGGTTCCGCAATAATAGCACCTGCCATCCTCATCAAAAAACAGGCTGGGATCAATCCCGGCTGCTTCTTCTCCCAGATAACAGGGATCTGACCACGGTCCCTCCGGGTGCTCCGCCGTCACAATAAAATTACCTCCATAGCTGACATTTGTGGTAATCATATAATAAATACCCTTATGGTATCGGATGGTCGGCGCATAGATTCCCCTGGAAATCTCCTCTCCCCCAACAGCAAGCTGCTCTTTTCTCTGCAGAATATTTCCGATTTGCTCCCAATGTGCCAGATCCCTGCTGTGAAACAGCGGAACACCTGGTGCATATGCAAAACTGGATGTTACCAGATAGAAATCTTCTCCTACCCGGCAGATCGACGGGTCCGGATAAAATCCCGTCAAAATCGGATTCTTAACTGTAACCATAGCTTTTCCCCCCTACTCCACATATCCAAATCCGAGAATCGTAAATTTCTTATCCAGATTCTCACCGCTCATCTGGATTCTCACGGTATGTGCTGCCGTTTCCTTCTCCTGAAATACGAGCACCGCATTACAGTGCAACCAGTTATTGACATGTGGATCTGCTGTGAACCGGAATTCCCCATCCACCAGCACATCCGCTGTCCCGGCATCCACCTCGCCGGAATCCTTAAATATCAGAAATAACGCTCTGCATGTGATCGTCAGTTCAAAAAACGCCCGATCCGGCTTAGTTCCATCATACATCCAGTTATATGGGAATTCCGGCGTAGTGCAAAGATCCTGATCCATTTCCACACACTGCAGTTCGTGATCTGTCGCATCAAAGCCTCCCTCTCTCATACTGGCGCCCTCATATCCGTCCCGCCGGTCTAAGAGTTTTACTTTTTCAAACGAATTGCCGATCGCAGGCTCCCCGTGCAGACACTGTTCTAAGACTTCCTCCTCCGTCATGCCCTGCCGGAAGCTGTCCACCCTCGCATGGTCGGACGTATCACATACCTCCATCAGGTATTCCAGACAATCTGCCATAATGGTATGTCCAAGGTTGGTCGGATGAAACATGTCATAAAAAAACTGGTTCTTCGTAATCACTCTTTTCTGTTCTTTTCCGGAAAACTGCGGGGTAACCGCATCCAGAATACTTACCATCGGAAGGTCGTACTGTCTTCCCACCGGCTGCAGACGTTCCTGAAGATTCCAGTCATTTGCAAATACGGAAAACAAGAGTACCACCGCAGGTCTCCACGGCAGCTTCAATACCTTACGCACCAGACTCTCATAGCAGTCCCCTTTGGTCTCATCTCCCTCATCATTCACCGCAAACTCGATTACAACAAGATCCGGCTGTTCCCCCTCACGCAACACATCTCTGTCAAAACGGATCATTCCAAGCTCCGATGGGGTTCCTCCTACTCCCGCCTTGATGAATCTGACATTATTGTTCCGTGCAAATCGTTTCTGAAACAGCTGATATGACTTATATGCATAACACTCTGTGTGAATCGGCACTGCCCCTGCCCCCTGTGTGATGGACCCTCCGATAAAAGCAAGCGTCACTTCTTTTCCGGCTCGCGCTTTCTCAATCACTTTCCGGATGCGGTAGGTATTTCCCAGGTTCATAAGAGAGCGCTGCACCATCTTATAATATTCTTCCGAATGGAGATCCACTTTTTCTTCTGTCAGATCTTCCGGTGCCGTAAATCCGTCGTTTAAATAAAAACGGACATCTGCCTTTCCCACCCGTTCCGGCTGGTCAAATGTAAAGCGGATCTGTCCGGGCACATCATCATCCAGACTCCATTCATAATCCGACAGACAGATCCTCTGTTCCATCCCATCTCCCTGCAGTGTTGCCACCAGATTCGTTCCGCCCCCATACAAATCCTTTTTGCCGTACATCTGAAAAACAAATTCTATCTTTTCAGCCGGATGCTCCATCTCAACCGACACACCAATACTGTGTACAAGCGTGCGGAAGCCTTTCACTGTACCGAGCAGTTCAAGTATTCTGCCATCCGTGATATTTCCGACAATCTGTGCACTGTTTGCCAGACGGCCGTCACTTTCATAGATGAACTGCACTGCTTTGCCATCTCCCTGCTTCAGTCCGCAGATCTCTTTTCCACGCATAATATAAAAATGTGCTCTTGCTTTTTCCGGGTCTCTCGGTGCCACTGGTCCTGTCATTCTGTGCTCCTCCTGCCATTTTATTTTATATACATCTATGGTAGCACAGATCTCCTTCCGGATACGCGGGAGAAACTATAGATATTACTACGATAAATTAGTGTTCTTGCCCCTGCCCCCGCGGAGCGTTTTACCGGAAGCCGTCACATCAGAAATAAACGGCTGCCTTTATGCGGTAAGTAATATGAGGAGAACCGTTCTTTTTCTGATGTGACTGTCTTCCGGTATTGATTCGGCAGCATTCCGTACCGCTTCCGGAACAGGTTGGAAAATGCCTTGCTGTTTGGAAAGCCGTGGTTTAATGCAATCTCGCCAATCGCAAGATCCGTCTCTTCCAGATCCCTCACGGCATGCTCCAGACGCACACTCGACAGGTATTCCTTGTAATTGATCTTCGCATATTTTTGAAACATCCGGGAGAGATACGCCGGTGAATAACCAAAAATCCCCGCCAGTTTTTCCAGCGAAACATCCTCCGTATAATGCTCCTTCAGATACCCGGTAATCCTTCCGAGACGCTTAAGCTGCTTATTGTTCTTAAGTATCTCTTCGCCCACCTCAAGCTTCCGGTATCTTGTCACCAGAAGATACTCCAGCTGATAAAAACAGCTTAGCATTTTTAATTCGTAACCGGTCTGTTTCTCACCGTACGCCACAAACATTATCTCGAGCAGTGAAAACACCTGACGGTCATCCTCTTTTCCGCTGTGCGAAAACCAGATAAACTGTTCTTCCGTATAATAATCCGCAAAGACGCCAAGCGGAATCTGCAGCACAATCGTCTCGTTTGGCAGAGGGGCATGGATCGCATGCACCTCATTGCTATTCACCAGCACAAACTCCCCCGCTGCAAGCACATATTTTTTCTCATTCAGGAAAAAATCAAGCTGCCCCTGTCTCACGGCAAATATCTCGATAGAACGGTGCCAGTGCTTCTCCCTGATGTATTTTCCGCCGCCGCCCTCAAAGAGAAACAGCTTAAACGGAAGTCCCCTGTCCGGAACGATCACTTCATGCTGATAAACAATATCATTCACTCCACTTCGGTCTCCTTTAACAAAATTTCATTACCGCGCAGTAAGCTGAAACCGCCGGTTTTCACCAGCCATCCTCATAAAATATACTGTATGTTTTTTATTTTGTTAAAAGTATAACATAAATTTCAATTTTCTCATTTATTTTTCACAATTAATTTATATTTTGTTTATCTTTCTTTGAAATACTGCACAATTTCCCTTGTCTTCTTTTTTCGTCTTTTTTCGCACTTCCACAATTCTTTTGTTTTCCTACTCCGGCAGACTGTCCGACAAACATAAAGTTCCCCACCCCACCTGCGGATTCGGATATTCCTGCAGCAGACCAGAAACCCTTCCTCCTCCGAGCGGACGCGCTCCGCGGATCAGGTACGCTTTTATTTTTTCTCCGTACAGGTACGCATCGTTTCCGCGCACAATCCCCCATTCCATCAGAAGTGCCGCGCTCCCCGTCACAAACGGGGTTGCCATCGAAGTTCCGGAACGCGCCGTATAGCCTCCGCCCGGCGCGCAGGAGGTGATCTCCACGCCCGGCGCCGCAAGATCCGGCTTGACCTGTCCGTTTCCGGTAAATCCTCTGCCTGAAAATCCCGCCAGCTGCCCGAACCGCGCGTCGTACGCCCCGACCGTAATCACCTTTGCCGCAGTGGACGGAATGGTAAGCGTTGTCTCCTCCCGCGGCAGAAGGAATCCGGTGCCTTCGTTTAAAACGCCTCCCGCCGGGAACCACATATCATAGCGCCCCGTGACGATGCGCTGCGGAATCAGGCGCACCGTCCAGATTCCACTGTCCACATAGTCGCGCACGGGAAGGAAATCCAGGTAGATCTCCTGGTAAGGGCTGTATGGGCTCGGCTCTCCATAGTAGAGCAGAATCTGCGTCTGCCCCAGCGTAAAACGCTGCGATCCCTGTATCTGGCGGATCGGTCCGATCTGCATGCCGCCCGGATGAATGAGAAGCACCGCCATCTCATCCGCATAGGATTTCCAGATCTGAAGATTTAAGGCGCTCTCGTACGCGCTCACCGCGAACTCTACATTTTCCGCCTGCCCCATTCCAAGCGCTCCCGCCGTGTGCGTGGCAGCCGCTCCCTCATTCCCGCTTCCGATCACGATCGAGCTCTTCCAGTAGTTTGCGAGATCATCCAGATAAGTCTCGATGAGCGACGTTCCCGTGTGGCTTCCGTAATTATTCCCAAAGCTTAAGTTGATAGCGACCGGCTGCTGTCTCTCCTGCGCTTTTCTAATGCAGTAATCCACCGCCTGCATCAGTTCCGTTGTCCGCGGGAACGCCCCCTCCCGCTGGTTGCCGAGCTTTACAATCAAAAGATCGCTCTCATACGCCACACCGCGGTATCTTCCCTCCGACGCTCTTCCGTTGCCGGCGGCAATTCCCGCCACGTGTGTCCCGTGTCCCGATGCATCCCTGCTCGGGCAGACCGCATACCGCTGCTGTTCCGTGGGCTGCGCGAGCGCCTCGTTGATGCGCGCCTCATCGTACTCGGTTCCAAGGAAATACCCCGCCGGCGCCGACAAGCCCCCGGACGCCGGGATCGTCTGATCCCAGAGACTGACAATGCGGGTCGTACCGTCCGCCCTCCGAAAATCCGGATGCGCGTAATCGATGCCGGAATCAATGACCGCCACAAGGACACCGGCACCCGACAGGCCGGTTCTCTCCTGCAGCTGCGTAATGCAGGATGCACGCTTTCCATTGTCCACCGCGAAAAATAAAAGTTTCGGCTTTTCCATGTACTCGATTTTATCCAGCGCTGCCACCGGCTCCACGAGATGTTCCGGCAGCACTAAAACGGCATATTCATTCTGCAGATTTGTCAGTCGAATCCGCGGATATTCCTCCGGAAAATTTTTAAAAAGGAGCGCCTCAAGCTCCTCCGTTGTCCCGACAAATTTTACAATGACCTCCCACGTCTGTTCGGCACTATCGTAGCCGATGTCCAGCTCCAGCGACTTCTCCCGCTCCTCCTGTGTCGCCGCCAGTGCCAGATTCAGCAGATTCTCCATTTTTTCGTTCGGCATAAAAAATCTCCGCAACAACATCTTATTTCTATTAGATGCCGCCGCGGAGACCGTTATGTCTGCCTGTATTCTGTTTTTGTCTGTTTTTTATTTCACCCGCTCAGAAAACATCATAAAGAAGCTGACCAGAAGACATCCCACCGACACCCAGATCATGTGAATACCGTAGCGCATGGACAGATTGCCGCCGATGCCCGCCCCGATCGCAAAGAAAAGAATGATTCCGAAATAGTAGAGCGACTGTCTTAACTGTTCCGGTCTCTTGTCCCGCAGATACATGGAAAATGCCGCCGTGCCGCTCCGCAGATTGCCAATGCACATCGTGCTCGCATAGGAATAGCCATTTACCTTGCGGAACGTCTGCACCTGCATCGCGCAGGCAAAAGACACCAGCACCGTCGCCGCCATGTTGTATTCCTGCGGGATAAATCCCACTGCAAATAAAATCACAATCTCAAGCAGCAGAATTCCCTGTCTCCAGTGAAGCCGCTTCGCGTATTTGAAACGCCCCTGTATGCGCTCCGCAAAAAACACGCCAAACGCAAACGCCAGCAACGGGAACAGATAGCGCAGTCCGTCCATCCATCTGCCCACCATAAAATTCTGACTCATCAGCACCACGTTGCCGGTCTGGGCATTGGAGAAGACCTCCTCCCTCGTATTATAGGTATAGGCATCCTGAAATCCTCCGGAGACCGCCAGAAAAATACTGGTCAGAAATGCCTCTGACATCTGAAGTTCGTTCTTTTTCTCGTTCATAAGTATCTCTCACCCTTTCACATTCTTCTCTATTATAGCGGTTTACGTGAGATGCGCAAGTACCCGTTTTCTGCCGGCTCATAATTTCCGTTTGCGCGGCATACACTATTCCAGTATCTGAATGTGCGGCAGCCTGCCGGCGCATTCTCCCATGAAAGGAGTATTTTATATGTGCGGAATCTCCGGTTTCTGCGACTTTTCTAAAAATTTTAAAAAGGAACCCGTCCTCTGGGAACGTATTCTCACCGACATGCATCACGCGCTCGCCCACCGCGGCAGCGACAGTTTCGGCACCTATTTAGACACGCATGTGGGGCTTTCCCACGCCAGACTCAGCATCCGCGATATTGCGGGCGGCAGTCAGCCCATAATCCGGCAGGATGGGGAACGCACCTGCGCGATCGTCTACAATGGCGAGATCTACAACACCGACGAACTGCTGCCGCCGCTTCTCGCCGCTGGGTATACTTTTTCCACCACTTCCGACACGGAAGTCATTCTCTGCGCCTATCTGCACTATGGGAGGGATTTTGTCAGCCGCCTGAACGGCATTTTTGCCTTTGCGATCTGGGACGGCGGAACCGGTGAACTGCTTTTGTACCGTGACCGTGCCGGTACCAAACCGCTCTTCTACAGCACCCCGGGCGGCACACTGGTCTTTGGCTCCGAGCCAAAAGCGCTCTTCTGCCACCCGGATATCACGCCCACCATCGATGAAAACAGCCTGTTGGAGCTTCTGTCCATCGGTCCGGCACGCACACCCGGCAACGGCATTTTTTCCGGCATGCACGAGGTTCTCCCCGGTCATTATCAGATTTTCTCCCGGGAGGGCACGAAGCAGGTGTGCTACTGGGATCTTACCGCCGCCCCGCACACCGATTCCTATGAAAAAACGGTGGAGATGGTCTCTTATCTGGTGCGCGATGCCGTAAAGCGGCAGATGGTCTCGGACGTCCCGGTCTGCACCTTTCTCTCCGGCGGCATCGACTCTTCCATCGTAACCGCGATCGCCGCAGGCTGCATGCAAAAGGACGGGCAGACTCTAAATACGTTCTCTTTTGATTTTGCGGAAAACGATAAATATTTCCAGTCAAACGCCTTTCAGCCCGAGCGCGATCTGCCCTACGTCAACATCATGCTCGCCCACTGCCAGACGCACCACACCTATCTGGAATGCTCCCAGAGCACGCTTTATGAGGCACTTTTTTCGGCGGTCGACGCCAGGGATCTTCCCGGCATGACCGATGTGGATGCCTCTCTGCTCTACTTCTGTTCTCTGGTCGCCAGACACAACAAAGTCACACTGACCGGAGAATGTGCCGATGAAATCTTCGGCGGCTATCCCTGGTTCTACCGCCCGGAGCTTTTAAACCGTGACGGTTTTCCGTGGTCTGCCGATGTCTCTGCGCGCGCCGCATTCCTGTCCGGCGACGTGACTGACCGCCTGGATCTCGCCGGTTACTCGCGCGCCCGCTATGAAGAGACTATAAGTGCTTCCCCGAAGCTTCCCGGCGAATCGCCCGAGGAAGCCCGCAGGCGTGCCGTCGGCTACCTGAATATCAAGTGGTTCATGCAGACGCTCCTCGACCGCATGGACCGCACCAGCATGTACTCCGGTCTGGAAGCGCGCGTTCCCTTTGCTGACCACCGCATCATGGAGTACGTCTTCAACGTGCCGTGGAGCATGAAGTATCAGAACGGCGTGGAAAAAACGCTGCTGCGCGACGCCTGCGCGGATCTGCTTCCGGCAGAACTGCTGCACCGCAAAAAAAGCCCGTACCCGAAGACTTACCACCCGGGCTACGAGAAGCTTCTCGCGGATCACCTGCGCCGGATCATAAGCGATCCGAACGCGCCGGTCTACCCGCTGATCGATCCAAAAAAAGCCAAGGCGTTCCTCGCCGCTCCCAAGGAGCTTGGCAGACCGTGGTTCGGTCAGCTCATGGCGGGACCCCAGCTTATGGCATATTTTATCCAGCTCAATGACTGGATGGGAAAATATCATCTGTCCGTGTAAGGAAAAGAAAACGCCTCCAGAATCGTGTCCTCCTAATATGCGCAAAGCAGATACTACAGTGGATTTTCTTCCGCCCGGCGGTGAATCTGGAACCGAAGTGATATCGGAGCCAATCTGCACCATATCCGCAGGAGACAGAACAAAATTATTCACATTGAAATTCTGCTGGATGCGCTCCGCGTGAACTGACTTCGGAATCGCCACAATCCTCTCCTGCCGCAAGGAGTGCTGTTGGCAGAGCGGTCGGGGCAGCTTTCCTGCTGCGCCTCGCCGACCGCTTTTTCAGTGGGATATTCCGTTAGCTGGAGAACGAGCAAAACTGAAATCTTCCGTTTCCAGACTTGTTTGTATCCTTTTTCCCGAATTGGGAAACCTCGTTCCTACACTTCATATGGCTTCCGTCTATGCCCTGCTTTCCGAGTTTCCAAGTGCAGACACAGTTGCGAATGCTCATCTTAATGGAAGAATTTTTTGTCTTAATGGACTGCTTGGATTCCTTTAATGCTGCCCGATACTGCCTGAACATTCCCTTCTTTGCTTTATCAACCTTTTTGATTTTCAATTTTCTCACCTTCTTTCAAATGCCAACAAAAAAAGCCGCCATGAAGATGTACTCTCCATAACGGCTTAGTTAAATGTTATTTTTTCCTTTTGTGGCTCTTGGGATTAAGCCTCATTTCTTTTGCCATTCTTATTTCTTCTTCCCCAAGCTTACATTTTCTTTTTGCTTCGTCCCAAAGTTGCTGGCTGTATGCCATGAAATCACATCCTTTCAAGATTTTCTTCTTGACAAACAATACATATACCTTTACTATAGGTGTTAGGAAGAAACGAAGTTTACTACCGTACAGCTATTGCTCATGCGGCTTGCTCGTTTCTTTTTTTGTTCTTACCAAATCATATAGATAAAGTTTTCCATCTGCATCACATCTTACAAGCATTCTTGTTGAAAAAATGTTATAACGCTCCAGATTTCCATCTTCATCATAAACCGGTATTCCAAATCTTGTATTATAACGATACCATCCAAATTGTGCCTTTGCCCCATGTTTATTCTTATAATCAGGATACTGTGCCTTTTCAGAAGCAATCTGGATAAGTTCACCAATAGCAGGCGTAATGTTTGCTTTCGCTTTCATATTAGCACCTTTTAATCCCTTTGTATCATTTGAATGACTGAACTCATCTGGAAAATCAGAACCGATATATATTTTCTCTGAGGTTTCGGATATTTCAAAGTATTCTCCAATATATTCTTTCAGATACTGCTCTACTTCATTCCAATCTATCCCCTTCCTCGACTTAAATCTTATATCATTAATAAGGGCTATTTTTGAACCATCCAAATCCGTAATAATACTGACACTTTTGTTCATATTTCTCGTCCTTTTCTCTTCGTATCAGATATCTTTCGACATCTGATGCGATTTTACCATAAGTGTCACAATTATACTATGAATTTTTCTGCTTCTCCTTCGCTTTCTGTTCTTGGATTATTTCGTGTAAATTTGTGTTGCATCAATCTGATAACTAAGATTTGTCAAGGTTCCCTGACAACCAGCAACTGCACTTTTGGCACAATCCGGAATAGCCGCTAAATTTTCTTCCAAATATTTTGCTTTTTCTGGGTCATTCATGCACTTCTTTAAAAATGCACTTGATACAGATACCGTTGTTGGGATCCTGTGATTGCCATAATCTTACCTTCCTATCTGTTTTTACTTTGTCTGACTAGTTTCTTTCTGAACTTTATCAGTGTTTTTCTTCCAACAACTAAATCAATATTGCTCCTTTTCAACGCTTCTATGCCAACGCATCAAATGACGATGTTCCGCTTTCCATCACTCCTATAGATGTTGAAGTACCTAGCAGTTCCACCAGTTTTCCTGTCAGATCTGCCACATCTTTGCCATCTATTCTCAGATTATATTGCCGTTCTTCCTGCTCCTGTTTTTCGGCACGCTGTTTTTCCAGCCGTTCTTCTGTCTCTTTCTTTTCTGCTTTTCTTTTTTCAAGTCTTTCTTCAAGTTCTTTCCTTGCTTTTTCTGTTCCTGGATCAGCCTCATCCTGAGTACACATTACAGAACTCATGCTATCATATCCATTTATAGTAATACTATAACTCAGTATCTTTGCTCCTCTTGCTGCCACATAAGCTTCTGACTGTTCTATTGTTTTTGGTATTAGCGATAAATTGTACTCCAGCCATTGTTTTGTCTTTTCATCTCCCATAACCTCTGACAAAAGAGAGCTGTTTATATTTACGGAATAATCTTTGCTTCTTAAGCAATCATATTTTTGTGTTAAATAGTTCTTATATTCATGGGCATTCTTATATGTTCTGCCCGTTTTGCTGCCAGCATTTTGTGTGTTGCTATAACGATTCGTGTTTGCAGCATAGGTAACACCTGTATCATTTTGAATCTTCATTATCCTATTATCCTTTCCCTGAAATTTTATTTATCTGTTTTTTATATCGCCCTTTCTTCATTTATTATCTACTCAAATGTAACGAACCGACCTTTTTTTTGTAATAAAAAAATCAGCAGACATATTTCCCACTGATTTTGTAATCGTCATGCTTTCTGGTCGAAATAACCATTATACTTCCTTATCTATCTTACCTGACGTTAGAGAGGAATCCGTTTTCAAATATGTACCATTGTTTGTATAAGTCACACTTGCGCGGTTTGCAGCATTTGATATACCAGCTGCTTTCTGGGCTGTTTTGCCTGCAAAGGAATTGTAACCTGTAAAAACCGTTTTCAATGAACTGATATCTGCTTTCTTCAATGCATCTTCATCCAGCTCCAGCTTATTCCCCTTTCCTATGGTAATACCTATTTTAGAAAGTAAATGACTGGTTTTGTCTGTCATGCCTGTCATCCATGAAGCATTTCTGAGGACATCTTTTGTATTGGATTCTCCTGCCTCCTTAACAACGTCATTATAATCATCAATAAAAGCTTTCACTTTTTTGGTAATTGCATCCCAGTCATAATCCTCTACCTCTGTTTCTTCCCCGGTCTTTTCATCCTTCTTTTTAATTTTCTTTTTTTCCCAGAGTGACGCATCGTTTAGTGCATCTGCTGATTTTTTCAGGGAATCCGCACTTGTTTTCATCAGTGTAAGCTTCTGTGAAGTATCGCCTTTCCCCGATAATTTTTCTGCATCCTGCTTTGCATAATATGCTTTCATAAGTTTTCCATAGCTTCCGTTTTTAATTGCAGCATAATCAGAAAGCATATTGGTGTTTCCTACGGATGAACTGTCGGAAGTTCCGCCAAATAATGCGGAATAATCTACATTGCTGTTATATTTACTTGTGTAATCACTAAAACTCTTAATCTCTGACATAATCCCATTCTCCTTTACCAACTATAAGCGAATATCAATCGGTGTATATACTGCCTGTTGTGTTGCATTCTGTGCATTTTCCGGAGTCGGTGTTTCTACTGTCACCTGTGTTTCCCTTTTGATATCCGTATTCTTTACGCTGTCTGTCTCCTCTGCTGCTCCTGTAGCTTTCTGTGTTTTCTCAGATTTTTCAGTATTATTCTTTGTTGCTGTGCCTTCTGTATTGCTGTTATCCGCTTTTGCAGCTTCTTCTACTGATTTATTTGCATCAGCAAGTGTAGACATCTGTGCTGCTGTCGCAGACTGTGCCTTTGCCTTAAGCTCTGCCAGTTCTTCTTCCTTCTTCTCGGTATTTCCTTTTCCGGCATCCTGTTTGATTTCAGATTCAAGCACACTGGCACGTCCTTCTATCTGTGTTGCCATACTGCCCTGCACCTTTGCCTGTTTCATGGAAGAATCTGCGGAGATCATTGCCTGCATACTTGCCTTGGACAATCCGGTGCCTTTCTTTTTCGAAGTGTTATTTGTTCCAGCCACCATATCATCCATAGATGACGAATTTTTACTCTGCTGTTCCTTTCTCTGCTCGATCTGGTGCTGTCTTAACTGCTGATTGAGATTGTTAATCTCCTGCTGTATCTCCTGACGCTTTTTCATCTTATCCTCTAATGACATTTCTTCATTCGATGATAAGTCCTGTAGCTTCTGTTTGGCATTTGCAATCTGATTCTGAATATTTTTACTTACAGAATCATTCCCCTGTGCCATTCCCATTGTCCCTGACTGCATATTTGTCCCACTAAATCCATTAATTCTCATTTAATCCTCCTTGTTTTGCGGAGCAAAATCCGAACCCACTGGTGAGGAGAGGATTTAGACTCCTTGAACTTAAATTCTGAAATCCGTTTCCTTAAAAATCTGTACAACATGATTTCTCTTTACTGATTTTTCGGCATATCTTTCTTTACAATAAACAGCGATGTTGTGAACCGCCCTTTTTTTGTTGTGAAGCAAATAAAAAGCACTAACTTCTTATTGTTAGTGCCTTTCCTGAAATACTACTTCTTTTTATTCTACCTGTAACATAATACTTAGAACCACTTCCTGATTCTCCTGCTCTAAAGAGATATCTCCCAGATACATCCTTGCAACCCTTCGGATATTATGCAGTCCAATTCCATGCTCCTTCCCGGATTTCTTTGTTTCCGGCAGATCGCTTTCCTTATATTTTAATGTGCCCTCGTAACTGTTTTTTATAGTTATCATAAAAATACTGTTTTTCCGAAAAGACGTAATACTGATATAAGGATTTTCACCACTAACATTCTCCATACAATTGTTAAGTGCATTGTTCAAAATCACGCTCAAATCAAATGCATTTAATTTCGTATCCTTCGGATAATGAAAATCTGATGTAAAACGAATCTGCCTCTCCTTCGCTTCTCTTAACTTTTCCATGAAAATCACATCAAGGACAGGACTCCCCGTTTTTATCTCAGGAGATATTTCATTCCACTCCTTTTTCAAATGCTCCATATATTCTGCTGCATCATCCATATGGTTCTCTGCCACAAGATGTTCCAGTATCTGTATATGATTCCCCATGTCATGACGCAGGCTGCGGATATCCTGATACAGCTTTTCCACTTCCCCGATATGCTTTTTCATATCACTGACCTGATTTAATACCAGTTCCTGCCCTGTCTGTTCTTCCTGTGCCACCTTCCAGTTTTGAAACATGATTGTCATAACAAGAATTGCTATGATAGAGATAAAATAATGCACGAAGCTTAAAGCTCCATAAAATCCATACGTATCAATCAGGCTCTTTCCTATATCCTTTTCATAAATATTCAGATAATATTGCAGAATACCATATCCTGTTACACCTACGAGAGAAGGCATGATGAGCATTACCAGCTCTTTGCCGCTCATCTCATCTTTTTTGTATACATAGGCTTTATTGATCAGACCGATTGCGACTGCAAGGAAAACGATGCAGAGCACAATATCCAGAATTCTTGTTCCAGCATAAAGTCCATATTGCAGCCATTGTCTTCCGGCAATCGTATTCCCAAAAACCAGAGCTTTTGTGATAAAATCATCCAGTCTGCCTGCCATTGCAACCGCAAGCCAACGGATAGAAAAGAATGTCACTGCAAGAAATAGTTTCTGATAGATGTTTCGTCTGTCCTGTACATACATCACAAGAAATGCAGCCACAACTCCCATCAAATATGCAGAAAAATTGCCAATCCGCTGCGGTATCAGATACAGCACAGACATAATTCCAATATAAACAATACTGACCAGAGCAGCTTCCCTTTTCTTTTTCATATATGGGTATACAAAAACACCAAAACAGATTCCTGTAAGAATCAAAATTGCAATAACAGAAAACTTCGATGTGATCATCCAGCATCTTTCCACGAAACTCATCTGACTTCATTTCCTTTCCTCTGGTTGTATTTCAGATACCTCCTGACAAACTCCGGATAGTTCTGTTTTGCAATCAATGCAGTTCCATTTTTCATAGTCACACAAGTTGCATCATATTTTTCTACATATTTAAAATGTACAAGGTATGCTCTGTGTGTTCGGAAGAAATCTTCCCCAGCCATATTCTGCAAATCCTGCAGCTTTCCGTAGTATTCAATATCCGTATTTCGTGTATGGATAATAACTTTCCGGTTAAACACCTCAGCATACACAATATCACGCAGAAAAATTTTTATATGGCTTCCGGCGGTCTGTACCATGATATATTTTTCGTCTTTTTCAAGTCTGGAACTCCTTTTTACGGCATGGACTGCCTTTGTCACAACCTCTTTCAATTTTTCATCGGAAAATGGCTTCACCAGATAATGAAATGCTCCGACATCAAATGCCTGAAAAACATACTCCTCTGCTGCTGTCACAAAAATGAGTATCATATCCTCATTGTCCTGCCGAAGCATCTTTGCCGTTTCCATTCCATCCATTCCCGGCATCTGAATATCCAGAAATAGAACATCCGGCTTACTGCCACTTGCAATCAGTTTCTCACCCGATAAATATTTCTCTATAACCGCATCCGGCAATAACTTTTTTATTTTTTCCTCCAATATCTGAACCATAGATACTTCATCATCGCAGATAGCAATTCGCATATTGTCACTTCCTTTTTGTCTGATAAATATATTTATTATATCGGACAAACAGATGGTCTCTGACACAGTTGTTGTGAAATGACCTTTTTTTGTTGTGAAAAGGACAGCAACCCATTATTGGTTCACTGCCCTGTCTTCTAATCATGTCTGCAATATTAAAGAAATGAAGCAAACTCATTCATTGGTATACGCTGGGATTCATGTCTATTTGCATCTGCTTTATCTTTTAACTTATCGGAATACTACTTTTATCTAGAGTAGTAGTAATTTATGAACTCAATGCCGCTACCAGCGATGAATATCTTTCCGTTTTTTATCTACTATTTACTAAAACGCAATCAACAATCTAAATCTGCAAATCAATAGTATTTCCTTCATTATTGTTCTTTTCCTTTGATTCCTCTGCGGATATATCTGCCTTTATTTTGCTATAAGAAACATTTCCTTTCGCTTTTTCGCCATACTCTTCCTTCAAACGGGCTAACTCATCATTATAAATTGATGTAAACACTCTTGCTCTTGCAAATTCTTCATCTGTACTTATAGCTTTCCAGTTTCTTGACTCTGGATTATAAGAAAGCGTTTTATTACCTTTTGAATCCCAAAACATACATGCAGCATTCATTTTGCCACCAGTTTTTTTCATGCTTGATTCATATATAGCCTTTCTATCAGGAGATACTGTTTCTCCATGCTGCATACACAATTTTCGATAAGCATCATCATCCCTTTTTCCAGTAGCAAACTCTTTTCTTGCAAGTTCTTTTATTGCTTCGTCAAATTCTTCCTCTGACATCGCTGGTTTATCTCGTTTTGTCATGATAGTATCCCAGTTTGGTTTGGTAAAATTAATGTCCACAGGCTTAAATCTTAATGAGAAATTACCATAATCACATTGTGCTAACGGATCATTTGAACTTGCTTTTTTCCCGAACATCTGCTGAACCATTTGAGCATATTGCGAATAATTATCTCTTGTTATCTGCATAATATATTCCTCCATATTGGCATATATTTCATCTGCTCCAAATACACTAAATTGAAAAATCAAACCTTCCGCCGATTTTATTTTCCTCCGGTTTGATAGAATCCCAGTCAATGTTTTTGATCTTATCCAAAACTTCTTCTTTTGAATTTGCCTGAACTGTAGTTTTTCGTACTTCGATTTGCTTGGACTGTTCTTTTTTCTTTGCCTCTTTTTTCTCCTCAGCTTTCTTTTCCTGAAGCTTTTCAAGATATTCTTTCTGGCTGGCTGATGATTTTTCCAGTTGTGCAAAGAAGGTTGTAGTTCCGTCACTATTAAAAGAGATGCCAAATTTTGTTATTTTTGTATCAGCATCTACACCACCGTTAGTCTTACCAAATGCTCTTTCAAAGCCGAACTGGGCATTGATTTCATCTGACATACGCAAAGCGCCATCAATGCTATGCATTTTTTCAGCATAATATTTCGGATCAGACGCCATCTTCTCCATTTCTTCTTTTGAGAAAATAACCGTATACTCCTTGTCGCTTTGGGCTAAAAGATCCTTGGCATTATCACCATTTTCAAAATCAGCAACCATAAAATCCATGTCGTTTCTTGAACCACGCAAATCCTCCAGCATTTTTTGTGCCGCTTTACTGAGATTTTTTTCGGCTATGCTCTCGGTCGTATTTTTCTTTGATTTCGTATTTTCTGTTGTTTGTGCTACTTCTTTTTTCTTCTCTGCTGCACCTGTCTTATAGTTGTTCTGGTAATTTGCATAAGCAGCTGTAGTTGTGTTCACATTCATTGACATATCCGTTGTCCTCCTTGTACATATCACATCGTAAATCCGTTTACTTGTTCTTTTCTATATATCGGCATAATTGTTTCGATTATGAATCTTATCATAAAGTTCTGGACTTCACGTGAAAAATCAAAAGTGCCACCTGGCACTGCTCCTATGCTCATTTTTTCCTTGCGCACAATATTTATTTTATGCTCTGGCTTCAAAAGAAGGTCTATCCTGATCCAAATAATCCGGCATCTCTCTCAATTCTGAACTTCCATTCTCTTTTACGAAATTATATTCGCTCCAATAAATAGAATAAAATTCATCTTTTTTTGCAAGTTCCGCTGGTGTCATCTCATAGCCCCAGCCATTTCCAAGATTAGATAATACCGTTACTCCCTGATACTGAATTTCAGCACCATAACCACCAGTAGTTAGAATTGGACAATTCAATGTTCCTCCTCCCGCCAGTGCAAACTTCTTTTCAGCAAAATTACTGCTTTTTCCTTCTGCCTTCTCCAAAAAATCCAATAATGATAATTCTCCACATCCTTTGCATTTCGAATTGCCAGTTTGTTTTTTTATAGTATTTTTAGCCTGTTCATATAATTGTTTTCTATCAGGTGCAACATCTGATAGATATTCTGCCCGTAAACCAAGAACCTGTCTGGAAATATATTCGTACTCTGTCTTATTTGCTGTCGTAGCTGCTCGTCGTGCCAGTTCTTTAATTTCACTAACAAATTCCGCATGCGTTTTTGAACTTTTCCCTTTTGTTGGAATATAAAGCCAATTCGGTTCTCCGTTACTGCATGAGGAAATTAATTGCTCTTTTCCAACAGTTCCTATACCTGACAATGATATACCCATTAACTCAACTCCTTATGTGACACTTCATAATCACCAAATATGTCATTAATTCTTGTTTCATATGCATACCACCGTGTAAATACAGACATATTCCCCAGGAAATTTTTAACTTTAGAGGTATCTTCTGACTTCGGATAATAATCTTCCATCAAATCCCAGACATTACAAATTTCCCCTTCCGATCCGGTGCGTAACGTCTGAAATGGAACCTTTAAATCGTAATTATTCTCTCCGATTGTTATTTTCAGATTTCCATTAAATTTATTGTCCTCTGTAAAAGATGTTACCTGTTCCTTGAAAAACATCTTAAAATTCTCAGGCGGTATCGCTGATTCCTTTGCCAGACTGCTCCTGCCAGCCTGATTTCTAAACTCAAAATTCCATGTGCTGTTAAAATCAAAACCACCATCTAATGTAAGACTGGAATTTGCTTCGATTTTATCACAGTCAATCTCATCCAAATCCCATTTTTCGATCATTTGCTTGACAGATTCCCTCAATGCCGCATTGGTTTCATTGCATTGATAGTAATAATCTGAATTATAATAAGTCCAGTCACTGTGACTATCAGAATAGTATTTCTCATTCAATGCTTTTCCTTCCTGATAGTTTGCCTGACTTGCTGCCCTTGCATTTTCTTTTGCAAATACCTCATACATCTCACTTACGATTTGTGTATTATCTGCTTCATTGGTTCCGGATGTCTGATGCTGACTTGTCCGATAGGTACGCATGGAAGTACAACATTCCTCAAAATAGGAATTAAGTTCACCCCTGCTCACCTTTCCGGCATAAAAATCGGTCATATGACTGGATATATCTTTCTGCATATCATAGCCAAAAGAATCTCCGAAGTTACTCTTGGGCATCCCTGTCACTACATTAAATTTTTGATAACAGTCACATACATATACCAGTGGTTCTGCCATTTTCTCAAAAGTGTCTTTTCTGGTTTGGATTTCTTCTGTCAAATCCTTTACCTTTTCTTTGTATTCATCATATTTGCCCGCATCATTTACAATATTATTTACGTTGTTTGAAGCAAGCGCTCCGATGTAAAGTGTACTGTCTCTCATACATTATCCTCTCTAACTGCTACCAACTTACTTTTAGTTTTTCTAATTTTTCCAGAAAAGCAACATAAACCTCTCTTTCTTTCATACAAGCTCGCTGAACTTCGATACTTTTCGGAACATATTCCCGTGGGTGATCTAAATCGTAAAGAGCCTGACTCGTTGCCTGAATTGCAGACTCTGTTGTATTTCCCAAAATGTCGATGTTATCAGCATCTCCATCTCCTTTAAGCTGTTTATTCAGCCTTTGTACCATCATCTGCGATATATGACTCAACATTCCATTTTTCTTTATTCCCATGCCGTTTGCATTTATATCCTTAGCAGCTTCCATCCATGCATCTTTTACATCCTGTGGAGCATTCGGTCCAATCATATCAAATGCTTTTTCATCAAAGTCTGCTTCTGCCATATATGGATTTATATTTTCATTTTCCTGAACCGCACATTCCGTACTAAATTGAGGGATATTATTCTGCTTACGTTTATTATCATACGGCACGCCATTCACAGAATAATTAGCATTAATCTGCATAGTGCAAGTCCTCCTTATTAATCACGTGACACTTTATAATTAACATAATCACCGTCACTTTCATAATGACTCATTAGATTTTTTGTTCCCTGAACATTGCCATACATTGCTCATTCCCATATAAGACACATTATTAAATCACACATTTTACGCTTTCATATCGAAGTTGCCTTGTGATATTATGTCTTCGTTTATACTGCCAGCCTTTTCTTCACTATTTAATGCTTTTCTCGCCTCACTAAATGCCTCATAATATGTCATTTTTAATGCTGAATGAACCTGTGACTCTGCTTTTGTTTCTTTTTCCTGCCAGCCTACTCCCCCTGTATAGGTCAAAACTTCTTCGCCATCTTCATTGTATACATGAATTGCCGAGCCTGTCCCTGTTCCCTGATATTTTGCCTCATAAGGTATTCCAAACAGCATACAGAGCCATTTTTTGTCTGCTTCCTCAACTTCTTTCATTGCTGACATATTACCTGAATTCATTGATTGACTAAACTTTCCAATTAAAGCAGCTCTATTCGGGGCTACTTTGCTTACTTCCGTCTTTCTCAAATTCATAAATGCATTTCCCATATATACATTGTCCTGTGCATCTTTTTTTGCCAGATCAACAATCTTCTCTTTTAAAGAATCCGTTAATTTCCATTTGTTTTTTTCAGAAGATTTAGAAACATTTTTATTCGATGTGTTCCACACTTTTGCTGTGCTATAATTATTTGATATTTCCATTTAATTGAATCACCTCTCTGTTCTGTCATTTATGTAATCATACAATTCCTTATATGACAGATAACCTGATAAGTTGTTCGAATCATATTGTAACTGCATAAATTCTTTAATCATGCTCATATAGTCTTTCTTTTCATTTATGCTGTCAGAATCATAAGTGATGTTGCCATTCACACCACCAGCCGCATTCATGAAATCTCCAAAAGCATTTTTCGTAAAGCCTTCTACATCACTATATGTTGTATATGCAAGCATTTCCAAATAACTTGCATTTCTTGGATCAACATCATTTATCTGTACATTTGTATCTGTGTAATTTCCTTCTTTGTCCCAATATCTTACCCTGTATTCTAGGTTTGCCGAATCATATGCATCTGATTTATATACAGATGCACTACTGCCATCCGGAAATCCTACTGCTGTTAATGCATTTCCACTATCTTCCGTTCCCGACATATGTAATGTAATATTAGAAGATGTACTACTTACATTTGATAACAAACCGGAATTCATACCGTTTGCTTTCGCAGTGTTTCTTTTTGTTCCTGTATAATAATTTGAATAATTATAACCGTTAATTCCTGCTATACTCATTTTCGTTTCCTCCAATTATTTTCATTCCTCTGTCATTCGGAATCTATTCACTCTCCATAGCATAATAATCCCAAATACCATTAAGCATTTTCCGATCACCATCTGATACATTCAGATTTAGCCTTAAATCTTTCCAATCACCCGAATACTGCTGCGATAATTTCTGGTTATCCGACTGGATGGCGGATAAAAATGCCTGATATGCCGAATTTTGGATAACCCCATTTTCTTTAGATCTTGCAGTATTCTCCTGGTTCTCACCTATGTTCTGTTCATTTGCTGTCTGTTCACTTCCTTTATGGTAAACTACCGATGGTGTAAAATCCTGTAATTCTGACCAGATTTCTGTGGAAGTTGCCATAAAATTACTGTGATTTTCATATGCCTGATTTAGCATATCCAGTTCTTTTTCTTTGGTTAATTCCTCAATTTTGCCCGATTCCGTCACATAATACTCTTGCTCATAATCTTGTGCCGCATATTTTTCTTCAATGCTGTTTTTCATTTTGTTATATGCTGTTGCCATTCTGTTTACATGATGTTCAAAAGTATCTGACTTCACCCCCTGTGTCGTATCTTCCTTTGCAAATACCTCTGTTACTTCATTTTCAAACCGATTGACATAATCCATAAAACTAACTGATGATAAATGCTTAAAGATTTCCTGCCCTGTCTTTGAAATAGAAAGTGTATCTGTGTACTGTGTCATTTTCTTTTCTAAATCTGCCGGAATATTTTGCTTTGTATTTTTTCTGCTGTTTTGTTCGATTGCAGAATATGTAATATTCATATTATTATAAATCTTCATAACTGTCTCCCCTAAAAGCCTTACCTGTACTCATATATTCACTTGTTTTCGCATTAATCTGTGTCCCTGCATTATCAATTATTTTTTGATTTGTTTTTTGGGCTGAAGCTATATAGGATTTCAAATCAATACTTTTGTCAACATTTGTATTATGTATTCTTCCTTTCGTATTTTTTACAAGTTTTTCCTTTCCTGATGCACTTATCGTTAAAGTATCTCTTGTACCGCTGCAACCTGCATCTTGACTTCTTGTAGTCTTTTGTTGTTTTCCAAACAGCGCATTAACGAATGACTGATTGGTATAAATTCGGCTGTTAAAGAAAATATTCATAATATCACCTATATCCTTAATATGACTTATATCATGTTCCATTCTTTTATAATTTCATCGGCACTATTATTCACATATTTTATACGCTCTGCACCAACTACGATTTTTTTGCACCAACTACGATTTGAGCACAAAAAAAGGACGAAACCGCCCTTTTCATGAATTCAGAAACAAATCTGCTACAAATCTGTTTCCATCCTGTTTTAATTGTAAATCCCCATCATACTTATCTATGCTCTGTTTCACATTTAAGAGTCCTATCCCTCTGCCTTTTCCCTTATCTGATACCGGCATACGTTTTTTCCATTTTACCTTTCCACAACTGTTTTCTATATGAACTACCGTCATCTTATGATAGGCACTGATTTTAATAAAAATGTATTTGTCTCCGTCAGCATTTGCGGCAGCTTCAATCGCATTGTCCAGCAGATTCCCGAAAATAGTTGTTATGTCTATCGGCTCTATGTAAGATAAGTCTACATTGTCTATCTTAATGTCCGAATGTATCCCTTTCTCCTGCATGACAGCATTTTTATCTGTCAGCAAAATGTTCAATATCGGATTCTCTGTGTAAGATATAGGAATCAGTGGTGCCAGTGTACTTCTGATTGCCTCTGCATATTCGCCAGCCGTATGCTCCCTCTCTGTTCCATACAAATTCTCGATAGCCCTGATATGCTTATCCACATCATGTAATATCCGTACTGTCTGACTATATTTTTCAGTCTGTGCAAGATAATACTCATACTGCATTTTTGCCTGTTGCTCCAATGCCTTTACGCGGTTTTCATAGTATCTCTTTTCGTCTGCCATTTTGACATAATACAAAAGATACAGGTCAGCCAAAACGATGCAGCCCATATTTACCGCTGACAGATAGCTTTTCTGCCCATCCCTGAAATTCTGCACAATCACAAGCATATTGACCAGACTGTAAAAAAGCATGATTCCATATATGATATATTGTTTTCTGGAACAGGCTGCTTCTGTCCTTTTTATCAATCTTTTTATCAATCTTTTTATCAAAACATAGTATAGGAAAATCAGCACTATCTTTGAAAATGTCACTTCCAGACAATATTGCATGACAACATCAATATTTGATATTCCACAAATCTGCAAAAAACAGTGTAACAGAAGCACTCCCAGCGTTTCACATACAGACATACATAAAACCAGTACTTCACACTCAGTGATTCTACGGATTGGCCTGTCTGCATCTTCGTAATACAGAAAATATACCGTTACACCAACTCCAACAAACCATATCAGCAGATTCAATATTGCAAAGTTCAGCATATTTATGCCAAATGCAGTGATTCCCATCGCTATCTCTGCCGCTATGTACAAAGTTTTATTGCTGTAACTTTTCTTATATCTTTCATTCATAAATTGAAAAAGAATTGTACAGATAATAAAACAGGAAAGTCCATTACATATCGCAAGTAAAATCTTATCCATCTTCTATTCTCTCCTCTGGGTTTTCTGCAAAAATTTATTCATTTCTTCCCGGAAATCAGAGCTTCTTTTTTGTGCAAGGGACAGTTCTTTCCCATTGTCCAGATAAATATGAAATCCCTGTATCTTCTCAATATGTCTCAGATTTACAAGACAGCCTCTGTGATTTACCGCAAAATCATATGGTTGTAATTCTTCCACAAGGTTTTCAAATGTACATTCACATTCATATCTGCAATCTTCCAGAATAATTGCTGCTTTTCTGGATCTTTTTATGTACTCAAAATATAATATCTCGTTTAATTTCAAACGCACACAACCTGCTTTTGTTCCTGATTCATCTAGTATTTCAAATTCCTTTTCTATTTCCGGACATTTCTCCTGCCCCAGAATTTCCATAATCTGCGTTTTCATTTCTTCATTGATCGGTTTACACAAAAAAGAAAACGCATGTACCTTATTAATCGCCTGTGCCATGTATTCTTCATAACTGGTAATGTATATAATTTTTATATCATGATTTTTTTCTTTCAGCTTTCTTCCGAGCGTAATTCCGCCCAGTTCTTCCATGGAAATATCCAGTATTCCGATATCAATCTTGTCATTATTGTTCAGCAGCTCATTCGCCGATAGAAATGACCGAATCTGATATTGAACCTGATATTCTGAAAGAATTTTATCCAGCATCAGCGCCGCTTTGTCAAGATCTTCCTTATCATCATCGCATATTGCTACTTCTAACAATCCATTCTCCTCCCTGTAATAACTTTTGTTTTTCTATTATACCATATCGGCACTTTTTATAATTGCCGATATGGTATGGTCATCAAAATTATTTTTACCTTCCCTCTCTGTCACGCTTCCTTGTACCCCGTCTGCCATATGCCTTCGTTCCATGATATTTCTTTCTGGCTTCCAGTTCCTCTAAGAATTCATCATATACACTCATCTTATAACGGATACTCTTCATCTTAGCCGCATCATATCCCATCCTGTTCTTATATGCTTCAAATTCCTGTGAAGTATCATCTGTTGGCGTTGGGAGCTGTCTGACACGCTCCTGTATGGACATCTTTGTATAATCCGGTGGTATCTCCTGCTCTTCTTTATGGGAAGCCGGTTCTGTCTGTTCTTCCGCTGCTATTCCCTGCCACTCCCGGTTAAATTCATCAAACGCAGCACCATAGAACACTTCCTCCTCGTCATCACGAATGTTCTCTTTCTCACAGAACCGGTCAAAGCCCTCATATACACTGATATCCCCTTCTGTCTTTTCATATTCCTTTTGAACACTCCCTGCTGTATCTATACCGACACTTTCCTTAACATCAGATATATCCCATTCCGCATAATCATCATATCTTCCAGATTCCTGTTCAATATCAGCCTTTATGCGTTCATACTCCAGTCTGCTCTTTTCCTTCTTTTTCAGATATTCTATGCAATAGTTGTCTTCTGATTGGAGACTCTAGAAAAAGTGACATGATTACTGCAGAGATCGTCATGCAGGCAATCAATAATAATGAGATTTAGCAGTAAAAGCAGGGCAGCCTGCTTTTATTGTATTTTCCCTGATCTCTTAATCTGCATCATTTTTTATGTCGATCAGATAACTTGCAGATGTTGGTGCAGACAATCTGCGGATGCATAACAAATAAGATCTAAATCAGGTGCATCTAATCTGCATGGAGCTGGTACATCTAATTTGACGGACAACATTATATTCTCTGATCTTCTCTGTCATAATAAAATCCTCTCTTTCTTAAATTGCATACTTTTCTTTTACCTCTTCTGCTGTTGGGAAAATCCCGGTATCAACATATACTTTGTTTTCCCCTGCAACAACCTCTGCGATATGTGCATCATTATCTGCCATAAGCAGTTTTTCCGCTTTTGCACTCGCATTCTCCAAAGCTTCTTTTATCTCAGCCTCCTGCACCTTTGCACGGATTGCTTTTGTTTTTGGCATGAACTTTGCCCTGCGCCGCCTCTGATACATGGCATTGCGCTCACGAAGTCTTTGTTTTTCCTTTATTGCAGCCAGTTCTTCTTCCGTCAGTTCCTGTGCCGGAAGTTCCACTTTACCGATGAAGTTAAGGTAAATCTCTATCTCCATCACACGCTCGCCATCAATCTTTTCCGCTTTGTGGACAAGTATCTTATCCACAAATTCATTGATGATGACAGGTGTTAATTCCGTGATATCCGTGTATTTATGGACTAATGCCAGAAATTCCTCCGTCCGGTCTGTATCCTCGTCATACTGTGTAAGCTGCTCCCTGCATGCCTTAATGGACTGTTCCAGTTCTGCCTGTTCTTTTTCATACCCTGCCGATAGCATTTCATATCTTTTGTCAGGCAGTCTGCCAAGGGCATTGTCCTCATACACTTTTTTAAGAAGGATATCAAGCTCTGCATACCGCTTCTCCTGATGCTTTAACGCAGCCTTCAGCTTCTTCGCCTCACTCTGTTCCCGGATTTCTGATGCACTGCGGATGCTTTCGACAAATGCTCTCTCATCCATCCTTACACTTTTACACACATACTGAATGGTTTCCAGCACAAGCTGGTCAATCACCTTTGCCTGTATATTGTGCGAACAGCAGACCTTTTCTGACTGGTCATGGCTGTTATTATAATTGCCACAGTTATAGCAGGCTGGAGTTGTTCTGACACTGCCATCCGGCAGTCCTCTCCAGTTCCTTCCCGCACGCTTTCCCTCATTACGATAATGCATCTTTCCACCGCAGTCCGCACAGAAAATCTTACCCACAAACGGATTTGACTCGCCTTCTGTGTTTATCCTGCGTTTGGTCTTTCTAAGCTCCTGCACCATATACCATGTTTTTCTGTCAATGATCGCCTCATGGGTATCCGTAAAGACCACTATCTCGTCACTGTCATTTTTTACAGCAGTCTTATCCTTATAGGAAAGCTTCTTTGTACGGAAATTCACAGTATCTCCCATATATTCCGGTTTTTCAAGCATTCTTACGACACTTACTCCTGCCCATTCATATGGCTTTGACATATCACACCGGTTCTTGTAACATCCATATCCCCGCTTTGCCTGATAATATGAAGGTTTTTCCACCTTTTCCTCAGTCAGTATCCTTGCAATCTGATATGGTCCGATTTCCTCAACTGCCATCCGGAATATCCTGCGGACAACTGCCGCAGCTTCCTCGTCAATGAGCCAGTGATTCTTATCTTCCGGATCTTTGATATATCCGTATGGTGGATTGTTGGTAATTGGTTTCCCGTCCCTGCCCTTTTCCTGCAATACCGCCTTTATCTTGCGGCTGCAGTCACGCAGATACCATTCATTCATGATATTTAAAAAAGGGGCGAATTCGCTGCTGGTGTTAATATCACTGTCAACACCATTAGAGATAGCAACGAAATGGACACCTTTTTCCCGAAAGAATACCTCCGTGTAAAATCCTACCTGTAGGTAATCCCTGCCGACTCGGCTCATATCCTTTACAATGACTGCGCCAATGCTTCCGTCCTCAATCTGCCGGAGCATTTCTTTCCATCCCGGTCTGTCAAAATTCCCACCGGAATATCCGTCATCTGTAAAATGCACCAAATCGGTATATCCATTACTCTTTGCATAGTCCTCCAGCATTTTCTTCTGGCTCACTATACTGTTGCTGTCTCCCGCAAGCTCATCGTCCCTTGAGAGTCGCTCATAAAGAGCAGTTATTCTGTTTTTCGATTTGTCAGTTGTCTGTCTGGTTCTGTTCATGCCGAACTCCCTTCCGGCAACTGACTTATTTGTGGTAGCTCTATCTTATCATAATCCGCTTTCTCTGTCAGCACCTCTCTTGAAATAATGTGGGAAATCTTGTCCGAAAAGGTATCTGTACTGTTTTCACTCGTTAATACCCTGATTTTGTAAACTGTCCCACCAATCCTGCGATAAAAAAATCCAGCTTCACATGAGCCGGACTTTCTATCGCCATTATTTAGTTTTTCTGCCTCCATAATCAATCCTTGCCTTTCTCTCTGATAAAAATTATAATTGTTTCATGCTTCCGCTTCGTGTAACCGAAGCTGTATTTTATCCATACTTCATAGCCTTTTTGCTCCTTTCTGTAATTGTTTTAGTGATAAAAAGGGTTACTCTCTTCACTAATAGGAGAAATACGGCTACAAAATCGGAAGTGTTTTGAAATTATTTTTGAAAAAATTTTTAAGGACTGATTAAATTGCCAAAATATGAGGAACTAAAAGCTTTCCGCAAACAAAACTTAATACCAGCATACAACGATTCTTCCAGTGAGAAAACTATGCTGCACAGGGAAGCCCGTGCATTGGCAATCAGCCGTCTTGAAGAAACTGCACGAACCGAGGAAGAATTTGCAAATGTTATATCGTGGTGGGATAAACTTGATGACAACAGGGAACGCAGAGAGCGCTACCATGAAATCGGACGCTCTGAAGTACCGCTTGAATGGCACGCCTCTGATTATATCCTGCCCGGTAATGCCAACTATGATATGGTGCTGTGGCAACAGATACTTGCCGGCGATTTTATTGATTATATCTTTGATGAGCCGGATTACATCCATGAGCTTGTACGCAGTCAGGATTTATGCCTGATATTAAAGAATATGAAGGAACACCAGAAACAGCTTTTGTACTATGTGATTGTCCGGTCATACTCCACTCTCCAATACGCTGAGCTGAATGGAAAGACTGACCGCAATGTGCGTGGTGTAAGGGAAACTGCCATAAAGCAGATAAGAAAGAAATATAAGATTGCACTTGAAACAAGGCTGCGTCATCTGCCTTGGACACTTACATTGGACGAAAAATATTTTCTTGAAAATGGGGTAAGAACTAAAGACGAAAAGAATTCTGAAAAACAGTGACTATGCTGCCTGAAATATATAACAGGGTAATATGATACTTTTAATGTTTTGTCAAAAAAAAATTGCGTTGAAATTTCAGAATGATAACCCTTGACCTATAATGTGTAATCGAATAGAATTGTTAATAGATTACAGTTTCTTTATATAGAAGTTATACGAATTGAATTTCAGACGATTGCTCTGATTCCAGTGAAATCAGATTGGAGGCTTTTCATGAAAAATCTATTTGAACATACCAGTTCCCCATGGATACGGTACAGCAGTTATGAATACCGCACTGCCGAAGATGGAACTTTGTATATTGTAGTATCTGCGGATGCCAAACCAGAAATGTATAACCCTATGAAAGATGCAGAATCACTTGTACTGGATGCTGTCAATATCGGTTTGCAGGTCATGCATAAAGCACCAGAAGATGAACTGAAAAGTATGGTTCTTCGTTTCATCAATTCCTACGGATTTTTAGGCTTTATGACTGCACTTCCGACAACTGCGGAATTTATCACCTATGAATCTGTATATCTTCCAAAAAACCATTTTATTAAAGAAGAATCTCTATCAACAGAAAGTTATCTCGATTATTTTTATCCGTTTGATAAGATGGATTTTCACAAAAAAGGGGTAGAATCAAGTTGGTCGGTATCCGACAAGGATGGCATTGCAATCGCACTTGCAACGGGAAAGAATCCACAGGCTGTTACGATGAGTTTTCAGAAAGAATATGCAGAACGCTATGACTGGCTGGTGAAAGAATTTTCCGACTGGGCATTTACCTTTACCACAAGTTTCTTATATTATATGGACTACGACAGTCTTGATGAACAGACAAAAAAACTGTATCGTCAGGGTATGTCTGCATTTGGCGGAATATCCCCGACTTACCATATCTCATTAGCGGAAAATGCCCCGGTTATCGTATGGAACTTCCATTCCCTGCTCGTCATGATCCAGATGTGCTTTTCTTTTATGCTTACGGATTCTGACTGCGATATGAAGCTGTGTAAGCACTGTGGCAGGGCATTTATCGCAAGCCGTAAGGGAAATGAGTTCTGCTCTCCGAAATGCAAGAATCAGTATAATGTCTATAAGACAAGGGCTAAGAAAAATAAAACAGATGAATAATGAATAAATGACATATCTGGAGGAAATACTATGGACAATATGATTAGAATTGATAAAGATTATATCGAATGGCTGAAACATGTTAAAAAAAGATTTAAAAATACACAAATAAAAGCATCTATCAAGGTTAATGACGAGTTGCTTAGGTTCTACTGGTCAATCGGCAAGGATATCGTTAACATGCAGGCTGAAAGCAAATGGGGCGGTGCTTTTTTTGAAACTTTAAGTGAAGATTTAAAAAAGATGTTCCCAGGTGCAAAAGGATTTTCAACCACTAATTTGAGATACATGAAAAGATACTACAATTTATTTGGTGAAATTCTGCCCCAACTTGGGGCAGAATTACCGGAGGCTACAAATCTGCCTCAAGTTGGGGCAGAAATATATGCCATTCCATGGGGACATATAAAATTAATTGTTGATAAATGCAAAGATGAACCCGAAAAAGCAATGTTCTTCGTTGATGAAGTAATAAAGAATAACTGGTCAAGAGCTGTTCTTCTAAACTTCCTTGACACTAATCTATATGAACGCCAAGGCAAGGCAATAAGTAATTTTCAAACAACACTACCAGCTTACACCGGTGATTTAGCTCAGGAAATAACAAAAGATCCTTACAATTTTGATTTTATTGCTTTAAATCGTGACTATAACGAAAAAGAATTAAAAGATGCCCTGACCGAAAAGGTTATGAATCTTTTAATTGAAATGGGAAAAGGGTTCGCCTTTGTCGGTCGAGAATACCCTTTACCTATAGAAGGCACAGAGGAATATATTGATTTGTTATTCTACCACCTAAACCTACATTGTTATGTCGTAGTAGAGGTCAAAATAAAAGAATTCAAATCTCGTGATATTGGTCAGATAGGTACTTATATAAACATTGTTGAGAGACCGTTTCAAGTTTTGTGTAAACTACAAAAGCTGATATAAGATTTGTGAATAGTTGCAAATGGGCAGAGCCGATTTTCCGGGTTCTGCCCATATCTGCATTATACAGGAGTTTTTGGGCATGTCAATAAGACCTGCCTAAAACAAGCTTGCTTTACAGGTTTCGTCCAGCCAGACGTTCTTCAAAATAGATCTCAAGCTGGGAATGGATCTGTCCCCAGTCCTGCCGGTGTCCTGTCCATTTCTTGGTGATATCCATAGTCGCAAGATACAGCATTTTTAAAAGGCTGTCATCCGATGGAAAAACGGTCTTGCTTTTGGTTACTTTCCGAAGCTGACGGTTGAAGCCTTCAATCGCATTGGTGGTATAAATCAGCCGCCTTACTGCCTCCGGGTACTTGAAATATGTGGATAATGTAGCCCAGTTATCATGCCAGGATTTATAGATCTTGGGGTACTTGGAATCCCATTTATCTTTGAATAATTCCAATTCATTTAATGCCGTTTCTTCCGTTGGAGCTGCATATACAAGCTTCAGATCAGCCATCAGTTTTTTGATATCTTTGTAGGAAACAAACTTCGTTGAATTACGGATCTGATGAATGATACACTGCTGGATTTCTGTTTTTGGATAAACAGCTTCAATTGCTTGTGGAAATCCATTTAGTCCATCCACACATGCAATCAGGATATCCTCAACTCCGCGGTTCTTTAGTCCATTCATGATGGAGAGCCAGAACTTGGCGCTTTCGTTTTCTCCAACATACATACCAAGAACGTCCTTTTTTCCGTTCATATCAATGCCAAGAGCAATGTAGACTGCACGTTTTACAATTCGTCCTTCACTTCGGACATGATAGTGGATAGCATCCATAAATACGACAGCGTACACTTCTTCCAACGGACGTTCCTGCCATCCTTTTACAATTGGAAGGATTTTATCCGTAATCCGGCTGATGGTACTGTCAGAAATATCAATATCATACAGTTCCCGCATGTGAGATTCGATATCTCCGGTAGTCATTCCCTTTGCATACATGGAAAGGATTTTTTCTTCCATGTCCTGAGTCACAGTATTCTGATATTTTTTGATTAGCTGAGGCTCATACTCACCGTTACGATCTCTTGTAATAGCTACATCCATATCTCCATAGCTTGTGTGCATAGTTTTGCTAGAATGCCCATTCCGACTGTTATCTGTTTCTTTGTTTCGATAGTCATACTTGGAATAACCTAATTCCTCATCCAATTCCTCATCCAAAGCACCTTCCAGAAGAACAGACATCATGTCACGCATGATACTGTTTACATCGGTGCCGTCTTTGATGCTGATATCATTATTCTTCAGATAATCACGCATCATTTCTCGCATTGCTGCTTTTTGTGGGCTGTCTTTTCTTCTTGCCATAAAAATAACCTCCAAACTGAGTAATTTTATCTTACATCAGTTTGGAGGTTTACACAAACTTTGGGATGCTCCCATATACACATGCATCCTGTCATTCTATAACACAGCTTGAACTTCTGGCACTTCTTCCAAATCGGCGCTTTGCCGGGATAACATCGGCGGGGTGACATGAAGCTGCTCCGCCGCCCGTGTAATATTCTCCTCCCGCGCGATCGCAAGGAAGTCATTCAGCGCTCGAAGTTCCATATTGATCCCTTCTGCCCGGTTTTTCTCCGGTAGACGGCACAGACCAGATATGCGATCACCGCTCCGATCACCGCTCCTCCCAGTACGTCCGTCGGAAAATGTACGCCGACATACAATCTTGAGAATGCAATCACAAACGCAAACACCAGCACCGGCACGCCGATCTTCCTCGGACCCATGAGAAATACGACGACTGCTGCTGCAAATGCACTTCCCGTATGTCCGGAAGGAAACGAGTAATCACTCTGCGCCTCTATGATCCTGTGCAGCCCATCCACGACCTCGTAGGGTCTCGTCCTCGCCACCAGATTCTTCAGCAGTACGTTGTTCACAAGCGTATTGAGCAGCAGTGAACAGGTCATCAATCCGCCGACCTTCCTGGTCTTCCGCAGCAGAAGAAACAGAATCGTCAGCGCAATCCAGAAATAACCGTGGTCGCCCAGATGTGTGAGAAACGTGAGTACCGGCGTGAGGAAATCATTCCGCATATGCTCCTGAATCCACAGAAGCACCGGTCCTTCCCAGTCAATCAAAAATTGTTCCATTGTTATGTATCCCCTCTTTTTCTCTTTTGAGGATTCTTATTATAGCACCCGTCTGCGCCGCTTACAAGTGCGTTTCTTTTTGTGCCTTGCGCCATCACCGGACGTGCTATCTCTGTGCGGTCAGCACCTTATTCAAAAGATCTGCCAAAGGCACCATCGCATTCATCGCCTCACTCACCGTGTTGGTCTGCGCTCCCACCTCAATCAGCAGTGTTTTCGGACAATAGTGCATATTGTAGCGATACCCTTTCAGATAGATTCTTCGGGTAAATCCCGGATAATACTCCGCCGCCTTTAGCTGCATCTGAAACGAGATTGCCAGATTATCCGCAATATAAGGATTGTAGAGGTAATCAATATCCCCCATCGCCGTCGTCCTGCTCAGCCCGTTAAAAAACATGACCTGCGCCATCTGTATTCCGTTGACCTGCGTAACCAGTCTTGTACTCTCCGCCACGCCGTCGCGGTGCAGATCAATGACAACCTCCACCCCGGGATTTTCCGCAAGCACCGCCTCAAGCCCCGGTCCTGCCTTGGAATAGGCGTGATCCCTGTCCCCCACATCGTATTCTCCCTTGTGGTGAATCACATTGAATCCATACTGCTCTGTCAAAAGCTTTGTCAGGTAATCCCCGACACCGACCACCGACGTCGATGCATCCCCCGGAACAGAATCTGCATAGCCCTCCTGCGAATGCGTGTGATAGATCAGGATCTGCGGCGTTGACGCATCGTGTGACAGGCGCAGATCTTTTCCCAGCAGCGCATCGGCATTCAGCTGGCTGCTGTTGATCGTCGTTGTGCTGTCCACCTGATAAAAATTCTGAATCAGATAGTCAAAATCATTCAGTTTTTCCCGCGGATATACCACCACCTTTTCTGTAGCCAATGCCGTCTGTATCTGTGCCGCCTGTGCTGTCTGTGTCTCCGCCGCCTGTGCCGCCTGTGTCTTCGCCTGCTGTTCCATCTGTGCTTCCGCCTGTGCCGTCTGTGCTTCCGCCTGCTGTCCCTCCGCAGCTTCCGGTACGGTTCCCTGCGTCTGCTCCTTCGTCTCTCCCTCCCGCATGCTTGTACTGCTTTGCTCCGCCGCCTCCTGCGTCATGATGACTTCCCCCGTCGCCGCATCCACATAGTTCTCGTCCGCCGCCTCCCGCGCCAGAATAGCCTCGTAGGACCAGTCACTCTCCACCTGCGTCTGATAATCGGCAGATACACCACTCTCTTCCGGGAGCAAAAAAAAGTGCGCGAAAAGCCGGTCTGCAATCGTAAGCTCCGCCGTCCCCTGCGCCTGCCCGCAAGCCTGCGGCAGGAAAAATCCCACGATCTCCTCCTGCAGCAGAAAACCCAGTTCTCCCGGATCCAGTCTTACGCCGCCGGATAATATCACTGCCGCCGCCACAATCAGTATGGTTACCGGAAGGATTCGTCTCCGCTTTTTTCTCTTATCATGACTTCTATTATAATTTTTATATTGGTATCGATAAACATGCATAATTTACTTTATGCACCGGCAATTTCTTTTATGCCGCCCATCTGCTCTCTTTAAAGCGCATGCAGGCACCCGCCCGCAAAAGCGAGATTCAGCCCTTCCGAGATGGTGTAGCAGAGTCTCTTGACCGACTCGTCAATATCCTTCGGCGTCACAAACATGGCATTTAAATTCGGCGACAGCAGTTCGCGGATGAGTTCATATTTTTCCGCATCATTTAATTTTTCTAATGAATTTCCCATCGCTGCAAACGCCTGGCTCTGTGTGAGCGCGGTAACCAGATTGTACATCGTATCGTTCACGATTGTCGCGGCGTCGACCACGGTCGGTACGCCAATGGAAATGACCGGAACGCCAAGACTTTTTTCATCCAGCGCATGTCTGTGATTTCCCACTCCGCTTCCCGGATTGATACCGGTATCCGTCACCTGGATCGTACGGTTCAGCCGTTTCGTGCTCCTCGCTGCCAGCGCATCCACCGCGACCACCAGATCCGGCTTTGTCTCCTTTACAATGCTGTGAATGATCTCCTGCGTCTCCATGCCGGTCTGCGCCATCACGCCCGGCACAATGCTGCTGATCCGGTTCACCGTCTGTTTGCCAAATGCATATTTTCCATACTCTTTCACAACATGCCGCGTGATAAACAGATTGTCCACCACTCCAGGTCCCAGTGCATCCGGCGTCACCTCACGATTCCCAAGTCCGGCAATCAGCACCGAGAGGCTCTCCTTTTTTAACCGCACAAGCTGTCTGATCACCCGCGCAAGCTGTTCGGATACCTCTCTGTGGTAGTCCTCGTCCTCCTCATCCATATCTGCCGCCTCGATGGTGATGTATGTTCCCTTGGGTTTTCCCATTGTCTTTGCCCCGTTCTCCGTCTCGATCACAACCGTGCTGACCGTCAGGTTCGGGCTGAGTTTTTCCTCCAGGAAACGGACTCCCTTAAGTTCCACATGATCTTCCTGCATTTTTTCCTGTGTCTCCAATGCAAGATCGGTGCGTATCTGATACATAGTCTCCTCCATTTTTTGTATTCCTGCAGACAGGACATTTCTTTCTGTCTAGTCTGCCACAGAAAAAAAAAGTTATCCGCAAATTTTTCTGACAAATTTCAGCATTTTCTCTTGACAGGTCACTCAAAAGAGCCTATACTATCATAGTATGTTTACATTGAACTGTCCGTGTCCGGCTTCGATGTACATTTCATTGTAACGATGCACTGCATGTGCCGTTACCAGTTAGAATCATAATCATAACAAATTGGAGGTGTACAGATTGGCTAACATTAAATCTGCTAAGAAGAGAATTTTAGTAACAGAGACAAGAGCTGCAAGAAACAAATCTATCAGAAGTGAAGTAAAGACAGCAATCAAGAAAGTTGAGGCTGCTGTTGCTGCTAACGATAAGGAAGCTGCTAAAGCTGCCCTTACAGTAGCTATTTCCACAATTGAGAGCGCTTCTTCCAAGGGCGTATATCACAAGAACAACGCTGGCAGAAAAGTTTCCCGTTTAACAAAGCTTGTTAACACGCTGGCTTAATTCCAGAGAATAGATCTTAACATACGGTCCTAACCCAACCGTATGAAAAACACCAGTACCGTCATACTGGTGTTTTTTTTATTTTTTCTGCTTTGCCGCACTGTAGCGGATGATAAACAGCTCCACTGCCATCTGATCGTTCATGCGTCCCGTCTTTACCGCTTCCTCCAGCGCCACACCTTCCTCCAACGCCTGTCTCAACTGCCCTGCGCCAAAACCGCGCGCCTGGGTGAGATTCCGCTTTACGGCAAACGGCGGAATCCCCGCCTTCTGTGCCATCGTCTGATTGTCAAATCCCTTGCCCGCCATATCCCGCAGATGAAGCAAAATCTGGAACTGTCTGGTAATCAGATACATGATACGCATCGGCGGTTCCTTGAGTGTCAGAAGGTCATAATACAGATCGAGCGCCCTGCGCTGGTTGTGTTCCGCGATCGCATTGACCATCTCAAAAATACGATTCGTCGTCTGCTCTGTCGCAATCGCTTCCACATCCGCAGCCTCAATGACACTTTTGTCCATGGTATAACAGATCAGCTTTTCCAGTTCCCGGTCGATATTGCCCATATCCGATCCCGTCTTGCTCAAAAAAAGCTGCATCACCGATCCCGTAATATTCTTTCCCTCTTTTTTCAGGCGCGCCAGCACCCAGCGCGTAATCAGTTCTTCCGTCTGGGTGGCGAATTCCACTATTTTTCCGGCGTTCTTCACTGCCTTGTACATCCTGGAGCGCTTGTCCACTTCCTCCTCCACAAACACGAAATAGGTGCTTGCAGCGGGCTGTGCCAGATACTCCGCCAGTTCATCGCAGGCATTTTTGAAAAAACCGCTGTTCTCGATAAGAATGACTCTGCGCTCCGCAAAAAACGGAAGGGTCTCCGCAAGATCAATAACCTGCTTCGGGTTGATGTCCTTTCCCTCGAAGCGGTTAAAATTCATATCGCCGTCTCCGCCCGACAGCATGCCGCCCATCCCGGAATCCTCTCCTGCCGCAGTGAGCGCGTTCTTTAACTTGTCCCGGTACTGGCGTTTCAAATAATCTTCCGTTCCATATAATAAATAGATCTGTTTTAAATTTCCGGATCTGATATCTTCGTCAATTGTTTTCATAAAGGTTTCTGTCCTGTTCTGCCTGTCTTAAATAGTTTCAGCCGCTCCGGCATCATATACATATTACGCTCCGGCAAAAGTCCGGGCGTGGCGCTTGCTTTATTCCAAACGCAGCGCACGTCCAGGAAATCAAAGATTTCCTGGACTGACGGGCATTCGCCCTATCATTCGTCAAAAATATCCGATGCATTGTGCAAGCACTGCATCAGATATTTTCTCCTTATGGCACTGCTCATTGCTTACGCACATTATAGCATACCTTCACCAGTGCCGCAAACTTCCCTCACTGCCACCACTGTTCTTTTTCTTCCAGATACCCCCGGCAGACGGCTTGTCCGTCCGTCTTTTTGACGCACAGTCTGCCGCTTTCCATCGTATAATACACCTGGCTCCCCGCCTGCTGCATATGCCCGACAGCCTCCTTGGAGGGGTGTCCGTACCGGTTTGTTCTGCTGCACGACACCAGTGCGATCTCCGGTGCCAGCGCCTCCAGAAACCCGGTGGAATTGGAATAGCGCGATCCGTGATGCGCCGCCTTATAAAAATCGATTTTCTGCACGTCAGCTCCCGTTTTTGTCTTCTGCAGCCAGGTCAGAATCTCCTCTTCCTGCGCCGCTCCAATATCTCCGGTAAAGACACCGGCAAAGTCATCCTCCTGATAAAAAAGCACCAGCGACTCCTCGTTTTTGTCCACAGACTGACCCCCAAACGCGTCCTCCGTTTCACCGGGATGCAGTGCCGTAAACGTTGCGTTTCCAAAATGCCAGATGTTACCTCGCCCAAGCCACACCACTTTTGTTCCCGCATCCTCTGCCAACGCTTCCAGTTCCTCCCAGTTTTCATCCCGCGGCATCTGTTCCGCCACTGCCAGATACTCCACGGGATATCCCGACGACAGTATCTCCCGCAGTCCGCTGATGTGGTCTTCATCGGTATGAGACACCACCCAGCAGTCAATCCTTTTGACCCCTTTGTACTTTAGAAACGGCAGAATCCGATAAGTGCCCACCTTTCCGACATTGGAACTTCCTCCGTCCACAAACAGATGGTAACCCTCCTTCGTCTGCAGATAGCAGCCGTCCCCCTGCCCGACATCCAGCATATCCAGTTCCGCCTCCCCGCTCCGCGGAACTCCCAATACGGCAAGCAGCAATAGTGCGGCAAGGAAAACGCCCGGATGCCCTCCACTCTTTTGCTCTGCCCTCCTGCCGTGTTCCTTTTCCCTTTCCCTTTGTTCTCTCTGCCGGTGCACTAAGCATGTTCCAGCTCCCAGAAACGCATAATATACCGCGATCTGCCAGCACTGCGGTCTTCCGACAATCCACATGGCACCCGGAAGCATACCGGCAAGCGCACATATATGCTTCCCCATAAAGAGCAGAATTCTGCATGGAAAAAGCATCCCTTTTGCCAATGGAAGCGACAGGAGCCCCACCATTCCGCCTGCCGCTCCGAATCCGAGCAGCACCCCCATCATCGGCAGCATGAGCAGGTTGACGAAAACCGCATAGACCGGAATCTCATAAAAATACCATGCCACAAGCGGCAGTGTCGTAAACCAGACCGCCGATGCCGCAAATATTTTCCCGCGCAGCGCTCCCATCCCTTTTTTCTCATAAGAAATGCTCTGTCCGACCCACACGACGCCAAGGATTGCAACAAAGGAAAAGCGGAATCCGGCGTCCCAGAACAGGCAGGGATTTTTCCAGAGAAGCGCCACTGCGGCAAATGCGAGCGCACAAAATGTATCATAGCTCCTCCCGCTGACCTGTGCTCCCAGAAACAGCAGGAACATGAGAACCGCGCGTCTCACGGAAACGCCCCATCCAGCCATCCCGCCGTATCCGTACATCACTCCTGCCGCTGCAAGGGCAGCCATGCCAAACGGCAGTCCCGCTTTCTTTAACATCCGGTAGAGCGCCATCCCGATCACAGAGATATGAAGTCCGGAAATCGCCAGAATGTGCGACAATCCCCCGATCTGGTAGAGTCTCTTCGTCTCTGCATCCAAAAACTCCCTATCGCCGACGACCATCGTCGCCAGTATCCCCGCATCGCGCTCGCCCATCGTCTTAAGGTAGACCTCTTTAATCCGCTGGCCAAGCTGCCAGAGGGCTTCCGCCGTCTGCCTCTTCGCACACACCTTTCTATCAAGTGCCGGACCTTCCATCGCAAAATCAAATCCGCGCGCAAAATAATAAGCCTTCGCATCAAACGCACCCTCATTTGATGCCCGCTTCCATAATGTAATCTCTCCATGGTATATGAGAATATCTCCGATGGAACAATCATCGGAATCAGAATAGATCAGAACCCCACCGCACGATACCGGTTCTGCCTGTAAGAAATTTGACGAATCCGTCCGAAACATACAGGACGTTAATTCATAGACATATCGATTTTTCTGTATCTGTTTTCCCGCAAGCTGTCCCTGTACGGTCACATACATGCCATCCTGCAGTTCTCCCAGATACGCCTGCCTGCTCTCCTCCGCCTCCAAATATCTTCCGCTTCCAAGAGCAAACATCAGCAAAAAAACTCCGGCGCCAAAAGCCATTCTCTTTCTTTCCGCCGTGGAAATCCCGTCGCCCGGACGGTACCCGTCAGCAAAAATGCCGCCAAGGATTCCGCAGGCCAGGACGCCGCAGGCTAGCAATGCCCGCGCGAATACGCTCCAGCCGTATGCCGCCGCAAGAATCCCCGACAGAACGCCCGCTGCGCCAAGACACAAAGGCCGTTTTGTCACACACTTCCCCCTTTAATCCGTTTCGGTAGGTTCCTCCGTTTCCGAAAAGGCGCTCTCTGCCCCCGTGACATAATCCATATTGCGGTCATACATATCCGCGAGCGGGAAATTGTCGCGGTAGACTCCGCTCGTATCGCCGTTGACGGAAATCTGAACCTTGCTGATCGTGGAAAGCTCCGACAGGGAATCCACGATCGAATAGATAACGATTGCCTCGTTTACTTTGTAATCCTGATTCTTGAACGCTTCATCCAGGCTGACGTAGCAGACGCCGTCCACCACCGACACAGAGACAAGCTTGGTCCCCTCCGGAATCGCAGACTTTGCATCCTTGGTCTTCGGACCGTCTAAAAGCTGCTCCATAATCAGTTTTTCCATGGAAATATTGCTGCTGTAGTAGACATCCTCGCGCACTTCCTTGACCAGACCGTCCCCGTCCAGATTGGAAAAATACAGCGTGAGTGTTGTATTCTGAATGGAATTGATCTGCTCTCCCGGATTTTCGATAAAGCTGTCCTGATTCATGGTACCGACAAGATTCCCCTTCGCATCCGTAAGCGGTGCGTCTCCAATGTAAAATGCCACGCAGTCCACCCCGTCGATCTGTGTCATCGTCCGGACAACCGCCGCCCGGCACAGTACCTCATCGACAGCACTCATTTTGCTGTAATCCTCATCAAAATGCAGGGTTAAAAGCACACCGTCCAGTGAATAATTCGTGATTTCCACATCATTTGGAATCGGCTTCCGGTAATCCACATTGTCCGAATCCGAACTCAGTTTCGCAAGGAACTCCTTGATCATTCCGTCGGTATCGGTTGCCGAAGGCTCATAAGGTTCTTCCACCAGACGGTTCTTGTCCTTATTCAGATATTCGATATGATAGGCACTCTGCTCCGTCTGCCTGCCGCACGCCGCGAGCGAGCCTGACAGGAACATCAGACATGCCAGTCCCAGACATATTAACTTTTTTCTCCATCGATAAGCTTCTCGGCTCATAGACTCTCCCTTATCTAAGAAATATAATTCAGCGGAATTCTGACGTTGAAAATCGTTCCCTCTCCCACGGTACTGAACACCTTGATGGCTCCGCGGTGCATCAGAACCGCGCTCCTCGTAATGGCAAGTCCAAGTCCCGTTCCGCCAATCTCCCTGGAATGAGACTTGTCCACACGGTAAAAACGCTCATAAATATGCTCTAACGACTCCTCCGGAATACCGATTCCGCAATCCTCCACTTTCAGATAAAAATACTGGTGATCGGCATTCAAAGAGACATGTACCCATCCGTCCGGGCGGTTATATTTGACTGCATTTTCGATCAGGTTGGTAAAGGCAAGCGTAATCTTTACCTCATCCACATCCGCACTGACCGGTCGGAAACTCTCCAACACCAGCTCGATATTCTGCTTTTCCGCAATCGGCTTTAAGCGCTTTAAAATCTGCTCTAACAGTTCGTTGATGTTGACATTCGTGATGTTTAAATCTCCCGCAGACTTATCCATCTTTACCAGAGACAGCAGATCATTGATGATCTTCGTCTCACGGTCCACCTCGTTGCCGATATCCGACATGAATTCCTGATACAGCTCCACCGGTGCGTCCTCCATGCTGTTGATGGAATCCGCCAGCACCTTCATGGAAGTCAGCGGCGTTTTCAGCTCATGCGAGACATTGGACACAAATTCCTGTCTCGAATCATCCAACACCTTCATGCGCCCCAACATCTTATTGAACTTTTCACAGATCTGCCTGGTCTCGGTGTAAGCGTTAATCTTTAATGCGTCATCCCCATATCCCGTCTGAATCTCCTCGATCGACTTTGCCATGGCATGGAACGGCGCCACAAGATGAATCGCGATAAACGTTCCCGCAAAGATGATCGCCACGATCGCAATCAGTTCCATGACAAGCGTATTGCGCGCCAGATATTCCAGATTCAGATTGATGCTGTCGGTCGAAACGCTCACCATAATCACACCGATCGTCCGCTTGTTCTCCGTCTCCGGGTCCACATGCACCAACGGAATCGTCATTTCAATGTAACGGTTCTGGGAATCATATTTGCTGATTTCCTCCCCCTGGATACTCTTGATCACTTCCTCGGAAATAATCGTCTTTCCGGTGTCAAGATTGTAGGTATCCTTTATGATATGGAACTCCTCATCGATAATCATGACACGCCCGTCATAGATCGTTGACAGCTGCTCTAACTGCACGTTGATCGCAGACTCACTCTCCGCATTATTCAGATAATCATTGGAAACGATCTGATTGGCGAGAATCTTCGCCTGGCTTAGAATCTCACTCGTGCGGATCGACACCGCACGGTTTTCATAAGAGCCGAGCATCCCGGCACGCAGCAGGACGCTCGGTACAATTCCGATCAGAATGCAGAGAAGAATCAGTCTGCACTTAAGACTTTTGAGAAAATCGGTTAATTTTTTAAATTTAGACATTGTGTACACCCATTAATTCTGTGAATAATAGTACCCGACGCCCCACTTTGTGTGAACGTATTTCGGTTCGCTCGGATTGCTCTCGATCTTCTCCCGAAGACGCCGCACATGCACATCCACCGTTCTGACATCCCCCGGATACTCATAGCCCCATACAAGATTTAAAAGATTCTCTCTTCCGTATACCTTGTTGGGGTTATTCACGAGCAGCTCTAAAAGGTCGAACTCCTTTGCAGTGAGATTGACCTCCCTGCCGAGAATAAACAGCCTTCTGCTCTCGCAGTCCAGCTTTAAGTCTCCCGCCTCGATCACCTTGGATTCTTCTTTCCTGGGCTGCGATGCGGCAGTTCTTCTCATGATGGCTTTGATTCTCGCCTTCACTTCCAGAATATTGAACGGCTTTGTGATATAGTCATCTGCGCCGTACTCCAGTCCGAGAATCTTATCCATGTCATCGCCCTTGGCTGTAAGCATGACAATCGGCATATTGGAAAACTCGCGGATATGCTGGCACACCTCGAATCCATCCATCTTCGGCAGCATAATATCCAGCAGAATCATGTCGTATGCATTCTCTGTCGCCATCTTAAGCGCTTCCTCACCGTCGTAGGCGCAATCCACTTCCATGCCGTCCTGCTCCAGACTGAAACGGATTCCCTTTACGATTAACTTTTCATCATCCACCACAAGAACTTTTTTCGCCATTTATTTCACCTTTATCTGATCTCTGATCCGATTATATAATCCCTCTTTGATTCCATCTACATTCATAATCTCTTCAACGGAAGAAAATCCTCCGTGCGCATCCCGGTAGTTTACAACCGCCTGCGCCTTGGTCTGTCCGATCCCGGAAAGCGTCATAAGCTCTGCCAGCGACGCCGTGTTGAGATTCAGACGTCCGTCTTCCAGAGACAATGCCGTCCCTCCCGAAGTTCCCTCACCGTTCCTGACACTGCTGTCCGCAGAAGTCACACTTCCTCCCGCAGAAACTGCGCTGCCGCCCGCAGAAGTCATACTGCCCGCCATCCCGGCCGCTTCTTCGCTGTCAGGAATATACACCATGAGTCCGTCGTATACGCTCTCCGCAAGATTGACTGCGCACGTCCCGGCATCCGCCGTCATGCCGCCTGCCATCTCGACCGCCTCATAGATGCGGTCTCCAGGCTCTAACACGTACACGCCCGGCTCTGCCACCTCTCCGCAGACATAGACATAACATTTTCCCGACGCACGGTCTGCCTTATCAGCATCTTCCGTCGTCTCCGGTGCAAGAGCTGCCTCAGCCGCCCATTCCTCACCGGAAACCTCCGGCAGATCCACACTTCCCGTCTGCTCCCCGCCGGAAACGTCCAGTATATCCAGACGCTCCCCAGCCTCCGTTTCTTCCGTCTCCTGCACATTCCCGGTATCCTGCGAGACTTCCGTCTCCAGATAAACCTCGTTCTGACTGCCACATCCCGCCATAAAAATGCACAGAATCATGCCAGCCCCTATCTTCTTCCATGTTCGTATCATAAGCATTCTCCTTCTTCTATATAAAAGGAGTCCTCAATGCCCGATATTCATATTCTAACGAAATTTTACAGCCGTGACAAGAGTGTTTCAGAAATATTTCAAAATTGTTTCTTCCAATGTTACCCAGAAATTTTTGGCATCCTTGGAATCCGGCATCAAAACTGCCCCCTCATACGCGTCCAACGCCGTCTGCTCCACGGTATCCGGCGTCTCTGACGGAATCACGGAGTAATGTCCCGACAATCCATGCAATTCGTCCGCCATGCCGACTGTCACAAACTGTGCAAAATCTGCCGCCGCTGCACTGTCTTTTGTATAATCATTGACCACTATCATATCGGTAGACGCACATGTCGCCGCCGAGAGCGTATCGCTCAACTCCGGCATCTGCATCAGCCCGTAGTCATATCCGTTCAGCTGCCAGAGCGTATCGGTATCCAGAATCGCAGATAGCGTCCGCCCTTCCCGGAAATTGTTCACGATATGCTGTTCGGACACCTGCTCCGCATCAATGGAAAAAGATGCCAGTATCGTGTCAAAATACTCCAGATCCTGCTGATAGAGCGTATCATCGTAGGTGATATCCAATTCGTCCGATCCTCTCTTTGCGAACGTGACGCTGTTGCCGACAAACGGAAAATCATAGAACGCATCCTTGACATCCCACTCCAGCAGATATTCCACATTCTCTGCCGGCTCGTTCTCATTGGAATAGTCGATGATTGCCTGCAGCGATGCCGGCGCCTCGGTAAAATAATCCGTCTGGTAAATAAACACGCACGCATCGTAGGACAGCGGATACCCGAGCACGCGCTCTTCGTAGGTCGCCGCCTCGACTGCCTTTTCCAACACGCCGTTTTCCGACGGATCCGTCTGATTCACGGAAACAAGACCATAGAGGTATGCTTCCTCCAGATTATCCCCCGGTAAGAGGTAAACATCCGGAAATGCATCATCCTGCATGGTCTTATCGTAAATAGTTCCAAGATAATCAATGGTATCCTGATACTGCACGGCTACTTTTTTCCCGGTCTTAGCGTAATAACGCACAGCCGCCTCGGTAAAAAAGTCTGCATAGCTGTCATCCGCATACCACAGCGTAAGGTCTGCCGGTGCGATCCGGTAAGCTTCATCCGCCGCCGTTTCTCCCGTCTCCGTGGAGGACACACCCTCCCCGCTGCTGCCGCATCCAGCTGTATTCATAACAGCCATTCCTGTCATTCCAAGCACAACGACAAGTCCTGCCGCCGTCAGTCTTTTGTATAATCGTTTCATTTTATTTCCCTAATCCGTTTTTTTATTCTCATTATCAGGGAATTACATCTCTGCCAGAACCGCATCCAGCTTCTCTGCCATCTCATCCACATGCTCTTTCCCGATAATCAGTGGAGGTACAAAACGAAGCACATCGGCGCCTGCCGTGATCACGACAAGTCCGTGTTCCAATGCTGCTGACGCAATTTTTCCAACCGGTTTCTCACACACAACGCCCTGCATCAGTCCCAGACCTCTGCGCGCCGTAAGGAAATCATACTTTTCCACAAGCGCATCCAGCTTCTGCTCCAGATACGGCGTGATCTCTTTTACATGCTCTGTAATCCGATCCCGCTCCATCATCTTAAGCACGGTGTCAACTGCTGCTCCGACAAACGGGTTGCCGCCGTAGGTCGTCCCGTGATCGCCCGGTGCCAGCGACTTTTCCGCCACGCGCTCAGTCATCAGGAATGCTCCCACCGGAACACCGCATCCAAGCGCCTTCGCGCTGGTCATAATGTCCGGTTTCACACCGTAGTGCTGCCATGCGAACATCTCGCCGGTGCGCCCCATGCCGCACTGGATCTCATCTAAGATCAGCAGAATGTCATGCTCATCGCAGAGTGCACGCACCCCCTGAAGGAATTCGTCGGTTGCCGGGTAGATTCCACCCTCGCCCTGTACCGTCTCCAAAATAATAGCACAGGTTTTCTCATTTATCAAAGCTTTTACGCTGTCTAACTGATTAAATTCCGCGAAACGGATTCCCGGGATCAGCGGTTCAAACGGTTCCTGGTAATGTTTATTGCCGGTTACCGAGAGTGCTCCGAGACTTCTGCCATGGAACGAGTGATTCATGGCAATGATCTCATGCCCTGCATGACCGTCCCTGGTGTACGCGTATTTCTTTGCGGCTTTTAAGGCTCCCTCGATTGCCTCCGTGCCACTGTTCGTAAAAAAGACGCGGTCCATCCGACTTGCCTTTAAGACACGTTTCGCCGCGCTTGTGATCGGCTCGTTGTAAAACAGGTTGGACGTGTGCATCAGCTTATCCACCTGCGTCTTTAGCGCCTCGCTGTACTCCCTGTTATGATACCCAAATGCCTGCACGGCGATTCCCGCCGCAAAATCCAGATATTCTTTTCCGTCCGTGTCATACAGGTATACGCCCTCCCCATGGTCAAACACCACCGGGAAACGGTTATAGGTATGGAGGATGCTCTCCTCCGCCTCTTTCATGCATGTCTCTTTATTCATTGTAATACCTCTTCTCTTTCTCACTAAGGATCGCCGTACCGATACCTCTGTTGGTAAAGATCTCAAGGAGCAGACAATGTGCGATCCGCCCGTCTAAAATATGTACTCTGGACACGCCGTTTTCAATGGCGTCGATGCAGTTGTTCAGTTTCGGCAGCATACCGCCCCCGATAAAGCCGTCGCCGATCAATGCTCTCGCCTCGTCGATGGTCAGTTCCGAGATGAGCGTACTCTTGTCCGAAGGATCCTTGTATACACCCTCAATGTCCGTCAAAAATGCAAGCTTCTCCGCGCTGACCGCCTTTGCAATCGCACAAGCCGCATCATCCGCGTTGATATTGTAGCTGTTGTAGGCATCATCCATTCCGACCGGACACACGATCGGCAGAAAATCCTTCTCCAGAAGATCGTAGAGAATCTTCGGATTGACCTCCGTGATCTCACCGACAAATCCGATGTCCTCCCCGTTGGAATATTTTTTCTCCACCTTGAGCAGTCCGCCGTCCTTGCCGCTGATACCGATTGCATTGACACCCAGCTCTTCCACCAGCTTGACCAGAGATTTGTTGACCTTATTTAAGACCATCTCCGCAATCTCCATCGTCGCCTCATCCGTCTTGCGGAGTCCGTTGACAAACACCGGCTCCATGCCGACTTTTCCAACCCAGCGGCTGATCTCCTTGCCTCCGCCGTGCACGATGATCGGCTTGAATCCAACCAGTTTTAAGAGGGTCACATCCTGGATCACATGGCGCTTTAACTCCTCGTCCACCATGGCGCTTCCGCCGTACTTTACCACAATGATCTTGCGGTTAAAACGCTGTATATAAGGGAGCGCCTCGATCAGCACTTCCGCCTTTGCCAGAATTTCCTGCATATTTTTCTCGTCCATTTTCTCTCCACTCTCCCTGAATTTTTACGTCTCTGCTTAGGAACGGTAATCCGCGTTGATCTTGACATAATCATATGTCAGATCACAGCCCCACGCCGTCGCCTCCGCCGTGCCCATCTTGATATCCGCGATCGCCGTCACCTCCGGCTCCGAGAGGATCTTCGTCGCCTCCTCCTCGCTGTAGTCAAGTGCCACGCCGTCCTTTATGATCTGCATTTTTCCTGCCGCACTCTCAAAGAACAGATCCACCTTCTCCGGATCAAACTGTGCGCCCGAGTAACCCATCGCGCAGAGAATTCTTCCCCAGTTTGCATCGTGTCCGTAGATTGCCGCCTTGGTCAGATTCGATGTGATGACCGACTTGCTGATGATCTTCGCCTGCTCTTTCGTCTCTGCTCCGATGACCTTCACCTCAAACAGCGCCGTGGCTCCCTCGCCGTCGCCTGCCATCTGCTTCGCCAGATATTCATTGACTGTCCGCAATGCCTCGCAGAACCTGTCGTAATCCTCATTTTTCTCTGAAATGACCGGATTCTCCGCCATCCCGTTCGCTAAAAGCAGACAGGTATCATTGGTGGAAGTGTCGCCGTCCACGGAGATCATATTATAGGTGTCGCAGACATCTGCCTGCAGCGCTTCTAAAAGCAGGGGCTGTGCGATCGCCGCATCCGTTGTCACAAAACTCAACATCGTGCACATGTTCGGATGAATCATGCCCGAGCCTTTGCACATGCCGCCGATCGTAACAGGAACGCCGCCAAGCATGACTTCCACCGCAATCTCCTTCTCGTGGGTATCCGTCGTCATGATCGCCTGTGCCGCCGCATGACCGCTCTCTGTCTCACCCGACAATGCCGGAACCATCGCCTCAATTCCCGCACAGATGCGCTCCATCGGAAGCTGCATGCCGATCACTCCGGTCGATGCCACGAGCACCTGATCTTCCGGAACCGGAAGCAGTTCACCGACTTTCTCCGCCGTCTGTCTGCAGTAGCGCATTCCCTCCTCGCCGGTACACGCATTGGCAATCCCCGCATTGATCACAACCGCCTGCGCCTTTTTGCTCTCGTATACAATCTTCTGATCCCACTTTACCGGGGCAGCCTTCACCAGATTCGTGGTAAAAGTTCCCGCCACCGCACAGGGAACCTCGCTGTAGAGCATTGCCATGTCCTGTCTGTTCTGATATTTGATACCAGCCGCCGTGCTGGCAGCACAAAATCCTTTTGCGGCGGTCACTCCGCCCTTTATCATCTTTATCATTCCGCACTCCTTTTCTTCCTATGGATTATAGGTCGTGATATTGTCCTCGTTTGTGACATATTCGTAATAGTTGACATCCTCGCGGAAAGTCCACCCGAGTCCCTGCCAGAAACGGTTTCCGACTTCATTTTTCTTGAATGCAATCAGGTTGATCTTGTTGATATGCTCTGCCGCAAGCGCATCCACGCAGGCACCCACGAGTTTCTGTCCGATCCCGTGCTTGCGGTACGTCTCCTGCACGCATACATGATACAGGCAGCCTCTTCTCCCGTCATGTCCGCAGAGAATCGCGCCCACAATCTTTCCCTCCGCCACCGCTACCATGCTGGTGGTCGGATTACGTCTTATAAAACGCTCCACGCCCTCTCTGGAATCATCGATGCTGCGGATTCCAAACCCGTGAATCTCCATCCATAACGCATGTACCGCTTCAAAATCATCCATTGTCATCACGCGGATGACCGGTTCTGTCTCTTTCATACTTCCATCTCTTCTCTTTATCATTTCCGGTTCATTTTCCCGCTGCTTCCTTCCGTGGAAAATCCTTCCCGGGTTCTGTTTTCGCTCTGTATCTACGGGAACATCGGCACCAGACAAAGCCCTTCCGCCTCGTCAAATCCAAACAGCAGATTCATGTTCTGCACTGCCTGTCCGGCCGCACCCTTGACCAGATTGTCAAGCGCTCCCATCATCACGATTCTGCCCGTGCGCTCATCGATCTTAAAACCGATATCCACATAATTGCTTCCCTCGACCCATTTGGTCTCCGGGCACGCATCCTTCGGAAGCACGCGGACGAACTTTTCCTTCGCATAATACTTATCGTAAGCCGCCTTGATCTCCTCGTAAGAAGGAAGACTTCCGTCCGCCTTTTTCGTTAAGGTGGCATATTCTGTCGCCAGAATTCCGCGGTTCATCGGCACCAGATGCGGCGTAAAATTCACAACAACCGGTCTGCCTGCCGCGTAGCCGAGCTGCTCTTCAATCTCCGGTGTATGTCTGTGGCTCGTGACACCGTACGCCTTCATATTCTCATTGACCTCACAGAACAGATTCGGCAGCTTCGCACCGCGCCCTGCGCCGGAGGTACCGGACTTCGCATCAATGATAAGGGTATCTGGATCGATCAGCCCTTCCTTCACCAGCGGATATGCCGTCAGAATCGAACAGGTTGTGTAGCAGCCCGGATTGGCAACCAGTCTGGCATTTTTCACTTTATCGCGGTTCACTTCGCAAAGGCCGTACACCGCCTCCCCGATAAACTGCGGGCTCTTGTGCTCAATCTTGTACCATTTCTCATACACCGCAACATCCTTGATACGGAAATCCGCGGACAGATCGATGATCTTTGTCTTCTCAAGAAGTCCTTCGTTTAAGACGCCTGCCAGAAATCCCTGCGGCGTCGCCGTAAAGATCACATCCACCTGCTCTGCCAGTGCTTCCATATTGTCGTCCATACACACGTCATCCACGATCTCAAACATGTTCTGATATACTTCTGCGTATTTCTGATCTATATAACTTCTGGAACCGTACCATTTGATTTCCACTTCTTTATGTCCCATCAGAAGACGCACCAGCTCATTTCCCGCATAACCGGTCGCACCTATGATTCCTGCCTTTATCATGTTCGTATTCCGCCTTTCCTTTTCCTGCAAAAAATCTTTTCACACTATATCCCTATATTAGTCTACCTCTTTGCCATAGTAAAGTATTTTTTGTCCGCTTTTTAGAAATATTCTTGCATAATTATACATCCGTTTTTTCTTTTATGCAAGCACTGTTTTACTATTTATGCAACGTTTTTCTTGCTTTGGATTTCTTTTTTCCTTAATTTATATAGGTTTTCCCTATTTTCATTCTGTATGCTTTGTACATGTATATGCATTTTTATTTGAAATATATGTATATTTTTTCACTTGCTTTTCCGTTGCATATGTTGTATATTGATTGCAGTTAATGATTTACAGAAAGGAAAAAAGCCCATGAAAGAAAAAGTTATCTTAGCTTACTCCGGCGGTCTGGACACCACCGCCATCATTCCCTGGTTAAAGGAGAATTACGATTACGAAGTCATCTGCTGCTGCATCGACTGCGGTCAGGAGGAAGAACTGGATGGTCTGGAAGAAAGAGCCATCTCCTGCGGAGCTTCCAAGCTTTACATCGTCGACATCATCGACGAGTTCTGCGATGACTACATCATGCCGTGCGTACAGGCAAACGCCATCTACGAGAACAAATATCTGCTCGGCACTTCCATGGCACGTCCGTTAATCGGCAAGAAGCTGGTTGAGATCGCAAGAAAAGAAGGCGCTACCGCCATCTGCCACGGCGCTACCGGAAAAGGAAACGACCAGATCCGTTTTGAGCTTGCCATCAAGGCACTCGCTCCGGATCTCAAGATTATCGCTGCATGGAGAGACGACAAATGGACCATGCAGTCCCGCGAGGATGAGATCGCATACTGCCAGGCACACGGCATTCATCTTCCGTTCTCCGCAGACACCAGCTACAGCCGCGACCGCAACATCTGGCATATCAGCCACGAGGGTCTTGAACTCGAGGATCCTGCCTGTGAGCCGAACTACGATCACCTGCTGGTACTCGGCGTCTCCCCGGAAAAAGCTCCTGAGGAGGGCGAGTATGTGACCATGACCTTCGAGAAAGGTGTTCCGACCTCCGTCAACGGCAAGAAGATGAAGGTTTCCGATATTATCCGTGAGTTGAACCGTCTCGGCGGCAAGCACGGCGTCGGCATCATCGACATCGTAGAGAACCGTGTTGTCGGCATGAAATCCCGCGGTGTCTATGAGACTCCTGGCGGAACCATTCTGATGGAAGCACATCAGCAGCTCGAGGAGCTGGTACTTGACCGTGCTACCATGGAAGTGAAGAAAGATATGGGCAACAAGCTCGCTCAGATCGTATACGAGGGCAAATGGTACACCCCTCTCTGCGACGCAGTGAGAGCATTTGTTACCTCCACACAGGAATATGTGACCGGTGAAGTCAAGTTCAAGCTTTACAAGGGCAACATCATCAAAGCCGGAACGACATCCCCGTATTCTCTCTACAGCGAGTCCTTGGCAAGCTTCACCACCGGCGATCTCTACGATCACCACGATGCTTCCGGATTCATCACACTGTTCGGACTGCCGTTAAAAGTTCGTGCAATGAAGATGCAGGAAATCGGCGAGAAAAACAAATACGAATAAATCGTACATCCGGATTGCTTACACAAGAACCCCCGGAAATCTGCCGTTTCGGCAGATTTCCGGGGGTTCCTTTTCTGTCCGGTTATTCACATTCCAATCATTTTCTTTCTGATCATCCGCTTTCCTGCGCATCCAGTATCGAATCCAGCACGGTAAGACCCATCTGAATCTCCTGCTCGGTCAGGCTGCCGTATCCAAGCAGCAGCACCGGATGGTTTCTGCCACCGCCGCCATCTTTCGTCAGTGCATATTCGCCAAGACCCGATACTTTCACGCCCTGCGCCGCCGCACGTTCACAGATCTTCCACTCACTGCATCCGGTATCCGCCTCCACGAGCACATGGAGTCCCGCATGGTCTCCACTGACTGAGAGCACCCAGCTTCTTTTTTTCAGTTCACCGATCAAAAAATCATGCCTGCCGCGGTAAATGCCGCGCATCTTGTTGAGATGCCGCTCAAAATGCCCATCCCGCAAGAACTCCCGGAGAATCTCCTGCTGCATGCGCGGCACCGTCGTCGAATAAAATCCGCAGACGGTGCGGTAGCGCTCTATCAGCTGCTGTGGAAGCACCATATAACTGATACGCAGCGACGGCGCGATACTTTTGGAAAATGTTCCAAGATAAATTACCTTCCCGAGTCCATCCACGCTCTGCAGCGACGGAATCGGCTTTCCACGGTAACGGTACTCGCTGTCGTGATCGTCCTCGATCAGATAGCGCTCCTCCTGCTCTGCCGCCCACGCAAGAAGTTCCAGTCTTCTGCCCAGAGGCATGACGCTGCCGGTCGGGAACTGATGGGACGGCATCATGTAGACAAGCTCCGGTGCCGCCGCACGCACCGTACCGCCGCTAAGTCCCTGCTCGTCCGCCGGCACCGTCACCACCCGGTATCCCATATTCCGGAAGGTGTGGTATGCCTGAGGATATCCCGGGTTCTCCATGAGCACGGTCTTATTTCCTCCGAGAAGCTGCGTGAGCAGAATCTCCAGATACTCATTTCCGGCTCCGAGCACGATGTTTTCCGGGCGGCAGTTTACACCTCTGGCGTGATGCAGATAATCCGCAATCTCACTGCGCAGACTGTACTCCCCCTGTCCGTCCCCCGCCATCAGCAGTTCCTCACTGTCGTCCAACAGCACATTCCGGCTGATCTTCCGCCAGACGTTGTACGGAAAACTGCGGGTATCGATCGCATACGGGGAAAAATCAACCAGGCAGACCGGTTTTTCCGGCCTGTGTACCTGTCCCGTTTCTCCGACGCTGCTTCCCCGAAGCCGGTACAGCTCCGCGATATCACATACAAAAAAACCCCGGCAGGGTTCCGCTTGTATATATCCCTCTGCCAGGAGCTGATCGTATGCCATCTCTACGGTGCTTCTGCTCACCGCAAGATTCTTCGCCAGAAGACGCGTGGACGGCAGCCGTTCTCCCCTCGGGATCCTACCGTCTGTAATCTCACTCTTGATATATTCGTATATTTTCTCATAGAGGGGAGCTTTCGCTCCCCCCTGTAAGTTCATCATAATCTCTATCATTATAAAACCTTATCCGTCGTTATGCCTTGCTTCTCTTGATCTCCTCGACAATGCGCTCCTTGAGCTCGTACGCGCGGTCCTTCATCTTCTTGGATGCCGCCGCGGACTGCAGGATTCTTGCGATGCACTTCGATGCAACATCGTACTTTTTGTAGTGATATGCCATCGTCGCGAGCAGGTAATCCATCGTGCACTCATCCATGCCGCACATCGGATAGGTCTCTGTGGATACCGCCTTGGTAAATCCTTCATACGCCTGTGCATAGAACGCCTCTTCCTGCTCCCTGCACTCCTTGATCTGCTCTGCCATCTTCGGATCTTTCGCGTCTAAAGACTCGCGCTTGCCGCGCAGCAGCCATGCAAGATTCAGACAGGTGTACGCCTTCTCGCTGTTCTTTCCTTTTTTCACAATCGTGTTGAACAGTGCCAGCTTGTATCGCTCGATTGCGGTATCATAATCGACCAACGTCGGTTCCACATTGTCCGCCGGCTTGAAATTCACACAGATCTTCTCCTTGATCATCTTGACCTGCATGGAGGACAGGTGTTCAAAATAGCGCGTAATCGCGGTATAACCGCAATACGGGCAGGAAATCACACTGTACTTTAAGGTGTCTATGTGCTCATAGCGCGGGCGCAGATCCATATCGGACTCAAGGCGCTTTAATCTTCCACTCTTGATCATCTTTGTCTTAAATACCTTGTCACACACTGCACAACGCACAGCCTTGTCCAGAAGAAAGCTTTCTTCTGTCGGCGCCGCCTCCTGCTTTGTGCCGTCCTCTCCCACGACTTCTTTCTTTTCTTCCGCAAAAAGATTCGTGGTATCCTCTGCCTTTAAACCAAATTTTTCCAAACCGGATAATAAATTCATATCTATTCCTCCTAAATCTCAGACCGCGTCCTACGCAGTTGGCAGCTTGAATGAACTCTTCAGTGACACAATGCGGTTGAACACCAGCTGCTCCGGCGTCGAATCCTTTGCATCCACACAGAAGAATCCCTGGCGTACAAACTGGAAACTGTCGTAAGCCTTTGCCCCAGCAAGATTCTCCTCCACCATACAGTTCTTTAACACAGTCAGTGAATTCGGATTGAGGTTCAGACTTCCATCCTCATTGTATACCCCTTTTTCCTCGTCCACGATATTCTCATACAGTCTGACCGTTGCAGGAACCGCATGTGCTGCGGATACCCAGTGAATCGTACCTTTTACCTTTCTGCCGTCCGGGCTGTTGCCGCCGCGGGACGCCGGATCGTAAGTACAATGGATTACCGTCACATTGCCGTTCTCATCCTTCTCAAAGCTGTTGCAGGTTACAAAATATGCATTCATCAGGCGTACTTCATTGCCCGGGAACATACGGAAATACTTCTTCGGCGGCTCCTCCATGAAGTCTTCACGCTCGATATAGAGTTCTCTTGAGAACGGAATCTTACGTGAGCCAAGCGCCTCATTCTCCAGATTGTTCACAACGTCCAGATATTCGGTCTGTCCTTCCGGATAGTTGTCAATCACAACCTTCACCGGATCAAGAACTGCCATCATACGGGACTTCTTCATCTTGAGATCCTCGCGGATGCAGTACTCTAACATTGCATAGTCAACAGAACTGTTTGCCTTTGAAATACCGCACAGTTCTACGAACATCTTTAATGATTCCGGTGTGAATCCTCTTCTGCGCAGCGCTGCGATGGATACCAGACGTGGATCATCCCATCCGTCCACAATACCTTCCTCCACCAGGCGCTTGATGTAACGCTTGCCGGTTACCACGTTGGTCAGATACAGCTTTGCAAACTCAATCTGTCTCGGCGGCATCTCATTCTTATCCGGGATAATCTGTGCACCCACCTCGTTGATGACCCACTCATAGAGCGGTCTGTGATCCTCAAACTCCAGCGTACAGATGGAATGCGTGATTCCCTCGATCGCATCCTCAAGCGGATGTGCAAAATCGTACATCGGGTAGATGCACCATTTATCGCCGGTTCTGTGGTGTGTCATGTGTGCCACACGGTAAATGACAGGATCCCTCATATTGATGTTGGAAGAGCTCATATCAATGCGTGCACGGAGCACTTTCTCACCGTCCGCATACTTTCCTTCCCGCATCTCCTCAAACAACTTTAAATTCTCCTCGATGCTTCTGCTGCTGTACGGATCTTCCCTGCCCGGCTCCGTCAGCGTTCCACGGTACTCACGTATCTGCTCCGCAGACAGATCGGAGACATAAGCTTTTCCTTTTTTAATCAGCTCTACGGCACACTCATACATCTGATCGAAATAGTCGGATGCGAAGAAAAGTCTGCCCTCCCAGTCCGCACCAAGCCACTTGATGTCCTCCGTGATCGCCTCCACGAACTCGGTCTTCTCCTTGGTAGGATTTGTATCGTCAAATCTCAGATTAAACTTTCCGCCATACTTCTGTGCCAGACCATAATTCAAAAGAATGGACTTCGCATGGCCGATATGCAGATAGCCATTCGGTTCCGGTGGAAATCTGGTATGAACAACCTTGCAGTGCCCTTCCTCGATGTCCTTGTCAATCATCTGCTCAATAAAATTCTTTGAGACATTTTCGTTTTCCATAATGTCGCATCCTCCTCAATTACAATCCGGACAGACTGCCGTCCGATCTGCTTTCCCTGTCAAAAAAAGAGAAAGCAACTCATGAAATATCATACATGATACACCGTCAAGGTGCAAGTATAATATAACATGAATTGCCTTTATTTGCTAATACTATTTTATTTCTATGTTTTTACTGATCTTCCACCAGTCTATCCCACACTGCATAAGCAGCATTTCCACGATGATCTGTCAAACCATACCTTTCTTTCAGAAAAGTCCCCAGATATTTTGATACCTTCGTGGCGCCGGCTTCATTCAGGTGATCTCCCCCGTCAAGTGTATCAGACTTCCAGTCAATCCCGAGTTCTTCTGCATACAAATTCAGATCCAGATATAGCACATCATGCTCCTTTGCATATTCTGTTACCGCATCATGGCGTGATCCGTTCCAGCTCTGTGGAGACGGAATACTTACCAGCATCATCTGAATGTCATTTTTTTCACAAAGTCTGTGTACTGCGTCAAGATAGCTTTCCGGTACAAAAGCCAGAGGCTCCTTTGCCGATTCCGTCTGCATATAGTCACCACCTGTGTAAGGCACTATCGCTGTCTTTTTCTCATATCCCATCGTAAAATCGGGCTTCGGTTCCTCCGGCTGCCTGCTCCAGTCTGACTCATCCATATTCTTCCAGCGGTTGTGATATTTATAAAACGGAATATCACTTGCAAGCTGCAGCTCGAGCGCATGATTAAGCTGATCTGCCATACTGTCATCCATATAGATCAGATTCGTCTCTAATACAACAATATCCGGAGACTGCTTCTCCAGAATCTGTTTCAGCCAGTTATACGCTTCCGGTATAATCTGACCGGACTGCCCGCACACATACGACGCAATCCCCTGCTCTTCCCATATCTGCATCGGCTTTATCGATGTAAACGTGATACTGTCTCCAAAGAAAATAACGTCCAGCGAATTGTTCTCTGCCCCAAAGATTCCGTTGACCTTTACATCACGCGGCGGCATTCCCGCCTCTACTGAATTTTCCTTTGGATAGAAGACCCGTGACAATCCCAGAAAAATCACTGCAAGTATCCCAAAAAACAAAAGATACCTTACTATTTTCTTCACTCTGTTCATCTGATCCTCCTAAAAATTCGCATAGATCAACTCCACTTCCAGATATCCGTCTCCGAAGGCCCCAAAGATAAGTGGAAGCAGGATCATTACATAATAACAACACCAACGTGCCGGTGTCGGCAGTGTGGCAATCTTCCGCCGGATAGAGATCCCCCGCTCATGGAGCAGCCCCACCACAGTTACCAGTATAACACCACACAAAACAATCGCGATATCTGCCCTATCAATCCCGAAAGACGGCAGATCCATCTGTCCCAAAGCCGTCATGTGGGAATGTCCGAATACGGTCTTTAACATAACAATCGCAGCTTTTGCCCCGTTTGCCCGAAAGATCATCTCACCGATCACCACCAGCACACTGGTACGCACGATCTGAAAAACTGCATACCCCTTACTTTTCACCAGTCTGCCGCATTTTTCATAGAATAACGCAATCAGCGGTTCACAAAGAATTCCTGCCATAATCAGAATGAAGTAATACATACCGAAAAAAATATAATTCCAGTGCTGCCCGTGCCACAGTCCATTGAGCAGCCATACCGGAAAAAGAGCAGCTGCGGATACCGCTACTTTAGCGCCATGCTTTCCAAACCGCGCCTTAGCTCTGGTTCCAAGCTTCTGTACCCATCCGGTAAGGGATACCGGATAAAAAATATAGTCTTTCAGCCACGCGCCAAGTGTGATATGCCATCTGCGCCAGAATTCTGATACATTTTTTGACAGAAATGGCTGCCTGAAATTTTCCGGCAGCACAACACCAAACATCTCTGCCACGCCAATCACAATATCCATACATCCTGAAAATTCATTGTAAAGCTGCACGGTATATGCCACTGCGGCAAGAGCCAGAATTGCACCATCATAGCTCTGGTAATTCAAAAAGGCAACTCCTACTGCCCGATCCAGCCGGTCTGCAATCACAATCTTTTTAAATAATCCCCACAGTACACGCTGCGCACCCATGGTAAGATTTTCGCTGCTAATTGCTGTTCCCTTCCACAGCTGATCCGCCGTCTGATCAAACCGGCTGATCGGTCCCTCCATGATTTGTGGGAAAAATGCCATGTACAACGCAACCTTTCCAAACTGCCGTTCAGCCCTGTTCTTCCCCTCATAGATATCTACCACATAGCTGACCGCCTGCAGTGTGTAAAAGGAAATACCTATCGGCTGTAGAAACCGAATACTCTTCAGGCAGATAGGCAAGGTCAGAAGGCGAAATACTGCTGAAAGATTCTCCGCGAAAAAATTATAATACTTCACGATAAACAGTACCCCGACCAGAAGCACAAGACTGCCGCAAAGTACTGCCCGCTTTTTTCCGGTAAACTTTTTTTTGAGCTGCTTTACCTCACTGCGTGCAAGCCCATTTTTCTTTTCTTTGAACTCCTGTCCGATGTGATCGATCCAGAGTCCTGCCGCATACATGATAACCGTCGCCCCAAGCAGATACAGTAGAAGTATCCCACTGAAAGAAGCAAAAAAAATGTATCCTGCCGCCAGCAGCACATACGGACGGTATTTTGTTCCGGCAATCTGGTAACAGATCAGAATGAGTGGCAGAAATACCAGCAGAAACAGCATTGTATGATATGCCATATCAGCCTTCTTCCTCCAGTCTCTGTATCATTGCCCAGATAGCTTCTGCAGAATTAAAGTTCTTTGCAATCATATCTCCTGGTGCGATCTGCACATCAAATGTATCCCCGATCTCTGATACCAGCGAGAGGATTGCAAACGAATCCAGCAAATGATCATCAATCAGTGTTGTACATGTACTATAATCCACATCCGGATTAATCTCCTCTAAAATCTCCAATAATTCTTCCATTTTTCATTTCTCCCTCTTTATAAAATTCTATCTGCCGCTTTATTAAGCGGATAAACCGGCATTCTGCTCCGCAGCACCCGAAAGCCCTCCGTCTTGCAGTAGCTTACCACCGCCGGAAGATCCCGGCTTAAAAAAAGTGACATTCCCTCCGTCATGGAATACGCACCCGTGCGCTCAAATACCAGAAGATCCCCCGGGCGAACACCTTTTAAAGGATACTGGCGGATCAGAATATCATTTGCCGTACAGAGTGCACCACAGATGCAGTAATTCTGCTCTTCTTCCCCCTCACGTGCAAAAAGCGGCGTGCAGAACGGTGTTTTCATCGCCATAACCTGTCCATCGTAGTTCAGGTGATGCATGCCAGCATCCACCAGACAATACCTCGTCCCCTGATTCTCCTTTACTTCCCGCACTTTTGTGACAAAGCTGCCACACATTGCTGCAAGGAATCTTCCCATCTCAAATGTGACCGTTCCCGGAAAATGAAGTTCTGTGACACAGTCCGCCGCATCAGAAAGCATCGCCAGTGCCTCTTCTCTTCCCCATTTCTTTGTACCTTTAAAGTACTCCACGCCAAATCCAGGTCCATATTCGAGCCACGGCACTTTAAGACCAAACCGTTCCCAGATCCTGTCACATACCTCCGCGAGCTGTCCCAGTTCCTTGCGGATCTGTTCACTTTTTCTCTTCTGCGTTCCCGAGAAAAAATGGATCCCTGCGAACTGCACATACTTCTGCTGTAGAATCTTATCGACCGACTCAAGCAAAACGTCCTCATCCATTCCAAACTGATTTCCACTTGTAAGACGCAGCAACAGCTCCACATTTCGTCCATATTCTCTGGATAGACGCAAAAAAAGATCTACCTGATCCATTGATTCTGCCGTAAAATGCGGCAACTTCTCCTTTTCCAGAAGTTCCCTGATATCCTGTTCTTCTTTTAATACGCCGGAAAGGATCATCTTCTCTGCCGGAATTTTCTGCTCGATACAGATCCGCAGTTCCCCCGGAGAACAGACTTCAATATAGTCCGTCATTTCTGCCATCTCCTCTGTCAGAAATGGATTTGCCTTCATCGCAAAACAAAGTCCCACACGGTCTGCAAGTAATGTCTTCATTTCCGCGACATCCTCTCTCAGACGATCGAGGTCAAACACGTAGAAGGGAGTCTGAAATTCTCCGGCAGCTTCTGCCAGCACTTCCTGTCTCATCTTCTCTTCTCCTCCCTGTAATGATTCCAGAGAGCCGCGCGGTCAATTTTTCCATTCTTTGTCATCGGCATCTTATCCATATGTAAAAACTTATCCGGCAGCATAAACGCCGGCATCTGTTCCTTTACTTTTCGACGCAACTCTTTTTTATCGATCTCTCCAACGTAAAATGCCACCAGTTTCTGCTCCTGCTCCCCGTAGATACAGCAACTGCGTGTCACACCTTCCGTCTGATCCAATGTCAACTGAATCTCCTCCAGCTCAATGCGGTGTCCCATACGCTTAACCTGAAAATCCCTGCGCCCTGCAAAACACAGCAGCCCCTCATCATTATAAGTACCGATATCTCCTGTGCGGTAGATTACCTGCGGATAACTCTGATTCTCCGGATTCTGTACAAAGCTCTTCTCCGTCGCCTGTGGATTATTGTAATACCCACTTGCCAGGGAAGTGCCCGCCACGCAGATCTCGCCCTGTATCCCGGCATCTCTGATCACACAGTTCTGATCATCCAACAGAAATACCAGACGATTGCCAAACGCACTTCCGATCGGAAGTGCCGCATCCTCCGGTTCATCGCCTCTTACCCGGTAATAGGTACAGTTACACACAATCTCCGTAGGTCCATACAGATTGACAAACTCTGCCACTGGCAGTGCCTCCCGCCAGGCTTTCAGATGCTTATATGGCATCACTTCCCCGCTGAAAAGCACCCGGCGTACCTCTGACGGCACACGGTACTCAAATCCGCGCAGTGTCGTCACCATGCAAAGTGCGGAAACCGCCCAGGTCAGAGATGTCACATGCTTCTCACACAGGAAATCCAGAAGCGATGGCGGCATGGAAAACATCTGCTTTGGGATCAGAACAAGCTTTGCTCCCGTAAAAATGGATGTATATATATCCTTCACCGACACATCAAAATCAAACGGAGCCTGATTGCCGATCACATCACACTCCGAGAAATCAAACGTTTTCGCAAACTGCTCGATAAAATCAACCACCGCACGCTGATTTACAATCACTCCTTTTGGCATCCCTGTGGATCCCGATGTAAAAATCCCATATAAGAGATCCTGATCCACACTCTGTGCTCTCACCCGGTCCAGCGACACAGAATCAATGTCAGTCTGCTTTGCCGCTTCGATTGGAACCATATTTCCCTGATAGCCACATGCACGCATCTTCTCCTCATACTGCACATCCAGAATCATCTGATCCGTCTGTAGTGTGGCGAGAATTTTTTCAATCCGCACATTAGGATATTCCGGATTAATCAGCACATAAAATGCCCCTGCATATACAACTCCCAGAAATGCAGCCAGGGTATCTGCTGATTTATCCATCACGACAGCTACAGGCTTTCGTATGACGTGTTTTCTGCATAAAGCTGACCCGATGCGTTGCGCAAGCTCCTGCAGCTCTCCCCACGTGTAAGAAACGCTCCCGTCATCGACCGCCGCACGCTCTTTATACCGGCTTACCGTCGCTTCCAAACGATCCAACACACAATTCAATTTTCTGTCCTCTACTTTCCCTGTTCCTGCTGCTTCTTATCTGTCAAGATACTTCTTCACCTGTTCCTCCAGGAACTCCGGTGTATCAAAATAATCAATCTTCATGGCGTGCTTTACCTCGGAAAGTGTCTTTGCAGCCTCTTCCTTTGCCACTTCGCTTCCCGCCTTTAAAATATCATACACGTCGCCGATGCGCTGCTCATATTCCTTCCTGCGCGCACGGATCGGAGACAGCTCCTCCTGCATGACATTATTCAGGAACTTCTTCACCTTGACATCCCCCAGACCGCCGCGTTTGTAATGTGCCTTCAGCTCATCCAGGTTCGCATACTCCGGCAGATATTCCGCAAAATGCCCGTCCGTACAGAATGCATCCAGATAGGTAAATACGGTATTTCCTTCGAGCTTTCCAGGATCTTCGATCCGGATATGATCCGGGTCCGTGAACATGGACATGATTTTCTTCTTCACATCCGCCTCGCTCTCCGAGAGATAGATGCAGTTGCCGAGCGACTTGCTCATTTTGGCCTTTCCGTCGGTACCCGGAAGTCTTAAGCAGGCCTTGTTATCCGGAAGTAAAATCTGCGGATCTGTGAGCGTCTCACCATACACCGCATTAAACTTATGTACAATCTCCTTGGTCTGCTCAAGCATCGGCATCTGATCCTCGCCGACCGGAACCGTCGTCGCATGAAATGCCGTGATGTCCGCCGCCTGGCTGATCGGATAATTGAAGAATCCGACCGGAATGCTCGCCTCGAAGTTACGCATCTGAATCTCCGCCTTAACCGTCGGGTTGCGCTGCAATCTGGAGACCGTAACCAGATTCTGGTAATAGAATGTCAGCTCCGTCAGCTCCGTCACGTAGGACTGGATAAAAATATGAGACTTCGCCGGATCGATTCCAACCGAAAGGTAGTCGAGTGCCACCTCCATAATATTGTCACGCACCTTTGCCGGATTGTCGGCGTTGTCCGTCAGCGCCTGTGCATCCGCAATCATAATAAATATCTTATCAAACATTCCCGAATTCTGAAGTTCCACTCTCCGCTTCAGGGAACCCACATAATGTCCTACATGCAGTCTGCCGGTAGGACGGTCGCCTGTCAAAATAATCTTCTCTGTCATTGTCATTTCCCCTGTCAAACATATTCTTGTTCTATTATACATGTTTTGTGTGACAAGTTCAATTTTTCTTTTGACAATCTCCGGAAAGTTTTTCAGAAAAATAGCCGTCACTGTAGAGTTTTTTCAAAAACGATGCCAGAAGCGGCACGCCGAACAGTCCTAAGATTCCAAAGAAATGAAGCCCGACAATCATACACGGCAGCATCACAACCGGAGAAAGCCCCATCTGTTTTCCCACCAGCTTCGGCTCCACAATGTTGCGCACCACTGTGATGATCAGATACAGTCCTATCACCCCGATTCCCATTCTGGCATTGCCGCCGGCAAACGCAATCACCGCCCACGGAAGCAGCACGGTTCCCGTGCCGAGCACCGGCAGAATATCTAACACCGCGATCAGAAACGCTATCGCAAAAGCGCCCTCGATCCGCAGAAGAAGCAGACCTGCCGCAAGTTCCGCAAACGTCATCAAAAAGATGAAAACGTATGCCGCCGCACATTTTCCCATCGTTCCAAAGGTTCCCTTTTTGACGGCGAGCACCGTCTCCTTCCATTTTTCCGGTATGTTTTTTTCAAGGAAGCGCATGATTTGCGGAAAATCCAGTTCCATGAACACCGTCGATATGACCGCAAGCAGCAATTTAAAGCACATCCCCGGAATATTCACCGCGATGCCGGAGACCTGCTGCAGCAGGGTGCCGGACATTCCGGTCAGAAGCTCCCCCGCCCGGCTCACCGCCTCCGCCGACTCCGTACCCGCCGTGCGCAGCACCTCCCCTCCCACCGTCTCTCCGCTCATGCCTGCCGTCCACGCGCAGAAATGCTTCATCATCGGGAAAATCGTCTCCGAGACAAACCGCACCACTTCCCCTAGCAGCTCCTGTCCCAAAAGCATGATGCGGTTTCCAAGGAATCCGATCAGCAGTCCCGCCAGTCCGTAAAACAGAAGAACGACCGCCACTGCTGCAATCCCGCGCCTTATATGCATGCGTTCCGTCACAAACACCACTGGAAACGAGAGAATCCAAGCCACAAAAAATGCCGCAATAAACGGCAGGAGCACCGGTCCGATCAGTTTTACTGCCGCGAGGACAAGTCCGCCCCACACCGCCCAGTATGCAAACTTAATAAGGAATTCTTTCTGATGTCTGATCCGCTCTTCCCGCTCCATGGCAATCCTCCGCGTCATGTTTTCTCCTAATAACTATATCCACCGGGAAGCGATTCCATGCACGACGTCCGCACATTCCTTTCCAGAAAAGGAACTGCCGCAATAAGCATATCGCACTTTGCTTTGATAAGTAATATTATAAGCAGACTACACCGTGGGATTTCAGATGAAAATGCAGATGGACATTCGGTTCAAAAAATGTGGCATTTCTAACCAGCCGAATGTTTGCATCTTCGATGATCCGTGTCCTTCCAAGTTTGGAGCACTCCTAGGGTCATGTCCGCATCCCGGAAGACAATTTGTAGGACTTTTGTGTGTGTCCCTTATGGCACCTCTGAACAAAACATAACCGCGCGAAGCCGCTGTCTGAGTCGGCATCTGCCCTATTTTCAATAGCAGATGCCGGCGAGTTCGGTTCGCGCGGTTTTATATTGTCTGTGAAGAGGTGCCATTAGGGACACCAGAAAGTCCGCCCATTGTCTCCGGTGTGTCGGACATGCACCCGTCGGATTGTCCAAACGCGGAAGAGACGCGGAATTCGATGCAAACATTCAGCTGGAAGAAATGCTCACATTTTTCTCCAACGAATATTCCATCTGCATTTCCACATGAAATCCCCAAGTGTTTTTCTTGTAATATTACTTATCGCCCAAAGAGCTCTATGCTTATTGCGGCAATTCCTGATTCGCACTCTATTTTGTTATTCCGCCTCCAGCTTCAGCATATAGATGCAGTTCGGTTTGTCTACCTTCACCGGGGAACCGGTCTCAAGCGAATAACCATCCTTGTAATCGATCGTGTAGCTGAAAATGTCGTTGGAATTGTTGTTCAATGTCAGATAATGCTTCTCGTCCGGATAGATGGCAAGCATCTTCGGATAATCACTGTTCACCTTCGTCGTAAATACCGGGGTAAGCATTCCCGTCTTCTCCTCGATCTCATAACACACGACAGAGTTCACGCCTGCGTTGCTGCAGAACAGATACTTACCGCTCTTCGAGATCTCCATACCCGATGCTGCACAGATATCCTCCTCCTTCTTCGGGGAAGTGCTGATGGTCTGGATCTTCTCAAATACCGGCTCATTATCCTGCACAGAATAATGATATACCTCAACAATATTGAGCAGTTCATAGAGAATATATGCATATTCGCCGTCTCTTGAGAAACGGATCATACGCGGGGCAGACTCGAGCGGTCCACGGATAATGTCAATCAGCTCCAGCTTGCCGTTCTCATAATCCACGCGGTAGACCTTTACCTGATCCAGTCCATTGTCAACCGCACACAGAAACTTCTGATCCGGCGTCAGCTTCACGCAGTCCACATGCGGTACGAAGTTGCGCTGTGCAATGCTTCTTCCGATTCCTTTGTGGAAAATACCGTCCGCGATCCCGCCGATGCTTCCGTCCGCTTCCAGATGCATCATGCTCACACGGCCGTCATGATGTCCGCCCACGAAAAGATAGCGGTTGCCGTCATCCACTTCCACATAGCAGCCTCTCATTCCGCCGATCCACTGCTTGTTGATCGGAGTAAGATCGCCGTCCTTCTCAATACGGAAGGATTCCACACCCTCATCCGCAATGGAATACAGAAATCTGCGGTCCTTGGAGACAACCAGATCCGACGGATTGTTGATCGGAACCACCTTACGTTCCGTCAGTTTTCCCGCCTCAACGTCTACATCATAGATATGGATTCCTACGCTGTTCTCGTGTGTATAAGTTCCTACATATGCAACATACTTCTCCTGCTTCATCGTCTTCCACCATCCTATTCTTTTCTTCGCAAAATGTCATACATGGCAAGCGGCTGTCCAAGGTCGATATAAAGCACCTGCTTCGGATGCGGTGCGGACTCCATATCATTCCCCTCTTCATCCACGATTCGCTGCACAGTCACCGTGATATTGGCACCATCCGGCTTCATGACCTCGATGCTCTCCCCGACAGAAAACTTATTGCGCTGTTCCACCCGGTAGAGTCCCTCTTCGTTCTGCTCTCCGACAATACCCAGATACGTGTACTCCTTCACGTAGGTGTTGTTATCATAAATCTGCGCTTCGTCCGAAGGTTTGCCGAAGAAAAATCCGGTCGTAAACTGCCGGTAGGTACAATTTGAAATCTGCTCCTGATACCACGCCATATGCTCCCTGTAAAGCTCCGGCGACTGCTTGTAGTCATCAATGGCTCTTCGATACGTTCTCGCCACCGTGGCAACATACAGTGCTGTCTTCATTCTACCCTCAATTTTAAAACTGTCAATACCCGACTCCATCAATTCCGGAATATGTTCGATCATGCAAAGATCCTTGGAATTGAAAATATAAGTACCGCGCTCATTCTCATAGACCGGCAGGTATTCTCCCGGGCGTTTTTCCTCCACAACCGCGTATTTCCAGCGGCACGGATGCGTGCACGCCCCCTGGTTGGCATCCCTTCCGGTAAAATAGTTGGACAGCAAGCACCTTCCCGAGTAGGAGATGCACATTGCCCCGTGAATGAACGTCTCGATCTCAAGATCGTCCGGAATATTGGCACGGATTTCCTTGATCTCAGCCAGCGACAGCTCTCTCGCCGACACCACGCGCTTTGCCCCCTGCTCATACCAGAACCGGTAGGTACCGTAATTGGTGTTGTTTGCCTGCGTACTGATATGGCGCTCAATCTCAGGACAGACTTCCTTGGCAATCATATAGACCCCCGGATCGGAAATGATCAGCGCATCCGGCTTTATTTCCCGAAGCTCAGCAAAATACTCTCTCACACCGTCGAGATCCCCGTTGTGCGCCAGGATATTGGCGGTAATGTATACTTTCACATCATGGGCATGTGCAAAAGCAATCCCCTCCCTGATCTCTTCCATGGAAAAATTCTTCGCCTTCGCGCGGAGTCCGAACGCTTCGCCCCCGATATATACTGCATCCGCTCCGTAGATCACAGCAATTTTTAATACTTCCAGACTGCTCGCCGGTATCAGTAACTCCGGTCTTCTCATATTCTCGTTCCTCTCTATTCCTGCATGCCTGCCATCTTTAGCGCCTTGTGCTCAAGGTGATGCCATCTCCCACCGGGAGCACCGCGGTCACCAGTTCTTCACTGTGCGTCAGCGTGTACAGATATTCCCGCATGCGCTTATGAATCGTGCGGTTCCGCCTTGTAACCGCGAACCGTGATTCGATCACATCGCCGTCCTGCAGCACATTGTCCGACACCAGCACGCCGTCCTTCGCCAGAAGGCGCAGAGTCTCCGGCAGGAAATGAATGTACTGCCCTTTTGCCGCGTCCATAAAAATAAAATCATACGGACCTTCCAGCGTCTTTAACACCTCCGCGGCATCGCCCTCCAGCAGCGCAATCTGCGCTTCCTTCCCGGCTCTCTTAAAGTTCTCCCTGGCAATCGGAATCCGCTTTTCATAATTCTCGATCGTTGTAATCTGACACGGCACAGGATCGTACTCCGCCATAAGGATGGCGGAAAATCCCACCGCAGTCCCAACTTCTAAAATACGTGCCGGCTTCTTCATGGCAAGCAGAAACTTCAAAAAGCTCTGCATCTCCTTCCGAATAATCGGCACGTAATCGGCTGTCGCTTCCCGCTCAATCTGATCGAGCATCGCAGTATTTCCCGCATCCAGAGAATTGATATAGGTCACAAGTCTCTCATCTACTATCACGGTGTCTCCTCTGCATCCCCTGCATCTTCTGCGGTCTGTGTATCGTCCGTCTCATCTGTCAGATCCGCCGCCCCGGTATTCCCGGTGTCTGCGGTATCCTCGGTGTCCTCGGTACTTTCCGTATCACCGGCATCCGCTGCCATGATCACGAACATCTCCCGCGCAGTCATCGAGGTATTTAACGTGTAAACACCCGGTTTGAGTTTTCCGGAGTAAGCAGATAGTTTCAGCTGGGCATAGAACAGATTCGCATCCTCCACCAGCCCCTCTTCTTTTAACATCTTTCCGATATCATGCTCCGACATATCCGCCGTCACGGATATGGTCACATCCCTGCCCGGAGTTTCGTCCACCGGGCTCTCGGTAAACACCCGGTATCCGAAGTCATAGCAGTAGGAGCCAAGTTCAATCAGTCCCACCACAACAAGCAGTGCAACCAGGATGGAAAAGCTGATACTGACAAATTTGAAAACGACTTTGTTCCATTTCATAATCTTCTACACTTCCATAATTATCGGCATAATCATCGGGCGTCTCTTCGTCTCTTTCCAAACAAAATCCCCCAGAGAATCCTTGATCTCCGTCTTGATCTTGCCCCAGTCTGTAATGCCTTTATCCATACAGTGCTGCATTGTATCATCAAGCAGATGCTTGGCATCGTCCATCAGTCCCTCTGCGCCGCGGACATAGACAAATCCGCGCGATACGATATCCGGTCCGGCAAGTACCTGTCCGGAACCGCCCTCCAGTGTGAGCACGACGATAATGATACCGTCCTCTGCCAGATGCTGGCGGTCACGCAGCACGATATTGCCGACGTCGCCGACGCCGAGACCGTCCACCATGATGGCTCCGGTGTGTACGCGTCCTGTCACTGCCGCTGCCTCATCGTTTAACTCAAGCACATCTCCGGAGGAGAGCAGGAAAATATTCTCTTTCGGAATTCCCAGCTCCTCCGCAACTTTCGCCTGCGCAATCAGATGGCGGTACTCACCGTGTACCGGAATCGCATACTTCGGCTTCACCAGGGAATAAATCAGCTTGATTTCCTCCTGGCAGGCATGTCCGGAAACATGGACATCCTGGAAGATCACGTTGGCACCCTTCATCGACAGCTCGTTGATAATGCGCGATACAGCTTTTTCATTTCCCGGAATCGGGTTGGAGCTGAGAACGATCGTATCGTTCGGCTTGATCGTCACTTTCTTGTGCACGCCGCTTGCCATGCGGGACAGTGCTGCCATCGCCTCGCCCTGGCTTCCCGTCGTGATGATGACGGTCTGCTCATCCGGGTAACGCTTCAGCTCCTCAATGTCGATTAACGTATTGTCCGGAATACTGATATATCCAAGTTCGGAAGCAATTCCGATGATGTTGACCATGCTTCGTCCCTCGACCACCACTTTGCGACCGTTCTTATACGCCGTATTGATGATCTGCTGCACACGGTCGACATTGGATGCAAAAGTCGCAATGATGATCCGGTGATTCTTGTTGTCCGCGAAAATCTCATCAAATGTCTTGCCGACCGTCTTCTCCGACATGGTAAATCCCGGGCGCTCAGCGTTTGTACTGTCGCACATCAGCGCCAGCACACCTTTTCTTCCGATCTCACCGAAACGCTGCAGATCGATAGCATCTCCGAATACCGGTGTGTAATCCACCTTGAAGTCTCCGGTGTGCACAATAATGCCTGCCGGGGAGTAGATGGCAAGCGCCGCCGCATCCTGAATACTGTGGTTCGTCTTGATGAATTCCACACGGAAGCAGCCGAGATTGATATGCTGTCCGTATTTTACGACCTTGCGCTTTACCTTGGTGAGCATATTGTGCTCTCTTAACTTGTGCTCAATGATACCGTTCGTCAGCTTGGTAGAATAGATCGGCACATTGATCTCTCTTAACACATAAGGGATTGCTCCGATGTGGTCCTCATGACCGTGTGTGATAAAAAATCCCTTGACTTTGTCAATGTTGTCCTTCAGATAGGTGATATCCGGGATGACCAGATCGATTCCGTACATGTCATCCTCCGGAAAAGACAGACCGCAGTCCACAACAATAATACTGTCCTCATATTCAAAGGCAGTAATGTTCATACCAATCTGCTCCAATCCTCCTAACGGAATGATTTTGAGCTTTCCACTATTCTCTTTTTTTTCTTTTTTCAAAATATTACCTCCATTATTATTTGTCTCTTAAAATGCAATGTCCGCGTCGTCGAGCAGCTCTGCAAATACTTTTCCGATGGCAGAAAGCTCCGTGTCGTCTTCCACAAGCACGTAGACAGATTCCTCGTCTTTCGTTTCCACCTCTTTTAAAATATACGCATCACAGTCGCCGTCTTCCTCTTCCGTCGCCAGAAGGTAGTGCGTGCCGCCAACCTTTGTCTCCTCAACCACGAAAAACGCGAGCGATTCTCCGGTGTCCGGATCCATAAACTTTACTTTTTCCATATTTACTCCATTCACTGTTTCTGAAACGCGAGTGAATCCAGATATCCCTGCAGAATAAACACTGCCGCGATCTCATCCACATACTGTTTGCGATTCTCTCTGCGTATTCCACTCTCCATCATGTGCCGGTCTGCTGCAACCGTCGTAAGTCTCTCGTCCCACAGGACGACAGAAAGCCCGGTGCGGCGCTCCAGCATCTGTGCAAACTCTTTCGTCTTCTCGCAACGCTCTCCCTCGGTATTGTTCATATTCTTGGGATAGCCGAGCACAATGCGCTCCACCTGATATTCTGTTACAATCTGTTCTATTCTTGCCAGCGTCTGACGCAGCTTGTTCGGAGACTGTCTTCTCACGATCTCCAGTCCCTGCGCCGTCAACATAAGTTCATCACTGACTGCCACACCGACAGTCTTCGAGCCAAAATCCAAACCTAATATCCGCATCTTCTATTCCCAGTTGTTATTCCTGATGTAAGCCTTCAGCATCTCCTCTACCAGCTCATCACGTTCTACTTTCATGATCAGGCTTCTTGCATTATTATGACTGGTGATATAAGTAGGATCTCCCGACATAATATATCCAACAATCTGATTCACCGGATTGTATCCCTTCTCCATAAGCGCACGATAAACAATCGCGAGCACGTCGCTCACGCGAAGTTCCGGTCCTTTTTCCACTTTAAAATATTGTGTGTTATTGATCTCCTGCATATTTGTCACGCCCTTATATCTGCCCGGACTTTAAAGCGGTGCTGCCAGCCACCGCTCTCTTGTCGAAAAAGCATTGCTGTTTTTATTCTAATATAGTTTGTCTTAAAATTCAACTAAAAGATAGACGTCTTCTGTTAATTGTGTCTTTAAGGTGCCCGTCACAAACGTGTTGGAAAGGTCTTTTTTTGTCTCTACCGCCACTTTCACATACTCTTTTGTGTACCCGGTGTAGTAACGCTTTCCATCATATAAAAACTCTTCCTCCAGAAGCGCCGTCACCTGTCTGCCGAGATAATACCGGCGGAACTCCTCCGACATCCTGTGACCGAGTGCAAGCAGTTTTTCGCTGCGCTCCTTTTTTACCGCCTCCGGCACCTGATCCGGCATTGCCGCCGCCTTCGTTCCCTCTCTTCTCGAATACTGGAAAATATGCATCTCATAGAAATGAATCCGCTCCAGATAACGCTCCGTCGTCTCAAATTCCTCGTCCGTCTCCCCCGGGAATCCTACAATGACATCCGTTGTGATTGCCGGATGTTCAAAATACCTGCGCAGCAGCGCACAGCCCACCTCATATTCCGCCGTATCGTACCGCCGGTTCATGCGGCTTAACACCGTATCACAGCCGCTCTGCAATGACAGGTGAAAATGCGGGCAGATCTTCGGCAGCTCCGAGAGTCTTTTTGCAAACGCGTCCGTCACGATACGCGGTTCCAGGCTTCCCAAGCGGATCCGCTCGATCCCCTCCAGCTCATGTACCGCCTCGATCAGATGCAGCAGCGACTCCCCGTTGTCCACACCGTAGGAACTCAGATGGATTCCGGTGAGCACCACCTCGCGGTAGCCGCTTTTTGCCAGCGTCCGTATCTCCTGTAAGACGTCCGGAAGCTCCCTGCTTCTGACACGCCCTCTCGCAAACGGAATAATACAGTATGTGCAGAACTGATTGCAGCCATCCTGCACCTTGATAAACGCCCGGGTGTGCTCTGCCGTGCGCGAAAGCGACAATTCCTCGTATGCCTGCTTCTCGTGATTGATGTCCGCCACACACGCCATCTTGCGGTGGGATGCTTCGTATTCCCGAAGCAGCGGCACCAGCTCATGCTTTTTATTATTCCCGATCACGATGTCAATCGACTCATCCACGAGAGCCTGTGCCTCCTTGGTCTGCACATAGCATCCGGCTCCCACGACAATCGCATCCGGATTCTGCTTTTTCGCCCGGTGCAGCATCTGTCTGGACTTGCGGTCCGCCATATTGGTCACGGAGCATGTATTGATCACATAGACATCCGCATACTCCGAAAACGGCACGATCTCATATCCCGCCTCCTCCAAAATCTGCTGCATGGCTTCCGTCTCATATGCATTCACTTTACAACCCAAATTATGCAATGCTGCTTTCATTCTTGTTTCCTCATTTCTGTATTGCTTTTTGTTCACGCTTTCTTATGGTTTCATCCGCTTTTTGTGTTGACTTTTCCACGAAAAACTATTACTATAAAACTATCTTGAAACAGATAATCCTAAGGAGGTTTTTTATCATGAAAACAGTACAGATTTCCCTTAACTCGATCGACAAGGTAAAGTCCTTCGTCAATGCAATTACGCAGTATGAATATGATTTTGATCTGATCTCTGGCAGATACGTCATCGATGCAAAGTCCATCATGGGTATCTTCAGTTTAGATTTATCCAAGCCTATCGACCTTGCAATCCATGCAGAGAACAACATGGACGAGATTATGGAGACTTTAAAGCCATACTTAATCTAATTCATACATAACAGGGGTACACGCCGCGGGATTTCCCGCGGCTGTTTTTTTATGTAACAGGAGACTTCGTTCCTATTACATAAACCCGCACCGCGAGGATGCACATCTACGCCTCGATGTGAATTACCTCCACCGTATCGATGGCTTCCTGCATCAGCGCATCGATCTTCTCGGAAAGCTTTCTCTCATCATTGTGAATCACGTTTAAGCTCGGCTTTGTCACCGGGTGCTTTGCCACGAAAATCGTACAGCAGTCCTCGTAAGGAAGGATGGAGGTCTCATAAGCGTCGATCTTCTCCGAGATCTCCACGATCTCCTGCTTGTCAAATCCGATCAGCGGACGGTAAACCGGCATCGTACATACCTCATTGGTTGCCGCGAGCGACTGCATGGTCTGGCTCGCCACCTGTCCGATACTCTCCCCCGTAATCAGTCCGAGACACTTGTTCTCTTTTGCAAAATGCTCCGCCAGCTTCATCATGTAGCGCCGCATGATAATCGTCAGTTCCTCATGCGGACACTGTTCGTAAATATATAACTGGATATCCGTAAAATTGACCACATGCAGATTGATCGGTCCGGTATATTTGGAAATGATCTTTGCCAGATCCACGACCTTCTGCTTGGCGCGCTCCGACGTATAAGGCGGCGCATGAAAATAGGTCGCATCGATGGTAACACCGCGCTTTGCAATCATGTAGCCTGCCACCGGGCTGTCGATTCCGCCGGATAAGAGCAACATGGCTTTTCCGTTTGTTCCGACCGGCATACCGCCCGGTCCCGGAATGACCGTCGAGTACACATTGATCTGGTTGCGGATCTCGATATTAAACATCACCTGCGGCTTGTGGACATCCACGCTCGTCTCGGGGAACGCCTCTAAGATCCGCTCGCCCATCTGGGCATTGATCTCCATCGACTCCAACGGGTAATTCTTTCTCGCGCGGCGCGCATTGACCTTGAACGTAAAATGCTTGTCCGGGTATACCTCGTCGATATAGCGGATGACTTCCCCCGCCAGCGCATCAAAGCCCTCGTCCTCCAGCAGTACGACCGGACAGATTCCCACGATGCCAAACACATGCTGCAGTGCCTCCACAGCTCCATCGTAATCGTATTCGCCCTCCATCTCTACATAGATTCTGCCCTGCTCCTTGCGGATATGGAACGTGCCGTCCACCTTCTTTAAGGCATGATTCATCTGGCTCACCAGAGCATCCTCAAACAGGTAGCGGTTCTTTCCCTTGATGGCAATCTCTGCATATTTAATCAAAAATGCTTTATATGTCATGGTTTTCTCCTTTACTTTCTGGTGAACTTTCTGCGGAACGGAATGATCTCTTTCATTTTTTCGACCGCGTAATCCACTTCTTCTTCCGTTGTGTTGACGCAGAAGCTGATCCGGATCGTGGACTCTAACTTCTGCTTCGGCAGACCGATGCCCTGCAAGGTGCGGCTCGGTGCCGGCTTATTGGACGAGCATGCGCTTCCCGCCGACACATAGATGCCGTATTCTTCCAGAGAATGGAGCATCACTTCACTGCGCACATCCTCGATCGTGACACTCACAATCTGCGGCGCAGAGTCCCGTCCCGTTTTACCGTTTACCGTCACTCCCGGGATCTGTGTCACCTCATCGATGAACCTCTGCCTGATCTCATACATATGACCGATCTTCGCGTCAAAGTTCTCATAGATCTCCGCCGCTGCCTCGCCGAGTGCAGCCACGCCCGGAACATTCTCCGTGCCGGAGCGCATTCCCTTCTGCTGACCGCCGCCGTAGATGATCGGTTTTACTTTTACCTTGTCGCGGATATATAAAAATCCGGTTCCTTTCGGCGCGTGGATCTTGTGTCCACTCACCGAGAGTAGATCAATCCCCATCTTTTTCGGGCAGATGCGGAATTTGCCGTACGCCTGAATCGCATCCACATGAAACAGCGTGTCCGGATTCTTCGCCTTGATGACCTTCGCCGCTTCCTCGACCGGTTCAACCGCACCAATCTCGTTGTTCACCATCATGATGGACACCAGCACCGTATCTTCCCGCACTGCATCCCGCAGTTCCTCCAGCGAAATAATACCGTCATGATCCACAGACAATTCCGTGATCTCATAGCCGAGTTCTTTTAAGTAGGCAAGCGGCGCCTGTACCGACGCATGCTCAATCGCTGTCGTGATGATATGCTTTCCCTGGCGCTTGTTTGCCAGTGCTCCGCCGATCAGCGCCATATTGTTCGACTCCGTGCCACCCGACGTAAAGATGATCTCCTTCTCGTCACAGCGGAGCGTCTTCGCGATCTGCTCTTTTGCTTCTTTAATATAGTCCTCCGCCGTTTTTCCCATGTTGTGCAGGGAGGACGGATTGCCATAATCTTCCGTTAAGATCTGCACCATCTTGTTTTTGGCGCGCTCACTGCACCGGGTGGTGGCAGAATTATCCAAATATGCTTCCATCTGTTTTAAAACCATGCCTTTCTAACAAACGCCGACGCAGAATCACGGCTGATCCCGCTCTTCTTCCGCTTCCGACACACTCTCGATATGATACATCAGAATAGAAAGGGTTGCAAGTCCCGCTGTCTCCGTGCGCAAAATTCTTTTTCCGAGGGACACCAGATGCATCCCCTCCTCTTTTGCCAGCGCAATCTCCGACGGATCGAATCCGCCCTCCGGTCCGATAAAAATGCCGACGCTCTGCCCCGGTGCAATCCGCTCCATCACTTCCCTTGTGGCCGCCATGCCGCGCTCATTCTCATACGGCAGCAGCACCACGTCGAGTTCTCCCGCCAATGCGACTGCCTCCCGGTAATTCACCGGTTCTCTCACCACCGGAATTCTGCTGCGCTTTGACTGTTTTGCCGCACTCTTTGCAATCTCCTGCCAGCGCGCCGTCTTTGCCGCCGTTTTTTTTGCATCCAGTTTTACGACGCAGTTCTTCATCGCCACCGGGATCACCTCCGCAGCGCCAAGCTCCACTGCCTTCTGGACGATGAGCTCCATCTTGTCGCTCTTTGGAAGTCCCTGAAACAGGCAGATCCGGCAGGGCAGTTCCGTATCTAAAGCCGTCTCCTCCGTGATGCACACCTCCACCACGTTCTCTGCGATCCGGTCAATCGTTCCGAAGAAATTCCTGCCGGATGTGCTGCTGATGCGCACTTTTTCCCCGCATTTCATGCGCAGGACATTGCGGATGTGATTTACATCGCTTCCCTCAATTATCACCAGATCATTTGCAATCTGCTCGTCTTCCACAAAAAACTGATACATAAACTCCTCATTTCCGGGCTGCCTGCCATTCCTTCGGATCATCTTCCTTTTTTCGGATCGTCTTCCTTATTCCGGCTTTCTCGCCGTAATGTTCACCCACTCGCCCTGATGATTGATCTCCACCACCGTAAGTCCGGCCGCTTCGATCGCTTCTTTTACCGCGTTCTCCTTGAAATCGATGATGCCCGAGGTAATAAAATAACCGCCGCGTTTCAAGCGTGCCGGAATCACCGGTGCCATCGGAATAATGACATCTGCCAGAATGTTGGCAACCACAATGTCGTATTCCTCCGTGCCGACTTTCTCCTGCAGTGCTGCATCATCGATCAGATTGCCGACATAAAATGTGCCGAGCGCCGCGTCCAGATGGTTCACCGCCATGTTCTCATGTGTGGAGGTCATGCAGTCCGGATCGAGATCCGTTCCGACTACCGCGGACGCGCCAAGCTTCAACGCTACAATCGATAAAATGCCGCTTCCGCAGCCGACGTCGAGTACCTTCGGCATGCGGTTTTCCGGTGTGTACGCATCGTTCCCGCGGATATACTTTAACAGCTGGCGGATGCACAGCTGCGTCGTTTCATGCTTGCCGGTTCCAAACGACACACCCGGATCAATCTCGATTAAAAATTTGTCGGCATCCTCCGGCTTTAATTCCTCCCAGGTCGGTTTGATCAGGATGTCATCAATATAGAAGGAACTGAAGAATTTCTTCCAGTTGTTGATCCAGTCCAGATCCTCCGTCTGGTCGGAGGTGATCACGCCGCTTCCGACATCCACGACTTTTCTTAAGTCCTCCAACGCCTCTTTTACCTGCTTTAACAGTTCGGTGCGGTCCTCGCCGTCATCCTCAAGATAAAAGCTGACGTGGCTCACACCGTCATCCGGCGGAAGCTCCGGCAGAAAATCGATGAACATATCCGCCTGATCTTCCTTGGACAGCGGAATGTTATCCTCAATCTCCACTCCCTCAATGCCAAGGTCGGCTAACATCGCACTCATGTAGTCCTCCGCCGCCGTCGTTGTCTCTATCGTGTATTTATTCCATTTCATATGCGTTCTTCCTTCCCTTACGATTCCGTTCCTAAAAATCGTTATTTATCTTATCATACAATCGCACATCTTGCAAACGATGTTCCGCCCCGCTCTCCGCCTGCGGGAGGTATTCCTGATGCAGTATACAAAACACATTCTTTGCCTGTTGCACAAAAAACGGGCCGCGGCACCTCTTTTGCGCCGGACAGCCCGTCCTTATTTCTTCTTACAATACCTTTGATAAAAACTCCTGCAGTCTCTGGCTCTTTGGATTGCCAAAAATCTCCTGCGGGGTTCCCTCCTCCTGGATCACGCCGTCGTTGATGAACATCACACGGTTCGCAACTTCTCTGGCAAATCCCATCTCATGTGTCACGACCACCATCGTCATGCCATCCTCCGCCAGTTCCTGCATCACGGCGAGCACCTCGCCGACCATCTCCGGATCAAGCGCCGAGGTCGGCTCGTCAAACAGGATGATGTCCGGGTCCATCGCCAGCGACCGCACGATGGCAATGCGCTGCTTCTGTCCGCCGGAAAGCTGCGCGGGATACGCGCCCGCCTTATCCGCCAGACCGATGCGCTTTAACAGCTCCATCGCGCGCGTATTCGCTTCCTCTTTTGTCATCTTGCCGAGTTTTACCGGGGCAAGCATGATATTTTCCAGAATCGTCATGTTCGGAAACAGATTGAACTGCTGAAACACCATGCCGATCTTCTCCCGGACATGATTGATGTCCACCGACGGATCCGTCAGATCGGTTCCCTCAAACAGCACATGTCCCGCCGTCGGAATCTCCAGCAGATTTAAGGAGCGCAAAAACGTGGATTTACCACAGCCGGACGGTCCGATCAGCGCCAGCACATCGCCCTTTTTGATCGTCGTCGAGATTCCTTTTAACACTTCATGACCGTCAAAAGACTTGTGAAGCTCTTTTACTTCCAGAATTACCGTATTATCGCTCATTGCTTCTCAATCTCCTTTCCAACAGTCCGACTGCCTTGCTCAGTCCCATGACAATCAGGAAATAAATGGCCGCGACCGCAATTAACGGCATGAACGCCTCGTACGTCACGCTTCGGATGATGTCTCCGCCCTTGGTCAGATCCATCAGCCCGATGTAACCGCTGATCGAAGTCTCCTTCAACAGACTGATAAACTCATTGCAGAGTGCCGGCAGAATATTTTTGACTGCCTGCGGCAGGATGATGCTTAACATCGTCTGCTTATAATTTAATCCAAGGCTTCTTCCCGCCTCAAACTGTCCGATGTCCACCGCCATAATACCGGACCGGACGATTTCCGCCACGTAGGCCGCCGAGTTCAGTCCGAACGCAATGACTGCCACGAACAGTTTTCCCGTATTGACGCTCTGGAAAATGACATAATAAATAATCAGAAGCTGAATCATGACCGGCGTACCACGCACAACGGCAAGGTATGCCTTGCAGAGTGCATTTAAGATCGTAAGCCCGCCGTTTCTGTCGTGGTTGGTTCTTACAATCGCGATCAAAAATCCAAACACAATACCGATCATTACCGCAAACACGGTGATGATGAGTGTATTTAAAAGTCCCTTTAACAAATAGGTATATCGGCTGTCCTTGATAAAGTTATCATAAAACTTCTCTGCTATCCCTGTCTTCTCTGCTGTGACAGATGTATCTCTCACGATGATGACCTGCTTGGATTTTGCATAGGTATCCGTGAAATTCACATTCTTTTTGCGTTCCTCCGTCACCGTAAAACCCGATGCACCGATGTCGACTTTTCCGGTGGACACCGCAGGAATCACGGAATCAAACGCCATGTCCTCGATCTTTAACTCCATGCCGAGTTTGTCGCAGACCGCCTGCATAATATCCATGTCGATTCCGGTGATCTTTCCCTCTTCATAGTATTCATACGGCGGAAACTCCGCATTCGTACCAACGGTAAGCGTGCCGTTCGTGCGTTCCACATCCAGAATTTCATACGGATACTTTCCAATCTCCTCGTCCGTTCCGGTATAATTCTTCGCAATGTTATCGAGAACACCCTCGTCCTTCAGTTCGCGCAGCGTCTCATTGACCTGATCCACAAGTGCCTCGTTACCCTTTGCGATTACGAACGCATAGTCCTCCTCGACAAAGTTCTCCTCGAGAATCTTAAGCCCTTCGTTCTGCTCCACAAATGCCAGCGCCGGCAATTCGTCAATAATCACGCAGTCTAACTTTCCCTGCTTTAATGCCTGCACGGCATCCGCGCCCTTATTGTAACGCTCTACTACCGTGCCCGAGCCGTCCGTCTCATAGTCGCTGACCATGATATCTCCGGTCGTGCCGAGCTGTACACCGATATGCTTTCCCGGAAGATCCGCAACCGACGCGACAGAACCGTCGCCGGATGCCTGTCCCTCCTCCGTGTCGCTGCCTATCGCCGTCGCCGCGGCAACCTGTGTGCCGTAACCTAACAGCGTCGAAAAAAAGACCGCTCCGGCAAGCAGTATGCCGGATAATTTGATTGCTGTGTTTTTCATCGTACTATCTACCTCATGCTTCCTTATCTCTCACATAGATACTGCATAAATATACATCCGGCAGTCAGTATAACACAGAACGCCCCGCTTGGGAAGAGATTCATTCAATCTCGCAGATCCGGTAGAGATAACTTCTTCCCTGCTTTCCAATCCGCTCCACAATCAATAGATCCGTCAGAATCAAGAGCACCGTCTGTGCCAGCCGCACCGGAATCTTCGCGCATGCCGCAAAATCCTTTGCAGTAAACTCCTCCGGAATCTCATAGGGGATGAACTGCATGTAGTCCTCCCTCCGGTCCACACGCACTTCCTCCACGAAGGTAAGCGGTATCCGGTCGAAGCGGTCGCTTCCCTTCTTTTTGTCCCGGCTCCAGCCGTTTAACAGACGGTATTCCTCCATGTCAATGAGATCCAGCCGTAGTCTCAGATTCGGATCTTTCAGAAACGGCCGGATCTTATACAATTCGATGAATGCCTGGTATGCATTTCCCTTCTTGGGCGATTTGCGCCCGGGAGAGATCTCCCCCGTCTCCTCATCCATCCAGTGAAGCCACTTCACATGCGGAATCGGATAGACGATGGTCACCGGGTATAACGGCAGAAATGCGGCAAGTTTCCGCCGCATATTCTGGAACGACCGCGTCTGAATCTCGATCACTGCCTCCCCGTCAAAAATATCCGCAACAAAATTCTCAATCGGGATCTCATGCATATCCTCATCCGGTGCATAATAATTCTTGAGCACTGCATGTACCGTCTTCTCCGAGAGTGTGCCGATTCCAAGCCTCTGCCGCTCGATTCCAATGACTCTGCCCCTGGCACGCTCAAAACGTTCTGTATCAATGCACATATCTCATCCTCGCTGCTGTGCTTTTTCCGGAATGATCTGCCGCTTATTTCGGGTGCTTCATATCCTTTAAGATATCAAAGCAGTCAAACGTGCGGAAATAGTCCTCCGGCGTCTCGGCACGGCGGATCAGCTGTGTCGATCCGTCTTCCTTCAGCAGCACCTCCGCTGATTTTAATTTTCCGTTATAGTTGTATCCCATGGAAAAGCCATGCGCACCGGTATCATGAATGACCAGAAGATCTCCCATGTCGATCTTCGGCAGCATCCGGTCAATCGCAAACTTATCACAGTTCTCGCAAAGGGAGCCTGTCACATCATACTTGTGGTCGTACGGCGCATCCTCCTTGCCCATCACCGTAATATGGTGATATGCCCCGTAGATTGCCGGGCGCATCAGGTTCACGGCACACGCGTCCACACCGATGTACTCCTTGTGGGTATGCTTCTCATGGATGGCCGTTGTCACCAGGCAGCCGTACGGTCCAAGCATAAAACGTCCCATCTCCGTGTAGATTGCGACATCGCCAAGTCCCGCCGGAACTAATATCTCCTCGTATGCCACCCGGACGCCCTCTCCGATCACGCGGATATCATTTGGCGTCTGATCCGGTGTGTACGGAATGCCGACACCGCCGGAGAGATTGATAAAGCGGATATCGCATCCCGTCTTATCGCGCAGTTCCACAACCAGCTCAAACAGCTCTCTCGCAAGCTTTGGATAATATTCGTTTGTCACGGTATTGCTGGCAAGAAATGCGTGTACGCCAAAATGCTTGGCGCCTTTTTCCTTTAAGATCTTGAATCCCTCAATGATCTGCTCATGGGTAAAACCGTACTTTGCATCACCCGGATTGTCCATGATGCCGTTGCTCATCTTAAAGACACCGCCCGGATTGTACCGGCAGCTGATCGTCTCCGGAATCTTGCCGATCGTTTTCTCCAGAAAATCAATGTGTGTAAAATCGTCGAGATTGATGATCGCACCGAGCTCATTGGCAAATGCAAATTCCTCCGCCGGCGTATCATTGGAGGAAAACATGATGTGTTTTCCATCGAAGCCCTGGGAATCCGCAAGCATCAGCTCTGTCAGCGACGCACAGTCGCATCCACAGTCATATTCTTTTAAAATGTCAAGAATAAACGGGTTCGGGGTTGCCTTTACCGCAAAATACTCCCGGAATCCCGGATTCCACGCAAACGCTTCCTTCACTGCCTTCGCATTTTCGCGGATTCCTTTTTCATCGTAGAGATGAAAAGGCGTTGGGTATTTTTTTACGATTTCCTCTAACTGTTCTTTGGTTACAAATGGTTTCTTCTTCATACGGTTCTTCCTTTCTTCCTAGAATACGACTTGTATCAAAAACATATAAAGTGCCGTTCCGGCACCAATGCTGAGCAGATTGTTGCGCTTCCATACATGAAGCATGATGACCGCCGCCACGGCAATAAATTCCGGCAGGCCGAAAGGCGCCGCAAGCACCGACACGTTTTTCAGGCAGTAGATCACCAGCATTCCGATGACCGCCGGGGGTAGCACTCTCCCCAGATACCGGATGATCGGCGGAATCTCTTTTCCTTTCGGGAAAAACAGAAACGGAATCAGCCTGGTAAAAAATATCGTTCCCGCCACGGTAAATATGATCGCAAGCGATCTTCCAACACTTACTGGCACTCCGGCTCGCCTCCTTCCTTTCCGTCCTCCGGAATCATTTTATCGAATATTTTTTTGCAAGAAAGCAGGATGACCATGACGCATATCATGGTCGGAAGGATAAAATTGTCCGCTCCGAACACCAGCCTGCACACCAGTCCACATACCAGCCCGATCACCACGCTCGGACGGTTCTGCTTCTCCATCCACTGTTCCACCATGATTACCACAAACAATGCCGTCATTGCAAAGTCAATGCCCTCCGTGGAGAACGGGAGCACATTTCCAAGCAGGGCGCCGATGCCGGAGCCGATGATCCAGTAACTCTGGTCGAGCACGGCAATCGCAAACAAGAACTGCTCCTCCTTCACATCTTTCGGCACTTTTGTGACGAAGAAAAGCGAGTAGGTCTCATCCGTCAGGGAAAAGATCATGTAAAGCCGCTTTTTCCCCATCTTAGAAAATCGTTCCAGCAGTGACAGTCCATAAAAAATATGGCGGATATTCACCATAAATTCCATGAAAATCACATTGAGGAGGCTGACGCCCGGCGCGAAAAAGTTGACTGCAAGATACTGTCCGCTGCCCGCATAGATCACCAGACTCATGAGCATCGCCCACAAGAAGTTGTAACCTTTTTCCTGTATCATCACTCCGAACGCCATCCCGATAAACAGATAGCCGGTGAGCACCGGTACCGTGTAGGGAAACGCTGCCCGAAATGCACGTAAATATGTTCCTTTCCGCTCGACTTGTTTGGTTTTCATTTTTTTCTTTCCTAATCCCGCAAATTATGCTATACTTTTTCTAGTTATACATTCAGTGAAGTTGTTTTCAAGGGAGTTACCAATGAGTATTACGATCTTAAATTATCACGATCAGGCATTTGTGGATCAGATCAACGCCGAAGCTGCTGCCCGCGCTGAAGCGGAGAGAGCTGCCGCCGAAGCTGCAAAAGCGCAGGCTGCAAGTTCTGACTTTTCTTCCGTTTTAACGAATGCCACCGACGCCTACTCCGGCAGCACGACCTGCTCCGGAGACCTTTCCGCCATCTTTGATGAAGCGGCGAACACCTACGGCGTCTCCTCCACTCTTTTAAAATCAATCGCAAGAGCAGAGTCCAATTTTAATACAAGCGCTGTCAGCAGCGCCGGTGCTGTCGGTATTATGCAGCTGATGCCTGCCACCGCAGCATCTCTCGGTGTCACAGATTCCTACGATGCCTACCAGAATATCATGGGCGGTGCGAATCTGATCTCCCAGCTGCTTGCCAAGTACAACGGCGATACCTCTCTTGCGCTTGCGGCATACAACGCCGGCAGTGCAAATGTCGATAAATACGGCGGTATTCCACCGTTTAGCGAGACACAGAATTATGTCCAGAAGGTTCTCTCCTATATGGGAAGCGATACGAACACCGTTGCATCCGCATCCACTGCAGAGACTTCCGAAGATGTTGCAACGACGGTAAGCAATTTTATCGCGGCAAACAACATCAGCCAGGATACGGTAGAGAAGCTGCTTACGCTTCTTGAAGTGTTAAACGCTTAACAATTACATTTCATACAACAGTAACACATGAGAATCCTGCCTGCAGGATTCTTTTTTGTGTAACAGGAAACTTCGTTCCTATTACATAATATCATCCTTCTGCCTGCGTCCCTGTAATCGTCTCGATCTGCTCTTCCAGATAGCCGTTGAACTCCGTCATAAAACGGCTTACCGTCCTCACATCCTCGACGGAATAGCGCGCCAGAAATTCCATATCGCGCTTCTCCCATCGCTGATGCCGCTTCGCATGCTCATCAAACAAAAGCCTGCCCTGATCCGTGAGCTTGAAATATACTTCCTTTTTGTTCGTCTCCAGCGTATATTTTTCGATCAGCCCTTTGGCAAGAAGCTTCTTGGTCATCTTGCTGATCGCGCCGCGCGTCATCCCCATGTGCTCCGCCACCTTCGTGACGTTCGGCAGTTCCAGTCTTCCGATATAGTCGATACAGTGTGTCTCCGAATAGCCGTATTCATCCAGACACTGGTTTTCCGTCAGTTTGGAAAGCATATCCTGCCGCTCCAGCATGAGCGCGATTTCTTTTAACAGCTCTTCCCGATCTTTCATGCAGACTCTTCCTTTTTCTAACATGGTATTTTGTTCCCAGTTCCTACTGTATCTCATTATTGTTTCCATGTCAACAATATATTTCTTTTACCTGCCGCTGATGATGCCGTAGCACTCCGGGCGCCTGTCGCGGAACAGCCCCCACTCCAGCCGTCTGGCATCCAGCTCGTCCAGGTCATATTCCTGCACCAGTATCTCTTCCTCGTCGCGCCCTGCCTCCGCCAGAATTTCTCCGGTCTCATCGGTCAGGAAAGACGATCCGTAAAAAACAAGCGCCGAACGCTGTCCGCCGTTTTCCTCACAGGGTTCTACCGTCTCCTCCCCGATCCGGTTTGCCGCAACAACGGGCATCAGATTGGCTGCCGCATGTCCCTGCATACAGCGTCTCCAGTGCGGCATACTGTCGCACTCTAAGATCGGTTCCGATCCGATCGCCGTCGGATAAAAAAGCAGCTCCGCCCCTGCAAGCGCCATACAGCGCGCGCTCTCCGGAAACCACTGATCCCAGCAGATTCCCACGCCGATTCTGCCGTAGCGCGTAGAAAATACCTGAAATCCGGTATCCCCCGGCGTAAAATAGAACTTTTCCTGATAGTAATGATCATCCGGGATATGCGTCTTGCGATAAACGCCGAGCACTGTTCCGTCCGCGTCGATACAGGCGATGGAATTGTACAGGTTGTTCACATCCCGCTCATAAAAGCTGATCGGGAGCACCACACCAAGCTCCGCGGCAAGCCGCATGCCCATGCGCACCGCATCGTTCTCCATCACAGGCTTTGCATAATGATAGAAGTCATACCGGCGCTGCTGGCAAAAATATTCCCGCTCAAAAAGTTCCGGCAGAAGGATCACGTTTGCTCCCTCTGCCGCCGCCTTTCGCACCATGGCTTCCGCCTTTTTTAAATTCTCCTCCACAGACGCCGCACAGCGCATCTGAATTGCCGCCACTTTCACTCTGTTCATGCTCTTTTCCTCTTTTTGTCTCTGTCCACTTTACCGCTGCTACATTTTTGCTGCTGCGTTTTGCTGCTGCATTTTTGCCGCCGGGATCTGCTGTGTAATACAGTGGATATTCCCGCCGCCGACTAAAATTGCACGCGCCTGCACCGAAATAATCTTCCGCCCCGGATTCCACTGCGCAAGCAGTGCGGCCGCGCGCCTGTCACTCTCCTCATTCTCCCCGCCGAACGCCGGAAGAATAACTGCCTCATTGGAAAAATAAAAGTTCACGTAGGATGCCGCAAGACGCTCTCCCGCCTCCCGCTCATCCTCCCCTTCGGCAAACGAATAACCTGCCAGTTCCTCCTCTGTAATGCAGACCGGATGATCGGGAATCGGAAGCTTGTGAATGACAAGCTTTCTTCCGCGCGCATCCGTCTCGCCCTCCAGGTACGCAAGCGTCTGCTGTGATAGCGGATACTGGGGATCTGTTTCATCGTCCGTCCAGGCAAGCACCACCTCGCCCGGGCGCAGGAACGCGCAGACGTTATCCACATGTTCGTTCGTCTCATCCTGATAGATTCCACGCGGCAGCCACAGCACTTTTTCTATGCCAAGATAAGTTCTAAGCTTCTCCCCGATCTCCTCGCGCGTAAGCCCCGGATTGCGCCCCGCGCTCAAAAGGCACGCCTCCGTCACCAGAAGCGTCCCCTCACCGTCGCTGTGAATCGATCCGCCCTCCAGTACAAACGGCGCGGCATCGTAACACGCATAGCCATACTTTGCGGCAAACGCCTTTGCAAACGCATCGTCCAACGCCCAGGATGCATACAGTCCGTCCACCGATCCTCCCCAGGCGTTAAATGACCAATTCACTGCCCGCATCCTGCCGGCGCCGTCTTTCACAAAGGTCGGCGCCACATCTCTTGCCCAGGCATCGTCTGTCTCCAGTTCAAAGACCGTCACCCGCTTTTTCCACGGCGCGTCCTCACCGATCAGCATCTCTCGCGCGGAGTCAATGGCATCCCGCCCGGCTGCTACATATACGTTTTCACTCTGCGCAATCGCTGCAATCACATCCCGGAATGCAATCCGCGCATCGCGTGCGCCGTAAATCCAGGAACCCGGGCGCGACGGCCAGATCAGAATGCAGCCGTCATGCGGTTCGTACTCCCCCGGCATAAAAAATCCGTCCGCCTGCGGCGTTGTCATTCTCTCTTTTGGATCTTCTGCACACTTTTGCATCTTTTTCTCCATTTCCTCTACCCTCATCCAAGTCATCTTCCCTTGTCCCGGATGTCTTTCAAAACCGGTTATGACAACCGCCCTTTGAAATCTTCATAGCCGAACTGCTTTAACATCTCAACCTCCCCGTCTTCCCGGAGCATTGCGATCGACGGAAGCGGAATTCCATTAAAGGTATTATTCTTCACCATCGAGTAGATTGCCATGTCCTCAAACACCAGACGGTCGCCGATCTGAATCTCATGTGTGAAACTGTAGTCCCCGATGACGTCCCCCGCCAGACAGGTGAGCGAGGACAGCCGATAGGTGTATTTCTGCTCCCCCGCCGCAAATCCGTCCCGAAGCGGTGGACGATACGGCATCTCAAGAACGTCCGGCATATGACACGCCGCAGACGCATCCAGAATCAGAATATCCATCCCGTTGTGTACAATATCGCACACTTCCGTTACCAGATATCCCGCATTTAAGGCAACCGCCTCGCCGGGCTCCAGATACACGGCAAGTCCGTAGGTCTCCCTGATATAGCCGATAAGCTTCTTTAAACGCTCTATCTGGTAACCCGGTCTGGTAATATGATGTCCTCCGCCCAGATTCAGCCACCGGACCTGTTTTAAATAAGAAGCAAACTGCTCCTCAAACGCATAAAACGTGCATTCCAGATCATCCGCGTCCTGCTCGCAGAGCGTGTGAAAATGGAGTCCCTCCACATCCTCCGGCAGTTCATAGCTTCCATCCTCCTGCCGTCTCATGCCAAGTCCGGCAAGTCCTTTCTCAAACGCCTCTCTTGTCATGCCGAGTCTGGAACCGGGCGCGCAGGGATCATAGATCGCATGTCCCTCCTGCGTGGAATACTCCGGATTGATCCGAAGTCCGATGCTGACACGGTGCTCCGTACCACTGGCGGCATTCTGCGCCGCCACCTTCTTCCTATGTCTGACATACTGCGCAAAGGAATTAAAAATCACATGGTCGCAGAGCGTGACCAGTTCCTCCATATCGCTGTCCTTGTACGCCGGAGCAAACACATGGTTCTCACGCCCCATCTCCTCTGCGCCGAGACGCGCCTCGTAGAGTCCGCTCGCTGTGGTACCGCTGATGTATTGTCCGATCAACGGATAGAGCGCATATGTGGAAAACGCTTTCTGCGCCAGCAGGACATGGCATCCCGTATCCTGCTCCAGATTATGCAATATTATTAAGTTCTCTTTTAATTTTTTCTGATTCACCACATAGCATGGTGTCGGAAGTTCATTCCACTTCATTGCTCTCGTCTCTCCCTGTCCGGCTCTTTTTACGAACGGCTACGCCACCGTCTTGGGGTTCTCATCGACAACCCACGGCAGTCCGTACTGATTGAGCATATCCATAAACGGATCCGGATCAAACTCCTCGATATTGAAGACGCCGTCCTTATCCCACACCTTATCTACAACAAGTGCTGCACCGATCATTGCCGGAACTCCTGTCGTGTAGGAGATCGCCTGTGAGCCAACCTCCCTGTAGCACTCCTGGTGATCGCAGACGTTGTAGATATAGATCGTCTTTTCCTTGCCATCCTTCTTGCCGGTAAAAATACAACCGATGTTCGTCTTGCCAACGGTTCTAGGACCCAGTGACGCCGGATCCGGAAGCAATGCCTTTAAGAACTGGATCGGCACGATCTCTCTTCCCTCATACTGGATCGGGGAAGTGGAGAGCATTCCGACATCCTCCAGACACTGCATATGAGTCAGATAGCTCTGACCGAAGGTCATGAAGAAACGGATGCGCTTGACTCCCGGCACATTCTTTGCCAGAGACTCGATCTCCTCATGATGAAGCAGATACATGTCTTTCTCGCCAACCTGTGGGAAATTATATTCTCTTTTAATTTCCATCGGTTTTGTCTCTACCCAGTGTCCGTCCTCCCAGTAGGAGCCGTTTGCGGATACCTCGCGGAGGTTGATCTCCGGGTTGAAATTGGTGGCGAACGGATAACCGTGGTCTCCACCGTTGCAGTCTAAGATATCGATGTACTCGATCTCATCGAAATAATGCTTCAGCGCATAGGCGGTAAACACGCTCGTCACGCCCGGGTCAAAGCCGCTGCCAAGAAGCGCCGTGATGCCGGCATCTGTAAAGCGTTTCTGATATGCCCACTGCCAGGAATAATCGAAGTACGCGGTAAAGCCCGCCTCCTTGCAGCGCTTCTCATAAATTGCACGCCACGCCGGGTCGTCGGTATCTTCCGGTTCGTAGTTCGCGGTATCGATGTAGTCCACCTTGCATGCCAGGCAGGCATCCATAATCGTCAGATCCTGGTAAGGCAGCGCCACATTTAACACGGCATCCGGCTTGTAGTCACGGATCAGTGCGATCAGTTCGTCCACATTATCCGCATCCACCTTCGCTGTCGTGATCACTGTATCCGTCGTTCCCTGCAGCTTTTCTTTTAACGCGTCACATTTTTCTTTTGTGCGGCTTGCAATGCAGATCTCCGAAAAAGTCTTGCTGTTCTGGCAGCATTTGTGAATTGCCACCCCTGCTACTCCGCCACATCCGATAATCAATAATCTTCCCATCTACTTATCCTCTCATTCTGCCGTCCTGCGGCTGTATTTTCTATTATATCATTCTGCCAACGGATGACAGAACGCTCCGCTGACTGTCCCGTCAGAGTCCGTTCTGTCCCGCATCTGCCATCTACCTTCTGCCTTCCTCTTCCTCAAGCATATCCTCGACATATTTTGGCAGCATAAACGCTCCCTTATGAAGATTGGTCGTATAATACCAGGTCTTGATCCCGCGTGCTTTCCAGCGCTCCACATTCAGATCCGTCAGCGGGTGATATTTTTTTGACGCAAATCCGAACAGCCAGTACCCGGAGGAACAGGTCGGAATGTGCGCCTGATACACACGGCTGATCGGGAAACTGTGACTCGCCTTGCGGTGCATCACGCGGCAGGACTCCTCATCCTCGTCATAAAATGGACTGCCGTGCTGGTAGACCATAATGCCGTCTTCTTTTAATGCGCGGTAACAGTTCCCATAAAATTCCTTGGTGAACAATCCCGCCGTATGCCCGAGCGGATCGATCGCATCATTGATGATCAGATCGTAGGCATCATGCTTTGTGCGCAGAAAGCGCAATCCATCCTCGTAATAGATATTGACGCGCGGATCTTCCAGTCCGCAGGCGTTGTCCGGGAAAAACTTCCTGCACACATCCACGAATGTCCGGTCGGATTCCACGACGTCAATCTGCTCGATCTCCTCATAATAGGAAAGTTCTCTCGCCACACCGCCGTCTCCGCCACCGATGACCAGCACTTTTTTCACATGCGGATGCACCGCCATCGGCACATGCACAATCATCTCATCGTAGATGAACTCATCCTTTTCTGAGAAGACGATGCTGCCATCGGAGCTTAAAAATCTGCCGAATTCCCTGGATTCAAACACGTCGATCCTCTGAAAATCCGTCTGCTCCCCGAACAGCTGCTTCTCCACTTTGACCGACACCTTCACATGATCGGTCTGATTATCCGAAAACCATAACTCCACGCTCTCTTCCACCTTCCCCAGACCGTATTCCACGGTCTGCTGCTTCCTTCTGCCGGTTCTTCCTGACCGTATGCTCTTCCTTAAGAGCTATTCTTCCGGCGGTCTTATTTCCACACCTGCCGGTCATCCACCAGGACATTTAAGTGCTCCACCGCCGGATCTTCCGTTCCCTGCATGGAGCAGCCCTTCTCCTTGGCATAGATGATATATTCGATGATCTCCGGCGTAATCATCTCACCCGGCGCGAGAATCGGAATTCCCGGCGGATAGCACATCACAAACTCTCCGCAGATCTTTCCTGCCGTCTCCCGGATCGGCATGCATTTTTTCTCTGCGTAAAAAGCCGCCTGCGGTGAAACAAGAACAGTCGGATTTATATATTCTGTATTTAACATCTGTGCAGGATCCTTGGAATACAAGCGTTTGACGTCTGCCAACGCTCCCACCAGCCGCTCGATATCCTGGATGCGGTCGCCGATTGAAATGTAGGCTAAGATGTTGGCAATGTCCCCCAGCTCAATCTGGATATCATACTCATCCCGCAGCAGATCATAGACCTCGATTCCTGCCAGACCGATTCCCCGCGTGTAGACCGAGAGCTTCGTCACATCAAAGTCATAGACGCTTCCGCCGTTCACCATATCCTTGCCGTAAGCATAATATCCGCCAATGTCGTTGATCTCCGCCCTGGCGTATTCCGCCATCTCCGCCACTTTGCGGAACGATTCCCTTCCGCGCAGCGCCAGATTTCTCCGCGAGATGTCGAGACTTGACATCAGAAGATAAGACGCGCTTGTCGTCTGTGTGAGGTTGATAATCTGGCTGACATACTCCCAGTTGACATTTTTGCCGGTTAAAAGCAGGGAACTCTGTGTTAAGCTTCCTCCGGATTTGTGCATGGAGACGGACGCCATATCTGCACCGGCATCCATCGCGCAGACCGGAAGGTCCTCCCCGAAATACAGATGGGTGCCGTGCGCTTCATCCACAAGCACAAGCATCTCGTGTTCATGTGCCAGCTTCACGATGGAGCGCAAATCGGAACAGATTCCGTAATAAGTCGGATTGTTCACAAGAACCGCCACCGCGCCCGGATTCTCCAGAATCGCCCGCTCCACCTCCGAGATCTCCATACCGAGTGAAATGCCAAGCTTTTTGTCCACCTCCGGATTCACATAGACCGGAATAGCGCCGCAGAGTACCAGTGCATTGATCACACTCTTATGTACATTGCGCGGCAGGATGATCTTATCCCCGGCACGACAGACCGACAACACCATGCTCTGCACGGAGGACGTTGTTCCTCCCACCATAAAAAACGCGTGATCTGCCCGGAAAGCCTCCGCCGCCAGTTCCTCCGCCTCTTTGATGACCGACACCGGATGGCACAGGTTGTCAAGCGGCTTCATGGAATTCACATCCAGACTCACACATTTCTCCCCCAGAAGTTCCACGAGCTCCGGGTTGCCACGCCCTCTCTTGTGCCCCGGCACATCGAAAGGAACGACTCTTCTCTTTTTTAATTGTTCCAGCGCTTCGTAGACCGGAGCGCGCTTCTGGGATCCTGCTTCCATGATTCTCCTCACATTCTGTTTTGATGCTCCCTGCCGCAGTACGCATGCCGTCCGGCAGAGCTTTTGGCTCTACAGGAAGCATGACTTTCATGCTTTCGCATAACACGGCATCTTCTGTAGCACAAGAAAGAATCCTGCCCGGAACGTTTTTATGTAATAGGGACGAAGTTTCCTATTACACAAAAAAGACAGATGCCTGTATGCTGCGCACACATCACCTGCCTTGTCACATTCTCATAGTCATACTTTATGTAATCTGTCCTACATGCTGCAAAAACTATTATCAGAGTCTACGTTGGCATCTTCGCCAGCAAATATTTGCTATTACTACTCTTATTGACCGTTTCACAAGTGATATCTCTATCGCATACGATTCAGGGTCCTGCAGTCCTTCGCCTGCAGTCGTCATCAACTTATAAAATTTGAGCTTCTAACTCAATCAATAACGTGGATCTCTCCACCATCGGCAGCTGCCCCGCCTGTCCGTATGGGCTTAACCAATCTCTTGGTGGGCAAATATTTGCATGAAAAAGCTTTCGCATTCATGTGATTTGAAGTATAACACACACACTTCTAAAAAGCAATGTATTTCTCTGGATTCTTATCTACTCCCTCCACTCCCGGAAAAGTGCAATCTCTCTGCGGTATCCCTCATCGTCATTCGGAGTCTCCAGAATAAACGGCTTGTCCGAAAGCAGCGGATGCGTCGCCACACGCCGCATCGCATCCAGCCCGATCTTTCCCTCGCCGATGCAGGCATGGCGGTCTTTGTGCGAACCGCGGTCGTTCATGCTGTCGTTAAAATGTACCGCGCACAGGCGGTTCAGACCGATCACATGGTCAAATTTCTCCAGGACACCATCCAGATCTCCCGCAATATCATATCCAGCATCCCAGACATGACAGGTATCCAGACAGATGCCAAGCTTATCGGACAGCTCTACACGGTCAATAATCGCGCGCAGTTCCTCAAAGCTTCTGCCCACCTCACTGCCTTTTCCCGCCATCGTCTCAAGGAGAACCGTCGTCGTCTGCTCCGGCGTGAGCACCTCGTTAAGTGCCTCCGCAATCCATTCGATTCCGGCATCCGCCCCCTGTCCGACATGGGAACCCGGGTGAAAATTGTAGTAATTCCCCGGCGTGTACTCCATCCGGCGCAGATCGTCCGCGATCATCTCCTTAGAAAACTTGCGGATATCCTCCTTCGCCGCGCACAGATTCATCGTGTAAGGTGCATGCGCCACCAGTTTTCCAAACTGCTGCTCCCGCATCAGTTCCAGCAGCTTTTCCACATCCGCCGGATCAATCGCTTTTGCCGCACCTCCTCTCGGATTTCTTGTAAAAAATGCAAATGTATTTGCTCCCAGCTTCACTGCCATCCGCCCCATCGCCGCATAGCCCTTTGACGCCGAAAGATGATTTCCGATATACATATTCTTTTCCTGCTTCCTTCTATCTTTCTTTAAATCTTCTCCACCAGGATACCGTCCCGGTATGCCTGCAGCAGCGCCTCCAGATCACGGATCGAAGCGCGCAGCTCCCTTCCAATGTCCGTATCCGCCACCAGCTTACGACGCACGACATGCTGCACCAGAATCGTATGCGACGCGATATCGCTTCCCTCCTGCACCGCCTTTTCGACCGACTCAAACGGTTCGTGCGCCGCAAGCACCAGACCGTAGGAATTATAGATCAGCGTATATCCCGCAATCCCCGTCTTCGGCTGGTAGGCCTTGGAGAATCCGCCGTCAATGATGAGCAGCTTCCCGCCGCATTTTACCGGGGACTCTCCCCGCTTTGCCTCCACCGGAATATGACCGTTGATGATATGTGCCTCCGCGCCCTCAAGCCCGAATTCCGAGAGGATGCGGTTGACCACCTCTTCCTCCTCCAACAGGCGGTAGTACGGGTTCTTCGGTTCCTGGTGCGTCGCCTTGTCCGCGATAAAATAGCGCTCAAACGTCGTCATTTTTGCTTTTCCGAACACCGGGGAATTCTGGTTTTCCCAGATAAACCACAAGATATCCAGCCCCTTTTTCTTCTCCCCGGGATCAATCGCGTAGTACCCTTTTCTCGCGTAATTCTCCAGCACATCGTAGAGCGCCTTGCCGGAATATTCTTTTCCGTACACATTTACTCTGGTAAAGGTTCCGTCCTCGTTCATCGGCACACAGCCGTGGTAGAGCAGGTTCCCGTTGTAGACCTTGTACAGGCTGCCCTGTGTGAACAGGAAACGGACGTGACGCTGTAATTTTTCACAGTTCAAGAACGCCTGCGTGATCCGCTCCATGACGTCCTCCTCCTCCGATGACAGTTCATACGGATGCTCCCAGTCGATCGTCGGGAAGTTCAGATCCTTCATCGGGTATTCCTTCCCCTCCACACACACCGTTCCTTTTTCGATATTGATCTTGTCCAGCAAAAGCCGCTCATCCATCCCGAACTCCGGGTGACGCATGATCATCTGTCCCTCCAGCTTGAACTGGATCACCGTAATCGCCTTGTGCATTTTCTCATCCAGCATGGCGTCACGCACATCGTACTCATCCTCCCGGTAATCCAGCTTAAAGCAGGTGCAGGGATCCTTGTCGTATCTGCTCATGGCAAGTCTGGCGAGCGGCACCAGATTGATGCCGTATCCGTCCTCTAAAAGGTTCAGATTGCCATACTTGGCAGAGATGCGGATCGCGTTGCAGATGCAGGGTCTGCTTCCCGCCGCCGCTCCCATCCAGTAAATATCGTGGTTCCCCCACTGAATATCCACGGAATGGTGCTGCATCAAGGTATCCATAATCAGATTCGGGTAAGGTCCCCTGTCGAAAATATCTCCCACCACATGCAGATGATCCACCACAAGCCTGCGGATCAGATTGCAGAACGCAATCACAAGCTCCGGCGCCCTGCCTGTGCGGATCACAGACCGGATGATCTCATTATAATAAGCTTCCTGATCGGAGACATCCGGTCTGCCGGTCAGCAGTTCCTCGATCACATACGCAAAATCTTTCGGCAGCGCTTTTCGCACCTTGGATCTGGTGTATTTTGACGAGGCGCTCTTGCAGATGCGGATCAGCCGGTACAGGGAGACCTTATACCAGTCCTCCATATTTTCTTCTGTCTTTAACACCTGCTCTAGCTTCTGCTCCGGATAATAGATCAGTGTCGCAATCGCTTTCTTCTCTCCCGCACTGATCGCATTCCCGAATTCTTCCTCGATCTTGCGCTTAATCGCTCCGGAACCGTTCCGGATCACGTGCTGGAACTGATCGTACTCGCCGTGAATATCTGTAATGAAATGTTCTGTTCCCTTTGGCAGGCTTAAAATCGCCTGCAGGTTAATGATCTCCGTCGCTGCCGCAGCCACGGTCGGATACTGATTTGCCAGACTTTTTAAATACCGCAGATCTGTTTCCCTATATTTTTCCATATGTTCCCCCTCAGAATATCAAAATCGAAGATACCTCTCAAATAGTAACATATCCGCGCACTGCTGACCAGATTTTGTTCGTTTTCTGCCCTGTATAAAAATGGAAACAGAAAACGTTTCCACGCTCCTGTTCCCATTCGATCCATCTGTATCCGCTTTCAATCTGCCTTATCCGTCTGCCTGTCCAATCAGTCTGCCTGTTCCATCGTTGCCCGGATCACATCCTGCATATCATAAAATCCTGCCTTTTTCCCGGCGAGGAACTTTGCCGCCTCCACAGCCCCTTTTCCAAAGACGCTGCGGGAATATGCGGTATGCTTGAACTCAATGACCTCGTCGAGTCCCGCGAAGATGACCTCATGCTCCCCGACGATGCTGCCTCCGCGCACTGCCGAGATTCCGATCTCGTGCGGATCTCTCTTTTTGCGCTCGCTGCTTCTGTCATATTTGTACTCATAGACATGTCCCAGCGCATCATTCATGGAATCCGCCAGCGCCAGTGCCGTGCCGCTCGGTGCATCCAGCTTCTGGTTGTGGTGCTTTTCCACGATCTCCATGTCAAATCCTGCCGGCGCAAGAATCGTTGCCGCCTGCGCTAAAAGCTGCATCAGCAGATTGATTCCCAGCGACATATTCGCGGACTTTAATACTGCCACCTGCTCCGATGCCGCCTTTACCTGCTCCATCTGTTCCTCCGACAATCCCGTCGTGCACAGAACCACCGGAATCTTTTTATCCACACTATAGACCAGAAGATCGTCCACGGCCTTCGCATTGGAAAAATCGATGATGACATCCGCCTTCACATCGCAGACGGAAATATTCGGGAATACCGGATAGTCATTTTTGATCCCGTCATAGAGATCCACTCCCGCCACGATCTCAATCTGCGGATCCTCCTTGCAGATTGCGGAGATGACCTGTCCCATTTTACCATTGCATCCATTCATGATTGCCTTAATCATCGTACGTTATCCTCTCTTCTCTGTACTGCCCGCTCCGCGTGCCGCATGCAGCCGGCGGTGCAGACACATACTCCGGCGGATGGCCTTACGGCTCACTTCCGCCGGAGTCATCTGTTCTTTTATGCTAACTTTATTCCGTAATTTTTCATCGCTTCTGCAAGCTTCGCGGCATTCTCCGGTGTCATCTCCGTGAGCGGGGAACGAAGCGGTCCCACTTCCAGTCCCATCAGATTCAATGCTTTCTTCACCGGAATTGGGTTTACCTCGGAAAACAACGCATCCACAAGCGGCTGTGCCTTTAACTGCAGTTCTCTCGCGCGCAAAAGATCCCCCGCGGAGAAAGCCGCGCACATATCGTGCACATCCGCCGGCGCCACATTCGACCACACGGAAATCACACCAATTGCACCGATTGCCATCAGAGGCACCACGATGCCGTCCTCGCCGGAATACAAATCAATCTTGCCGTCCGTTAAGTACATCAGCTTGGATGCCTGAGCCAGACTGCCGGTCGCCTCCTTGATACCCACAATGTTCTCCACGTTCTTAAAGAGTGTGGCTGCGGTCTCCGGCATAATATTGCAGCCGGTACGTCCAGGAACGTTGTACATGATAATCGGAAGCTTTACCGCCTCGGCAATCTCTGTATAGTAACGGATTAATCCGCCCTGTGTCGCTTTGTTGTAGTACGGGGTCACAGCCAAAAGTCCGTCTGCTCCTGCCTTTTCCGCCTCTTCGGAAAGGTGAATCGCCTCTCTGGTGCAGTTGGAACCGGTGCCGGCAATGACCGGAACACGATGCTTTGCAAAACGCACTGCTGCCCGGATCACATCGGAATGCTCCTCCGTAGTGAGCGTCGAACTCTCTCCGGTCGTTCCCACAATCACAATCGCATCCGTTCCCTGCTCAATCTGCCATTCGACCAGTTCCTCCAACTTGTCGTAATTTACCTCTTCATTTTCCTTCATGGGTGTAACAATCGCTACACCAGCGCCCTTGAATATCGCCATGCCAATCCTCCGTTTCTCCTATGTTAATATATGCCCATGGTACAATTTTGCCCCTGTCAGATCAGAGTCAGAATAAAAAAGTAAAAAAAAGCCGGCTCGATGAGCCGGTCTGATTCTTCTGCCGCATATCTGCATGCCATTATACAGAACCGATAGCGCCCCATCTGCAAAGATGACAGTCATAAAGTTCTTAGCTTTATGCCCAAGAACCAGGGCAGCAGGTGCCTTGCTCTTTCGGCATGCTTTCCTTTTGCTTTCCTTCCCCTGTGCCTGTCACATCCGGAAAACTACTCTTAAAGCACGCAACCTCTATCAAAATATGTATCATATAGTTAAAATTAACATAGCACTATCAACAACGGTTGTCAATAATGGAACTTTCGATTATTCCTCCAAAAAATCCACCTTGCTCACCGATACCTCATATGCCACCCGCTTTTCTGTCTCTAACTCCGAGATCTTTTTGACATATTCCCTGCTCTGGATTCTGCCCCACACCTGCACATGACCTCCCACTTCAAAGCCGGAAGCAAATCTCGCATTTCTCCCCCAGCAGATACACGGTATATAGTCTGACTTTCCGTAGGAACGGTTTACCGCAATCAGAAGATCCGCAATCTCCCGTCCCAGCGGCGTCTTGCGGTAAATCGGTTCCTTACAGATATATCCGTCCAGAAAAATCTGGTTGCTCTTCATATCCTCCTGCAGTTCCTCCAGAAACTCCAGTTCCCGCACAAACACCGATAAGACAAGGCGGTTCTTTTTCTCCTCATGCCGGTTAAACGACCGGAACTGCCCGGTCACATAAATGATCTGTCCTATGTAATCAGCATTTACGTCAATCAGCCGCTCGGATATCATCAATGGAATGTAGTCCAGATAATTGCTCAGGCGGTTCACTGCCACATCCACCATATAAAATCCCTCTCCGTACACTTCGTGACTGAACCGGAAATCGGATACAATCTCTCCCATAATTGACACCTGGTTGTTTTCAAAAATTTTATCTGCCATGAATCTTTCTCCCTTCTTACGACCATACTCTTTTTTGCGTTGTTCTTCTTTTTCGTTCCGTTCTGCTGGTATGATCTGCCTGACACATTATTTTTATCACGTCCGGTGCCAGAATTTTCATGCAACATGTCGATAACAAAGGGAATGAAATGGCGGATTTTGTCGCATGTACCACTTGCGCATCTCCGAAAATATGATAAAATAGATTGGTTACTTTTTTAGACTAGGTTTCACACAGGAAAGAGAGATTTTGTATATGAAAATGAAACGTGAAGATGTCCGTAACATTGCAATTATCGCCCATGTCGATCACGGCAAGACCACTCTGGTCGATGAATTGTTAAAACAGAGCGGCGTGTTCCGTGAGAACCAGGAGGTTCAGGAGCGTGTCATGGACTCTAATGATATTGAGAGAGAGCGTGGTATCACGATTCTTTCCAAAAATACAGCGATTACTTATAAAGGAACTAAGATTAACGTCATCGACACCCCTGGCCACGCTGATTTCGGCGGCGAGGTTGAGCGTGTCCTTAAGATGGTAAACGGCGTTGTGCTGGTCGTTGACGCTTTCGAGGGCGTTATGCCGCAGACCAAATTCGTTCTGATGAAAGCGCTCGAGCTTTCTCTTCCGGTTATCGTGTGTCTCAACAAAGTCGACCGCCCGGAGGCACGTCCGAATGAGGTTGTGGACGAAGTGCTTGAGCTTTTCATGGATCTCGACGCTTCCGAGGAACAGCTTGACTGCCCGTTCCTTTTTGCTTCTGCAAGAGACGGCTACGCTGTCCGCGAGCTTGACGATCTGGTGAACAACAAAAAGGATATGACTCCGCTGTTCGACACGATCCTTGACTATATCCCTGCACCGGAGGGCGATCCGGATGCCAACACCCAGGTATTGATCAGCACCATCGATTACAACGAATATGTCGGACGTATCGGTATCGGAAAGGTCGACAACGGCTGCTTAAAAGTCAATCAGGAGGCGGTTGTTGTCAACCACCACGAGCCTGACAAGCAGAAACGCGTCCGCATCAGCAAGCTTTACGAGTTTGACGGTCTGAACAAGGTGGATGTCACAGAGGCAAAGATCGGTTCCATCGTAGCTATTTCCGGTATTGCAGATATCCATATCGGTGATACCATCTGCGCACCTGAGAATCCGGTTGCCATTCCGTTCCAGAAAATTTCCGAGCCGACACTGTCCATGAATTTCATCGTAAATGACAGCCCGCTCGCCGGACAGGAGGGTAAATTCGTTACCTCCCGTCATTTAAGAGACCGTCTGTTCCGCGAATTAAACACCGATGTTTCTCTGCGTGTCGAGGAAACGGACAGCCCGGATTCCTACAAAGTATCCGGCCGCGGTGAGCTTCATCTGTCCGTACTGATTGAGAACATGCGCCGCGAGGGTTATGAGTTTGCCGTCAGCAAAGCTGAAGTTCTCTACCACACGGATGAGAACGGCAAGAAGTTAGAGCCGATGGAGCTTGCTTATGTCGATGTACCGGATGAATTTACCGGTGCCGTCATCGAAAAGTTAAGCCAGCGCAAGGGCGAAATGCTGAACATGAAACCGATTACCGGCGGTTACACACGTCTGGAGTTCAACATCCCGTCCCGCGGCCTGATCGGTTACCGTGGTGAATTTATGACGGATACCAAGGGTAACGGTATCATCAACACCATTTTCAACGGCTATGCACCGTACAAGGGCGAGATCGCTTACCGCAAACTCGGTTCCCTAATCGCATTTGAGACCGGCGAGTCCGTAACCTACGGTCTGTTTTCCGCACAGGATCGCGGTACGCTCTTTATTGGACCTGGCGAAAAGGTATACGCCGGCATGGTCATCGGTTCATCTTCCAGAGCCGAGGATATCGAATTGAATGTCTGCAAGAAAAAGCACCTGACCAACACGCGTTCCTCTTCTGCGGACGAGGCACTGACTCTGGTTCCGCCTAAGATTTTAAGTCTGGAGCAGGCACTCGATTTCATCGATGTCGACGAGCTCCTGGAGGTTACACCGGAGAGTCTTCGTATCCGCAAGCGTATTCTTGATCCAACCTTAAGAAAACGCGCCGGCATGAAAAAATAAGTCGTATTTCTACTCTTAAAAAGGAGCCATGTGCACCGTTTCCTATGGTGCGCATGGCTCCTTATAAAATGCAAATCCATTTTTTCCGTTTTTCTTCACTGTATACATCGCAGCATCCGCCGCTGCCAGAAGTTCCGTTGCATCCGCTCCGTGTTCCGGCCACACCGCGATTCCGAGACTGACTCCCAGTGCCTCGTCCGCTTCTCCCATTCTGCACGGCTTTTGCAGACGTTCCATCAAACCAGATGCATATCGCTCTATGACCCTGTAATCGCCGCAGTCGATCAGTGCTACAAACTCATCTCCTGCCAGGCGGTACGGTGTGAAATGGCCATCCTCCACCGCCAGCGACCGAAGTGCCACTTCGCGCAGCACCTCGTCCCCTGTATTGTGTCCGTAGGTGTCGTTCACCCGCTTAAAATTATCCAGATCATACATAAAAACCGTAAATTCTTCCCCGGAGACAATCCGCTGCCTGATATCTTCCATAAAGACACTACGGTTCTTAAGGTGTGTCAGTACATCATAATGTGCACTGTAAGACAGTTTTTCGTTTGCCCTGGTAATCACTTCGTTCATTTTGCGCCGGCGCATATTGTCCACCGCCAGCCATGCCACCATTGCCAACGCCACGGCAGCAATCACCAGCGTTGCCCTGATCGTATCCCGGTTCTTTTCCCAGAAGGTCTCCCTGTGATTGATGATGACTGCATCCCCGGGAAGCTTTGATGCACTGATTCCAAACCTGCGCATCACATTTTCATCAAAGCAATATACCTTCGGCGGCTCCATCACAATGGAGATCCCTGCACAATCCGTGCCCTCCAGTATCTGCACCGCCATTTCTCCTGCCCTTTTTCCCATCTGTTCCTGCGAGACAATCTCGCCGCCTAAAAATCCTTTTCCCATACCGTGCGAGACAATTGAAAACATCGGAATCTGCGCCACATCACTCAGCATCTGGATCGCTTCCGCCGCCGCGTACACATTCCCGTCGCCATCCCTGCTGCACATAATATAGACCAGAATGCTCTCCTCCCCCAGCGCAGCAACCTGTCTTTTTAATTCTTCCTGGGAGAGCTTTGAAGCGTCGATCTCTACAAAGTCCAACTCTGGAAAAACAGTATCGTAATACTGGAATTCCTTGCGTTCGCCCTCTCCGGTCACCGTATCATCCAGTATTCCTACCACCTGTCTTGCATCCGGATACAGCTTCTTTGCCAGCGTGATCGTATTCTCATAAGAGAGCGTCTCAACCACGCCCGTCACAAGCGGGTCTGCTGCCGCCTTCTTCGCCAGTTCCCCGTCATTGACTCCCTCAAAAACAACCGGCGTCTGCGCAAACAGCTCATCCCGATACGTCATTGCAAACTGAAACGCCGCATCATCCCCTACAATCACAACATCATACGCCGGAACCATCTTCAGATAGTATGCAAGCGTCTGGTAAAAAAGCTGTTCACTCTCCGCCGTCTCGACATTTTTGGTATCCATAAACTGATAATCCAGCTGTACACCGTCGCCCAACGCTTCTTTTATTCCGCAAATCTGCTCCGGAACCGTCTCCCATGCATAGGAATAAGAACTGATAAATAATACCCTGCCGGTGATTTCCCCAGCGTCCGGTACCAGTTCTTCTGCATATGCCGGAATGCCTCCCACACAGATAAGAAGTGCAATAGCAAAAAAAATCCGATACCCTTTTTGAATCCATCGACGTTCTATCACAGACACTCCTCCTCCCTATCCGTATATCAAAATTTTCCACCCTCCCGCTTCTATTGTCAATATTTTTTCACTGTTTTTTTACGGTTTTCTGATATTTTACAACCGCCGGATCCGTCATCTGCAGCGTCCTCTTCCACTCCCTGCTTTCCCCCACTTTCTGCACCGCGGAACGGTTCTTATACAAAAAGCGCGTCAGATTATAACAGTCCACCCAGATCTCGTTGTTTCCCTCTTTCTGCGACTCGTCAAAGATCAGCTGCAGCCCGAAATGCAGATGAACCGTGTCTATGTTGTTGACATTTTCCTTCGTGCTGTACCCGGTATGCCCCATATAGCCGATCACATCCCCTGCCGTCACGACATCGCCCTCCTTCAACTGTTCCCGGTACGGATAGTTCTGGCGCAGATGCGCATAATAATAGTAGCGCTTCCCGTCAAAGCTGCGGATGCCGATGCGCCATCCGCCGTACTGGTTCCAACCGATCGCTTCTACGTAGCCGGATTCTACGGCGATGATTGGGGTTCCGACCTGCCCCATCATATCATGTCCCAGATGTTGTCTTTGATATCCATAGCTTCTTGACACCCCGAAATCATCATAATCACTGTACTCAAACCCTTTTGCGATCGGTGAAAATGCTTTCAGACCATACTTTTTTACATATGACCCCTCCTCCTTTTCCTGGATCTCATATTCACCGACCATACCGCCAAGAACCGCTCCGTATGCCTCCCTGTAATAGGAAAACATCTTCATATCTGCGGTCATATGCTCCATCGTATCCTCCCCGCAGAGAATTTTTTCAGCAGCGGTACGCATGTCCTCCGTTGCTCCGGCTCCAAAATCTCCGCCGTTCTTTGCCCCGACGTACGCCAGAAGATCAATCCAGTCAAGATGCTGCTTTTCTCCGTAACTGCTTATGTCATACTCGTATGCCCTGGACAATGCCTCATACGACACATTAAAATCTACCCATTTGATATAGCCGTCCGCCGTTGTTTCCACGGCTGATTTTTGCGGCAGCTTTCCATTCTCCCAGAGGATTGCTCCCATCAAAAAAAGCAATGCCGCCTCAAGGATCACGGCCGAGCGGATCCGCCTGCTTCTCTCCATTCCTTTCTGTTCCGTTTTCCATTCCTCACTGTCATGGTCGTTTTGTTCATTATATAAAAAAAGACTGCAGACTATTCCCGTCTGCAATCTTTACAGATACCGTATAATATAGAATTTTTGCACTGTAGCTGAAATCCGTGGTCCTTTTGGATGTGCTCTGCAATCTCATCCATAAATCCGCAGTCGAGATGAATGATGCATCCACATTTGACACATTTCAGATGAAGATGCTCCTCGCAGTGCTGTCCCAGCTCCACGTACTGATACACTGCCTTTCCTCCCGCCTCCGCCACATATTTCATGACGGTGCCGTCTGTGGCAAGCTTATCCAGATAACGGTAAATCGTCGTGATATTGACGGCATCGCCGTTTCGCTTCAGATATTGATCGATATCCGCCACCGTCACGGTCCGGTCACTGTTGCTTTTTAAAAAATCAAGAATCTTTCTGCGGCTGTTTGTCGCATATCCACTCCCTGCCATCTCATCCCTCCGCAACTGCATCTATTTCCATTATATCATCTTTTCTGCGCCGACTTCTGCGCATCCGAAGTTCCGCAGGAACTTCTAATATGAAATCGTCAGAGTTCATTATATCAGCTACGCTTCGGCAAAAGTCCGGAAAAACTCCGTTTTCCCGGACTCGCGGGCGCGTTCACATGGAACATATCCGCCCGACTCATGCAAGCATGCGCGTCCGTCTTTGCTCCATGCTCACTTTTGCCTTCGCGAACATTATATCACATTTTTGCGCTCAGGCAAAAGTCTGTGAAACCATATCCCCGTCTCCTAAAATACAATTCCACATGCTTCAACCACAACACCCCAGAACACACCGAGCGCATACATGGTGGCGATGATGGCCGCATTCTGCTTATAGTCGCGGTTCAGCCGGAACAGCACCAGAAATCCCACACCGGCATTCACCAAAAGTCCTGCCATCATGGCGCCCGGCCGGATAATTCCATCCAGGTACAACTGTGTGATTACAACGGACGACGCACAGTTCGGGATCAGCCCCACGAGGGCAGCAATCAGCTCTCCCACAACCGGAAGTCCGGAAAACAGTCCCGCCAGCGCTTCCTCTCCGATCAACCCGATCACACCGTTTAATACCAGTGAAATCAGGAAAATAAAACAGAAGATCTTTACCGTATGCTTAAGCGCGGAAACCACAATCCCATCCTCGCAATGGCAGTGCTCCTCCTCACACACGACATGAATGTCCATCTCCTTCTCCTGTTTCTTCAAGAGTCTCACATATACCAGTTCCACAATCAGACCGGACAGCACAGCAATGATTACCTTACTGCCAAGAATTTTCACAATCGTCACTACCGGCACCGACTCCGAAATCAGAATCGGAAGCATCTCATCCGAAGCGGACAAATAGATAGCGACCAGAGTTCCGACTGTAATGACTCTTCCGGCAAAAAGACTCGATGCCGCTGCCGAAAACCCGCACTGCGGAATCACACCGAGCAGACCGCCCCACACAGGTCCCCATTTTCCAGCGGACTGTATCTTCCGGCTCAGCCTGCTTCCCGTATGATGTTCCAATGCCTCCATAAAAAGATAGGTCAAAAATAAAAACGGCAAAAGCCTGACGCTGTCAAGCACTGTATCCAATAATACATCCAGCATAAAATCATTCCTCCCTGGCGATGCAGCATCGCCGCCTGATATACTGTCTTCCCTGCATGATGCACACTTTTGCAAATCATTCGTTTTTGCAACCTGCATGCATTTGCAACTCATTTGCATTTTGTATTATACATTGATATCGTGTTTTGTCAAGCTTTTTATCGTATTTCTTTCGAGTGCCATATTTGGCACCACACTGCTGCCCGGCTATAATTCCATCCATTCTTTGTGCTGCATTCTACACAAAACAGGAAGCAGACTCCGTTCAGGCTCATATTTGAAATCCATCCAGATACCCTCTGTCCAGATACAGTTCTCTTAATTTTTCGCGGTACACTTCCTTTGTATTGTACGGTCTGCCAAAATGAATTCCGTCCGAAAACTGGTCCGCCGGATAATAGGTAATTTCAGAAAAATAATCCGGGAAAAGCCGCTCCAATCCCCGTGTTTCAAAATCCTGCCGGATCTGCTCCACCTGCTTGCGGCGCGCCGGTGTATCTGCCAGCGGATCGGGGATCAGATAGCATGCCACCCCCTGCGTGTCGCACAATTCGTAAATTTTCCGCAGATAGCGCTCTGCCAGATCAGACATGCCGTCTGTCCGGTCATCTCCGCTTTTCCCCTTCTTCGCCGCTTCCTCCCGCTCCTTCACATAATTCAAATACAGCTTGCGGTTTACCGCCGAACCGGCGATCAGTTCTGCCACCGGCTTTTTCAGGAAAAAGCTTCCGAACGTCTCCTCCATTTCCTCTGCGGTCTCCTCGTCAAGTTCGCCCAGCAGATCCGCCTGCAAAAACGGAAGAACCACATAAGAATAGCTGTATGTGGCATCAATCGACGTCTGAAGCAGATCCGGTCCCGCCATCAGCCAGACTTCCGAGACATTCTCATGCGTCTCCAGAAATTCTTTTACCAGAAGATATTCCCCCGCCATGGTCAGCGCGCGATTATTTCCGACCAGACAGTATTGTTGATTACAATCATAAAACGCTTCCGTCATCTGTGCGCAGACACTGTCACCGACCAACAGCTTCGTGTAACTGCCCGGCGTTCTGCTCTTTGCAAGATACGCAGCCACTTCCCGCTCGGCTCCCTCCTCGTAATCACTGCTGTCCGTCAACGCGGCAAACACACCGCGAAATCTCTCCGTCGCCGACAACAGATCAAAGGTCAGAAGCAGTACCGCAAATATTCCTAAAAAGGCGATCAACTTTTTTGTAAAACGCTTCATGCCTTCCTCCTAAAATTGAAAATAAAGAAACTCCGCCGCCGCTCTTCCGTAATTCTGCAGCAACAGCACGACAAATCCCAGAAGAACCAGCATGTAAATACTCCAGCGAATCACAAGCACCTGCTTTGCAAGCCAGGCACGTATGGAAATCCCGGATTCATGCAGGATATCCACTACAAGCAGAACTCCGATGGTAAATGCCAGCTGATACACCTCCAGTCTGCAAAGCCCCATGCCAAATAATGTGCCATCGGTAAACTGTCCCAGCCAGTTACCGTTTTGCACAATCCGCCGAAGCATCGCCACAGCTCGTCCCAGATGATCTGCCCTGAAAAAAAGCCACGCAAAATCCGTGAGGATAAATGTCACACAAATCCGGGCAGCGCGCGTCAGTCCCTGCATTTTTTCCGAAAAAAAACGTATCTTTTTCTCCGGCAGCCTCTTTTGCGCGGCCTCACTTACATATCTGATGCCTCTGCCAGCCACCTGATAGCTTCCATGGATTGCTCCCCACACCACATAGTGCCAGCCTGCGCCATGCCAGAGCCCGCTGACAAGAAATGTTATCATCAGGTTTACAGCGGTTCTCCCACTGCTGCCGCGGCTTCCTCCCAGCGGGAAATACAGATAGTCGCGGAACCAGCTCGAGAGACTGATATGCCATCGTCTCCAGAATTCCCGGCAATTCACTGCAAAATAGGGCTGTCGGAAATTATCCATCAGGCGGATGCCAAGCACCTTGGCCGCCCCGATGGCAATATGGCTGTAACCGCCGAAATCACAGTAGATCTGTACCGCAAACAGCACCGTGGCAAACACAAGCATGCCGGAGGAATAATTCCGGTAATCCTGATAGACCTGATCGACCAGAATCGCAGCACGATCCGCAATCCACATTTTTTCAAAATACCCCCACAGCATCAGAAGCAGTCCGTCCTTTACCCTGTCATAGTCAAACTCTGCCGGCTCCCGCAGCTGTGCAAGCAGACTGCTGCTCCGCTCGATCGGCCCCGCAACAAGCTGCGGGAAAAATGACACAAACAGCGCAAAACGCAGGAAACTTTTTTCCGCTTCTGTCTTCCCTTTCCAGACATCGATCAGGTACCCGATGGTCTGGAACGTGTAAAAAGATATTCCGACCGGAAGAATGAGATCCGGCACCCTTAACGCCCGCACGCTTCCCACCGCACGGAGCAATTCGTTGATATTCTGCACTGCAAAAGCAGAATATTTGAAAAAAAAGAGAATTCCGACACACACAAGCTCGCTGCCGGTCAGCACCGCCAGACGTCTCTTCCCTTGTCGTACTTTATTTTGTGCCAGCAAAAGTCCGCCCCCATAACCGATTGCGGTCACAAGCAGAATCAGACAGCCATACTGCACATTCCAGCTCATATAAAAATAATAGCTCGCCACAAGCAGCCATAACTGTTTTGCCCTCTTTGGTATCAGAAAATACATTCCCGTCACCAGCGGGAAAAATAAAAGGAATGAAAACGAATGAAACAGCACTTAATTCTCCTCTCATGAAATCAACAGATGCCTTTCCTAAAATCCTTTGACGCAATACCCGTCAGCAAATTTTCTCAATCCGGCGTTCTTTGTATTTGCAAAAAGGAGACACGGTCTTCACTCGCCATGTCTCCTCTGTCTAATGCTTTTTGTTGTGATGTTCCTACAGCATCTTAATGCGCTCTAACGCTGCCAGTGTATTCTCATAGCTTCCGAATGCCGTCAACCGGAAATATCCCTCACCGCTCGGTCCGAATCCGGAACCAGGTGTTCCAACCACGTTGGCGCGTGCGAGCAGATCGTCAAAGAATTCCCAGGATGTCATCTCTCCTGGTGTCTTCAGCCAGATATACGGCGCATTCACACCACCGAACACCGTGTAACCGGCATCCCTTAATCCCTGCTTGATCGCTTTCGCATTCTTCATATAGTAAGCAACCTGCTCTTTTAACTGTGTCTTTCCTGCCTCGGAATAAACAGCCTCTCCTGCCCGCTGCACAATGTACGGCGCACCGTTGAACTTGGTTCCGTGACGTCTTGCCCACATAGCATTCAGCGATACCTCACCGCACTTTAATTCCTTCGGAACAACCGTATAACCCAGACGCACCCCGGTAAAACCGGCATTCTTAGAGAAACTCTTCAGTTCAATCGCACAGGTCTTGGCACCCTCACACTCATAGATGGAGTGCGCCACATTTTCCTCTGAAATATAAGCCTCATACGCTGCATCGTAAATAATGACCGCTTTGTTCTTATTTGCATAATCTACCCAGCCCTGCAGCTGATCTTTTGTGATGGTGGTACCGGTCGGATTGTTCGGCAGACACAGATAGATGATATCCGGTGTCTCTTTCGGAAACTCCGGCACAAAATTATTCTCCATCGTACACGGCATGTAGATCACATCGCTCCACATCTCCGTCTCCGGATCATAAGTACCGGTACGTCCCGCCATAACATTGGAATCCACATATACCGGGTAGACCGGATCACACACTGCAATGCGGTTATTCTGTGCAAAAATCTCCTGAATATTACCGGAATCGCTCTTTGCTCCGTCCGATACAAAAATTTCATCAACCGTAATATCGCATCCTCTTGCCTGATAATCGTTCTTCACGATTGCGCTGCGCAGAAATTCATATCCCAGATCCGGTGCATATCCGTGAAAAGTCTCCGCATGCCCCATCTCATCGACGGCTTTATGCATAGCTTCAATAATTGCCGGTGCAATCGGCTGTGTCACGTCACCGATGCCAAGGCGGATAATCTTTTTGTCCGGATTTGCTTCGCTGTAGGCATTTACCTTCTTTGCAATCGTACTGAAAAGGTAGCTTCCCGGAAGTTTCTGATAATTATCATTGATCTTGTACATGTCTCTCTCCTTATTCCTTCCATGCAGAATTCGTTCTCTTTCAAAATGTCGCCAACGACACAACGCATTGCCACTCTCTGTCACCCATTATCTCATACTTAAATCCAATCCGCAAGCACTTTTTGATTCCTGGTAAACAAAATTCTCCTGTCTGCGACTTTTCCTATTCGCACGGGTATGCATCCCCGCGGAGCGTTTTTGTATAACAGGAACGATATTTCCTATTACAAAAAAAGGACCGCCGCATCTGCGGCAATCCTCTCTCTCACTCATCAGGCAAGCAAACTTAAAATCATCTGGGCTGTTTCTGTCAGACCGGTTCCATTATCCATGCTGCGTTTCTGTATGTACCGATGCGCCTCTTCCTCCGACAGATTGTTACGTTCCATCAGAAGTGCTTTTGCCTCATTTATCAGCTCCTGTTCCTCCTTCGTGCGCTCCTTCGGAATCTGCTTCAACTTTTTTCTGCGCCTGGTGATGGTATATTCCATCATCTCCACCGTATCTAACAGCTCGTTTACCTTAAGCGGCGTGGCAAGGCAGACCAGATTCTCCACATCCCGGTTTCCACAGTTTGCAGGAGACGCAACCAACAGCATTTCAAATTGTACCGGCAGATATTCGTGCAGTTCTGTGTACATCATATCCACAAAACGATACCCGCACACGACAATCCCGCCGCCAAGTTCACCGGCGCTCTGTAACACCTGCGCTCCGGTGCTGCAGACTGCATCGACATGATGACCGTTCTGCATCAGTATTTTTTTGATATTGCGGGCATTATCCTGTTTGGGAAATGCAACAATAATATTTGTCAATTCTATCCCCTTTGCATCCAGGCTCTATATTTTATAAAGGTAATTGTCAATTTCCCAGCCTGTCACCTGCGCACGATAATCTGCCCACTCTGCCATCTTTGCCTCGCTGTACTTCTCGCTGATATGTTCGCCAAGTACTTCCCGAATGTAAGGATCTGCCTTAAATGCTTCGACCGCTTCTCCCAGATCCGCCGGAAGTGATTCGATTCCCTGCTTCTTAATCTGCGACAGCCGCATCTCGAATATATTCTCAGTCACGGCAGCCGGCGGATCGATCTGCCGGCGGATTCCATCCAGTCCGGCTTCCAGACACACCGCGAGCGTAAGATACGGGTTTGCTGCCGAATCCGGGCAGCGCAGTTCCACTCTGGTTCTGCTGCCGCGCGATACCGGAATCCGGATCAGCGGACTGCGGTTTGTCATGGACCATGCGATATAAATCGGCGCCTCATATCCCGGGACAAGACGCTTATAGGAATTGACAAGCGGATTGGTAATTGCAGTCATGGCTCTCATATGGTTCATAATGCCGCCGATAAACCAGTAAGCTTCCCTGCTCAGTCCGTTCTCCCCGTCCGGATCGTCAAAAATGTTCCGACCATTCTTGGAAAGCGACATATTCACATGCATTCCGGAACCATTCACCCCGTACTTCGGCTTTGGCATAAAGCTTGCAAACATGCCGTGCCGCTTTGCAATGGTCTTTACCGCAAGCTTGAATGTCATGATATTGTCCGCTGTTTTTAACGCCTCGTCATATTTAAAGTCAATCTCATGCTGCGCCGGTGCTACCTCGTGATGGGACGCCTCTATTTCATAGCCCATATCCTCTAATGTCAGCACCATATCTCTTCTTGCATTCTCCCCGAGATCAACCGGTCCCAGATCAAAATATCCGGCACGCTCCGTGCTCATCGTTGTCGGCTGTCCATCCTCATCCTGATTAAACAGGAAAAATTCACATTCCGGCCCGACATCAAAACGGTATCCCATAGATTCCGCATCTGCCACCGCCTTCTTTAAAGCATACCGCGGATCTCCCTCAAACGGTTTGCGGTCTGCGGTATAAATATCACAGATGATTCTGGCAACTTTTCCCTGCTGTGGCCGCCACGGAAAGATTACAAACGTATCCAGATCCGGATACAGATACATGTCCGACTCTTCAATTCTCACAAATCCCTCAATGGAGGACCCGTCAAACATACATTCATTGTTCAATGCTTTCTCAAGCTGGCTGGACGTGATTGCCACATTCTTGAGTGTCCCGAACATATCGGTAAACTGGAGCCTGATGAACTCCACATCCTCTTCCTCCACGATTCGGATAATATCCTGCTTTGTGTACTTGCTCATTTTCTTCTCCTCCATCTTCCACTGCCATGATCTTTCCTCACTGCCGTGATCTTTTCTCACTGTCGCGGTCTTTCCTCACTGTCGTGATCTTTTCTCACTGTCACGGTCTTTCCTCACTGTCGTGATCTTTTCTCACTGTCAAGTTCCTTCCTCACTGCCGTGATCTTTTCTCACTGTCGCGATTCTTCTCCTGCTATCTGCAATATTCTGTAACTTTTTCAAAAGGCATCGATCCTCCGAACAAATCCAGTGCACTTCCGATCGTCACATTCAGCCTGTCACATCCAAGCTCTCTCAAAAGTGCAAGGTCATCAAAGTCCCGCACTCCGCCGGCATAGGTAACCGGTATCCTGCCCCAGGAGCCAAGCAGACTTGCAAGTTCTCTCTCAATACCGTTTGCCTTACCCTCCACATCGACCGCATGTACTAAAAACTCGTCACACTCACTGCCGAGGCGTTCCAAAAGTTCTGTTGTCACACGTTCCCTCGTATCTTTCTGCCAGCGATCGGTCACAATATAATAACCATCCGCCCGCTTTGCACAGCTTAGATCCAGAACCAGATGTTCTTTTCCGACATTTTTCCTCAATGTTGCAAGCCGTTCATAGTCAATTTTTCCGTCACGAAACACATAGGAGGTGACAATCACATGACTTGCGCCCGCATCCAGAAACTGCTTTGCGTTCGCAGCATCAATGCCTCCTCCGATCTGAAGTCCGCCCGGATACTCCGCAAGCGCCTGCAGGGCCTGTGCCTTTGTCGCCTCATAGTACGCACTGTCTCGCGAATTCAACAGAATGATATGTCCGCCGCGAAGTCCCGCTTCCTTATATAGATGTGCATAATACGCAGCATCCGCTCCGGCGACAAAATTCTCCACTGCCCGGTCTCCCTCATCCGCAAGACTGCTGCCGACAATCTGCTTGACCTTGCCGTTATGTATATCAATACAGGGACGAAACTCCATACTGCCTCCTTATACACTGCTCTCGTAATATAAATTTAGGCAACGTACCCCCTGTAACAGTGGCTCCGTCGCCCACTGCCATCATAGCACACATCTGTCCGTTTGTGAATATTTTTATATATTAGTCTAACTTATCAATATATTTTTTTATCAACTGACACTTATACTACATTGACACACACATTTTTTTTTGCTATTATAGAGAAACTAATATACTTTTTTAACAAACATTTATACAAGGAAAGCGAGGAAAATAAAAATGGGAACAATTATCGGTGAAGGAATTACTTTTGATGATGTGCTTTTGGTTCCACAGTATTCAGAAGTAACTCCGAACATGATTAATTTAACGACACACCTTACCAAAAAGGTCGTGCTCAATATCCCTATGATGAGTGCTGCAATGGATACTGTCACAGAGCACAGAATGGCCATTGCCATGGCAAGACAGGGTGGTATCGGTATTATCCACAAAAATATGTCCATTCAGGCTCAGGCAGATGAAGTCGACAAGGTAAAACGTTCAGAAAACGGCGTTATCACAGACCCATTTTTCCTTTCTCCAAGCCATACACTGCAGGATGCTGAAGACTTGATGCGAAAATTCCGCATTTCCGGTGTTCCGATCTGCGAGAATAACAAGCTCGTCGGCATCATCACGAACCGTGACTTAAAGTTCGAGACAGATTTTTCCAAGAAGATCAGTGAAAGTATGACTTCCGAAGGTCTTATCACTGCTCCTGAAGGCATTACCTTAGAAGAGGCAAAAAAGATTCTTGCCAAGGCGAGAAAAGAAAAGCTGCCGATCGTCGACAAAGATTTTCATCTGAAGGGACTTATCACCATCAAGGATATCGAAAAACAGATCAAGTATCCGCTCTCCGCAAAGGATGAGCAGGGTCGTCTGCTTTGCGGTGCAGGTGTCGGCATTACCGGCAACATGATGGAACGTGTGGAAGCTCTCGTAAAGGCTCACGTAGATGTCATTGTTGTGGATTCCGCTCACGGACATTCCAGAAATATCCTTGAGGCTGTCAAGAAGATCAAGACCGCTTATCCGGATCTGCAGGTCATTGCAGGTAACGTGGCTACCGGAGAAGCAACACGCGACTTAATCGCTGCCGGTGCAGATGCGGTAAAAGTCGGCATCGGACCTGGTTCTATCTGCACCACCCGTATCGTTGCAGGTATCGGTGTTCCACAGATTACCGCTATCATGGACTGCTATAAGGTTGCAAAGGAAGCCGGTATTCCGATCATCGCCGACGGCGGTATCAAATACTCCGGCGATATGACTAAAGCTCTCGCAGCCGGTGCAAATGTCTGCATGATGGGAAGTATCTTTGCCGGATGTGATGAGGCTCCCGGAACTTTCGAGTTGTATCAGGGAAGAAAATACAAGGTTTACCGCGGCATGGGTTCTCTTGCAGCTATGGAGAACGGCAGCAAAGACCGCTATTTCCAGGAAGGTGCCAAGAAGCTGGTACCGGAAGGCGTCGAAGGCCGTGTGGCTTACAAGGGCAATGTGGAAGACACTGTTTTCCAGCTGGTCGGCGGTATCCGTTCCGGTATGGGTTACTGTGGCTGCCCAACGATCGAGGATCTCAAGGAAAAGAGCAAGTTTGTAAAAATCTCCGCTGCTGCTCTTCGTGAGAGCCATCCGCATGACATCCACATCACAAAGGAAGCTCCAAACTACAGTATTGACGAATAGACATTTTCTTTATATAATGTCATTTATATTACACTTTCGTATTCCGGCGCCCTGTGTGCCGGAATACTATTAACCAAAGGCATGACACATATATCTGTGCTCATCCTGCTATTTAATGAGGTGAACATACTTGGATTCAAGTGACATATTTCAAATAATTTTCTTAGTGCTCTTACTTATGCTCTCTGCATTCTTTTCATCCGCAGAGACGGCTTTAATTACCGTCAATCGCATCCGGATGCGTACCTTGGCAGAAGACGGGAACAAACGCGCTGCCACTGTTCTTCGCATCACAGATAATTCTGGAAAAATGCTTTCTGCAATCTTAATCGGTAATAACATCGTGAATCTGTCGGCATCCTCCCTCGCAACTTCTCTGGCAATCAAGATCTGGGGCAATGTCGGTGCAGGTATTGCAACCGGTATCCTTACCATTCTCATTTTGATTTTTGGCGAGATCTCACCGAAGACACTGGCGACCGTCAATTCCGAGAAACTGGCTCTCACCTATGCAAATGTGATTGAGGTACTGATGAAACTTCTGACTCCGGTCATTTTTATCATCAATAAGCTTGCCAACCGCATCTGCAAATTATTTGGTGTTGATCCGAATGCCGATACCCAGAAGATGACCGAGGAAGAACTGCGCACGATCGTGGATGTCAGCAAAGAATCCGGTGTCATTGAGTCTGAAGAACACACCATGATTAACAATGTGTTTGATTTTGGCGATGCACAGGCCAAAGAAGTCATGATTCCCAGAATTGATATGACCTTTGCGCAGGTAGACAGTTCCTACGATGAGCTAATTCAGATTTTTCAGGAGGATAAGTTTACCCGGCTGCCAGTCTATGAAGATACGACCGACAACGTGATTGGTATCCTCAATATGAAAGATCTGCTTCTCTGTCGCGACAAGGATCATTTTTCTGTTCGTGATATTATGCGTGAACCGTATTTTACATACGAGCACAAGAACACTGCGGAATTGTTTATGGAAATGCGTAAGTCCTCTATCTCACTTGCCATTGTTCTGGATGAGTATGGCGCTACTGCGGGTCTGATCACGCTGGAAGATCTTCTGGAAGAGATTGTCGGTGAAATCCGTGATGAATATGATACCGACGAAGAAGATCCAATTGTCCAGCTTAGCGACCGTGAATACATGGTTCTCGGCTCCACCAACCTGGAAGATCTCTGTGATGAAATCGGCTTGAATTTTACATCCGAGGATTATGATACGATTGGCGGCTACCTCATCGGTCTGCTGGATCACCTTCCGGAAAAGAACGAAGTGATTATTACCGATGATGATGTGTTGCTTCGTGTGGAACAGATGGATAAAAACCGGATTGAAAAGATCTATATCAAGAAGCCGGAAGCTCCGGTCTCAGATGCAGAAGAACACACATAAGGGCTGTCCGTAATCAACAAGAATATATTAGGAAACATTCTCTCCACTCTTCCTCACAGAAGAATGAAAGATCTACAGCCGGCGGCAGGCAGGAAACGCCTGCCGCCGGCTTTTTTTATTTTCATCTTACACGATTTGGCGCAAGATACTGATCATACATTCCCTGTAATGCTCCTGCTTCTCTGCTATCTCCGAATCCGTGTGCATCTACATACTGGCGGATCTTCCGGCGTGTCTCACCATTAATCGTATAGGTTTCAACCGGTGCACCATTTTTCAGATTTCTAAATACTGTCCGAAGTGCAGACACATACGCAGTATCCGTCTTCCAGATCGAATCATCCAAAAGCCCTCCTCGTTCATAAGAACTTCTGTAATATTTTTCATCAATAAAGCGTGTCGTTCTCTCCGTTCGTACATCTGCAGGCGCCGTATCCACCACATAAACCGTGATGCGCTTATAATACGTGCTTCCGGCACTGTCAACTACTGTAAGATTTTCCGTGCAGCTTCCCTCATGCTGGAACTGTGTAAAATCCGATGCCTGGTAATCTGGAATCGAAAAAGATGTTCCATTTTCATGAAATCCTGCCTCGATCGGGCTTCCATCTTCACGATCCGATGCAGTCGCATGGCTTAAAATCTCACTGTCTGTGATAACCCCCTGCTGTGCCTGCTCCAGTGTATAGTAGAGATTTGTGGCAACAATCCACGGACAGTCATCCCACGACGCATACAGCGTGATCATCGCACCGTTCTGATCTGCCACGCCGGATGCTTCTATCAGATCCGCCACACTGACCTGCATTCCTGCTGTCCATTGCGGTATAAAGCTATCGCGCCCATCCTCGAGCGACCACCCCATAAAAACAGCCGCATATGCCTTTTTATCCGACACCGGATCAGCAGCCGGAGTTTCCGATTCTTCCAGAACTTCCAGTTCTTCCACATCCGCTTCTGCTTCTGTTGCATCTTCCTCCGGTGCTTCTGTCGATTCACTGGAAGCATCCGCTTCTACTACTTCCGGATCTGCTACGCTTCCATCTGAATTCGTGATGCTTCCATACAGCTGCGTAATACTTCCATCCTCATTTATAATGCCACCTGCCGGTGTCATCATCAGACCCGTATCCGCATCCATCACCATAACCACTACGCCAGAATCATCCAAAACAATCGTGCCGTCTAATACCTGCTGCGTGATATCCTCTCCGTCCAACGTATAGCGGATATAACGCCCCGTAACATCCGGCAACGTCACATTCTGATCGTATATGATCGTTATATCATCAATCGGCGCTTGTTCTTTGCCATCGTTTGGGTCAAAATGCAGCGTATAGCTGTTTGCTGTCCAAGACGCCGTCAGAACATCTGTCGCATCATCTTCTGCGCCAAACGTATACACCGCATTGTTCAGACTACCGTTAAATGGATCCGATTTCACCCAACCTGAAAAAGTATATCCGGTTCTTACCGGATACGGAATGGATTTAACCGTTCCATAGTGCTCCGTAAAACTCTGCACAGCGGTACTTCCCTGCCATGTTCCCCCATTGGGATCAACTTTTAAAGTTGAGTGGTTAATCTGCGCGTTTGCAATCATTCGCACATTTTGTGCAGGCATGGCAAACGCATACTGCTTTCTATCCGTCTCATACGTGCCAGTCCATCCCGTCCAATGGTAACCATTTTTTACCACCGCATCAATTGTAACCGCTGCCCCAGACATATAATTGCGTACACCACTGACACTCTGAATTCCATTTCCTGCAATCAGATCAACCCGGAATAAAGCATTGCACCAGCTGGATGCAATGCATGCTTTGTCGATCCAGTGTCCCGTGTCAACTCCTGCAGATTTTAAATACCCATCAAGTTGATCCCTGTTATCAAACCGACTCATACCGGATCCGCTGATCCGGCAATAGATCGTATACTCAATCTTATCTCCCTTAAACCAACTTGATATGCCACCACCAGAAAAGATAACCGTATTATGTACTGTCCCGTCCGCACCCGTCACCGTACCCTGCCTCACAGTAGCACTGGACACAATATTGCTATTTACCGCAATGTTGTAATTCGTCAGATCCGGAGTCAGATTCGGATCCAGTGTCACCGTCAGTTCGCCGTCAAAAAGACCAGTATCATCCTGTGCAGATGTATTTTCAATCTTCCCTTTTACGATAACCTTTCCATCCGATATACTTGTTGTCTGCTGCGACTCAAACTCCGGAAAAGCAATGTCTACCGCCGCTCCGATGTAAAGCTGGGTATCCCAACGGACATTGGCAACATCCACCCCAAACACTGTCGCACCATATGATAATCCCGAAACGTTATACAAAACGGAGCACATATCCGTTTGTTGGCAAAATAGTGATCCATCACGGTAAAGCCCCTCTATTACAGTCCCGCCGTTCCTTACATTTTTTTCACTATCCCGAGCTTGTTGTGTAAACATGGATATCAGTTTGGGATTTTCCGTAACCCTTGCCGCATCGATACATCCAAAAAGTATCTGTCCTGTCACGTCTCCGTATTCCTTGGTTTTTAAACCATCAAACAACTCTGCCTGCATCGTAACAGTTGCTCTGGAGACAGGATCGAAACCATAATCATCGCCCTCCCAATCAACATCTCCGAACCGGAATCTCGATCCCACACTTAAAGTCACCGCACGTACCGGATAAGAAGCATTTTCCTCCACGACAATCAGCTGCCAGCCGGTCGGCGTTCCACCGCCTCCCGTATCCTGCTCCCAGAGATCGGATGCACGGCATACCGGTATATTGGCTACATAGTAATCACCATACCCGTATGTTTTAACGATAGTTGTTACATCCGCAACGTTGCAGTAAATTCGGGGGCGGGACTGCTCCCATCCAGAAACATACCGCGAACTGCGATCGTCTACATAGACCCAATCAGGATAAATGTTTGCTCCTGATCTTCCGTCGTGCATGATGAATGTTACATGATTTGCATTACTATCATCTTTGTTATATCTCTTCCGAGTTTCCCATATCAAATATGCTTTTACAATATGAGTCGTGTTATTATCACCATGTAGCGTCGCCATCGAACTATTAGACCATCCCAGTAACGTCTGACTACAATAAGATTCATCATCATATCTCGGTGACGGTGAGGAATAGACATTTATATTGCCCGTGTAATTCAAAGCATATCTGCCTACCGTAGTATTCTCATCATTTTGTCCTACTGGCAAAACATTAAATACATTTTTTTGTATCTCACTTGCCGCGCCTTCTGCCAATGTTCCCGCCATAACTTTATCAGAAAATAATAACGCACTTATCACAAACAATACGCATAAAATAATCTTATATATTGTACTTCTGTCGTATCTGAGCTTGCGCTCACTATACATATAATTATCCTCCGTTATATCTAATTAAATGTGATCGTGGAATTTCCCCCGCCATTTCCGCCAGTCCCGGAGTTATCTCCAAGTGACGGATCTAGTGGGATAAAATCATCTGGAACTGACATCGTTCCATCTGAACTTGAATTTCCACCGTTGTTGCTTCCAGTGTCTGCACTTGGTGTGGAGCTTCCAGTGTCGGTACTTCCGCTGTCACCACTCGGCGTTGTGCTTCCATTCTCGCTGCTTCCGGTATTATTGCTTCCGCTGTTGCTGCCTCCAGACGTTCCACTGTTGCTATTTCCGGAATTGCTACTTCCAGATGTTCCGCTGTTACTGTTTCCGGAATTGCTGCTTCCAGATGTTCCACTGTTGCTATTTCCGGAATTGCTGCTTTCAGATGTTCCACTGTTGCTATTTCCAGTATTACTGCTTCCAGTATTTGTAGCACTGCTGTTGGTTGATCCGGTTTCAGCCTTTGTTGTCTCCGACTTTGTTGTAGCAGATTTGGTATCCTTCTTAGAGGTCTTTCCATCTGCAACTGTCACCTTAGCAGTCTGCTTTGCAGTAAACCCGTTCTCATCTGTTACCGTGTAAGTAATCTCGTACTCTCCTGCCAAAGACAGGTCTACTTTGCTGTCATCACATTCGATCTTATCTGTCAGATCATTCCCATTGCTGTCCGTTGCCGTTACACCCGAAAGATAGTCCACATTCTCTGCTCCGGTTGTTACGGTAAGATCCTCAATTCCCAAAAATGTCGGTTCTGTACCAACCAGTACCGGCACTTCTACCTGCTTGCTATTTCCACTCTCATCTGCGAGTGTTAAGCTTACACTGTACTCCCCCACTGTATGAAAGACTATCGCGTCATTTGTTACCGTTACATCGTCTAACACAAATGTTTCCATATCTTCTGACGCTCCGGTGGCCTCTACTTCCTCGGTGACCTCCATGTCCTCAGTGGTCTCCACATCCTTGGCAGCCTCTACACCCTCGGTAGCCTCTACACCCTCAGTGGTCTCTACTTTCTCGGTGGCATCGGTAGACTCATCTGCCAGATCGTCAAATGTTGCCATTACATTCCCGGTCAGCTCGGTTACACTCGTTAAAACATCCTCCACGTACAATGGCTCGTCCACACCGACTGTAACCTGATTCACCACCTCCGCCTCCGGCGCTGTGGTATCTACTACGTCCACTTCAAGGGACGCTGTCTGATCCTTATAAGTAACCACTGCCGTATAAGTTCCAAGCTTACTTACATCAACCGCCCCAAAATCAATTGTTGTCTCCACTGCGATATCCGCATCCGCCACATAAGCCGCTACATCCGTATTAAGCTCATACCCCAGTTCGACACTTACCCTATCTGTTGCAAGCGCAAGCTGCTTATCTCCGCAACCTGCTGCTGTCATTTCTGTCACCATTGTTACTGTTAATAATACTACTACGCTTTTCTTTTTCATAAACTAATCTCCCTGATTCTTATAATTTCCTTTTCTGTCTTTGCCGCTTCCCTTTAAAAAACTTCATTCATAAATGCTTCCACCAGTTTCTCATAGCTCCTTTCACTTGAATCCAATTCTTTGAACACTTGCCATACAAATCAACACTTTCGTTCGCTTTTAAAGAGGCATATCTACTACTACATTAGTATACACTACACAGTACGTTTTTTCTATATTTTTATAATCTCAGCTACGCTTTTAATGCTTCCCTCTATCACTTCCAGTTAACCCTCTTTTTACCGATTCTCTCTGTAGATCGTATCATCGCATTGATAATATAGTCTACAACTGCCTGTCATGATCCGGTGCCACGATCTGCACCATACACATTTGCCGTATTCCCTGCAATTCCCATATCTATTCCCAGGCGGCATAATAATCACGATTTTCTTCTATCGGCTGTGAAAAGTCCGCCGCGTAATCATTCCAGTCATGCCAGCCGGCAAATACCACACCATTGCCTCCCGGTTCTGCCGGTGGCTGCAGACATTGTCCCTCCTCCACGGTATATACTTTATAACAGCTTCCCTCACCGAGCATTCCCTCCCGGTTCTGGTAAAACCGCACCCGGTACTGCTCTTTTGATACATTCTCCCTCTCTTCCCGGATAATTGTTCTGACCGCTTCTGCCGTACCTTCCATTCCATTGGGATGTTGAAACTTTTCCTGTAATTTCATTGACAATACCCCCTTTTGCACATCATTCTGATAGACCTTCAAAACCACATCGGAGTCTGTATCGATTTCCGCCGCCAGAAGTTCCACACACTCCGCAATCACCAATTCTCCGGAAGAACACCCCGCCTCCGCAAACGGCATCCCCTCGACCGTCTTTTCCATTGTGGAAGGAAGAATCGTCTCCACCTCACATCTGCGGTTCATGCTTCCGCCAATCGTCAGCACAATCCCGAGTATCAGAAATCCCATGATTGCACTGACAATGATCATCGCTGCATTTTTCACATATATCTCCTTTCCCGGCTTTCTGTCTTCTCATCGGTTCACAGGTATCTGAAACTCACAGACGCTTCTGCGGTTTGCTTCGTCTGTCGCGCAGACCCGCACCGTATAGATCCCCTCCACATCAAACACAACCTCACCTTGCTGTGATTCTATTGTGCAGCTGTTTCCATGCGGATCTGTCATCTCACACCACAAAACACTCCGTTCTTCTCCCATTCCGTCTACCGCAGAAAATAAGTCTCCCGGCAGATATGCTCCCCTGTGCAGCATACCATTGTACGCATACCGGATCGTGGGGTACGCCACCTCCCCCGCCTCCGCAAAAGCGTCAATGGCAGCGTTTTCTGTGATTGTCTCTTCCTCCGGTATCCATGTCTTTATGATGTTAATAATTCCCCGGTTGCCCTGCTCGTCACGAATTCCTGCAAACAGCAGTACCATGACTGCTATCAGCACAATTCCTGCCGCAATTCCCTTTCCATAGCATTGAAGTACCTGCTCCATCTGATCACCTCTGTTCTTTTCCTGTTGGACACTTAACTCCCACAGATTCCCGTCATATAATACCGCAGAACCATACCGATCATCCCCTGCCCATCCACGGCATGGAAGAATAAGAGCAATGCCCCTATTCCGCCTGCAATCTGCAAAAATCCATTGCCATAAACCTCTGCGATCTCTTTCATCTGTACGCTCCTTTTCTCTGACACGTCCGGGCACGAAATCCCCCTATAGCATGCCAGCCACCTGCATCCATATCTCCTGAATTGCCGTGCATCCAAACCAGCCCACCAGCAATACCAGCATTGTCATTCCAAGTTCTTCCAGACTCCATTGCATCCTGCTCCTCCTTTTACCGTGCGATTCCTCTCGTCACCCGCTGCTGCGAGACCCCTAACAGTGGTATCCGGTATCTATAATAGAGATTGATCCCCGCAATCCTGCGGTCGCTTTGTCCACCGTAGGTGTAGGACTGCACTTCCAGTTCATACCCTTCTGTTCCTGCCTGCGCCTTGCAGCCATCAATCACGTACGGATTAAAGTCACTGTTCTCAATTTCTGCAATCATTGCAGCTTTAAATTCCTTCGCCGCTGCCACATCGGCACTCACCCCGAGCATACTGACGCACAGCAGCAGATTAAAAACCAGCACCAGCATCACACTGAATACTTCTATGATATATTTCACTCACGCACCTCCCATGCCTCCAAGAACCTGCATCATCAACGCCATTCCGACCGTAAGATCTGCCAGCAGTTTTCCAGTGGCTGCCAGCACCGGATATGCAAAAATCAGCTTCATCCGGAATGCACGTTCTTCACTGCGCAAAACATCGGCGCGCTCCTGCATCAGAACCACACGCTCAATCAGATGATTCATCTGCACATCAATATCTCCTGTTCCGTTTTCAGAAAAAGCATGCAGCATTTTCATACAGCTTAACATCTCGGGGAGATCAAACTTTTTGCAAAAGTCCGTGTATGTCTGTAATTGATCCGGACGCTCGTCCATTCTCGCGCAAAGCTCCGCAAGTTCGCTCCCGAGCACCGCCGGGGCATGTTGTGCAGATTTTGTAATCGCCATCTGAACGTTATTGTTCTGTAAAAGTAATACCATCTCAAAAAGCCAGCGCGGCAGCACCTGATACAATTCCGCCGTCACGTCCCGCTCGGCAATGCGGTAACTGATTCTCGGCTGCATTGCAACCAGTAAACCAGTCACCAGCAGGAGTATTCCCGTAATGCGCCATCCCACAGTCCAAAACACAAACGCAGTCATAGTCACAATTCCTGCAGGAATCAGGCGCCGATACTGCTGTGCTTTCTTTTCATACCCCATTACCAGTTCATAGCTGTGTCTGATATATGCCGTGTCATACAGCGGCTTTTCCTCCAGCCAGTCAGCCGTCAGGCTTCTGACACTCTTCACATAAAATGCAAGCAGTAGCAGAAGAAACACCATCGAAGATATCTGGATCACAGGAACGGTAAACACCGATACGCCAGCCTCTGATGTAAATATCTCCTGCATCTCATTCAAAAGATACAATGCCGCCGCGCACAAAAGAACTGCCACCACAATAGAAATCACATTATCCGTATGACTCTTCCGCTTCTCTGCCTGAAGCTGGTATCCACGCTTTTTGAACCGCTCAATATCCTCCAGAACAAGCGTGACCGATGCCTCCACATCCCCGCCATATTCCTCCGCATTCAGTAGAAGTTCATGTACCGTCGCCAGCTTATCACAGGCATAATACCGTTCGATTTTCTGTAAACCCTCACGCAGAACGCCCTGCTCTCCGACCGGATGCCCGTACTCCATATGCGCAATCGCTTCCTCCACACAGAGTCGGATCTGCCCTTCCCCAAAAATTCCGCGCACCTCCTTCAATGCACTCACAATCTTTCCGGTCTTCTGAAACGCATAGAGCAGCTGTTCCATGTAGGCACATGCATCTCCAAAACGCTTCTGCTCATACATTTTCTTATACATGTCAAGTACCAGCACCGGGAATACGAAAAGCACTGTCAAAAGCACCCCTGCCAAAAACAGCGGTTTTAGCTGAAACACCATTCCAATCCCACCGATTCCAACCAGAGCGGCTATCACCGCCATAAGATGCGTCCTCCACGAAAAACGATAACCGTACACATGCACTTCGCGCTGCAAATTTTTCGGATTCAACAGCCGCAGTTTCTCCCACAGTCCTTCTCTTTTCATCTATTTTCCCTCTCTCCTGTATCTCTGCCAGTGTGCGCAGCAAAACGGATCCTCTATTCCCGCCTGTCCAAGGCGTCTCACAATCGCAGGCGGTAGCTCTTCCGAGAGCAGTTCCCCATCCTCCAGTATCATATAAATACGATTCTCATACTGCTCCCTGCTATAAAAACACAGCTGATCCATATATCTTCGGATCTTTCCGTCCGGCTGTCTGACGCAGCGGATCAGAATCCCCACATTCACATAGCGGTAGATCCGGTTCTCCATACGCTCTGCGTCACGCGCATCGCTCATCATATTCTGAATGCGGTCCGGAAGCTTTCTGACATCATCCAGGTGGATCGTCGTAAAGCCGCTCACGCCGGTACTCCACTGCTCGAGCAGCGACGTCACCTCCACCGACCTTGCCTCCGAGAGGACAAGCCACTTCGGATTCTGCCGCAGGCTCGCCTTGATGGCATCCGTGTAGGAAAAATCTTCTCCGACACGAAGCTCCACCGCATCCGCCCCCGGATTGATGTCCCGGTAATGGATCTCGAGCGAATCCTCAATCGTAATTACCCGCTCCTCGCGCGGTATAAACTGCATAAAGAATTTCGCACACTCCGTCTTTCCCGCACCGGGTTCTCCTCCGAACACAAAATTCATGCCCGCCAGCACACAGTTCATCAAAAGCTGTAAAATCCGTTCCGGGCAATAGGATTCTTCCAGCATTCTCTCAATGTTCATGCGCACCATGCTCGGCGACTTCCGGATACAGATACTGGTGCCGGATGCGGCCGCCGCCTCATGGATAATACTGATACGCAGTTCTCTGGTATCAGCCTCCAGCACCTTATTGGCATTATTGAACTGACGATTCACGCAGTTGGAAATATTGTGCGTAAAAGTGCTGATAAATGCATCGGACAGATGCTCTTTTACACGATACCTTCCGATCTTTAAGTCCGTAATCCACAATTCGCTTCCGTTGTAGTCCACATCGGTAACATTCGGGCGCTGCAGATATTTCCAGAAAACCCCAAACTGCGCTTCCGTTGGTTCAAATGTCATGATCTCCCCCATGTCATCCTCCCTATGGCGTTAAGCCATTCATGCGGGAAAAGAATCCCGTCAGCGCATTCTTGAACTCCGTCGCCACATATCCGTCCGAGGAGAGCGCCGCAATAATGATTGCGCCGAGTGCAAGCAATACAATAATTGCAAGGATTGCATTTCCATAATGTTTCATTACCTGTTCCATAATAATTTCCTCCTTCACCCTTCTGTTGTGTCTTTTTCTTTTACCAAACATGTCCGGTTTTATCGATCTTACATACCTCCCTTAAAATACGATCCGCCGCTTTTACTAATCCGTCGATAAACTCCTGATTCCTGCCGCTTCTCGCAGACCCGTATTCCTCCGCTATAAAAGAGCTACCCAGCCCGCGCTTCAATGCACAGTCATACGCTGCATTGTACCGCACGATGCCAATCTGCCCCTCATCCACCCGATATACTCTGTTTAGCACATCCGGCTCCGGTGTCCCGATGCAGTTGGCATACAGATACACCATGCGCTTCTCCAGATACATATGGCGCAAAAAGAACTGCTCCATTCCGTCGTAATCCTGCGGTTCAAAATTTACCACCACAAGATCCGCTGTCAAAAGGAGCTTCTTTTGACCCGCCGGACTGCACACTCCCGCATCCCACAAAAAGAGTGCCGAATCCTCGCATCGCTCCCTCTGCAGGCTGCCGCACACAATCTTCCTGTCCGGGCATAAGTGCGGCAAAATGCCTGCCATTGCAGTATAGTTCGCCGTCGTACCGCTCCGGTGTGTTTCTCCCCAAAATACAATATTCATTTGTTCCTCACTTCACTCTGTGCTGTGTGATTGTCCTTACTGGAATTATGGATGAAACTGCCTCCATATAGCGTGATACTTAGAAATGTGGATAAAATCCAACTATTTGATAAAAGATGTGCTTATTTTACATCGTTTTCTTACATATGTAAATAGCATTTTTCAAATTTATATTTTTTTTAGAAATTACTACCGGAAACTTTTCTTTTCGCATTGCTTCCATTATAATAAATACAAATACATGTATCAGGAGGTCTTATGAATAATTTTATCATTACAACCGATACCACATCCGATCTTCCGGCTGCCTATGTAGAACAGCATCAGATCGGCATGCTTTCTCTTACATATACGATTAACGATACTACTTATTCTTGGGAGCATCCGCTTCCGGTAAAGGAATTTTATGACTGCATGCGTCAGGGTTCTCTTCCCACGACCTCCCAGGCCAATCCCGAGGAGGCTGCCGCTGTTTTTAAAAAAATAATCAACGAACAGAATGCCGATATTCTTCATATCGCCTTTTCTTCCGGTTTAAGCGGAAGCTACAACAGCGCAAGGCTCGCGGCGGAGGAGCTTTCCGAAAAATACCCCGACCGGAAAATCATCGTCATCGATTCTCTCTGCGCTTCTCTCGGCGAGGGACTTCTGGTGCACAAAGCCGTCACCTTAAAGGAGCAGGGACATACACTGGAAGAGACCGCAGACTGGCTTGAGTCAAACAAACTTCACCTTGTACATAATTTCACCGTCAATGATCTGTTTCATCTCTACCGCGGCGGCCGCGTGTCAAAAACCGCTGCTTTTCTCGGTACGATGATCAGTTTAAAGCCGCTTCTCCATGTGGATGATGAGGGACATCTGATTCCGCTCTCCAAAGTGCGCGGACGCAAAAAGTCGCTGATTGCTCTCGTGGATGCCATGGAAAAACAGATCGGCAGCTGGCGTGACAAGAATGACATCATTTTCATCAGCCACGGCGACTGCATTGAAGATGCACAATATGTTGCTGATCTCATCAAAGACCGTTTCGGCTATGAAAGCTTCCTGATCAACCATGTCGGTCCGACCATCGGCGCTCACACGGGTCCGGGCGTCGTTGCACTGTTTTATATGGGCGATTACCGTTAATCGGAAGCGCCTTTTTTGTGGAATTGTCGCAATAAGCATAGATCTCTTTGGGTTGATAAGTAATATTATCAGAAAGAAGACCACATCGTGGGATCTCAGATGGAAATGCAGATGGAAATTCGGTTGAGAAAAATGTGAGTATTTCTTCCAGCCGAATGTTTGCATCGGATTCCGTGTCTCTTCCACGTTTGAACACTCCCGGAGTGTGTCCGCCAAATCAGAGACAATGAGCAAACTTTCTAGTGGCGGCTAATGCCGCTGCTTCACAGACACTATAAAATCGCGCGAACCGAAACTCGCTGCCATCTGCTATTGAAAATAAGGCAGATGGCAACTCAGACATCGGCTTCGCGCGATTATGTTTTATTCAGCAGCGGCAAAAGCGCCACACGAAAGTTCTTAAATTGTCTCATGATTTGCGGACACAGTCCGTGGAGTGCTCCAAACTTGGAAAGACATGGATCATCGAAGATGCAAACATTCGGCTGGTTAGAAATTCCACATTTTTTGAACCGAATTTCCATCTGCATTTCCACATGAAATCCCGAAGTGTGTTTCTGATAATATTACTTATCAAAGCAAACATGATATGCTTATTGGGACAGTTCCATAAAAAAACAGGCCAAAGCACCACGGTGCTTCGCCTGTTTTTTAGCCACTTCTCTATTATACGTTGATCTCCGCCTTTACGCCGAGTTCGTCCTGATTCTTCTCCAATACCGGATTTACAACATTTGCAAGGAATGCATCCACCTGTACCGGTGCGCGTCCGACATACTTGGACGGCTCCATGGTTGCCTGCAGCTGCTCTAACGTCAGATTGAACTCCGGATCTGCCGCAATCAGCTCCAGCAGATTGTTGTCCTTACCCTCTTCCTTGACATTCTTTCCTGCCTGCATGGACAGCTGGCGGATCTTCTCATGCAGCTCCTGACGGTTGCCGCCGTTCTTCACCGCGTCCATCATAATATTTTCCGTTGCCATAAACGGCAGTTCTGCCATCATATGCTTTGTGATAACCTTGTCATAGACCACCAGACCGTCGACAACATTTAAGCACAGATCCAGGATTCCGTCGATCGCCAGAAATCCTTCCGGAATAGAAAGACGCTTATTGGCAGAGTCGTCCAATGTACGCTCAAACCACTGGGTTGCAGAGGTGATCGCCGGATTTAACGCATCGATCATCACATAGCGGGAAAGAGACGCGATACGCTCTGAACGCATCGGGTTGCGCTTGTACGCCATTGCGGAGGAACCGATCTGGTTCTTCTCAAACGGCTCTTCCACTTCTTTTAAGTGCTGCAGCAGACGGATATCGTTGGACATCTTGTGTGCACTTGCTGCAATGCCGGCAAGGATATTTGCCACTCTGGTATCCACTTTTCTGGAATATGTCTGTCCGGATACGGCATAGCACTCCTTGAATCCCATCTTCGCTGCGATCATCGGATCAATCTTATCGATGGTCTCCTGATCCCCGTCAAACAGCTCCAAAAAGCTTGCCTGCGTACCGGTCGTTCCCTTGGATCCAAGCAGCTTTAAAGTGCTCATCACATATTCCAGATCCTCGAGATCCATCAAAAACTCCTGTGTCCAGAGTGTGGCGCGCTTGCCAACCGTTGTCGGCTGTGCCGGCTGGAAATGCGTAAATGCGAGCGTCGGCAGATTCTTGTAAGTATCTGCAAACTTTGCCAGTTCCGCAATGACATTGACCAGCTTCTTGTGCACCAGCTTTAACGCCTCGTTCATGATAATAATATCCGTATTGTCGCCCACGTAGCAGGAAGTCGCTCCCAGATGGATGATGCCTGCGGCCTTCGGGCACTGCTGTCCAAACGCGTATACATGGCTCATGACATCATGGCGCACCAGTTTTTCGCGCTCTTTTGCCACATCATAATTGATGTCGTACACATGCTCTTTCATCTCGTCAATCTGTTCCTGCGTGATGACCGGCTTTCCGTTCTCGGAAAGTCCCAGCTCCATCTCTGTCTCGGCAAGTGCAATCCACAGCTTTCTCCATGTGGAGAACTTCATATCCTGTGAAAAAATATACTGCATCTCTTTGCTTGCATACCGCTCTGAGAGCGGACTTGAATATCTGTCTGTACTCATTTTTTCTCCTTACCTTTATCCATAGGCTTGCTGCATTTTCTAAAATTCAAGATATCCTGCCACCTGCTGCATTTCCCTTTGCTCCCGGCGCCCCTGCCGCTTGCTGCATTTTCCTCGAATCTAAACTTTTCTGCTGCCTGCCACATTCTTCTATATTTTCAAGAAGCTTTTTACCTCTCGTAGTCTCCCCTGATATCTTCCTTCGGCGGCTCCATCGGGTAAATACCGTTAAAACATCCCTTGCAGATCGGCAGTCCGTCTGCCATCTCACTCAGGCGGTCAATTCCAAGATAACCGAGCGAATCCGCTCCGATGATGTCCCGGATCTCCTCGATCGTGCGGTTGTACGCAATCAGCTGTTCCCGCTCCGGAATGTCCGTACCGAAATAGCACGGCCATAAAAACGGCGGTGAACTGATGCGGACATGCACCTCCGTCGCTCCGGCATCCCGCAGCATTTTTACAATGCGGTCGGATGTGGTTCCGCGCACAATCGAGTCATCGATCATGATAATGCGCTTGCCGTCCACCGCCTCTTTTAAGACGTTCAGCTTCACGCGGACGCTGGACTCACGGCTGCTCTGCTTCGGCTTGATAAACGTACGTCCCACATAGCCGTTTTTGACAAAAGCGGTTCCGTACGGGATGCCGGACTGCAGCGAATAACCGAGCGCAGCGGCATTGCCGGACTCCGGCACGCCCACCACAAGATCTGCATCCACCGGCGAATCCATCGCCAGGAACCGTCCTGCCTTGATGCGGGATGCATATACGCTCACGCCGTCGATATGACTGTCCGGTCTTGCAAAATATATGTACTCGAAAATGCATCTCGCTTCCTGCTCCTTGGGCAGTGCGCGGGACATATCCGAGACAATTCCATTCTCCGGCGTGATCGTCACCGTCTCTCCCGGCAGCACATCACGCACATACTCCGCGCCGATCGTATCGAGCGCACAGGTCTCCGATGCAAGGATATAGGCATTGTCGCGCTTTCCGATGCAAAGCGGCTTAAAACCATAGGGATCCCTTGCTCCGACCAGCTTTCTCGGGCTCATGACCACAAGGGAATACGCTCCCTTGATCTTGCGACAGGCGCGTCCCACCGCTTCCTCCACCGTGCTGGATTTCAGACGCTCCCTTGCGATATGGTAGGCAATGACCTCAGAGTCAATGGTCGTCTGGAAAATAGCTCCTGTATACTCCAGATCATGTCTGAGTTCCGCCGCATTGATCAGGTTACCGTTGTGCGCGAGAGCCAGGGTTCCCTTGACATAATTGAGCACCAACGGCTGTGCGTTTTCTCTGGTCGACGCACCGGCTGTCGAATAGCGCACATGCCCCACGCCGATATCCCCGTGCATGGGTTCTAAATTCTCCTCAGTGAAAACCTCATTGACCAGTCCCATTCCCTTGTAGGAGGTCACTTTCCCTTTCGGACCGTTCGTCTCGCTGACTGCAATACCGCAGCTCTCCTGTCCGCGGTGCTGCAATGCAAACAGTCCGTAATATATTGTGGATGCCACATCTCCGCCGTCAAAATCGTACATTCCGAAGACGCCGCACTCCTCATGCAGTTCATCCCCCACCGGCTGATTTTTATTGATTCTATTATCGCTCATTGATTTCCCCATCTACGAATCTGATATTCTGTCTTTTTATGCCTGAAACGGCTTTCCGGTAAGAAGCTCAAATGCCTCCTTGTACTTGGCCACGGTCTTCTCTACCACCTCATCCGGCAGAAGCAGATCGTTGTCCGGATTTGCCTTTAACCAGTCTCTGACAAACTGCTTGTCAAAGGAAGGCTGACCTTTTCCGGCTTCATATCCCTCTAACGGCCAGAATCTGGAGCTGTCCGGTGTCAGCATCTCGTCACCCAGAACAACGTTGCCGTTCTCATCCAGACCGAACTCGAATTTGGTATCTGCGATAATGATGCCCTTGCTCAGTGCGTACTCTGCACACTTTTTGTAAAGAGCAATCGTCTTGTCCTTAATCTGTGCCGCGTAATCCGCACCTTTGCCCGGGTAGATCTTCTCCAGCACTTTCACGCTTTCCTCAAAGGAGATGTTCTCATCATGCAGACCAATCTCAGCCTTTGTGCTCGGTGTGTAGATCGGCTCCGGCAGCTTGTCGGACTCTACCAGTCCTTCTGGCAGCTTAATGCCGCATACGGTGCCGTTCTCCTGATAGCTTGCCCAGCCGCTTCCTGTAATATATCCACGCACGATGCACTCGATCGGAAGCATCTCAAGCTTCCGGCACATCATGCTGTTTCCCTCAAAACGTTCCTGCCGGAAAAATTCCGGCATATCTTTTACGTCCACGGAAATCATGTGGTTCGGCACGATATCTTTGGTGTAATCGAACCAGAACTTCGACATCTGGGTAAGAATTGCGCCCTTCTTTGTGATCTTATTCTTTAAAATATGATCAAAAGCTGAGATTCTGTCTGTGGCTACAATAATCAGACTGTCTCCATTATCATATACCTCACGTACTTTTCCCTCTTTTACCGGCTTAAATTCCTGCATTTCATCCTCTTTTCCGAAGCCTTTCCGGCTTCTTTTGTTGATATTTACAGCTTTACCCACTTCCGCAGACTATTTCTGCACTGTACTTCAAAATTATAATACAGCCGCTTTTGGAAAGTCAATGTTTTTACCCGCTCACACCATTTCTGCGATATAGAAAATCGGGTTCTTTTTATTAGTATTTTTGTACATATTCATTATTTCATTAGCGTGACTTATAGGCTTGTTCACACAGCCTAATTCATATTTTGTCTTAAAAAAAATACATGTTTCTCCCTTGACGTACTTTAGTACCAGAGTTATAATAACTGCGTAGATAGGACAAAAGCACTACTTTTGCAATTATCTAATTTCATATAACTCCTCTTTATCTGCCACCAGGGCAGATGTTCCAGAAAACGGTCCCCCCGTTTTCTGAATCCTAACACAAGAAAAGCAGCCCCTCCCCCGGGACTGCTTTTCTCGTTCTATTCTTTATTTTCTGACCAGAAGTGACTTTCCTGTCATCTCTGCCGGCTGCTCCATTCCCATCAGTTCGATTAACGTCGGGATAATATCTGCCAGGCATCCGTTCTCTCTGAGTGTGTAGGACGGATCTGCATTGACCAGAATAAACGGTACCGGATTCGTCGTATGTGCGGTAAACGGTGCACCTGTCTCGTAATCCACCATCTGCTCTGCATTTCCGTGGTCTGCACAGATGAACATCTGTCCGTCTACTTCCTTTAATGCCTCCACTGCCTTTCCAACGCAGGTATCTACGGTCTCGATTGCCTTGATGGCTGCTGGAATGATACCGGTATGTCCAACCATATCCGGGTTAGCAAAGTTGATGACAATGACATCATACTTTTCGGAACGGATAGCTGCACAAAGCTTCTCACACACTTCCGGTGCGCTCATCTCCGGCTGCAGATCGTAGGTAGCCACCTTCGGAGACTTCACAAGGATACGGTCCTCACCAACGTTCGGCTCCTCAACGCCGCCGTTGAAGAAGAATGTGACGTGCGCATACTTCTCTGTCTCGGCGATTCTTGCCTGTGTCATGCCGTGCGCTGCCAGATACTCGCCAAATGTGTTCTTAAGCTCCACTTTCTTGAAAGCAACTTCCTTGTTCGGGATCGTCACATCATACTCGGTAAAGCAGATATATTTCACATTCTTTCTCGCGCCTCTGTCAAATCCGTCAAATTCATCGGCACAGAAGGTTCTTGTGATCTCACGTGCGCGATCCGGGCGGAAGTTGAAGAAGATCACGGTATCTTTGTCCTTGATCGTCGCTACCGGCTTGCCGTTCTCGGTAATCGCGGTCGGTACGAAGAACTCATCCGTCACATCCTTTGCGTAGGAAGCTTCCATTGCAGCAACAGCGCTCTCTGCGGTCTCTCCCTCGCCCTTGGTCAGCACATCATATGCCTTCTGCACACGATCCCAGCGGTTATCACGGTCCATCGCATAATAGCGTCCGGAAATAGAAGCAATCTTACCGATGCCCAGTTCTGCCATCTTTGCTTCCAGTGCCTCGATAAATCCCTTACCGGAAGTCGGAGCCGTGTCACGTCCGTCCAGGAAGCAGTGTACGTATACATTCTTTACGCCCTGTCTCTTGGCAAGCTCGAGCAGACCATACAGATGTGTAATATGGCTGTGTACACCACCATCCGAAAGAAGTCCGTATAAATGCAGATCAGAATTGTTCTCCTTCACATTTGCAATACCGTCAAGCAGCGCCTGATTGCTGAAAAATTCGCCGTCATTGATCTCTTTGGTAATGCGTGTCAGCTCCTGGTATACAATTCTGCCGGCGCCCATATTTAAGTGTCCTACCTCGGAGTTACCCATCTGTCCGTCCGGAAGACCTACTGCCAGTCCGCTGGCATTTCCCTTTACAAATGGATATTCCTTCATCAGTGCGTCGATATTCGGCTTCTTCGCCTGTGCAACGGCATTTCCTTCCGTCTTATCGTTTAATCCGAATCCATCCAGGATCATCAGTACTGTTGGTTTTTTACTCATTGTTCTTCCCTCTCTCTTTATTTTCGGTTGCCAACAATGTCGATGGCATACCCATCATTATCTGTCGTGCCGCGGATCTTTGTCTTGCTTGTATCCGAATCGTACACGATTACCTGCGAAGGATAATCCCCCGCTGTTTTATCATAAACATTACCGTCCGCATCCATTCCGATGTCATCGGAAATTGCAGCCAGGTAATGATAAAACCCGTCTTTATCATCCTGCTCTGTCAGAATGCTTGTAACTAGTCCCTTCTGTATACACGGGACATAGGAAAGTGTCACCGCGCCGTCCTCTGTGATCGTAATCTTGGCAAGCGTTGTATACAGCGTCCCGGTGGAAAACCAGAAATTTCCGAGACTGTACGCAACCGGCACACCATCGGTAAAACCACATCCCTGCAACCGGTGCGGATGTCCGCCGATCACCGCGTCTGCGCCTGCCTCCGCATATAGCTCCGCCAGAAGACGCTGGGATTTTTCTTCGTGCAGACTGCCTTCCGTTCCCCAGTGCACTTCCACAATCACATAATCACTTGTGGCGTCCGCTTCCCGGATCACCTCCAGAAATGCGGCAGGATTCAAGGTTTTTAATACTCCCGGTTCCGTCTCCGTCGCCTCTTTTGTATACTTGGTCGCCCGCTCAATCTGTGTGGCGGAAACAATGGCAATCTTTCTGCCTCCAATCACAAAAGAGAGGATCTTGGATGCCTCTTTTCGATTCTCGCCCGCCCCCGTATAGGGGATGTCCGCTTTCCGCAGACAGTCTAAGGTCGACAGCAGTCCTTCTTCCCCGTAATCATACACATGATTGTTGGCAAGCGTCACAGCATCCGTTCCAAAAACAGAGAGGAGTTCTACATCCCCCGGATCTGCCCGAAAGGTATATGCCTTCCCGGGAACCGCCTCCACGCTCCCGCTCTCTGCGTAGGTGAACTCATTGTTCATCACCATCACATCCACGTTCTGCATCTCCGAGAGCAAATCCTCCGAAAAGCAGTCATAGATGCCATTCGTCTGCCGGTTCATATACTCCATCGTATACCAGTCGTCGGCAAAATTGATGTCGCCCGCAAAGCCGAGCACGATCTTTCCATCCTCTCCGGCCTCTTTCCAGTATACATTTTGCAGCCGGTACTGCTGAAAACCACTGTCCCTGCAATACATCAACCACAGTACATGGATGGAGCTGCCGGTAATGTCATACCAGACTTCCGGATCCTCCGTTCCATCCAGAACGGCGCTCGCGATCCGCACCACCGTTTCATCTCCGTATCTGGCAGCCAGCCACATCAAAAACGAATCATCAACTGCATATCCTGCGATAAATTTCTTCGTCGCACCTTGTAATATCACTGCAAATGCGTCTGTCAGGTCCATTCTCCGTGTTGCGCTCTCTGTCATCTGCGTACGTTTTGTATCTCCGGCATTCCAGGTCGTCTGTTGTGCCGGAATATTCTGTCCTCCCGCAAAAATATCTCCCAGAAGTACAGCCGCCACGGTTACTACAAGTGCATTTCTTTTTCCCTTGCACTTTTTGGGCATACATTTTCTCCGCTGTCACTCAAAATTTCTCTTACGCTTATCACTACAAATTTTCACGAAAACCCGTCTCTCTCCGCCTGTTACCGCAGAGAGAAGCGGGTCCCCGTTCCAGGATCGTACCGCTCCGCAGCGATCCTGATTCCCTGTAATTTTAAACTATTACTTATAGTTTACAATCTTTCCAAAGTCAGCCTTTAAGGATGCGCCGCCTACAAGACCGCCATCGATATCCGGCTGTGCGAACAGTTCTGCCGCATTTCCTGCATTGACAGATCCGCCGTACTGGATACGAACCTTCTCAGCTGTATCGGTATCATATACCTCAGCGATGCAGTCACGGATTGCCTTGCAGACTTCCTGTGCCTGTGCGGTTGTTGCTGTCTTGCCGGTTCCGATTGCCCAGATCGGCTCATATGCAATTACCATGGAAGCAACCTGCTCTGCGGTAATATCCTTTAAGTCCGATTTGATCTGAAGACGGATCCAGTCAAGAGTAACGCCCATCTCTCTCTGCTCTAATGTCTCTCCGCAGCAGAGGATCGGGGTCAGATTGTGCTCGAATGCTTTCTTAACTTTCTTGTTCAGCATGCAGTCGCACTCTTTGAAGTAGTCACGTCTCTCGGAATGACCGATGATAACATACTTCACGCCTGCGTCTACCAGCATCTCCGGAGAGATCTCTCCTGTGTAAGCACCTTTCTCCTCGTAGTACATATTCTCTGCACCGACTGCGACGTTGGTGCCTTTGACTGCCTCTACAACCGGTACGATATCGATTGCCGGAACACAGTATACAACCTCAACATCATCACTTACTACAAGCGGCTTTAACTCTTCTACTAACTTTACTGCCTGGCTTGGAGTCATGTTCATCTTCCAGTTGCCGGCCACAATTTTCTTTCTTGCCATTTTAAAATCCTCTTTCCCTTAAGAATGATCCCATTTATGTATCTGCTGCCACGACGTTTTGTACCGTCACGACAGCAGGATTTTGTTATTTATTTGTCGTCTGCTGCTACAACACCCGGAAGTTCCTTACCCTCTAAGAACTCTAAGGATGCGCCGCCACCTGTGGAAATATGGCTCATCTTGTCTGCAAAACCAAGCTGGTTTACTGCTGCTGCGGAATCGCCGCCGCCGATGATTGTGGTAGCGTCTGTCTCAGCCAGTGCCTTTGCTACAGCGATCGTACCTTTTGCAAGTGTCGGATTCTCGAATACACCCATCGGTCCGTTCCATACAACGGTCTTTGCTGTCTTAACAGCCTCTGCATATAACTCAGCCGTCTTCGGTCCGATATCACAGCCCTCTCTGTCAGCCGGCATATTCTTAACGTCGCAAACCTCAACCTCAACCGGAGCGTCGATCGGGTTCGGGAAATCAGCGATTGTCACTGCGTCTACCGGAAGTAACAGCTTCTTGCCAAGCTTCTCAGCCTTTGCCATCATCTCCTTGCAGTAGTCGATCTTGCTGTCGTCCACTAAGGATTTACCGATCTCATAACCCTGTGCCTTTAAGAAAGTGTAAGCCATACCGCCACCGATGATCAAGGTATCACACTTCTCAAGCAGGTTGGAGATAACGTTTAACTTGTCTGCAACTTTTGCACCGCCAAGGATTGCAACAAACGGTCTTACCGGATTCTCAACTGCATTGCCAAGGAATGCAATCTCTTTCTCCATCAGGTAGCCGACAACGTTGGAACCGCCCTTTGCGCTGATGAACTTTGTCACGCCTGCTACGGAAGCATGTGCTCTGTGGGAAGAACCGAATGCGTCGCATACGTAATCATCTGCAAGATCTGCTAACTCTTTGCTGAACTGCTCGCCGTTCTTGGTCTCTTCCTCGCCGCGGAAACGTGTATTCTGAAGTAATACAACATCTCCCTCTTTCATAGCCTCTACCGCCTTGGTAGCTGCCTCTCCGGTTACGTTGTAATCAGATACAAATACAACTTCCTTGCCAAGCTTCTCGGAAAGTCTCTTTGCAACCGGTGCTAAGGACTCGCCCTCGTTTGGTCCGTTCTTTACTTTTCCAAGATGGGAGCAGAGGATAACCTTGCCGCCATCGTTGATCAGCTTCTGGATTGTCGGAAGTGCAGCCACGATACGGGTCTCATCTGTGATCTCGCCATTCTTGAGCGGTACGTTGAAATCGCATCTTACGAGCACTCTCTTGCCTTTTACATTGATATCATCTACGGATTTTTTGTTTAATGACATATGCCATGTCCCCCTTTAATATGCAAAATGTCAAAAAGGGACCCGGTCCATAAAAGACCGGACCCCTTTCTGAGTCTATCACGTGATTGTCCGAGAACAATCTCTTTCTCTCAATTATGCTAACTCGGAGAAGTATTTGATGGTTCTTACCATCTGAGATGTGTAGGAGTTCTCGTTGTCATACCATGAAACAACCTGAACCTCATACTGATCATCAGATACCTGATTTACCATGGTCTGAGTTGCATCGAATAAGGAACCAAATCTCATACCAACGATATCAGAAGATACGATCTCATCCTCGTTGTAACCGAAGGACTCGTTTGCTGCTGCCTTCATAGCTGCGTTGATGTCTTCCTTTGTAACGCCGGCTTTCTTAACAACTGCTGTTAAGATTGTGGTAGAACCTGTCGGGGTCGGTACACGCTGTGCAGAACCGATCAGTTTGCCGTTTAACTCCGGAATAACAAGACCGATTGCCTTTGCAGCACCTGTGCTGTTCGGAACGATGTTGACTGCTGCTGCACGGGATCTTCTTAAGTCACCCTTTCTCTGCGGTCCGTCAAGAGTCATCTGATCTCCTGTATAAGCATGGATGGTTACCATGATACCGGACTGGATCGGAGCGTATTTGTTAAGAGCGTCTGCCATCGGTGCCAAGCAGTTTGTTGTACAGGAAGCTGCGGAAATGATGGTATCAGAAGCCTTTAATGTCTTGTGGTTGGTGTTGTATACGATAGTAGGAAGGTCATTTCCTGCTGGAGCAGAGATAACAACTTTTCTAGCGCCTGCGTTGATATGAGCCTGAGCCTTCTCCTTGGATGTGTAGAAACCGGAGCACTCTAATACAACGTCTACTTTTAACTCTCCCCATGGGCAGTTATTTGCATCCGGGAATGCGTAGATCTTGATCTCCTTGCCGCATACGATGATGGAATCGTCTGTAGAAGATACCTCATCTGCATGCTCGTACTTACCCTGAGATGAGTCATACTTTAACAGGTGTGCTAACATCTTCGGGCTTGTCAGATCGTTGATTGCTACTACTTCATATCCTTCTGCTCCAAACATCTGTCTGAAAGCAAGACGACCGATACGGCCAAAACCATTGATTGCTACTCTTACTGCCATTTTTAATTCCTCCTAGAATTTGTAAATGTAATCGCCGGGCATAAATCCCCTGGAACCGGCAAGCACAAGGTACTTATGCTTATTGGCTCCGTGCTTCCTATATTCTAACCAATTTCCATAGAAAGTTCAAGCCTTTTTCTCCACTTTATTGCCACTTTGTTAAATTTTTCACTATATCACAGGTTTTTTTTCCCTTTTCCGGAAAAATATACAAAATCTGAAAATACGCCGGAAAATCTGCTGACGCTGCACGCCCGCTGTGTTATACTTTTTTCTGGTAACCTGTAAACATACCAAAGAGGAGTTTTCTTATGTCAGACCTTATTTTTTTACTGATTTTGTTTGTTTTTGTTCTTATATTATCCGCGACGCCGCTGTTTCGCAAAAGCCGCAGCCAGCGGGATTATGAGAGTTCCGGCATGCAGCTGCTTGCCACTTCCCGCGGCAGGGTCCTGCTGCTCCCTGCCCTGGGCTGTCTCTGCGCGTGTATCGTCACATTTTTTATGGTGCTTATGTATCAGGACATCGGTTTTGAGGCATCGGATATAGGCTCTCTGCTCTCATGCATCGGCATCACCATCCTGTTAGTTGTCGTCTGCTTTCTCGGCGGTTACGCCATGCAGGCACGTCATGTTCTATATAATGAAGAAATCCTTCTGATCGGGAAACCGTTCCGCCCCTACCAGACCATTCACTGGTATGAAATCTCTGAGATGCGGATCAAAAATCAGGACTTTTTTGATCTGTATGACAGAAACGGCCGCCGCTGCGTCAGCGCAAATGCGAATCTGGAAGGCTACCGGCAATTTTATCAGGCATCGTTACGGTTCACCCGTCCCGAATACACCGCAAAGCAAAAAAGCACCCCGTACGACAATCCGGTGTCTGCGGCATCCGGCTGCGGAACACTGCGCTACCGGACCGGCGAATATTACGCGCTCCTCATCCTCTATGCGGTTGTCATGTTTCTGTTTTTCGGCTTGACCGTTTTTTCCGGGGAAAGCATTTCGGGAACGCTGCAGATCATCCGCGAAGAAAAGCTCTACGGCGCCCTTTTCTTTCCGGTCGCGTTTGTCGGCACCGTTCTGGCACTGTTTTATGTCAGTCTGCAGAAAATCACCTACGACCGCGAAAAAATTGTTATTTCCCGTTTCCCCCGCCGGACACAAACCCTGCTGCGCCGGGATATCCGCCAGCTTGAATGTACCTCCGGCAGTCAGGGGCTCCGGACGCTTACCCTGCACACAGATAACCGCAGATATGTGATCCGCGAGAAACAGTTCCGCGTAGGGTTCCCGGAATTTTTCAACGAACTGATCCATTAAACTCACACAGAAAGGAAGATCTCTATGTTATGGGATACACATATGCACAGCCAATATTCCGGTGACAGCGACGCCCCGCAGGAGGACATGATCCGCGCTGCAATCAGGGCAAAGCTCCCCGGCATCTGTTTTACGGATCATCTGGACATCGACTATCCGGACAACCCGGAAGCGTTCCTGTTAGACCTGCCGAACTACACGTCATCCGTTTTCGCCATGCAGGAACAGTACCGGGATCAGATCAGCGTGCGCTACGGCATCGAGCTGGGGCTCCAGCCGCATCTGGCAGCGCTGCATGCCGATATTCTCTCGCAGTATGACTTCGACTTTGTCATCGGTTCCTCCCATGTGGTACACGGCTATGATCCGTATTTTCCGCCATTCTGGAAGACGCACACCGAGGAGGAAGGATACCGCGAATACTTTGAGTCCATCCTGGAAAACATCCGGGCATTTGATGACTTTGACGTCTACGGTCACATCGACTATGTCGTGCGCTACGGTCCGACGCGCAACGAGAATTATACCTACGCCAGATACAGCGACGTGATCGACGAGATTCTAAGACTTCTGATTGAAAAAGGGAAAGGCATCGAGATCAATACCGGCGGCTTCAAATACGGACTGGGACATCCGAACCCCTGCGAGGAGATCCTCGCGCGCTACCGTGAGCTTGGCGGTGAGATCATCACGGTCGGCGCGGACGCCCATGCCCCGGAACATGTCGGCTTTGCCTTTGAGAAAGTGCCTCAGATTTTAAAGGACGCCGGTTTTATTTACTACACGGTCTTCCGGAAACGCAAGCCGGAATTCATAAAAATTGAGGACTGACCGCCGCATCCGGCGCTCCAGTCCTCATTCTCACTGACATTTTATACGTTGATGTCCTGTTTTTATTTACGCATCTCTTCTGCGGCGCGCTCTATGTAAAAATCAAGCAGTTCATAGATCCAGTCTTTCAGATTGGAAATCACAAATCCCGTACGCCCGGCGCGCTCTGTATTGATGCTGTAGCCGGGCGTCCCATTATATGGCGCCGGATCGCCGGTCTCATCAAGAAACGCCTCTTTTCCGGTGCGTCTGTACACGTAAGTCAGGATCTCCCGCGGCGAGATGGTCCCGCGGCTCGCTCCGTTGACGGCACCCTGGATCTCATCCCCGCCGAGATGCGCCAGAAGGCGCCCCGCATCGTCCACGCTGATAAAGCTCATCTGTGCGTCCATATTATCAATATACATCGGTTTCTGCCGCACCACATGTTCCACATAAAAGTACAGCCGGTCCGTGTAGTCATCCCTGCCGATGACGTAGGGGAATCTCACAAAAGCCGCATTTTTCATCGGATACTGCTGCACGAGCGCACATTCCGCACTTTTCTTCAATACGTCATACGATCCGCTGTAATCCGTATACCAGACCAGTCTGTCATGTTCCGGCTCATAGTCCGTCTCCACGGTCTGAAAATGCAGATCATACACGGATGCCGAGGACACCATCACATACCTTCTGCAGGGCACCGCCTCCAGCACGGTGCGCACATCCCCCGCACAGTAAGCCAGATCGTCGTAGAAAACGTCATAATATTTATGGGCAAACACCTGCTCCATCTGCCGGGCATCCGTCCGGTCGACGATCAGACGTCTGACTCTGTCTCCAAAATCATCCGGCGTCCGGCCGCGTGTTGCGATCGTCACCTCATGTCCCCGGTGCAAAAGTTCCCACACCAGATGTTTTCCGAAAAATCCCGTTCCGCCCAGCACTAAAATATTCATACGTTTCTCCATCTTTCTTCTTCCCGTTTTCCGTTCCCTTTCACACTATTATACTCATTTTGCGTTGTTTTATCAACAATCCCCCAAGAACCGAACGGCAAAAGACCCCGCAGAAAGGTTTTTCTCCTCGCTGCAGGGTCTCTTTTACTTCCCGTTATTTTTTCTTTTACTTAAAATATTCCACGCCGGACTCAAACAGTCTCAAATCCTGCTCACCGTAAATATTCATCGCCACACTCCGGTCACGACGCTCCGAATGTGCCATCTTGCCGAGCACTCTTCCGTCCGGGCTTGTGATTCCCTCGATTGCCATGTAGGAGCCGTTGACATTCCACTCTTCATCCATGGTCGGAACACCCGCCTCGTTGACATACTGTGTTGCCACCTGACCGTTTGCAAACAGCTTCTCCAGCCATTCCTTCGGAGCGACAAAACGTCCCTCGCCGTGGGAAGCCGGATTGCAATATACCTCGCCGGTCTTTGCCTGTGCCAGCCACGGGGACTTGTTCGTCACAACCTTCGTGTATACCATCTTGCTGATATGACGGCCGATCGTATTGTAGGTTAATGTCGGCGAATCTGCAGTCTGCGGACGGATCTCACCATACGGTACCAGTCCCAGCTTAATCAGTGCCTGGAAACCGTTGCAGATGCCGAGTGCCAGTCCGTCGCGCTCGTTTAAAAGCTTCATGACCGCCTCTGTCATCTTCGCATTGCGGAACGCCGTCGCAAAGAACTTCGCGGAGCCCTCCGGCTCATCTCCCGCGGAAAATCCGCCCGGGAACATGATAATCTGTGCCTGATCGATCGCCTTTGTGAACTCCTCAACCGAATCGCGGATGTCCTCTGCATTCAGGTTCTTGAATACCTTTACGATCGTGTCCGCACCTGCGCGCTCAAATGCTCTCGCACTGTCGTACTCGCAGTTCGTTCCCGGAAATACCGGTATAAACACGGTCGGTTTTGCCACCTTGTGTTTGCAGACATAGATACTGTCTGCCTGATAGATGCCGGTGTCAAGTTCGTCCTTATTATCTGTTACGCGGGTCGGGAATACTTTCTCCAGCGTGCCGCTCCATGCCGCGATCGCCTCGTCGAGTGCAAGCTTCATGCCGCCGTAGCAGAAGCTCTGTTCCTCATTTACCCAGCCGACAAGCTCCTCATTTCCGGAAAGTCCCGCTGCCTTTAATGCCTCCTTGACAATACCAACCTTCTCCACCGGAACCTCCGCCACGATATTACCAAATCCCGGGGCAAACAGTGTCTCTTCCGACACTTCCTTCTCAATCGTCACACCAAGCTTATTGCCAAATGCCATCTTGCTGACTGCCGCCGCAAGTCCTTTTCCATCCAGCGCATAGGCGGATACGACCGCACCCTTTCCGATCAGCTCATGCAGCACCGCATAGAGCTTCATTACCTGCGCATAGACCGGAAGATCATAAGAATCCTTCTCGATGGAGAAAAGTACCAGCTGATTTCCCACTGCCTTAAGCTCCGGCGTGATGATGTCGCCCTCTTTTGCTACATCCACGGCAAAGGATACCAGTGTCGGCGGTACGTCGATCTCGTTGAAGCTTCCGGACATAGAATCCTTTCCTCCGATGGACGGCAGCCCGAAGCCGATCTGTGCATTGTACGCGCCAAGCAGTGCGGCAAACGGCTGGCTCCAGCGCTTCGGCTCCTCGCTCATTCTGCGGAAATACTCCTGGAAGGTAAAGCGCACCTTGCTGTAATCGCCGCCGGCAGCCACGATTCTCGACAGAGACTCAAGCACTGCATAGACCGCACCGTGATACGGGCTCCAGGAAGACAGATACGGATCGAAACCGTACGCCATCATCGTGACCGCATCGGATTTGCCGGTCATCACCGGAATCTTTGCCACCATGGACTGTGTCTCGGTCAGCTGATATTTCCCGCCGAACGGCATGTATACGCTTCCCGCTCCGATGGAACCGTCGAACATCTCCACCAGTCCCTTCTGAGAACACACATTCAAGTCAGCAAGTTCTGCAAGCCATGCTTTCTTCATATCGCCTGCTGCTAACGCCTCGGAAACTGCCGGTGTATCGATCTTATTCAGATAATTTTTCTTCGGGTCTGGCATATCCACTGCCACATTGGTCTCCTGATGTGCACCGTTGGTATCCAGGAATGCACGGGATAAGTTTACGACTTCCTTTCCTCTCCACATAAGCACCAGCCGCGGCTCCTCGGTCACAACCGCAACCTCGACAGCTTCCAGATTCTCCTCCTTTGCAAATGCAAGGAACTTCTGTACATCCTCCGGCGCCACTACGACCGCCATACGTTCCTGGGACTCTGAGATTGCAAGTTCGGTTCCATCAAGTCCCGCATATTTCTTCGGCACCTTATCCAGCTGCACGCGCAGTCCGTCTGCCAGCTCTCCGATGGCAACCGATACACCGCCTGCACCGAAGTCATTACACTTCTTAATAATATGCGCCACTTCCTCGCGGCGGAATAATCTCTGGATCTTGCGCTCTGTCGGCGGGTTACCCTTCTGCACCTCTGCACCGCAGACTGCGGTGGACTCTGTGTTATGTGCCTTGGAAGAACCTGTCGCACCACCGATGCCGTCACGACCGGTACGGCCGCCAAGCAGAATGATGATATCTCCCGGATCGGAGGTCAGTCTCTGCACCGCACGTCTCGGAGCCGCACCGAGCACTGCACCGATCTCCATGCGCTTCGCCACATAATTCGGATGGTATACCTCCTTGACATAACCGGTTGCCAGACCGATCTGGTTACCATAAGAACTGTAACCGTGTGCCGCCTCGCGCACCAGCTTCTTCTGCGGAAGCTTGCCCGGGATCGTGTCTTTCACGGAAACCGTCGGATCTGCCGCACCGGTCACACGCATTGCCTGATAGACATAGGTACGTCCGGAAAGCGGGTCACGGATCGCACCGCCCAGACAGGTTGCAGCACCACCGAACGGCTCAATCTCTGTCGGGTGGTTATGTGTCTCGTTCTTAAAGTTTACAAGCCACTCCTCGGTCACGCCGTCCACCTCGATCGGAACGACAATCGAGCAGGCATTGATCTCATCGGATTCCTCCTGATCCATCAGCTTGCCTTCCTTTTTGAGGCGCTTCATCGCCATTAAGGCAATGTCCATCAGGCACACGAATTTGTCTGAACGTCCTGCGTAAAGATTCTTATGGGTGGCAAGGTAATCCTGATAGGTCTCTTCCATCGGCGCACGGTAATAGCCGTCGTCAAAGCTTACGTCCTTAAGTTCTGTGGAAAACGTCGTATGACGGCAGTGATCAGACCAGTATGTGTCCAATACGCGGATCTCCGTCATGGACGGATCGCGCTTCTCCTCATTCTTAAAATAATTCTGAATATGTAAAAAGTCCTTGAATGTCATCGCCAGACCGAGGGAATCATAAAGTTCCTTCAGTTCTGCCTCAGACATCGCAGAAAATCCGTCAAAAATCTTTACATCCTCTGGCTCCGGGAATGTCTGCACCAGCGTCTGCGGCTTCTCAAGACCGGTCTCCCTGGAATCAACCGGGTTGATGCAGTGCTTTTTGATCGCCTCAAACTCTGTATCGCTGATCTCTCCCTCGATCACATAGGTCACAGCCGTGCGGATCAGCGGCTCCTCGTTCTCATTTAACAGCTTCACGCACTGCTCGGCGGAGTCCGCTCTCTGGTCAAACTGTCCCGGCAGGAATTCTACGGAAAAAGTTCTCGCGCCATTTAACTCAAAAGTTTCCTCGTACACATCGTCCACCGGCGGCTCGGAAAAAACGGTAACCAGAGCCTTGCGGTAGGTTTCCTCCGATACATGCTCCATATCGTAACGGATCAGTTCACGCACTCCCTTCACGTCACTGATACCGAGATAATTTCTGATCTCTGCTTCCAGCTCTCTTGCTCTGACAGCAAATGCCGGTTTTTTCTCCACATATACGCGTCTTACGTTGCTCATATTTTCCCTCCATCTGCGCACGCCATCGGCGAAACTACTGATCGTTTGTATTTCTATCTTATCCTACTTTCTATATGAAGTATAGCATATGCGAACAAATAAGCATAATTAATATATTTAATCTCTTCTATTATTATGGTTAATATATCACATAAGATTTATTTGACAGTTTTATAAGCAGGTCTTATAATTATAGTTAACACGCTACAGAACGGTTCGGAGCAGCGCTCCGACAGAAACGAGGAACCATGGATATCAATTACGAATTGTATAAAGTTTTCTATTATGTTGCAACCTCCCTCAGCTTTTCCGAGGCGAGCAAGCAGCTCTATATCTCCCAATCCGCCGTCAGCCAGTCAATCAAGACGCTGGAGAAAAAGCTGGAGCAGCCGCTTTTTATCCGGAGTACCAAAAAAGTACAGCTGACTCCGGCAGGAAAGATTCTGCTCAAGCATATTGAACCTGCCATGAATTTAATCCGGCGCGGTGAGAGCCAGCTGTTAGATTCCGGCAGCCTCGGTCTGGGGCAGCTCCACATCGGCGCAAGCGACACCATCTGCCGCTATTTTCTCGTGCCGTATTTAAAGCAGTTCCACAAGAAGTTCCCGAATGTCCCGATCAAAGTGACAAACTCAACCTCTCTCAGCTGTGTGGAGCTGTTGGAGCAGGGAAAAGTCGATCTGATTGTGACCAATTTTCCCAACTCTAATTTAAACCAGTCCTACATCCGCAAGACTGTGTGCAGCTTTCACGACGTCTTTATCGCCAACCCTGCCTATTTTAATCTGAAGCAGCAGGAGATTGCCTTAGAGGATCTGCAGCAGTACCCAATCCTGATGCTCGACCGCAAGAGCACCACCAGCGAATTTTTGCATAACCTCTTTCTGCAGCACCAGCTTGAACTGATGCCGCAGATCGAGCTGAGCAGCAACGATCTTCTGATTGATCTGGCACGTATCGGCCTGGGAATCGCGTTTATCCCGGATTACTGCCTAAACCGCGAGTCCAAAGAGCTCTTTATCGTAAAGATCAAGGAAAAGCTCCCGGCACGCCAGATGGTCACCGCAGTCAACCCGACGCTTCCAATCGCGCAGTCTACGGAAGAATTCTTAAAGCTCCTGCCGTCTCTCCCAGAACTCGGCTAACATCTGTTCTACTTCATTTACGTTACATATCCGGCGCTGTTCCCATTCCCTTGGGAACAGCCCTCTGTAATCACTCTTTAAAAACCGCTCGTCCAGCAGTTCAATCACTCCCACATCCTCTGTCGTCCGTATCACGCGTCCGGCCGCCTGCAATACCTTGTTCATTCCCGGAAAGCGGTACGCATAATCAAAGCCTGCCCCCGCTCTCTCATCATAATAATGCATTAAAATCTCGCGCTCATTGCTGATCTGCGGCAGTCCTGTTCCCACGATCACCGCCCCGATGAGCTGTTCTTTTTTCAGATCAATCCCCTCTCCGAAAATACCTCCGAGCACACAGAATGCCACCAGTGAACCGCCGCGCCGTTTCGATGTCTCACCGGAAAATGCCTGTAAGAAAGCCTCGCGCTCCGCCTCACGCATCCCGGTCTGCTGCATCATGCACCAGAGACGCGGCTCTGCATTTCCGGAATTTTCCGCATCATTGGGATGCTCCGCAATTTCTGCCTCTTCGGGATGCTCCGCAATCTCTGCCTCTTCGGGATGCTCCGCAATCTCTGCCTCTTCGGGATGCTCCACAATCTCTGCATTCTCTGCTCCTTCCGGAAAATACTCCTGCGGACGCATTTCATCCGTCTCCCCGCCCTCTAAAAACACATCGTAGACTTCCTGCATCATCCGGTAGGACGGAAAGAACACCATATAGTTTCCCTGCTTCGCGCGCGCTGTTTTTTCTATATATAATGCAATCCGCTCATACTCTGCCCTGCCACGCCTCGTGTACTTGCTGCTGACGTCATTTCCAAACAGCAGCAGGCGCTGTTCCTCGGAAAACGCCGTCTGCGCGTAGACCGCATAATTATCCCTGCGGGTGGACAGCAAGCTTTTATAATACTGGATCGGAAGCAGTGTCGCCGAGAAAAAGATCGTCGCATTTCCCTTGTCTATGCGCTCCTGCAGATTGAGGGAGGGATCCACACAGTAAAACTTCAGCTTGAAGCGCCCGTCCTCCTCATGCTCGGAATACACGACATAATGCTCGTCCACCAGTTCGTAGATATTCATGAAATTGCGCAGGTTTAAGTAAAATTCGTTCACTTCCCTGCGTTCCGGGAAATCGGGACTTTTCTGCAGATACTCATCGAGATCTGCCGCAAGGCGCGTCAGTGCAAAGATCAGCGTACCGATATTTTCATATACGACATAGTTTTCGCACTCACGCTTGTACCCAAGGAGAATTCGGTTGCATTTTTCCAGATGCCGGATCACACGTTCCGCACGTCTGTCATGCTTTTCCTGATAGGGTTTCAGCAGCTTTTTGACCGCCAAGAAATCTTCCTTATAGATCGCCGCGCTGTACATTTCCCGGCTCCGCTCCACAAGATTGTGCGCCTCATCCACCAGAAAAATGTAGTCCCCGCGCGTTCCTTCCGCAAAAAAACGCTTCAGATAAACATTCGGGTCAAAGACATAATTGTAATCCCCTATGATATCATCCGCCCAGGTTGCCGTATCCAGCGACATCTCAAACGGGCAGACCCGGTACTCCCGCGCCTGCTCTAAGATCACTTCCCTGGTAAAAACATCCTCCTTCTGCAACAGATTGTACACCGCATCGTTCACGCGGTCGTAGTGTTCTTTCGCATAGGGACAGTGTACAGGATTGCAGTCCATCTCCTCGCACAGGCACAGCTTTTCCTTCGCCGTCAGCCAGATGATCTTCGCCTGATACCCCCTGGTGCGCAAAAGTTCAAATGCTTCCTTTGCCACCGTGCCCGTGATCGTCTTCGCCGTCAGATAAAAAATCTTGTCTCCGAGTCCCTCACCGACCGCCTTCACCGCCGGAAAGACCGTCGAAATGGTCTTCCCGACACCGGTGGGCGCCTGGATAAACAGATTCTTCCGGCGCGCAATCGTGCGGTATACGTCCGACGCCAGTTCTTTCTGTCCTTTCCGGTATGCATAGGGAAACTCCAGCTTTTTGATGGAAGCCTGCCGCAGATTCTGCCAGGCGAACTGAAAATCCGCCCACTTTTTATATTCGTCCGTCAGCCGGGTGAACCACTCCGCCAGCTCCGCAAACGAAAATGTTTCCCTAAAATATTTCAGATTCCCCAGAAACGCCGTCTTTGTCAGTTCGATTGTATCCAGATTGCAGTAGGTCAGCTGCACGGAGATCTCTGCAAGATCATGCTGCAAGGCATAGATATAGGCATAACACATCGCCTGCGCGCGATGCACGCCCACGGGTTCATCCAGCGCATCCAGATTCATGTAGATCCCCTTGATCTCATCAATCGTCACATGCATGTCTTCCTCCACCGTAAGATGGTTGAAGTTATTCGAAAAATCAAGCTGTCTCTCCCCGTCGCACGTAATCTCGATTCCGTCCGCCCGTCCCTCGATGGCAAGCGTGTAATCTCCCTCGCTAAGTTCGATCTTAAGCGGCACCTCCGCATGGTAATTCGCGCCTTTGCTCTTCTGAATGCGCTTATGGATACGGCTGCCCTCCCACATGGCCTCCGGGGACGCAGTTCTCCCGTGGCGGTTATCAATGTCTCCCTCCCGCAGAATGAACTCCACCAGATTCCGCACCGAGATCTTTATGATTTTCTTTTCGTCTTTTTCCTGTTGTGCATCCATACGGCAGCGCTCCCTACTTTCCAGTTTCTTATCATACAGTGTAACACAAAAACAGGGCTGCTGCACGAAGAGGTTTCTCTCCGGCAGCAGCCCTGTCTCCGTCTGTCTGACTAGCAGACTGCATATTTCTGTACCGTATTCTCAAACCCGGTGTTCTGTCCGCCGTATTTTACGGTCAGATCCTTGCTGAGTCCAAGATACAGCATTCCGAGCAGTGATTTTGCATCAATCACAGCTCTGTTATAACAAACATCGATATCAAAATCACATTTTCCGGCAGCTCTCACAAACTCCTTTACTTCCTCCGTGTCAGACAATCTGATTTTTCTCTCTATCATATTATTCATCCTTTCCTACTATAAACCAAACGTGTTTCTCTGATTTCCGCGCAATTATTGCATAATTTTTTTTCTTTGTCAAATTTGACGCAACCGGTAAACCACTTGAAAGTACGGGCAATCTGCTCATTTCTGTGCCCGATTTTTGCCGTTTTTTGCAATCTCTTTTTGCGATTTTCTCTCAAAAAGCAAACTGCATAATTATTCTTGTGCACACTTTCTCATTTCCTGCAAAGGTACGTTTCGTTTTTGTAATATTTTCACATATTTTTTCCCCAGAGAAAACTATTTTTCATCTCTCAGTTTCCTAAGATTCTGCTTGAGCGCCTCCACGGCGCGGTCGATCTCTTTCCTTGTCGTCTCTCCCGACAACGTCATGCGCACGGTCCCCGCTGCATATTCGTCCGGCACGCCCAACGCCCCGATTACATAGGAGACCCGCTCCTCCCCGGTGTTGCAGGCGGAGCCGCCCGAGGCGCAGATTCCGTCCTCATACAGCAGAATGAGAAGCGATGCACCGTCCACGCCGGAAAAGCTCACATTCACATTCCCCGGCAGACGGTTCGTGGGATGCCCGTTCAGGCGGACCCCCTTGATCTCATGCATGATCTTTTCAATCAGATAATTGCGCAGCATCATCTCCCTGCGGATTCTTCTGCGCATATTGCAGAATGCCAGTTCCACCGCTTTCCCCATCCCGACGATCCCCGGCACATTCTCCGTTCCCGCGCGTTTTCCACGCTCCTGGCTGCCGCCGTGGATAAAGGAAGGCATCGTAACCCCGTCTCTTACATACAAAAATCCCACGCCTTTCGGTCCGTGAAATTTGTGGGCGCTCGCACTCAGCAGATCGATGTGATACTGCTGCATCGAGATCGGGATCTGGGCATACGCCTGCACCGCATCCGTATGAAACAGAATCTGATGGTCTCTTGCAAACCTTCCGATCTGCATGACCGGTTCGATCGTTCCGACCTCATTGTTTCCAAACATGACCGAGATCAGGATCGTATCCTCCCGGACGGCATGCTCTAACTGTTCCAGCGAGATCATTCCGTTTTGATCGACGTCCAGATAAGTCACCTCGTAGCCCTGCTCCTCAAGATAATGGCAGGAGTTTAAGACCGCGTGATGTTCAATCCTGCTGGTGATGATATGACGACCGTATTTTCCATACGCCTCCGCCACCCCCTTAACTGCCCAGTTATCCGCCTCCGATCCCCCCGATGTAAAATAGATTTCCGACGGTCTGGCATCCAGTGATGCTGCAATTACCTCTCTCGCATGGGCAATCGCCGCCTGCGCTTCCTCCCCGTAACCGTAAGCCGTTGACGCATTGCCAAACTTTTCCACCAGATAAGGCTGCATAGCAGCTTCGGCTTCCTCCGCCATCCGCGTCGTTGCAGCATTATCCAGATAGACCACACCTGCTTTATATTCCTGATCGCACATTTTTCCCCCACACCTTACATATAATAAAAAGATTCCAATTCCCGGAGACACACTTGCCAGACATTCATTTTCCCATGAATTCCGTTTCTGGAAATTCTCTGAAAAATTCCCTGATCACCGGCACACTGCTGCTCACACTCGCCGGTGTGCTCACACGGATTATCGGCTTCTTCTATAGAATATTCCTCTCAAGGCTGATTGGTGCAGAAGGTCTTGGGATCTACCAGCTGCTGTCCCCGGTGATGGCGCTCGGTTTCGCCGTCACCGCCGCCGGAATTCAGACTGCGATCTCACGCTTCGTCTCCTCCGAGCTTGCGCAGAACAATCCCGCGGGTGCGAGGCTCTATTTTCGGATCGGCCTGCTGCTGTCGCTGTTTTTATCTGCCGCGACCGGCTTTGTAATCTGGAAATACGCAGACTTTATCGGTGTTTCCATGCTCGGGGATGTGCGGTGCATCCCGCTCCTTAAGATCATCTCCCTCTCCTTTGTCCCTTGCTGTATCCACGCCTGCATCAACGGCTGCTACTATGGACAGAAAAAGACGGGCGTCCCCGCTCTCACACAGCTCACAGAGCAGATCGCCCGCGTCGGCACGGTCTGGCTGCTCTATCAGATCCATATGCGGGAGCAGACCGCCGTTCCGCTCTCCGTCACAATGTGGGGCGCTGTGATGGGCGAAGTGGCAAGCACGCTCGTCTCCGTCAGCGTCGCAAAACTTCCGAAGGGAACGGACACGGCGCTTTCCGTGAAATGCGGCACGCGCAATCTCCTTGCCATGGCGGTTCCGCTCACGGCAAACCGGGTTGTTTTAACGCTCTTTTCCAGTTTTGAAAACATCATGATTCCCAGCCGCCTGCGCCTGTTCGGTTACACGGCTTCCGAGGCGCTTGGCGTCTACGGCATCTTAACCGGCATGGCGATGTCCGTCATCATGTTTCCGTCCGTCATCACCAACTCCGTTTCGGTACTTCTTATGCCCGCCATCTCAGAAGCCAAAGCCGGCGGAAACGATGCGCTCATACGGCGCGCGGTCTTAAAAACCATCCGGGTCTGTCTTCTGTGGGGCTTTTTTTGTACAGCGGGTTTTCTTGCTACCGGTCACTTTATCGGGAATGTGCTTTTTGGGAACGCGCTCGCCGGAACATTTATACGGACGCTCGGCTGGATCTGTCCTTTCCTGTACCTCGGCGTGACGCTGAGCAGTATTCTGCACGGGCTCGGCTACCCGGGCATCACTTTCGTGCTGAATCTGATTGCCTGCGGCATCCGCATCCTCTTTGTGCTGTTTGCCCTCCCCGTCTACGGTATCCGCGGCTATCTGTGTGGACTTCTCATCAGTCAGGCCGTCATGGCTCTCCTCTCCATCGGAATTCTGCTGCGCCAGACACATCCCACTTCCCGCTCTGCATCCGCAAAATAATATGCACAAAAAATACCGGCAAGCCAGATTACGGTTTACCGGTATTTTTATTCTCATTAAAAGTGCTAAATCTGATCTCAAATTATACTCTGGACAGATACTCACCTGTACGTGTGTCGATCTTGATCACATCGCCCTGCTCTACGAACAGAGGTACATATACGGTAGCTCCTGTCTCGACGATTGCCGGCTTGGTTGCACCAGTAGCGGTATCACCCTTGAAGCCCGGCTCAGTCTCAGTGATCTGAAGCTCTACGAACAGAGGCGGCTCTACTGCGAATACGCTTCCGTTGTGAGAGCACATCTTCACCATCTCGTTCTCCTTCACGAACTTCAGCGCATCGCCGATGTCATCTTTGGAGAGTGCGATCTGCTCATAAGTCTCTGCATCCATAAAGTTGTATAAGTCACCATCTGCATACAGATAAGTGTAATCTTTTCTGTCAATGCGGGCAGTCGGACATTTCTCTGTAGGACGGAATGTCTTCTCAACCACACCACCACTCTTAATATTCTTTAACTTAGTTCTTACAAATGCTGCACCTTTTCCTGGTTTCACATGCTGGAATTCGATAATCTGATAGATATTACCCTCTAACTCAATGGTAATACCATTTCTGAAATCGCCTGCTGAAATCATGTAAATTTCCTCCTTAAAAATACGCTCGAGTTTTACTCTCTGATTTTTCTATTTTATAATAAACAGCGCTATATTTCAAGCTTTTTTTCATATACCGCACTGCGCCATGCGAATTTGCACGCTTTTTGCTCTGTTCCTGGCGCAATCTCCCCGGTATTATTAAGCGTTGCGCTTCTCAATCTCATGGATCATATCGATTCTGGTCTGGTGTCTTCCGCCCTGGAATTCTGCATCCAGATATGCCTTGACGATGTCTTTCGCAAGCTCTGTGCCGACGATTCTAGCACCGAATGCAATAATGTTGGCATTGTTGTGTTCTTTTACCAGCCGCGCAGTTGCCGTGTCGGAGCACACTGCTGCACGCACACCGTTGACTTTATTGGCTGCGATGGAGATTCCCACACCGGTTCCGCAGATCAGTACGCCGCAGTCAGCCTCGCCTGCCACAACTGCCCTGCCGACTTTCTCTCCGTATTCCGGATAATTGCAGCTGTCCGTTCCGTCGGTTCCAAAGTTGATAACCTCATGTCCCAGTTCCTTTAAATAGTCCATAATGACAAATTTTAACTCTGTTGCCGCGTGATCATTTCCGATTGCTATTTTCATTTTTTCCTCCATCCCGGGTTTTGGCACCCGTCCTTTTCATTGTCACATGCTGCCACTGTTTTCTGCAGCACAAACTGCTTCTTTTATCGCTTCTGCGCTGCGCTCTGCTGCTTTTGGCATTTTCTCCGATAGAAAAACAGGACGATCTTTTCCAGATAGCGCTTTAAGACAATCTGGATCTCCTCCTTCGGATGGATCGGCTTTACCAGAATCGTGCGGATTCCCGTGCGGTTGGCGCCATAGACATCCGTAAAAATCTGATCTCCCACAAACAATGTGTTTTTCTCATCCGTTCCCATCTGTTCCATCGCTTTTCTGTAATTCGCCGGATTCGGCTTTCCTGCCTTGTAGATATAAGAAACCTGCACCGCGTCATTGAACATTTTCACGCGCGGTTCCTTATTGTTCGACAGCAGCATGCAATGATATCCCAGCTCCTTCAAATGTGCAAAAAGCGCGCACGCCCGCTCGTCCGCCGGCGCTCCGTGCGGCACCAGCGTATTATCAATATCAAAAATAACGCCTCGATATCCATCCTCATAAAGGCGGTCAAAATCGATCTCATAGGTAGAATCTACGTATTCTCCCGGGTAAAACCGTTCCAGCATTGCCCTTTTGCTCCTTTACTCATCTCACTCAGTGCGCATCCTTACATAGATTACTACATTTTCGCCAAAATATCCACCCGGAATTTTCCGATTCGCGCAGTTCGTTTTTCTCAGAGCGTTTTTGTGTAATAGGAACAAAGTTTCCTATTACACAAAAAAGACTGCATACACATGTGTATACAGTCCCATCCGCTCATGATTCTATAGTATAAAATTCTCATCCGGTCTGACCGGCTGTGCCTCGTCAGGATTCGTTCCCACAAAAAACTGATACTGCTCGAGTACCTGATCCTTACGCATATCCGAAATGGCACGCTCGACATCCAGTCTGGCAATGTCGCTGTCCACGCCCTTCAGCTCGTAGACCGCATCCGGCTGGTAGCTGTTCGCGTAATCGATGGCTCCCTGATCCGGTCCGCTCTTCCTGATGGCTGCAGGCGCAGTATACTCCTCTGTGGACGGTGCCTGACCTGTTACGCTCTGCGGAAGTTCTGCCGGCAGTTCCGATCCCACGGTAACAGTTTGATTCTCTATGGAGTTGTAATCATAAAATCCCGCACTGATGCGGATTCCTGACAAATTCATTAGAAACTCTCCATTGTAACCAGAAAAAAATATTACTATAACTTTTTATTATATCGACAAATAAAAACAGAAACTTTACCTTCTGTTCTTATTTGTCGAGCATTTTTTTCAGCTCGCTCATAAACGTATTGACATCCTTGAACTCACGGTACACCGACGCAAAACGAACATAGGCAACCGCCTCAAGATCCTTAAGCTTATCCATCACAAGCTCGCCGATCAGGGAACTCGGAATCTCCTTCTCCTCACGGTTAAAGATCTCCGTCTCCACTTCATCCACAAGCTGATTGATCTGATTGACTGAGATCGGCCGCTTATGGCAGGCGCGCAGCACTCCACCCTCAATCTTGGAACGGTCATACTGCTCTCTCGTATTATCTTTCTTAATCACAATCAGCGGAATGGTCTCCACCTTTTCATAGGTGGTAAAGCGTTTTCCGCAATCATCGCAAAGTCTGCGGCGGCGGATGGAATTGTTGTCATCTGCCGGTCTGGAATCGATCACTCGTGTATTTTCACTGCTGCAAAATGGACACTTCATTTGCTACCTCCATGGGCAATTTTGCCTATATATTGTAGTATATCTATACATTTGTTGCTTGTCAATGAAATTTACACGATTATATGACCTGTTTTTTATGTATTTTCACGAAATTGTCATTTTTTGTACAAACTTTCTGTTTTATTGTCCCCTACGCCTATTTTACCTTATGTTTTGCTTCTTTCTCATCAATGTCCACCAGAATGATGTCTGGTCCGATTTTCACAATCTTGCACCACGGAATAAACAATTCAAATTCCCTGCCCATACAGCCCATCCACTTTGCCGGTCCCGGCACAATCAGCGCCTTGATGCATCCACCGCACTCGTCAAAATCCAGATCCCGCACGTTTCCCAGGCACTTGCAGTCATTTACATTGATGACCTCTTTCCTCGCCAGATCGCAAAAACGCATATACTTCCCGCCCGTTTGCTTCCTCGGAAAAGTATATGCGTCTCTTTTCAAAATCATGTATGTCTGAAATTATACGTTAAATCGGAACAGGATCACGTCTCCGTCCTTTACCACATAATCCTTGCCTTCCATTCCGACAATGCCTTTTTCACGCGCTGCAGCGAGGCTTCCATTGTCCAGAAGATCCTGGTAGTTGACAACTTCCGCCTTGATAAAGCCTCTCTCGAAGTCCGTATGAATCTTGCCGGCTGCCTGCGGTGCCTTGGTTCCCTTCTTGATCGTCCATGCACGGCACTCGTCCTCGCCTGCCGTCAAAAAGCTGATCAGACCGAGAATACTGTAGCTTGCCGCCACCAGCTTGTCCAATCCACTGGATTCCACGCCGAGATCGTCCAAGTATTCCTTCTTCTCATCCTCAGAAAGTTCTGCCAGTTCCTGCTCAATCTGCGCACAGATGACGAATACCTTTGCGCCCTCTTCTGCTGCCATCTCTCTTACTTTTGCGACATGTGGGTTTGATGCGCCGTCATCTGCGAGGTCATCTTCGGCAACATTCGCTGCATAGATCGTAGGCTTCGCTGTCAAAAGGTTGTATCCCTTGAACCAGATCTGTGCGTCCTCGTCATCCGGCACCTCAAAAGATCTTGCCATCTTGCCGTCCTCAAGATGCGCCTTGACCGCCTCTACAAGCTCGAGCTCCTTTGCAAGAGTCTTATCCATTCTCGCCTGCTTTGCAATCTTTGCGATTCTTCTGTCAAGAATCTCAATATCGGAAAAGATCAGCTCTAAATTGATGGTCTCAATATCTCTTGCCGGGTCGATCGATCCGTCTACATGGATGATGTTGGTATCTTCAAAACAGCGCACTACATGAACGATCGCGTCCACCTCACGGATATTCGCAAGGAACTGGTTGCCAAGCCCCTCGCCCTTGCTTGCTCCCTTCACAAGACCTGCGATATCCACAAATTCGATCGTTGCAGGTGTTACCTTCTTGGTATGATAAAGCTCACCGAGCTTTACGATTCTCTCATCCGGCACAGAAACGATACCGATATTCGGATCGATGGTTGCAAACGGATAGTTTGCAGACAGCGCTCCTGCTTTGGTCAGTGAATTAAATAATGTAGACTTTCCGACATTTGGAAGTCCGACGATTCCTAGTTTCATATATATCTATCTCCTTTATTTCCTTTTTACGGGCTTTTTGCTACATACCGCTTTGACTGCTGCGCACTTCTCACAAAATCCGTCCTGTGCTTCGGCGGACCAACGCTCCTCGCAGCTGTCTTGTGGCACTATTCTAAGAACCCCAAATTAGCACGATTATTATACACTAACAGGGGCTCGTTTGCAATGTTATTTCATTTTTCAGAACGCTCAGGCGTATCCATGGAAGAGATTCTTGGCATAGGAACCGCGCTTGCTCCAACCCAGAACCGGAAATATTTCTCACTTTCTCTTTGTAAAATATTATACTGTATCTTACAATCCCCGGATGATGTTCAAATAATCCGGTCTATGGTCTACGACAGCATAAATAATAGCTTCCTGCTTCTCCTCATTTATCTTGTAAAACACAAGATTTTTCTCAAGTACCAGTACTTTATACCCCTGTCTTTTAAGCACCAGATAACGAAGTTCTACACATTTTTGCGGATACTTGCCTAAGTCAAGAAGATTCCGTTCTAATTCTTCAAGTTTTTCAAGTGCAACTTCCCTTCCAAAGTTTTCTGCTACATACAAAATAATCTTTCGGATCTGAGCATCTGCAGTTTCTGTCTGGACAACTTTATAATTCAATATTCTATCCCTCCCGCAGCATCTGCCTCAAATCCTCAAAGGTCTCACCGAGTGGCGCTACTCTTGCGTTCCTCACATCATCTTCTTCCGTATTGTCTCCATAAAATCACCTTTCTCGAATACATCGAATATACCTCACCTGAAATCCATCTGATACGATGACCTTCAGATACAAAGAAAGACCGCTCACTTTCAATTTTTCTTGAAAATGAACGGTCTTTCATGCCTCTGTTATTTAGTTGAATGATGATGATATTATTTTCTCTTTGATACGTTTCCGAAGCCGCAGTCCAATACGACTGAGACATTCACACCATCTGAAATTACTTTTTTGTATGTTTTTCGGTCACTCTGGTCAAACCTGAAAAACCTCTCAAAGTGTCGGAAGTCGAGAAGTTTTACAAATCTGTCCGATGTAGTACAACTATCGTCTCCACATGAAAGGACTGCTGTCTATGAATTACCATCGTGAAAAGAAACATATCCATGAACCTTTTAACAATAGGTCGAGGCTATCGTTAAAAAGTGTCACCACTGAAAACAATTTTTTAACTGTTCTCTACTTTTGAATTGCTTCTATAATATATGTCTTTCCTTGGAAAGGAACCTCATCTCCAATCCAGCAGCAAGCAATTTTTGTTTCTGTGCAAGCAGCTCTGTATTTCCTGGATCAAGTTTTAATAACTTGTCCACGTCCTTCAACTGCTGCTGTGTACTTTTTATCTGACCGTTTACGCACTTTAATGTTGCTTGTAGTTTGGCGGTATCTCCGCCGATCTCGACAGTAATACCCATAATTCTGTTAGCCACGGCCGATACCTCCTTCCGTAAAAATGGGCATAAAAAAGCACAGATTTCTCCATTCACGAAAAAAGCACCAACCATTTCTGATTGATGCTTTCAAATTATTTTGTTTTTGTAAATCTGTTTAATTGCGTATCCACATCTCGTCCACCGTACATAACACGGATAATCGTAACCACTTGTGTATCATCATCCGGAATATATAGAATAAGATAATTGTCTACTGGCGCTACGCGTAGCCCTCGACTTTTCCATGGTTCCAATTCATATTGTCGATATCTCTTCGGCATATGATCAAGATCCATAATACATGCTTCAAGCCTATCAAGCTGACCACTTGCATTTTCTGGTGCCTGCAGTTCAAAAGCAATGTATTCCAAGATTCCACGAAGGTCTATCTCGGCCTGATCTGAAATCACGATATCATAAATCATAAATTGTAATCCTTGCGGAGATCAGCAAAAACAGATTTTGCTGATCTAGTGTGACCAGCCTGCATATCCGCATATCCTTTCTCTAGTTCTGCATTCATCTGTGCTTCTGATAATGCACTAACGTCTACAGGACGAGCGGATGGCATTTTCACTTCAAAAGGAAGTCCTCTTTGAAGAATAATTTGTTTGTAAAACATATTTATTGCATTGGATGCAGGAATTCCTAATGCTGCTAAGATTCCTTCTGCCTGTTCTTTTACATCAGGCTCAATGCGTGCGTATACATTTGCTGATTTCGTTGCCATAGTAAACACTCCTTTCGAGTTTTTCTAACTATATTATATCTATTTGTACGGACAAAGGCAATACAAAATCAATATTTTACAAATTGTTTATACTCCAAAATCTACCAGTTGATTAAAATTTGTCGAAGTCCTCCTGAGTCGCCACTTTCTTATATCCTTTATAATCATCGTCACTGTTTTCAGCATACATATCATTCACGAGGCCAATGGTAAGCAAATCCAGGTCTCGGATACTAATCCCCAGTTGTACGCAACGAAGCAAAAATAAAGGTGTTGTCATCGGGCGATCTGTTGGACGAACTTTTACGGATTGGAATGTGAGGGAAATTCTCGTGTATTGTGTTAAGCACATCCCTATATCCTGCAATCTCACGCTCATTTCTTGTCTTTGGCATTGTCTTATCCAAAACAATCTTTTTCAAACATTCATCAGAAGTATAGATACCCTCAATTTTATTAGAACTCTCTGTACTTTGAATCTTAGCCACCTCAACAAGACTTTCTAATACATCCGCATGGTGTTCCGCAATTAAGCGCTGTTCCCCCTTGTATTCATGAATTGTTGTAAGGTAACGCACGATTTCTGGCGTAAGCATTTTTTTCCATTTTTTCGTGTAATCAAATTGTCTCATTCTAATTACCTCATTTTGAACTCAACTTCGTCATTTCATTCATTATGACGCAATTGAAAAAGGACCAGCCCAAACTGATCCTAATCCTCTATCACATCCTCGATTCTATTGTCTCTCAAATAAGAAGAAAAAGCCAGGCCTCATGCTCTGCTTAATCTCCAATGCATTTCATTACAAAAAATGACATCATCGTATAGCAAATACATAAATACCCCGGCACCGCATGCTATATGTGTACCACATCCGAGGCAAACCATACCCTTACACCTCAATCTCACGCCCGTGAATATCGGTCATACACAGCCGGTTTCTCCCCCGCCTCTTCACACGGTAGAGCGTCTGATCCGCCACGTGGAGGAAATCCCAGTTCTTGTTCCCGCTGCTCGGGATGTCATGGCAGATGCCCTGCGAGATGGTCACACCGAACGATCCTTCCGCATAGCGCTGTTCTATTTGAAGCGCCATCACATCCTGCCGCAGCTTCTCCGCGCGCTCACAGACCTCCTCCGCGCTCATTCCACTGTAAATGATGACGAATTCATCTCCACCGTAGCGCGCACAGAAAATCTGATCACTTTCCATCTGCCGGATCAATGCCGCGATGGCACGCACACAGTCATCCCCCGCCTGATGTCCGTAACGGTCGTTGTACTGCTTAAAGTAATCAATATCCAAAATCTCAAACGACAACGGTTTATGTTCCGCAAAGCACTGTTCCACGATCTTTTCTGAATCATTTGTCAGGCGGTACCGGTTCGCCAGTCCGGTCAGCGGATCTCTCTCCGACTTTTCCGTCAGCTCCACCGCATCCTCCTCCAGCTTCCTGCAGCGCTCTCTTGCCCGCTCTAAGGATTTGCGCAGATAAAGCATATTGACAATCATGCTTCTGTTTTCCTGTTCCACGATCTCGGTCAGTTCATAGAATCTGCCAGCCGTCTTAAGATAGCGTTCCCTGTCCTTCGTTTTCTTAACATAATCCATCTCTAGCGCTGTCATCTTCCGCTGCATATTGGCGATGCCGGTCTGCTCCACGAGTGCCTTCAGTTTTTCTCCGATATTGCGGCAGACATCACCGCGGTCAATCTCTAACATCAGTTCACAGAAATCATACAGATCATCAAACAGATCCAGAATCAGTACATCACCGGAAAGCTGATTCTGAATATCCGCAATATACTGGTCTCTCATGGAAATATTGCCACACAGATGACAGTAACGTGCACGCATACAGTTTACATAAATGTAATCCATCTCCTCAAAATGCGCTTCGCACTCTGTCTCCAGTTTGCGGATATATTCCTCTGCCTTCTCCAGGCTGCCGCTTTTCATATAACACAGAGCCAGATTGTTGTAAATCGCGGTAAGGCTTGCCAGGCTGCGCTCCTCTTCCGGTACGCGCTTGTAATCGAGATGTGCCTACTCCAGATAATCTCTGGCATCACTGTACTGTCCGCACTCCATATACAGGGAACCCAGGTTACTCTCAATCCGGCTTTCCACCTCAATCAGCTCATATTTTTTGCAATATTTTAATCCTGCCAGATAGTACTCGATCGCAAACGACAGATTGCCCTTGCCGACGGATACAATCGCCATAAGATTGTAGGCGGCTGCCACCAGTTCCCACTGCCCGGACTGTTCCAGATATCCGAGTGCCTCGCCGATCTCCTCAAACACCTTTCCGGTCTCATTGCTAAGATAGTAGGTTCTGCCCTTGTAATAATGCGAAAATCCAAGCAGCCTGGCATCCCCCGCACGTTCTGCGTATTCCTCAATCTGCATGCAGTAGTCAAGCATGCACGCCGCATCCGTGCCGCGGCCCTCTCTCACTTTCTGCATCAGATCTTCCATCCGGTCATCGGTCTTATGATTTTCCATAGCAAGACTCCTTTGCTTTTATCTGTTCGTTCGCGCTGCAATATTTTCTTAACTTCTACACAAATACATACTTCCGGAGACGCTCCATCGCTTCCTCCACAAGTGAAAATGGCAGCGCCAGATTCATGCGGATACCGCACGGGCTGTGGAACGGTCTGCCATCCTGCCAGATCACACCGATGCTGGCGCCCCGCTTCTGCAGCTCATCGATCGTTATGCCATGCTTTCTGCACCACTCTGTGCAGTCTAAGAGCAGCATGTAGGTTCCCTGCGGCATAGCTACCTGTACGCCCTTAAAATGGGATCTGATATAATCATACGCATATTCTGCATTCTTCGTCAATACCTTACATAATTCATCTGTCCACTCATAGCCTTCTTGCTGATACGCACCGATGAGTGCATACATGGAAAGCACGTTCATTTCATTGTAATGTGACAGCGATGATTCCTTTTTCACGCGGTCACGGATAACGGGATTGTAAATAATATGATAACTTCCCACCAGACCCGCAAGATTAAAGGTTTTTGACGGTGCGTACATTGCCACCGTGTGCATTCTGGCATACTCGGAAACGCTCTGCGTCGGCACGAATTGGTGATCCCCGAGGATGATATCCGACCAGATCTCATCCGCAACCACCTCGACCTGATACTTCTCATAGATTTCCATGGCACGCTCGATCTCCCAGCGCTCCCACACCCTGCCGCACGGATTGTGCGGGGAGCAGAAAATTGCCGCATGAATGTGGTTCTCGCAGATTTTTTTCTCCATGTCTTCATAATCCATGCGCCACACACCATTCTCATCCAGCACAAGCGGACTGTGCACGATCTCATACCCGTTGTTTTTCAGGCTGAAGGTAAATCCGATGTAGGTCGGCGAATGCACGAGCACCTTATCTCCCCGCGAACAGAACACATTGAGTGCGCTTAAGACACCGCCGAGCACCCCGTTTTCGTAGCCGATGCATTCTCTCGTCAGCCCCTGTACGCCATTCCTTTTCGCATGCCAGCGGATTATTGCATCGAAATATTCCTCTCTTGGCTCAAAATACCCAAATGCCGGATGTGCGATACGATCTGTCATCACCTTCTGTACCGACGGCACCGTGGCAAAATTCATATCCGCCACCCACATCGGAAGTACCGAAAATCCTTCCTGCACCTGCACGTCCTTGTAGGGAATCTTATCTACTGCCAGTGCGTCTTTTCCTTTTCGATCCATAATCGTTGTAAAATCAAATTTCATCCTTTTTTCCTCTTTCTTCTCACTGCCATGGTCGCCGCAAAGAGCACCACGGCTGCCGCCGATATTACGGCTCCCGTCAGAAATCCGGGGCTTTTGTACCGCAGTTCAAACTCATGTGTGCCTTCCGTCAGATAGGTGCTGATAAAAGCGCTGCCAAACGTCTCACTGTCCGTTTTCTTTCCGTCCACATACAGCGTCCAGCCATCCTCATCCGCGATGGAAAAAATCAGTCTGCCCGCCTGTGTGACGTCCACGTTTCCCTTTACCCTGGTATCGGAAACTTCCGTCACTTCCACCGTCTGTGCGGCAAGCGCCTCATAGGCCGTACGAAGCGCCATGAGATCCAGCCGGTAAACCACAAGCTGCACCAGCTCATTGGCGGTGTTAGTAACTTTTACCTCTTCTCCCGCCTCACAATATCCCAAATCCAGAATATATCCGTGGGAAACTTTTGTAAAGCCTCTGGTTCTTCCCGAGCTTACCTGCTCCTGCAGATTGTCAACGCCCGTCTTGCTGTAGGTGGCATAATAATATGCGGAATCCTGCGCGACAAAAGAGCTCTCTCCCGCCTTTGATTCGGATTCCACCGCGGTAAGAAGCAGTCTGTCGCTTCCCAGAAGATTGGCGAGCTGATTCTGTGTGCCGATGTCGCCTCCGCCGGCATAGTCCCATTTTTCCGCCACATCTTCATCCATCATGAATCCCAGCGGCAGCACATACGCATTCTCATACAGATACGTGTCTCCACGCTGCGCCACAAGTGTGCGGAGCGGTCCTTCCTCCATCGCATTGTCCGCAAGCACATAGCGGATGGAAAGCATTGCCGAAAGAAGCGGTGTCGCACCGCCGGCACAATAAAAGTTCTTGCCGCCCTCCATTCCGACATCCTGATAAAAATGGCTGACATTCAGATTCATCAGGGATGAGAACTGTGTGCCGGAGTGGTAGCCGGACAGCGCCGCATCATTTTTGGTCTTGCGCTCCAGTTCCTCCGTCCGGTAAAACACGGAATCTTCATCACTTTTTTCCGCCGTCTCCGAAAGAACCGCCCGGTAATCCGCCAGATTTTTCACATAATCCGTCCTGCTTATCGTGTCAAGCCCTGTCAGGTTATAGTTGATCACAAGCTCCGCCACAACCGCAAGGCACCCGGTCGCCAGCATCAGCTGCCGGATTCTCTTTTTTCCTATGAGTATGCCGAGTACAATCACAAAATAGCAGGCAAAGAATGCCCCGCTTGCCCATATGGAGGTCTGCTCCATCGTCGTTTCGTCCATAAAATGATTGCAGAAAAGCAGGAATACAACGCTCATTCCACCCGCTGCAAACACCTGCCACAGCTTTAATTCACGGATGTAAAGCAGCGCCTCATAAGCAATCACAAGTACCAGAAACGCGTACAAAAAAGACTGTCTTCCCGGAAGCGATGTCGGGAAATGAAGACCATGCCAGATAAAATCCAGCATATTATTTGAAAAGCTAAGCCAGAAAAACACGACGAGTGCCAGTCTTGGCAGTTTTTTCTTCCATGGAACCGCTCTGTTCCACACATACAGAAACAGCAGAAAGAGCGCAAAAATTCCGCAGTACAGATTGGGCCAGTGGGAATCTCCCGTGTATACATCGACTGCCAGAAGGGACCGCGCCAGCTCCGATACGATATTAAAATACCACTCCATCGTCTCCGGGAACGATATTCCGGATGCACCGCTTAAGGAGAGCACCTTTGCCGTCGGAAGGATCAGCACTGCGCCTGTGGCTCCCGCAAGCAGCGAATACCACGCAAAGCGGATCCATGCCCGGTACCCCGATGCCCGGTGTTCCATCCAGTAGAGCAAAAACCACAGCACCAGAAAAATGCAGATCATGATTGAAATATAGTAATTGCTCAGAATGCAGACCGCCAGCGACACATAATAAAGCCCCGGTCTGTTATCCCGGATCAGCCGCTCTAATCCCAGAATCACAAGCGGCGCAAGCACCATGCAGTCCGTCCACATCAGATTCCAGGCATATGCCGCCATAAACGCGCACAGCGCATACGCCGCACCGCACAGAGCTGCCGCATAGGATGCCACATCTGCCGGAAGGCGCACTGCCGTCTTCTTCTCTGTCCGTGTGACTGCCGCCGCATTTCCGGCATCCTGCCACACGTGAAAATGCTCCCCCAGGTAATAGGTAAACGTAAGACCGCTCAGTGCAATCTTAAGGATGGACAGAACCGTCATAAATTCAATCACATATCCCCTCGGCCACAGAATCAAAAGCCAGTTTAACGGGCTGGCAAGGTAGTACGCATACAGGGATACAAAATCCGCTCCCAGCCCGATGTTCCACGAATAGAACGGACTGCCTCCCGTTTTGAGTTTTTCCATCAGCTCTGTAAAAAACGGACAATACTGATGGTACATATCAATATGAAGCATACACTGATCCCCGAACGGATAGATTTCCCGGTTCACACAGATGATCAGCGTGATCAGAAGCGGTATGCAAAACGCTGCCAGTAACGGTCCTCTCTTTTTCATTCTCCAGACTCCTCTTCCCAGTCAAACATGAAATAATACTGAAGTTTGCGGTAAATATCCATCTCGCCGTACTCCTCCTTCGCCGGAGTCTCACTTCCGTCCGCTTCCACGGTACGCACCGCCGATATCACCGGATACGATTCCTTTAATGTCAGCAGAAAATTCTGATAGGCATCCGTGGGTACCCCGGCGCGCTTTAGCACCTCTGCTCCCAGATAATTTGCGCTGGTGTCCGCATTCTGTTCCTCATCAATATCGTAATTCGCCCAGATGACATACGGCACCTGGTAGCGCAGCTTTTGCTGTTCCTCATCCAGCGCATTCCACTGCATGCCGTTCATGGCAAGAATCGGCGCCGCCACCGTATCGCTCGGCTGATGATCCCCGAAAAAGACGATGACCGTCTTCTCATCCACACCGGAGAAATAATCGATCAGCTGCTCTAATGCCTGATCCGACAGCTTTATCAGCGAAAAATATTGGCTGACTGATATACTGTTCACACCGTCCACCGAAATACCCGGTGAGAAGTTCGTGTAGGTCTGGTCGTATCCCCCGTGGTTCTGCATCGTCACATTGAAGACAAACAGCGGTCTGCCCTCCTCCTTCTGCTCATACAGCTGGATGATTTTGTCCGCACAACTTGCATCGCTCACATAATCTCTGACAAAACGTGCCCCGTAATACTGATCTTTAAAAATACTCTGCTCAAATCCCAGCCACGGATAGACCTTGTCACGGTTCCAGCCGGTCGCATAATAGGGATGGGTCGCCACCGTCTCATACCCGAGCGACTGCAGATAGGATGCCAATGACGGGCGCTCTCCGTTCACATACTGCTGATACGGAATACTTCCCTGCGGCAGGAACGCCATCGTATTCCCGGTCAGAAACTCATACTCCGTATCTGCGGTATTTCCACCGCACACCGAGACATTCAACATGCCGGTCACGGTATTTTCCGCCCCCTGCTGCAGGCTGTGCAGAAACGGCATATAGTCCTTATTGGTCTTAAAATCCCCTAATACGGACAGATCCGAAAACGACTCATTCATCACGACAATAATATTCGGCATCCCGGTATCTGCACCGCTCTGCGAAGTGTCATCCGAGGTATCTTTTTCCTCTTCCTCCAGGATTGTATCGATCGACTCCTCCGTCTCCTGCGGTTCCTCGTATTTTTTTAAAAATTCCTTTGCCTCGCCCACACTGTATTTCTGCGGTTTCTCAATCGACATATACGCAAGGTTCATCACAAAAGTAACCGGTATTCCGTCCACCTGTGTCATAAAGACGGGTGTAAACAGCTTATTGTAAAGCCTGTGCTCGTTCTGGAAATTCTCCTGCTGCAAGGTTCCCGCAAACATCACAAGCACTGCGCCAAGCACCACGCCCGGCAGGCACCGCTTAAAAAATCCGGGTCTGCCAATTTTAAACTTCACCGGCTGCAATCCAATGATCAGCGCCAGAAACAGAATTGTCACAACGATCATACGCGTATCCGGTGTAAAGTCATAATTGCCGGACACACTTACCGCCGTCCTCCAGGACAGAATGTCCCACGGTACCAGCGGGTTGGTGCGGAAACGCACCACATAGGCATTGGCAAGCCCGAATACCAGCGCCGCGGTACCCTCGATCCGGTATGCCGTCCGAAGCCGTCCGGTGATGCACAAAAAAATCCCCGCGAGCAGTTCAAACAATACAATGTTAAAAAGCTGCGCCCATGGCCGTACCTCCGCAAACGGATTGTGTGTGTAAAATTCCAGCAAATAAAAAAATGCGGCGGGAGGAATCAATGCCACGGTTCCCCACATCACATACTTTGTATATTTTAATAAAGTTTTTTTCTGACTCATTTTAACTGCCTCATATTATTTTGGTTCTTATTTTAGCACACTGCATTTGTTTTTCCTATTTAATTCGCAAAAAATTCACAAAAGCACTTCCGTATGTTCTTCCAGTTTTCCACATACTTTGTCGAATATGACTCATTTTTTGACACATCTTGTTAATAGACCGCTTTGATTCACACAATTCAAACAACTTTCATTGACATCCGAAAGTTCTTCGACTATGCTTACACTTGTATGATAAATTTATGGAAAAGGTGGCTGTTATGAACGAGAATCTCGAATTGTACCGCTTAGCAAAAGAAAACGATAATTTCAAAAAAATTATTCAGACACAGCAGAATACCATCAACCGCATGATTGATTATTTTATTCTGGGAGAGAAAAAACCTGGATTGCAAAAGTAGCTTTTTTCGTGTGACGATGCTATAATAAGCACACAGAAAACTGTCTTTTACAACACATGATTTCACGGAGGATAAAACCATGTTCCAATTTACAGATGACTGCCTGATCGGGATCAAGGAGCTGGACGACGAGCACCGCCGTCTGTTCTCATTGATCAATCAGGCTATGGACATACTCAACCATACCGATTCCAACGACCGCTGCACCCAGATCACCCATCTGCTGGAGGAGCTGACGCAGTATGCCGATACCCATTTTGCACATGAGGAGGCTTACATGGAGCAGATCCGCGATCCGGAGCTGATCCGTCAGCGCATGCAGCACTCTCTTTTCCGCGACAAAATCCGCGATTTTTCCTTTGCAGACATCGATGACCCCGGAAAGCAGCAGCAGGTTGTCACCGATCTTTTGAATTTCCTTGCCAAATGGCTGTATCACCATATTCTCGGAAGCGACATCATGATCGGCAAGCTGCCGCCGTTAGAGGAATGGATGATCCGCGACAACCCGTGTGAATTCACAGACGATTATCTGACCGGCATTGAAATAGTTGATTTGGAGCATCAGCAGCTCTTTTGCATCGTGGAGCGCGCCTATCAGCTGGTAAAATCCAACGACGTCATTACGTGCTACGATGAGCTTTTATCTATCATCCACGAACTCACGGATTATACCGTAACCCACTTTGCCGACGAAGAAGCTTACATGGAGAAGATCGGTTATGAGGGGCTTGCCGCACAGAAAAATGCGCACGCTTCCTTCGTCGCCAGACTTGAGAGCATCAACCTGATCGAGCTGGACGAAAATCCGCAAAAATATATGGAGAGCCTGATCGAATTTCTGCTTGGATGGCTGATCAACCATATCCTCTATTCCGATAAAAAGATTCCTGTCCAGGCATAACCGCCGCGGACAGGCACTGACAATATACCGTACACATTTATGCCGTACGCATTTCAAGTTCTTAAACATGCGCTGCGGATCCAGCATACAAAAGGAGCTGTGAATGATATTCACAGCTCCTTTTGTATGCTCTTTTCAATAATGCCGGCGGCCGGACTTGAACCGGCACGAGGTTGCCCCCGTCAGATTTTGAGTCTGATGCGTCTGCCATTCCGCCACGCCGGCAGTCTTGCGATCGGATCTCTCCGTCTCGCTCACGCACGATTTATCATATCATACCCTCCTTCATATTGCAACCACATTTTTCACTTTTCACACCTCACTCCTCTTCCTGATTTCATTGACAAATGTTATCATATATGATAACTTTATAGCAGACGATTTTTTACGGAACACCTGTATTTTTCAGGAGAATTGAGGGATTCATGAAGGAACAAAGCCCGCTTACCCCGCGCTATGAGGTCGTGGAACAGCTAAAGAGCGCGCGCAAGGCGCAGAATGTGACGCAGGAGGTGCTCGCAGAGCGCGTAGGCACCAAGAAATCCAATATATCCCGTTTTGAGAGCGGCCGTTACAATCCCAGCCTTGATTTTCTGATTAAGGTTGCCGACAGTCTCGGGAAGCAGATTCAGATCAGGATTCGTTAAGCATGAAGGAGGAGTTTTTATGACAAAAGGAAAGATTTTAGGTGATATTCACCAGATTGACAAAGACGTGGAGCTGTGCCGCACCACCAATGAACGCATCAGCAATCAGGCGGCACAGCTTCTGATTGAGAACCAGATCCCCTTTACCCGGGGCTGGATCAAGGTTCCGTTTTTTCTTCGGGAAAAATACCGCGGTGCACACCAGATCTATGTGATCCGCACGAACCGCAACCGCTACGGGCAGGCAAGACGCACCATCGACCAGCTGGACACTTCTTTCCGGCGCAGACTGATCTTAAGCAACTACTGATCCGTACGCACGCCATCTTCCTGCACTGTTTGCGCCATCAGTTTCTCAAACAGTGCCAGGAACTTTTTTTCCACTTCCCGCATCGGGCACTCCCGGTATTCCGGCAGCACCGCCGCCTGCGGTGCTACATCAAATAATTTTTCTCCCGTGAAATGTTCAAATTCATAATACAGGCAGGTATCATCCATGCGCTTTACAATCTCGCGCTCCCGCTCCGTCGGCGGCGCAATCAGGTATTTTTCATAGATCATCTCCTGAAGCACCTGCTCAATCCTGCGGTATTCGGGCAGACAGCCCTTCACCGGCCTGGTGATATCCGACAGATATGCCTCGCTCGCATCGTGCAGCAGACACGCCAGAACCTCCCTGCTGCTGCGCCCTTCGGCCTGCGCCATTGCAGCACAGTCCAGGCTATGCTGCGCAACAGAATAAAATACCGGAAAATGCCCGTTGGCACGTGTCATTAACGACAGCGCATGTGCAATATCCTCGATACAGATTTCTTCCGGTCTGGGGTCTGCCGGTGACATATGTATTCCGGAAAATGTGCGAATCTTCTCTCTCATTCCGTTTCCTCCATGCTCTTCTTCAAAAGACGATACAATGCTGCGGTATCCACCGGCTTTGCAATATGTCCGTTCATTCCCGCATTCAACGCCGCACTGATGTCCTCGGTGTATGCATTTGCAGTCATTGCGTAGATCGGTATCTCTCCGGCATCCGGGCGGCTGCTCTTCTGTGCGCGGATCGCTTTCGCCGCTTCATAGCCATTCATTCCCGGCATCTGGACATCCATCAGGACTGCCATATAGGTTCCCGGTGCTGATTCCATATACCGCTCCACTGCTTCCTCACCGTTCCACGCATGATCCACATGCATGTTCACAAGCTCCAGCAGCTCCGTGACAATCTCCGCGTTCATCTCGGTATCTTCCGCAAGAAGAATCCGTCTGCCGCCAAAATCATAAGACTCTGACGCATCTTCTTCTGCTTCACCTTCCCCCGTCTCTTCTGCTTTTTGCCCTTTCTCATCCACTGCGTGTGCCAGCGGCAGGGATACTGTAAAGGTTGTTCCGACACCCTTCTTCGACTGGCAGGAGATCGATCCACCCATCAGTTCCACCAGATTTTTGGCGATAGAAAGTCCGAGTCCGCTTCCGCCGTGATGCTGTGCCGTCTCGGCCTCCTCCTGCTCAAACGGCAGGAACAGCCGCTCCTGCATTTCCTCGCTCATTCCCTCGCCGGTATCCGTCACCACAAATTTATAGAAGAACTGTTCCTGCTGCATTGGCAGTTCGCTGACCGTCACGCGGATACTCCCGCCCTCTGGCGTAAACTTATAGGCGTTGGAAATCAGATTCAGCAATACCTGATTGAGGCGCAGCACATCGCCTTGGACCTGCTCCACCTGTACCTCGTCCATCTCCACGGTAAAGGCAATCTTTTTCTGCTCACACTGCGTTCCATATACTGCTGAAATTGAATCCAACACCTCTTTTAAGGAAAACGGTGCCTGCGCAATTTTAATCCTGTTGCTCTCGATCGCAGACATATCAAGTACGTCATTTACAATCGCAAGCAACACTTTGGATGAGGTATCGATCTTATCCAGACACTCTTCTACCCCTCCCCCTTCATCGCTGCGGTGTCTTGCGATCTCAGTCAGCCCCACAATGGCATTGATCGGCGTACGAATCTCATGGCTCATCCGCGCAAGGAACTGTCCCTTTGCCTCATTGGCACTGTTGGCCTGTGCCACCGCCACAGCGAGCTGCTCGTTTTTCTCTTCCAGCTTGTGGTAATTTCTGCGTCTCAAAAGTTCAAATGCAACCATCCATGCGACAATCTGCAGCAGAAGGATGCCGATCACGGCTATCGGATAACGAAACTTGTACACCATATCGGAGAGTGTCGGCTCATAGGCGGTTGCCAGCGTGTGATCCACCTTAAACTGGGCAATCTCTTTTTCTGATATCATCCCAATGCACTTGTTCAAAATCTTTATCAGCATGCGGTGTTCCTCGCTGTCCAACCCGACGATTCCCGTATTTTCCTCCATAAAAAAAGTCGGGACAGCAGTAAGTTCCTCATAATAGGGATTTGCCAGATACGGCGTCAGCACGCTGACATTCTGCGCCGCAAAATCTGCTTTTCCGTCCAAAACCATGACCAGACAGTCTTCTAAGTTCTTCTCCTCACAGATCTCAAACTGTGGTGCATTCATCTGGATATAATGTTCCAGCCCGACATAGCTTGCCGGAATTGCCAGACGGTATGAAACATCGTCCGCATCCACATCATATTCCTGTCCGTTTCTTCCGACCAGTGCGACGTCATCCGTATAAAAGCTGTCCGTCAGAATATAGGGCTCCTTCTGGAAATCAGGATTGTCCGAGAGCACCCCTGCAACCAGACTGTCCGGATATTTTGAGAGATAGTCCGCCGTGCGCATCCCCTGCGGCATCATCACATACTGAAATGTCAGACCGCTGCGCTCTGACAGCAGATCCAGAATGTCAACTGTAATACCGTCGATATTTCCTTCCGCGTTCCGGTAGGACAACGGTGCTCTTGAAGCAATAAACGCCACCGTAATCACACCTGACCCTTGAATGTATTCTGCTTCCTCTCTGGTAAAGACGACCTCTCCCTCCGCCTCCTTCTCCCCGTAATATTTCTGATAGAGATCCGTCTGAAACGAAGCTCCTGCCTCGGCAATCTGCCCGAGCGCCTCGTTTACCTCGGCAAGCAGTTCCTTGTTCTGCCTCCCAGTCATAATATAGAACGGATCGGAACCGAAGCGGCAGATGATCTTGTAATCCGTCTTGAGTGCAAGACTTCCCATGGCAACCGCGTCAATCTCGCCGCGATCGAGCGCACCAAAACATGCCTCCTGCGTGTCATAGATGCTCTCCTCGTAGGAAAATCCCTTTTCGGCGGCATAGTCCCTGAATTCCTGATTCTGGAAGCTGTCCCTAAGCATACCTACGCGCATGCCGTTATAGGCGGCATAGTCATTGTAGTAGTAAATATCGTTCTCTTTACTCACGTACAGAACACTCGTCTCCGCCCCGATGGCATAGTCCGAAAAAAGATACTGCTTCTCCCGCTCTTTTGTTCGCTGCGCCTGGCAGATCATATCGATCTCACCGGTCTCAAGTTTTTTTAACTGCTGATCCCAGCTGTCATACTCGAATTCATACTCCCAGCCGGTATATTCTGCAATTTTGCGCAGGTATTCCACACCGTAGCCCGTGTAGGTTCCGTCCTTTTCTTCAGTGATAAATCCGTCGTAATCGATATACCCGACTTTGATTACATGCCTTTTCTCCTGATCCGCCACTGCCGCCGTCACGCTCAAGGTACTGCACAGCACACAGCAAACAAAGCAGATCAGCGCCGCCACGCGTCTGTATCTTCCGGTCACTCTTGTTCCTCCCTCATACCATGCAGCCGCTCCACAAAGGATACCGCAAATTTCTGCACATCCACGCCTACCGCTTCCTCAAAGCTCTCTCCCGTAACGATCGAGTTGGAGATAATGCGGATTCCCAGAAACGGTATGCCATACGCCAGGCAAAGCTCTGCCGGAGCTGCGGATTCCATATCTTCTACCGCAGTCTTATACCGCTCTCTTAGCAGTGCGATCCGGTCCAGCTGGTTGTTCCACTCATCCGCCGAGCCGATCACTCCTCTGCCCACATAAACATCCGTCTGTACCTTCATCGCCGCATCCCCAAGCCTCTCATCACACGGGAAATCGAGTACTTTCCTTGTCTGTCCAAGTGTTTTATCGAAAATTTCAATCGGCAGCGGCTCAAAATCACACTCATCGATTCCGGCTCCCTCGGGCGCGTATTTCCGGATCATGGCTCCCATCGGAACCACGCGCTCCCCCACCACGATGTCTCCCCGATGGAATCGCGCATCATGACCTCCGCCAATCCCCAGGTTAATCACCGCCCACAGGCAGAACTGTGTCATGGCAATGGCGGTTGCCGCCGCCGCATTCACCATCCCCTGATAGGTGCGCGAGATAACGACCGGCTCCGCGTGCTTCCCCAAGAATCCCGTATAGAATTTCCAGTTGCCGCAGGTTATCTCCTCCGGTTCGTCAAGCTGTCCGATCAGATACTCCGTCTCCGTGTCCATCGCTCCCTGAATCAGAAGCACCGGCTGTTTTTTGAAATCGTAATTTGGCATGTTTTCCTCATTTCTGTCTTTTCTTCTAGCACATTCTCATTTCTGTTGTATCTACTATACGTTGTTAAACTTCCCGATGTCAAGGGACGTATTTTTTTCTTGACGGATACCGCTTTCTGTTTTAAGGTTTTAGTATAATCAGACAGGAGGATTTTTATATGGAAAAAATTGCCAGCTTTACCATAGACCACATCAAATTACAGCCGGGTGTCTATGTGTCCAGAAAGGATCATGTCGGAGCGGAAGTCATCACTACATTCGATCTTCGCATGACCTCACCGAACGACGAACCGGTCATGAACACGGCAGAAGTGCACACGATCGAGCATCTGGGTGCTACCTTCCTGCGGAATCACAAGGACTTCTCCGATAAGACCGTCTACTTTGGACCAATGGGATGCCGCACCGGCTTCTATCTTCTCCTTGCCGGGGATTACGAGTCGAAGGACATCGTTCCGTTAATGATTGAAATGTTTGAATTTATCCGGGATTTTCGGGGCGATGTACCTGGTGCCGCACCAAAGGACTGCGGAAACTATCTGGATATGAATCTTGGCATGGCGAATTATCTTGCGAATCGTTATCTGGAGAATACTCTGTATCACATTGATGCAGCGCATCTCATCTATCCGGAATAAAATCTTATCAAAGAAAAAGGGTGTAACGTCTCAATCTCTCAATAAAGACTTTACACCCTTTGTTTTTTATAATTTGATTTAAATATCGTCCAGGGATTCTTTGATCTTATCCATGAATCCCTTCTTTTTCTTAGGCTTCTCCTGCTTATCGGAAGAACCTGCCCCGTCCTGGGCGCCGGTTCGGTTTAAGGAATCACCCGTCAGCGCATCAAACTGACGTAACGCCTCCTTTGCGTCTGCGGAAAGCCCGGTCGGTGTCTGTACCACCAGATCCACATAGTGATCGCCGCGAACCGATTTGTTGCGGAGCGACGGCACACCTTTTCCTTTCAGACGAATTCTTGTGTTCGTCTGTGTTCCAGGCTTCACTTCATACAGCACATCTCCGTCCACCGTATGAATACGGATCTCTCCGCCAAGTGCTGCCTGGGCAAAGGAAATCTGTGCGGTGGAATAAATATTCATATCCTGCCGCTGCAGGGTCGGATGTCTCGATACGACAACCTCTACGAGCAGATCGCCTCTCGGTCCGCCGTTGATTCCCGGCTCGCCCTTCTCCCGGATACGGACGCTCTGTCCGTTGTCGATACCTGCCGGAATCGACACCTGAATCTTTTTCTTGCTTGCAATGTATCCGGTACCCCGGCAATCCGGGCACTTGTCTTTGATGATCTTTCCGGAACCGCCACAGTCCGGACAGGTCTGCACATTCTGCACCGTGCCAAAGAAAGACTGCTGTGTAAATACAACCTTTCCCTTACCGCCACACTTCGGACAGGTCTCCGGCGTTGTCCCCGGCTTTGCACCTGTTCCATGGCAGGTATGGCACTCATCCTTTAACACCATCTCAATCTCTTTCTCACATCCGAAGATTGCCTCCTCAAATGTGATGCGGACACTGGTTCTTAAGTTGGAGCCCTTCATAGGACCATCATTTGTTCTTCTTCTGGAACCACCGCCAAAGAAATCGCCGAAAAGATCGCCGAAGATATCTCCCATATCCATGCCGGAGAAATCGAATCCACCTGCTCCGCCGCCGGTGCCGTCAAATGCCGCATGACCAAACTGATCGTACTGCTTTCTCTTCTCTGCATCGGAAAGCACTGCATAGGCTTCCTGTGCTTCCTTGAACTTTTCTTCACACTCTTTATCCCCAGGGTGCATGTCGGGATGATACTTTTTGGCAAGAGTACGGAATGCTTTCTTGATCTCATCGTCCGATGCGGTCTTGCTTACGCCCAAGACCTCATAATAATCTCTCTTATCCGCCATAACTTTTCCTCTATTCCTCTCTACTGCACACGGGGTTTCCAGATGTCACCATCCAGAAACCCCATGTTTTATACACTGCGTTGAAATATCGTAACACACTCTGGCTTCTTTGTAAATGCCGCAACTTCTGTCAGATTATACTTCCTTGAAGTCCGCATCTACAACATCGTCGTTTGCAGCGCCTGTGCTTCCTGTGCTTCCTGCACCGCCCATATTGCCCATATCAGGACCTGCGCCTGCTGCACCCTGTGCTGCCTGTGTCTGCTCATACATCTTTGCAAATACCTTCTGTGCACTCTGTGTCAGCTTCTCCTGCAAGGATTTTAACTCTGTCACATCCGCCTCTGTCATCTCTTCTGCATTCTGATGTGCATCCAGGAATGACTTCACTGCATTCATGTCGTTCTCTACTTCCGACTTATCGGCTGCATCCAGGTTTGCGCCAACCTGATCCAGTGCCTGCTGTGTCTGGAATACGAAGGAATCTGCATCATTTCTTGCATCGATTGCTTCTTTTCTCTTCTTATCCTGTGCCTCGTACTCAGCTGCCTCTCTGACTGCCTTATCGATCTCATCATCAGACATATTAGAACCAGCTGTGATTGTAATATGCTGCTCTTTGCCTGTTCCCAGATCCTTTGCGGATACGTTTACAATACCGTTTGCATCGATATCGAATGTAACCTCGATCTGCGGTACACCACGACGTGCTGGCGGGATACCATCCAGACGGAACTGGCCAAGGGACTTGTTATCTCTTGCAAACTGTCTCTCACCCTGTACAACGTTGATGTCTACAGCGGTCTGGTTGTCTGCTGCGGTGGAGAAGATCTGGCTCTTCTTGGTCGGGATAGTCGTATTTCTCTCGATCAGTCTTGTTGCAATACCACCCATGGTCTCGATGGACAGTGACAGCGGTGTTACATCCAGAAGTAAAATCTCACCCGCACCGGCATCGCCTGCAAGCTTACCACCCTGAATGGAAGCACCGATGGCTACACACTCATCCGGGTTTAATGATTTGCTCGGCTCTTTGCCTGTGAGCTGTCTTACCTTATCCTGTACAGCCGGGATACGTGTCGATCCACCTACTAACAATACCTGACCCAGATCAGCGTTGGTCAGTCCGGCATCTCTCATTGCATTCTGAACCGGGATTGCGGTCTTCTCTACCAGATCATGTGTCAGTTCGTCGAACTTTGCTCTGGTCAGGTTCATATCAAAATGCTTCGGTCCCTCAGCAGTTGCTGTGATGAACGGAAGGTTGATGTTGGTTGTGGTTGCGGAAGAAAGCTCTTTCTTTGCCTTCTCAGCTGCTTCCTTTAATCTCTGAAGTGCCATCTTATCTGTGGATAAGTCTACGCCCTCTGCCTTCTTGAACTCATCGATCATCCACTGTGTCACTCTGTTATCGAAGTCATCACCGCCAAGGTGTGTATCACCGTTTGTAGAAAGTACCTCGATGACACCATCACCGATCTCGATAATAGATACATCGAATGTACCACCGCCGAGATCGTATACCATGATCTTCTGCTCTTTCTCATTGTCAAGACCGTAAGCAAGTGCTGCTGCTGTCGGCTCGTTGATGATACGCTTTACATCCAGTCCTGCGATCTTACCTGCATCCTTGGTTGCCTGACGCTGTGCGTCGTTGAAGTAAGCCGGAACCGTGATGACTGCTTCTGTTACTTTCTCTCCGAGGTATCCTTCCGCATCTGCCTTTAACTTCTGCAGAATCATTGCGGAAATCTGCTGCGGAGAATACTGTTTGTCATCGATTGCTACCTTGTAATCGGTTCCCATATGTCTCTTAATGGAAGAGATTGTCTTCTCTGCGTTGGTGACTGCCTGACGCTTTGCCGGCTCACCGACGAGTCTCTCACCGGTCTTCGTAAATGCTACGATAGACGGTGTTGTTCTTGCACCTTCCTGGTTGGCGATAACGGTAGGTTTTCCACCTTCCATCACTGCTACACAGCTGTTTGTTGTTCCTAAATCAATTCCGATAATTTTTCCCATGATAGATTCCTCCTCATCATATTCTAAAAACAAATTTGTTACTTTTGCTGCATTTATATTAACGCGGACATCTTACGATGCCGGCACGTCTGACTGATAAAACGGCTGCTATGATACCACTGCAACCATGCTGTGGCGCACAACAGAATCCTTATACATATAACCCTTCTGTAACTCCTGTGCGACCACTCCGGAATCGTACTCCTCGCTTTCCACCTGCATCACTGCATTGTGGAAGTTCGGATCAAATTCCTGACCGACTGCCTCGATCGGCTTTACTCCGCTTGCATCAAGCTCGGTAAGCATCTGTCTGTATACTTTATCCATCCCGACGACAAACGCATCTTCTCGCTGCTCCTCCGGTACTGCTGCCAGTCCTCTCTCAAAATTGTCAATCACTGGAAGGATCTTCTCAATGATACTTTTTGCTCCCATATCGTACATCTGTGTTTTTTCTTTCTCTGTGCGCTTACGGAAGTTGTCGAATTCTGCCATCTGACGTTTTAATTTATCATTCAGTTCCTCGATCTGTTCGTCTTTTTTATCTTTCTTTTTCTTAAAGAATCCCTTCTTCTCATCGGCAGGCGCTTCCTGTCCGTCCTCTGCCTCAGATTCCTCTGTCTCTTCTGCCTGCTCGCCGGATTCAGCTGCTTCTGTTTCAGTCTCTGTCTCCTCCGCCTCGCTTACCTCTTCTGCCTGCTTCTCTGCGGCATCTTTTTCAAGATCCTCTAATACTTCTTCCATCATTTCTTCTTTTTTCTCTGCCATTCCAATCCTCCATCTATGTCTCCCCTTTTGGTCTGTCCAAAATTCCATCGAGAGAATTCTTCAATACCTTCAGGTTATCCATGACTTTCTCATAATCCATTCGCTTCGGTCCTACAATACCGATGGTTCCGCGAATCCCTTCTCCCAATTCATAGGTTGCTGTAACCACGCTGCAGTCCTTCATCGTCTGAATCGGGCTTTCATTTCCTATATAAACCTGAATCCCTGTGCTCTTATCTTCCAACAGGTTCTCAGTGACAAGTGATGCAAGCTGCTGCTTCTCCTCAAATGTGGAGATCAGTTCACTCGCTTTTTCTGTGGAATCACTTAACTCCGGGTATTTGAACAGGTTCGTTGTCCCGCTCGTATAGATCCGGATATCCTCATCCTGTCCCATCGTCTCTGCCACGGTATCCAGCACATCACTGATGATGTCGCTGTGGATTCCCGCCTGCTCCTTCAACTTGGCGATCGTGCCGAGATTGATATCCTGCAAGGCAAGACCGTTGAGATTCGAGTTCAGCAGAATATTTAACTTCAGCATCGTCTCATTGTCGATCGGCTCGGATACTGGAATAATCTTGTTCTTGACCAGATTACCCTCCGTGACAATCACTGCCAGTATCTGTTCTTCATTCACATTGGAAAGCTGTATGAACTTTACCTTGTTGCGGTGGTAGCTCGGTGCCGACACCATCGTCGCATAGTTGGTATTTGCCGCCAGCATCTTTGCCACCTGCTGAAGAACCTGATCTACTTTTTCCGTGTGTTCAATGACGAACTTCTTCATGTCATCTACCTCACGGTTCTTCTCTTCCATCAGGTGATCTACATAAAACCGATACCCCTTATCGGAAGGAATACGTCCTGCGGAAGTATGCGGCTGCAGGATATAACCCAGTTCCTCCAGGTCTGCCATCTCATTGCGGATGGTCGCAGAACTCAGATTCAGATCTGTATATTTTGAAATGGTTCTCGACCCAACCGGCTCGCCTGTCTCCAGATAATTGCGGATGATCGCATCTAAAATTTTTACTTTACGTTCATCTAATTCCATCTCGTCCATCGCTGGTCTCCTGCTGCTTTTCCTGCAGTTCCTTTTGTCTTATTAGCACTCGTTGCTATGGAGTGCTAACACCTTACGTACTTAAGATAGCACCAACCTATTTCTTTGTCAACAGGATTTTTCATAAAAGTTGTGTTTTATTTGTGATTTTATAGTTTGTTTATAAATAGAAAAAATCCTCCGAAGGTTCCATGTCCTCCGGAGGATTCCCGCATCACTTTCTTCTATTATAATAGAATACACATTTCTCTCCATCTATATCCGCCCGTCAGGCGGAAAACTTCCGCTAAAACGGCCGGAAACAGCAACAGTTGCAGAGGAGATCCAGACAGAGCAGGCTTAAGCACCAGTTCCCTGCGCTCGCATACGGTCTGTCGTAGTCACTTCCCATGCTGGTATACCATGTGCCGCCATACTGAAGATGCTGTAAAAACTGCCGGTATTCCATATTGCTCGGCTCCATCTCCACCGCACGCTTTGCGTGTTCCATCGCGTTGATGTTATTGCCCATGCCCTGATTGGCAATCGCGCTGAAATAGTACCAGCGCGCCCGGCGTTCCCCAAACGGAATTCCGTTCAGCACATTCAACGCCTCCACATAGTGTCTGCTTGCAATATAATTTGCAGCCGCCTGCATCTTCGGCGATTCATTCTGACCGAATCCATGGCTGCCGGCGTAACTGTAACCGCCGGAATTGCTACTGTAGCCGCCGCCATAACCGTATCCACCGCCCTGCTGCTTCTCCTTCATGATCTGGTCATATGCCTGCTGTACTTCCTTAAAATGCTCCTCAGCCTCATCCCTGTTCGGATTGTTCACATTCGCATCTGGATGGTATTTTCTGCTGAGTGCTCTGTATGCCTTTTTTATCTCTTCATCTGAGGCTCCCCGCGATACGCCGAGCACCTGATATGGATCTGTCATATATGTGTAACCTCGCTATTTGCGCGCTTTTTTCTTATTCTTCTCTTCCGCCTTGCGTTTTTTCAGCTGAAGATACTCGTATTTTGACCATACGCCGGAATACAGCACATTCCGCAGTATATCCGCATGTAATAAAATCGGAAGGCGCTCAAACGACTTGGCGCACTCGGACATCATGCTCGTGAGCAGCAGACGGCAGAGCGTATCCATGTCATCCGCACTCTCCCGCATCGCATAGACGAGTGGATTGTACTCCTTTTTCCTGCGATCCTCATCGTAATCCTCATAGGCATCCATAATGTAGATGAACTTTCCCATGTAAAAGCCAAGTGTGCGCAGCTCTTCCTGCCACTCATCCTCTCTCCAGCAGAAAATCTCACCCAGCATCTCTCCGGTCAGACCTGCCACCACATCAAGGTTCGTCTCGCCTCTTGCCTCCACCTCGTCTGTTTTTCGCATGAACTCTTCCACTGCGTGAACCTGGCGCGGATACTTCTCTATCACGCGCGCATAGTCCTTATCCAGCATCTTTGCAAACGCCTTCTTCGTATAGGCTTTCTCGTCCTTCCAGTCGTCAATCAGATTATGATAGGCTACAATCAGATTCATATCCGCCGCATAATCTGTCGCCTCATTGATCCACACCTGCCGCTTCTTGGTCGGATGCAGCGCGCAGGTAATCTCGGAGGATTCATTCGTAAGCTCATACAAGCCCGTCAGAAGAACAATCAGAAATGTCATATCATAGTTGAGCAGCATCTGTCCTTTTGCACCACAGTTGGATTTGAGTCTCTGGCACAGTCCGCAGTAATATGCCTGATATGCCTTCCGGTTCTCCTCTGTCATGATCTTCTGATTGATATTTATGTAACCGAACATTCCAAGTTCTCCTTTGCCCTGCCAGATCAGCTTCTTCTGATGAATTCTCTCCTGCACTTCGGGCAGGTAATACAGATTTTACCTCTTCCCTTCGGCACCCGCACTCTCTGCCTGCATCCAGGACACTTGAAAAAGCGGTAGGTATCTCTCTGTGCGAAGCGCTTCTTCCACTGATCCCGCTTCACAACTGCTTTGTAGCGCCTGCTCAGATACCGCTGATTCTCCTCGTAACGCTTCGAGACGTTCTTTGAAAACATACGGAAACAATTATAAATCATCAGCGCAATTCCAAACCAGTAAAAAACGGAAAGCACCGGCAGAAGCCCGCTAAACATCGACACAACCAGACTCACCAATACCACGATGTTCAAGGTTCTCCCAAGCTCATCCGCTCCATACCGTCCAGTCATAAAACGCTGCATTTTTTCTCTCATATCCATTCCTTCCTTTCCGGATCATGAGATCATGTTAAGCCCTGCAAAATAGACTGTCAACCTTCCTATCGTCTTTTTAGAAACATTTTAGACTTTGATTAGATTTCAGGCTGCCTGTCAAAACAGGCGCACCTTTCTCCTCATATCCTCCGGATCTTTTGCTCCTGCGATCGCCGTCTCGGACGTAATGCAGCTCTTCATATAAAGATTGTAAATCGCATCATCCATCTGCACTCTGCCACGCTCCTTCTCTGCTCCGGCGGACGTATCCAGCTGCTGTATCCGGTTCTCCGCAATCAGACTGCGCACCCCGGCATCCGCCACCAGAACCTCATAGGCAGCCACGCGCCCGGCTTCATCCTGCCGCCGCAGCAGCTTCTGCGCCATAGCCCCCGCCAGTCCCTGCGCCAGACTTTCCAGAAGGATCTGCGAACCGGATGTGCTCCCGCCGCACTGTACCAGATGGAGCAATGCCGCCGTCACACTGTCCTCCTTCTCTGCCAGAATCACAAACTGCCCTCTCCTGACTGCTGCAAACAAAAGCCCGGCCTCCCGCTCATTCCCGATTCCATCCAGAAGGATCACATCGGCATCCTGCTGCAGCGCCATCGCAAGGGCTTCCTCCCTGGAAGCGCAGTCCGCTCCGATCTCCCGCTGCACAACCAGTCCCCTTCCCTGCGGAAGGATGTATTCTGTCGTATCCTCCACAGAGACAATGACCTTTGACTGTGTTGCGGCAATCTGTGCGGCAAGTGATGCCACCGTCGTCGTCACTCCGCTTCCTCTGCCTCCCGTGACAAGAAGCAGCCCGCGCCCGTTTTTCACAAGCTCCGTAATCTCCTCCGGTAACAGAAGTTTCTCCGGCATCGGAACCCCGGCCGGATGCAGTCTTACGGACATGGCATCTCTCCCCTGCTGTCTGTATACGGACACACGCAGACGCAGCGCTTTGGAAAATGAATAGCTGCATACCAGCGCGCCTTTCGTGCGGTACTCTTCCAGCTGATCCCCGGACAAGATCTGCTCCGTCACCTCTGTAAGATCCCCATCCTGCCATTCTGCGGCGTCCTCCTGCCCTGCGGCAGTCAGTTCTCCGTCAATCCGAAGCATCGCCGTTCTTCCCGGGACAAGGTGTACATCCGATGCACCTTTGCCATCCGCATATTCCATAAGATCATTAAAAAGTTTTATGCCGTTCATAGAAAAACTCCTTCTTATTGCTTCATAGGGAAATGCAATGCATCCCCGCAGAGCGTTTTTTATTTCTAGGAAGGTTCTACTTTCACACATTAATGTATCACGGTATTTCCTATGAAATAAAAAGAGCCGCTGCGCGACTCTCAGATACTTCTATGTGACAATGATAAGCAGAACGATAAGCCGGGTTATGTCTAAACCGTGGCAAGCCACGGTCGGAATGATCATCTATCTAGGATGACTGTTGCCAGCCACCTCAAGCAACCTACCTAAAGCTGGCGGGCCGCGTCAACGCTTTTGTTCGGTCTTGCTTCGGATGGGGTTTACATATGCCCGCTCTGTTACCAGCGCGGCGGTAGTCTCTTACACTGCCCTTCCACCCTTACCGTATTCCGGCATTACCGGAACCGGCGGTATATTTCTGTTGCACTATCCTTGGAGTCGCCTCCACCGGACGTTATCCGGCATCCTGCCCTGTGAAGCCCGGACTTTCCTCACCCCAGCAATGCTGGGCCGCGATCATTTGTTCTACTTATCACCGCAACTATTGCTTATTATAATGTGCTTTCCGCAAAATGTCAAAGCAATCCTATACATTGAAGCAGGAACCGCCGATGAATTCGCGGATAATCGAATTCTGGCTGATACCGTCGCTCGGCATCGGAAGGAAATAATCCAGAAACTTGAGCAGGCGCTTTGCCTCCAGATATTCCGGACAATCCTTGTCAATGGCAAACAGCAGCGGCTCGGCATACATCTTTAACACTGCCAGTTCATAGATCAGCGCCGAGTTAAACATCACGTCCGCCCCCTCCTGGAACGGGAAAATGTAGCGCTCCTCACCGCGGCGCACCGAATCCCACATGGCAATGGTCTCCTTTGCGGAAGTTCCTCTCGTGCGCGCATCTCTCACAATCCGGCGGATCATTCTGCCGTCCGTTGTTGGCAGGCAGTTGTGCTCGTCGATGTTGAGCTGGGTCAGCGCACTGATGTAGATTTTGAACTTGCTCTCCACCGGGAGCGAGCAGGACAGCCTGTCGTTGAGTCCGTGGATTCCCTCGATGACCAGTACGTCCTCTTTTCCAAGTTGCATGTAGCGGTCCTTGTATTCCCGCTTGCCGGTCTTAAAATTGAAGACCGGCAGATTGACGCGCTTGCCCGCAAGCAGTTCATTCATGTCGTGGTTAAACAGCTCCACATCCAGCGCTTCCAGACATTCCAGATCGAGTTCCCCGTTCTCATCGCGCGGGCACTGATCCCTGTTCGCATAATAATCATCGAGAGGGAACGGATGCGGCTTTAATCCCTTCGCAGCAAGCTGGATAGAAAGGCGGTGTGAAAAGGTGGTCTTTCCGGAGGAAGACGGTCCGGCAATCATGATAAACTTTTTGCCTCCCGACTTTACAATCGTATCTGCCAGATGACCGATCCGTTCCTCAAACAGTGCCTCCTGCGTCAGAATAATTTCCTGCATGCGTCCTTCCGCAATCGCGTCATTAAGCGCGCCGATCGTGCCGATCTCTAGCATGCGCCCCCACTCACGCGAAGCCTTCAGCGTGTGGAACAGCTTCCCGGAAGGTGCAAACTCTGCCACTTCTCTTGTATTCTCATTCGGGAACAGAAGTACAAATCCATCCTCATACGTCACAATATCGTAGTAGCGGAGATAGCCCGTAGACGGCACCATGAATCCGTAAAAATAGTCCTTATAGTGATCAAGCACATAGATATTAACTCTGGAACTGCGGCGGTATTTAAAAAGCTTTTCCTTATCCTCCATCCCGAGGTCATGGAACAGTGCAATCGCATCATCTGTGTTCATGCTGCGCTTCTCAATCTCGATATCCTCCGTCACCAGACGGTACATCTCCTTTTTCAGCGCTATGGCGCGCTCTTCGTCCACCGCAATCACGCGCTCCTGTCCGTCTGCCTTTTCACGCAGCTCGCAGTAATATCCCTGACCGATGGAATAGAGTACACGGACGCTGATATGTTCGCTTCCCCAGAGATTGTAGACCGCCTTCTGCATCAGAAGCGTGACGCTTCTGCGGTATGTCTTTTTTCCCGTCTTATCGGCTGTTGTCACAAACGAAAGCGTTCCGTCCCGCTGTGCCGTCTTATTCAATTCCCGCAGCCGGTTATTATACACCACAAGCACGATGTCATCCGGATATTTTTCCTGATATTCCTGCGAAATTGCAAGGAAACTGGTTCCCGCCGGATATTGTCTTACTTCCCCTTCAATTGTCAAGCTGACCATATCTTTCCCCATACGAATCTCTCCCCCTCTGCCTTTTCTTCAAGGCTTTTTGTCATTCATAATACGCAAGCGCCCTGGCGTTCTGCGCGAGGATCTGTTTTACGTCGTCAATCCGGGCTGCAATCTGCTCCGTCGCCGGCTGACCGGATAGCTGTGTTAAAATATCCTGCTGGATCTGCGCTTCCCAGCGGAGATACGCCAGAAGCACCGGATGTTTTTCTGTAAGAAGCTGCTTTCCATAGCGGAATTCCAGTTCCTGTTCTTCTGTAAAGCTGTCTGCATGAGAGACTGCGGAAGCATCAAAGTGAACGCGCATCATGGGGTAATATTTTCCATCCTCCATGACCATCTCTTCTCTCTCTGTGACATAACCGTTCTCCATCAGAAAACGCCGCACCTTCGGAAGCTCTGACTGCGGCTGCAAAACCAGCCCATGTGCCTGCTCACAGATGACTCTCCCGCTCTCCAGAATATGTTTGACCAGTCCGCCGCCCATCCCCGCAATCAGGATGGTGTCCGCCTCACCCGGCTTTAGCGCCGCAACGCCGTCCGACAGACGAGTCTGTATGTAGTCTTCCATGCCGTACATCCGGATGTGTTCCCTGGCACGCTCCAGCGGTCCCGTCCGGATATCCATCGCAATCGCACTGGGGATGTGCTTTCGTTCCACCAGATAAATCGGTACATACCCGTGATCGGTTCCCACATCCGCCAGCCGCTCTCCCTCTCCGATGAGTCCTGCCGCCGTTCTTAAACGTTCTGATATTTTTACCATAGATTACTCCAGATAATCCTTTAATTTGCGGCTTCTGCTCGGATGACGCAGCTTGCGCAGCGCCTTCGCCTCGATCTGACGGATACGCTCACGTGTGACATTGAACTCTTTTCCGACTTCCTCAAGTGTCCTCGCACGTCCGTCCTCCAGTCCAAAACGCAGTGTCAGCACCTTCTGCTCACGCTCTGTCAGCGTTCCGAGCACTTCCTCCAACTGTTCTTTTAACAGGGTAAATGCCGCTGCATCCGCCGGTACCGGAACGTTGTCGTCCTGGATAAAATCACCGAGATGGCTGTCCTCCTCCTCACCGATCGGAGTCTCTAAGGATACCGGCTCCTGCGAAATCTTTAAGATCTCACGCACACGCTCCACCGGCATGTTCATCTCCGCAGCGATCTCCTCCGGAGTAGGTTCGCGTCCCAGCTCCTGCAGTAACTGTCTGCTGACACGGATCAGCTTGTTGATCGTCTCGACCATATGCACCGGAATACGGATGGTTCTCGCCTGATCTGCAATGGCTCTCGTGATTGCCTGACGGATCCACCATGTCGCGTAGGTGGAGAACTTATATCCCTTGCGGTAATCAAACTTTTCCACCGCCTTGATCAGTCCTAAATTTCCCTCCTGAATCAGATCCAGAAACAACATTCCACGACCGACATAGCGCTTTGCAATGCTGACAACCAGACGAAGATTGGCCTCTGCCAGTCTCTTTTTCGCCTCCTGATCGCCGAGCTCCATACGCTTTGCCAGCTCAATCTCCTCCTCCGCGGACAGAAGCGGCACTTTTCCGATCTCTTTTAAATACATACGCACCGGATCTTCAATGGAGACACCGTCCGGAACGGAAAGATCAATCTTCTCGACCTCAATCTCATCCTCATCATCGACGTCAAGAAGCATCTCATCGTCAACGTCGTCATCCGTAATACGAAGCACGTCGATGTTGTTTGCCTCAAGGAAATCAAGAATCTTCTCAAACTGCTCTGCATCCAGCTGCATGTCGGAAAAGAAGTCGCTGATCTCCTGATACTCCAGCATGTTTTTCTTCTTTTTTGCCAGCGCAAGCAGTTCTCTTAACTTTATCTGGAACTTCTCCTGGGCGCTTGCCACCCCGTTCTCTGCTCCCGCATCGGCAGTTTTCGCAGCAGAGTTCTCCTTGTTTTCTCCCAGAACTTCCTTATTGTCGGTGTTTTCTTTCTTTTTTGCCATTTTCGCTTCATCCTCTCATAGTTCGTTACTATTTTGTCCTTAAATGCAGATTTTCATCCACATTCCTGCTTCTTTGCCCGCTCTCATTCCTCCAGCGGAATATGAACCGTTCCCGGCAGCTCATTCTTTTCTTTTGCCAGAGCCGCCATCTCCTGAACGTCAAACGTATTTGCCAGCTTATGATTGATGCTGTTCTCCCGCACGCGGATCACGGTCTCGCGCAGCGCTTTTTCGCGTTCCTCCCTGGTATCCACCCGGTGGATTGTCGCGTTTAAGATTCCCGCTGCCTCCCGCTGCTGCTCCTCATCCTCGTAGGTGCTGATGATCCGCGCAGGATTGACTGTCCCGTCCTTCTCATACTGTTCAAACAGCATTTTTGCCACACTGTGGCAGATCGGGTCCGTAAAATCATCTGCACCAACATATCTTTGCACCTTTGGAAACAACGCCGGACTGTTCGTCAGCCACGTCAGCAGAAGCTTCTGCGACTGCACCATGCCGTCCTCGCGCTTTTTCGCACTCTTTTTGTATTCTGTGCGCGCACCGTCCTGTGCGTCCGCGACGCTCTGCGGCGCCCTGCCTCCTCCGGCAAGTCCGGCCTTTAATCCCTGCTGGTTGACCAGCCTTCTCAAATCGTCCGGCGAGATCATGTATTTGGCTGCAACCGCCTCGATATAATTATCGCGCTCTAACTTCTCCGTAAATCCGCAAAGCATCTTCGCGACCGCATTGTAAAAGGCCGTCTTGCCCTCCGGATCGTGCATGTCGTGCTGCTGCTCTTCCATGCGCACCTCAAACAGAAAACTGTTCTCCGCCTGGTCGATGCGCTCCTGATACGCCTCCGCGCCAAGCGCCTTAATAAACTCATCGGGATCCTTATACGGCTTCATGTTGATGATCTTGGTCGTGATTCCGACTTCTTTTAAAATCGGGATGGCCCTGAGCGCCGCCTTGATCCCCGCCCCGTCGCTGTCATACGTCAGATAGACTTCCTTGGTATAGCGCTTGAGCAGATTGGCATGACCGCTTGTGAGCGCCGTACCGAGCGACGCCACGGCATTGTCAAATCCTGCCTGGTGCAGTGCAATCACATCCATATATCCCTCACACAAGAGCAGCTGCGGCTTTTTTGTCACCCGTGCGAAATTGAGTCCGTAGAGATTGCGGCTCTTGTCGAATATCTTCGTCTCGGGGGAATTGAGATACTTTGGCTCTCCATCTCCCATGACGCGCCCGCCAAATCCGATCACCTTATTGTGCACATCCATGATCGGAAACATGGCACGGTTCCAGAACTTATCATGTCCGCCCCGCACCTCATCGATCGTGACAAGACCGGAATCCTTTAAGATCTCGTCGTCATAGCCCTTCGATCGCAGATACCGGTACAGATCATCGCTGTACTGATCCGAATATCCCAGCCCGAACTTGTGGATCGTCTCATCGGACAGCGCCCTCTTTTTAAAATAATCAAGCGCACGTTTCCCGCGTTCCCCGCGAAGCAGCACGAAAAAATACTTTGCCGCCTCCTTGTTGATCTCCAAAAGACGTGCCCTCCGGTCCGCCTCCTGCCGCTGCGCCGCCGTATATTCCTGCTTCGGGAGGTCGACGCCCGCCCGCTCGGCAAGCGCTTCCATCGCTTCCCCGAACGTGTAATTCTCGTACTGCATCAGGAAGGTAAAAACATTGCCTCCCGCGTGGCAGCCAAAACAATAGTACATCTGTTTATTGGGAGAGACCGAAAAAGAACCGGTCTTCTCATTATGGAAAGGGCACAGCCCGAAGTAGGTACTGCCCTTTTTTGACAGCCGCACATACTGCGAAATGACGTCCACGATATCGTTGCGCGAACGCACTTCTTCTATCAATTCATCCGAATAACGCGGCATCTTCCGCTCCTTTCTTTCCGCTTTTTATTTCCATTCCAGTAGCTGTTCCCAGGCTTTTCCAAAAGCTTAATAGCCGTCTACCTGCCAGGCCTGGAAACCCCCAGGCTTTTTCAAGAACTTAATAGCCGTCCACCTGCCAGGCCTGGGGGAGAAAGTACTCCGAAAACTTGGTGATGGCATACTGGTCCGTCATTCCTGCGATGTAGTCCGCGACCACGCGCTCCGCGCTCTCGCCCTCGTCCATCATGCGCAGATATTTTGCCGGGAGCTGATCCAGATGCTCCTTGTAAAAGTAAAAGAGCTGCTCGATCATCGCCTTCGCCTTGACTTCCTCTCCCTTTGCCACAGGGTTCTTGTAGACGTTCTCAAACATGAACTTGCGCAGATCGATCATCGCCTCCTCGATCTCCGGCGACATCATGATGTCATCCTTCTCCCTGCTGTTCATGATAATATTATGTATCAGCGTATTGAGGCGCTGCTTGGTGGAAAAACCAAGGGTCTTTCTGAGTTCAAGCGGAATATCGTCCTCCGTTAAGACCAGCGCACGGATCGCATCGTCAATATCGTGGTTGATATAGGCAATCTTATCCGAAAAACGCACAATCTTTCCCTCGAGCGTATGCGGCATCAGTCTGGACTGATGGTTCAAAATACCGTCCCGCACTTCCCATGTGAGATTCAGCCCCTTTCCATCCTTCTCCAGCTTCTCCACGATACGCACACTCTGTTCGTTGTGCCGGAATCCATTCTCGCAGAGCCCGTTTAACACGAACTCGCCGGCATGTCCAAACGGCGTATGCCCGATATCGTGTCCGAGCGCAATCGCCTCGACCAGATCCTCATTGAGGCGCAGTGCCTTTGCGATCGTTCTGGCATTCTGCGATACCTCGAGTGTATGGGACAGCCTCGTCCGGTAATGATCGCCCTTCGGTGTCAGGAACACCTGCGTTTTGTTCTTAAGACGCCGGAACGCCTTGCTGTGCAGGATGCGGTCTCTGTCACGCTGAAATACCGGTCTGATATCACACGGCTCCTCATACACATCTCTGCCCTTAGAATGAATGCTGAGCGTGGCATACGGACTTAAGGTCTCGCACTCCATTCTCTCTATTTCTTCCCGTATCGACATGTATTATCTCCTCTTTTTCGTCACGCACTACGCAGTGACTCCATATATATAATTCTGCGTCCGGAGTGGATTTCCTCTATTTTTTTCGACACAGTTTGAAAAAATCATGTTTCCTTGCGCTAAAAATGCTATACTATAACCACCAAATGAACAAGGAGTGTGGTACCATGGTTTTATTTCTGCTCATCATCCTTATTATGATTTCGGTATATTGGAGACCAATGTGGGGAATTCTAAGAGGTCTGCTGCTCGGCTTTCTTTTTTTAATCGGGGGCAGTTCTCTGAACATCCCGGTTCCGGTTTCGTTTGTGGTATTTGTTCTCTACTGCCAGCTGGGCACCCCCTGGCTTCGCAAGACAAACTACCGGCAGACAAAAGCGACGAGAACATTTCACGAATCGACAACCACCGACGCGGATCACTCCACGTACACCACGGAGCAGTACTATTATGCCTATGAGGTGGACGGCACGGATTATACCAACGTGCATAGCATCTATCCGTACAATAAGAAGCTGCATGCGGAAGCCAAAAGCGCAGAATGTGAAATTTTCTACCATCCGAAAAAGCCGAAGAAGATGTTCTGCCCGGAAGATATCGCAAAAGATTACTACACGATATGGATTCTCCGGTTCCTGATCGGCGGCACTATCATTGCAACAGATTTTTATTTTTAATTTATTATAAAATGAGAAAGGCAGGTCAATAAGCATGAAAATAACAATCGCAAGACAGTGTGGAAGCGGCGGGCACAAAGTCGCCGACATTCTGTCCGAAAAACTGGGTATGGAGATTTTTGACAAAAAAAGATTTATCGAAGAGTCTAAAAGAAGAAACGTCTATGATGAAAACGCAAATTTTCTGAACGAGAAACCGATCGACAGTTTTCTTTACAGTCTTGTCATGAGCTACGGTTCCAAAAATCCGCGTGAACGATATATCCGTTTTGTAAAGGATGTCACGGAGCAGGAATCCTGTATTATCATCGGCAGATGCGCAAACATAATCTACAAGGATGACCCGGACTGTGTGTCCGTTTATCTCCACGCCGATCCGGACATACGGAAAAAGAGAATCCAGGAGCGCGACCACGTATCTGAAAAAGAGGCTGCGGAGACATTGCGGGAAGTAGATGAAAAGCGTTCTGCATTTCAGGAACAGTGCACGGCAACCCGCTGGGGCGACGGCAACGAGTATGACCTTTGTATTGATACAGGGAAAATCGGTATCGAGAAAGCTGCCGAATTAATTTTGCAGTATATAGAATACAGGAAATGAAAAAACGGGAAGCCTTCACTCTCAAGGCTTCCCGCAAATAAAAAATGCAGGAGATGGGACTTGAACCCACACGATATTGCTACCACAGGCACCTGAAGCCTGCGCGTCTGCCAATTCCGCCACTCCTGCATAATCTCCACGAATATTTGTGATGTAATGCGGAAGATGGGACTTGAACCCACACGTTCGCAATGAACACAAGATCCTTAGTCTTGCTCGTCTGCCAGTTCCGACACTTCCGCATTTCGGTCACTCATCGTGACGACTTGATAATAATAACAAACGTATTTTAAAATGTCAATGCTTTTTTCAAAAAATTTTAAATAAATTGTTCAAACAATTCGTGCAACTACAGATATTTCTCGTCAAACTCCTCTTTATGCAGCGGCTTTCCAAAGTAAAATCCCTGAATCAACTGGATTTTCGTCTGCTTGAGCGCATCAACCTGTTCTTTCGTCTCGACGCCCTCCACACAGACATGAACGCCGATCGTCTGGGCAAGTTCCGCCACCATTTTCACGAAGGCGGCGGAAAATTCATCCTTCCCGATGTCAATGATAAAACAGCGGTCAATCTTGATGACGTCGATCGGCATTTCCCGGATATGATTAAGTGAGGAATACCCCGTCCCGAAATCATCCAGCGCCACACGCACGCCAAGTGCGCGAATCTCGGAAAGAATCTTCTTCATCCGGCTCATATCGTTGATCGCCAGCCCCTCCGTGACCTCCAGGGTCAGATTCTCCGGTACAATCCCCGTCCGTTTGATGACCGAGCGCACCTGCTCTACAATGTCATTCTGCAGCAGCTGCACCACGGAGAGATTGACATTTACCTTGTAATCCGGATGCCCCATATCGTTCCAGTATTTGCACCGCTTGCACGCCTCCTCGAGGACATACGCACCGATCGGGTTAATCAGCCCCAGATACTCCGCCAGCGGTATAAAATCCGTCGGAGCAATCAATCCCAGTTCCCCGGAATTCCAGCGGATCAACGCCTCCGCACCCACGCACGGATTGGATTCCCTGGTCACATCCACGATCGGCTGATAGACCACCTCAAACTCGGAAAATGCATTGTTGGTCGCATTGCGCATATTTTTTTCCATATCGAGGCGGCGGAACGATGTGGACTCCACGTTCTCATCGTAGAACTCCACACGGTTCTTGCCGGAACATTTTGCGGCGTAAAGCGCAATATCCGCCTTCTTGATCAGCTCCTCCACCGTGTCGCCCTCTGTCGGAAAACGCACAACGCCCATACTCATCGTACAGTAGTAATCCGCCCCCTTAAGCATCCACGGCTTGGAAAACAGCGTGCGGATGTCGTTCAGAATCTTCTGCAGCATCATGATCTGCCGATGTGCAAGAATAATGATAAACTCATCTCCGCCCATGCGGTAACAGTTATTTTCCACACCCGGAATCCGACGCAGGCTGTCCGATATATTTTTTAACAGGATATCCCCGTACTGGTGTCCCAGTCCGTCGTTGATATGCTTAAAATCATCGAGATCGATGTAGAGCAGCGCTCCTTCGCCGCCGAACTCCTTTGTCTGTTCAATGCAGTGCGCAAGATCCTGCTCAAACCGCATACGGTTGTAAAGCCCGGTCAAAAAATCGTTGTTTGCCTGCCGTTCGATCTTCTGCTGATACAGCTTTTTGTCCGTCACCTCATAGATGGTATACAAAAATACACTTCTTCCGTCGACCCAGTGGATTCCTGTCCGGTGATAGTCAAACCAGCGTTTTTCCTGCTCCAGATAGATCTCGTGGAAGCAGTCCGTATCAATGCCGCCCGATTCTTCCCGCCAGCAGTTCTCCAACATGTCCGGCGCGGCATCGTCCGGCAGAAATGCGCGCAGCCGCTGGTTGCTGTAGAGAATCCTTCCACTGACCGGATCCTTCACATAGATTCCGCAGCCCACGTTCTCTAAAATCGCCTCAAGGGACGCATACGAACTCGCCAACGAATTTTTTGCAATACGCTTCAGAAGAATACTCTGAATAATCCGTCTGACATCGTTGACGAACTTGACGTCCGTCACTTCCCAGTTCCGCTCCTCGTGTTCTTCCAAAAAGCACAGGTACATCTCCGCCCTGGTATTGACCTCGACCGGCAGAAAAATGCCTGCCAAAAGCCCGTGCGCATCAAAAAACTGCCGGAACACCTCCGGCATCATACTGTTTGAAGAAATCATATACGGTTTTCCGTTAAAAAAGGGCATCTTCTCACGCGACACGCCGGACCATTCCCCACGCACTGAGTCCATTCCGGGCGCCGCATATTCACAGATCATCTCGATCTTCGAGTGCTCTTTGTTCTCTTTTAAGAGCGCACCGCGCGAAATCTCCATATACGCGCAGCATTCCCGCAGAATGTCGTGCACGATCTCCTCAAAGCTGTTTTCCGACTCTAACATCTTTACGATGGAAGTCATCACCTCATTCCTGTGAAGTTCCGCTTCCATCTGCGTCTCAGACTCGCGGCTCTTTAACACCGCCTCCTGTGCCATCAGTTCTTCCATCTTCACGGCGAACATCTGCTTGGACAATGTCTCCAGAAATTCCAGTGACTTATCATACCGTTCCGGCGTCGTGCGCATGACATAAGATGGAACATCCCCGCCTTCCCGATCCATAATTCCGATGACGATCCAGATTGCCGCCGTCTTCCCGCCGATCTTGATGGACACGCCGCACATTTTCACCAGATCATTTCCACAATCCTCTTCGAGCACACTTTCGATTCCGTCATCTAAAAGCCGGTTCATGAGCGTCATATGCCGTTCCACTCCGGTCAGTCCGTGAATGTACGCCAGTTCCTCCTTAGAACCGTATGCCTTTGTGACAACTCCGCGCGTTCTGCTCAGACACACCAGATACACATTATTGGCATCGCAAAACCGGTCCTGCAGATTCTGCATCAATGTCGCATCTAACAATCCCAGATCGGTATCCTGCGACGCTTCCTGATTCATCCCCCTTGAAAGTGCCATATCTTCCTCATCCTTTATACTGAATTACAAACAGATAAAACTGATCCTTTTCCCGGATACACTGCTCGGCAAGCAGCCGGTAATCGTTTCTTATGCGGAGCTGCTTCCTGATAAATCCCTGCTCGTTGGAATAGAGCACAAGAATCCCGTCCGCCTTTAACAGTCCGGCTGATTTTTCAAAAAATCTGCTGTAAAAAGCGTCCGTCTCTTCCTTTGACTTTCTTCCCCGGACAGGCATATTGGTAATGATCTCGTCAAATAGATATGCATGTGTAAAATCAAAATAATCACGGTTGATAAAATTGATTTTCTCCCCCGCATATGATGCATTCTCCCTCGCTCCTCGGATTGCCTCGCCAAAGATATCAATTCCGTATTTTTCCCGCGCAGGGACACGGATATCCCGCTCGATCAACATCGTGCCGACACCGCAGAACGGATCGAGAATCTGCGCATTTTCTTTTAAATACGGCTCTGCCAGCGCCACAAGCATTGCCGCCGTCGCCGGATGAATCGAAGCTGCCACCGCATTTTTGCGGTAGGCAAAGCGTCCATGCGCAATCGAAAGAAGCTTCAGGAAGCAGGCGTAACCGCCGTCTCTTTTCTCCAGAAGCCGCAGTTCAATCTCATAATCCGACGGTGCATTCACAAGCATTCTGCCGGACAGCCGCTCCAGCTCCGCGGAAAACCGTCTGGCAAACGTGCTCTTTTTGTCTAACGGCATGTGGCTCTTTATTTCCAGTCTGAAATAAAACGGCGTCGTCTCCCGGTGCGCCTGTGTAAGGAGTTCCCGCAGATTGGAATCCCAGACCGCCTCCGCGGCTCCTACGGCATCTTCCGGCACCGGCTGCGCCGTGCGCACCGGAAACAATAGCTCGCGGTAAGTCCTTATCGACGCAAACGGGCGGACATCCTTCGCATGAACCAGCACACCGAGCGGGTGCAGTTTCTCACTGCGTCTGACCGATGCGGACACCGCTTTTACCTCCTCAAGCGTCACGCCGCGCTGCTCCCGGTTCGTCGCGAGCAGAAAATCCTGCGGCTCTGTGAATCCCACAAACGTGTGACGGGTAATTCCCTCCGCCGCCGTAATGATACGTTCCAGTTCCCGCAGTTCCTCATTCACATGCTTTTTCTCATTCTCGGGAATCTCCCGCGCCAAAAGTGCATCCCTGTGTTCTTTTAACGCTTCCAGATACGGGGATACCTCCATCCCTGACAAAGCCGTGAGATACGCGCTCCTTACGAACAGCGTCTGCTCTCTCTCGTATGCATGAAAAAGAGAACCTGCCGTCTGTAAAAGCCCGAGACTTCCAAGCAGAAGCGCCGCATTTTTGCGCACCTTCGGCTCATCGCTCTCCAGCAGTCCTGTGAGCAGTGCCCCGTCTCCCACCAGAGACAGCAGGGTTTCCCTTGCCTGTGGGTCCTTGCACTCGCTTCGCAGCAGACTCAAGTTCTCTCTTATATTCTGATTGTTCTGTAATTCTTTATAATATTCGTGAATCATACCGTATACCTACTACCCTTGATACTAGGTATTCTACGATATTTCCTCATTTTTGGCAATACCATTCACATCAATGTAGGTCAGCAGGTCCTGCTTGAACAAAAGCCACGCATCCTCATGCTCCACATAGTATTTCGGGCACATTTTCCCCGTCACATCATAATGACGGATCACATCATCCGTAGTCAGGTCATAGCGTCCCATCAGCCAGGCGGTAAGCTCTATCAGCGACTGGTAGGTCGCATCGGTAAACTCTCCCGTCTCATCCGGAATACAGCACTCGATGGCTATCGTGTCTTCATTCCGGTCATTCGACGCGTAAGCAATCTCGTTGCACGGAATGCACTGCACGATCTCCCCGTCCATGCCGATGACAAAATGGCTGCTGGCATACGTCTCCCCTGTGTCCTTCAGATTCTCAAAATAGCTGCGGTTCTGCTCAGCCGTCGTGCCCGGATTCGCAGTATAGTGGATCACGATCCCGTTTACCTGGGAAAGCGCCGTTCCCGGTCGCGAATATTCGTTGTAATCCAGCAGTTCTACCTGATAGTCCGGTGCCTGTGCCACATACTTTACCTCGTACGCCATCACCGGCTTTTCTTCATATAGAAGCTTTTTGATCTGTCGTGTGCCAAACCAGGCCGCCAGCACCAAAACCAGCAACATACCGATCAAAAGTGCTATGCGCAGCCGGCGTCTTCTCCGAAGCCTTTTGCGCCGTCTCCGCCTTTTCTCCTCATACCTACGCCGTTCTTCGCGCCTGTATTTCTCTTCCTGTTCCTCTCGCATTGCTCCATCTTCCCATCTGTCCGTTCGTCCTGTCGTACTCTCTTTGCGGTTCCACGCGCGCCTCTTTTTTCATTTTACACAATTTTTTCGTGATTTCTTACAAAATTTTTACTATCTTTTTGTTGCTTTCTTCTAAAACAAGTGCTATACTCTGTCAAGGAAAAAGAAAGGAGGCGTATCACGATGAAATATACCATAGATCCAACTATGACTTACAGCGAAGCAGTTCTCTTTTATGAAGAATATCTCACTGCTGCCAAGGCTGCCGGGAAAAAGCCGGTATCTTTCCTGCACTTTATCACAGGTCGTTACTAGAAGGCTTTTCCCTTCTTTTTTATCTTACATCAGATGAGAATTTCTGTGTTTTAAATTTATCTTAATTTTAATTCCCCGAAAGCCGTGTATTTACAACGTTTTCTAATATTTGTTACTAACCCGTCACTAAATAATATCTAAAAACGACATGTTTCCCTTACTCATAATATCAATATTTTAAGCATGGATATATGGATAACCTGCATTCCAGCCTGGATAAGCTATGGACAAAGTATTGATAAATCATGGAAAAGCAAAAACACCTTTTCCACAATTTACCAACCACTTTTCCCACAAGCTTCTCCACACTTTCTACAATTTTTACTGATCCCTTATTCTTTCCAATAAAAAAAAAAGACCTTCCAACAAGGAAAGTCTTTTCTTTTCTACTACTCTGCAGCCACGATCCGCCAGTTATCACCCTTTTCTAACGTCAACGTATATTCCGATATTTCCGTCACTTTCGCGACCTGGTCTAAATATTTCACATAAACATGTGCCTTGATCTGATCATCTTCCTTATAATAGGTAGCATCATACAGCCCATCATAAACATAATCCGCACCGATCACGTCCATCGTTCCAGGTACGGCATAATAAGCCAGTTCTTTCTCCGTTGCCGTTGGATACATTCCAAAAAAAGTATTCAAGAAATCTTCAATCTGCAACATCGACGCACTATCTACAGTTCCATCCGTCTGATACTCCTTACCATTATAATCAGCTTTTCCCGGCACGCCGCAGGACGTCGGACTTGTCACTACAACCATTCCGCCAGCTTCATCCACATATACCTCAATTTCAAAATAACTCTGCCTAGTTGTATTTGTCGTAACGCTCCCATCTTCATTTCTAACGGTTTCGGTCGAAAGTGTCACCGCATCACCATACGATGTCTTTACCTCTGCATCTACGTCTGCATCAGCAGAATCCGATAATTCCGTTCCCAACTCCGGCTGCTCTGTCACATCTTCCGCCGTCTCGCCGGTCTGTGTTCCTTCAAAATCATCTACCACGACCGTACTACTATCACCTTCTTCCATCTGTTGCGACGTCGCAACAACCGGAAGCTCCTTCTTACTGATCGATGCAGTCTCATCCGACCCTGTCTCTGTCAAAAGCTGCTTGACCATATAACGCACACGATACGCATTATCTCCCAAATCCGCAACTTTGCAGATCCTCACATCCAATACTTGAGACGACGTCGGACAATCTGTACCAATAACCATACCATTTAACCCGGCCAATGCATCTGACATATAAGACTTCAACAGCTCCTGTCTCTCACTTCTCGCATTCTGATCTGTAGCCCACGCATGATATATATACGCAAACCGCTCCACAAAATTCTCAAGCTCATTCGTGTCCTGCACCTTTGCTTCTACCACCATCCGTTCATGCACCGTATTTGTGTCAACAGCAGTAAAATTTTTGTAGATACCGAAAGCTAAGCTGGCAATCATAAGTCCCCACAATATCCTAACCGCTCTTTTATTTGTGCCAACCCGCAACACTGGCAGCTCCGCATCACCGCTGTCCACCCTTTCCTGATGCTTCTTTTCACGATACACTTTTACCTTCTCAAGCACAACTTTCCATCCGGAATTTTTGCTCCCACTCTCTTCTCTCACTACTTTTTCTTTATTTTTTCGCATTAAACTACCTCCTTATTTTATTCCCGATATCTTCCACAGCATACAAAATGCTGCCGCCAATATCGCCCCGTAAGATCTGCATATCCAATCGGATTACCGGCATGAAACATTTTATTATCACCGACATAAATTCCAACATGTGTAATATAATTTCCGCCAGATACCGTCTGCGTAAAAAATACCAGATCACCAGGCATCGCTTCCTCCAAAGTAATATGCTGCATTGCATTATACTGCCCCTGTGCAGAATGCGGCAATGCCAACCCTACCGTACCATAACACCACGCTGTCAGCCCCGAGCAATCAAATGATGTGTTTGGGTTCGATCCTCCATATACATACGTCCATCCCTTATACTTAAGCGCCTCGCCGATAATCGCACTTGACGCATCCGCCGCCAAAGGATCCCCCGCCAAATACTGCCGCACCAGATAGGTGTAAAACATATTTCCGTAATTATAACGCCAGCCGCCATTCTCCCGGACAGCGATCTCATTATCATACGTTACCTTCTGTCCACTGCATCGTGCGGATGCAAAGTCTGCAGCAAAAGCCAGCTCATGTTCTCCCCCTCGCGCCGCTACATAATCAATGTACGACGCACCAAAATTATACGCCTGGATGATAGTATCAATATCAACTCCGGCTTCCTGACCTCGCTGAAGCAAATACGCAAAAATAGCCACACCATATTCGATTGACATTTCCGGTATCCGCTGTTCAGCCGGAAGATCAGTCGTACCTAGCGATTGCATAGGATCATTCCCTGTACCGCCAGACTCAACCATCATTATCGCCATAAGATACTGCACATACTCCGATATTCCATGTTCTTCCGCTTTCTGCGCTATAATAGCTGCATAAGCCTGCACTTCTGCGTTTACTGCCATGCCACTCTGAAATTGAACGCTTCCTTTACTTTTACCGGACGTTATAATAAGTAATGATGCTGACATCAGCAAACCCAGAAACGGCCATATCATCTGACACACAAGCAATAATATTTTAAGATTCTTCATCTTCTTCAATTTATCCAAATCGATCACCGCTTTTTCTTCTCACGCACACCTTCCATCTGACTTTCAGGCTTCTTATAATTCCGCGTTTTTCGTCTGTGCAAATCAACATCTTCCTTCTGTTGTGGTACAATCTTTTTTTCTACGTACTCTTTCTGACTGACATTCTGACGTTCCGGATGTTCATGCTGCATATTTACCGCCGGAAGCACTCGATTCTCTCTATCTTTCCCATCACTATCTGCTCCAGCAGCCTCCGGCTTCACAGATCTTTCGCCAGAAGCACGTCTTAAACGTTGTTCCCTTACACCCTGTAAAACTTTATTTTTATCTGATGCTGTACCATTTTTCCTATCAAATGAAAAATGATTCATTCTACGGTCTTTTGACCCTGACACAGAACGAGATGCATCCTTAAGATCTGCTCCCGGTGCATCCCATGCAAAAGCATCCGCTGCCTTATTGTCAAACTGGCGCCGCCGATACTTCTTATCCGCTTTTTCCTTATCAGGCATATCCGCCCATAGATTCGGACGCACATGCTTATCCTCTGCCACCTTCCAGGCATTACTTGTATAATCGGCTTTCTTTACCCCCGGCGTATTACGTGACACCCGATACGGTTTCTGCTTCCTGCGATCCATATAACGATCATATACATTAAGTGACGTCACCTTATCACCAGCCCCAGATCGTCCATGGAACTTTGCTCCTATTTCCCGCGGCATATAATCAGACATCGTATAATCCCGTTCCTGATGCCTACGAACAGCTTCTGCAGCCCGCTGTTTCCGCTCCACCGTTTCTTTATCCGTCCCTTTCAATCCGTCAAGTTTCCGGTCAATCGCCCCATCTGTCCTTTCTTTTACACTGCTTGCCTTGTCTCTGACTACTTTGCGCGGTTTTTGCGCCATCTTTTCCACTGTACCGCCCGCAGTCTTCACCGGTAAAGGCAACGCACGATTTAAACGCCGCGATCCCTGACGCAATCCCCTATATATCAAAGCTCCTCCAAGCAACGATCCAACACGTCTAGTACCGCCATCTTCCGGCACCGACACCATACCAAGGATATCCCTCTTTGCAAAGAAGATCCCGACAAAAACCACAATCTGCAAAAAGCCAATCGTCACAAAAGCATGTCCACCAGATAGCCCGTAGATCACTGTAGATATCGTAAATGCAACCGTTATCAACAGCGTATAGCCAACTCTAAGCATTAACATGTTAAAGACCTTAATCAAAGATTTTCGCAACAGACTTTCACACCCCGGAAACATTGCCAAAACAAAGGAAATGCTTAAAAACATCACATACACTATAAATAAAATCTGTGTAAGTACCAACATCCCGGACAGCAGCATTACAAATGCACTTATTACCAGATTGATGATAAAAATAAAAATAACTTCACCAAAACGCGCCACCACCTTAAGCACTGACATTCGCATATTGCCGTATGTCTCAACCTCATTTTTTACAGCCGTTTCCCGATCCGTTCCATAGTTTCCATCCGGTGACACCGTAAGCACTGCGCTTACCCGATCTGACCCAATAGCCCCCGTATCTGTTGTCCCCCACTCCATCAACAGCCACGGTTGATAGACCTGTATGGAAAAAAGGTTATCGCGGATCAGATCCACACTGTCCCCGTCACCATGTTCAGCCCCAGGCATCACAACACCCATTCCAAGATTAAGTGCCGCCGTACTAATATCCGTCGAGAATTCATTTACATCCCTTATGCACGTCGGAGCATATACTATAAGCGCCGCCGAAAAAAGGAAAATAACTACTGTCTTCACGACAGCACCCAGCGCTGCTGTAAACTGCCGTTTAAACAATCCCTTATATGTCACATACACTCCAAGTGCCAAAACCACCCAGGGTAAAAATCCAGCATAAAACCCGTCATTTGAAATCCCCGACGTACTCACTCCTGCCAGATGCTGCATATTTGACCCGATGCTATCCGCTACCTCATTGATTAGATCAAATCTATACGCTTCCGCTACAACAGCTCCTGTCGCTGAACTAATCAAACGGCTTAAATACCATATCGTATTAGTCAAACAGTACAAACCATACATTACCTGACGCCCAATCGCATCCATCCAATTCCACGGCAACCAACTCCATGAACTGTCTACATAAAAGTCAAGATCATAATTTTCCAGATCATACGTGGAATATAAATACTGCGAATTTTGGTTAAACTCAACAAGCCCACTTGCCTTTGCAGTTACCGGCACAAAAAAATACGACAATACGATCAAAAACGTAACAACAAGCCATTTTTTCTTATTCAACATCTGCTTCATCTAAGATCACCTCTTCCTCAACCCGCTGCGGAGGGCGAGTATCAAACGCGTCAAACAGCCAGTTAAACACCGGATCAATATAAATCACCGCTGTCCTGCCATAAAGATCCTGGAAAAGACACTCTCCATTCTCCAGTCCTTTAATCTTTTTCTGATTATCTTCATCCTCTGGATCAAGTCCGAAAAACGTAAGGATCTTCTTTATTTCAACAATATCTGTTGACCGGAAAGCAAATTTCAATCCAATATTATTTTTCATTTTTTCATCACCGACGTCATCCGTATTCTGCGTTACAATATCAACACCAGCATTCATAGCTCGACCAGCGCGCACCAGCTTATTTACAAGAGCTTTTCCCTGTGCTACAGCAAGTAAACTCCATGCCTCATCCAACACCACATCCTTAAACACGCTCCTGTCCGAATAGATAAAATCTAACGCAAAATTGCTTATAACGATCATAGCCGCTATTGACAAACGCTCGATCGACGAATATTCATCTGGAGACTTCTCCTTATCTGGAAGTGTCAAATCCTTCACCTGGATAATATTCATATCCCCATCATATCCAATCGATCCGGAAACAGATCCATCAGAAAAAAGTAACGCTGCGAAATCGTAATCTGCAAAGCCCTCTATATGCCGTGCCAGATTTTCCGCCACCGGATTCCCGGCATTATGCAGTTCTTCTATTACGCACAACATTCCACGCTGCTCCCGTTTCCCAACCCGGCGTACAGCTTCGCGCAATTCCGGGAATCGCTCTCCATCACTAATTGACACTCCGGTTAAATACGTCAACAAATCCATAGCAAGACTTTCCGCATCCTTTGCACGCCGCAAAATCACAAATGGATCAAGCATTCCCCGATTGTCCTCATCATTTTCAAGTTCAACTATGTTGATATCCAACCCCAACGGTTCCAGCTTTTCTTTCCACTGTCCGCGCTCCGACTTAGGGTCAATAATCAAAGTTTTCGCACCGTATACAGTAGCAAGCGTCGAAAGCAAATTCACCGACATCGATTTACCACCACCAAGGCTTCCCAAAAATGCCTTAGTAAGTGCATTCGTAACTGATCCTTTTACTCCCTGTGCAGCCAATTCCGGTCGAATATAAACATGCCGTCCCGTCGCTGTATTGATACCGATATACTCTCCAAACTCCTCTCCAATGATCTGCGCCGCACCGAACCCAAGTGCAGCAAAAAAATCAGCCGTCACGTATTGCACATAATCATCCAAATATCGCTTACTGGTCGGTATAAACTCCCCAGCAAGTCCTAACATATCCCCAAATGGACGCGCCAACTTTATATTGCTATCACTGTACAATTCCATCAGCTCATCCACCCGGTCTTCCAGCACGTCAACGCTAGACGCTGACACCCGAAGAACATACGATACTTTATACATCGCATCTTTAGATGCAATCAATTCATCCTCAAGTTCTACCGCTGCCTGTAACCCGTCTATAACCGTGTTATCCGTATCCTGGCTATTCTGATAAGCATGGTTATCAAGATCCTGCATTTCTTTCTTTTTGTTCCGGACAGTAGTTAAAGCTTTTTTATTCGGTGCAATTTCTACATTGACACTCACATCCACCGGAAAGCTCAATGCCTCCTGGCTATAGTAAAGTATTTCCGACGACGGAAAAGCAATCTCTCCAATAATCGTATCAATCGAAAGATAGGCTGCATACACCGTTTCTTTTTGTCTCTCCAACTTGACATATCGCTGATGTTCTTCCTGTAAGCATCTGGATAACTTAAGCAGATCATACTTTTTAACCAACGTTTCTTCCTTCATCCGCTCTTTTGGGAGCCTATAATGATACTGATAATAAGGCACCCGTGTTTGTCCGTACAAATGCTCCATCAGATAGCCAAAATCTTTCTCTTCCATCCGCCGGAAACGAAACCGACGACTGATCCGCTTCATCAGCTGCTTTTCCATCCTTGCATAACGGCTCATCTCCGAATTACTTACGCTGTAAAAATCTCCTGCCAACTCATGATTCACACTTTTCACAAAATCAATCACTGCATCACAAACGAGTTCTTTCACACGCTTTGCTGTCAGTTCCTCATCCCTAGTCACAAGCTTAATGCCAATAAAAAAACGATAATCAATCTGACTACCGTTCCGATCATCATTTTGCATCCCACTTTTTTCTACATCATCATCCACAACCTCATCAGCCAACGTATCCGCCACCAATATCTCCGTCTGACGGTCGATAAAATATTCAGCCGCTTCTTTATGCTTTCCAACAACATGTTTAGATCGCTCCTGCCGCTCTCTGATACTTGTTTCCGCTGCAATCATTAAAAAATGCATCCGACCGTTTTTGTTCGCTGCAATAAGCTGTCGAAACTCATCATGGATCTGATTCTTCTGATCCGCCGAAAGGAACGAATAATTGTAAGGAATCATTTCATAATAAGCAAAGCATTCCTTATCATTATTCAAAACCAAATTATTTTCGATGTACTTAATCGGTATCTGGAACATACTTATAACACCTCACAATCGTTATTTCATCTTCAATCTTACTTTTCCCATATTTTACTCTTTTGCCTGCATACGTCTGCTTAGGCCGCAAAAGATACAGGAAAAATGATTTCAACCAACTGTACGGCCGTTTCCCGTCAAAAGTCTTTTTTGACATAAACCAGGCAATTCCCCCTGGAATCACTCCATATTCAAATAATACGTTATTGCAATATGACAACGGCGGTATTTTTCCAAAAACAAATAATATAGCAAAAAACGTACCAGCGAACCATGCTATCTGTACAAAGGTCACAGGAAGTGGTAACGGAAGATCTCCAACAGAAGATAAATACTTTTCAAATTTCCAAACACTCGAATAACTTTTTATTTTTCGCATTTTTCTCCTTTCTCCCCAGTGCAGAACACTGGGGACTCGTGATATAATGAAAATCCGCTACAGCATCATTTACAAAATCAAAAAATGCGGCACAACACCAGTTATCGTTCCACCGCCAATTACCGTATTAAAAACTGACAGCATAGCATCCTTTGCACCGTTTGGATTAAACACAAGACCTACAGCAAATATTGCTGCTACTACGAGCATCACCACACCTGCCGCCTTATGCTGTACCAACAGCACAAGACCAATCACCGCAATACCAAGCAGCACAATCGGCTGTATATTTGACATCACAAGGTTATAAAGATTCTGACCAAAATTCATGTTTACACTTCCTTCCTGTTGCGACATCGCAACAATCTCTTTTTCATTTACATTTCCACAATTTCCCCGGTATCCGGATCAACCCGAATTCCTAAACCTGCAAATTTCTCTGCAAGCATTTCTTTCACTTCTGTTTGTTGTTGTTTCAACAACTTTTTATGCTGCGGAGATAACTTTGCCTCATCAATCATCCGATCAAGCAGATCAGCTTCCCCCCGAATTTCCGCGAGTTGATGCAGCATCTTAAAAGATGGCGCCACCTGACGTCTGATCCAGTTAAGCGTCCGCTCTAAAGTATACGGCTCCGGTGCATCTGTCAACTTCAACTGGCGGTCCTCTTCTCCTATAAACCGCGCCCACATAGGATCGATATCCCATTTTGTTATATCCTCCTCTCCAGCTTTTGGCGTCAGAAAAGTCACATAACGGTTAATGATTCCAAATGCTGTTTTTGCAGGATTTTCATAATCAAGCAAATCCTCAACAGCATGAGTAGCACGATCATCCTTAAGCCGGATTTCAAAACGGTTCTTTACACCTGCATCCTCAATCTCTTGTCCGGTTTTTACGTACTGTTCATAATCTTTTTCGTAAATGCAAAAATATATTTCACTCCGCATACTACCAAGGTACAGTGTATTGCCCATTTCTTTCCGTCTCTCCTCTCTAGCCCGAATAAGTTCGCCACTCTCATAATTGTGATACGACCGAAATACCGTGCTATACTCTTCTTTCCGACATTTATCAGCAAGACACGCAATGTCAAGCCACCCCGCCCTATCATTGATAGCAATATCAATCCGCTTATACACGCCACGCTCTACCTCAACCTGACGAAAAAAATCAAACCAGGTACGTCCCTGCGCATTCAAAAAAATCTCAAACTGCCGACACCCTTTACCTTTCAGTTCAAGAAGACATCCCATCTTTTCATCATCTGAACACATCACTACAACATCGCCCATGAGATACTGCGCACTATATCCATACAACGCATGATTTTCACGAATCATATATTTAAGTTTTATACCTAAAATATCCTCCAGAATATGCTTTATGTCAGTGCTCAAAAAACGTATCCGGCAATAATCCAACAATATTTCCAAACCCGCATCTGGTCGGTACAGATCAAGGAAAAAACTGATCTTTTCCAAAAGCTTGTCCGATGCCTGCTTTTTCTCCGCTTCAATACGCTGCAAGTGTTCACGCGATATTCCAACCAAATCAGCAAGCTCCTGCTGTGTCATACGATCCTCTTTCCTCCTTTCCCGGATCGTAGCACCTGACAATTCCATTTCCGCATCCTCCTGCTGTTTTATTTACAAACCGTGGATATATGGATATCTATGCTCAAAGACAAAAGAACGTATGGATAACGCATGGATAAGTCGTGGAAAAGAAACTGCATCTTTTCCACCGCTTACCCACCCGTTTTCCACCCGGTCTTTTGTCTTCATAAAAACGCATAGATACCCACATACCCACAGTTTCGATTGACGTATAAGCCATTTCCTTGCTTGTCATGAATACAAAAAAAATGCATTTTTATTCTTTCAAAAAGTCAATTTTTAAATGTGACCTTTTTTATTCCAGATCACATTTTGGAAATAGCGTCAAACCCTTATGTTTACTGGCAAAATGTCACTTTTTAATGGGAAAGTGTACCCCCGTGTTACATGCCGGGGGTCACGCGGGAGACGGCTGCGCCGTCTCCCGCTTTTTCCCTGCTCTCCGCTCCCCAGCTTACGCTTCGCGCTCGCCGGGAAAAGCTTACCGGACGTTCCGCCCGCGTGCGCCCCGGCATATGCAGCTTTTATACTTTCCCTAAAATGATGATCAGGCGGCACAAGCGGTGAATAAAACTCCGTGATGACACCATCCCACAATCCGATATAGCCACGCCCTTTAATATCTTTTGCAACAAACTGCTTTTCTGTCGTTCCGAACATCATCGTATAACCGCTATCTTTCATCGCACCCAGAGCGATGCGGAGCCCGAACTGGTCACGGACACCATCCGGCAAATACTTTGCGTCTGGGCGCTGGCACGACAGGACAACAAAAAACCCCGCCTGACGACCAAGCAGGATTATCTTCTGGAGACAACTGATAACTTCCTCTGCCTCTTTCTTCGGCAGCATAGATAAGTAAGCCACATATTCGTCAAACACCATAAAACGGGCGGGAAACTGAAACACACGGTAATTCTTTCCCGGTTCATAATCAGCGCACCGTTTCATTTCTTTCATTCGTTCAAGCATATCCTCATAAAACTTCACAACCTGTCCCTTGATATCATCCGGATCCGCATACACCTCCGGAAGATACCCTTCTAACCCGGAAAGATCCGCATTTTTCGCGTCAATCACGACAAGCTCTGCAGCTGATCCGGCAATCGCCTCGATAAAGCTTAGCAATGTGTATGTCTTTCCTGATCCAGTGTCTCCCACGATCAGCGCGTGAGGATGGCTTTCATAATTCCATTCCAGGTGACGCATCAGCCGCAGCTTCCCACTTCCGCACCTCATTTCATCCAGCCGGATTCTGCCAGATTCCACATCACACAAAAACACGTAATGCTGCCATTTTCGCTTATAACTGGATGCAATCAGTTCACAGTCCAGTCCCGTCTCGATCTTCCCGTCCAGTTTCAACAGACTGTCCTGATACTTTCCCATTGTTATCTTGACTGTAATATAGATCCGACCCTTTTTCCGCTTATAATAAAGCCGCGGGAAGTCCGTGATACTATACCGACGCCAGAAGTACAAATGCGGCACATATGTAATCAAATCCTGGTCACCTCTGCCGTTAGATCGCGCATCAGATCCATACCACATATTGTCAATGAGCATCCGGGCAAGTTCCTGCCGATTACACAAATCCTCCCAGTACCAACGTTGACGGCGCATAACCCCATATACAACGACCAACAGCATCACATCAAACAGGCACACCGTTGCTATCTTGCTGATCACCGGCGCATCTATAAATTGCAACGACAAATTCTGTCTCCACACAAGCCAAATTCCAATCGCCGTTGATGTGATTAAGAAAAAGATGACAGACCGAACTACCAGTCTGTCATCCCACTTTTTTATCCGCCGTCCCCAGCGCCAAAACAAATTCATTTACTTATGCCTTCTTTTCCGGCTGCTTGTCCTGCGGCTTTCCCGCTCCAGCTCCGTTTCCGGATCCACCCGGCACCGTTCCAACCGGCACAAGATCCTTAGCATTCAGATACCAGGTAGCATCCGCACGATTACGCCCCTGCGCATCCGCCACAGCATCGATCTGTACATCAACAAGTTTCACTGGCTGGTCATACTCAAACTCTTTTAAGTCAGCCTCCGGCGGCAATGACACCTGGATCATACGCCCCTGCGCCTCACTCTTAAGATCATATGTACGCTTAATCAGCACACCGGTACTGTTGCCCTCATCGTCACGCTCATACACTTCACGGCGCAAGCCCGAAAATTTCAAATTTCCAAAAGTCTTAACCTCATCAACAACAATTCCCTCTTTAAGTCTCATATTCTTTTCCTCTCTTCCTGCCGCATCCTACAGCTCTCTTCATTTCTTTACAAGCTCTAAAATCACTTATTCCACTGCTTACTTTTCAGACTGCGCAAGCTTGGCAGCCTCTTCCGGCGTCACCATATCATCTGCGGTCATCTTATAATCTGTATAACCGCTTCCCTCAATATTTTTGCCACCCGCTGTAAGACGCGCATTGACAAGCACCACCGGCTGATCATAACCAAAATGTTTCTCGCCGACTGACGCCGGCAGTGTCACCACGACATCATCCGCACGCTGACGGGTGGAAAACAAATGATAACTGCGGCCAGTCACACGCGATCTACCATTAACGTATGCCGTTTCTGCCTCACCTACACCTGCAAAAGTCAACTTTCCGAATGTTTCCTCCATTTTCGGAGCAACAAATTTTAATTCCATAGCCATAATTATTCTTTTCCTCTCTTCCTGCCGCATCCAGCGACCATCACTGTTTCTTTACTCATGTTCAAACGACGATTTATGCATCATCCGCATCTCAGTCAAAGCACGGCTTCTCTGCAGCTGTGTCATACGGGCATCCACATCCAAGAACTGTTTTACCAGCACTAAATTTTTATCCCGCAAAGCATATTTTAACCGCCATACAAACGCTGTTTCCGCCTTAAGCCTTTTAAGCAGCGCTTGATCTTCTGGATCAATAAGCATCTGCATCTGATCCACAACATAATGATAATCCTGGGACATTCCATAAAGCTGCAACGCCCTGGTACCTTTCTCCATAATGCTTTCTGCATCTTTCATATAATTTTCATCCATTACTGGTGGCAGCTCCATCATCATATCATCCAGATCTATCCCATTCATCTGTGCTTCCTCACGCACATCATCCATCGTATATTCACTAAGTGCAAGCTCTGACAGCCAATAAACCATCCGGTTCCGGATGCCATTTAAAATCTGCCCATCCGTACACCTCAAAGCATCTGCACCATACTCCAGCACATGCTGCCATTCCGCCCACAAACCAAGCCACCGAAAGCATCTACAATACAATGACTCATATGGTCTGTTATACACACCATTCACTCCATCTCTATCCATCCGGCTTCCTCCATCCTGTCATTTTATAAAGCCTCCTTCCCTCGTTACTATCTATAAAAAAATTCACTCTTACGACTATCTCTAGGTTGAGATCGGCGGACAAGGAGCGAATTTTCTTTTATCCCACGCCACTATATCCCACCGCAAAATCATACCGGCTTACTTTACTCTGTGAGCCGATAGCGCAAAAGCGGCGCTTCGGGTCTCGCACCCGAATTTAAACTACAACAACCCAACAGCACCGCCGAGGCGCTCCGACTACAGCGTCTGGATAATACAGCCAAAATCTCCGGAACGATACACGTTAATCTCAGCAGCACTCTTTTCAAAAGTCTTTCCATCATCATCATAGATTCTAAGCCACCCTTTAAAGGCTGCTACCTTTTCATAATGGCTTCCAATCTCTACGTCTGCACCAGTGACCATATACGCCCGGTAGCTTCCATCTTCGCCAAAAAAACAAAAACTGATTCTGAATATCTCCGGCACCTCCTCCAACCAGTACCAGCGCTCCAATGTCGCTACTTCCAATAGATTCCTTTGCAAAATCTTTATATGATTTCATCCTGCATCCTTTCTGCCCTCGTAACCTCCGGGGCGGGCGGCTTTTATTTTCTAAAAGTTCATCGCATGAATCACTTTGCTACATCTCTCAATACTGACCCTATACGGCTTCTTTCTCGTTCCATTGTCTTTTACTATCTGCGCATATACCATTGCTGGCAGTTCAAAAAGCGCAACGCAACTTGGATATAACCGCACCGCCTGATTCCTGATCTCCATTTCAATCTCATCTTTTCTCGTCATTACAGTTCCTTTCTGCCCTCGTAACCTCCGGGACGGGTAGTTTTGACTTAGTTATAAAACATTTTCTGCATGATCTGGTGGCATTCCGTTTCAGATTTATTCCGGTGCATTTCCTTGTAATCCTTTTCGGCTTTCGCCCGTGCTTCTTTTTTGGTGTATCCACGATATCTCCACAAATCATATAATTGTTCGATAGTCCAGTTTTTCATATTTCATTCCTCCTGCTTTGTTTATTTCCTGTTCCTTATAATGCTATTATATACTTATATAAGTATAATTTCAATATGCATAACTAACAAATTATACTTATATAAGTATGTGTATTTTGTGCACTATTTATACTTGTATAAGTACATTTAATTGTATATAATATACTTATATAAAGGAGGCAATCATGGCGGAAGAAAAACCATCTGGCAAAGCAAGTACACGTGCAAAAAATAAGTACAATGCCAAAACTTATGATCAATTTTTAGTAACCGTTCCAGCAGGACAAAAAGAAATCATCAACACTGCAGCAAAGGAACAAGGCTACAACAGCCGAAACGAATTTATCGTAAAAGCGATAAATGAAAAGATTCAACACTATCAAGAAAGAGAGGTGCAAAATCCATGAGTGAGAAAGAACGCGCCATCCAACTACTAGATCACATCCCAGATTGGAAAATGAGCTATGTGCTCGGATTTCTGGAAGGTGTCGCAATTCCGGACGAAATTCCAAACGATGAAACCCTACGAGCATTCGACGAAATAAAAAACGGTAACGGCATCCACTTCACAGGCAGTACAGATGATCTTTTCAAAGAATTAGCGGAGGACTAAAACATGCTCGACGTCACATATTCCTCAAAATTCAAAAAAGACTTCAAAACCTGTATAAAACGCCATTGCAAAATGGATTTGTTGCAACAAGCCATTGACACCTTACGAGTTCCAGAAAAACTTCCAGAGAAAAACAAAGACCACATGCTTTCCGGGAATTTTTCCTCATATCGCGAATGTCACATAGAACCGGATTGGCTATTGATCTACAAGCAAACCGACACAGAACTTTTTCTGTACCGTACCGGCACACATTCTGATTTATTCAGCAAATAACAAAAGAGGAAGATATCATCACGGTATCTTCCTCTTTCCATCTTCCGGGTCTGATGCGACGTCGCAACAACCTCTTTCTTCATTTTCATTATCTTATCTTGTCCGGTTCGGAGCAAGATACAATTCATACAATCCCTGCAACGCCCCCGCTTCCCTGCTGTTCCCGAATCCATGCGCATCTACATACTCATTGATCGCCTGGCGCGTTTCACAATCGATCCGGTAAGTAGCAATCGGCGTATCATTTTTCAGATTATCAAACGCCGTCCGAAGCGCCGCCACATATTCAGGATCAGTCTTCCAGACCGAATTATCTTCAAAACCTCCCTGCTCATAAGACTTTCCATAATATTTTTCGCTAATAAAGCGCGTCATTCCATCTGGTTTCACATCCACCGCCGCCGTATCCACCACATAAACCGTTATCTGCTTATAATACATACTCCCGGCGCTATCAACAACCGTCAGATTTTCCGTGCAGCTTCCCTCATGCTGAAACTGTGTAAAATCTGCTGTCTGGTAATCCGGAATTGAAAAAGATGTTCCGTTTTCATGGAATCCCGGTTCAATCGGGCTTCCGTCCTCCCGATCTGATGCAGTCGCATGACTTAAAATCTCACTATCTGTAATAAAACCCTGCAGTGCCTGATCTAGCGTATAATAAAGGTTTACCGCCACGATCCACGGGCAATCATCCCACGATGCATACAATGTAATATTCGCACCGTTCTGATCCGTTACACCCAGACGATCCACCAGCTCCGCTACCGTCAGCTGATCTCCTGCCAGATATACTGGATCAAAATTCTCTTTTTCTTCCTCTGTAACCCAGCCGGTATTCACAGACGCATACGCTCTCTGATCTGCTTCCGGATCTGTCTCATTATCAGCAACTTCCGGATCTGCTTCTACAGCTTCATCAGCTTCATTTTCCGTTTCCGGATCTGTTGCTTCTTCATTCATTCCGGCATCCGCTTCATCTTCCGACGCATCCGGATCTGCTGCTTCCGGATCTCCATCACTATCTAACCGGATCGCTCCGCTCAATACATCCTGGGTCACATTCTGACCATCTAACGTATATTTTACATATGCCATTGTTGCATCCGGAAGCGTGATTTCCTCATCGTACTGTATCACCATATCCTCTATATGTGTGACTTCTGCACCACCATTCGGATCAAAATGCAACGTATAGCTGTTCGCCGTCCAGGACGCCGTCAGAACATCCGTAACACCATCTTTTTCACTGAATGTATATACCGCATTATTCAGCTTTCCATAAAATGTTTCCGATTTCACCCAGCCTGAAAAAGTATATCCGGTTCTTACCGGATCCGGAATGGATTTAGCTGTTCCATAGTGCTCCGTAAAACTCTGCACAGCGGTACTTCCCTGCCATGTTCCGCCATTTGGATCAATCTTCAGCGTTGATTCATTTAATTGCCACTGTGCATAAAACACAAATGTATCACTTGCTGATCCTGCAAGTGGCGTCCAACTTTGGGAAATCACATGCGTTACCCCATCTACTGCATTCGGATAAAACGGACACCAGTCTTCCTTTTTCGTGCCTGTCAGTGGCTTCCACGTATGATCCCGGCAATATACCTTCTGATCAGATGACCTCACAACAGCATAATATTCAAACTTATGCCCCTGCCAGCTATACCTGCAGCTATCCAGCTTAAACTGATAATTCTGCGCTGCCCCAGTCCGCTTAGATTCCATGGATCCGGCTGTTGCGCCGTTTGGCGCATATGAAATTGTGTATGCCGGTGTCACAACATAGGAAGAAGATGTCCATGCCTGATTGATCCAATATCCGGTAGGCACTCCTTCTGACTGCAAATACCCGTGAAATGCATCACGGTTATCAAATCTGGTTGCTCCGGAATTTCTGATCTGACAGGTAACAGTATATTCGATCTTATCTCCCTTATAAAAACTTGACACGCCTCCACCGAAAAATGTCAGAACCGGATGTATCTTCCCGTCCTCATCCGTATACGAATCCTGCCTCACAGCTGCTCCGGATGTACTGCTTCCATTTACAGTGATCTGGTAATTTTCCACTGCAAGGGACGGATCAAGAGTGACCGTCAGATTTCCGTCATAAATTCCCGTGCTTTGCTGTGGTGAAACGTTTGTGATTGTCCCCTTCACAATTACCTTTCCATCCGACAACGTCGTTGTCTGTCTGGATGAAAAATCCGGAAATGCAATATCGACCGCCGCTCCGATAAACAGACAGGTGTTCCAGTGAACCCCCGTCACTCTGCCGCCAAATACCGTTGCACTGTTTGCGATGGTCGGCACGTCCACCAACGAAAATACTGATCCATGTCCGCTCTGTATACGCTGTCCATTTTTCCAGATGCCATCTGTAATAAGTCCCACATTATATACAGATTCTGCTCCGTCAGCATAAGGCTGTGTGAAAATCTCCAGTTGCTGTGTATACCGCTCATTGGTGGCCTCTATACCTGCCAGCACCTGACCTGATGCACTGCCATAGGATTTTGTCTTCAATCCGCTTCCAAGCTGCGTCCGCATGGATATCATTGCACGGGTTGCCTCATCATATCCGTAATCATTGCGCTCCCAGTCATAGTCACCAAACCGGAATGTCGATCCAATCGACAAGGTCACTGCCCGCACCGGATAAGAAGCATTTTCCTCCACTACAATCAGCTGCCATCTGGCTATTGTTCCTCCGCCACCGGTATCCCCACCTGCCGCATTCGAGCCGTATACATTTGCTATATGAAATTCCGGTATATTTGCGACATAGTAATTTCCATACCCGTATGCCTTTACAATATTACTGACATCCGCCACATTGGTATAAATTCTGGGACGATCCGCCTCCCAGCCGCTTACATAAGGCGTATTACGATTATCCACATAGACCCGGTCAGGGTAAATGTTTATCATTCCAGTTCCTTTATTTGTTGCTGAAATAAATGTTACGTGATTTGTCGCTTCATCATACCGATCGTATTTTCGTCGGGTCTCCCAGACGAGATACGCCTTTACAACCGTCGATCCACTATCACTACTAAGAGTTGCTACCGAGCTATTTTGTGTTCCTGGAATAGCCACACTCCTAAAGGATTCAATATCTCCACTGCTCTGCGCCAGCCCCGTAAAGTTTGTATTACCGGTATAATTAAGCGCATATCGACCAACGGTTGTCTCACTTCCATCACTGGCTAACGGTTGTGTTTCCATTTTATTGATCGCAGCACCGGCTGCTGCACCCGAAGCAGATGTCGCCGCATAAATCGGTGTTGCACAAACCATGCTGATCCCAATCAGAAACAACATGCCAAGCAGTCTCCTTACCTGCACCATTCCTTTTTGACCGAATTGCTGTAACATTTCTACCGACCTAACTGTCATTCATTCCTCTCCCTATCTTCTTATCAATAAATCTCCGTCCAGGAATCCACGCTTCCCTGTCCACCAGTTCCTGTATTATCTCCAAGGGAAGGATCCATCGGTAAAATTGGCGTTCCATCTGGCAATGTTATCTGACCAATATCATCCGAACTGCCACTATCTCCACCCGCTGTTCCACCTGTAGCATCACTGTTTCCACTATTTCCGCTGTCACCACTTGGTGCTGCACTTTCACCGTTGTTATTTCCAGAATTGCTGCTTCCGGACGTTCCGCCGTTACTGCTTCCACTATTGCTGCTTTCTGAACTGGTACTTCCAGACGTTCCACTGTTACCATTTCCGGTATTGCTGCTTCCGGATGTTCCACCGTTACTGCTCCCGCTATTGCTGCTTCCAGACGTTCCACTGTTGCTATCTCCGGTATTGCTGCTTCCAGACGTTCCACTATTACCACTTCCGGTATTGCTGCTTCCAGTATTTGCAGCACTGCCGTTGGTTGATCCGGTTTCAGTCTTTGTTGTCTTCGACTTTGTTGTAGCAGATTTGGTATCCTTTTTTGAGGTCTTTCCATCTGCAACTGTCACCTTGGCTGTCTGCTTTGCTGTAAACCCATTCTCATCTGTTACCGTGTAAGTAATCTCGTACTCTCCTGCCAAAGACAGGTCTACTTTGCTGTCATCACATGCGATCTTATCTGTCAGATCATTCCCATTGCTGTCCGTTGCCGTTACACCCAAAAGATAGTCCACATCCTCTGCTCCGGTTGTTACGGTAAGATCCTCAATTCCCCAAAATGTCGGTTCTGTACCAACCAGTACCGGCACTTCTACCTGTTTGCTGTTTCCACTCTCATCTGCAAGTGTTAAACTTACACTGTACTCGCCCACTGTATGAAAGACTACCGCGTCATTTGTTACCGTTACATCGTCTAACACAAATGTTTCCATATCTTCTGACGCTCCGGTGGCCTCTACATCTTCGGTGACCTCCATGCCCTCAGTGGTCTCCACATCCTCAACAGCCTCTACACCTTCGGCAGCCTCTACGCCCTCAGTGGTCTCTACTTCCTCAGTGGCTTCGGTAGACTCATCTACCAGATCGTCAAATGTTGCCGTTACATTCCCGGTCAGCTCGGTTACACTCGTTAAAACATCCTCCACGTACAATGACTCGTCTACCCCAACTGTAACCTGGTCCACCACCTCTGCCTCCGGCGCTGTGGTATCTACTACGTCAACTTGAAGGGACGCCGTCTGATCCTTATAGGTAACTACTGCCATATAAGATCCAAGCTTACTTACATCAACAGCCCCAAAATCAATTACTGTCTCTGCAGCCATATCCGCATCTGTTACATAAGCTGATACATCCGTATTAAGCTCAGCCCCCAGCTCGACACTTACCTTATCTGTTGCAAGCGCAAGCTGCTTATCGCCACAACCTGCCCCTGCCATTCCAATCACCATTGTTGCTGTTAATAATGCTACCATGCTCTTCTTTCTCATAACAAATCTCTCCTATCTAATGAAAAATGTAATTATTTTCCCACACCAAGTATAATATCTCATATCAAATGTATCAACTATATTTTGCGTAATAAACCTGGCTTTGCATTACAGGCTGCATAAAATCAACTAAATTTCCCGCGGCATCTACCCAGCCTTCAAAAGTCTTACCGGAAGCCATCGGTTCAGACGGAGCAGATACTGTATCACCCGGCCATACATTACAAGTTTTATATATTCTTGCATCACCTACAAGGAATCTTACCTGGCATAACTCTGCCGGATCATCTTGCAACTTATTAAAAACTACAGTCCGCTCACACGATACACTTCCCTCCCTTCCGTTCGGATACTGATACGATGCTACAACCTTTATCGACATAAGCCCCTTTGCTTCATCGATATTCTCTATATTCACAGTTATATCACTATTACTGTCCAATTTTCTGGACAGATCCTCTGCCATATCGGCAATCATCTCATTTTCACTGGTGATATCATAGTTTTTTTCCTCCATCAATTCTGACACGGTTTCCTCAACCGCCGCTGGCAGATTATCTGCCAGCTCCATCTCTCTGTTACTTCTTTCTGCACTTGTCATCACACAAGCCACAACCAGAATTCCCAGAAAAAATACTCCAAACATAGCCGCTATATTCTTCATCCGGCAGCACCTCCTAATTAACAGGAATTGTTAGTTCCTTTATCACTGTACGCTGACTGTTGTCTCTCGCTTCTACTCGCAACATGTACATGCCTCGCACCGGAAATGTAAGTTCCACTGCACTTCTATCAATAACAGCTTCACCACTTCCCGGCAACGTCATTCCAAGCACTACCAGCTTCGCATCATATCCATTGCAATCTTTTGCTGTAATTATATCTGAAATGGAATACGTTCCCGGCGCAAGGGCATCCGTTCTGGAATACTCTACTACCGGATACCCTTTCTGACTTTCCGAAACATACACTGTATACCCGGATGTGTCTGTTGCCCTCCATCCGCTCATCGTACTTCCCACACGATTTAACAAACCACTCTGACCAGGTAAAAATACAAGTCCTAAAACCACAACCGCACAAGCCGCATATAGTACCGCCATTCCAAAATGCTTCACCAAAAAATCCATGCTTCCTCCTATCCTGTCAGACCATTCATATAGGCAAGTACGATTCTGCCAAGAACTCCATTACTTTTCAAAGCCAGAAATACAAGTGCCAGCAATGCAATACCAGTTCCCATATAAAGCAGCGCCATCCCCAACTCTTTTACTATCTCTTCCATACGCGCCTCCCACTTCTATAATGACGATATCTGATCCAAAATCCAAACAACAAACGTCCACAATGACGACATCTCATTCAATCCCCAGACAACAAATGCCAACAAAGCAAGACCTGTCCCCATATAAAGCAGTGGCAACTCCAACTTTTTTACTATGTCTTCCATACGCGCCTCCTACTTCTACCATGCCGACATCTGATTCAAAACCCAGACAAACAACCCCACAAAGCCGCCGGATGTTGCCATAATTAAAATTCCCAGCCCAAGTTCGTTTACTACCTCTTCCATATGTGTCTCCTATCTTGCAATTCCTTCCGTTGTCCTTGTCTGCTCAATTCCAAACAACGGGATCTTATATGTATAAGTCAATGCCACCTCCGCAGATGTCACATCGTGCGCCTGATCGTATGTACACGGCGTCACCGACAGGTCAAATCCGGATGCCCTTGCACTGGATTTACACGCGTCAATCACAACCGGATTAAAATTACTGTTCTCAATTTCCGCAACAGCCTCTGCCTTCACCCGCTTTGCCTGTGCCGCACGTTCCTCTGCCATTGCAACAGATAACCCCGTACTCATCGTCAGAAGCAGCATCCAGAGTATTGTATATACTTCAACCACTACTTTCATGTCATGCCTCCTATATCATCGTCCCGAAAAGCTGGAATAACAACACTGTACCAGACGCCATGTCTATGAGCAGCTTCACCGTAGTGGCTGCTACCGGATACATAATCATCATCCGCGCCTGGAATACTATTTTTTCATTTTTCAGTTCCAGTTCCTTTTCCCGCAGCTTATTCACATGCGCTACCAGGTTCGAGATCTGCACCTGCATATTTCCTGTTCCATCATTCGACATGGAATAAAGCATCTTCATACAGGTTGCAATCTCCGGAATATCCACACCTGCAAAGAATTGCAGATAGGATTGAATCTCAGCCGGATCTTTACGGATACGTTCCACCAGCGCCGTGAGCTCCGGCTGTAAGATCGACTCCGCATGAGATACCGACTCTGCAAGCGACACCTGTACATTGTTGTATTGCAACAACAATGCCATATCAAACATCCACTCCGGCAACGCCTCATACAACGCATTCTTGACATCTGACCGGTAAACACTGCAGTTGACCCTATGTTGAAACAGCATAAACACTGCCAACACCACAAATATAACTGCAACTGCGGACAGATTAAACGCAATACAAACGATTGCTATAACTAAAGAAGGAAGCGAAAGCAGTATGCTTTTTCTCCCTTCTTTTCCAGCATCATAATGCGTTAAATATTCATACGCATGCAGCACATCCTTTTTCTTCTTACCATCCATCCAATCCTGTACAAGTTTCCGGCTGCTACCCGCAAACGTAAACAGACAAATCAAGATCAACACAAACGAAGTAAGCTGCACAGGCAAAAGCGTAAATATACTAGCTACAGGGGATGATCCCATTGTATTTTTAACCTGATCCATAAGATAAACAGCAAGTCCACTCGTCAACGCCGCACCAACAATCGAAAATATACAGTCTGTATGTCCTACTTTTTTATCTTTCTGCAGTTCATATACCTGCCGCTTCCAGACTTCTATATCTTCAACCATCAAATCAATGGATGTACCCACATCCCCACCACGTTCTTCCGCACTGACCAGCAATTCATGCACTGTATGTATCTTTTTACACGGATACCTCTTTTCAATAAGTGCCAAAGCTTCCGTATACACTCCCTCTTCGGTTGTAGCAGTTCCAGCCTCAACATATGCCACTGCCTCCCAGATTGCCGCTCTCATCTGTCCGTCCGGAAGCGCCTGTTCACACTCCCTCAACGCAGACAAAATTTTCCGCTCTTTCCGGAAAGAGAACAAGATCTGCTCCATATAATCTGTGACATCCGCAAACCGTTTCTGCTCATACATGCGACGATACATATCAATAATCAGAACTGGCAGCATAGAAAGCGCCACTGCACCAACCGCCACAATGTACACAAGCTCGAGTTTAAAGAACATTCCTACTGCACCAATCAGAAGAAATACAAAAAATATAGTGAGCAAATATGTCTTCCACTCAAAATTATACCCATACCTGTGCACTTCTTTCTGCAAATTCATAGGATTCCAGATACTTCCCAACTTCCATTCTTCCCTGCTTTTTCTTTTCCCTGTCCCTTTCAAAACAAACCTCCTCCCGGTTATATTCCCTTTGTACATCGGTAAGGATCAATAATTCCCGCCTCACGCATCTTCTTCATAATATCAGCCGGAAATTCTTTCAATCCGTCAGCCATTCTGCCATCCTCTACAACCAGATTCATATGGTTTTCACCATTTTCCCTGGTATAAAAACAGAGCTGGTCTAAATACCGTCTGATACTTCCATCTGCCTCTGTCCGCATCCGAATCAGCACGCCTACATTCACGTCCGAATAAATCCGGTTTTCCAGACGTTCCACATCCTTCTTATCTTCCATCATGTTCCGGACACGATCCGGTAGCTTCCTGACATCATCCAGATGAATTGTTGTAAACCCTGCAATACCCGTACTCCAGCTTTCCAACAACGACACAACCTCTGATGACCTTGCTTCCGACAACATCAACCACCGCGGATCTTGCCGCAGACTCGTCTTTATAGCTGCCTTATAATCAAATCCATCCCTGATCTGCAATTCCAAACAATCGTGTCCCGAGTTAATCTCACCATAATGCAGTTCAAGCGAATCCTCAATCGTAATCACTCGATCCGCCGGATCAATATATTGCATCATAAACTTGGCAAGCTCTGTCTTACCAGCTTCCGGCTCTCCGCCAAACACAATCACCAACTTTGCTTTTACACAATTTATTAGCAAATTCAACACCTCTCTGGAACAAAACCCGGACGCAATCAAAGACTCTTCTGTGTGCCGCAACACCGGCGGGCTTTTTCGCAATGATATTGCCATCCCCGTGCGTGCAATGGACGGATGCAGTATACTAATCCTTAAATCCCGAGTATCTGCTTCCAGCACCGGATCAGCACTTGAAAAATGCTTATTTGCACTATTGGCGATTGTATTTGCAAATTGAGTTAAAAACTTATCGGTAACCACATCCTGTACCGGATACCTGCCTCTACTAAGATCTGTAATCCAAAGCATCCCATTGCTATAATTAACCCCAGTCACTTCCGGCTGCATGAGATACTTCCAAAACACACCAAACTGATCTTCTGTTGGTGTAAAATCAAACTCTTTTACCATTCACCATTTCCTCTCTTCTAGCACACGTAGCGGAAAAGGATCTCTCTTCCGCTATACATGCCAGACACATCAAACTCTCACGCCTCCAATCAAGATCCACCTAGAATCCTGCAATATTACGAATACCCGTAAAAAATGCCGCAAGAGAGTCCTGAAACTGCGCGGTTACTGCATCAGACTTGACAACACCAAGAACAACAACCGCAAGTGCCGCAAGCACCGCCATTGCAATTAACCCAGCACCAAAATGCTTCACTAATGCCTCCATTGGAAATCACCCTCCCTTCCTTCTATATTGAGATAATCTTGTTTATCTCTTATAAACGCATAGTTGATCTACGCTTATAAGGGACAAACAAGTCCCTTATAAATAAACGGCTGTCTCCGCTACCGTTCCTCCGGCATCATCACACTTTATTCGCTTCTCCGGGTATATTACCAAGTCATACCCCCGCGGCATCATCCGCATGTTAGCTAGGGTATTATCTGGCTATCGATCACGCTACAGCCTATTCAGTTATCAAGGTACGGTTATCTCAAATGGGAAAATCTGTTCGATTGAACTTTTTGCGAAAATGCTATAGAATAATCTCGTATGTTTACATTTTCGTATTTATACGAAAAGATTTTCCTACTGGGCTTTACGGTTGCCGCCGTAGAGCCCCTTTCCATTTCAGCTCCGTTTCCAGAACCGATTGCCTGTCCTGCTTTGATGCTACGGTCAGTTACACCGGAACAGACACGATCCTACTTCTTTTTCTTCAAATCCTTAAGGTACTCCTTCAACGATGTCATGTTAGATTCACAATCTGCAAAATGCTTATATCCTGGTTTTAACAGGTATAATCTCCTGCCCTCGGCTTCCTTCTTATTCCCCCACGGAATATACGGAAATACCTTAACCACAATAGCCGCACCATCCGACAAATCATATCTATAAAAGACCTCCTCCGTCAGCTCATTCCTACACCAGACTTTCCAATCCTTATATGTATTAACAAAATCCTCTCGTTCCTGCATATTCTTCATATCCGGGAAGTCCGGCTGTCTCTGCTGATCTGACTGATCGGCTACTATCTCCACAGGCTGATCTTTCACTGCATCTTCCAGTTGCGACGTCGCAACCACATCATCTTCTCTGACATTTACCCTTGTTCCACGCGCCGAGATTTTATCCTTTTCCTGCTCTACAACAGGTTTCATGTTCTCCGATGATTTCTTTTCTTTCAATCGTTGTTTTACTTCCCGGATCTTCTTTACAGACATATCACTACTGATCCTATACCGATCCCGTTCCGACATCGGCAGCATCTCCGTAAGCTGTGAGTACGAAAAGTCCTTATACCTGTCATCTACCCACATTTTACGAGATCCATCACCGTCTACGGCCGCAAAAGCTTTCCAGACACCAATACACCGCGACACCGCTGATTTATCCATTGCAAAATTTGCTTCAATACATTCATACAAATTTTCATATCCCAGATCTTCATAGTATCTGCACTGATCCATTTCATACAGGTGGAAGCCTAACGTTACATATCGTTTCTTTATATCCATCACATCTGATTCAATGTAACCTATGGATGCTCTTGCCAGCTCATTGACTTCTTCCGGAGCATAAATATCTGCACCAAACTTAATGCTCATCCGCTGCCTCCTGTTCTCTGCTATCACTGGTCTTATCTTCTCTTTTGTCCCGTACATTTCCGACACTTATCTTCTCTTTACATTAATAAGTTTCAATGTACACTTCTTTATATTTTCGCTCTTTTTTCCATTCATCTTTTAATTCAAGCGCTTCCATGTAAGTTTCGCATTCTTGTGTTTCCGCTTCACAATCTTTGTGAGGTCGCCTAAAATATCCAATAACAACATAATTTGCCATAGTTTTATTTCTCCTCTAAATTCTAATACTTACGCCTCCAACAGCTCCGGATTGTCAAATCTGTTACCGATAATCTTAATTTTTCCGTTATCATCAGCTGCCCAATAATGTAAATCTTTTCTCCATACGAGATCGTCAAGCCATTTGATTCTCCATTCGGATTTATCCCAAATAACAACGGCTTTGCCGAGTCTGCCGGATCATTTATTTTCTTCACCTCTCCGCAATTACAATCACAAGCTTCCCTGTCACAGTCTCATTCATCTTCACATGATACTTGTCCTCCGCTACTGATTCTGTATCCGTCAAATACAACGCAACATGTATCAATGCGGCCGCATCTGTAAGCGTTGTTAGATTCTTTACTACAATTTCACCCAATAGCTTCACCCCTAACTTTTTTTCTCGGGCACCATGCCGGACTCGTCTTCAACGGCACCTCCATCTTTCCGAACCCTAAAAATCCTGCCATTGAACTCATACGATGCTCCTCAAAATAATCATGAATATATTCTTGATCCGAATGTTTACAAAAAAACTCGTATCTAGTATTTCCAAGTTTTCTATATTCTTCACAGAATTCACAATCCAAACATCGAATAATCTGCTTGCTCATTCTTCCCCGCCCTCTTTTCCTAAAAATTTATCCAGCTTAGTGCGAAATATGAAATACTCGTTATTTCCTCCCTTAGCTGCAGGCTTCACCACATTTCCAAGATCCCAGGCTCCCGCTTTCATCTGCCTCCGCAAATACTCTGGATGACATCCAATCTCTTTTGCTGCCGCTACCACGCTTACCCTTTGTGTCAAGGCTTTCTCTCCTTCCCGTTGCGACATCGCAACTGTCTATTTCTTCTTAACTTGCTTGAATTCTATGCTAATTTAGCTTATAATCATTTTTGTGTACTAAGTTTATCTATTACATTTTAATATTAGAATCATTTAGCTTATTTGTCAATACTCTTTTTAAGCTTTCTTATTCTATTTATCGGAGGATCTATGTTTATAAGAAATTCAAAAGTATCTAACATTGCCACAAATCTCAAAGAATACCGTACATCACACGGCTACAAACAAACCGAAATGGCTGATCTGCTAAAAATGAATTATCAGAACTATTCCAAAATGGAACGCGGAGTATACCAGCCATCCCTTGAAAAACTTTTAGAAATCTGCAACATACTACAAATGACCCCAAACGATCTTCTCCTTGAAGGCCGCAGCTTCGATGATTCCAAACAAGATTCTATCGAAAAACTTGATCATAACCTCATAAATACCCTCAATATCATGCACGTCATTGAAGAGCAACGAGCAAAAGCTTCTTTCGCCCATATTTGCGGCAATTATAAGGAAGAGCGCTTTCATTTAAATCTTATCTACGATATACTCGTAAAAGACGACGAAAAAAACAATGGCTATCGGAAAATGCTGGACATCCTTTATTACGACTACATTACATCCTACATTCACGATTATTCCGACAAAACTCACAAAGAACTGCAACAAAAGCTTCTTGAAGAAAACTAATCACTCTTTCCTAGAAATCTCCAGTAATTCATTCGGAGTAACACAAAGTCTATTACAAACTTCTAAGAACTTTCGCAAAGATGGCTGATAACACCCTCTTTCCATTTTGGAATAATTCTGATAATTCATTTCCAACATTTCAGCCATCTCCATCTGCCTCTTATTATGAGTTACTCTGTAATGTTTTAAATTTACAGAAATATTTTTTACAGAATATTTCTCTTCAAAATTCCCCATCTTATTATCCATCCTTTTACTCTCGTATAATTTTGTCTTTGACATCCTACTCTCCCTTCCCGTTGCAACATCGCAACTTTTAGTCCTATATATAATGCTGTTATCAATCCCCTACAAGTTCTTTACTCTTCTTTTCATCATCCACAGCCTGTCTCGCACTCTCTTCTGCCATACGAGTAAGATATCCCTTATCAAACTCACTCATATGCGGCAAAGCTTTTCCCAACTTTTCTAAAATATCCTTTTCATGCTCAATCATCCTATCTTAACTCACACCCCCTCTTGTTATCTATGTTTACATATTACTAAATTATATTTACCGTGTCAAGCAATTTTGTAAATTATATTTACTTTCCGATTGACTTTTATAAACTCGCGTTATAACATAAATATGAAAGGAGATAATATGAACGAAAGGGTCAGAGAAGTAAGAAAAAAACTCGGTCTTACACTAGAAAAATTCGGCAGCCAACTAGGTGTAAGCAAAGTCGCTATCAGCCGTATTGAAAACGGTATAAATAATGTTACCGAACAAATGTGCAAATCAATCTGCCGCGAATTTAATGTAAATGAAACCTGGTTGCGAACTGGAAAAGGTGAAATGTTTATACCCCAGACACAAAATCAAGAAATCATAGATTTCGCTAATCGCATTATGTCTGACGAAGACGAATCATTCCGCAAACGCTTTGTTTCCGCACTGGCAAAAGCAAAACCTGAATTCTGGGACGATCTCGAACGAATTGTAGATGAAACACTAAACAAGGACTAGCATTATGCTAGTCCTTGCTTCAATTCTGTATATTTTTTATTACCATCCAAATCTGTTTCAATATCCACAAATTTTGAATACTTCTTACTTCCCTTATAATTTCACGCCTACATTTTTCCGCTTCATCCACCATGATCCTGATCTCCTCCTTTGTAATAAAACAACTCCCTAACATCCACATTAAGCGCATCTGCAAGCCGGAATGCAACCTCCGCCGTTGGATTCACATTAGCACCATTTTCCAATTTGCAAATAACACTCCGACTCACACCCGCAGCTCTTGAAAGCTGTTCCTCTGACCATTTTCTTTTCCACCGATACATCTGTACTCTATTATTAAGTCCCAACTTTACCCCCTATCCGAGTAAAGTATACAATAGAGTTTTCAATAATAATTCTGGAAATTTCTTCCAGCCAACTACATACTATCATATATTTTGTTTCTATACAGAAACACTTTCTCCTCAAATTACGCCGGATTATATAGCTTTTTATTCGCAAATATGATATAAGATATAATTTATAAATTAAAACACATAACAAATACACTTCCAGCAAAAAGGAGGCATTAAATGTACGAAACTTACCGCAAACTTAGAAATTCCCTCGGCTACAAAGATTCTGATGTTGCAAAAGGAACAGGAATAACAAAATCAACCTTTTCAGACTGGAAAACCGGTCGAAGTATACCCAAAATGGACAAACTAAAAAAAATTGCACTATTTCTCAATACATCCGTTGAGCATCTAACAGCAGAAGAAAATATTGCAGAAACCATGACAACATATGAAATAATTATCAATCTCTGCAAGCAACGTAACCTGGCAGTCACAGCACTTGAAAAAGATCTCGGTTTCGGGCGCGGATCTATAGGTAAATTAAAAACCGGCCAAACCTCAGCCGAACGCCTGCAAAAAATTGCAAATTATTTTAACGTTTCTGTTGATTATCTAATGACAGGAATGGAAATAAACACTAAAGAAAAATATGATAAAACAACCAGAATAGCCCAAGAAATTCTCAATAACAAATCTCTGCAACAACTTTTTAATGCCGCACACGATGCACCCCCGGAGGATCTGGAAGCTGCACGAGCTTTAATTCTTGCATTAAAGAAAAAAGGATCAAAATAGAAAGGACTATGCATATGAGAAATCGCAAAAAACACATGAAGCTCCCCAATGGTTTCGGCTCAATCAAGTATCTAAGTGGAAACAGACGCAAACCCTATGCTGTCTATCCTCCCGTTACTGAATGGACACCTACAGGTCCCGTAACGCCTCCAGCACTTGCATACACCGAAACCTGGGAAGAAGGTTATGAACTTTTAACTGCCTACAATATGGAAAAAGCCGGGAAAATCAAAATAAACCGCTCCGTATTCATTGAACGCACACCAACATTCGCCGAAGTCTATCAACAATTCTTTGACGAAAAATTTCACAACTCACCAAAAAATTTTTCAAAAGAAACGATTGCCTCAACCCGAGCAGCCTACAAAAACTGTTCTGCCATCCACGATATACCCATCGGAAATTTACGCTATGATGACCTCCAGCAGATTATAAATAATTGCCCCCTAAAGCATTCTTCACTGGAACTTATCGTATCACTCCTACATCAAATATATGCTTTCGCAATAAAATACGAAATTTGCGAAAAAGATTACTCTGCCTTTTTATACATCCCAATCCCCGATGATGATGAATCAGGCGAACCTTTTACTCTTGATGAACTAAATATTCTCTGGACAAACAAAGCCGATCCCATCGTTCAAATGATCCTTATTATGTGTTACAGCGGCTTCCGAATAAGAGCATATGCATCTATTGAAGTCCACTTGGACGAAGCTTATTTTAAAGGTGGTGTAAAAACAGCAGCTAGCAAAAACCGAATCGTTCCCATTCATTCCTGCATCCAAAATTTTGTTGCCGAGCGATATGATAATACAAAAGCGTTACAAAATCTTCTATGCTGCACCCCGGCTTTATTCCGCAAAAACATGTATTCCACCTTAGAAAAACTTTCAATCTCATATTCTGCAAGTGGGAAAAAGCACACTCCACACGATTGCAGGCACACTTTCTCATATCTATGCGAAAAATATAATGTGAATGAAAATGACCGCAAACGTATGATGGGACACTCTTTCGGAAATGATATAACCAACGCTACATATGGCCACCGCTCAATCAATGATCTAAAGACAGAAATCGAAAAAATTCGTTTTCCTTAAAAAGAAAATCCTCGATTGTTACTAACGTGTTACTAACTGACACCATTTTTCCAATATTTTACGCGACTCATAACGTATATAAACAACTCTAATTTTTCCAGTAAATACACGGTTTTTCACATTTTATAGGCTAATTTCCGCCACTTTTAGACAATGACACTGTTTAAATTTATCTTAATTTCTCTTAATTTCCACTGAACTTTTACCGAATAAAATTTGTTTTCATTGCAGGTTCCCGCTCCGGGAATGTGATTCCCGCTGCCGCTCCTGCCTGAATACATTTGAGCAGCCATGCCATATTGCTGCCCAGCGTGCGCATGGTCTGCAGTCCCTCTGCGTCCTGCCGTACCTCGTCCGGCGTATTTCCGTGTACCTGGTTCCAGTACTGGGAGGAAACCACCGGCATGGAATTGATCGTGAAATATTTGTTCAGCTGATCAAACGCGGATGCCGCGCCGCCGCGTCTGCAGCTCACCACTGCCGCCCCCGGCTTTCCGGCAAACACATTTCCCTTTCCGTAGAATGCGCGGTCGAGAAACGAGGTGATGGCACCGGATGCCGCCGCATAATGCACCGGCGAGCCGAATACAAAACCGTCCGCCGTCTTTGCTTTCTCAACAAATTCATTGACCGGATCATCCACAAAGCAGCGTCCGTTCTTAAGACAGACATTGCAACCGATGCAGCCGGCGATCGGCTTTGCACCCACCTGGAAAATCTCGGTCTCAATGCCGTTCTTCTCAAGAGCACCTGCCACCTCGCAGAGCGCCGTATAAGTGCATCCCTTTTCTCTCGGACTTCCGTTTACCAATATTACTTTCATGTTCTTTCCTCCATCCTGGCAGATTCCCTGCCCTCTATTCTATGCCACTTTCCCTGTGATCGTACGCTTATAAAATATAAAGTGAATCCTGCCTGCAGGATTCTCCGCCCTAGGCGGGTCAGGGCTGCTCTCCGACATTCTTCGTCTTCCCTATGAAGCAAAGAAAAGCTGCCGTGTCATCTGTTCCGGTGCAAAAATATCCTCAAACTGGAAATCTTCCTCCAGAAATTCCATATTTTCCTCGGAATGTTCTACTTCCTTTGAATACAGCTTTGCCACTGCCACCCGGTCCTCCACGGAGAATGTTCCTCCGTTCTCCAGAAAACGCAATGCATCCATATCGCGGATCATCAGAATACTCGCCACCGCAAACTGTGCCTTGTTTAAAATGTTGTCATCATAATAGGATCTCATAAAATACCGGAATGTAAAGTAGACCAGCAGATGCTCATACTCATATTCCCGTCCCTGCTGCGCTGTGTGAAAGTTCTGGATGCATTCCAGATAATTGTCCTCATGGAATGCCGCACGAAGACGTTTCTTTTCTTCCTCCCAGTTCTGGTCGAGCACTTCCAGTTGTTCGTAGCGCTCCATGCGGGCAAGAAACGCCGCATACGCCTCCTGAGGCGTTACCTCTTTCTCCCTGCACTCGGCAATCAGCCGGCTCTCACGCTGCTCCTGCTCCTGCCCGCTTACTTCCCCGTCCATGTGGTATCCGTAAAGCTCCTGCTGCATCCTCTTACAATATAGAAGATACTCCGCCGCGCGCTCTGCCACCGGCTTCTCCCGGTTCTGAAGCAATGCCACCGCCGCCTTAGAAACGGCATTCAGCTGATCGGCATCCACAGACACTTCCTCATCGTCGTCATACCCCTCACCGTCGGAGGTATCATCCTCACACGCTGCCTCATCATTACCGTACAATGCCCCGTCGGCATCATAAGCTGCCTCGGCATCGTCCCCGGTCCCGCAGAAATCCGGCATCTCATGCTCCTGCCAGGTGATCTTCTCGTCGGTGGAAAACATAATGTTTCCGACCTCCTCACATGCCAGACTTAAGATCTTCTCCCGGACGTCCTCATACTCCATGGTAAAGCGTGGGAACTCGGTGCAGATCTCGCTCAGTGCTTCCTCGCCCATCTTAATGCAGATGTCGCAGAGCTTTTTTTCATTTAAAAACGGGCAGTACCCGTCCTCGCGCATAATCATGGTGTTCTCCTCACCCTCCCTGATATGCGAGGTAATCTCTTTTCCCAGCTCTCCGCCCAGACTGCGGTAGTAATCCATCGTACCCTCGTCGATATCGATCTCCCAGCCGTAACAGCAATTATCCTTACACTGATCTGCAATACAGTGAAACTTTTCATAGTAAGACGGTACTTTTAATATCATCGTTTGCTCCTGTCTGCGCCTCTTCCTGCGCCATTTTATATCCATTTACGGTGCAAAAAGGTGCGTCATCCGCCGCACCTTTTTGTAATCCTACTCATCTTTCCGGAAATGATCGCTCAACATATAGCCGATACACCAGACGCCTCCCGCCAGTGAGAGATACACAAACCCCTGCACCAGTGCGACCGCCAGCTTGATCAGAGACAAATCTCCTGCCATATGCGCCAGAATCACTCCTCTGACCGGTCCTCTTAAGATCATCCATCCTCCTACATAGAACCAGCCAACAACTCCCAGCGTGTAAAAAAACAACGCCAGCAATGTCTTCCATGTTATTTTCATATCTAATTCTCCCTTGTTGATCCTGCAATACCGCGTCTATTGTAACACAAACCGCAGGAAGATGCAAAATCCCTCCTTCTTCTACATCAGCTCCCGGATCTCTCCCGACCGGCAATACTCTGCACAGTCGATCACCCGCTGGTTGGAAGACCCCTTAAACAGCAGAGATATATCATGAAGCTCCGTCACAAACGGTCCGTCCACCAGCACATCGATCGTGTGAAGCAGCTCCGCGGTATCTGCGGTGCAGCATTTTCCGCCCGGCACAAGATCCCGGTCTAACACATAGCCGGTGTATGCCCACACATCCTTCCTGGGGCACTCCGCCTTCACTCTCCGCATAAACGGAAGCAGCGCCTTCTGATTCTCCGGTTCAAAAGGATCTCCTCCGAGCAGCGTCAGTCCCCGGATGTAATCCGGCTTCAAGGACGCAATGATCTCATCTTCCACCTCGCCGGTGAAAGGATTCCCGTATTCAAAAGCCCACGTCTCCGGCTGAAAACAGTCTTTGCAGTGATTTCTGCAGCCCGACACAAAGAGAACGGTGCGCACACCGGTTCCGTTTGCAATATCACAATATTTGATTGCCGAATAATTCATATCTTTTCTCCTCGACAGGGAAAGAAAGACTGTGGCTGCACAATCCCGTGCACGCCACAGTCCCCCTGTTTTTTATAAATGTAATACCCGTTCCTTGATCTCCTGTGTTCTGCCCTGATTCCAGAACTGTGTTCCGATATAGCCGCAGGTACGTCTCGCCACGCTCATCTTATTCTGATCGCGGTTGCCGCAGTTCGGGCACTCCCATACCAGCTTGCCGTCCCGGTCTGTCACAATCTTGATCTCTCCGGCATATCCGCACTCCATGCAGTAGTCACTCTTTGTGTTGAGTTCCGCGTACATGATATTTTCATAGATGTACTGCATCACGGAAAGCACCGCTTCCAGATTGTTCTGCATATTCGGAACCTCCACGTAGCTGATTGCTCCGCCCGGGGACAGTTCCTGGAACTGTGACTCGAACTTTAACTTATCGAACGCGTTGATCTGCTCGGTCACATGTACATGATAGCTATTTGTGATGTAGTTCTTGTCCGTCACACCCGGGATAATGCCGAAACGCTTCTGTAAGCATTTTGCGAACTTGTAGGTCGTCGACTCAAGCGGGGTTCCGTAGAGACTGAAATCAATGTCCGTCTCCTTCTTCCACTTGGCGCATGCATCATTCAGACGACGCATCACTGCAAGCGCGAATTCCGTGCCTTCCGGCTCCGTGTGGGATACGCCCTTCATATAGCGTGTGCACTCACAGAGTCCCGCATAGCCGAGAGAAATCGTCGAGTAACCGTGATAGAGAAGTTCATCGATCGTCTCGCCTTTCTTCAGACGTGCAAGCGCACCGTTCTGCCAGAGAATCGGCGCCACGTCGGAAGGTGTTCCCTTTAAGCGGTTGTGGCGGATCATCAATGCCTGATAGCACATTTCCAGACGCTCATCCATGATCTCCCAGAACTTCTTCTCATCTCCTCCGGAAGAGCATGCCGCATCCACCAGGTTCAATGTCACTACGCCCTGGTTAAAGCGTCCGTAATACTTGTGCTTTCCTTCTTTATAATTCTTGGCATGTGCCAGATTGCCCGTCGTGCGGTCTACCGTCAGGAAAGAACGGCATCCCATACAGGTATAGCAGTCGCCGTCTTTTAACTTTTTCATCATCTTCTCAGAGATATAATCCGGCACCATGCGCTTTGCGGTACACTCAGCCGCAAGCCTGGTCAGGTACCAGTATTTGGACCCCTCCCTGATATTGTCCTCCTCAAGCACATAGATCAGTTTCGGGAACGCCGGCGTAATATAAACGCCCTGCTCATTCTTGACCCCTAAAATTCTCTGATGAAGCATCTCCTCGATCACTGCTGCCAGATCGTCCCGAAGCTGTCCCTCCGGCACCTCATCCAGATACATAAACACCGTGATAAACGGAGCCTGTCCATTGGTCGTCATCAGCGTGATGACCTGATACTGGATCATCTGCACACCGCGGTTAATCTCCTCTTTGACCCGCATTTCCGCCATCTGGTTGACTTTCTCTTCCGTCGCCTCGATTCCGGCAGTCTCAAGCTCCTTGCGCACCTGCTTGCGGAACTTCTCACGGCTCACCTGCACAAACGGAGCCAGATGGGACAGGGAAATACTCTGTCCGCCGTACTGGGAACTTGCAATCTGCGCGATTGCCTGTGTGGCAATGTTGCAGGCAGTGGAAAAGCTCTTCGGCGTATCGATCATCGTCTCGCTGATAACCGTACCGTTCTGAAGCATGTCCTCCAGATTGACCAGACAGCAGTTGTGCATGTGCTGCGCAAAATAATCCGCGTCATGAAAATGGATGATTCCTTTCTCATGCGCCTCTACGATCTCCGGTGGCAGAAGGAATCTTCTGGTGATATCCTTGCTGACCTCACCGGCCATATAATCTCTTTGTACGCTGTTTACAGTCGGATTCTTGTTGGAGTTCTCCTGTTTTACTTCCTCGTTATTGCATTCCAGCAGACTTAAAATCTGCTCATCGGTAGAGTTGGACTTGCGCACCAGTTCTCTCTTATAACGATAAGTAATATAGTTGCGGGCAACATTAAACGCTTTCTGACTCATGATCTGGTTCTCCACCATATCCTGAATCTCCTCCACACTCGGGGAGCGCTTCATATTCTCGCAGGCTTTTTCAACATTGGAAAGAATCGCCTGAATCTTGTCATCTCCAAGCTTTTCATAATCAATGACGCTGTCGTTTGCCTTGCGGATTGCAGCCTCGATCTTGCTGATGTCAAAAATGTCCTCGCTGCCACTTCTCTTAATAATCTTCATAACCGTTCAGAATCCTTTCTGTTAATTGCTTTTTCATTATACAATATCTAGTATTGTTGTCAATGCGTTTTCCTAGATTCTGTGGTTATTTTACCTTTTGAACAAAATTCATCCCGAAACTTTGTCACTTTTTATCGCTTTGGTTTACAACAACATCTTGTGTCTTCCGTTATTGTTACATCCAGATTTTGTAGCATCTGATCCAGGCAGCGCTTCAGGTGCTCCACATCCTCCGCCGAAAGCCCCGCCGTCAGACGCGCTTCCATCTCCCGTATATCGCGCTCCGCGCCATCCAAAAGCGCAGCGGCCTTATCTGTGAGCACCAGACGTTTTAAGCGCGCGTCGTGTGAGACTGCCACACGCTTTATCAGCCCCTTGCGCTCCATCACACCAAGCATATTAGAAGCGGTCGCTCTTGAAATGGAAAAAGCCTCCTCGATATCCTTCTGGTAGACTTCACAGTCGCTGTGATCTTTCAAAAAACCAAGTGTCCAGCGCTGCATTCCTGTCAGGTTATCCTCATTTTCCATACGCTTTGCTTCCATATTCTTATGGATCTGATTGTGGAGCAGGCGTATTTTGTATCCGATGGTCTCTGACCTTTTGATTCGTTCCATCTCTTCCTCTCTTCTGTCTGTTTTCTAAAATAATCATTGACTTCTGTTTTTAATTATCGTATAACATTATTGTTAGCACACTAACAATTAAAAATCAACAGAAAATTCAAAAAGGATGTGAAATTATGTTAAAAACACTTGGAGCACAGATCAGGGAGTTCAAAAAAGATTCCCTGCTTACTCCCGTCTTCATGATTCTGGAAGTCTTCATGGAAACAATCATTCCTCTGATGATGGCTTCCATTATCGATCAGGGTGTGGAAGCGGGCAACATCCACCATATCTACGTCATGGGTGCCTGGATGGTTGTCGCCGCCTGTTTCTCCCTCTTCTGCGGTGTCATGGGCGGAAAATACGGTGCAAGAGCCTCCGCAGGTTTTGCACGCAACTTAAGAAAAGCGATGTATGAGAATATCCAGAGTTTTTCGTTTTCCAACATCGACAAATTCAGTACCGCAGGTCTTGTCACCCGTCTGACCACAGATGTGACCAACCTGCAGAATGCCTACCAGATGCTGCTGCGCATGTGTGTGCGTGCGCCGATCAGTCTGATCTGCGCGATGTGCATGGCGTTTTTCATCAGCCCGAGGCTGGCGAGCATCTATCTTGTTGCCGTCATCATTCTGGGCATCATTCTCGCCATCATCACCGTGCGCGCACATCACTATTTTATGGAAGTTTTTCCAAAGTACGATGACCTAAATGCCTCCGTGCAGGAAAACGTATCCGCCATCCGCGTGGTCAAGGCTTATGTGCGTGAAGATTACGAGAAAAACAAGTTCCGCAAAGCCAGCCAGAATATTTACAACATGTTTGTCAAGGCGGAAAGCATTCTGGCTTTCAACAACCCGGTCATGCAGATCACCGTTTACAGCTGTATTCTTGCGATCAGCTGGGTGGGCGCAAAAATGATTGTCGGCGGCGCACTGACAACCGGAGAACTGATGAGTCTTCTTACCTATTGTATGAATATCATGATGAGTCTGATGATGCTGTCCATGGTGTTCGTCATGCTGGCGATGAGTGTGGCAAGCGCCGAGCGTATCTGTGAAGTATTAAATGAGAAGAGCGACATCACCAATCCGGAAAATGCGGATAAGACCGTGCCGGACGGAAGCATCACCTTTGACCATGTGACCTTCCGTTACAGCAGGACATCCGCAAAGCCGGTGCTCTCCGATATTGACCTCTCCATAAAATCCGGCGAGACGATCGGTATCATTGGCGGAACCGGAAGTTCCAAGTCCTCGCTCGTCAACCTCATCAGCCGCCTCTACGATGTGTCCGAAGGCCGTGTTCTCGTCGGCGGAAAAGACGTCCGTTCCTACGATCTTGACACCCTCCGCAACGAGGTCTCTGTCGTATTGCAGAACAACGTGCTCTTCTCCGGAACCATCTATGAGAATCTGCGCTGGGGAGATGCACATGCGACCGACGAGGAGTGCCGTCACGCGTGCAGACTGGCATGCGCCGACGAATTCATCGAGCGTTTTCCGGATGGTTACAACACCTACATCGAGCAGGGCGGAACCAACGTCTCCGGCGGTCAGAAGCAGCGTCTGTGTATTGCCCGCGCGCTCTTAAAGAAGCCGAAGATTCTGATTTTAGACGACAGCACCAGCGCGGTGGACACCGCTACCGATGCCAAGATCCGTCGCGCTTTTCTCACGGAGATTCCGAACACGACCAAGCTGATTATCGCACAGCGGATCTCCTCCGTTCAGGATGCCGACCGCATCATTGTGCTGGATAACGGAGAGTTGAACGGTTTCGGCACACACGAAGAATTATTGCAGACCAATGCCATTTACCGCGATGTCTACGAGTCACAGACCGGCGGCGGCGGTGATTTTGATGAAGGAGGTGCTGCCTGATGCCACAGAATGAAAAAAATGCAAAGCCGATCGGCGGACCTGGCGGCCGCGGCGGTCATGGTCCCAGACCGAATGTCAAGAATCCGGGAAAGCTTTTTATGCGCCTGCTTTCCTATATTATGAAAAATTATGCCGTACACTGCGCCATTGTCGTGATCTGTATTTTTATCACGGTTCTCGCAAGTGTGCAGGGAACCTGGTTTATGCAGACCTTAATCGACGGCTATATCCTGCCGCTGATGAAGCAGAGCGATCCGGACTTTTCCGGTCTCGCACACGCCATTTTACGCGTTGCCGTCTTCTACGGCATCGGCGCTATCGCAGCCTACATATACACAAGAATTATGGTCAATGTCTCACAGGGTACTTTAAAGCATCTGCGCGACGACATGTTCACCCACATGGAAGAGCTTCCCATCCGGTATTTTGACACACACTCCCATGGAGACATTATGTCAACTTATACCAACGATATTGATACCCTGCGCCAGATGATCAGCCAGAGTATGCCGCAGTTTTTGAACAGCATCATCTCCATCGTGAGCGTCTTTATCAGTATGCTTCTTCTCAACATTCCGCTGACGCTCGTCACACTTGTAATGGTCGGTGTCACACTGTTTGCCACAAAGAAGATCGGTGCCTTAAGTGCCCGCTACTTTATCGCACAGCAGAAAGATATTGCGACGGTCAACGGCTACATTGAAGAGATGATGAACGGTCAGAAGGTGGTCAAGGTCTTCACCCATGAAGAGGAAAGTATCGCCGATTTCAACCGGCTCAATGACCAGCTGTTCCACAGTGCAGACAATGCCAATAAGTTCGGTAACATTTTAATGCCGGTCAATGCACAGATCGGTAATATCAGCTACGTGCTCTGCGCGATCGTCGGCGGTATTCTTGCTCTGGGCGGATATGGCGGATTTACGCTCGGAAAGCTCGCAAGTTTTCTTACCTATAATAAGAGCTTCGGGCAGCCGATCAACCAGCTCTCTATGCAGCTTAACAATATCGTGATGGCACTTGCCGGTTCCGAGCGTATCTTCGCTCTGCTCGATGAGCAGCCGGAAGTGGACGATGGTTACGTCACACTTGTACGCGCCAAGCGGGAAAACGGTCAGATTGTGGAATCCAAAGAGCGTACGGGTATGTGGGCATGGAAGCACACCCATCAGGCAGACGGCAGTGTCGATTATATTGAATTAAAGGGCGACGTGGTATTTGATGATGTCGATTTCGGCTATGTTCCAGAGAAGACCGTTCTTCACAACGTAGATCTCTACGCTACGCCGGGTCAGAAAATTGCCTTTGTCGGCAGCACCGGCGCCGGAAAGACGACCATCACCAACCTGATCAACCGTTTCTACGATATCCAGGACGGCAAGATCCGCTATGACGGCATCAATATCAACAAGATCAAAAAAGATGACCTGCGCCACTCTCTTGGGATCGTGCTGCAGGACACCCATCTTTTTACTGCTACGGTTATGGAAAATATCCGTTACGGCAAGCTGGATGCCACGGATGAGGAAGTCATGGCAGCTGCCAGACTCGCCAACGCAGATATATTTATCCAGCAGCTTCCAAACGGCTATGACACCCTGCTGACCGGCGATGGTGCCAACCTAAGCCAGGGACAGCGCCAGCTGCTTGCCATCGCAAGAGCTGCCATCGCCGATCCACCGGTTCTGATTCTGGACGAAGCGACTAGCTCCATCGATACCCGCACCGAAAAGATTGTGCAGGACGGTATGGATAAGCTGATGGCGGGACGCACCACGTTCGTGATTGCGCACCGTCTCTCGACCGTGCGCAACAGCGACTGCATCATTGTCCTGGAACAGGGACGTGTCATTGAGCGCGGCAGCCACGATCAGCTGATTGAAAAACACGGCAAATACTATCAGCTGTATACCGGGAATTTAGCGGAAGGCTAAATTCCCGTGTAATTCTAGCCGAAGGCTAAGTTTCCGTGTAATTCCAGCGGAAGATGAAACTCGCAAAAAATAGAGTTGTCGCAATAAGCATATCCTGCTTTGCTCTGATAAATAATATTACAGGAATACCAGAGACAAAAAAGTTCCAGAATAAACAGACGGCGGCAACTTCTTTGAAGCAAAATTCACGTATTTCTTCCATGCCGCAGCTGGCATCCCATTCCGTGTCTTTGCCACGTTTGGACACTCACAGAGTGTGTCCGACAAGCCGCAGACAATGAGCGGACTTTCTGGTGCCAATAAGGGACACACACAAAAGTCCTAAAATTGTCTGCTGGCTTGCGCACACAGTCCGTAGAGTGCTCCAAACTTGGAAAGACATGGATCATCACGGATACCAGCTGCGGCATGGTTAGAAATACCGGATTTTGCGGTCAGAATTTGTCGCCGCATGTTTATCTGGAACTTTTAAATATCTGTTTCTTATAATATTACTTATCAAAGCAAAGAACGATATGCTTTATTGCGGCAATTCTATTTTATGAAGGATTCCTAATCTCCTCAAACTTCTCCCAAAGTCCCTCGACAGTCTCCCCGCCAGAGCAGATCTTATCCGCCAGTGTCACAATCCACGCCTCCCTGCAGCGCGGCGGAATCGGATTGAGCGGAAACATATGCCGGCGGATCGTCTCCTTCTCAATCTCACTCAACGCAAAATCTTCCATCGCATTCTGCAGCGCTTTTCCTGCATGATAAAATCCATGCCACTTATGGGAATCGTCCTTCTCATGCCAGTCGTATAGAAAGTAATCATGGAGCAGTGCTCCCCGGATCAAGGCGTGTTGATCTACACGAATCCTGTACTTTTCCGCAATGTAAAAACTGACATACGCCACCGCCACACTGTGACGGAAAACGCTCGTAGAACCATGCTGCACAAAGCGGTTGGAAGAGAGCAATCTGGAATTTTTGCATACCTCCGTAAGAATCTCCCGAAAGACTTTCTCATTCTCTTTTGACAAATGAATCTGCTTCTTTTTTCTGTTCATCTTTCCTGCACTTCCTCTGTCAGATCTAACCTGATTATATTCCAATCTTCATGCAAGCACAATGAAAGAACACAGTTCCTTTACCAGAAACTGTGTTCTTCCTTATTTGTCCGGTTCGATTGTGATTGTAATTCCATCTCCCGCATCTGCCTCAATCGCCGCCTGTACTGCTCCAAGTACCTCTTCGCTAAGCGCATCCTTATGGGAAGACGTCGCATAAAGTTTTATCTCCGGATTACCGAGACCTCTCACATCATCCCACGTAAATTCAGCCAGATTGATCCCGGTCGGGTTGTTCAAAATCTCCAAATCATCCATATCACAGTAGAGTTCCATTCCATGCAGTGTGCACACTGCTCCAAAATTCTGGGAGTCTCCGTTTTCATCCTCATACTTATACGTTGTTGTCGTGCTGCGTATCAGACGCTCAATCTCATAGATAATCTGCCCCCATACCTGTGATGCCATCCAGTCGTCATCCTCGTATGTTCCGTTTGCGACCAGATACGTGCTGATATACCATGTATGTGAATTGTTATATCCGTAATCAATGCTGTAATAATCATAGGTGTCGTATACGTATCCGTCTAAGGTAGGCTGATTATTGCTGGTATAATAGTGTTCTCCGTTTACCTTATCTTCTTTCACCGTTTTTGTCAGTTCGTATCCATCTGGTAAGAACGCTTCCAGAACATCCCCGTATTTCGCTTCGATATTATAGCTTTTATGATAGCCACATCCGCCAATAAGACCGAATGTGATCAGACATGCCAGCGTCAATACTACGCTGTATTTGCGGTGCAAAAAATGTTTTTTCTCTCTGCTTAACTGCATCATTTTCTCTTCCTGTCCTATACGTTATTGTCTAATATACTTCGGCTTATTTTAACATATCTAATTACAAACGTGCAAGTATAACGCACAAAAAGGACCGCAGTCCATGGAAACATGAACTGCGATCCTTCTATGCATTACACAATCTGCTGATCGGGCTGATTATTTGTACAGCTCTACCAGTCTCTGTAAGTGCTCGTAACGAGCCTTTGCGGCTTCCTCGGAAGCCTTGAACAGTCTTTCTGCTCTCTCCGGGAATGCTCTGGTCAGACGGCTGTAACGTGTCTCGTTGTTCAGGAAATCCTGATAAGAACCGTCGCCCGGCTTGGATGTCAGAGTGAACGGATTCTTGCCTTCTGCCTTGAGCTGCGGATTGAAGGAGAAGAGGTTCCAGTAACCTGCTGCTACTGCTTTCTTCATCTCATCCTGGCAGTGGTTCATACCACCCTTTACACCGTGCAGCTCACATGGGGCGTAACCGATGATCAGAGACGGTCCGTTGTAAGCCTCAGCCTCAGCGATAACCTTGACAGCCTGAGCCATGTTTGCACCGAGAGCGATCTGTGCTACATATACATAACCGTAGCTCATAGCGATCTCTGCAAGGCTCTTCTTGCCAACTTCCTTACCAGAAGCTGCGAACTGGCAAACCTCACCGATGTTGGAAGCCTTGGAAGCCTGACCACCTGTATTGGAGTACATCTCGGTATCGAATACCATAACGTTTACGTTCTCACCGGAAGCAAGTACGTGATCCAGACCGCCGAATCCGATATCGTATGCCCAACCGTCACCACCGAAGATCCATACGGACTTCTTAGCGAGGTAATCTTTCTTCTCAACTGCAGCCTTTGCATCCGGGCATCCGGCTGCTGCTGCCTTCTCTAACTCTGCTACAAGAGCTGCTGCTGCAGGAGTATTTGCCTTTGTATCGTTCTTTGTCTCAACGAACTTGTCAAATGCTGCCTTTAACTCAGCGCTTGCCTTGTCAGATGTTGCGCACTTCTCTGCAGAAGCGATTGCCTGCTCACGAAGTACCTTCTGACCGATTTCCATACCAAGACCATGCTCAGCGTTATCCTCGAATAAGGAGTTTGCCCATGCCGGTCCCTTCTTGGAATCTTTGTTTACCGTATATGGTGATGTAGCTGCCGGACCACCCCAGATAGAGGAACATCCGGTTGCGTTACTGATGTACATATGCTCACCAAACAGCTGTGTGATCAGACGAGCGTAAGATGTTTCAGCACATCCTGCACAGGAACCAGAGAACTCAAGCAGCGGCTGGTTGAACTGGGATCCCTTTACAGTGTTGTCTGCCGGCATGCCAGGCTTCTTGCCTACGTTTGCTACCAGGTAATCGAATACCGGCTGCTCTTCTGCCTGAGACTCCTGCGGAACCATCTCGATTGCGCCTACCGGGCAGACAGTGATACACTCACCGCATCCCATACAGTCTAACGGAGATACACTCATGGTGTACTTGTACTCGCTTGCCTTCGGCTTTGTATCTGCAAGCTTGATGTTGGAAGGAGCTGCCTTCACCTCATCCTCGCTCAGCATGAACGGACGAATGGTTGCATGAGAACATACAAATGCACACTGGTTACACTGGATACACTTCTCAGCATTCCATGTCGGAACGGTTACGGCTGTACCACGCTTCTCATATGCAGCAGCGCCAAGCTCGAACTGTCCGTCCGGGTTCTCCTTGAATGCGGATACCGGAAGGGAATCGCCATCCATTAAGGAGATCGGCTCCATTAAGTCTCTTACCATCTTAACAGTCTTCGGAAGACCCTTAAGCTCTGCAGGAGCTGCGTCTGCCTCCGGATTCTTCCAGGAAGCCGGAACCTCTACCTTATGTACTGCGTCTACACCGGCATCAATTGCCTTGTAGTTCATCTCTACAACTGCGTCGCCCTTCTTACCGTAGGACTTCTTAGCTGCAGCTTTCATGAACTCTACTGCCTGATCGATCGGCATAACGTTTGCAAGTTTGAAGAATGCAGACTGTAAGATCGTGTTGGTACGCTTGCCCATACCGATCTCGATTGCCTTGTCGATTGCGTTGATTGTATATAACTGAATGTTGTTCTCTGCGATGTACTTCTTCGCATCTGCATTCAGATGATGAGCTAACTCTTCATCAGACCACTGGCAGTTGATCATGAATACTCCGCCCGGCTTAACGTCCTGAACCATCTTGAATCCCTTGGTTACATAAGACGGGTTATGACATGCAACGAAGTCTGCCTGGTTGATGTAGTACGGGCTTCTGATTGGCTTGTCACCGAATCTTAAGTGGGAAATGGTAACACCACCGGTCTTCTTGGAGTCATACTGGAAGTATGCCTGGATGTACTTGTCTGTGTGGTCACCGATGATCTTGGTGGAGTTCTTGTTCGCACCAACAGTACCATCACCGCCGAGACCCCAGAACTTACACTCTACAGTACCTTCTGCAGATGTGATCGGAGCCGGCTTAACCTCTGGTAAGCTTAAGTTCGTAACATCATCTACGATACCGATTGTGAAACGAGCCTTCGGAGCATCTTTCTCCAGCTCTTTGTATACAGCGAATACACTTGAAGGAGGTGTATCCTTGGAACCTAATCCGTAACGTCCGCCTGTCAGGACAACAGTGTCGAGACCAGCCTCACGGAGTGTGGTTGCAACATCAAGGTATAACGGATCACCAAGTGCGCCCGGCTCCTTTGTTCTGTCAAGAACAGCAACCTTCTTAGCTGTCTTAGGAAGAGCCTTTAAAAATGCCTCTGATACCCACGGACGATACAGACGAACCTTTACAAGTCCGACCTTCTCACCCTTAGCGGTTAAGTAGTCGATTACCTCTTCAGCTACGTCGTTGATGGAACCCATAGCTACGATAACGCGCTCTGCGTCCGGTGCTCCGTAGTAGTTGAACAGATCATAGTTTGTGCCAAGCTTCTCGTTGACTTTCTTCATGTACTTCTCAACGATTGCCGGAAGTTCATTGTAAGCTGTGTTGCAAGCCTCACGATGCTGGAAGAAAACATCTCCGTTCTCGTGGGAACCACGCATAGCCGGATGCTCCGGATTCAGTGCATGTGCACGGAACTCTGCAACTGCATCCATGTTGCACATCTCTTTGAGATCTGCATAATCCCACTTCTCGATCTTCTGGATCTCATGGGAAGTACGGAATCCGTCGAAGAAGTTGATGAACGGAACCTTACCCTCGATTGTAGCAAGATGAGCTACCGGGCTTAAGTCCATAACTTCCTGCGGGTTGGTCTCGCACAGCATAGCGAAACCGGTCTGACGACAGGCGTAAACATCGCTGTGATCACCAAAAATATTTAAAGACTGGGTAGCTACGGTACGCGCGGATACGTCGAATACACAAGGAAGCTGCTCGCCTGCGATTTTGTACATGTTCGGGATCATAAGTAACAGACCCTGAGATGCTGTAAAGGTTGTGGTCAGCGCACCTGCTGCAAGGGAACCGTGTACGGCACCTGCTGCACCTGCCTCAGACTCCATCTCTACGACTTTGACCTGATTGCCAAAAATATTCTCCTGTCCTGCTGCAGACCACTGATCTACGGTATCTGCCATCGGGCTGGAAGGTGTAATTGGGTAAATAGCTGCAACATCTGTAAACGCATAAGCTACGTGAGCTGCCGCTGTATTACCGTCCATTGACTGTTTTGCTCTGGACATTATTATTCCTCCTTAAATTAAAATAGAGTGTCATATTCCGACTTAAGACTAATTTTAGCATTTAATTTGTCGATTGTAAAGGTTTCAGACTGTACGAAAACGTGTGCAATCTACATTTGTCATGTTCTGTTTGTCCCCGGTCAGATATACTTTTTTTCAAACTCCTCCAGGGGCAGCGGGCGGTCAAAATAATAGCCCTGACCGTAGTTAAAACCGCACTCCATCAAAAACGTCCGCTGCTGCTCCTCCTCAATTCCCTCAAAAATCACCTCCTCCTTTGCCGACTGGATGAACTGCCCCATCTGATAGACAAAAGCATTCTGTCCGTTCTGGTGGATTTTGTCGGTAAAACTCTTGTCGATCTTGACTACATTTGCTGGAATCTCCAACAGCACACTCAACGATGAGTAGCCGGTTCCGAAATCATCGATGGCGATGCGGTAGCCGAGTTTGCCAAGTCTGGTAAGACACGCCTTTAAGCTGTCTAACTTCTCCACAATCACACTCTCCGTCACCTCGATCTCTATGTAGCACGGATCAATCCCGTACCGCTGCAGGGTATTCTGCAGGCGCTCGATAAAATCGTCGCCGCCGTTCTCAAAATTTCTCCTGGAAAAATTGGTGGAGATCGTAAACAGCTCTCTTCCGGAATCCCTCCAGCGGCGCATTGCCCGAAGCAGCTGTTCCAGAATATAAAAATCCAGATCCACGATATAGCCTATATTTTCCAGGGCAGGGATAAACCGTGCGGGAGACAGGACCTCCCCGGATTCCAGCCGCCAGCGCGCGAGCGCCTCGGCGCCGTAGACCCTCTCCTCGCGGAGCAGAAACTTTGGCTGTAAATATACCTCGAACTCGCCCCGCTGCAGTGCCGCGTAAAATCTTCCGGTAATCCGGATTCCCTCATCGCGGTTTTTCCTCATATCCTCCCGGTAAACGACCGCTCCCGCATTCTGCTCCTTGGCAAGCTTTCGTGCCAGATTGGCTCCCTCCAGTATCTTCTCAAACGTCTCTTCCCCGTCATCGATAAAGCAGATTCCAGCCGAAAGCTGCATGGCTCCCGCCGGATAGCGGATCTTTAACTGTTCGCCAAACATCTGATCCTCTCTCTCCACAAGCCCCAGAATGTTCTTTTTGTCCGTTCCTCTGACCAGCTCAATGAAATAATCCGAATACATTCTACAGGCCTCCACGACATGGGACTCGCTGCGGATTAACGCTGCAAGCTCCTGCAGAATACTGTCGCCGGCCTCCTGTCCATAATTTTCATTTACATAGGCAAAGTTGTTCACGTCCAGATTTACCAGCGCGTACACCATGTTCTCATCCTGCGCAAGCCCACCGCTCTTTAATTTTTTCCGGATCAGCCTGCGGAATGTGTCCAGATTATACAGTTCCGTCAGCATATCCTGATTCTGCAGATGCCGTATCTCTGCCTGGTCATCGCTCTGCCTGCTGCGAAGGGAGACAAATACAGCAACCACCCGCGCGAGTTCACTGAGCATCCCTGCTTCCTCTTTGGAAAATCCCTCTGCACTGCTGCTTCCCACACACAGGCAGCCACTTCTGTTACCGGAAAATTCAAATTTTACATTTCCACAGTTTTTGATGGAAGTTCCATGATATTTCTCCGCCCCCAGCTGGGGAACCTCCGTTAATATATCTTCCGTTGGCGTCGAGACAAAACGCCCGATTTCCGCCTCCCGGAACACTGTAACCGATTGTGGGAAAACCTGTTGTTCCACCCGGCTGCCATCCCGGTTCCAGTAATTCATCAGCACCATTTCCTGCTGTTCTTCCCGGTACTCAAACACCATGGCAAAGCCCAGCCCGTATTTTTTCCCAATCTGTTCGATCAATACGTTTAATGATCCGTTGATATCTTTCGCATGCGAGAGAAGGCTGAACGCAAAATTCAGGAACTCTTTATCCACCTTCTGCCCGCTTTCCGGAGCATATTCAATCCTGTCGCGCCTGCGCTCCCGCTCTACTCCCTCTTGCTGCTTTTTGCCCGCAAACGAATAGTGATCCTTACCCTCCCGCTTTGTGGCATACATCGCCCGGTCAGCCATCGCAAACAGGGTCTCATAGTCTCTTCCATCCTCACCGTATACCGCCATGCCTATACTGAGCGTCACCTCAACGATGGCGTCATCGCCGATCAGCTTTTTTCTTGCTTCCCGTCCCAGCGCCGCGGCGCACGCTTCTGCCTCCTTTGGAGCCACATCCCGCATCAGCGCCAGAAATTCATCTCCTCCGACTCTTGCGGTGACATCTGTCTCCTGAAACTGGCTTTGCAGCACGCCGGCAATATCAGTAATTACCGTATCTCCGACGGTATGCCCGAACGTATCGTTGATCCGCTTAAAATTATCAATATCGATCAGGAACAGCACATGCTGTTTTTCCGGCTCACTTTTTAAAATCCGTTCTACCTCTCCGGATGCCGCCACCTTATTATAAAGCCTTGTCAGCGGGTCGCGCTTCGCCTCCTCCGACAGTTCCTCCTGAATCTTTCGGTCGGAGCTGACATCGTAGCTGCGTCCGATGATGCGGATAATCTGTCCGTTGTCCCCGACAATACTCCGGTAAATCGTCCGGTACCACACATATACAGGTTCCTCCCCGGGAGCCGCCACATTCATCCGGTAATCAATACTTCCTGTCTGCACATCCCTGCTGGCTGCCTCCAGCACCCGGGCATACGCGACACGATCCTCCTCGCAGATATCCGCGAGCATCTCCTCATAGCCCATATATCTGCGCCCTGCCGTTCCCGCCTGCCCGTTCCCGCGATATTTGCGCGGCACCCTGAAACGCCGCTGTGCAACGTCGTACTCTAGCGGGAATTCATCGGTGACCTCTTCTAACATGCTGTACTGCTCCTCCATCAGGCGCAGTTCTTCCTCCAGATTCTTCCGCTTGTCTATGTTCCAGCTTACCAGGATATAGTAAGGTACCGCGTCCCGGTAATAATACAGTCTGCACCGCATCAGTTCCCAGCAGACGCCGCCGCTCTTCGTGCGGATGCGCAGTTCAATCTCCTCCGTGGTTCTTAGTTCCCGGCACACTTCGATGGCATCCTCGAACACACCGGTATCGTCCCGGTACAAATACTCCACAAACGGCGTATTTCCGGTCAGTTCCTCCCTGTCATACCCCTCTGCATGCAAAAATTCCCGGTTCACCATCTCAATATACAGCTCATTCCCGCCGCGGACTACCGCTATTCCGACCGGCATCTTGCCGATCAGATCTTTTCTCTGCCCCCGCTCCATGTCTATTGTATTTATTTGCGTATCCCCATACTCCATAAAATCAATCTCCTGAGATGCAATTTCCTCTGTCATACTTAAGATAACTCCGATTGCCTTCCCGTACATTATATCAAATTTTTAACGAAATCCAAACAATTTGTCACAGCGTGAAAGCCCTTTTTAATAAGAAGTTCCGGTTGCATTTCTCCGTATTTTTTAGTATGATACGAATTGGTGCAATAAAAGCAGGTGATTTACAAGAAAAGTTAGGAGAACATAAATATGATCAGTACAAGCAACATCACTTTACGAATCGGAAAAAAAGCTCTCTTTGAAGATGTCAACATCAAATTCACAGAGGGCTGCTGCTACGGTCTGATCGGTGCAAACGGCGCCGGGAAATCTACGTTCCTCAAGATTCTGTCCGGCCAGCTTGAACCGACGAGCGGAGAAGTCATCATCACGCCGGGTCAGCGTCTTTCCTTTTTGCAGCAGGATCATTTTAAATATGACGAGTACACAGTACTCGATACCGTTATCATGGGCAACAAGCGTCTCTACGATATCATGAAAGAAAAAGACGCGATCTACATGAAAGAGGATTTCACGGACGAGGACGGTATCCGCGCCAGTGAGCTTGAAGCCGAGTTCGCAGATATGGACGGCTGGAATGCCGAGTCCGATGCAGCCACCATGTTAAATGGTCTTGGCATCCCGACGGAGGATCACTACACACTCATGGCGGATATGCCAAGTGCCTTAAAGGTCAAGGTTCTCCTTGCACAGGCGCTCTTCGGCAACCCGGACATTCTTCTTTTGGATGAGCCGACCAACCATCTGGATCTCGATGCGATCAGCTGGTTAGAAGAATTCTTAATCAACTTTGAGAACACGGTCATCGTTGTTTCCCACGACCGCTACTTCTTAAACAAAGTCTGCACAAACATTGCAGATATCGACTACGGAAAGATCCAGCTCTACGCCGGCAACTATGATTTCTGGTATGAGTCCAGCCAGCTTCTCGTAAAGCAGATGAAGGAAGCCAACAAGAAAAAAGAGGAGAAGATCAAGGAGCTGCAGGAATTCATCTCCCGTTTCTCCGCGAATGCTTCCAAATCCAAGCAGGCGACTTCCAGAAAGCGTGCCCTGGAAAAGATTCAGCTCGACGAGATCCGTCCGTCCAGCCGTAAATACCCGTATATCGATTTCCGTCCGAACCGTGAGATCGGCAATGAAGTTCTGACCGTCGAAGGCATTACCAAGACCATCGACGGCGTCAAGGTGCTCGACAATGTCTCCTTTATCGTCGGACATGACGACAAGATCGCGTTTGTCGGAAGCAACGAGCTGGCAAAGACAACGCTCTTTAAGATTCTTGCCGGTGAGATGGAGCCGGATTCCGGCACCTACAAGTGGGGCGTGACGACCAGCCAGTCCTACTTCCCGAAGGATAACACCGAGATCTTTGATACCGATCTTCTGATCGTTGACTGGCTGACACAGTTCTCCGAGATCAAGGATGCAACCTATGTCCGCGGTTTCCTCGGACGTATGCTGTTCGCCGGAGATGACGGTACCAAGAAGATGCGCGTTCTCTCCGGTGGAGAAAAAGTACGTGTCCTGCTCTCCCGCATGATGATTATGGGAAGCAACGTGCTGATCTTAGATGAACCGACCGACCATCTGGATATGGAGTCCATCACCGCATTAAACAACGGACTCATCAAGTTCCCGGGCGTTATTCTTTTTGCCTCCCGTGACCATCAGGTTGTCCAGACCACAGCGAACCGTATCATCGAGTTCCTGCCGGACGGCACCTTTGTCGACAAGGTATCCACCTACGACGAATACCTCGAGAATGATGAGATGGCAAGAAAACGTCAGGTATACTCCATGTCATCGGATGACGAGGGCGATAACTAAGACCCGGTCTTTTTTACAAAATCACACGGGAGCGCTGTGTCAGGAAAAATCTCCGGCATAGCGCTCCCGTTTTCTGTTCTTCTAAATTCTGTTTTCACTCCCGCCGATTCCGCGATCCTGTTCTCCGGCGCCCCTACGCTTCCTTAGGCTTCCGGTACTCTGCCTCCCGCATACCGAGCGCAAACGCTCCCATAATACCCGGATTTTCTCCAAGTGCCGGCGGCACGAGGTAGGTATCGATCTCCTTTAAGATTTTCTCATTGGAAATATACCCGCCCAGCAGTTCCTGCACTTTCGTGCGCACCATTGAAAAGAGCTGGCTCTGGTGCATAATTCCGCCCCACAGCACAATCTTCTGCGGAGAATACGTCAGAACATAATTTGCAACCGCCTCCGCGAGATAGAACGCCTCCATCTCCCAGACATCCTCCCGGTCCGCCAGTTCCTTTGCCGGTCTGCCCCAGCGCGCCTCCACCGCCGGACCGCTTGCAAGCCCTTCCAGACAGTTGGCATGGTACGGGCATTTTCCGGCGTAGGTGTCTTTCGGGTGACGCTGCAGAAGAAGATGTCCTGCCTCCGGGTGCACCAGCCCGTGCATGAGCGCCCCGTTACAGTAGACGCCCACGCCAACGCCGGTGCCGACGGTAATATAGATTGCCGTGTCGCAGTCTTTTGCGGCTCCCCAGGTAACTTCGCCAAGCACCGCCGCATTCACGTCCGTATCAAATCCGACCGGGACGCCAAGCGCCCGTGTAAAAGTTCCCACCATATCGACATTCTGCCATTCCAGCTTCGGCGTGCTGGTGATATATCCATAGGTCGGGGACGCACGGTGCAGATCCACCGGTCCGAAACACCCGATTCCGAGTGACGAGATTCCTTTTCCCTCAAAAAACGCAGCCATGCGCGGCAGGGTAATCTTGGGCTTCTCTGTGGGAATCGTCACACGCTCTGTGATTGTGACCTGATTTTCTCCCGGCTGTCCTTTGTCTGTCTGCACTTCCCCGATCGCGCACACCATCTTGGTGCCGCCCGCTTCTATTCCACCAATCCGCATCCTTCTCTTCCTCCCTTTTCTTATATATATACCACTTCGGAGTTCTCTTGTCGCGCTTCGCGCAAAACGTAACTGAGCTTCGCGCAAAACGTAACTGAACCGTTACAGAGCCCTGTTTTTTATGC